>Ga0164241_10000009_pt1 | contig 538659 bp, 482 predicted proteins | sample OricomyardsoilBY_FD_108780 | JGI IMG/M metagenome (GOLD analysis project Ga0164241, IMG submission 108780) | Backyard soil microbial communities from Emeryville, California, USA - Original compost - Back yard soil (BY) | ecosystem: Environmental > Terrestrial > Soil > Unclassified | place...
GAGCAGCGTCGAAAGCCAAGTCAAAGCCATCGTTGCCGAGCAGCTGGGCGTCAAGGCCGAGCAGGTGACGAGCGACGCGTCATTCGTCGATGACCTCGGCGCTGACTCGCTGGATACGGTCGAACTGGTGATGGCCCTCGAAGAGGAATTCGAGATCGAGATCCCGGATGAAGAAGCCGAAAAGATCACCACCGTGCAGCAGGCGATCAACTACATCAACGAGCGGCGCGCCAAGGCCTGAGCGCGCGCCTGAATTCGCGTGCGCGGCGGACACCCGCCGCGCACCCGCCGGGTCCGCCGGCATCGTCAACATCAACCTTCCGGAGCTGCCCTTTTGAGCAAGCGTCGCGTAGTCGTCACGGGCCTTGGCATTGTCTCTCCGGTGGGCAGCACCATCGACAGCGCCTGGGCCAATGTCGTGCAGGGCGTGAGCGGCATCGGGCCCATCACCCGCTTTGACGCCAGGGATTTCCCGTGCCGCTTCGGCGGTGCCGTCAGGGACTTCCAGCTCGACAAGTATCTCGCCCCGAAGGACGCCCGGCGCATGGACGAGTTCATGCACTACGGCATCGCCGCCGGCGCGGACGCCATGGCGGATTCGGGCCTCGACCTCGCGAAGCTGGACCTGGACCGCGCCGGCGTCATCATGGGCTCGGGCATCGGCGGCCTGGAGCGCATCCAGGAAGAGCATCAGACCTTCCTCGAGGCCGGCAACAATCCGCGCAAGATCTCGCCGTTCTTCGTGCCCTCGACCATCATCAACATGATCGCCGGCCACCTGTCCATCCGTTTCAGCCTGCGCGGCCCCAACCTGGCCGTGGTGAGCGCCTGCACCACCTCCACGCACGCGCTGGGCATTGCCATGCGCACCATCCAGTACGGCGATGCCGACATGGTGCTGGCGGGCGGTTCGGAAATGGCCACCACCGTGATGGGTGTGGGCGGTTTCGGTCAGGCCAAGGCGCTGTCCACGCGCAACGAGGCGCCCACCGAGGCCAGCCGTCCCTGGGACAAGGATCGCGACGGTTTCGTGCTCTCCGACGGCGGCGGCGCGATGGTGCTGGAAGAACTCGAGCAGGCACGGCGGCGTGGCGCACGCATCTATGCGGAACTCGCCGGCTTCGGCATGAGTGGCGATGCCCATCACATCACCGCGCCGCCCGACGATGGCAGCGGTGCGCGCCGCGCCATGCAGGTGGCGATGCGCGACGCCGCGCTGAACCCCGGCGACGTGCAGTACATCAACGCCCACGCCACCTCCACGCCGCTGGGCGACGTGGCCGAAACGCTGGCCATCAAGGGTGCTTTCGGCGAGTCCGCGCGCCAGCTTGCGGTGAGCTCCACCAAGTCTGTGACCGGCCACTTGCTGGGCGCCGCCGGCGTGGTGGAAGCCATCTTCAGTGCGCTGTCCATCCGTGACCAGATCGCGCCACCCACCATGAACCTGCACAGCCCGGGCGAAGGCTGCGACCTGGACTACGTGCCGCTGGCGGCGCGCAAGATGCGCATCGACGCGGTGCTCTCCAATTCCTTTGGCTTCGGCGGCACCAACGGCACGCTGGCGCTGAAGCGGTTCACGGGCTAGCGGCGACGCCCGCGAGGCGCCATGTCCGCGCCAGCGCTGCACATCGAACCCCTGGAGTTGCCGACCGACGCGCTGCTGAAGCTCGCGGCGGCCCATCCGTCCCGCTATCCGGTGCTGCTGGACAGCGCCGCCGAAGGCGCGTTGTCGCAGACCTCATTGCTGGCCGCCTTGCCACGCGGTGCGCTGTGGCTGGACGCGCGCGGTGGCGTGCATGTTTCAGGCGAGCTGCCAGCGCTGCCAACCTCCGGCTTCCTCCCCACGCTGGACGCACAATGGCGCGCGGCCGCGACCGGTGCGGCGCCGCGGCCTGCAGACAAGCCCTTCGCCGGTGGCTGGTTCGTGTACCTCGGGTACGAACTGGCGCTGGAAACAGAGCCGGCGCTGCGCGCCTTCTGGCCGCAGGCCAGCTTCACGGATTGCCGTCCGGTGGCCGTGGCACTGCGCATACCGGCGGTGCTGTTGCGCGATGCCGGAGGGCGCGGGTTCCTCATTGCGGAAGGGCAGGTCACCGCGGCTGAACGGGCCATCATCGTGGCGGATCTGGCGGCAGCGGCAGGCGCACCGGCGCCGGACATGCACGCGGCCATCGAGCCGCTGGAGGAGGCGCCCGAGGCCTACCTCACGCGCATCCAGCGCGCGCAGCAGTACATCGGCGCCGGCGATATCTACCAGGCCAACCTGTCCCGCTCATGGCATGCGCAGTTGCCTGCCGGGTTCTCCGCCGCCGCGTTGTATCGGCGCCTGCGCGGCACCAATCCCGCGCCCTTTGCCGCGTTCGCGCAGTTCGGCGAGTTCCGCGTGCTGTCGTCCTCGCCCGAGCGGCTGCTGCGCATTCAGGGCAGGCGCCTGGACACCCGCCCCATTGCCGGCACTTGTCCGCGCGGCCAGACCGCGACCGAGGACCGCGAGCTGGCGGCGGCACTGGTGGCGCATCCGAAAGAACGCGCCGAACACATCATGCTGATCGACCTCGCGCGCAATGACCTGGGCCGTGTCGCCACCGGCGGCAGCGTGCGGGTGGATGAATACATGGCCGTGGAAACCTATGCGCACGTGCATCACATCGTGTCGAACGTGACTGCTGAGCTGCGCGAGGGCGTGTCGCCGGTCGAAGCGCTGCGTGCGGTGTTTCCGGGCGGCACGATTACCGGCGTGCCCAAAGTGCGTTGCATGCAGATCATCGCCGAGCTGGAGCAGGCGCCGCGCGGTCCGTACACGGGCAGCCTGGGTTACCTCAACCATGACGGGTCGGGCGACTTCAACATCCTGATCCGCACCATGTCGCTGTTCGGGCGGGAGCTGGAGTTCCGCGCCGGCGCCGGCATCGTGGCGGATTCGCAATCCCGGCGCGAACTGGCCGAGTCGCGCGCCAAGGCGCGCGGCATGGTGTTGGCGCTGAAGCCATGAACCAGTTGCTGGAAATGCGCGTCGACGGCCGCATCACCGGCGAGGAGTGGCCGCTGGATCGCGGCCTGCAGTACGGCGACGGGCTGTTCGAGACCATGCTGGTGCGCCATGGGCGGGTGCGGTTCGAAGCGCTGCATCGAGCACGCCTGGCGGAAGGCTGCGGCCGGCTCGGCATCGATGCCGATCTGCCGCGCATCTGGGAAGAGGCAGGCCAGCTGGCGATGAAGCATGGCAATGCCATGCTGCGGCTGCAGCTCACCCGTGGCATCGCGGTGGCGCGCGGCTACCAGCCCACCGGCGATGAGCGCGCCAGGTGGATCCTGGCCGTGTTCGCGGCGCCGGCCGCTGCCATGCCGCAGTCGCTGCGGGTAGTCACATTGCGCAGCCGACTGGGCGAAAACCCCGAGCTTGCCGGCCTGAAACACTGCAACCGGCTGGAGCAGGTACTGGCGCGGCAGGCCATGAGCCGAATCGATGCCTTTGAGGGCCTGATGGCCAGTAGCTCGGGGCTGCTGATCTCGGGCACCATGAGCAATGTGTTCCTCGAACTGGATGGACAGATCGTGACCCCTGCGATGGATCGCTGCGGAGTGGCCGGGACGCGTCGCGCGGCAGTGCTGCGCGAAGCAATGCGCACCGGTACATCAGTGCATGTGGGGCAGGTGCCGATTGAGGCCCTGCAGCGCGTCACTGCGCTGGCGCTGAGCAACGCACGCCTGGGGCTGGTGATGGTGGATGTACTGGACGGCCGCCGGCTGGCGCACAGCACGCGGCTTGCCGCACTCGCGGCACAGGTGGCCAGCCTTGAAGACTAGGCGGATCCTGCTGGGCCTGCTGCTGTGCGGCCTGCTCGCGACAAGCGGCGCCGCGCTGTGGATCAAGCACCAGATGAACAGTGCGGCCACAAGGCCTGGTGCGGCCGCGGCCACGCAGGAATTCATCCTGCCGCAGGGTTCGAGCCTGCGCAGCGCATTGCGGTTGCTGCAGCAAAAGCAGCTGGTCACCAGTGCTCGCTATCTGGAGTGGTACCTGCGTTACACCACACCCGATCCGCTCGCCGGCCGCGCTGTGCAGGCCGGCCGCTACCGCGTCGAGCCCGGACAGAAGCCGCTGGAGATCCTGCAGCAGCTGGCGGAAGGGCGGGTGGTCATGGAGCAGGTCACCATCCTGGAGGGATGGACCTTCGCGCAGATGCGCGCGCAACTGGCGAAGCAGGCCGGGCTGCGCCAGACCATCGCAGGGCGCAGCGATGAGGAACTGATGACCGCGCTGGGCGCGCCGGGCGTGCCGGCCGAAGGCCGCTTCGCGCCCGACACGTATTCATATGCGGCCGGCGCCACCAGCGACATGAACGTGCTGCGCATGGCCTTCGAGGCGCAGCGCAGGAACCTGCAGGAAGCCTGGGACATGCGCCTGCCGGACCTGCCGCTCGACACACCGGAGCAGGCACTGGCGCTGGCCTCCATCATCGAAAAGGAAACCGGCCTCGCCAGCGAGCGCTCGCGCGTGGCCGGCGTGTACATCAACCGCCTGCGCACGGGCATGCGTCTGCAGTCAGACCCCACGGTGATCTACGGCATCCGCGACCGCTATGACGGCAACATCCGCAAGCGCGACCTGACCACCGACACGCCCTACAACACGTATACGCGCACCGGCCTGCCGCCGACGCCCATCGCCTTGCCGGGCCGTGAAGCCATCGTTGCGGCGGTGAATCCGGAAAAAACCGATGCGCTGTTTTTCGTGGCCATCGGCGATGGCAGTGGCGGGCACTATTTCTCCGCGACATACGAGGAACACAACCGGGCGCTGAAGCGCTACCTCGAGCGCCTGCGCATCCGCTCGCTTGCCGAGGCATGGGCTGAGGTCCAGACCCCGGAACCGGCCACCGCGCCGGCAACGGCGCCGATTCCGCCAAAACCGCGGCCGTCGCCGACGAAGACCGGACCGAAGCCGTGAGCCGGGGCCGTTTCATCACGCTGGAAGGCATCGAGGGTGCCGGCAAATCCAGCCTGCAGCGCGCGTTGGCGGCAGTGCTGAGCGCGCAGGGCAGGGTGGTGTGCGCCACGCGCGAGCCGGGCGGCACGCCGCTGGCCGAGCAGATCCGCACGCTGGCGCTGGGACGCCGCACCGACGGCATGCCTGCCACCACCGAGCTGCTGCTGATGTTCGCGGCACGCGCCGCGCACGTGGTCCAGCGCATCGAGCCGGCACTGCTGCGCGGCGAGTGGGTGCTGTGCGACCGCTTCACCGATGCCACGCGCGCCTACCAGGGCGCAGGACGCGGCATTCCTGCGGCATCGATCGAGGCACTCGCCGAGGTCGCGCATCCCGGCCTCAAGCCCGATCTCACGCTGCTGCTGGATCTCGCGCCACAAGTGGGCCTGCAGCGCGCGCGGCAACGCCAGGAGGCGGGCGATCGTTTCGAGGACGAGGCGCTGGAGTTCTTTGCCCGTGTCCGTACCGGTTACCTGGAACTGGCGCAGCGCGAACCACAACGCTTCAGGGTGCTGGATGCCACGTTGCCTCCCGATGCCCTGCGCGAGCTCGCGCTGCGCCAGCTGGAGGCAGCCTTCTGATGCTGCCTTGGCTTGAACCGGCCGCAGCCCGCCTCGCTGCCGCGCATGCCGCGGGACGCCTACCCGCTGCGCTGCTGATCCACGCCGCGCCGGGTATCGGCGCCGGTGCGCTGGTGCGTTACTTCGCGCAGCTGCGCTTCTGCGTGGAAGCACAGCCACCCTGCGGCCGCTGCAACCATTGTCGTCGCGCAGCCAGCGGCGAGCATCCTGACCTCACCGTGGTGGGCCCTGATCCCGAATCGAAACTGGGCCAGATCTCCATCACCCAGGTGCGCGAACTGGCCGGACAGCTGGCGCTGTCCAGCTACGAAGGACGAGGCACCGTGGTGGTGCTGGATCCGGCGGATGCACTGAATCGCAATGCGGCCAATGCGCTGCTGAAGACTCTGGAAGAGCCACGTCCCGATGCCCACCTGGTGCTGCTCAGCAGTGCACCTTCGCTGCTGCCAGCCACCATCCGCAGCCGTTGCCAGCGGCTCGCCGTGCCGGCTCCGGATCGCGCCGCCGCGCTCGCCTGGCTCGATGAACAGAAGCCGGCCCACCGCGCCGACTGGCCGGCCGTGCTGGAGCTGCTGGGAGTGGCGCCTCTGGAAGCGGTCGAGGCCGACGTGCCGCACCTGTTGGCAATTCGCGAGGATGTGCGGCGCCTGCTGGCGGACAGCCGGCAAGGCCGCATCGATGTGGTCCGCGCGGCCGACGCGTGGGCAAAGGACGAGCTGCCGTTGCGGCTGCGTGGCATTGAGAACTGCCTCACAGTCGAGCTGCTGGCAGTGCGCGCTGGCGCCCGCCTCCCGGGCGGTGTTGCCGACATTAATATGGCCGCAGGCTTGAGGGTGCTGGCGGAACTTCGCGATTTGCAGCGGCAGCTCGCGGGCGTAGCGCTCAACAAGCCATTGGCGCTGGAACGGCAGTTCTGGCGGCTGAACAGCGCGGGCCCAGCCCAAAGCAGGTAGGATCGGACTCCGTCATGGCGCACAAAGATTCGACTTCACGCTCCGGCATCAACAAGCCCGGGCTTCTGACCCTCACGATCAAGGACAAGAGCGCCCTGTACATGGCCTACATGCCGTTCGTGAAGAACGGCGGGCTGTTCATCCCCACCAACAGCAATTACCACCTCGGCGACGAGGTGTTCATGCTGCTGAACCTGATGGGGGAGGACGAGAAGCTGCCGGTGGCCGGCCGGGTGATCTGGCTGACGCCGCGCGGCGCGCAGGGCAAGCGCACCGCCGGCATCGGCGTGCAGTTCAGCGAGCAGGACCGCGGGCAGACGCAGAAGAAGATCGAGAACTACCTCGCCGCGGCCATCTCAGGCGAGAAACCTACTCACACCATGTGATGCCGCTCGTCCCCGCCGGTGCGCCGGTTGGGATCCCACACGCTTTAGTTCAGACGCCGGTGCCGCGCGTCAGGCCCCGGTCCATCGAGGACAGGCCACCCTTCAGCACGTAGGTATCGAAGCCGCGTTCCACCAGGATGAACGCCGCAGCCGAGCTGCGCCGGCCGGTATCGCAATACACGATGTAGGGTTTGTTCTTGTCCAGCGTCGAGAGCTTCAGGCGGATGAAGTACAGCGGGATGTTGATGGCGCCCTCGACCGCCAGGTTCTGGAATTCCGAGGGCAGGCGCACGTCCAGCCACACCGCGTGCCTGGTGATGACCATGGCCTCGGCCTCGGAAGGCGTGACCCAGCGCTGCAACGGCTCGGTCATCAGCTCGCGGAAATCCGCCTTGCCCAGGCGCATCAGCACGCCGTCTGTGAGCATGGTCACGGTGGCGTTGCGCTTGGCCTCGGAGATCAGGGCCTCCTCGCCGAAGGTGTCACCCACGCCGAGCTCGGCCAGCTTGATGCCATCCTTGTTCAGCGGGGTCTCGCGCGTGACCACGCAGCGGCCGCTGACGATGCAGTAGAAATAGTCGCCCTCGGTGCCCTGCGAGATCACCACGTCGCCGGCACGATGCGGCATGCGCTGCATGCGCATGAAGATGGCCTGGATGTTGGCCGGCGGAATGCGGCGCATGGCGCGGCTCTGCAGCAGCGTCGTCATCCAGTCGTCGGCTTCGGGGTTCGGGAAATTGGTCTGCAGCTCGGCCACCTCGTAGGTGCCGGTCTGGTCCCAGGTGATCATCACGTCCAGCAACTCGCTGTCGATGGCGAGGTATTCCACCTGATCCATGGCGCGGGCGGAGAACTCCCGCGTGGCCTTGGTGGTCAGCGGATTGCGCGCCTCGGGTGTACCGCCACGGATCACACCAACGGTGCGATCTTCATCGCGCAGCTCCACGGTGCCGGAGACCACCCAGATCACGCGCCTGTCCTGGTCGCCCTGCTTGAACAGCAACCGGCCGGCGTCCAGCTCCTTCACGAACACCTTGCGGGCCAGGGCGGTCTGGTTTTCCTTCCTCATGCCCTCGAGCGGCGCGAAGCGGCGCAACAGCGCTACGTCCACCGGACGACCCTGACCTGATGACACGAACCGGCTCCTTGGGAAAGCGCGTTAATCCGCTGATTATCAAGGGGATGGTAGCACGCCCTGCAGCGCGGCCCAGCCGGGGTCCGGTGCAAACCGAGAACCGTGTTCCAGTGTCAGTTGCTCAAGCCGCTGGCGCAGTCGATCTGGTCCTTCCTTGCGCGCCCAGCTCAGGGGGCCGCCACGAAACGGCGCGAAGCCGGCGCCGAAGATCACGCCCGCATCCACCAGGTCCGCGTCCGCCACGATGCGCTCACGCAGGCAGGCCACGCTCTCGTTGGCGAAGGTGAGCATCAGGCGGTCGGTCAGCTCGGTCGTCACGGCGCTCTCGACCAGTGGCTGCTTCACGGCCTTGCCATCCACCCAAGGGTAGTAACCCTGGCCACTCTTGCGACCCAGCTGTTTCGCCGCCACCAGCGAGGCGATGCGCGCCAGTGGCAGCGGAGGTTGCCGGCCCAGCGCGGCACTGATGATCTCGCCCACGTGCTTGCATACATCCAGGCCCACCACATCGGCCAGCTCGATGGGGCCCATCGGCATGCCGAAGCGCGTGGCGGCTGCGTCCACCGCTTCCGGCGCCACGCCCTGTTCGACCGCGATCATGCCCTCCTGCATGTAGGGGATCAGCACACGGTTTACCAGGAAGCCCGGCGCGCTCCTGCACGGCAATGGCAGTTTGTCGATGCGGCGTACGAAAGCCGCTGCGACGGCCAGCACTTCCGGCCGTGTCGCCTGCGTGTGAATGATCTCCACCAGCGGCATCTGTGCCACCGGATTGAAGAAATGCAGGCCGACGAAGCGACCTGCGTCAGGCATGCCCTCGGCCAGCGATTCGAGTACCAGGCTGGAAGTGTTGGTGGCCAGCACGGCCTGCGGTTTCATGCGTGCCAGCAGCGTGGCGTACAGCGCGCGCTTGGCCTCCAGGTTCTCGAAGATGGCCTCGATGACCAGATCCGCCCCGGATACCCGGGTCCCGTCAACGTCCGCCACCAGCCGGGCGGCAGCCGCGGCGCGCTCATCCTCCTTCGGGATGCGTTTGGCGAATAGTTCAGCGGCCCGCGTGAGCGCGGGCGTCACGTATTCCAGCGCGCGGTCCTGCAGGCTCACCGTGTAGCCGCGCAGTGCGCACCAGGCCGCGATGTCGCCGCCCATCAGGCCAGCACCGACCACGTGTACGTGCGTCACCTTCGGCAGACCGGGCGGTGCCTTGCCGCCCAGGCCCTTCAGGCGTTCCTGCAGCTGGAACACGCGCACCAGGTTGCGGGCCGTGTCGCTGCCGAACAGCCGGGCGATGGAGCGGGCTTCGGCCTCGTACGCGGCCCGGCCATGCGCGCCATGCCGGGCCCACAACTCGACGATGGCGAAGGGCGCGGGGTAGTGCTCGGCGCGGACACGGCGTGCCACCTGACGCCGCAGTGCCGGGGTGATCAGTGGACGCACCAGCGCGAAGGACAGCAGGCGTTCCAGCAATGGCGGCCGGTGCGGTGCGGGGCGCTGCTGGATCAACTGCCGGGCCGTTGCTTCGGCCTGATCGACTGCGACGTAGCGATCAACCAGACCCATCCGCAGCGCTTTGTCGCCGCGGATATTCTTGCCGGTGAGCATCATGTCCATGGCTGGTCGTACTCCGACCAGTCGCACCAGCCGCACCGTACCGCCGAAACCCGGGTGGATGCCCAGTTGCACCTCCGGCAGGCCCAGCGTCAGCTTGCCGTCGTCGACCCCGACGCGATAGCGGCAGGCCAGCGCCAGTTCCATGCCGCCACCCAGCGCAAAGCCATGCAGCAAAGCCACGGTGGGGCAGGGCAGTGCTTCGATTCGATCGCACAGGCCCTGGCCCAGCCGGATGGCGCTCAAGGCATCCTCCACGCTGGCAAATGTCGTGAACTCGTTGATGTCGGCACCCGCGATGAAGCCGCCGGGCTTGCCGGAGCGCAGGATGAGCCCATTGGGCGGGCTGCGTTCGATGGCATCCAGCTGCGTCGCGAGCTCGCGCAGCACGGCGCCGCCCAGTGTATTGGCCGATTTGTCCGGCACATCCAGGGTCAGTACACCGAGACCCTCGTGCTGCCGGTAGCTCCACGCTGAAGCGCCCATGGACTTACTCCTTGCGCACCCGGAAATCGCACACCAGTGGCCGGTGGTCCGACAGACGGATATCCGGCACGCTGAAGTCGGTCACTTCAATCTGCTCGCCCACCAGCACGAAATCCAGTTCCGTGCGCGGCCCATCGGAGGGGTAGGTCGGCAGGTTGCGGATGTTGGCGCTGCGCAGCCGCGCGGCACGCTTGAACAAATACAGCTCATGCGTGCCCCAGAAAGTGTTGAAGTCGCCGGCGACGATCACCGGCTTGGTGGATTTCTCCACCAGCTCGTGCAGGTAGCGCAGCTGGTATTGCCGGTGACGGTACTTGATCGACAGGTGCACCAGGAACAGCGACACATCATCCAGCTCCAGCTCGATGATCAGCCGCTTGATGCCCGAGTCGAAGTAGTGGAAGCGCTCGCCGTGCACGCGCGGTGCGGCCAGGAAGGCGTTGGCCTGCTTGCGCACGATGGGCAGGAAGTTGTTCATGGACCCGGTGCCGTACTTGCACTGGTAGGTGGAGAAATGTCCCAGCGCGCCGGCGATGTACTCCGCCTGGTTCACCATGCCCGAGCGGATGGAACCCGTATCGATCTCGATCAGGCCGATCAGGTCGGCATCCTGGCGACGCAGGAATTCGGTGACTCCAGCCAGCACGCGACGGTTGCTGCGCAGGTACCCGGCCCCGGGCACGGGCAAGTGGAAGGCGGGCCCGGTGCCCGTCGCGTAACGGATGTTGTAGACGACCAGACGCAATCCGAAGGCCTCGCGGGCGTGAAGCGGTACCGGGTTAGTCTATCGGGTGTTGCGGTACACTGCCGCGCGTATGTCGCAGCAGAATCCCATACGCGTGTTCGTCACGCACAACTGGCACGACTCGGACGACTACAGCCGGGTGTTCGAGTACCTGGAAAGCTCGAAGAATTTCTTCTATCGCAATACCAGCACTCCGGACACGCCGCCGGGCGCGACCGACTCCGAAAGCGTGCGCGCCGACCTGCGCAAGCAGATCGATGCGGCCGAAGCGGTGGTTGCGCTGGTCACGCTGTACACCGACAGCCCGGACCTGCTGGTCTTCCAGATGAACTACGCGAAGTCGAAAAAGAAACCGGTATTGCTGATGGGTTTCTTTGGTACGCGTCAGGAAGTGCCCCAGCTGCTGGCGGATCGTGCCGATGAAACCGGCGAATGGAACGAGCGCAAGATGATCGACGCCATCCGCTTCCTGGCGCGCGGCGAGAACACGGCGCGATTCGACTCCATCGACTTCAATCCCGACGACTTCAAGGATTTCAAGCTCGACTGACGAGCCGCGCTCTGCGGCGCGGTTCTTCAGGCTTCGGCGAACAGCGAGACCACCGGCGCCACGCCGGCAGGCCGCGGCGCACGCTGTTGCAGCAGGCTCACCGGATCCATCCCGCCACGCGCGGCGGCGGCAAACACGCGCACCACCAGTGCGGCATGCGTTCGCACTTCGGCAATGGACATCTTGCGCACCGAGGCGCGTATCACGCATTCGCGAGGCTGCGGTGTGGCGCTGTGCATGGCGGCATGCAGTGCCTCGAATTCCATGCGCACCAGTTCCGGAAGATGCGTGGATTCGACATTGAGCAGATGCTCCGCATACGCCTCCACCAGACGCTCCTTCAGGGAGCCTTCCTGCGACAGACGCAGGGTCGCTTGCTGCAGATGATCGATGGTGTTGCTCATGAGGAAACTCGCCGACTTTGTATGTGGGTTCTTGTTATCTCTCGTACTTCAAGTAATACCTGAAGATTGCACCAGCAAAACCTCCTGATGAGTCAAGGAGGTAGGGCGTGAATATACACCTGCGCGAAGGTCGGGCAAGCAGATAATTCCCCGCCCGGCGATGGCTCGGACAACTGCCGGTGGCGCGGGGATGACCTCGCAGGTTTTTCAGGACAGGTGAATGGCAGTCAGTGTCGCCGCGAAAGCTACCGCCATGGCAAGCAGACCCAGTCCCACTCGTACCCCATATGCGGCACCACCACTGACGAAAGCCAGCGTGGTCTTGGCCACGGCCGCAACCGCGAGCAACAAGGCCAGACCCCAGGCTGCGGACGTCAGCTCCAGCTGTTCCGCAGCTGCCAGCTGCGACAGGCTGGCGGCGGCCGCATGCACTTCCACAAGTGCGACCACGGCGGCGGCGGACACCGCGCCCATGCTGCCGAACCGGCTGCGCAGGAATGCCGATGCCAGCAGCAGCGCCGCCATCAGGGCTACCAGCAGCAGGGCCTGGCTCAGCCGGAAGGCGCGCGCCTTGTCCATGTCCGGCAGGGTGGTGAGCGAGGCGTGGCGAATGACCCCGCCCGCGCCTGCAACGAGCAGTACCAGCCCAGCTGCAACAAGACCCGGGGCCACCAGGCGCAGCAGGGACGGAGCGGCGGCGGCCACTACGGCGCTGAACAACACCAATGAGCCGAGGTTGGCAAACAAGGCGCCGGCCGCGGCCGGGGCCACATGCGCCCGTTCCGTACGCGCGCGATGCCCGAAGCCCATGACCGCGGCAGTCGAGGAGGCAAAACCAGACAGGAACCCGGCCAGTGGCAACCCCCAGCGCGCACCCACTACCCGCGAGGCCAGATGCCCGGTCATCCCGACGGCGAGTATCAGCACGACCATGCGCCACAGCTTTGCCGGCACCAGCGCATTCCAGGGGTCAATGGCCCGATCCGGCACCAGTGGCAGCACCACCAGCGCCGCGCCCGCCAGCAGCAATCCATCCCGCAGTTCCGCCTCGCTGAGCCGCTCCCGGACCAGCTGGTGCAGCGGTTGTTTGGCAAACAGCACGCCTGCCACGACCACCGCCAGCCCCGCGGCCAGTCCCGGATGTGCGTGCGCCAGTGCCGCCAGCAGTGCCGTGACGGGCAACGCCACCTCACCGGTGAGACCCGGGTCAGCGTCACTGGTCTTCAGGTAGCTGGCGACCATCAGCGCGCCGATGAGTACCAGCACAGTCACCAGCACCGCGGTACCCAGTGCAGCTCCCAGCGAACCGGCCAGCGCCACCATGAGGTGCGTCCTGACCCCGGCGACGCTGTGACGCTGGTCGGGGTGGGCGCGCTCGCGCACGGCGCCTATCAACAGGCCGAGGCCGATGGCCGAAGCGAGGCTGTACAGCGGGATAATGGATTCCATGACTGACGAAGATTACCAACTAGCCGATGTGTGCCAGCGTTGCGGTGCCTGCTGTGCGCACTTCCGGGTTCCCTTCTATTGGTCTGAGGCCGAGGCGAGTGGCCTGCCGCATGCCGCAGTGGAGCAGATCACGCCGCTGCTGGCGTGCATGGCCGGCACCAACCAGCCGCAGCCGCGCTGCCATGCGCTGGAAGGCCGGGTAGGCGAGTGGGTGAGCTGCCAGCTGTATGGGCAGCGGCCTTCGCCGTGCCGGGAACTGCAGCCCGGCGAAGACAAATGCAACCTGGCTCGCGTTCGCCACGGGCTGCCGCCCATTTCAGCTCGCTGAGCCGCGTATCCCTGCCTGCAGCTGGCGTGCAAAAGCCGTGGCACCTCCCATCGAGGGATGGCGCAGGCTGGTGGCTGCGATGCCGAGCTCGGCCAGCGAGCTCTCTGCGTTGCGTCCGACCGCAAAGACTTTCGCAGCCGGGAACAGCCGCAGCAGTGCATGCAGCACCGGCACTCCGGCCAGCCGCTCCGAACGCAAAGGTGTGCGGTTGGAATGGCGGAGGCCGGGTTTGTGCGGATGCCAGGGATAGGCATTCCACAGCACGGTGCGGGGGGCGACTTCCAGTGCATGCAGCGTCTTCCACACCGTGGTGGCCGAGGGCTCGCTCCATGGACGCGGGCGCGACGTGAGCCGTCCTGCGGGCGCAGCGATGCGCGGAATTTCGCCCGCCAGGATCAGCCGCTCGCTGGTGAAGGGAATGCCGGAAACCTTGCAGCCCTGGTAACCCGCCGCTTCGCCGACCAGCACGAAGGCTGCATCCGTGGACAGATGGGCGCGCAGGCGTTCGACGCGGCCGCGTGCGGCATCAGCCGCGACGTCGGTGGTGGCATCGTTGTCCGTCCAGGGATTGAATACGTCGCGGGAAACCGGCCCCCGCAGCAATTGCAGGAAGGCCGCAAGACTGGCGGGACTCAGCGGGCGCCCGCCACGAGCTGCTGGCGCACACGACGCATCGCTTCGAAGGCCCTGGTCATGTTCCATCCCTGTTCGCAGCCGGCGACCATCAATTCAGGTCGCGGGCCAGTATCAGCTTGAAGACCAGATCATCGGCCGCGCGCGTCAACCCGAACCCGAGCCCGGCCTGCACCTCGATTTTCCTGGCGGTGAAGTCCGTGACCGCGAACAGCTGGTGGGATTGTTCCTTGCTGGAGGCGAAATCATTCAGCGGCCCGAAGTCCGCGTATTCCTCCAGCGCCACGGCGAACCGCGGCGAGACATTCCAGGCCAGGCGCGTTGATGGCGCGAACACCATGTCGCCAAGGCCGTCATATGCGGTGTCGAGGATGGGATTGAAGATCACGTCGAAACTGCCGAGATGCCAGCCGATGATGGGCCGGAACTCCGAAGTGATTCGCGTGGTGTCCCAGCGCCGCGAGTTGTAGCTGAGTTCGAAGCCGAGGCCATACACGAAGCGCTGCTCGGCCGCGTCCGGTCGCGCCACCAGCGCGCGCAACTTCAGGCCGTTGATGCGGGCCTTGCCATCACCCACCGTGTACAGCGGCAGGTACAGTCCGCTCTCGAACCAGGAGTTCATACGCCCATTCCGTCACGCCGTTCAGCGAGTGGCGGGGTGCGATGCCGCCGGGAGCAGGCGGTATGTCCGAGCCATCGAATGTGTAGTTGTTGTGCCAGGTGAGATTGAAGACACCAGGCTCGGCGAGGCCGCCGTCGTACACCTGGATCTCATCGGCCTGTGCGTGGCACAGCGTCGGCGCAGCGAGCAAGGCAAGCAGCGCCACGGCTGCCGTCAATGGATATCGCAAGACAACTCCCTCGCGCATGTTCTGGTTGTGCCGCGAAGTATAGACGAGTGCCGCATGAATACTGCGTAAGGCAGCTTGATGGTTTCTTGCCTTAGACTGCGGCGCGTGAAATCACCCGCAGCGGCACCACGGCGCGCCATCTGGCTCAAGCGAATGCATGAGTGGCACTGGATCAGTTCAGCCGTGGCGCTGCTTGGCCTGCTGTTCTTTGCCGTTACAGGCATCACCCTGAATCATGCCGAGGGCCTTGAATCCGGCCGCCAGGATTATTCATCGGAACGCCGGGACATGCCGGCCGCGCTGGTGGAGACGCTGCGCCAGGACATCGCAACCAATGGCGAAGGGGAGGCCGAGTCCAGTGCGCCATTGAGCGCATGGATCAGCACGGCGTTCGGCGTGGACACGGCCGGCCGCACCGCCGACTGGAAGGCCGAGGAGATCGACTTCTCGCTGGAGCGACCCGGTGGCGATGCGTGGCTGAAGCTCGACCTGACCAGCCGCGTCGCCGAGTACCATGTGACCAAGGCCGGCTGGATCGCCTATCTGAATGATCTGCACAAGGGACGGCACACGGGTGCCGCCTGGGCCTGGTTCATCGACCTCATCGCCGCGGCATGCGTGATCTTCGCGGTGACCGGGTTCGTGATCCTGAAAATGCATGCGGCCAGCCGCGTGCTGACCTGGCCGCTGATCGGTTTGGGGATACTAGTGCCGCTGCTGATCGCGGCGTTGTTCATGCATTGAGCCGGCCGCATGGCCGCAATGAGGAAACGAAGATGAAAGCAGGAAAATCGTTGCTGGTGGCTGCAGCGGGAGTCATGGCGGCGGCGCCGGCTGTAGCTTCCGAGGTTTCCATCAAGCTGACGCTGCCTTCGATCGCGGCCAACGGCCCGCGTCCACCCACCCGTCCCTATGTGGCGGTGTGGCTGCGCAAGGAAGACAACAGCCATGCCGCGGATCTGGCGGTCTGGTACCAGACCGAGACCAAGCAGCGTCGTCCCCCGGGCGGCATGGGCCCGCCGGGTGCAGGTGGTCCACCACCGGGTGCAGGTGGCCCCCCGACCGGTGCGGGCGGCCCGCCGCCTGGCTTTGGCCCACCGATGATGGGACGTGGTGGTGCCGAAAACCCCCGCACACCAGGCGGCGCGCGCTGGCTGAACGAGGTGCGGCAATGGTGGGCCGACAGCGGCAACCGCCTGCAGTTTCCCGTCGATGGCCTGACCAGCGCGAGCCGCGCCGCAGGCACGCATGAACTGGTCTTCGCCGGTACCGACCCGAAACTCGCGAGCCTGCCCCCGGGCAAATACAAGCTGATGGTCGAGGCAGCGCGCGAACATGGTGGCGAGGAAACACTCTCCATTCCCTTCACCTGGCCAGCCACCGCGACGCAGACCGCCACCGCCCAGGGCAGGTCGGAACTGGGCGCGGTCGAACTCACCGTCAAGCCCTGAGGCAACGCCTCTCTCGACCCCGGGCGATTTCATTCATGCGGGTACTGGTGCCACGGCGCATCGACGGTGTTGCGCCGGATGCAGAAGCTCCGGTAGCACGGCTGCACGGCCGCAGCATGGGTTGCGACTGGACCGTCAGTTTCGTGACCGGGCCGGACAGCGATGCCGCGCAGCTCTCGTGCGGCATCGAGTCGATGCTGGCGGATGTGGTCCGCCAGATGAGCACCTGGGAATCCGACGCAGCGATCAGCGTGTTCAACCGCGCGGCAGCGGGAACCTGGCTGCCGTTGCCGTTCGGGTTTGCACAGGTGCTGGCGTGCGCATTGCACGTGGCACGCGCCAGCGATGGCGCGCTGGATCCCACCGCTGGCGCGCTGACCACGCTGTGGGGCTTCGGCCCGGCGGGACGCTACCACCAACCTGGCTTTGCCATGCCCGCCGCTGCCGACATCGAAGCCGCACGACAGCGCGGCGGCTGGCATCGCCTGCAGGTCGACGGCGATGCCATGCGCCTGCACCAGCCCGGCGGCATGGAGCTGGACCTTTCCGCGGTGGCCAAGGGTTTTGCTGTCGATGAAGTCAGCCGTTACCTGCGTCGCATGGGTGCCCGGCATCATCTGGTGGATATCGGCGGCGAGCTGCGTGGTGCCGGCATGAAACCCGATGGCCAGCCCTGGTGGGTGGATGTGCAATTGCCTTCCGGTGCCGGCGCTGCACCCACATCCACGTTCACACGCATCGCACTGCATGACCTCGCGGTCGCCACTTCCGGCGACTACCTGCAGGGTTTCCGCGCGAACGGCCGCTGGTACAGCCACTGCATCGATCCACGCAGCGGCTATCCCATCGACAACGGCGTGTGCTCGGTCACCGTGCTCCACGACGAGTGCATGCTGGCCGATGCCTGGTCCACCGCGTTGATGGTGCTCGGCCCGGCAGCTGGCCGCGGCGTGGCGGAGTCACAGCAACTTGCCGCGCAGTGGCTGGTGCGCGAAGGCGAGGGCGTTGCAGAACATTGCAGCAGCGCATATCTCGCGCTGGTCGCCTGAAGCAATCATGAACACACAAGCGGCGCATCTGGTCCCCGCTGCTGTTGCCGTCGCCTGCTACGTGGCGCTGTGTGGCGCCACCTGGCGCCGCGCGCGCGAAAAACACCGCGCGGCGTCGCGGCTGGCCATGTTGCCCGGCGAACAGGCGTCGCTGCTGGTGATTCACGCAAGCCAGACCGGCACCGCGGAAGGGATCGCGGCGCAGACCGCCAGCGCGCTGCAGATCGCCGGGGTCGATGTGACGCTGTGCTCCCTTGCGCAGTTGCGCATGGAAACGCTGCGCAATCACACCGAGGCCCTGTTCGTCGTCAGCACCTACGGCGAAGGCGATGCTCCTGACGCGGCGGCGCATTTCCTTGCCACCGCCATGCGGGAGTCGGCGCTTGATCTGTCCAATCTGCGCTATGGAATGCTGGCTCTGGGCGACCACAACTACCGCAATTTCTGCGGCTTCGGCCGCAGCTTCGATGCCTGGTTGCAGGAGCAGGGCGCACAGCCGCTGTTTGCGCGCATCGAGGCCGACAATGGCGATCCGCAGGCGCTGCAGGCCTGGCGTCGCGAACTGGGCCACATCGCGGCTTCCACGGATCTGCCCGAGTGGCAGGATGTGCCATTCAAACCCTGGACATTGCGCGCGCGTGAACACCTGAATCCCGGCAGCCTCGGCGCCGCGGTTTTCCATATCGAGCTGGTGCGAGCGGATGCGTCCATGGATGACTGGCATGCGGGAGACCTGCTGCAGGTGCTGGTGCCCGGCGAGCCCGACCGGCCACGCGATTACTCCATCGCATCCATTCCCGCCGACGGCGCCGTCCACCTGCTGGTGCGACAGCAGATTCGCGACGACGGCAGCATGGGTGGCGCCTCCGCATGGCTCACGCGTGATGCCACCGTCGGAGCCACCATCAGCGCGCGGTTGCGCGTGCACAACCAGTTCCACATCGACGGCAACGAAGGACGCGACCTGGTACTGCTCGGCAATGGCACTGGCCTCGCCGGTCTGCGCGCGCATCTCAGGCAGCGCGTGCTGGAACAGACCACGGGCGCACCGGCGCGGCGACACTGGCTGCTCTATGGAGAGCGTCAGGCTGCGCACGACGCCTTGTACGGCGCGGAACTCGAGAACTGGCGCACCAGCGGACTGCTGACGCATCTGGACCTGGTGTATTCGCGCGATGGCGGCGTACATCGTTACGTGCAGGACGGGCTGCGCTCCGAGGGAGATCGGCTGCGCCAATGGGTCGAGGCCGGCGCTGCGATATATGTATGCGGAAGCCTGGAAGGCATGGCCGAAGGCGTCGCCGCGGCGCTGCGCGAGCAGCTCGGCGAATCAATACTGGCGCAATTGCAGCGGGATGGGCGCTATCGGCGTGATGTCTATTGAGTGGATGTCTCTCGGTTCTGCACACCATGAGGTGCGGAAGGCAGCTAAGTCGAAGTGGCCCTGAGGCGCACCGGCTGCCGGCAGATCGGGCACGGTAGCGGCCGCTGTTCGTGCAACTTCTCGGCGCGCTCCTGTTGCTCTTGCCCAGAGGCAAGAAAATAGGTGCTGCAGGTTTCGCATTGCAATGTGGAGCCGGAGCCATCCGTGAGCACCAGTGACTGGAGAACGCGCACGTTTTGTGTAAAGCGCTACGGGTTAACAATGGTTAAGGTCACTGCGGCTGCGTATGCGGATTCCCACATGGAGACCGCAGCGCGAAGCTCCCCAACGTAGGACTTCGCATAATGTATATTATGGTAAAAAAACCCTGTATCACGCTGCTTCCATACACCCTTCCAATCAGTCTGCTTTCACCGGAACGGCTTTCCATGCCACTACACCGCGCCCCAGCGTGATGCGAACCAGCCGCGACGACGTTGCTGTTCAGCCTGTTGAGATTGGAGTTCTCATAGTGCGGTGAAGCCGAGGTGAGTGGTGGTGGGTGGCTTAAGTCACCGCGCCACGCGCAGCCGCAAGGCATTGCCGATCACCGAGGCTGAACTCAGGCTCATCGCCAGCGCCGCGATCAGCGGCGACAGCAGCCAGCCAGTCAGCGGGTACAGCACGCCGGCCGCAATCGGGATGCCCAGTGCGTTGTAGAAGAACGCGAACATGAGGTTCTGTTTCATGTTGCGCACCGTGGCCATCGAAATGCGCCGCGCCTCGGCAATGCCACGCAGATCACCTTTGACCAGCGTGACCTGCGCGCTGTTCATCGCCACATCCGTGCCCGTGCCCATCGCGATGCCGATGTCGGCCCGTGCCAGCGCCGGCGCATCGTTGATGCCGTCACCGGCCATGGCCACGACGCGGCCCGCCTCCTGCATTTGCTCCACCATGCGCAACTTGTCCGCCGGCCTGAACTCGCCGTGCACTTCGTCGATGCCGAGCCGGGCAGCCACCGCACGCGCCGTGGTGTGACCGTCGCCGGTGGCCATGACGAGGCGCAGGCCCGAATCACGCAGCATCCGCAACGCCTCGGGCGTGCTCTTCTTGACGGGATCGGAAACCGCCAGCAGGCCGGCAAGCCGGTCATCGACGGCCAGGTACATCACGCTCGCGCCTTCGGTGCGCAAAGACTCGGCCTGCTGCAACAGCGATTCCGTCGCGACGCCAAGCTGCTGCATCAGCGTGGCATTGCCCAGCGCCAGGCGGCGGCCATCGACCTCGCCGGTGACGCCGGTGCCGGTGACCGACACGAAGTTTGATGCAGCACCTGGCGTCAGTCCCTGCGCGCGTGCCGCGCGCACGATGGCCTCGGCCAGCGGATGCTCGCTGCCCTGATCGAGGCTGGCCGCCAGCTGCAGCACCTGCCCTGCTTCGAACCCGGTTGCCGCGATCGCACGGTCGAATGCCGGACGACCCTCGGTGAGCGTGCCGGTCTTGTCGACTATCAGGGTGTCGATGTCGCGCAGCTTCTCGATCGCGGCCGCGTCGCGGAACAGCACGCCGCGCGTGGCGCCAAGACCGGTGGCGACCATGATGGACATCGGTGTGGCGAGGCCCAGCGCGCAGGGACAGGCGATGATCAGCACCGCCACGGCATTGAGCATGCCGAACACCCAGCGCGGTTCGGGACCGAACAAACCCCAGGCGAGCAGCGTCAGCACGGCGATGAGGGCCACCGCCACCACGAAATAGCCGGCGATGACATCGGCCATCCGCTGCAGCGGTGCGCGCGAGCGCTGCGCCTGCGCCACCAGCTGCACGATCTGCGCGAGCACGGTCGCCGAGCCGACGCGCTCCGCACGCATGGTGAGCGCGCCGGTGGTGTTCATGGTCGCGCCGATCAGCCGGTCGCCGGTGCGCTTGGTGACGGGCAGTGGTTCGCCGGTGAGCATGGATTCATCGACACCGCTGGCGCCGTCGGTGACGACACCGTCCACCGGAATCTTTTCGCCGGGCCGGATGCGCAGCAGATCCCCGACATGCACATGGGAGAGCTGGATGTCTTCTTCGCTGCCGTCGGCGCGGATGCGACGTGCCGTGCGCGGCGCCAGCTGCAGCAGCGAACGGATCGCGGCCGAGGTCTGCGAGCGGGCCTTCAGCTCCAGCACCTGGCCCAGCAGAGTCAGTGAAACGATCACCGCTGCGGCCTCGAAGTACACCCCCACCCGGCCCATCGACATGAACGAGTCGGGGAACAGGCCGGGCGCCACGGTGGCCAGCACGCTGTACACATATGCCGCACCGGTGCCGAGCGCGATCAGGGTCCACATGTTCGGGCTGCGGTTGACTACCGATTGCGCGCCGCGCGTGAAGAACGGCCAGCCGCCCCACAGCACGATGGGCGAGGCCAGCAGCAGCTCCGTCCAGCTCTGCGCGGTCATGTCCATCCACCCCAGCTGGTGGCCGAACATGGCCAGAACGAACACCACCACGGTCAATGGCAGCGTCCACCAGAAGCGACGCCGGAAATCGCCCAGCTCGGGGCTCTCACTCTCCTCCAGGCTGGGCAGAACCGGCTCCAGTGACATGCCGCACTTCGGGCAGCTGCCGGGATGATCCTGGCGTATCTCCGGATGCATCGGGCAGGTGTAGGGCGTGCCGGGCGCTGGCTGGGCCGTGGCGTGCGCGGAAACTTCTGCTGTTGGTGTGTGCTCCTGGTGCCCACAACATCCCGCCGGCGCAGCGGGTTCCTGGTGGTGGGCATGGTGCTGATGATGCGGATGGTGCTCATGACCGGCGTGGGCGTCATGCCCCGCATGCCCAGGCATTGCTGGTTTCTCGTTCATGCCTGTTCTCCCGCCAGTACACCGTGTATGGGGCAGTCCGACAGCTCGCCCTCCCCCGGACATGCCGCCACCAGCGCACTGAGGGTGGCGCGCATCTGCTGCAGTTCGGCCAGTTTGGCGTCGATGTCGAGGAGCTTCTGGCGGGCCGCGACCTTGATCTGCGCCACATCACTACCGTTGCCGCCAGTGAGCACCAGCAGTTCGCGCACCTGCGACAACGTGAATCCCAGCACCTTGGCGCGCAGCACGAATTGCAGGCGCTGCAGGTCGTCGGCGGAATAGGTGCGATAGCCCGACGCCAGTCGCCGCGCTGGTGGCAGCAGCCCTTCCCGCTCGTAGTAACGCACCGTGTCGATACCGACTCCACCGCGCCTGGCGAGCTCTCCGATCTTCATGTCGCGCTCCTGGATATCCAGCAAGTGTTGCCAGTCTGGACCCCGGACCATGCTCCAGAGTCAAGCGATCCGGCAGGTTGAAGCAATGCGTCACGGCGAACCAAAGGTTGTCAGCACCGCCGTACCGGCCAGCACCAGTGCGAGGACGATCATCTCCGTGCCGACCACAATCGCAAACCGGTGCCGCGCACCTGCCCCACCCCGCGCCAGGGCTGGGCCCAGTCGCCACTTGTTCCATGCCGCGAGCCACATCAGCAACGCGAATGCGCCCAGTTTGGCCAGCAAGGCCAGGCCATATCCATCACGCAGCGCCTGCAAGTCCGGCAGCAGTCCTGCCATCAGCACGAGGCCGGCCAGAAGGATGCCGGGCACCAGCCGGCTGGCCAGCCACGAGAATCGGCCGACGACGCGTGCCGCAACATCCGCGGGCTCGGCGCCCGCCACGCGCAGCAGCGGCCACAGCGCACCGAACCAGAAGCACACGATGGCCACGTGCAGTACCACCATCGGGCCGAGCAGCCAGCGCGCAGGGGAAGTGGCGGTGTGACCGGTCAGCGCAAACGACATCGCTACCAGCAATCCGCCGCCAATGCCGGCGCTGCGCGCCAGTACTCCGCCGCGCGCCGCCGCGATGAGAAACAGCAGCAGCGCTGCAATGCGCACCGCAAGCACCGTCGCGGCTGCTGTCGAAAGCGCGAAGCGCTGCAGCGAAAGGTCCATGGCACCGGCCATGTCGCCCGCCATCCTGGCTGCTTCCAGCGCGAACTGAATCGGCAGCAGCAACAACCCGGCGGCTGCGGCAACCATGGTGATGCGTTTGATTGGAGCGCGGGAAGCGTTCAGCAATCCCGCAAACATCGTCATGAACAGCACCGCGCCTGCCGCCTGCGCCATCGCGATGAACGACAGGCTGCGCAACGTGGCCGACAGTACATCCGGCAACATGGCTCAATGCTGGTGGCCTTGCGCCGGCGTCGTCTGCTTTTTGGTTGCCGGCGCGGCAGGGTCCACGGTGAAGGCGAAGCTGCCGCTCATCACATGTCCGTCCTCACCGGCCACCCGCCAGTTCACCGTGTAGTCACCGGCCGCGAGTCCCGTCACGGGCACGGATAGATCCTTCGCGGCCCTCGTCGGCAGCGGTGCGAGATTCTTCGCGGCGGCCGTGCCCTGCCGCAGCGACAGCGAAGTCAGGCGTGCCGCGTCGGAAAAATGCAGCTCGATCGCCGCGGGCGCAGCAACCTTGCTCTTGTCGGCCGGCACGGAGGACTGCAGGTGCGTATGCGCCTGCGCCACGCCCGCCACCAGCAGTGCGGAACCGATTATCGGGATGATGCGTTTCATGATGTGCTCCTCGTTTGAAGTCGCTCGTCTCGCCGTGCCGGCCGTCAGAACCACGCGCGGATGCCGGCGACGGCACGGGTTTCGCCGGCATGCCCGGATTCGTTCCGCCGCAACCTCGCAGTCTGGCCGAAGCCACGCTCCCGCGACACGCCCAGGTACGGCGCGAAACGGCGCGTGAATTCATAGCGCAGCCGCAGGCCAGCCTCGCCCGTGCTCAGGCCCGAGCCGATGCCGCGCGCCAGGTCATCCTTGCCATACCAGTCGAGGTCCAGCCGTGGTTGCAGCACCAGGCGGTTGGTGATCAGCAGGCTGTACTCGACGCCAAGCCGTGCAGCAGCGCGACCGCCCTCACCCAGGTAGGCCGTGGCGGAAACCTCGAACCACTGCGGCGCGAGGCCGCGCACACCGGCAGCGACGAAGCTGCGTTGCGTGCGCGGTCGCAGGTCCTGACGCAGGCCCACCACCCAGTCCCAGCGAGGCGAGAAGCTGTGGCCGAACAGGGCTTCGAGATCCGCGGCGCTGGTGCTTCCGCCCACCCGCTCGCCCTCGCTGCGCCACCACAGGCGATTGATGTCGCGGCCGATCCAGCCTTCTGCGTCCCAACCCAGACCAGTGCGGCCGTGGTCATCCCAGGCCTCCAGCTGGTTGAGCAGCGTGAAGCTGTGGAGCGCTTCATCGGTGTGCGGGTGTGGCATCGACGGTGGCATGGCAGCCACGCGGTCCGCGTCCGTGAGCACTGGCATGGGAGTGCGTGGCTCGACGGCGCCCGCTCCGCCGTGGTCATGCTCTGCCTGCGCATGTTCCGCTTGTGGATTCTCCGCCGCTGCATGGTCCGCGTGCTCCGCGGCCAGCAGCGTGCTGGTACGCAAGGCAAGGCCCACCACCACCACAGTGGCATCGAGCAGCCGCTTCATGAGCCGTGCTCCATCACATGCACGGCCCGCATCATGCCGGCCTCCATGTGGTACAGCAGATGGCAGTGATACGCCCAGTGGCCCAGCGCGTCGGCGCGCACGCGGTAGCTGCGGCGGCTGCCGGGCGGCATGTCCACCGTGTGCTTGCGCACCAGGAAGTTGCCGTCATCGTCCTCCACATCGCTCCACAGGCCGTGCAGGTGGATGGGATGCGCCATCATGGTGTCGTTGACCAGCACGATGCGCAGCCGTTCGCCATAGCACATGTGGATGGGCTCGGCCGCGGAGAACTTGCGGCCGTTGAAGCTCCACGCGAATTTCTCCATGTGGCCGGTGAGATGGATCTCGAGGTCCCGGCCCGGATCGCGGCCATCCGGATCCTCGAAGGTGCTCTTCAGCATGGAATAGCTCAGCACCGTGCGCCCGTTGCCGCGCAGGCCGTTGCCGGGATCGGCCAGGCGCGACATGGGGCGCAGGGCCTGGTTGTCGACCAGCGGGTTGCCGCGCTCGGAATCCGGATGGGATTGCGCCGTCGCATGCTGCGCGTGCTCCGTATCTGCATCAGAGTGGTGCATCGACATGTCCATCCCGCCCATGTCCGCCATGGTGAGCAGCGGACGTGGGTCCAGCGCCGGCACCGGTGCGCGCAGTCCCGCGCGCACGGCCAGCGTGCCGCTGACGTAGCCTGTCCGCGCCGAGTCTTGCGCAAAGAGGGTGAACGCTTCCTGACCGGCTGGCGTAACGATCACGTCGAAGGTTTCCGCAGCGGCGATGCGGAACTCGTCCACGCTGACCGGATGCACGTACTGGCCGTCCGCCGCGACCACCGTCATCTTCAGGCCCGGGATGCGCACATCGAAGTAGCTCATGGATGAACCATTGATGAAGCGCAGCCGCACCTTCTCGTGGGGCCGGTAGAGGCCAGTCCAGTTGCCCAGCGAGGTGGTGCCGTTCATCAGGTAGGAGTAGGTGTGCGCGTTGACATCGGACAGGTCGCTGGGGTTCATGCGCATCCGGCCCCACATGCGCCGCTCGGCCAGTGCCGCGCCAAGTCCGTCGTTGCGCGCCTCGCGGATCAGGTCCCCGACCGTCGGCTGGTAATAATTGTCATGCGCGGGCATCTTCTTCAGCCGTGCCAGCAGCGCGGCCGGAGCAAGGTCGGTCCAGTCCGACAGCATCACCACGTAATCGCGATCGAAAGCGAAAGGCTCGGGCGCGATGGGGTCGATGATCAGCGCGCCATACAGCCCGGCCTGCTCCTGCAATCCGGAATGGCTGTGGTACCAGTACGTACCCGCCTGTCCCACCTTGAACCGGTACAGCCAGCTCTCGCCGCGTGCGATGCCGTTGAAGCTCATCCCGGGAATGCCATCCATGTTGGCCGGCAGCTGGATGCCATGCCAGTGCAGCGAGGTCTGCGCACCGTGGATGGAGTGCGCCGGCAGCGCATTGCGCACGCTGAGGTTGACGGTCGTGCCCTCGCGCCAGCGCAGGATGGGCGCAGGCAGCGAACCATTGACGGTGATGGCCGGGCGCGTACGGCCGGTGAAATTCACCGCCGTCTCGCCGATGGTGAGCTGGAAATCCGTGCCCGCCAGCACGCCCGGATGTTCCCTGGTTTCCAGCGTCCAGCCCGTACGCGGCCCTGCGAGGCCGAGCCAGGTGCCACCAGCGGCCAGGCCTTGCACGAACTGCCGGCGCGACCATCCACGGGTGCTCTTCGATGCAGCAACGATCATGAACCACTCCTCGATCCGGAAAATCGCGACTCACGCAGCGTGTCATGAACGCGGTTCGTGACGATGCGGGAACCCCGCTACTTCAGGACGGAGCGCAGCGCTGGCGGGCGCCAGAGAAGGAAGGCGGTATGCGAGTGGAATGCGGGAGCTGCGGCTTGCCGCGGCTGCTGTACCAGCTGCCGTGAAACCTGCAGCGCCAGCATGGGAACCGGTGCGGAATTCAGCAGCTGGCAACCCAGGTAGCCGGCGCAGTGCGCCCCATGACCGGCGGAACCTTCATCATGGCCCGCGTCATGCGCGGGAGGCGTGGGATGGGTGTCGCCATGACCGGCATGGTGATGCGTCATGCCGTGCATGGCGTCCATGTCGTGCATCCCCTGCATCCCCTGCGGCTCCGTCGTGGCCTGCGCCGACGCATGCTGCTGCATGGCGCAGGAGGGATCCATGACCCGCACGCTGGCATAGCCCTGCACGACGATGCCGAGGCTCAACAGGAAAACCAGCAATGGACGCATGCGGCGCATGTGTAGTAATCATACGCGCCCAACCCTTCAGGAGAACAAGCGCAAATGCAGGCCTACGATGTGTTGCGGGTCGGTGTCGGTGGACCCGTGGGTTCCGGCAAGACCGCATTGGTGGACCGTCTGTGCAAGGCCATGCGCGAACGGCTGAACATGGCCGTGGTGACCAACGACATCTACACCCGCGAGGACGCCGACTTCCTGGTGCGCAGCGAAGCGCTGACGCCGGACCGCATCCGCGGCGTGGAAACCGGCGGCTGCCCGCACACCGCCATCCGCGAGGATGCCTCGATGAACCTCGCCGCCATCGATGAGCTCACGCACAGCTTCCAGGCGCTGGACCTCATCATCGTCGAGAGCGGCGGCGACAACCTCGCGGCCACTTTCAGCCCGGAACTCTCGGACCTCACGCTGTATGTCATCGATGTGGCCGCCGGCGACAAGATCCCGCGCAAGGGCGGCCCCGGCATCATGAAATCCGACCTGCTGATCATCAACAAGATCGATCTCGCGCCCCATGTAGGCGCCTCGCTGGAGGTGATGGACCGCGACGCGAAGAAGATGCGCGGCGAACGTCCCTTCGTGTTCACCAACCTGAAGACCGGCCACGGGCTCGACACCGTGATCGATTTCATCCTCGACCGGGGCATGCTGCGCGACAAGGACCGTCTGGCCGCACCGGCCGCCTGAGCTGCGGCGAAACTACTGCGCCAGCAGCCGCGCCGCGCGCGCGGCCGCGGAGGCGCGGTTCTCCACGCCCAGCTTCACGAAGATCTGCTCCAGGTGCTTGTTGACGGTCCTGGGGCTGATGCCGAGGATCTCGCCGATCTCGCGGTTGGATTTGCCGCGTGACAGCCACAGCAGCACTTCGGACTCGCGGCTGGTCACGCCCAGCTGCTGCAGCACGGCACCCTCTTCCTCGGCACGTCGCTCGCTGAGCCGGAACAGCAATTCATCCGGGCCGATGGGGCTGAGCATGGCGCATTCCAGCTGTACGCCGTTGATATCGAGCAGGCATTGCGCGCGGCCACCCGGCGCGTGGCGCAGGGCCAGCATCTGGCGCAGTACCGCCTCCGGCAGTTCGGGAATCTGCGTGGCATCGCCCGGCCATAGTTCCTGCAGCAGTGCGCGCGCCTTGGGGGTGCACCACTTGATGTGTCCGGTGTGGTCGGTGGCCAGCAGGAAGCGGCCCGACGCATCCAGCGCCGCATGCGGGCCCAGCGCGATGCGCGCGTTGGCCAGATGCACGCGCATGCGCGCCAGCAGTTCCTCCACCACGATGGGCTTGGTGACGTAATCGACGCCGCCGGCCGCCAGGCCCTGCACCACATGCTCGGTCTCGGCGAGGCCGGTCATGAAGATCACCGGCAGGTGCCCCAGCGAGGGTTTCTGCTTCAGCCGCCGGCAGGTCTCGAAGCCATCGATGCCCGGCATCACCGCATCCAGCAGCACCAGGTCCGGGGTGATCTGCTCCACCAGCTTCAGCGCGCTTTCGCCATCGATGGCGATCAGCACCGTGTAGCCGGCGCCATCCAGCGTGTCGGTGAGAAAGCCCAGCGACTCCGGCGTGTCGTCCACCACCAGCACCGTGTCGCGCCGTACGCCGCGCAGCTCAGCCATCCTCACGCAATTCCCTGATTGTCTTCATGTACCGTTTCATCTCGAAGCGTTCCACCATGGCGCGCAGCGATTGCGCCAGCGCGCCGGCCGCAGGCTCCGTGGCCTCGAACTCGCGCAGCCTTGCCTGGATGCCGCGCACATGGCCGATCAGGCCGAGCTGCCACAGCTCCTCCAGGTGTTTGCCGATCTTGCCGCGCAGTTCGGGGCTTATGACCAGTGCCGCTTCGGTACTGGCCTGCTCGTTGCCGTAGATCCATTCCAGCCGCAACTGGTCCTGCACGGCTGCCAGCAGCACTGCCACGTCGACGGGCTTCATCACGAAGCCATCGTGCAGCGCTTCCGGGCTGCCCGGCGCATATTCGTGCGCGTTGGCGGAGACTACCAGAACCCGCACCTGCGCCAGCGCGGCGTCCGCGCGCAGTTCGCGCAGCACTTCCCAGCCAGTGCGGTCCGGCAGGGAAAGATCCATCAGCACCAGGTCCGGCCGGAACGCCGCGGCGCGCGCCACGGCATCGGTACCGCTGTATACCGAACCCACCTCGAAGCCCAGCGGCACGAGCAACCCCTGCATGAACTGCACATGCGCCGGATCATCGTCCACCACGAAGATGCGCCGGCGCGGGCCGTGGTAGCCGCGGATGTGGCGCGACAGTTCCGTGCTCACGTCCTGCAACGCCTCCGACAGCAGCAGCCGCACGGTGAAGGTCGTGCCTTCGCCCGGCTTGCTCGTCAGGCTGATCTCTCCGCCCATCACCTCGGTGAGCAGCTTGGTGATGGTCAGGCCCAACCCGGTGCCGGGAATGGCGCGCACTTCGGCGCCGCTGCCGCGCTCGAAGGGACCGAAGACGCGATCCTGGTCCGCAGGCTGGATGCCCATGCCGGTGTCGCTGACCTCGAACTCGGCCACCTGGTTGCGATAGCGCACCACCAGCGCGGCATGGCCCTGCGTGGTGTACTTCACCGCATTCGACAGCAGGTTGATGAGGATCTGCCGCAGCCGCTTCTCGTCGGTGTGCACCACCGCCGGCAGGTGCGGCGCGCGCTCGAAGCGGAAGCCGATGCCCTTGCTGGAAGCCTGCAGCCGGAACATGTCCTCCAGCTGGTCGAGGAACTCGGTGAAGTTCAGCCGGTTGCGGTTGAGCTTCATCACGCCGCCCTCGATGCGTGAAATGTCCAGCAGCCCGTCGATGAGACTCGACAGATGCTCGGCACTGCGGCGGATCACCTTCACCGCATTGGGCGGCGGTTCCTCCGGGGTGCGCTCCATCAGCTGCGCATAGCCGTAGATGGAATTCAGCGGCGTGCGGATCTCGTGCGACAGCCCGATGATGTAACGGGATTTGGCCATGTTGGCGGATTCGGCCACTTCCTTGGCCCGCTGCAGCTCCGCATCGGTGCGGTTGTGCGCGGCGATCTCCTCCATCAGCATCGCGGTCTGGCGGGCCGACTCGCGCTCGGCGCTGCGGCGGTTCTCGATGGCCAGCACGATCACCCACGCCGCGATCGCCGACAGTACCAGGAAGCTCAGGTACACCATCCACAGCGTGGCGCTGATGGTCGCGCGGGCCGCGGCATCCGTGCCACCGGCATAGGCATGGATGAAGGCCAGCACCAGCCCCACCAGCAGGTTCGACAGCAGCATCAGGCTCGCGAAGCGGCCGCCACTGGTATCCATCAATGCCGCCACGCGCGGCGGCAGCAGCGTGCCGAGGAAGGCAGTGGCCTGCTCGGACATCCGCGCGCCCTGCTTGCACTGGTCCCGGCAGCGCGAGTCCAGCGAACAGCACAGCGAACAGATCGATCCGCCATACGCCGGGCACAGCGCCATGTCGGCCTTCTCGAAGCGGTTCTCGCAGATCGTGCAGGTGTCCGCGACCCTGGCCGGATCCGCATTGCGCGCCAGGTAGTAGCGGCCTCCGGTCCACCAGGCGATCAGCGGTGCCACGACCATGGCGGTACCCAGCGCGATGAATGGCGACAGCATGCGCGTGGTCTCGCCCAGCACTCCCAGGTGCGCCACGCTGGACAGCACCACGGCCGCTGCCAGCGCGCCCACGCCCACCGGGTTGATGTCGTACAGATGCGCGCGCTTGAACTCGATGCCGCGCGGCGACAGCCCCAGCGGCTTGTTGATCACCAGGTCCGCGGTGATGGCGCCGATCCAGCCGGCCGCGAAGTTGGCGTACAGCGCCAGCACGCTCTCAATGGCCTGGAAGATGCCCACCTCCATCAGCAGCAGCGCCAGCAGCACATTGAACACCAGCCACACCACGCGGCCCGGATGCGCATGAGTCACGCGCGAGAAGAAGTTCGACCAGGCGATGGAGCCGGCGTAGGCATTGGTCACGTTGATCTTCACCTGGCACACGATCACGAACACGCCGGTGAGCACCAGCGCCACGGTCGGCGGACTGAACATGCCGAAGGCGAAGTGGTACATGGTGGTGGGGTTGTCGGCGCCATCCAGCGGTACGCCGGCCTGCAGCAGCAGGAAGGCCAGCAACGAACCGGCCAGCAGTTTCAGGCCGCCCGGCAGCACCCAGCCCGGGCCCGCACCCAGCACCGCCAGCCACCAGCCGGCACGATTGCCGGCGCGCTTCTCGGGCAGGAAGCGCAGGTAGTCCACCTGTTCTCCAATCTGCGGCAGCAGCGACAGCAGCACTGCTGCAGCCGCTGCGAACAGGGGCCAGTCCAGGTGCCCCGGCGCACTGCCCTTCTCGCCCGTGAACAGCGTCCAGCCGGCGATGTCCTGTGGGTTGCGCCAGGCGATGTACACCAGCGGCAAGAGCTGCAGCACCAGCCACACCGGCTGGGTCCAGATCTGGAAGCGGCTGATCAGGCTGATGCCGAACAGCGCGATGGGAATCACCACCAGCGCGCTGATCAGGTGCGCCAGCCACAGCGGCACATCGAACAGCAGCGTCAGCGCCGTGGACATGATGCTGGCTTCGATGGCGAACAGCAGGAAGGTGAAGGAGGCGTAGATCAGCGAGGTGATGGTCGAACCGATGTAGCCGAAGCCGGCGCCACGGGTCAGCAGGTCGATGTCGACGCCATGGCGCGCGGCATGGATGCAGATGGGCAGCCCGATCAGGAACATCAGCACGCAGAACGCCAGGATGGCGCTGGCGGCATTGGTGAAGCCGTAGGACAGCGTGATCGCGCCGCCGATGGCCTCGCAGGCCAGAAACGCGATGGGACCGAAGGCCGTGTTGCCGACGCGGAACGGCGAGCGGCGCGCCTGCGTCGCCGTGTAGCGCAGCGCGTAGTCCTCGAGCGTCTGTGTGGCCACCCACTGGTTGTACTGTCGTCGCTCCCTGACGATGCGTTGCCGCGGAACCATGCGGCATTGTCCGCGACTGGCCGCGACTAGTCCCACCGCAATTGGTTGGTCGTCCCACCAGTTGGCCCGGGGCTACGTCGTTTGACGCGTATCCCCTGTGACGACCGTCCCATAAGTTCCACCACGTGCTCGCGGGCCTGCAGGCCGGCGGACACGCCCTACCACTGCAAGAAGGACACACCCATGGGTCATGAACTGGTCTCCCGCCCCGCTCAACTGAAGAAGATCGTCGCTGGCGCAGTCGCCGCCGCGATGTTTGGCGCCGTTCCGGTCGCCAACGCCGGCATCGAGCTGGGAGAAGGCCTCAGCGTTACCGGCTTCATCGATCAGTCGTTCCTGTACAACAAGGTTGATGACTCCTCTGCCTCCAGGGGCTTCGGCATCGACCAGGTCGAAACCGATTTCCTCTACAGCGGCTCGAACGGCGTTTCCGCGCAGGTCGACATCGAGTACGGCGAGAATGCCTCGGACCTCTCTCCCGGCGATGACACCTTCGTCGAGCAGGCCTTCGTCACCAAGGCGTTCACCGACCAGTTCAGCGTGAAGGTCGGCCGCTTCCTGAGCTACAGCGGCTGGGAAACCGAAGAGCCCACGGGCCTGTTCCAGTACAGCGCCACCGGTTACGGCAAGTACTTCTACGGCTACTACCAGCAGGGCATCTCGGCCGCGTTCAACGCCGGCAAGTTCGCCGTGATGGGTTCGGTGGTCAACGACGTGTTCGGCTATGCCGGCGACGCCATCGAACGCGACACGAAGAAGCTGGGTGTGGAACTCGGCGTGGCGGTGATGCCGGTGGAAGGCCTGACCGCCAAGGCGTTCTACATGTCGGACGACAAGACCGACATCGACGTGGTCAACGTCTGGGCTTCGTATGCGATGTCGGGCTTCACCTTCGCGGCCGAGTACAACAAGGCCGACTACGGCGACAACGGCAAGGGCGACGGCTACCTCGCCATGGCCAACTACGCCAACGGCCCATGGGGCGTCACGCTGCGCTACCACGCCTACGACATCGAGAACGACGCCGGCGTCACCGTCGACAAGGACAAGGTGATCACCCTGTCGCCCAGCTACAAGGTCGGCAACAACCTGCTGCTGGTGGCCGAGTACCGGATGGACAACTTCCCGGGCTCGACCGATTCGAAGTCATTCGCGCTGGAAGCGCTGTTCACGTTCTGACCCGCAAGGAGGAACCCCCTCCCCTGTGCCGGCACTGACCAGCCGGCACGGGACCTGCTGCAAGAAGCCCCCAACCCACGGAGCAATCAAATGAATTCAAGACGCGTATTCCTCGGAGGCGCAGCGGCCGCGGTGGCCCTGTCGTTCTCCTTCGGTGCCCAGGCCGCCGATGCCACCATCAAGATCGGCGTGCTGCATTCCCTGTCCGGCACCATGGCCATCAGCGAGACCACGCTGAAGGACACCATGCTGATGCTCATCGAGGAGCAGAACAGGAAAGGCGGCGTGCTGGGCAGGAAGCTCGAAGCCGTCGTGGTCGATCCGAAGTCCGACTGGCCCACCTTCGCGCAGATGGCCGAGCAGCTGCTGGTGAAGGACAAGGTCGCGGTGGTGTTCGGCTGCTGGACCTCCTCGTCCCGCAAGTCGGTGCTGCCGGTATTCGAGAAGAACAACGGCCTGCTCTTCTACCCGGTGCAGTACGAGGGTGAAGAGTCCTCGAAGAACGTGATCTACACCGGCGCCGCCCCGAACCAGCAGGCGATTCCGGCGGTGGATTACCTGATGGCCGAAGGCGTGAAGCGCTGGGTGCTGGAAGGCACGGACTACGTGTATCCGCGCACCACCAACAAGATCCTGGAGGCGTACCTCAAGGCCAAGGGCGTGCCCGCCGCGGACATCATGATCAACTACACGCCGTTCGGCTTCTCCGACTGGACCAGTGAAGTGTCGAAGATCAAGGCCTTCGGTTCGGCCGGCAAGAAGACCGCGGTGGTGTCCACCATCAACGGTGATGCCAACGTGCCGTTCTACAAGGAACTGGGCAACCAGAAGATCATGGCCAAGGACATCCCCGTGGTCGCCTTCTCGGTGGGTGAAGAGGAACTCTCGGGCCTGGATACCAAGCCACTGGTGGGTCACCTCGCCGCGTGGAACTACTTCCAGAGCGTGAAGAACCCGCTGAACACCGAGTGGGTGGCCAAGTGGCAGGCTTACAAGAAGAAGCCCAAGGCCACCTTCAATGACCCGATGGAAGCGCATGTACTGGGCTTCCAGCTGTGGGTGAAGGCGGTGGAGAAGGCGAAGTCCACTTCCACCGATGCGGTCACCGCGGCCATCGTCGGCCTGGAAGTGCCGAACCTGACGGGCATCGGCACGGCGAAGGTGCTGCCGAACCACCACCTGACCAAGCCGGTGCTGATCGGCGAAGTGCGTGCGGATGGCCAGTTCGACGTCGTATGGAAGACCCCGAATGCCGTGCCGGGCGATGCGTGGACGGATTTCCTGCCGGACAGCAAGGACATCGATGCCGACTGGGTGAACCTCAAGTGCGGCAACTACAACAAGACCACGAAGAAGTGCTCGGGCCAGAAGTACTGAACGGCCAGTAGCTGACTCACTGTCACCATGTGACGAACCTTTCCGGCTCCGCGGGGAGCCGGAAAGGCCGGAAGCGACGGGACTTCATGATCAAACGACTGCTGCTGGCCGCCCTGTGCGGCCTCCTGACCCTGCCAGCGATGGCGCAGCAACCCCCCGCGGCAGCTGCGACCGCCGCTCCTTCCACCCCCGCCACGATTGATTCCCTGCTCGCGCAATTGCCCGACGCCGACTACGCCGCCAAACGCGAGCTGGTCGCCGCGATCGCGAACACCGGCAGCGGCGCTGCCCTCCCCGCTCTCTCGGCCATGCTGGATGGCCGGCTTTTCTACCGGCTCGCCGACAAGCGCGTCGTCGTGGCCGACAGCGACAGCGATCCGCTCATCATCTCCGACGCGGTCAACGGTCAGAAGCTTGGCCCGGCCGCCGCCGCGGATTTCGATCGCATCGGCACCAACAACAGCCTGCGCGGCGTGCTGGTCGGCGCCATTGCGCAGCTGCAGCTGTCGAGCACCGACGCGCCGACGCGGCTGGCCGCGGTCACCGAACTGACCAGCAACCTGGACGAGAACTCCATCGCGATGTTGCGCGACCGCTTCGACGCGGAGAAGGATGCCGCCGTACGCAAGGCCATGACCAACGCACTGGCCGTCGCAGACCTGGGCAGCGCGGATGCCATGCGTCGCGTGGCTGCCATCCGCGCGCTGCACGGCAGCGTGAACAACGAGATCTTCGCCCGCCTCACCGCCATGTCGGGCAGCGGCGAGGACGCCACCCAGGCCGACGACGACCAGGGCGTGCGCGAGGCCGCCTCCGAAGCAGTGACCCACATGCAGCGCTGGCGCGCCTTCTATTCCGGCATCGAGACACTGCTGTTCGGCCTCAGCCTGGGTTCGGTGCTGCTGCTGGCGGGCATCGGCCTCGCCGTGACCTTCGGCGTGATGGGCGTGATCAACATGGCGCATGGCGAGCTGATGATGCTTGGCGCCTACACCACCTATGTGGTGCAGCTGTTGATGCCCAACCACATCGGCGCCTCCATCTTCGTGGCCATTCCCGCGGCCTTCCTGGTATCCGGGCTGTTCGGCGTGCTGATCGAGCGCGGCGTGGTGCGCTTCCTGTATGGCCGGCCGCTGGAAACACTGCTCGCCACCTTTGGCGTGAGCCTGTTGCTGCAGCAGCTGGTGCGCGATGTGTTCAGCGCCAACAACCGCCCGGTGGAAACCCCGCAGTGGATGGCAGGCTCGCTGCAGGTCAATGACATGCTAGGCCTCACCTACAGCCGCATCTACATCATCATCTTCACGCTGGTGGTGTTCGTGGTGCTGCTGGCGGTGCTGAAGCGCACGCGCCTGGGCCTCGAGGTGCGCGCGGTATCGCAGAACCGCAATATGGCGCGCGCCATGGGCATCCGCACCGAATGGGTGGATGCGCTGACCTTCGGCCTGGGCTCGGGCATTGCGGGCGTCGCGGGGGTTGCCCTATCCCAGCTGACCAATGTGGGCCCCAACCTCGGCCAGTCGTACATCGTGGATTCCTTCATGGTGGTGGTGTTCGGCGGCGTGGGCAGCCTGTGGGGCACGCTCACCGCCGGCACTTCGCTGGGCGTGACCAGCAAATTGCTGGAGCCGGCGGTGGGCGCGGTGCTCGCCAAGATCCTGGTGCTGGTATTCCTGATCATTTTCATCCAGCGGCGGCCGCGGGGACTGTTCCCCCAGAAAGGCCGGGCGGCGGAGGGCTGACGCATGGGCATCGCCGGTCACCTGCTCACCCAGTTGCGCACCGATCGCGGCGGGCGCGTGTTTCTGATCATCCTGCTGGCCGTGGCGGTGCTCATGCCGCTGCTGCACCTGGCAGTGCCGGAAAGTTCCGGGCTGCATCTGTCCTCCTACTGGATGACGCTGATCGGCAAGTACATGGCCTACGCCATGCTCGCACTGGCCGTGGACCTGGTATGGGGCTACTGCGGCATCCTGAGCCTGGGCCACGCGGCGTTCTTCGCGCTGGGCGCCTATGCCATGGGCATGTACCTGATGCGCCAGATCGGCCCGCGCGGCGTGTATGGCGATCCGGTGCTGCCGGACTTCATGGTGTTCCTGAACTGGAAGGAGCTGCCCTGGTTCTGGCAGGGCTTCGACATGTTCTGGTTCGCGGCATTGATGGTGATCCTGGTACCGGGCCTGCTGGCACTGGCCTTCGGCTGGTTCGCGTTCCGTTCGCGCGTCACCGGCGTGTACCTGTCCATCATCACGCAGGCGCTGACCTACGCGCTGATGCTGGCGTTCTTCCGCAACGACATGGGTTTCGGCGGCAACAACGGCTTCACGGATTTCAAGGACCTGCTGGGCTTCGACCTGCACAAGCCCTCGGTGCAGACCACCATGTTCGTGCTCACGGCATTGTTCCTGGCGCTCTCCTACGTGGCCTGCCGCTACGTGGTGGGCTCGCGCGCCGGCCGCGTGGTGGCGGCGGTGCGCGATGCCGAGAGCCGCACGCGCTTCATCGGCTACCGCGTGGAGAACTACAAGCTGTGGGTGTTCGTGTTCTCGGCGGTCATCGCGGGGGTCGCCGGCGCGCTGTACGTGCCGCAGGTGGGCATCATCAACCCCAACGAATTCGAGCCGCTGAAATCCATCGAGGTGGTGATCTGGGTGGCCATCGGCGGGCGCGGCACGCTGTATGGCGCGGTGGCCGGCGCGGCGCTGGTCAACTACGCCAAGACCGCTTTCTCCACCGCGCTGCCCAGCGGCTGGCTGTACTTCCTCGGCCTGCTGTTCGTGCTGTCCACGCTGTTGCTGCCGCGTGGCTTCGTTGGGCTCGGCCAGAAGCTGCTGGCAAGGAAGAAGGCGGCTGCGATGCCCGGCATCCCTGCGGAAGCGAAGGCATGAACGCGCGCGCGCAGAAGATCCTGAACCGGCTGTCCGGCCGCTCGGCCAGCGTTGCGCCACCCCGCCCGTCCGTGCGCACGGGTGCGCTGCTCGAAGGCGGCCCCGTCGAGGCCGGTCCGGATGAATCACATGGCGTGATCCTGTACCTGGAGGACATCACCGTGAGCTTCGACGGCTTCAGGGCGCTGAACGCGCTGACGCTGTACGTGGACGTCGGCGAACTGCTGTGCATCATCGGCCCGAACGGCGCCGGCAAGACCACCATGATGGATGTGATCACCGGCAAGACCCGCCCCGACCACGGCTCGGCCTGGTTCGGGCAGACCATCGACCTGCTGTCGCTGCATGAACCGGAGATCGCCCAGGCCGGCATCGGCCGCAAGTTCCAGAAACCCACGGTGTTCGAACAGCACACCGTGTTCGAGAACCTGGAGCTCGCGCTGGCCGACGACAAGGCGGTCTGGTACACACTGTTCGCGCGCCTGAACGGCGCGCAGCGCGAGCGCATCGACGAGGTGCTGCACACCATCGGGCTCAAGGACCACGCGCAGGAGCTGGCCGGCAGGCTCTCGCATGGCCAGAAGCAGTGGCTGGAGATCGGCATGCTGCTGATGCAGGACCCGAAGCTGCTGCTGGTGGATGAACCCGTGGCCGGCATGACACCGCAGGAAGTCGAGCACACCGCGGAGCTGCTGACCGGCCTAGCCGGCGCGCACTCGGTGGTGGTGGTGGAACACGACATGGAGTTCGTGCGCAGGATCGCGCGCCGCGTGACCGTGCTGCACCAGGGCAGCGTGCTGGCCGAAGGCAGCATGGACGAGGTGCAACAGAACGCGAAGGTGCGCGAGGTGTACCTGGGCCAGCAGGCATGATCGGTATCAGCGGCCTCAACCAGTTCTACGGCGGCAGCCACATCCTGTGGGACATCACCATGTCTGTTCCAACGGGCTCATGCACCGTGCTGATGGGTCGCAATGGCATGGGCAAGACCACGCTGCTGCGCTGCCTGATGGGGCTCACGCCCATTGCCGGGGGTTCGATCCGTTACGGCGAGACGGAACTTGCCGGCCAGCCAGCGGCGCTGCGCGCGCGCAGCGGCATCGGCTTCGTGCCACAGGGGCGCGAGATCTTCTCGCAGCTGACGGTGGAGGAGAACCTGCGCACCGGCCTCGCCGCGCGCCCCGACGGCCGGCGCAGCATCCCCGAGGAGATCTACCAGTTGTTTCCGGTGCTGAAGAGCATGGCCAGACGCCGTGGCGGCGATCTCTCCGGCGGCCAGCAGCAGCAGCTGGCCATCGGCCGCGCGCTGGTCATCGATCCGAAGGTGCTGATCCTCGATGAACCCACCGAAGGCATCCAGCCCAACATCGTGCGCGAGATCGGCGATGTCATCGTGCGGCTCAACAGGGAGAAGGGCCTCACCGTGCTGCTGGTGGAGCAGAAGCTGCCCTTCGCGCGGCGCATCGGCAGTCACTTGCGCATCCTCGACAAAGGCCGCATGGTGGTGTCCGGCTCCATCTCCGATCTGACCGACGAGGTGGTGCGTGAACACCTCACGGTATGACCACAAGCAAATCCTGGCAGGCAAGGCTGGAGTTGGGATTCAGCCAGGCCGGTGGCCGCACGGTGCTGGCACATCGCCGGCACGTCGGGCCGCTGGTGGTACAGCGTCCCTTCTATCCGGAGGGACCGATCTGCCATGTGTACCTGGTGCATCCACCCGGTGGCATCGTCGGCGGCGACGCGCTGTCGCTGCAGGTGGACGTGCAGCCGCAGGCCCATGCCTTGCTGACCACGCCGGCGGCCACGCGCTTCTACCGTGCCGGACCGCATCCCCACGCCACGCTGAGCCAGCATCTGCACTGCCGCGACGGCGCGCTGGAGTGGCTGCCGCAGGAGACCATCGTGTTCGAGGGCGCACGCGCGCGTACCGCCACGCGGGTGGAGCTTGCCGGTGAGGCGCGCTTCCTCGGTTGGGAGATCGCCTGCCTCGGGCGCCCGGCCAATGGCGAAGGCTTCGCCAGCGGCGAGCTGGCACAGGATTTCAGCCTGTACAAGGATGGCACCCCGCTGCTGCTGGACCGGTTGCGGCTCGCCGGTGGCTCCGCGGCACTGCATGCGGCATGGGGACTGGGTGGCTGCCAGGCCATGGGCACGCTGCTGATGTATCCGGCACGCGACCTGGATCTCGCATCGTTGCGCACGCTTGCCAGTGCCGACGCGCGTCATGCCATGTCCGTGGTCGACGGGGTGCTGGTCTGCCGCGCAGTGGCCGCGCAGGCCGAGGCACTGCGCCTGCTGTTCAACGCGCTGTGGCTGAACCTGCGAGAATCGCTGCTGGGACGCGCGGCCGTGGCGCCGCGCATCTGGGCCACCTGAAGCAATGCCATGGAACTGACGCCACGCGAGAAAGACAAGCTGCTGCTGTTCACCGCCGCCCTGCTGGCCGAGCGGCGCAAGGCCCGCGGGCTGAAGCTGAACTACCCGGAAGCCATTGCCTACATCAGCGCCGCCATCCTCGAGGGCGCGCGCGACGGCCGCACCGTGGCCGAGCTGATGGCCTTTGGCACCACGCTGCTCACCCGCGCCGACGTGATGGATGGCGTACCCGAGATGATTCCGGAAGTGCAGGTCGAGGCCACTTTCCCGGACGGCACCAAGCTCGTCACCGTGCACTCGCCGATCAACTGAGGGCGTACCGCGATGAGCACCATCATTCCAGGGGAAATCTTTCCGGCCGAAGGCACCATCGAGATCAACGCCGGCCGTGAGCGCGTGAAACTCGCCGTGGCCAACACCGGCGACCGCCCCATCCAGGTGGGTTCGCACTACCACTTCTTCGAGACCAACAATGCGCTGCGCTTCGACCGTGCGCTGGCACGCGGCTTCCGGCTGGACATCCCGGCCGGCACCGCCGTGCGCTTCGAACCCGGCCAGTCGCGTGAGGTCACGCTGGTCAGGCTCGCCGGCAGCGGCGAGGTGTATGGCTTCCAGGGCAAGGTCATGGGGAAGCTGTAGGGCATGGCAACCATGGACCGCCGCGCCTATGCCGAGATGTTCGGCCCCACCACCGGCGACCGGGTGCGCCTGGGCGACACCGAGCTCATCGTGGAGGTGGAGCGCGACCACACCATCTACGGCGAGGAAGTGAAGTTCGGCGGCGGCAAGGTGATCCGCGACGGCATGGGCCAGAGCCAGCAGCATGGCCCGCATGTGGTCGACACGGTGATCACCAATGCACTGATCATCGACCACTGGGGCATCGTGAAGGCCGACATCGGCATCCGGCTGGGGCGCATCGTCGGTATCGGCAAGGCCGGCAACCCGGATATCCAGCCCGGCGTAAACATCATCATCGGCCCCGGTACCGAAGCCATCGCCGGCGAAGGCCTGATCGCCACGGCGGGTGGCATCGACTCGCACATCCACTTCATCTGCCCGCAGCAGGTGGATGAAGCGCTGGCCTCGGGCGTGACCACCATGATCGGTGGTGGCACAGGCCCCGCCACTGGCACCGCCGCCACCACCTGCACACCCGGTGAGTGGTACCTCGGCCGGATGCTGCAGGCGCTGGATACATTGCCGATGAACTTTGGCCTGCTGGGCAAGGGCAATGCCAGCCTGCCCGGTGGCCTCACCGAGCAGATCCGCGCCGGTGCCATGGGCCTGAAGCTGCACGAGGACTGGGGCACCACGCCCGCCGCCATCGACTGCTGCCTGAACGTGGCCGAAGAACAGGATGTGCAGGTGGCCATCCACACCGACACGCTGAACGAATCCGGCTTCCTCGAAGACACGCTGGCCGCGTTCAAGGGCCGCGCCATCCACACCTACCACACCGAGGGCGCCGGCGGCGGCCACGCACCGGACATCATCCGCGCCGCGGGCGAAGCCAATGTACTGCCCTCCTCCACCAACCCCACGCGCCCCTACACCGTGAACACGGTGGATGAGCACCTGGACATGCTGATGGTCTGCCATCACCTGGATCCGGGCATCGCCGAGGACGTGGCCTTCGCCGAATCACGCATCCGCCGCGAGACCATCGCCGCGGAGGACATCCTGCATGACCTCGGCGCGTTCTCGATGATCTCCTCGGACTCGCAGGCCATGGGGCGCGTCGGTGAGGTGATCACGCGCAGCTGGCAGACCGCGCACAAGATGAAGGTGCAGCGCGGCGCGCTGGCGCCGGATGGCGCGCGCAACGACAACTTCCGCGTGCGCCGCTATGTGGCCAAGTACACCATCAACCCGGCCATCACCCATGGGGTGGCGCACGAGGTGGGGTCCATCGAGGTGGGCAAGCTGGCCGACATCGTGCTGTGGCGCCCGGCGTTCTTCGGTGCCAAACCCTCGCTGGTCATCAAGGGCGGCATGATCGCGATGGCGCCGATGGGTGATCCGAATGCGTCGATCCCCACGCCGCAGCCGGTGCATTCGCGGCCGATGTTCGGCAGCTTCGGCCGCGCCGCCGCGGCGACCTCGCTGGCCTTCGTGTCGCGTGCCGCCATCGAGGCCGGCGTGGGCGAGAAGCTCGGCCTCGTGAAGCCGCTGTCCGCCGTGCGCAACACCCGCGCCATCCGCAAGCGCGATCTCATCCACAACGATTACCAGCCGCGCATCGAGGTCGACCCGCAGACCTACGAGGTGCGCGCCGACGGCCAGTTGCTCACCTGCGAACCCGCGCAGGTGCTGCCGCTGGCGCAGCGATATTTCCTCTTCTAGAGAGTTCCGGACACATGACATCCATCACCATTTCAACCAAGGCCTACGGCGAAGGACGGCCGGCGGCGCGGCTGGTACTGCCCTTCGAGCTGCGCCAGCGCAGCCGCCTGCTGGCCGTGATGGACAGCGGCGAGGAAGTCGGCCTGATGCTGCCGCGGGGCACGGTGCTGCGCGGTGGTGACCGCCTGCAGGTCAGCGACGGGCGGCTGGTGGAAGTAGTGGCCGCACCCGAACAGGTCTCCATCGTGCGTGGCGCGGATACGCGCACGCTTGCTCGCGCTGCCTACCACCTGGGCAATCGCCACGTGGCGGTGCAGATCACCAGCGATTCGCTGCGCTTCCTGCGCGACCACGTGCTGGAAGACATGCTGCGCGGGCTGGGCCTGAAGGTTGAAGCGGACGTGCTGCCTTTCGAGCCGGAGGCCGGCGCCTATTCGCAGTCCCATGCGCATGAGCATGGCCAGGATCATGGCGGGCATGGACACCATAGTCACAGCTGAGCCGATGGCCGCAGCCGAGCCACTGTCGCTGCTGCGCTTGCTGCAGCTGGCGAGCCCCGCCCTGCCGGTGGGCGCATTCAATTTCTCGCAGGGGCTGGAATACGCGGTGGAACAGGGTTGGGTACGCAATGGCCCGCAAGTCGCCGAGTGGATACTGGGCATCGCGCAGCACAGTGTCGCGACGCTGGATGTGCCCATGCTGCTGCGGATGCATGCGGCGTGGCAGGCGCCGGACCCGGTCCGCGCGCAACAACTGTCGCGCGAACTCGTCGCCGCACGCGAGACGCAGGAACTGCGCGCCGAGGAACGGCACATGGGCCAGGCGCTGGCGAAGATTCTGCTGGAGTTCGGCATTCCCGCCGCGCGCGACTGGCAACGCAACACCGGCGCAAGTTATGCGGCGCTGTTCGCGCTGGCGGCGAGCGAGGCCGGCGCCACGGCCCGCGATGCCGCCGTGGCCTACCTGTGGACCTGGGCCGAGAACCAGGTGCTCGCCGCGGTGAAGCTGATTCCGCTGGGCCAGACCGATGGCCAGCGCGCGCTGGAGGCCATACGCAAGCGCATCCCCGCCATGGTGGCCGCCGCTGACGAACTCACGGATGAGGACATCGGCAGCACCACCCCGCTGGCATTGATGGCCAGTGCCTGGCACGAAACCCAATACACCCGCCTGTTCCGCTCCTGACGAGGACCCTGCACGCCATGAAGAGAATCCGCACCACCCGCACACTGACCACGCTGGTTTTCGCCGCACTCACGCCGGTGGCCGCACTGGCGCATCCGGGTCATGTGGACATCGGTGCCGGTTTCACTGCCGGGCTGATGCATCCGTTGAGTGGCCTGGACCATGTGCTGATGATCGTCGCAGTCAGTGCTTGGGCGGCGCAGCTAGCGCCGGCAGGCCGGGTGATCGTTGCCGCGAGCCTTGGCTTGTTTGTCGCGGTCGGCGCGCTGGCAGCAGTGGCAGCCCCTGCCGGTCCTGCGCTGGAGGCAGCCATCGCCCTTACCGTCGTCGGATCAGGCGCATTGCTGGCTGCCGGCCGGCGCTGGCCAGCGTGGATCGCTGCATCCTTCGCGGCCTTGTTCGCGTTCATGCATGGCCTTGCACATGGCGCGGAGGGTGCGGCCACTAGCGGCAGCTACGTGCTTGGCGTGGTGGCGGCAACTGTCGAGCTGGCACTGCTGGTGTCTTTCCTAGCTGCGCGGATGCGCAGCCATCGTGGCTGGCTGCGGCTGATTGGCGCCATGGGCGCAGTGGCCGGCGCCGTTGTGTTGTTCAACTGAAAGCCTCAATCCAGCCGGGAAACGAACTCCTCGAACTTTCCGCCGCGTGTCGTGGGAAGCAGTTCGCGCGACTGGCGGAAATGCAGCCGGAATGGAGAGCGCAGTACTTGGTGGAAAAATCCTTTTAACCCTCTACGTCTGACTGGTCCGGAAAAACGAAAGGGTTACAAACGCTCCTTGGATTGCTGGGGTCGAGAACAGAAACTAGCTCTTACTGGGTTTTGAAATTGGCTGACAGCGGAACGAAGACTTTTCGCGAATAAACTTGACTCTGCTGTCCTCGTTTATCCCAGACCATGCCTTCTGCTTACTTTGCAGGGTCAAGATTCTCGTACTCGGGCTAGCTGGATACTCGTATTGCAAGTTGGAGGCCAAACCCAATGACGACTGCGACAGAGGAACTTCGCGCCAATCGTTCCCCTGCAGTCGAAATTCCCAATTGAAGCTAGGCGGTTGTCCCCGACTTCTCCAGATTTCACAGGTACCGGCTGTAGCGACAAGTACCCAACCACCTGCCACTGCGTCCCAATACAGCAATATGGCTCGCAGCGGAGTATTCCAGCTCGGCAAGTGAGAAAGGCTCTCGGTAAACCGCAGCTCTGCCGCCGTCTCCTCTCGAGTGGGGGATTCACCCGCCCATGTCGTGGCGTCAACGAACGAAACACTTCGCTCCACGACGATGGTCCTGCCGTCTGGTAGAAGAACCTCTTCCTTCCAGGTTCTAAATTCTTCTCGATATCCACTGCAGGAACACAGCACTAGAGCCGGAATTGATTGGATAAGGAATCGGAGAAACCTTTTCATCTCTCTCTGCCCGCCTCGTCTCGCACTTTCTGTGCCGGTGACATCAGGTACTGCATGATGGTTCTTTGGACTTCAACAATCTCTGCCGTGATCTGCATGACGGAATTCAGTGGAAAGTTGGAGTTCGGAACTTTTAGTTGCTGTGTCTTGAGCTCGAATAAAGCCTTGAATTCCGCCGCGCCCGCCTGATCGACCGCATCTTGCTTTCGGGAGTGCTGTGTAGGCGAGCCTGCGCTGATCGTCTGCAGAACTCCCTCCACCATTCCGTACTTCTGGAATTCATACGCTGCGATCCCGCTGCTGTTCCAGTTTCGTGATCAACGCCGGCAGCCATGTGCCGGTCCTGGTGGTGGCAACCTCCGGACTGGCGCTGCTGGTTTCCTTCATCGCCGCGCGGCTGCAGTCGCACGGCGCCTGGTTGCGCTGCTGCGGCGCCTTCGGCGTGGTCGGCGGTACGCTGGCCCTGTTCAATACCTGAGGCCCCGGCCGGGGGCTGGACTTCAGGATGTCGCGCGCGCCGCGCGCAACCTCGCATACGCCAGCAAGCTGCCCAGCAACGCCAGCAATGGCAGCCCCGTGGCACCGCCACCGCCACCGCCGCCAGTGTTGGGTGCCGGTGTAACCGTGATGCTCACTGTTACCGTGGGCGAGAATGCCGTTGCATCGCTGGCGCGATAGGTGAAGCTGTCTGCCCCTGAGAAGCCGCTGTTGGGCGTGTAGGTGATATTCGGCGGGCTGCCTCCAATGGCTCCAGAGACCGGATTGGTAATCACCGCGAAGGACAGCGGATCGCCATCGACATCACTGCCGCTCAGGGTAATACCCACGGATTGACCGGCCTGCACCGTCGCGCTCCTGGCAACCGCGGCCGGCGCGTCGTTCACCGCCGTGATGCTGATGGTCACGGTGGCCACTGCCGACGTCGCATTGCCATCCGACGCGGTGAACGTAAACGTGTCCGAACCATTGGCATTCGAGTTTGGCGTAAACAGCGTGCTGATCGGCAGCGTGGTGGACAACGCGGACAGAGCGCCCTTGGCGGGTGCGGTCGAGACCGCGAATGTCAGGGGATCGCCATCGGTATCCGAGGCTCCCAGTACGATGCTGATCGGTGTGTCCTCGACTGCCGTGATTGTCTGGTTCTGCGGGACAGGCACGGCATTGGCACCATCGAAGCAACGGGTCACCGCCCAGCCGATGTCCTTGAGCACGCAGGGAGTGAGATCCGTGAAGCCATTGGTGCTGGTCAGAAACGGTTCCATCAGCGCATTTGGCGTCAAGGCGATGTCCCAATGGGACACCGAGGAGCCCGTCGATATGGTGGCCGGTGCGTGCAGCCGCATCCGGTTGCCTGCCGTGATGCCATCGGTGTAGCGCTGGCGCGAGTTGTTTGCATTGGTGCCATTCCAGGCCAGCGACCCGCTGCGCACTGCCGACTGCAGCCTTTGCTGGGCCGTCAACGCCGGCCATGCCAGGCCGAGGGACTCGTCAAAGATGTATTGATCGAAACTGCCGAGGCGTTCGACGGGCGGGGTTCCTTCGCTGATCCCTTCTCCGGTGTTGAGGTCGACCAGGGAACCGAACCCCAGACCATGTCCCAGTTCATGAAGCAGGACCTGCAGCAGGTCGATCTGCAGCGATCCAGGGTTGTGGTCGAAGCCGTGGTAGAACCTCGCACCACTGGCGCACGACACATTGTTGTTTACCAGAAGATTCAGTGTCACCCGGATATCCGCGTCACCAGGGTCGCTGAGGTTCGTGCCGGCCAGTGATTCGGCCAGTGCCGCTGGAAAATAGATGTTCTGCTGCGGGCCGGATTGGGGCCGGTAGACTGCACGGGGCCCGGCCGAGGCCAGCGTCGTGCTGCTGCCCGGTCCGGACCCGCAGGTCAGATCAAGGCCCCTGGCGTCCACGACGATGGGCACGCTGCTGACGAGCAGGTTGCCCCAGATGCGGCCCGCCTCCTGCAGGACCTTCAGGCGGGCCTCGCCAAGCGTGGTGGCGGTATTGCCACCCTCTGGTATGACGGGAGTCTGGTCGTTGAACCCCACTCCCGCTGCATCCGTGATGTTGCGAACCTCGAACGTGGCGGCGGCATGCGCGCTGTCCGCCGCAGCGCAAAGCGCGCATAACACCAGCGATGTTGCGACAGGCCTCATGGCCTGGTCACCGCGGTGGGCGCCTCATTCTTGCATTCATGCCCTGCCACGATACGACCGTCCTTCTGGACGCAACCTTTCATCTCCACCTCGGTATCCAGTTCGACCGCGACCCAGCCGTTCGGAAGAACGGTCGTCTTGGGCGCTGGCTTCGAACTGGTTATCGCACCTGGGGCCGGCGTCTGCTTGCGGGCTTCAATGGTCCGCAACTCCGCCGGAGTGGGCTCGCGAACCTGACCAGTGGCGGGGTCGATGAATACCCGCACGCCTGCCTCTGCCTGGGTGCCCGCCGCCGCGGCGGGCGCCCCGGTGGAGGTGGCGTCAGCGGGTACGTCTGCTGCCTTCTGGCCTTCCGCCGTCTGCACGGGGGCAGCTGCTGCTGGAGCCGACTGGTCTGACGATCCACAGGCACAGAGCAGCAGCACCGGGACAAGACCCGGCACGGCGTTGCGCAACTTCCGGTAATTCATCTGCAGTGCTCCCTGGCGATCCGATGAGCGGATCCATGCTTGTCGAATGACGCCAGGGAAGGCAATTTCCTTTGTTGTCATGTCGCCTTCCCTGGGCTGATGCGGACAGATTCCCCCTGAACGCCGGGGACGCTATCACGCGCTCCACATCTGCAACAAGAAGCCGCACCAGGATTCTTCCTCCAGCAGCAATGGCTCCTATGACCCATGCGCCGGTGGCTCCATCCCGCCGTGCCGATGCGCCCTCGGAGCGATGAGCTGCCGGCCGGCATTTTCCAGAATACGTCCCATCGATGTCCCGACGGGCATCACCAACGCAACTGGAGACTGTTCATGAAGAATCGAACCCACGCCTGGATGGCTGCTGCGGCGGTCACCACGCTGATGCAGGTGCTGCTGTTCACTGCAATCCTGCCGCGGCCGGCGGCGGCGACGGACCGGGCGTTCCCCCCTGCCCCGTCCGACACCGCCGGCCGCGCGGACCCGCTGATCGCGCGCGGCAGGTACCTGACCGCCATCGCCGGTTGCCATGACTGTCACACCGAAGGCTATGCCGAAGCTGGCGGCGCGGTGCCGGCCAACCGCCTGCTCACCGGCAGCGCGGTGGGTTTCAAGGGTCCGTGGGGGGTGTCCTATGCGAGCAACCTGCGGCTCACCGTGCAGAAGATGAATGAATCACAGTGGCTGGTGTTCGCCCGCGCGCAGCGCCGGCCGCCCATGCCCTGGTTCGCGCTGCGCGACATGAACGACCAGGACCTGACGGCGTTGTACCGCTTCATCCGCTCCATTGGTCCAGCCGGCGTACTGGCACCGATACCCGCGGCACCCGGTGTCGAAGTGAAGACGCCGTACATATTGATGATGCCGCAGAACCTGCCCGTGTCCGCGCGTCGCTAGGTCCGGCGAACGATCCATATCCCCTGACTCACGGAAGAAAACCCATGAACTCCCGAATCCTCGTCCTCGCCTGCCTGTCCCTCGTCTCCATGTCGGTCATGGCGGCCGCACCGCCACCGCTCAGCGTCGAATACTCCGCCGATCGGCGTATCGAGTCCGGTGAGGACACCATCGAAGGTCGTGTGCTGGCAGCGCCTGGCATGGAACGCAGCGAACTTGCGATGCGTGGCATGTCGGCGGTGATGATCCTGCGCACGGATCGCAAGGTCGGCTGGATGGTGCTGCCGGCGCAGCGCATGTACCAGGAGACCAGCCTCGCGCAGGCCACGCAGCAGACCGGCGCCGTCGCCACTGATCAGGTGGAGCTGGAAGCCGTCGGCAGCGAGACCATCTCCGGCATCGCCACTACCAGGTACAAGTTCGTCACCACGGATCGCAGTTCCGGCGGCTTCCTGTGGTACTCGGCGGACGGCATCCCGGTGAAGATGGATGTGCTGTCGAAGAGCGGTGGTGACAAGTCGCGCACCACGGTCACGCTGCACAACATCCAGGTCGGTCCGCAGGATCGCACCGCCTTCGAGGTGCCGGCCGGCTTTACGAAGCTGCCTGGTGGCGGCATGCGCACCGCGCGCTGAACCTCCCTTCCACAACTTCTTCATTCAAGGAACGATCATGAAATACCTGCCAACCCTGGTGCTCGCCGCAGCGGGCCTGCTCTTCACCGGCAATGCGCTGGCCGACTGTGCCGCGGATGCGAGCGTCGCCGATGTCCGCGCTGCGCACGCGCGCGCCCAGCAGCGCGAAAAGGCCGGCGACGCGCGCGGTGCGCTGGGCGCCTACGTCGCTGCCCAGCAGTACACCTGCGAGACCAACCCCGTCGCAGCCGACGCCGCGCGCCGCGCCGCCGTTCTCGCGAAGCCGCTGGCGGAAGCCGCGCAGGTGCGCGGCGACCACGCCGCGGCCTTCGAGCTTTACCAGATGGGCGGCCACTTCGCCGCGGCCGACGGCGAACTGCTGGGCTGGGCCGCCTCACAACCCGACGATCCGGCGTTGTATGCGCGGGTGCGCGAGCACTTCAACTATCGCGCCCAGCCCGCCTTCGCGGCCAACGAGAAGCTGCGCCTGCAGATCACCGGTGCCTATCAGCCGGACCCGCGGCATCTCGCACTGGTCAAGGCAATGCCGGTGCGCGGCGTGGAGCGTGCGCTGGCCGACGAAGCGACCGCCTTTGACGAGCAGTACCTCACCGCCTACCAGGCGCTGATGCGTTCTCGGCCCGAGAGCCTCACCGACTTCGCGGCGCTCCAGCAGTTCTCTGCGCGAGCACAAGCCTTTCAGGCGCAACACCCGCGCGATGCGCTGCGTGATTCCCTGCAGGCGTTGCAGCGCGCGCAGGCATGGGAACGCGCGACCGAGCCTGGCGTCGCCGCCACGCTGACCAGCCAGCGTGCCGAACGCGCCACTGCGCGTGCGGCCCTGCTCACCGGCAAGTACGCGGATACGCCGAAGCTGATGGCAGGCGCGCTGGACTTCCTCGAACTGACCGGTGGGGATTCGGCCACACGCGAACCTGGTTTGCAGCGGGTGCGCCGGCAGGCCGAGCAGCTGGGCGACAAGGCGGCAGCACGTCAGTCCGTCGAACTCGCCATCGAGTACTACGGCATCGCCGGCGCCGGTGCCGACGCCAAGTCCGACCGCCTGCGTGCACAGCGCCAGGCACTGGCCCAGCAGCAGATGCAGCCCGCCATCGAAGCCATGCAACGCGACGCCGCAGCGGCCCAGGCGCGGTTCGCGGATCCGCAGCAGGTGGCCGAGATGAAGCGCCAGGCGCTGGAAGCGCAGCGTGCGCTGCAGGCCGATGCACAGCAACGCGGCGGCACCACACGCAAGAACACCGATGCAAGGCAGAGTACGGATGCAATGGCGGCGGAACTGGGCATGTAGCGCAGCCACTTGTCAACGCGCGCAGATCGACGTTGCGCACGCTGCTGACCCCCGCGAAGTGCTCCGGCATACTTGGTAAGTGGATAGTGCGATTCCGCTCACCAAGTTCCGTGTACCGAAATTGCGCTGGGACATCGTGCCGCGCGCCGCGCTGCTCGCCCGCCTTTTGCAGGCGGTGGAAGCCAACCCGCTGACCATCGTTCGCGCTCCCGGCGGCTCCGGCAAGACGGTGTTGCTGTCGCAGCTGGCCGCGGGCATCGGCGGCACCCGGCACGTGCTGTGGGTGGCACTGGATGGCGACGACAACGACGCCAACCGCTTCTTCGCCGCGCTATGCCGCGCCGTCGCGCCGCTGGGGCTCACCTGGGAAGTCGATCCCAATGCGCTCGCCGCCACGGCGGCTTCCAGCAAGGCGCAGATGCGCGTGGCACTGGCGGCCCTGGTCAATGCGCTGTGCACCACTGCGGCCGAGCGCGTGATCATCGTGCTCGACGACCTGCACCGCGTGGACCACCACGAAGTGTTCGCCATGCTCGAGGCACTGCTGGAGCGCCTGCCCGAGCACGTGGCCATGCTGATCGGCACGCGCGTCGAAGTGCCGCTGGCACTGGCCCGCTGGCGCGCCCACGGCGAGCTGGTGGAGTTCGGACCTGCGGACCTGCGTTTCGACACTGGCGATGCGCAGGCGCTGGCAAGCCGCAAGCTGCCAGCCGGTGCCGATGCCGGCCTGGTGCAGGCTGCGCTGAAACGCAGCGACGGCTGGGCGGTGGGGTTGTCCATGCTGCTGCAACCGGCGCACGCGGCGGCAGCTCGCGATGCACCCGCCGAATCCGGCGGCAACCATGCACTGCTGTTCGATTACCTCGCCGAAGAGGTGCTCAGCGAACTACCCGCGCTGCTGCGCGAGTTCCTGCTGCCCTGCTCGCTGCTGGACGAACTGAACCCCGCGCTGTGTGCGGCCGTCAGTGGCCGCCAGGATGCGGGTGCACTGCTGCGCGAGCTGTACCGCCGCAACCTGTTCGTCACGCCCATCGACGAGATGGGGCCGGTGCTGCGCTTCCACGACCTGTTCCGCGACTTCCTGCAGGCCACCGCGAAGCGTTGTTTTCCGCCCGAACAGATCGCGGCGCTGCATGTGCGGGCGGCCGAGGCCGAGACCGTACCGGCGCGGGCGGTGGCCCATCTGATCGAGGCACAGGCGTGGCAGCAAGCGCTGGCCTTGATCACGAAGAGCGGCGAGGAGCTGCTTGCCGAAGGGGCCATCGGCACCGTTGAGCGCTGGTTCCAGCAGATTCCGGAAGCCGTACGCGCGCATGACGCGCATGTGGCATACCTGAATGGCAGCTGCGGCTGGCTGCGCTGGGACTGGGTGCGCGCGCGGCGCCATCTGCCCACCGCCATCGCCGGACTCACCCAGCCGCAGGAATTGCCGCGCCGGGTGCGGGCGCTGTTCCAGCTGGTGGATGCGCTGAACTCCGCCGGCGACACGGCCGGCGCGCAGGCCCACCTGGATGAAGTGGCAAGGCTGCCGCTGGATGACCTCGGGCAGGCACAGCTGGCGCTGCAGCGTGCCTGGTGCCTGGCGCCTGCCGGCGACAATGAGCGCCTGGTCGCGCACATGCACGAGTTCATCGACTATGCCGCACGCGATCCGGAGCGCATCTGCCCGCAGACTGCCGGCTTGATCCACTGCATGCTGGTGGGCAACCCCGGCGTGGCGGAAACCTTCGAGCGTTTCGTGACGCTGGCCGAGCAGGTGCGCAAACCCGTGGCACGGCCATGGCATCTGCCACTGCACGCCGTCGAGGGCTGGGCGCGCGTGTGGCGCGGCGATCGCGCCGGCGCGGAAGCAGCCATGGCCAGGGCCAGCGCCATCTACCGGCAATTCCGCGGCATCCGGCTGATGAGCGAGCGCTTCGCGCAGTTCCGCACGCTGCTGTGTGGCGTGTCCAGCGATCTTGCGGGCATGGACGCGGTGGCACGCGAGATGATCGTCGGCCTGCAGGCGCCGGAAGTCAGCGCGCATCGCGCGGTGTGGGAGCGGGCCTATCGGCATGCGCACGCACGCATGCACTGGATACATGGCAATGTTGCGGCCTGGCAGGCGCTGGCCGTGCCGCTGCTGGCGCCGCGCACGCCGGTGGAATGGCCGTTCATCGACGTGGCTGCGCAGGTGGTGCGCGGCCAGCGCGCCCTGGCGGAACGCGACTGGAAAACCGCCGAAGCCGTGCTCGAACCCATCCTGGAGGATCACGCCCGGCTGCGGCTGCCGATGATCTATTCCGATCCGCGCATTTCCCTGGCCTATGCGCGGCTGCGCGCCGGCAAGGCCACGGCCTGGCAGACCTTCGAGCCGGTGTTCGCGGAGACCACGCAGCGCTTCGGCATGGGACTGCTGCTGCTGGATTCGCGCGCGCAGGTGGCCGAGCTGCTCGATGCCGCCCCCGCCGCGGTACGCAATTCCACGGCCATGCAGCACCTGCGCGGCGTGCTGCAGCTGTGGAACGTGACCAGTGCGCCGCCGGCCCAGGCGACGGCATCCGACAACCTCGCCGGTGGCCTCAGCGAGCGTGAGCGTGAAGTACTGGAAATGGTGGCCTCCGGAGCAAGCAACAAACATATCGCGCGCGCGCTGGAATTGAGCCTGCACACAGTGAAGCGGCACATCTGCAATATCCTGGACAAGCTGGACTGCGACTCGCGCGGCCAGGCGGCGGACTGGTACCGGCGGGCGGCGCGCGCCTGAGGACCGATGGCTCCTTTGACTGATCGACCCGCTTCCGGGTGGTGCCGATACTTGCCGGCATGCAGGACACGCGCGGCACGCCAACGCCAGGCAATCTGGATTTTCCGCTGGGCCTGGCCAGCGCCTTCCGGGAGAGCTATGCGCCAGACGTGGTGTGGGCCGCTCCGCGGCGCGGCCTCATCTGGACCGGACGCGAGCAGGTGGTGGAAAAACTGCTGCGCGAGGCAGCCGCGATGCAATGCCTGCATTTCACCAGGCTGCGCCAGAACGTCTGCGAGGCGCGGATCATCGACGAGTTCGTCGCCCGCTTCACCTACGCCGGCGAAGGCATCGACAACCTGAACCTCGCAGCCGGCGCGCAGGTGGAACTGCAGCGGCTGCGCATCCTCACGCTGGCGAAGAATGTGGTGACCACGGAAACCGCCATCGAAACCTGGACTTGCCTCGATGTCTGCAGCCGCAAAGCAAGGTGACGGTTCGCTACCGGGATGAGTCCGCCCAGGATGCCCGCTGGCGAACTACCTGCAGGAATACGTCCCGCCAGACTGACCGGTCGGCAGTTTCGGGTACGCACAGAGTTTCCACGCCAGGCTGGAATTCGCCTTGCTCGCCGGCAGCTGTTCAGGGGCGGTGCCTTTTTCCACCCAGCTGTCCAGTGCGCCGAGCCAGTCGACGCGGTCCGGGCCATCGCCACCGCTGCAATGTCCCATGCCTGGCGCGAGGAACAGGCGCGTGTTGGCCTGCGCCTGCCTGGTCTTGCCGAGTGCCGCCTCGAAATATTCCACAGTGCCGCGCGGGCTCGGGCCTGGATCGCTGAAGCCGTGGTACAGGATCAGCTTGCCGCCCTTGCCGGCGAAGGCGGTGATGTCCGGATCCTTCGCCTCGTAGATGCCAGCCAGCCAGCTTGAACGCACCTTGCTGGTGTCCTCGGCCTTGAAGGTGGCCAGGTTGAAGGCTGGATTGCCCAGCAGCGGCCCGCGCAGGGCATGCATGCCGCCGCTGTTGGAGCCCGGATCGCCCGCCGCGGTCGCCGGCACGAAACGCGGCCAGCCGGTTTCCCCGCCCTTCTCCAGCGGATACGCGGCGGTGACGCCATCACGGGTCTTCTCGCCGGCGTACACGCGACGCACCGCCGCCACCTGTGCCGCGCTGAGGCAGGCATCGCCCGACTGCCCGGCCGCACACTGCAGCACCACCGGGTCGAAATCGCAGCTGCGCGGATCGCGCAACACGCCGTCGGCGGCGCCATCCCTGGCATCGCAGGCCGCCAGCACCGCCTTCTGCAGCAGCGCCGGATGCGCCGGTGCAAGGCGCGCGCCCGGTGCCTCGAAGGCAACGGCGCGCAGCTGTGCGCTGGTCTGGGTCTGCAGCGTGTAGACCGGTGCGCCGGCGATTACGCCATCGAAGTCGGCCGGATAGCGCTGCACTTCCATCAACCCCATTCGACCGCCGGTGCTGCAGCCCTGGTAGTAGGCACGGCTGGCGCTCCTGCCGTAATAGGCGGAGATGAGCTGCTTGCCGCGCTCGGTCATCAGGTGGATGGCGCGGTAGGAGAAGTCCGTGAGCTTGGGCTGGTTCGCGCTGCCATCGGCGTTGATGGCCCAGGCCGAAGCGTCGAAGCCCGAGCCATTCGAATGGCCCGCATCGGTCTGCAGCGTGGCGTAGCCGCGCGCGAGCCCGTCGCGTGCCGCCTGCAGCGTCACGTTGCCCATCCAGCCGCCGCCGCCCAGCGCCAGCAGCTTGCCATTCCAGTCCTGCGGCAGGCGGTACACCACGAGGATTTCCGAGCCGGGCTCCGGGCGGATGGTGGCCTGCACTTCGCAGTACGCCGGCAAGCCGTTGGCCGCCGCCGTGATGGAGGCCTTGCCCACCTCGGTCTGCGCGAAGGTCTTGTTGCCGACCAACCCCGTGCAGGCAGCTTCGGAGCCCTGCACCTGTGCCGCGGCGCTGCCGGTGAATGCACCAGAAGCCAAACAAAACGTCATCAAGGAAAGTGCGCGATTGTTCATGGCTACCTTCGGGATTTGCGACCCGCCAACGTTCAGGCAATCAACCAGGTGATGGTTCCGCTCGCAACATCGAAACGCTGCTGGCGCACGCGGCGCCCGGACTCCTCGGCCAGGCCCCGCACCAGCAGGAAATTCGGCCATGTCGTGACACCGAGCAATCGGGTCGAAGCGGCAGCCAGCAGGCTGGCCTGCGCGCCGCGCCACATGCGTACCGGGTCTGCCTCGAGATCGATGCGGCGGGCGCCGCCGGCATCCAGTTGCCGCTGCACCTGCGCGGGCAGCGGCAACCGCGGGTCCTGCAGCACGATGAGGGGACGCTCACCCGCCGCGGCCGTGCCCGCCGCATTCGTCGCTGCCGCGCCCGGCAGCGCGCCGCCCAGCAATGCAAGGCCTGCTCCTGCCAGTACCTCGCGGCGACTGGTGAGCAGGCCGCTCATGGCCTGCCCTGCGCGAGGTAGTTCGCGATGGCGGCGAGCTCCGCATCACTGACTTCAGCGCGCGCGATGCGCGGCATGTTGAGCAGGCCGGCGCGCACCACCGTCGAGACGAATGCCGCCGACAGATCCTTGCGCTCCTCGAGCAGGCCCTTGCTGGTGTCGCCGGGCCGGCGCGACAGCAGCGACACGGCCATGCCGATGCCCTGGTGGCACATGCCGCAACGCTCCCGGTACAGCGACTTGCCGTCGAGCGGCACGGCTGGTGCAGCCGCCGCCGCCACTGGCACGGCGGGCGGTGCCGAAGGTGCCGGCGCTTCGCCGCAACCCGCAGCGAGCAACAGCACCGCGATCGCAGCGGGATAACCGCCGGCCCTCATGCGCGCAGGTTCCGGTAGCGCTGTGGCCAGATGCCGCTCTTGCCCGGCGCCAGGACACCGTTCGGATCCAGCGCATCCTTGACGAGCTCATTCACGCGGCGCAGCGCATGGTCGTTGAAGTCGTAGGTGCCGGCCACCAGGTCCATGTAGTCGATGTGCGTGCGGTACTCGCCGTAACGCTGCTGCGTGGCATCGGCCACCAGCGCGCGGAAGAAATTGCCCACGCGCGACATCATGTCCGCATCGTCCTTGTTGAACAGCACCTGGTTCACGTTGACGATGCTGCGCTCGCCCATGGCGAAGGAGCCGTGGTAGTCCATGCCGAATTCGCGGTAGCGGTCGTAGGTGCGGCGGAATTGCTCCATCGCGGCCTTGCCGTTGGCCGGCAGCACCGGCGAGTAGCCGATGTGCCCACCGCGCCCGCCATGCCACGCCGCGTTCGCCAGCGGGAAGGTGATGGGCACGCCGGCGAAGGCCGCCTGGCCCGGCGCCGGGTTCAGCGGCTGGCCCTGCTTCCAGCGCGTGACCGTCATCGGCTGCTTCGTCTGCTTCGCGAACTGCGCCTGGATGATGCGGGCCGCCGCCTCGTTGACGCTTTCATAGCCATACAGGCGCAGGCTGATCGACCACCAGCCGATGTTGAAGCGCTTGCGGATGGCCGCGATGACATCGTCGGGCAGCGCGCCGGGCTTGTCGTACCAGTCCTTGCGCGAGGTCAGCACGGCCGCGCCGCGCAGCCACGAACCGATGGATGGCGACTGCTGCAGCAGGCCGTCGCGGCGCATGGCCGCCACCACGTCCACTGCCCAGCCGAGGTCATCGGCGTTGTCCAGTTCGAGGTCCAGGCCGATCATGGATTCCGGCGCGGGCATCAACCACACACCGGCCCTGGTGACCACACCGTAATTCGACTGCACGAACATCTGTTCCCATGACGGCCCGAAGCCGTAGCGGTACAGGTTCCAGGTGGGCGAGCCATTCATCGCGCCCATGCCGGTGCGCAGCAGCTCGCCGGAAGGCAGCACCACTTCCATGCCGCACAGCCTTGCGGTGTGCTCGCCGTAAGTGGTGTAGCCCACGCCGCGGTCCAGCGCATTGCCCAGCACCGAACCCCAGCTGTTGCCCGGCACGGAAGCCCAGTACGGCAGCTTGTGCTGCTGGATGTAGTCGTACAGGTCGTAGAAGCCGACGCCCGGTTCCACCAGCGCGACGCCGTTCTCGGCGTCGAACTCGATCTTCCTCATCCGGGAGAGATCCAGCACCACCGAGCCTTTCAGCAGTGGCGCGGCGCCGCCGTAGCCGAAGTTCTTGCCGCGGCTGATGGGCCACAGTGGCACCTTGTACTTGTTGGCGATGCGCAGTATCGCCTGCACCTCGGCGGCGGTCAGCGGCGCGACGGCGGCCGATGGCGCATGCGCCGCCTCGTTCACCGCGAAATGATCCAGGTAGGTGTCGCGATCCAGGTCGGTGGCCAGCACCCAGTCACTGCCGATGGCGGCGCCGAACTCCTTCAGCGCGGCGTCGAGCTGGGTGGCGCTGAGGCCAGGCGGCAGTACCCGCTGCATCAGGTGACCTTGTAATAGCGCAGCACGTTGCCGTCGGGCTTGCGCTCGCCGATGCCGACGAACACATGCTTGGTCAGCCAGTCGTGCTTGCCGACGCTGGTCTCGAAGGTGGGCGTGGAACGCAGGTAGTACTCGGCATGCGCCACCGGCGCGCCGCCCTCGAAGGCCCACTTGCGAAGCTTGTTCATGGTGTCCGGCTTGCGGCCCCACAGGAAGCCGCTGTTGCGCAACAGGATCAGCGTGCCGTCGTCCTCCTGCAGCATGTAGCGCGCATCGAACACGGCGATGTCATCGGGACGGAACAGCGCGTAGTCGCCGCCCGAGTTCGGTACCGCCTTGCCCTTGAGCTTCGGACCCGAGAATTCGCCGGAATCCACGTACACCGCACTGCGTGTGCCGCCGGTGGGCAGCTGCGTGATCTGGTTGACGCGTGTGAAACGCAGGCGCACTTCGAGCGCGAACTCGAAACGCGGCTGGTCCATGGTCGAGAAGACTTCAGGGTCCATCGTTCCCCCCTTGGGTAGAATGCGCGCCAGCATAGCACTCCAACATTGCCGGAGAACGCGCCATGAAATTCCACGCCCGCCACGCGCTGCTGGCCAGCCTGCTTCTGCTCGGTCTCGCGCCTTTCACTGCCAGCATCCACGGCGCGGAATGGACGCCCGATGCGCGCCAGAACGCAGCCCTGCCCGGCGCCACGCGTGCCTGGCTGTACAAGGTGCTCGACAGTTATCTGGCCGCGCTGAAAGCGCGCGACCCGCAGCGCGTGAAATGGGCACCGCGCGTGCGCAATACGGAAAACAATGTGGCGCTGGCCGTGGGCGACGGCCTGTGGGGAACCATCACCACGCTGGGCAGCTACGACCTGCGTTTCGCCGATACGCTCACCGGCCAGGTCGGCTTCTTCGGCACCGTCACCGAGACCACCGATACCTCGGCGTTCACGCTGCGCCTGAAGGTGGAAAACGGCGCGGTGGCCGAAGCCGAAGCGCTGGTGGTGCGCCAGGCGGATTCGGGCATCAAGTTCGAAGGCCAGGCTTTCGAGAACAAGCCGGTGCTGAACGAGATCCTGCCCGTGGCACAGCGCTCGCCCCGCGCGAAGATGATCACGCTGGCCGATGGCTACTTCGACACGCTGCAGCTCAACGACGGCACGCTGTACACGAAGTTCGCGCCCAACTGCGAGCGCGTGGAGAACGGCGTGAAGACCACCCACAACCCGGGCTTCACCATCACGCCGGTGTCGAAGCTCGGTTGCGAGGACCAGTTCAGGATGGGCTACTACCGCTACAACGACCGCTTGCGCGGGCGGCGCTTTCCGCTGGTGGACGAGGAGCGCGGGCTGGTGCTGACGGGTGGCTTCATCGACAAGATGGGCCGCAATGGCGAATACCGTTTGACGGACGGCTCGATGGCCAAGCCTTTGCTGTATCGGCCGCACACCTTCTATCTGCTGGAGCTGTTCAAGCTGAAGGATGGTGCGATCGAGCAGGTCGAGGCGAACTTCATCACCATGCCCTACAACATGCCGTCCCCGTGGGACGACTGGGCGCGCGAGGCACGCTGAGCGCGGCGCGGCGGGTCAGCCGCGCACCAATGGCCTTGTCATGCAGGTAGGGCCACCCTCGCCCTTGCGGCAGATGTCATCGCCGGCGATCACTTCCACGCGGACGCCCCTGGCCTGCATCCGCGCCAGGGTCTGCGGATTGCCGTCGATCATCATGGCGTGACGCGGACCGAGCGCCAGCACATTGCAGCCCATGCGCGGGAATTCCTCTGCGGGCACCTCGACCAGGGCGATGCCCCGCTGTTCCAGGAACTGCATCAGCCGCACGGGCACCAGCGGCGGATAGACCACCGCGAGGTCACCGTCCAGCGGCGACAGCACGCTCATCAGGTGGAACACATCGGCCCTGCCCCGGTGATGCGGCAGGTCGAACCACTTCACTTCGACATCGCTGCCGCACAGCGCCTGCAGTTGCCGCACGCCTTCGACGTTGGTGCGATAGCCCACGCCGGCCAGCAAGGTGTGCCGGTCGATCCACACCAGGTCCCCGCCTTCGAGCTGACCTGCGCCGCCGATCCCGCCCACGATGGGCATGCCCAGTGCCGCAAGCGCGGCACCGTTGACTTCGGCTTCCATGCGCCGCTGCGGCTTGCCCATGCGCGGCTTGATGAGGCCGCGCGGGGTTACCACCAGCGCGTCATGGGTATAGAGGGCATCCAGTGTCAGGCCATCGGCCGCGGGAAGCGCGATCACTTCTGCGCCGGCGGACTTCAGCACGGCTTCCACCGCGGCGAACTCCCGGATGCTGTTGTGCAGGTCGGGCCGCGCGTGGAAATTCAGGTCCCGCCATTCGGCGTCGATCTTGGCATCGCTGACGAAGCTGTCGGCGGGCCGCCGCACCAGGACTTTGCCGAGCCGGCCCCAGTTGTTGAATTCACCAAAGCCGGAAGTCATCTGCGCGGGATGCGTGAAGTGACGCCGGGTGGCGAAGCACGCGGCGGCCTTGCGTCAGCCGCCGTCTTTCATCAATTGCTTCAGGTAGCTGCGGAACGGCGGGCCCAGCTTGCCGTGCTTCAGGCCGAACTCGACGGTGGCCTGCAGGTAACCCAGCTTGCTGCCGCAGTCGTAGCGCTTGCCCTGGAAGCGGTAGGCATAGACCGGCTCCTCGGCCATCAATGCGGCAATGCCGTCGGTGAGCTGGATCTCGCCGCCCGCGCCGGAACCGATGTTCTGCAGGTAATCGAAGATCGCCGGCGTGAGCACGTAGCGACCGACCACGGCGAGGTTGGATGGAGCCTTGTCGGGCCTGGGCTTCTCGACGATGGCGCTGATCTCGGCGATCTGTTCCTTCGAGCCATTCGTATCGACGATGCCGTACTTGTCCGTCTCCGAAGGCGCGACTTCCTCCACGCCCAGCACGCTGGCGCGTTTCCAGTGGTACTGGTCCGCCATCTGTTTCAGGCAAGGGGTCTCGCCATCGATCAGGTCGTCGGCCAGATGCACGAAGAACGGCTCGTAGCCCACCGCCGGACGCGCGCACAGCACGGCGTGGCCAAGACCCAGCGGCGCCGGCTGGCGGATGTAGATGCAGGTGGCCCAGGCTGGCAGCACGCCGCGCAGCTGGTCCGCCAGATCGGATTTGCCCTGGGAATCCAGCAGTTTTTCCAGGTCCGAGTCGGTGTCGAAGTGGTCCTCGATGGCACGCTTGGAGGCACCGGTGATGAACACCAGGCGCTCGGCGCCGGCGGCCAGGGCCTCTTCGACCGCGTACTGGATCAGCGGCTTGTCGACGACTGGCAGCATCTCCTTGGGGCTGGCCTTGGTGGCCGGCAGGAAGCGCGTGCCGCGCCCTGCCACGGGGAAAACCGCCGTCCTGATCGCCTTGATATCCGAGGCTCGTCTCACAATTCGCCGCTCCGGGACCACATGCAGGTGGCCCCGGAGTTTACAGGACTGGCGTTACTCGGAAAGTGACGCAGTCGGTGCAGCCGGGGCTTTTGCCGGTGCCTTGCCGCCGCCATCGATGCGGATCAGTTCGCGGTTCTTCGCCACAGCAGCCGGACCGATGCCCTTGACCAGCGCGAGCTCGTCGACGGACTTGAACGGCCCGTTCTTCTGCCGGTACTCGACGATGGCCTGCGCGCGCTTGAGCCCGACGCCGTTGAGCTCCTTTGCCATCGTGGCCGCATCGGCCGTGTTGATGTTGACCGGACCGGCCCGCAGGGCACCGCTGCACAGGAACATGGCGCAACCCAGGGCGATGGCCAGCAATGACTGCCTGCCCTTGAACAAGGAATGGAACATGGAACACCTCCGCTTGATTGCCGGCCGACATGGCCGGGTGACATCAGGCTAGAGGCTGGCGCACGCGGCGCGGATGCAGATATCGCGCGCGAATGCGGCGAAATATCGCCGCACGCAGCTCAGTCGCGGATGGGCTGGCCGGCGCTCTCGTTGACCCGCTCGCGCAGATCCTTGCCCGGCTTGAAGTGCGGTACATGCTTGCCGGACAGCGCGACGGCCTCGCCGGTCTTGGGGTTGCGACCCTGCCGCGGCGGCCGGAAATGCAGCGAGAAACTGCCGAACCCGCGGATCTCGATGCGCTCGCCCTGCGCCAGCGCGTCGCTCATGATCTCGAGGATCTGCTTCAGCGCGAGCTCCACGTCGCGCGCCGGCAGGTGCTTCTGCTTCGCCGTGATGATCTCGATGAGTTCCGACTTGGTCATGAGGCCTGTCCTGGATCCACCCGGATCGCCGCGCATCAGTCGATGCGCGGCAAATCCATTGGCGTGCGCCTACTCGCGATCGTTGCCGATCTGCTCCTTGAGCAGGTCGCCCAGGCTGGTGCCCGAAGAGCTGCTGCCCTGGTCGGTGCGGTAGCTCTGCACGGCCTCGGCTTCCTCGTGCATTTCCTTGGCCTTGACCGACAGCGTGATGGAACGCGTCTTGCGGTCCACGCCGACGAACCTGGCTTCGATGGTGTCGCCCACCTTCAGCACGGTGCGCGCGTCGTCGACACGGTCGCGGCCCAGTTCGGTGGCACGCAGCTGGCCCTCGACACCGTTGCCGAGGTCGATCAGCGCGCCGCGCTGGTCCACTTCGGTCACCGTGCCGGTGACGACGCTGCCGCGCGGATGCTCGGCCACGTAGCCGGAGAACGGATCCTTGGCGAGTTGCTTCACGCCCAGCGAGATGCGCTCACGCTCCGGGTCGATGGACAGCACCATGGCCTCGATGAGCTGGCCCTTCTGGTAGCTGCGCACGGCTTCCTCGCCGGGCACGTCCCAGCTGATGTCCGACAGATGCACCAGGCCATCGATGTTGCCCGACAGGCCGATGAAGATGCCGAAGTCGGTGATGGACTTGACCTGGCCGCTGACCTTGTCGCCACGGTTGAAGTTCTCGGCGAACTCCTTCCACGGATTGGCCTTGCACTGCTTCAGGCCCAGCGAGATGCGGCGACGTTCCTCGTCCACATCCAGCACCATGACCTCGACTTCCTCGCCGGTCTGCACCACCTTCGACGGATTGACGTTCTTGTTGGTCCAGTCCATCTCCGAGACGTGCACCAGGCCCTCGACGCCATCCTCGATCTCCACGAACGCGCCGTAGTCGGCGATGTTCGTGACCTTGCCGAACACGCGGGTGTTCGGGGGATAGCGGCGGGCGATGTTCTCCCACGGATCCGCTCCCAGCTGCTTCAGGCCGAGCGAAACGCGCGAGCGCTCGCGGTCGAACTTCAGGATGCGCACTTCCACTTCCTGGCCCACCTGCACGACTTCGGAAGGATGCTTGACGCGCTTCCAGGCCATGTCGGTGATGTGCAGCAGGCCGTCGATGCCGCCGAGGTCGACGAAGGCGCCGTAGTCGGTGAGGTTCTTCACCGTGCCCTTCACCACCGTGCCTTCGGCGAGGTTGTCCATCAGCGCGCTGCGCTCGGCGGAGAACTCCTGCTCCACCACGGCACGGCGCGACACCACCACGTTGTTGCGCTTCTGGTCGAGCTTGATGACCTTGAATTCCAGCGGTTTGCCTTCCAGGTAGCTGGTGTCGCGCACCGGGCGCACATCCACCAGCGAGCCGGGCAGGAAGGCACGCACGTTCTCCAGTTCCACCGTGAAGCCGCCCTTGACGCGGCCGGTGATGATGCCGGTGACGATCTCGGATTCGTTGAAGGCTTTTTCCAGGCGGGTCCAGGTGCGGGCGCGCTTGGCCTTCTCGCGCGACAGGCGGGTGTTGCCCTCGCCGTCCTCGACGGCATCCAGCGCCACTTCGACGTTGTCACCGGCCACCACCTCGATTTCGCCGCGCTCGTTGCGGAACTGGTCGAGGGGGATGACGGCTTCGGACTTCAGGCCCACGTTCACGACGACCATGTCGTCGCCGACGCTGATGACCTGGCCGGTGAGGATCTGGCCCGGCTTGATTCGCTGGTTGGCCAGGCTTTGTTCGAAAAGTTCGCTGAAAGATTCGCTCATGTACTCGTTGGCTCGTTGCGTGCAGCCGGCAATTGGATTCCGGTGGCACGGTTGGTTGAAACACGGGGCACCACATTGCGCGGCGCCCCGACCTTCCCTTACGCCTTCGACAGTCCCCGGGCTTCGGCCTCGGCCATGATGCGGTCCACCACCTCGGCGATTCCGAGGCTGGTGCTGTCGATCACAATGGCCGCAGGCGAAGGCGCGAGTGGCGCCACAGCGCGGGTTGAATCCCGCTTGTCACGCTCGGCTATCTCCAGCGAAAGGGCGGCAAGGCTAGCACCGGACCCCTTGTCTTTCAACTGGTTATAGCGCCTGCGAGCCCTTTCTTCGGCGCTCGCGGTAAGGAAGATCTTGAGCCCTGCAGATGGGAAAACGACCGTGCCCATGTCGCGTCCGTCGGCCACCAGGCCAGGCGCCTGGGCGAAATCACGCTGTCGTTGCAACAGCGCAGCCCGCACCTCGGGCCAGGCGGCCACGCGGGATGCGCCCTGCCCGGCCTGTTCGGTGCGGATCGCCGCGGTCACATCCTGTTGCGACGCGCCAAGCAGGATCAGTTCGTTGCCGGCAGGGTCCTGACCGAACTGCACCACCAGCCCCGCCGCAAGCCGGGCATGCGCATCCTGGTCGGCCGGATCGACACCTTCCAGTTCTCCGGCCAACGCCACCAGCCGGTACAGCGCGCCGCTGTCCAGCAGATGCCAGCCCAGCCGTTCAGCGACCCGCCGGCTGACGGTGCCCTTGCCGGAACCGGAGGGCCCATCGATGCACAGCACCGGCACGGCACTCATGCGATTGCCACATCCAGTCCGCAACCACGGGCAGTGGCGACGAAGCCGGGAAAGGAAGTGCCCACGTTCTCGACGTCATGAATGGTCAGCGGACCATCGGCCAGCAGGCTGGCAATGGCGAACGCCATGGCGATGCGATGGTCGCCGTGGCTGTCGATCTGCGCCGCGCGCAGACGCCGGCCCCCCTGGATGCGGATGCCGTCTGGCGCCAGTTCATTGGGCACGCCGGTGCGGGTCAGTCCTTCGGCCATCACCGCCAGGCGGTCGCTCTCCTTCACACGCAGTTCGGCGGCGCCGGAGAAGACCGTCTCGCCGGTGGCCGCGGCTGCCGCGATGAACAGCACTGGCAGCTCGTCAATGGCCAGCGGCACGAACTGCTCCGGCACCGTTATGCCTTTGAGCGCAGATGCCCGCAGTTCGATGTCCGCCACCGGCTCGGAACCTGGCGACGGCCGCGCATGGATGCGCAGGTCGGCGCCCATCAGTTTCAGGATGTCGAGTACGCCGGTGCGGGTGGGATTGATGCCGACATTCTCCACCACGAAGCCGTCGGCTCCGGCCATGGCGCCGGCTACCAGGAAGAACGCCGCGGAGGAGATGTCGCCGGGCACCTCGATGCGCGTGCCGGTGAGTTTCTGGCCGCCGGCAAGTCGCACGCGCGGCCCGCTGGTGTCCACGTGGACGCCGAAGCTGCGCAACATGCGTTCGGTGTGGTCGCGGGTGGGTGCGGGCTCGGTCACCGTGGTCTGTCCTTCCGCATACAGGCCGGCCAGCAGGATCGAGGACTTCACCTGGGCACTGGCCATGGGCAACGCGTAATCCAGGCCGGTGAGGCGCGGCACCGGACGCACCGTGACCGGTGGCTTGCCGTCCACGGTCTGGATGTCGGCGCCCATCAACCGCAATGGCTTTGCCACGCGTTCCATGGGCCGCGAACGCAGCGAGGCATCGCCGGTGAGGCGGGATTCGAAGTGCTGGCCGGCAAGCAGGCCCATGGACAGCCGGATCGCGGTGCCGGCATTGCCCATGTCCAGCAGGTGTCCGGCCGCAGCCAGTCCATGCAGGCCGCGTCCGCGTATCGTCAGTGACGTCTCGCTGTGCCGGTCCACCGCCACACCCATCGCGCGGAAGGCCTCCAGCGTGGCGAGGCAATCGGCGCTGGCGAGGAAACCGCTGACGTCGGTCCTGCCGTCGGCGATGCCGCCCAGCATCACGCTGCGATGGGAGATGGACTTGTCGCCGGGCACGCGCACGCGCCCATGGACCTTGTCTGCCGGCAGGACCTGGTAGTTCTTCATTCCGTGCATCAGCCGCGCATCACCGTGGTCAGTGCCGCGATCAGCCGCTCGTTCTGGTCGGCGGTACCAATGGTGATGCGCAGCGCGGTGGGCAACCCGTATCCGCCCACCGGCCGCACGATCACGCCCTGGCGCAGCAGGCGTTCGTAGACCAGCTGTCCGTTGCCACCCACGTCCACCAGCACGAAGTTGCCGGCGGTGGGATGCACCTTCAGGCCCAGGCGCGGCAACCCGGCGTGCAGCTGCGCGAGGCCATCCTCCACCAGCTGCACCGCGCGGCGCGGCTGCATCGCATCGCCGAGCGAGACCTGCGCGCCCACCAGCCCGGGAATGCCCACGTTGAATGGCTGGCGCACGCGGTTCAGCATGTCCGCCACCTCGGGATGCGAGATGGCATAGCCCACGCGCACACCGGCCAGCGCATGCGCCTTCGAGAAGGTACGCAGTACCACGAGGTTCGGGAACTGCGACACCAGCTCCATGCCGTCGGGACAATCCACGCGCCGCGAGTACTCGAAATAGGCTTCGTCCAGCGCCACAACGACCTGTGGTGGCACACGTTCGAGGAAGCCGCGCACCTGTTCCAGCGTGTTCCAGGTGCCGGTGGGATTGTTGGGATTCGCGATGTAGACCAGCCTGGTGTCGGCGTCGATCGCCGCCAGCATCGCCGCCAGGTCGTGACCGAACGGCATGGAGTGGCCGGCGTGGCAGGCCGGCGCCACATTGCCGCGCGCGCCAGTGGCCTGCACCACGAGGCCGTAGATCGCGAACGCGTACTGCGAGTACACGGCGCTGGCTTGCGCCGTCAGGAAGCACTCCGCCAGCAATACCAGCAGGTCATTGGAGCCGTTGCCCAGCGTGACCTGCGAGACCGCCACGCCATGACGCGCCGCCAGTGCCGTCTTCAGGTCATGGCCATTGCCATCCGGATACAGCCAGGTGTCGGCCAGCGCCTCGCGCATGGCGGCCAGGGCCAGCGGACTGGGACCCAGCGGATTCTCGTTCGAGGCGAGCTTGATGATGCGCGATTCGGGCATGCCCAGCTCGCGCGCCAGTTCGCCGATCGGCTTGCCGATCACATAGGGGGCGAGCGCGCGCACCGCCGCGGTGGCGAGGCCGCCCGGCCCGCCCGGCGTCATTGGCCCTCCGCTCACAGTACGGCCCGGGGATAGGAGCCGAGCACGCGGAACAGCGAACTGCGCTTCTTCAGTTCCGCCAGTGCTTTCGCCACGTTCCTGTCCCCGGCATGACCTTCCAGGTCGATGAAGAAGACGTAGTCCCACTTGTGCTTGCGTGAGGGCCGCGACTCGATGCGGCTCATGTTGACCTTGTATGTGGCCAGCGGCTCGAGCAGATGGAACAGCGACCCGGCCTTCGCCTTGTCGCCCGACACCAGCAGGCTGGTGCGGTCCGCGCCGCTGGCGCCCGGTACGCGGCTGCCGATCACCAGGAAGCGCGTGGTGTTGTCGTCATGGTCCTCGATGTGCGGTGCGAGGATGGTCAGGCCATAGACCTCGGCCGCCACATCGCCCGCCACCGCCGCCGTGCCGAGTTCGTCGCGTGCGCGGCGCGCACCCTCGGCATTGCTGCTCACCGGCACGCGTTCCACACCGGGCAGGTGCTCGTCCAGCCACATCCGGCACTGGCCCAGCGCCTGCGGATGCGCGCAGATGCGCTGGATCTGCGCGTTGTCCTTCATGCGCCCCATCAGGTTGTGGTGCACGCGCAGCTCGACTTCGCCGCAGATGTTGAGGGTGGTGGTCAGGAACCGGTCCAGCGTGTTGTTGACGGTGCCCTCGGAGGAATTCTCCACCGGCACCACGCCGAAATCCGCATTGCCGGCCTGCACTTCCTGGAACACCTCGTCGATGGAAGTCAGCGACAGCGCGCGCACCGAATGGCCGAACTGCTTCAACACCGCCTGCTGCGAATAAGTGCCTTCCGGCCCGAGGTAGGCGACCTTCAGCGGCTTCTCCTGGGCAAGGCAGGCCGACATGATCTCGCGGAACAGCCGCAGGATCTCCTCGTCGCGCAGGGCGCCGTCACGGTTGCGCTCCAGCGCCAGGCGCAATACCTCGGCCTCCCGTTCGGGCCGGTAGAAATCGACGATGTTGCCTTGCGCGTGCTTGGAGATGCCCACCTGCCGCGCCAGTTCCGCGCGCTGGTTGATCAGCTCGTGCAGCTGGCGGTCGACCGAATCGATGCGCTGGCGGATGGAGGAGACTGGCTCCGGCGATGTGCCGGCCCTTTTCTTGCGCGATGCCATCACTCCTCGCCCTTGATGAGGCGCGCTGCCAGCACGCCATGGATGCCACGCACCGCCGCGAAGGTCGCCGCGTCGATCGAGCCGTCGGCATCGATCAGCGTGTAGGCGTACTCCCCGCGCGACTTGTTCAGCAGGTCCGCGATGTTGACGCCCGCCGCGGCGAGCTTCGTCGAGATCTGCCCGACCATGTTCGGGACATTGCTGTTGGCGATCACCAGGCGCGTCGTGCCTGGTACGCGTGGCATCACGGCCTCGGGGAAATTCACCGAGTTGCGGATGTTGCCGTTTTCCAGGAAATCGCGCAGCTGTTCGGCGGCCATCACGGCGCAGTTCTCCTCGGCCTCGCCGGTGGAGGCGCCCAGGTGCGGCAGCGTAATCACCCTGGGGTGGTCCTTGAGTGCATTGCTCGGGAAGTCGCACACATAGGCATGCAGGTGGCCGCTGTCCAGTGCCGCGAGCACGGCGGCGGTGTCGACGATGCCGCCGCGCGCGAAATTCAGCACCACGCTGCCCCGGCGCATCAGCGCAATGCGCTGCGCATTGACCAGCGCGCGCGTAGCGTCGTTCAGCGGCACATGCACCGTGACCGCGTCGCTGTTGGCGAAGAGATCCTCCAGCGAGCGCGCCTGCTGCACATTGGCCGACAGTTCCCAGGCGCGTTGCACGGTGATCTGCGGGTCGTGTCCCAGCACCTTCATGCCCAGTGCCAGCGCCGCATTGGCGACTTCGACACCGATCGCGCCCAGGCCGACCACGCCCAGCGTGCGCCCGGGCAGCTCGAAGCCTACGAAGTCCTTCTTGCCCTTCTCGACGGCCACATCGATGGCGGCGTCATCGCCCGTCTGCGCACGCGCGAACAGCCACGCCGGGCCGATGTTGCGCGCCGCCAGGAACAGGCTGCCGATCACCAGTTCCTTCACCGCGTTGGCATTCGCGCCGGGCGTGTTGAACACCGGGATGCCGCGCGCGGCCAATGCGGCGACGGGAATGTTGTTGGTGCCAGCGCCTGCGCGCGCCACGGCCACCACCGACTCCGGCAGCGCCATCTTGTGCATGTCCGCCGAGCGCAGCAGCACCGCGTCCGGCCGATCGATGCCTGTTGCGACCTCGTAGCGCGCACGCGGCAGGCGCTCGATTCCTTTCGAGCTGATGCTGTTCAGCGTGAGGATGCGGAATTGTTCAGCCATGGCGACGCTCGAATTCCTTCATGAAGGCGATCAGTGCATCGATGCCCTCGGCGGGCATCGCGTTGTAGATGCTGGCGCGCATGCCACCGACGGAGCGGTGGCCGGCCAGATTGGTCAGGCCCTGCGCTTCGGCCTCTTTCAGGAACTGCCCATCCAGTTCGGCCTTCGCCAGCGTGAAGGGCACGTTCATGATGGAACGGCAGGACGGTTCGACCGGATTGCGGTAGAAGCCGCTGCCATCGATGGCCGCATACAGCCGGGCGGCCTTGTCGCGGTTGCGCTGGCCCATGGCGGCAAGACCGCCGAGACGCTTCAGCCACTGGAACACCAGGCCCGCCACATACCAGCCGAAGGTATTCGGCGTGTTGGACATCGAGCCTTCGCCTGCCATCTGCCGGTAGTCCCAGATCGACGGTGTCACGGTCCGCGCCCGGCCCAGCAGTTCCTGTCGCACGATCACGATCACGAGCCCGGACGGGCCGATGTTCTTCTGCGCACCGGCGTAGATGAGCCCGAAGCGGGACACGTCCAGCGGTCCGGACAGTATCGACGAGGAAAAATCCGCCACCAGCGGTACCGCGCCGGTCTGCGGAATGAACGGGAAGGCGACCCCGCCGATGGTTTCGTTGGGCGTGTAGTGCAGGTAGGCGGCGTCGGCACTGCGCTTCCACAGCGCCTCGGCGGGCACCGAGTTGTAGGCACCGCCGGCGTCCGCAGCCACATTCACGTGTGCACAGTAGTGCTTCGCCTCGCCTATCGCCTTCTTCGACCAGCTGCCGGTATTGATGTAGTCGACCGTTGCATCCGGTCCGGCAAGGTTCAGCGGGATGGCGGCGAACTGGCCGGTGGCGCCACCCTGCAGAAACAGCACCGTGTATTCAGCGGGCACCGCCAGCAATTCGCGCAGGTCCGCTTCGGCCTGCTCGGCAACGCGGATGAAGGCCTTGCTGCGATGGCTGATTTCCATCACGGACATGCCACTGCCCTGCCAGTCGGGCAGTTCGTCCTGCACCTGTTCCAGCACGGGCAACGGCAGGGTCGCGGGGCCGGCAGCGAAATTGAAGACTCTCACCTGGGAAGACCTGCCGACGGCGGCTTGTAACGCAAGGGGGCCCGGATTCTAGCAGCGGGATGCACCCCTGACGGCGTTGTCAGAGCCGGTTGGCGGTGCGTGACGACGCGAACCTGAACTCGATTGGAATGATCACATGCGCGCTGCGACTCTCCCCATCCCGCCGATAAGGTCTGAACAGCGCGCGCAGCACCGCTTCGCACCCCGCCCGATCCAGCTGTTCGTGGCCACTGCTACGGTGCACGCGTACCTCGCGGGGCCGCCCTTCGGCATCGATCAGCGCCCACACCAATACCTCGCCCTGCAATCTGGCCAGCCTGGCCGCACGCGGCATCTGTGGTTCCGGCCGGCGGATGTACTCCACTTCCTGCGCGCTCAACAACGGCGGTTCGGTGCTCGCGACAACCACTGGTGGTGCCGCCGCGGGAGGTGGCGGTGGCAACACTGCCGTGACGGCTTGCGGCTCCGGGACTTCGACCAGCGGGATCAGCACCACCGGCACCTCGATCTGCGGCGGGGGTATGTGATCGAGCTGCGGCGGCGGCAGCTCCGGCGCCGGCTGCGGCACCGGGCTTGCCTCCTGCAGAAAAGTCATGCGGACGGCAGGGACTTCGACGGGGTGCTGCTGGCGCGCACGGGCATGAAGCGCGGCCACCAGCGCTACCAGATGCAGGCCAATCACTGCAGCCATCGCGCCGCTGCGCCGCGTAAATGCACTCTCTCGGGACGACTTAGCCAATAGGCCCATGGACGGATCTTAAATGAGAGTGACTCTCATTACCATCGGTCTAGACCTCGGCCCAGGCCCGCAACAGATTGTGGTAATGCGCCGTCAGCGCCACGCATTCCGGCGCCTCGCCCAATCGGCCGCGCAGCGACTGAATGGCCCGGTCCAGCTCGTAAAGCATGGTGCGGCGGGCCTCATCGCGCACCATGCTCTGGACCCAGAAGAAGGCGCAGACGCGCGCGCCACGGGTCACCGGCAGCACCTGGTGCAGGCTGGTGGCGGGATAGATGAGCAGGTCGCCGGCCGGCAACTTCGCTTCGTGCTCACCGTAGGTGTCTTTGACCACCAGTTCGCCGCCGTCGTATTCCCCGGCGTCACACAGGAACAATGTGGCCGACACATCACTGCGCAGGGACTGGCCGGTGCCGCGCTGGCTCATCACCGAGCCATCCACGTGCAAACCGTACTGGCCACCATCCATGTAGCGATTGAAGAGCGGCGGCAGGATGCGCAGCGGCAGCGTGGCCGCGAAGAACTGCGGATGCCCGCGCAGCTTCTCCAGGATCCTGCGGCTCAGCGCCTGCGCCACCGGCAGTGCCGGATCCAGCTGCAGGTTGTTTTTGACCTTTGCACCCTGGGCACCGACGGTCGCACGACCGTCCGACCAGTCGGCGCGATCCAGCTGTCCACGGAATTCACGGACTTCATCCGCCGACAACACACCTGGTACATGCAACATCATTGTCCTGGGTCCACCTGACTTGCCCGGATGAAAACGGGGCCGTTGCCACCGGCCTCGCCATCATCGCATGCCTGCGCTGGCCGTCAGTTCCTGAACTGTGCGCTCAGCAGCAAGGTGCGCGGTGCACCCAGCGCGAAGCGCGATCCGCCATTGTTCAGGCTGGCCAGGTAGAACTTGTCGGTCAGGTTCTGCACATTGAACTGCAGCGACAGGTGGTCGTTCACGTCGTAACCGGCCATCGCGTCGAACACCCAGGCAGCCGGGTTCACGGCCAGGTTCGCCTGTGTAGCCTGGGCGGCGCTGCCATTGCGGAACTGCGAATCGGTGTAGCGCCCGCCTCCACCGATCGTCAGACCGAACGGAAACCGGTAGGTCGACCAGGACGTGAAGGTCAGCTTCGGCGAATACTGCAGCTGCGCGCCGGTGGTCTGGGTGCCCGTTCTCGCGCCCTCTGTGACCTCGGTGTCCATCGATGCCAGTCCCGCGCTGAGCTGCCAGGCCGCGGTGATCATGCCCGATGCCCCCAGCTCGATGCCGCGCACCTTGCGCTTGCCGTACTGGGTGACCTCGCCGGGAGTGGCTTCGATCGCAAGGTCGTTCCGGTTGCGCGTGTCGAACGCGGCGAACGTGACCACCAGGCGGTTCCCGAGCAGGTCCCACTTGGTGCCGATCTCCAGATTGCGGGCCTTTTGCGGAGCCAGTTCCGGATTGTTGGCATTGGCTGCGGTCTGCGCGCTGAGCGTGAAATTCGCGCCTCCCGGAGGCTGTTCGGAAGTGGCGTAGGCCGCGTAAATGCTGGCGTGATCGAACGGCTTGAACACGACGCCCAACTTGCCGGTGAGCAGATTGCCACCACCTTCGATGAATGACGAGGCCGTGGGCGTGGCGGCGGGCGCCGGCACGCTGGAGTACTCCGTACGGTAGTGGTCGTAGCGCAAGCCCGCGTTGAGGCTCCAGTGTTCGCCGAACGTCAGCGTGTCGAAAACGTACAGCGCGCCGGTCATCGTCTTGCCGTCGTTGGCCGCGAGGTTGGGTACCGGCACGACGAAACTGTCCGATGTGCTGGGGTTGTAGAGGTTGGCGGCCTGCGCGGTGCCGACGCTGGTCGCGCCGCGCGACAACTGGCGCTCGAAGATGAATTCAAGACCGCTGCTGATCGAGTGCTGGATGAAGCCGGTGCCGAATGATGCTGTGATGTTGGTCTGGTTGGTCAGGATCTCGTTGACCTCATCGCGGCGCTGGCGGCTGCGCGACACCGTCCACGAGCCCGGGTCGGTCACCACCACGTTCGGCGCGACACCGGTGGTCAGGTTGCCCAGTGTGTTCACCCCGGTAATGACCCGCTGCATGGCAAGGCGACCGTAGCGCGAGGTATTGCGCAGCGTGACGGCCGCGTTGAAATCGTGTTCGATGCGAGCGGTGAACATGTTCGCGCGCACGTGCTCGAAGTCATCCAGCGAGCCGTAGAAATTCGCGCGGTCCACGGGCGGCGCCGCATTGACCGCGGCCACCACATCGGTGCTGGCATTGTTGCTGGTGTAACCCACGAGGCCAATGGAGGGAATGCCGCCGTCCGGCGTGTTGACCTGCTTGACGAACAGGTAGTTGAAGTAGGCGCGCGTGCTGTCTCCCAGGCCGAGCGCGAAGGACGGCGCGAAGGCCCAGCGTTCGTTGTCCGCCATGTCGCGGCCGACCTTGTCACCAGCGTCGTACATGAGGTTCAGCCGTGCAGCAGCGCCGTCGAGTGCCGCAAGGGCGTAGTTCAGGTCCCCGGTCACGCGGCGTCGGCGGGCCGTGCCACCCGTCACCGTGCCGGAAATCGAGTTCTGCAGCGTCGGCTGCTTGGAGGACAGGTTGATGTAGCCGGTGGGCGCGCCGCGGCCGTTGTCCGGACCAGAGGGGCCTTTCACGATCTCGATCTGCTCGGTGTTGAAGACATCGCGGGATACCGCGCCCAGATCGCGCACGCCATCCAGGAAGATGCTGTTGGAAGTATCGAAGCCGCGCATGGTGATGGAGTCACCAGCGGTGGTGTTGCCGTTCTCGCCCAGCGTGAAGGTGATGCCGGGCGTGTTGCGCAGCGCCTCCCCCAGCGAACCGGCCGCCTGGTCTTCCAGCAGTTCCTTCTTCAGCACGGTGATGGTCTGGGGCGTATCCAGCAGCGGTGCCGTGAACTTTGGCGACGAAGCGGTCTCGGCCTTGTAGCTGTCCTCGGCCTCCTCTATTACAACCACGCCGCCCAGCACACGCGCCCCGGGGCCTGCGGTGGATTCAGGCTGGGCCGCCAGCGCAAGACCGGGTAGCGCCGCCAGAACCAACCCCAGCGCCTTGGCATCCGCGACGGAAACTGGTGGGCGAATAACCTGGCTCTTGCGACTTTTGATCGACATATCAGCAACTCTCCCAATGGCTTGATCACTATCCGCGGTTGCCAATGATAATGATTCGCATTACCGAGGACAAGCCAAGGGGAAGCACTGCCTCCGCAGGCTCGGGTCATTTCGTCCGGATTCGGGAAATCAGGCGGTCGGCGTTTCGTCCAGATCCGACTCGCCGGAAGCGGCCCCCTCGCCCTGGGGCAGGCCTTCAGCGCCATCCTCTTCGAAGCTCTGCACGCCCTCCACGCCGGTCAGGCGATCGCCATCATCCAGGCGGATCAATCGCACACCCTGCGTGTTGCGTCCCTGGATGGACACATCCGCCACGCGAGTGCGCACCAGCGTGCCATTGGAACTGATCAGCATCATTTCCTGATCGGGCTGCAATTGCAGCGCGGCCACGGTCTCGCCATTGCGGTCATTGGTCTGCAGGGCGATAACGCCCTGCCCGCCCCGCCCATGCGCCGGAAAATCAGCCAGCGGCGTCAACTTGCCGTAGCCGTTGGCCGAAGCGACCAGCACCAGTCCCTCGCCCACCACAATCAGCGAGATCACGGTCTGACCCTCGCTCAACTTCACGCCACGCACACCGGTGGAGTCGCGGCCCATCGGGCGCACCTGCTCCTCGCTGAAGCGGATGGCCTTGCCACCGCTGCTGAACAGCATGATCTCGCGGCTGCCATCGGTCAGGCCGACACCGACCAGCTGGTCGTCTCCTTCCAGGTTCACGGCGATGATGCCGCTGGGTCGCGGCCGCGAATACGCCGACAGCGGCGTCTTCTTCACCGTGCCGTTGCGGGTGGCCATGAACACGAAATGGGTGTCATCGAACTGCTTGATGGGCAGCACGGCGGTGATCTTCTCGCCCTCGGCCAGCGGCAGCAGGTTCACCATGGGCTTGCCGCGCGACGCGCGACCGGCCTGCGGCAATTCGAACACGCGCAGCCAGTACACCTGGCCATGGTTCGAGAAGCACAGCAGCGTATCGTGGGTGTGCGCGACGAACAGTTTCTCTATGAAATCCTCGTCCCTGGTCGCCGTGGCGCTGCGACCACGGCCGCCGCGCCGCTGCGCCTGATAGTCCGACACCGGCTGGGACTTGGCGTAACCCGCGTGCGACAGCGTCACCACCACATCCTGCGGCTCGATCAGGTCCTCGGTGGAAAGGTTGAGGTGGTCCAGCGATATCTCGGTGCGGCGCGCGTCGCCATACTGCTCGCGCATTTCCAGCAATTCGCTGCGCACCACCGCGGTGAGACGCTCGGGCCGCGCGAGGATATCCGACAGGTCGGCGATCAGATCCAGCAGCTCACCGTATTCCTTGAGGATCTTGTCCTGCTCCAGGCCGGTGAGGCGGTTCAGGCGCATTTCGAGGATGGCGTTGGCCTGGGCTTCACTGAGCCGGTATGTGCCACTGTGCAGGCCGAACTCGGCGCCGAGGCCATCCGGCCGCGAACTGACTGCGCCCACCCGCGACAACATCTGCGGCACGGCACCGGCCGGCCAGACCTTGCCCATCAGCGCGATGCGCGCTTCCGGCGCCGCAGGAGCTGCCTTGATCAGCGCGATGACCTCGTCGATGTTGGCCAGCGCCACGGCCAGACCTTCCAGAACATGCGCCCGCTCGCGCGCCTTGCGCAGGTCGAACACGGTACGCCGCGTGACCACCTCGCGGCGATGCCGGATGAAAGCCTCCAGCATTTCCTTCAGGCCCAGCAGCCGCGGCTGGCCATCCACCAGCGCCACCATGTTGATGCCGAACACCGTTTCCAGCGGTGTCTGCGCATACAGGTTGTTCAGCACCACCTCGGCGACCTCGCCGCGCCTGAGCTCGATGACCACGCGCATGCCGTCCTTGTCGGACTCGTCGCGCAGGCCATCGCCCGCTATGCCATCCAGCTGCTTCTCGCGCACCAGGTCCGCGATCCGCTCGATCAGCCTGGCCTTGTTGACCTGGTACGGCAGCTCGGTGATGACGATGGCCTGCCGGTCGCCCTTGCCGATGTCCTCGAAATGCGTCCGGCCACGCAGCGACAGGCGACCGCGCCCGCTCTTGTATGCCGAGACGATCTCCGCCGCGCCGTTGATGATGCCGGCCGTCGGAAAATCCGGACCCGGCAGGTGGTGCATCAACTGCACCAGCGACACGGCCGGATCATCGAGCACCGCCAGCAGCGCGTTGACCACCTCAGTGAGGTTGTGCGGCGGGATATTGGTGGCCATGCCCACGGCGATGCCGGAAGAACCATTGATCAGCAGGTTCGGCACGCGCGCCGGCAACACCGCCGGCTCCTGCTCCGATTCATCGTAATTGGGCTTGAAATCGACGGTTTCCTTGTCGATGTCGGCCAGCAGCTCGCTTGCGATGCGCGACATGCGCACTTCGGTGTAACGCATGGCGGCCGGCATGTCGCCGTCCACCGAACCGAAATTGCCCTGGCCGTCGGCCAGCATGTAGCGCATGGAGAAGGGTTGGGCCATGCGCACCAGCGCGTCGTACACGGCCGAGTCGCCGTGCGGGTGGTACTTGCCGATGACATCGCCAACCACGCGGGCGGATTTCTTGTATGCCTTGTTCCAGTCGTTGCCGAGTTCGCGCATGGCGAACAGCACGCGGCGATGCACTGGTTTCAGGCCATCGCGCACGTCCGGCAGCGCACGCCCGACGATCACGCTCATGGCGTAATCGAGGTAGCTCTGGCGCATCTCGTCTTCGAGGTTTACTTGCAGTATTTCGCGGGCGATTTCGCTCATGCGTGCATGGATCCAGAAAGCCTTCAAAAAACGGCAAATTCTAGCATGGCAACGTTCTTTTCCGGCACCTGAAACACACACTGGAACGCTATACTGCGCGCCAGTCATGACCAGCCCAGCTTCCAGCGCCGATCCGGCGGAAATCGCCAAGTTCGAAGCCCTCGCCCACCGCTTCTGGGACAGCGATGGCGAGTTCAAGCCCCTGCACCGCCTGAACCCGGTCCGGGCCGATTTTGTCGCCGCGCGCAGTCAGCTCGATGGTGCGCGCGTGCTCGATGTGGGCTGCGGTGGCGGACTGCTGGCGGAGGCGCTGGCGCGCAGAGGCGCACATGTCATCGCCATCGACCTTGCGCCCGCGATGATCGCAACGGCTCGCCTGCATGCGGCGGAGAGCGGCCTCGCCATCGACTACCGCGTGCAGGACGCCAACGATCTGGCCGCGCAGGCACCGCACTCGTTCGACGTGGTGTGCTGCATGGAGATGCTGGAACATGTAGCCGATCCCGCCGCCTTTCTCGGCACGCTGGGCCGGCTGATCGCGCCCGGCGGCGCGTTGTTCGTGTCGACGCTGAACCGCAACGCCCGCTCCTTCCTGATGGCCATCGTGGGCGCGGAATACGTCTTGCGGCTGCTGCCGCGGGGCACGCATGAATACGAACGCTTCATCCGCCCCTCGGAGCTGGCAAGCTGGGCGCGAAGTTCAGGGCTGCAACTCGCCGCCACCGCCGGCCTGCATTACGACCCGTTCCGCGACCGCTGCTCACTGAATGCGGACCTGTCGGTCAATTACATCGCGCATCTCGCGCTGGCCGGGTCCGCCACTTGAACCGTTCCACCCTGCGCGGCGTGCTGTTCGATCTGGACGGCACGCTGCTCGACACCGCCCCCGACCTGATCCGCGCCACCAATCAGGTGCGCATCGAGCAGGGGCGCGATCCACTGCCATATGCGCTGGTGCGCACGCAGGTCTCGCATGGCTCCTCCGGGCTGATCCGCCTGGCCTTTGCCGACCTGGCCGGCGAACCACTGGAGAAACTGCGGCTGCGGCTTCTCGACCTGTACAGCGAGCAGTTGGCGGTCGGCACAAGGCTCTTCGACGGCTGCCAGACCGTGCTCGACACACTGTCCTCGCGGGGGCTGGCCTGGGGCATCGTCACCAACAAGCCCGGCTTCCTCACCACGCCGCTGCTGGCCGCGCTTGGCCTGGACAAGGTGGCCGGTTGCGTGGTGTCGGGCGACACCCTGCCCGAACGCAAGCCGCATCCCGCGCCCTTGTTGCTGGCCGCCTCGCGGCTGTCGCTTCAGCCACAGCAATGCCTGTACGTGGGCGACGCCGAGCGCGATGTGCAGGCCTCGCGTGCGGCGGGGATGCCCGTGCTGGTGGCGCGCTACGGCTATCTCGGACCTGACGACGACCCGGAGAGTTGGCGGCCGGACGCGCACATCGATACCCCGACGCAGATCATCGACTGGCTCGACGGCGCATGAGCTCCGCGGCTGCTGCACCAGCCGGCGAACTGGCCGGACGCGTCATTGCCATCACCGGTTGCACCGGCGGCCTGGGGCGCGCCATCGCACTGGACGTCGCGCGTGCCGGGGCGGAACTGGTACTGCTCGGCCGCAATGTGCAGAAGCTGCAGGGCCTGCGAGCCGAGATCGAGCAGATCGCGCCGGAGCGTGCACTGATGGCACCGCTGGACCTGGAAAAAGCCATCGCCAACGACTACGACAACCTCGCGGCTGCCGTGCTGTCGCGCTACGGCCGGCTCGATGGGCTGGTGCATTGCGCGGGCCTGCTCGGCACGCTGACGCCGATCGATCACTATGAGGTGCCGACCTGGGCGCGGGTCATGCACGTGAACCTCACCGCCGCTTTCGCGCTGACACAGGTGCTGCTGCCGGCGCTGCGCCAGTCGCGCGATGCCTCGGTGATCTTCACCTCCAGCAGCGTCGGCCGCAGAGGCCGTGCGTACTGGGGTGCCTACGCCGTCGCCAAATTCGGCGTCGAGGGCCTGATGCAGGTGCTCGCCGACGAGCTGGCGGGCAACTCGAACATCCGCGTGAATTCGATCAATCCGGGTCCGGCCCGCACGCTGATGCGTCGCCAGGCCTACCCCTCCGAAGCGCTGGATGCTTCCGCGCTACCTGAAACCCTGACTGGTCCCTACCTGCTGCTGCTTGGGCCACGCGGCGCCGGCATCACCGGTCAGGCGCTGGACTGCCAGTAGCCGCATCCCCGGCGGACTCGCCGGCCAGCGGCGCGGACAACAACTGGGCGAGCTCCGCTTCGGTCAGCTGCCGCACCTTGCCCCGACCCAGCGTGCGCTCCAGCGCGAGGCCGCCCAGCACCGTGCGCAGCACGCGGCTCACCGTCGCGCCCTGCCGTTCCACCAGCGCACGCAGGTCGCGCCCGTTGGCTCCAACCGTCGCGATGCGATACCAGCGGTTGGCCCCCTCGCCTCCGCCCGGCTCGCACTCGGTGACCTGCAGTTGCTCGCCGCTGTCGAGCTGGCCTTCGAGCACGCCATCGATCTGCTCCGGCAACAGCTCGCCCCGCACGCGCAGGCTGAACTCCACCGGCAGGCGCCGCACCGCACGTTGCAGGCGTGCGGCGAACTGGCCATCGGAAGTCAGCACTTCGAGCCCGCCATCGATGCGCGGCATCGGGCTGATCGCGATGTAGCGACGCCCGACCCGCCGTGACAGCCGTTCCACTACCGCCTTGCGGTCCGTGGGCTGGTCGGAGTCGTCGCGCGGCATCACCAGGTTCTCGCCGGGCGAGCGGTGGCACAGCCATGTAGCCGAGCGCGCGGTCGGCGCGCGGTGAATCAGCTTGCCGTCCAGGCGCAGCTGGTCGCTGCCCGCGGCGCGCGCGCCCAGTGTGGCTACCTCGCCATTGACCGTGACGCGCCCGGCGCGGATCCACTCCTCGGCCTCGCGCCGCGAGGCCAGCCCCGCCTGCGCCAGGACTTTCTGCACCCGCTCAGCCGTTGCTGTCTTCGGCTGGGACTTGTGCGGCGGGGTCTTCGTTGGCGGCTTCTTCGGGCGCATCCGGGCTCGTGGTGGTTGCATCGCTGGCCACCAGTGCCGCGATGGGTTCGGGCAGTGCCAGTTGTGGATCCAGTTCTTCCAGGGATTTCAGTTCGGCCAGTGGCGGCAGCTGGTCCAGGGTCTTCAGGCCGAAATAGTCGAGGAAATCGCGCGTGGTGCCGAGCAGTTCCGGCCGGCCCGGCACCTCGCGATAACCGACCACGCGGATCCAGTTGCGCTCGAACAGCGTCTTGACGATGTTCGGGTTCACCACCACGCCGCGCACCGCCTCGATCTCCGCGCGCGTCAGCGGCTGGCGGTAGGCAATGATGGCCAGCGTCTCGAGCAGCGCGCGCGAGTAGCGCGGCGGCCGCTCCGGCCACAGCCGCGACACCTGGTCGGCGAACTCGCGCCGCACCTGGAAGCGGAAACCCTGGGCCGTTTCGATCAGCTCCACGCCGCGCCCTTCGAAAGATGCGCCCAGTTCCGCCAGCGCCTCGCGCAGCTGCGCGTTCTCCGGCCGGTCCACCGGATCGAACAGCTGGGCGATCTCGGTGAGCGTCAGGCTGCGCCCGGCTGCCAGCAGTGCAGCTTCCAGCACCCTGCGCGTGTATTCGGTATTCATTGTGCCGGGGTCTCCTCGCCGCCCTCTGGCTCTTCGTCGGTGTCGTCCGCGCCATCATCGGCGCCATCGACGGCTATGGATTCGGCCAGCAGCCGCGCATCCTCCGCCACCACTTCCTCCGCACTGCCGTCGATCACGCGGCCGGCGCCCTGCTGACCGCTGCCCTGGGCGACGCCACTCACGTGGATGGGTGCGTAGGCCTCATTCTGCACGATCTCGATCAGCCCCTCGCGCTTCAATTCCAGGATGGCGATGAAGGTCACCGCCACGCCCATGCGACCCTCCTCGGCATTGAACAGACGCGTGAAGTCGGTGAATTCATCCGGCCGCACGCTGACCAGGATGTCGCTCATGCGCGCGCGCACCGACAGCGGCTCGCGGTGGATGTGATGGTGCGCGAACATCTCGGCGCGCACCGCCACGTCCTTGAAGGCCAGCAGCATCTCCTTCAGCGTGATCTCCGGCAGCACCTTCACCACGCGCCGGTCGTCGAAGGCCACCGAGCCGATCCAGGTGTCGCGCTCCAGCCGCGGAATCGTGTCCAGGTCCTGCGCCGCCTGCTTGAAGCGCTCGTATTCCTGCAGCCGGCGCACCAGCTCGGCGCGCGGGTCGCCCTCCTCGCCGTCGCCGGGCAGCGCCACGCGCGGCAGCAGCATGCGCGACTTGATCTCGGCCAGCGTCGCGGCCATGACCAGGTATTCCCCGGCGAGGTCCAGCTGCAGCTCGCTCATCAGATCGATGTACTGCATGTACTGCCGGGTGATCTCGGCAATGGGAATGTCGAGGATGTTCAGGTTCTGCCGGCGTATCAGGTACAGCAGCAGGTCCAGCGGCCCCTCGAAAGCATCGAGGAACACTTCCATGGCCTGCGGCGGAATGTAGAGATCGCGCGGCATTTCCGTCAGGGGCTCGCCCTGCACGATGGCGAATGGCATTTCCACCTGCATGCCGGTATCGGTACCGGGTGAGTTCATGATGCGCCCGCTCCGCCCGGCACCAGGTTCATGGCCCTGCGTACCACCTGCATGGTGGCTTCGGCGGTGGCGCCGGCCTGCTGCGCGCCCGCGGCGAGGATCTCGCGCACGCGGGCCGGATTGTCGATGTAGGGCGCGGCGCGCTCGCGCATGACGGTTGCCTCCGCGCATACCTTCTCCCACACCGGCTTCTTGCACTCGATGCAGCCGATGCCGGCGGTGGTGCAACCCTCGTGCACCCAGGCGCGGGTTGCCTCGCTGGAATACAGCTTGTGCAGATCCCATACCGGGCATTTCTCCGGCGTGCCGGGATCGGTGCGGCGTGCGCGCGCCGGATCGGTGGTCATGCCGCGGATCTTCTTTTCGATCGAGGCCGGGTCCTCGGTGAGGCCGAGCGTGTTGCCGTAGGATTTGGACATCTTGCGGCCATCGAGCCCGGGCACCCTGGGAGCTGGCGTCAGCAGCACTTCGGGCGCGGGCAGCAGGCGATGCACGTCGCCCTCCAGGTTGGCCAGCAGCAGCTCCCGTTCGGCTTCCCCCAGGGCAGCGGCGGCACTCACCTGCGCGCGCGCCTCAGCCAGCGCGTCCGCATCGCCCTCCTGCTGGAAACGCCGCCGCAGGTCCGTGTATTGCTCGCGCGCCGGCCCGAACTTCGACAGCGCTGCCTTCACCTTCCTCGCGAACTGCTCGTCACGGCCGAAGATGTGATTGAAGCGCCGCGCAATCTCGCGCGTGATCTCCACATGCGCCACCTGGTCCTCGCCCACGGGCACGAAGCCCGGCCGGTACAGCAGGATGTCCGCGCTCTGCAGCAGCGGATAACCCAGGAAGCCGTAGGTCGCGAGGTCCTTTTCCTTCAGCTGCGCCTGCTGGTCCTTGTAGGTGGGCACGCGATCCAGCCACGACAGCGGCGTGATCATCGAAAGCAGCACGTGCAGTTCGGCATGCCCGGGCACGTCGGATTGCAGGAAGATCGCGCAGCGCGCGGGGTCGAGGCCGGCGGCCAGCCAGTCCACCACCAGTTCATGCACATGCTGCTGCAGCGGCGCGGTGTTGTCGTAATCGGTGGTCAGCGCATGCCAGTCGGCCACGAAAAAATACCCTTCGTAGCCATCCTGCAGGGCAACCCAGTTGCGCAGCGCGCCGTGGTAATTGCCCAGGTGCAGCTTGCCCGTGGGGCGCATGCCGGACAGCACGCGCTCCCGCCTGGCGGTCGGGGGGGAGGAAATCATCGGCGGGATTATAGATGCCCGAGCCGGCCCTTGCCCTGCCGAAGAATGACCGGCGGCGTGACGGTCAGGTCCACCACCGTGGTGGGTTCGGTGCCGCAGTGTCCGCCATCCAGCACCGCATCGACCTGGTGCTCCAGCCGCTCGCGGATCTGCTCCCCGTCGGTCAATGGCTCCGCGTCGCCGGGCAGCAGCAATGTCGAGGACAGCAACGGCTCGGCGAGTTCCGCCAGCAGCAGGTGCGGCACGCGGTGTTCGGGCACGCGGATGCCGATGGTCCGGCGCTTCGGATGCTGCAGGCGTTTCGGGGTTTCCCGGGTTGCCGGCAGCAGGAAGGTGAACGGCCCGGGTGTGGCGGACTTCAGCAACCTGAATTGCGGCGTATCCACGCGCGCGTAGCGGCCGATTTCGGCCAGGTCGCGGCACACCAGCGTGAAGTGGTGGTGCTTGTCGGCATCGCGGATGCGGCGAATGCGCTCCAGCGCGTCCTTGTCGCCGATATGGCAGCCCAGCGCATAGCACGAATCCGTGGGGTAGGCGATCACGCCGCCCGCGCGGACGATCTCCGCCGCCTTCCTTATAAGGCGCAGTTGCGGATCCTTCGGGTGCAGTTCGAGGTATTCGGCCACTGCCGCTATGATACGGCCCATGCAACTGCTGCTCGAATTTCTGCCGCTGGTGGCGTTCTTCATCGTCTACAAGTTCCCCGGGTTCTTCGGCATCCCGGTCGAGGAACGCATGTACGTCGCCACCTCCACGCTGATGGTGGGCATGGTGCTGTCGTTGCTGGTGCTGTGGATACGCGCCCGCCGCCTGCCCGCCATGTTCACGCTGAGCACGGCGCTGGTCGTGGCGTTCGGCGCACTGACGCTGTGGCTGCGCAATGCGCACTTCATCCAGTGGAAGCCCAGCATCCTGTTGTGGGCCACCTCGCTGGCCTTCCTGCTCAGTGTCTTCATCGGCCAGAAGCCGCTGGCCCAGCGGATGATGGAACCGGCGCTCGGCGAGGCGAGCCAGATGGGGCGCAGTGACTGGCTCAAGCTCAATGCCGGCTGGGTGCTGTACGGGCTGGTGGTGGGCACCGTCAACATGGCATTGATCTACAGCGTCTCGGAAGACACCTGGGTCAACGTGAAGATCCCGCTGTTGATGGGTTCCCTGCTGCTGTTCGTGGTCGGGCAGTTCATGTGGCTGCACTTCAGCGGCAAGCTCAAGTCGTGAGCACGGTGGCCGGAGAGCTGGAGGCGCTGCTGCGGCAGGCCTTCTCGCCGCAGCACCTTGCCTTGCGCGACGACAGTGCCGCGCATGCCGGCCATGCCGGTGCCCGCGAAGGCGGTCATTTCGCCGTGCGCATCGTCTCCAGCCGCTTCACCGGCCTCGCGCCGCTGCAGCGACACCGCCTCGTGTATGCTGCCGCCGCGCCGCTGTTGCCCGGCCGCATCCATGCCCTGCAGATCAACGCGCTGACACCGGAAGAAACAGGAGATTCCCGATGACCCGCCTCATGCCACTGCTTGCCGCAATGGCCGTTGCCGCCCTCGCCACCGCCTGCGCCCAGTCCGGCACGGATGACAAATCCGGCAGCGTCGCCGTGGTCGACGGCGTGCCGATCAGCCGCAACACCTTCGAGGAATACGCCAAGGGCATGGCCAGCAAGCCCGCCGCGGATCTCACCGCCGAGCAGCGCGAGCAGCTGCTCCAGGACCTGATCCGTGCACAGGTGGTGTATGCCATGGCCGAGCGTGAAGGCATCACCACCCAGAATGAAACCCGCGCCGCACTGGATCTGCAACGCCTGCAGATCGTGCAGAAAGCCAGCGCACAGACCTACCTCAAGGACCGCAAGCCTTCCGAAGAGGAACTGCGCGCCGAATACGACATCCAGGTCGCGCAGCTGGACAAGCTGCAGTACCGGCTGGCCCATATCCAGCTGCCCACCGAGGCCGCGGCGAAGCAGGTGCTCGCGCAGCTGAAGGCAGGCGCGAACTTCGCGCAACTGGCCAAGGCGCAGTCCGCCGATGCCGCCACGCGCGACAAGGGTGGCGAGCTGGACTGGACCGGCCCGAGCAGCATGCCCGCGACCTTCCCGCCGGTGGTCACCAAACTGCGCAAGGGTGATCTGGCCCCGGAGCCGTTGAAGAGCCAGTACGGTTACCACGTGGTGCGGCTGCTGGATTCGCGCGAGGCGCCGCCACCCACGTTCGATCAGGTGCGCAGCCGCCTGGTGCAGATCGTCGAGGAGAAGAAGTTCAAGGCCTATGTCGACGCTCTGGAAGCGAAGGCCAAGGTCTCCAAGACGCTGTAAGGGATCAGCAGGGACGGATCAGGTCGCCGACCTGCCAGCCCCACTGCGCGACCGCACCGGCGCGCAGCTGCCACACCTGCTGCGCCTGCCGCTCGTGCGCGATGCGGCAGGGACGCAGGCCCTGCTCGATGCGCAGGATCTTCCCGGCGCCATCGCAGAACAGCACATCCACCGCATAGTGCAGCCCGATGGTGTGCGCGATGCGCCGTCCTGGCAGCAGCCATGCGCAGTCGGCCGCCGGCCGGCGCCGCAACAGCAGGCCACGGCTGCGCTCCAGACGGCTCTGGCATACGTGCACCTCCACACGGCGCAGGCGATGACGGTTGTGTTCAACGCGGAAGATGAGCATCGGCGGGCACCTCCTCGCCTGCATTCCAGCGCTGCATGCATTGCCGGCACAGCCGGTTAAGTGACGCGTATCGGCAGAAATCGCCAGCCTCGGGCAATACCGCTAACATCGCCCATCGTGAAAACCCGCGCCTGTCTGTTGCCGGCCCTGCTGCTGGCATTGCTGCCGATGAGCCTGCCGGCAGCCGAAGTGGCGGCCGCGGGTGTCGACCGCATCATCGTCAAATGGCGCGCCACCGCCGGCGACAGCGCATCCTCCCGGCAGCTGAAAATACGCACGCTCGCGCAAAGGGTCCGGGAACCCGGACTCGGCGGCCACAGCATCGGCGGCAGCCTGTCGGTGCTGCGGCTGCCGGCACGGCAGAGCGGCAGTGAACTTGAGCAGACGCTGGCGACACTGCGTGCCGACGCCGACATCGAGATCGCCGAGCCGGACCAGCATGTGCGTGCGCTGGCCTATGTGCCCTCCGATCCCCTGTTCTCCGCACGCCTGCCGGTGGGTGGCAGGTTCTACGACTTCCAGTGGTACCTGAAGAGCGCGCAGCCGGCAGCCATTCGCGCCGATGCAGCCTGGGACATCACGCGTGGCGGCGCGAGCCCGGCCACCTCGCCGGTGGTGGTGGCGGTGGTCGACAGTGGCGCGCGGCTCGATCATCCGGACCTGGCCGGCAAGCTGCTGCCTGGTTTCGATTTCGTCTCGTGCAGCACCCTCACCGACTGCGCGGTGCCCAACGACGGCGATGGCTGGGATGCGGATCCGACCGACCCGGGTGACTTCATCACCGCGCAGGAACTGCTGAACCCGACCTTCCAGGGCAAGCAATGCGGCGCTGGCGATGAATACGACGAACCCACGGCCAGCACCTGGCATGGCACGCGCGTGGCGGGGTTGATCGGCGCGAATACCGACAACGGCATCGGCATGGCCGGCGTGGGTTTCAATGTCCGCATACTGCCGGTGCGAGTGCTGGGCAAGTGTGGCGGCGCGTTGTCCGACGTGCTGGCCGGCATGTACTGGGCGGCGGGCTTCTTCGATACCGACAGCGGCCGGCCGATACCGTATCCGGTACTCAACGATCCAGCGGCGTTGCGCGATCACCCGAACCTGCATCCCGCACAGATCATCAACATGAGCCTGGGCGCAGGCGGCAGCTGCTCGGCGTTGTACGCCACCGCGGTACGCGAGATCACCGCCGTGGGCGTGCTGATCGTGGCCGCGGCCGGCAACGACGGCGGGGCAGTGAGCCAGCCCGCCGACTGCCCCGGTGTGCTGGCCGTTGCGGGTCTGCGCCAGTCGGGCACCAAGGTGGCCTTCAGCAGTCTCGGGCCCGAGATCGGCATTGCGGCGCCGGCCGGCAACTGCGTGCTGTCGGGCGTAACCGACCCCTGCCTGTACGGTTTGAGCACGCTGGTGAACCTCGGCGAGCAGGATGCGGGCGCCGATGGATACTCCACTCCACTGGTGATGCCCTCTTCCGGCACCAGCTTCGCCGCGCCATTGGTGGCCGGCACCGCGGCGCTGATGAAGACGCTGAACCCGACGCTGACGCCGGTGCAGCTGATCGCGCGCCTGCAGCAGTCCGCGCGCATCTTCCCCACCAGTGACGAGAACCTCACCACGCGCCTGTGCCTGCCACCTTCGCAGGCCGGCGCTGCGCAAGACCAGCCCTGTGTATGCACCACGCAGCTGTGCGGCGCGGGCATGCTCGATGCCGGCGCCGCCGTGCTGCAGGCCCTGCGTCCTGCCGCGCTGGTGGCGGTGTACCGTGCCAAAAGCGGCTACACGCTGGATGCCAGCGCCGCCGCCGCCGCCAGCAACCGCGTGCTGGTCAGCCACGCGTGGAGCGTCGTCGGCGCCAGCGATGGGGCTGAAACGCCCGGCATCATCGGCGCGAGCCAGGCCGTCGCCAGCGTTCCGGTACCCCTGCGGGGCAGCGTCACGGTGCAGCTGACGGTCACCGACAACTTCGGCGCCACCGACACCACTTACGCCACGCTCACCGCCAGTGGCGCCACTTCCACCGCGCCACCACCGGACACCCAAGTGCAGCGCGGCGGCGGCGCGATCGACATGTCGTGGCTGGCGCTGCTCGCGCTGCTGCTGCTGGCACGCGCGCGTCGCACTGCCACCCATCGTTAACCAACGGACTGCCCACATGGATCTGCTGCAGGCTCTCATCCTCGGACTGGTGGAAGGCATCACCGAATACCTGCCGGTGAGTTCCACCGGACACCTGCTGATCGCGCAGCGGCTGCTGTGCATCAACCAGGACCAGGCCGCCAACAGTTACGCCATCGCCATCCAGGCGGGGGCCATCCTCGCGGTGCTGGGCCTGTATCGGGAGCGCGTCGGCGGCATGCTGGGCGGCCTCGCCGGCCGCAACCACGAAGGGTTGAAGCTGGCCCTGTGCATCGTCGCGGCCTTCCTGCCCGCCGCGGTGCTGGCCGCATTGTTCGATGACTACATCGAGAAGACCTTGTTCGGCATCAAGCCGGTGATCGGCGCCTGGGTGGTTGGTGGCATCGCCATCCTGGCGCTCACGCCGTGGGTGCAGCGCCGCCGCACCGGACTGGATGTGTCGCAGCTGTCATGGCGCGCCGCCGTGGTGATTGGCCTCGTGCAGTGCCTGGCCATGTGGCCAGGCACCAGCCGCAGCCTGGTCACCATACTGGGCGGCCTCGCTGTGGGCCTGTCGCTGGCCGCTGCGGTGGAATTCGCCTTCCTGCTTGGCGTGCTGACGCTGACCGCCGCAACCGCATTCACGCTGGTGAAGGGCGGCACAGGCATGGTGGCAGCTTATGGCTGGGCTGCGCTGGCCACCGGTTTCATCGCCGCATGGATCTCCGCCGCGCTGGCGGTGAAGTGGATGGTGGCGTGGCTGAACCACCGTGGCCTTGCCATCTTTGCGTGGTGGCGTTTCGCGGCGGCTGGCCTTGCTGCATGGCTGCTGCTGTGGAAGCCGCCGACCTGTTAGGCGTAGATGCCTGGCACTGCGACGACTCGCCGCTGCTCAGGACTCGGTGATGAACTTGGTGACGAGGCAGGCGTCGAGCCCCTCGATGCCCTCCTCCGAACCGTGGCCGCTTTCCTTCACGCCGCCGAACGGCGCCTCGGGCATGGCAATGGTGAAGCTGTTGATGCCCAGCATGCCGGACTCGATCTGCTCGCCCAGCAGGTTCACGCGCCGCGCGTTGCTGGTGAATGCGTACGCTGCGAGCCCGAAAGGCAGACGGTTCGCGGCCGCCACCACGGCATCGAAATCTCGGAACGGCCGCAGCACCGCCACCGGGCCGAACGGCTCCTCGTTCATGATGCGGGTGGTCTCGGGTACATCGGACAGCACCGTGGGCGCGTAGAAAAATCCGGCGCCGTCGATGGCATGGCCACCGGCCAGCAGGCGAGCACCGCCCTTCACCGCATCGTCGATGAGGCTGGCCACCGCGGGCCGGCGCCGCTGATGCGCCAGCGGCCCCATGCGCACGCCCTCTTCCAGGCCATTGCCCACCTTGAGTTTCTTCGTGCGCTCGGCAAAGCCCGCGGCGAAGCGCTCGTAAATGCCTTCCTGCACGTAGAAACGCGTGGGTGACACGCACACCTGGCCGGCATTGCGGAATTTGGCACCGACGGCCAGATCCAGCACGGCCTCCAGGTCCACGTCGTCGAACACCAGCACCGGTGCGTGGCCACCCAGTTCCATGGTGGTGCGCTTCATGCCGGCAGCGGCCGCCAGCTGCGTGAGCTGCTTGCCCACCGGGATCGAACCAGTGAAATGCACTGCGCGGATCACCGGCGAGGAAATGAGATGCTGCGACACTTCCGCGGGCACACCGAAGACCACCTGCACGGCACCGGCCGGTACGCCCGCATCCAGCAGCGCCTGCGCCACCGCCAGTGCGCTGGCTGGTGATTCCTCGGCGGGCTTCAGGATGGTGCTGCAACCGGCGCCCAGCGGCGCACCCAGTTTGCGCGCCGGATTGCCCAGCGGAAAATTCCACGGCGCGAAACCCGCGACCGGACCTACCGGTTCCTTCACCACCGTCATGCGCATGCCGGTCACGCGCTGCGGCAGCACGCGCCCATAGGCTCTGCGGCCTTCTTCGGCATACCAGTCGAAGATCTCCGCCGCCATGCCCACTTCGATGCGCGTCTCGGGCAGCGTCTTGCCCATTTCCATGGTGGCCGCGCGCGCCAGCGCTTCGCTGCGATCGCGCAGCAGGTCCGCGGCCTTGTGCAGGATCTTGCCGCGCGCCTGCGGTCCGAGTCCGCGCCACAACGGCCAGGCTTTCCTCGTGGCTTCGAGCGCACGATCCAGATCCGCGGGCGTCGCCAGCGGCAACTGGCCAAGCGTCTCGCCCGTGGCGGGATTCACGACGGGAACAGTGCGACGGCCGGCGGCGCCGAGCCGCTCGCCGTCCACGAGCAGGTACAGATCTGGATACGTCATGGTGTTGTGCTTAAATACCGCACCTTTCCGGCACGGCCTGCATGAGAAGTGAGTCAAGCATGATAAAGAATCCAGGGTACCTGCGCATCGCCACCGAGGAAGCCTTCCTGACGAAGGAAGTGCATGCGGGGTTCAAGCGGCGACTGGCGGACGCAAGTTTCGATGACCCCGCCTTCCGCAGCCTGTGGGGTTTCTACGGCGGCAGCGCCAGCCCGCGCGCGCAATTCATCCTCAATGGCCTGCTGGACCTCGGCGAGCAACGCATCGCCAACATGGACGCCGCCGGCATCGACCATCAGGTGCTGGCACTGACCGCGCCGGGCGTGCAGGTGTTCGAACCCGCCGAAGCCAGCGCGCTGGCCCGCGATGCCAACGACCAGCTGGCCGAGGCCTGCCGCAAGCATCCGCGGCGCTACTCGGGCATGGCCGCGGTGGCGCCGCATGATCCGGCCAATGCGGTGAAGGAAATGGAGCGCGCCGTGCGCCAGCTCGGCTTCACCGCGGTGGTGGTCAACTCGCACATCATGGGCCACTTCCTCGACGAGCCGCAGTTCCTGCCGGTGCTGGAAGCCGCGGCGGCGCTGGATGTGCCCATCTACCTGCATCCGCAGGGGCCACCGCCCGCGATGGTCAAGCCCTATCTGGATGCCGGCCTGGACGGCGCGGTGATGGGCTTCGGTGCCGAAACCGGCCTGCACATGCTGCGCATCATCGTGGCCGGCGTGTTCGACCGCTTCCCGAAGCTGCAATTCATCGTCGGCCACATGGGCGAGGCGCTGCCCTTCTGGCTGTACCGGCTGGACTACATGCACACCGCCGGCCAGCGCTCCGGGCGCTATCCGCACATGGCGAAGCTGCAGCACCCGGTCAGCCACTACATGAAGCACAACGTGTTCGTCACCAACAGCGGCGTGGCCTGGGAGCCCGCCATCCGCTTCAGCCAGCAGGTGCTGGGCGTGGAGCGCGTGCTGTACGCCATGGACTATCCCTACCAGTACCTGCCCGAGGAAGTCGCGGTGTGCGATGGCATGGCCATTTCCGATGCCGACAAGAAGGCCTTCTTCGAAGGCAACGCGCGGCGCGTATTCAAGCTGGGCTTCTGAAGGAGACCACGATGAGCAAGCACGTGTGCGTGCGCGAGATTCCCCGTCCGGATGCCGCGGTGTCGAAGCAGCTGGCCACTTTCGGGGTGGCCACCGTGCACGAAGCCCAGGGACGCACCGGCCTGCTCGCCCCTTACATGCGACCCATCTATGCCGGCAGGTCCATCGCGGGTCCCGCGGTCACCGTGTCCGCGCCGCCGGGCGACAACTGGATGATTCACGTGGCGGTGGAAGTGTGCAAACCCGGCGACATCCTGGTGGTCGCGCCCACCTCGCCCTGCAGCGACGGCTATTTCGGCGACCTGCTGGCGACCTCGTTGCAGGCGCGCGGCGTGCAGGCGCTGATCATCGATGCCGGCGTGCGCGACGTGGCCACGCTGAAGGAGATGGACTTCCCGGTGTGGAGCAAGTGCGTGTACGCACAGGGAACCATCAAGGCCAGCCTGGGTTCGGTGAACGTGCCGGTGATCTGCGCGGCGCAGGCCATCAATCCGGGCGACGTGGTGGTGGCCGATGATGACGGCGTGTGCGTGGTGCGCAGCGGCGAGGCTGCGAAAGTCGCCGAAGCCGCCGCGAAGCGCGTGGCCATGGAAGAGGAGAAGCGCAAGCGCCTCGCCTCCGGCGAACTGGGCATGGATATCTACAAGTTCCGCGAGAAGCTCGCGGAACTTGGGCTGAAGTACATCTGAACTGCGAATGCCAGCTGGCGGCGGCCGGCTGGCTCCTGGTGCCGGCTCAGCCGATCGAATGCACCATGAACAAGGTCTGGATCGGTGGCGTGGTATAGAAGCCGGCTTCCTCGGCTGCCACGACCTTCACGCTCTCCGTTTCCATGGCGTTGAAGAACTTGTCCGCATCGGTGTAGTAGATGTTCACCGAGCCCAGCATCAGCGGCTTGGTGCCATCGGTGGCCTGCTCACCCTTCAACACCTCGATGCGCTGGGCGGCCTCCGGGCCAAGGGCCGCCATCAGCTTCCGCAGGTAACTGTCGGCGTATACCTTGGCATCCCACTTGGCATCGGCCTTGGCCTCGAAGAAATGCGACAGGCAGCGTGAATTCGCCGTGACGCTGGCACGCTCCGCACCCAGGCCGGCGACAAAGCGGTCCAGCTGGGCCATGGGACGGCTGTTGGTGATGGTGTTGATGCTGGCAGCCACATCCTTGGCATTGGCGGAGGCGCCGGCGGCGAACTTGTTGAAATCACTGATCCACATGCTGACGGCTGCGAGCATTGGCGGTGGCGGCGCACCTTCGGCTGTCGCCGGCGGCACCCGCAATTCGATGCGCTCCAGCGCAACATAGGCTTTCTGCAGCACGGCGATGTGGCGGTCACGGAAAGCATCGGCATCGAACTTCAGGTCCGGGCCGCTCGGATACAGCATCGTCAGGACGATGTCCTTGATCGGCGCCGGCGCGGCCGCGGGCCTTGCGCCACCCGGTGCCGGCCGCGTGGCGGGCGCGGCAGGCTGCGCCCCAAACAGTTCGCCGGGCAACATGGATGCCAGCGTTCCAGCCGCCGCATAGCCTGCGCCAGTCAGCACAGACCGTCGTGAAAGATCCTTGGACATAAACCCCCCTGATGATTTCCTGGTAGTCCTGGCGCGGCACCGGACCGATAAGCTGGCCGCGAGCATAAACCGCTTCGGCCGCAGCCTTCAAATGACCCCTTGATCAGGCGCCGAGCCGTGCCTGCAACCGCGGATATACCCGCCGGGCGTTGTCCTCGAAGATTTTCTTCTTGTCGGCGGCGGACAGCGCCGACGCGTCGATATAGCGCCGGGTGTCGTCGTAATTGAAGCCGGTGGTCGGGTCCACGCCGCGCACGGCGCCGACCATTTCCGAACCGAACAGGATGTTCTGCACCGGGATGACCTTCAGCAGCAGGTCGATGCCCGGCTGGTGGTAGACACAGGTGTCGAAGAACACGTTCTTCATCACATGGGTGTCCAGCAGCGGCCGCTTCATGTCCTGCGCGAGGCCCCGGTAGCGGCCCCAGTGGTAAGGCACCGCGCCGCCGCCATGCGGAATGATCAGCCGCAACGTCGGGAAGTCCTTGAACAGGTCGCCCTCGATCAGCTGCATGAAGGCGGTGGTGTCGGCATTGATGTAGTGCGCGCCGGTGGCATGGAACACCGGGTTGCAGGAGGAGCTGACATGCACCATGGCGGGCATGTCCAGCTCGCACAGCTTCTCGTAGACCGGATACCAGTAGCGATCCGTGAGCGGCGGCGCGGTCCACTTGCCGCCGGAGGGGTCCGGATTCAGGTTCGCGCCGATGAAGCCCATGCGTGCGCAACGCTCCAGCTCCTTCACGCTGCCCGCCAGTGGCGTACCCGGTGACTGCGGCAGCATGCACACGCCGACGAAATTCTGCGGGTACAGCCCCACCACCCGCTCGATCAGGTCGTTGCTGATCTGGGACCACTCCAGGCTCGTGGCCTCGTTGCCGATGTGATGCGCCATGGTGGAGGCGCGCGGCGAGAAGATGGTGAGGTCCGAGCCGCGCTCGCGCTGCAGTTTCAGCTGCGCCTTTTCCAGGCTGTCGCGGATCGCATCGTCGCTGACCTTCAGCGAGGCGCGCGACGGGGTCTGGGCCGGATCCTTCAGCGCGGCCTTCTGCGCATCGCGGAAGTCGGTGAGCGCCTGCGGCGCGGTGGTGTAGTGCCCGTGACAGTCGATGATCATCTGCTCGTTGCCCCTGCCTGCAAATGCGCGGCGCATGATACCTTTTTACGCCAATGAACAACCCTCTTCCCCGCGTGCCCGTCGGCCGCAGCAACAATTCGGTTTCCGCCATCGGCTTCGGTTGCATGGGCCTGGTCGGCTGGTATGGCACGCGCAATGACGAGGAGGCCCGCGCCACGCTGCTGGCCGCGGTGGATGCCGGCATGGACCATTTCGATACCGCCGCCAGCTACCAGGTCGGCGAGAACGAGAAGTTCGTCGGAGCGACGCTTGCGCCCATGCGCCGCCAGCTGTTCATCGCCACCAAGTGCGGGCTGTCGCGCAGCCCGGATGGCGGCGCGGCGGTGGACAACCGTCCGGAGACCATCCGCGCCTCCTGCGAAGCCAGCCTCGCGCGACTGGGCACGGATTACCTCGACCTCTTGTACCTGCACCGCATGGACAAGACCGTGCCCATCGAGGAATCCGCCGGTGCGCTGGCGGAACTCGTCAAGGCCGGCAAGATCCGCCACGCCGGCCTGTCCGAATGCAGCGGGCAGACCTTGCGCCGGGCCTGCAAGGTGCTGCCGATCGCGGCGGTGCAAAGCGAATACTCCATCTGGTCGCGCGATCCGGAAGACGGTGTGCTGGCCGCCTGCGAGGAACTGGGCGTGACCTTCGTGTCCTACAGTCCGCTCGGGCGCGGTTTCCTGGCGGGCAACTTCCACGACACCCGCGACCTGCCGCAAGGCGATGCCCGCGCCAGCCACCCGCGCTTCCAGCAGCAGGCGGCGGCAAGCAACGCCGCGCTGGTGGCAGCCATCCGCGGCATCGCCGCCGAACACGGCGGCACCGGCGCCCAGGTGGCCATCGCCTGGGTGCTGTCGCGCTCGCCGCGCGTGGTCACCATCCCCGGCATGAAGACGCGCGCGCACCTCATGGATAATCTCGGCGGCGCGCGGCTGCGGTTGACGCCGGCGCAGCTGCAGGTCATCGAAGGCCTCGCGGCCCGGGTGATCGGGGAGCGGCATCCGCCCGCGATGATGCAGGCACTGGACCGCTGAAGCTTCCGCGCCAGGCGTCAGCCTGTTTTCATGGAGTTGACGGACACGGCGCACACAGCACCGTCATGTCCGGAAACTGATACCGGTACTGGATGCAGCTTGTAAGCCCGCAGGCATCCATCCGGCGCCACCAGCGCCATACCCGCCGGGCCGGCAACTTCCTGTCGCGGTGAATTCACGGCGCGGATGCTGACCCATGGAGGCCACGGGCTACGCGCGGTAAGCTCCCGGCCACAATCCACAATGCATGTCCGGGGGTTTGGCCATGGCTCGCAACCAGAAAGATGACCAGGGTGCGTCGCTCAATCGTCGCGGCTTCCTGACCGGTGCCGCCGCGGTCGGCGCGGCGGTGGGCACGCTCGGCGCAACGACGGCGCAGGCCGAGGTGCAGTTTCCGAAGGAACGCGGCAAGTTCGGCTCCGGCGGTGCCACTACCAACGCCGCGGTGAACCGCTCCGAGAACACGCTGTACGACTGCGAGGTGGACGGCGACATCCCCGACGACCTCGATGGCGCCTTCTATCGCGTCGGCCCGGATGCGCAGTATCCCAAGCCCGGCGCACTGGCTGGCGACATCGCCTTCGACGGCGAAGGCCATGTCAGCCTGTTCCGCATCCAGAACAGCCACGTGGACTACCTCAGCCGCTGGGTGAAGAACGACCGCTGGAAGGCGCAGCACAAGGCGCGCAAGTCGCTGTATGGCATGTACCGCAATCCGTACACCGACGACCCCAGCGTGCGCGGCCTGTCGCGCGCCACGCAGAACACGCAGGTCTGGTACCACAACGGCCGCGTGCTGGCGATGAAGGAAGACACCATGCCCGCGGCGCTGGATCCACACACGCTGGAGACGCTCGACGGCCTGTACAAGTTCGACGGCAAGATCAAGAGCCAGAGCTTCACCGCGCATCCGAAGAACGATTCGCACACCGGCAACCTGCTCGCTTTCGGCTACGAAGCGGCGGGCCTGGGCAGCACCGACATCTGCGTGTTCGAGGTCTCGCCCAAGGGCAAGACACTGTGGCAGGCGACGGTGAAGGCCCCGTACTGCAGCGAGATCCACGACTACGCCATCACCGAGAAGCACATCGTGTTCCTGGTGTATCCACTCGCCTACCTGGGCGAGGAGCTGATGCAGAAAGGTGGCGTGCACTGGGGCTGGGATTCAACGAAGGATACGTACCTCGGCGTGATGCGCCGTGGCGGCGACGGCAAGGACATCAAGTGGGTGAAGGGCCCGCAGACCATGTGCACCCACACCATGGGCTGCTGGACCGACGGCAACAAGGTGTACGTGGACATGGACGGCGGCGACGGCAACCAGTTTCCGTTCTTCCCCAGCCCGAACCCGAATGACAGGTTCGATGGGGCCAAGGCCACCGGGCGCATCCGCCGCTTCTCGCTGGATACCAGCAAAGCCAATCCGGGCCTCTTCGAGATGCAGGTGCTGCATCCGGAAGTCACCGGCGGGCTTTCACGCCAGGATGACCGCTACCACACCGTTCCTTACCGCTATGGCTTCCTGCTGGGCGGCATCCAGGGCAAGACCGGCTGGTCGCGCATCGACCACCAGACCGGCAAGGTGGATGTGTTCAGCCCCGGCCAGGGCAGCTCGGTGAGCGAGATGTGCTTCGTGCCCCGCCGCAAGGGCGCGGCCGAGGGCGATGGTTACCTGATCGGCGTGTGCTCGCGCCAGCAGGAGAACGGGCGCTCGGACCTGCTCATCGTGGATGCGCAGCACATGGACGAGGGCCCGGTGGCCACGGTGAAACTGCCTTACCGCGCGGCGCCGCAGGTGCACGGCTTCTGGGTGCCTGGCGACCAGCTGCCGCCGCAGAAGGCCTGAGCCTCACGGCCCAGGCCAGGGCGCTGCGCTAGAAGGACTTCTCGATCCTGTCCAGCGTGCGGTACGCAGGCAGCACCTGCGCCACGCTGGCATTGGGCTCGCGTCCTTCCTTGATGGCCGCGAAGAACTCGCGGTCCTGCAGCTCGATGCCGTTCATCGACACATCCACCTTCGACACGTCGATCTGCTCGTTCTTGCCATTGAACAGGTCGTCGTAGCGGCAGATGTAGGTGCCGTTGTCGCAGATGTAGCGGAAGAAGGTGCCCAGCGGCCCGTCGTTGTTGAAGGACAGCGACAGCGTGCACACCGCGCCCCTTGGCGTCTTCATCTGGATGCTCATGTCCATGGCGATGCCCAGGTCCGGATGAAACGGACCCTGGACGCCGCGGGCCACCGAGGCTTCCTCGCCCGTCTGGTACTGGAACAGGTCCACGGTGTGCGCGGCGTGGTGCCACAGCAGGTGGTCGGTCCAGCTGCGCGGCTTGCCCAGCGCATTCATGTTGGTGCGGCGGAAGAAATAGGTCTGCACATCCATCTGCAGCACTTTCAGTTCACCCGCCACGATCTTCCTGCGCACCCACTGGTGGCTGGGGTTGAAGCGGCGCGTATGGCCGCACATGGCGATCAGGCCGGTTTCCTTCTGCGCCTGCACCACGGCTTCGGCGTCCGCGAGGCTGTCGGCCAGCGGGATCTCCACCTGCACATGCTTGCCGGCCTTCAGGCACTGGATGCTCTGCTGCGCATGCATCTGCGTGGGCGTGGCCAGGATCATCGCTTCGAGGCCAGGCTGCTTCAGGCTCTCGGCCAGGTCACCGGTGTAATGCGGGATGCCGAACTTCTGCGCGACTTCCTGCGTGGCTTGCTGGTTGCCGCCGGTAATCGTGATGACTTCGATGCCCGGAATCTTCTGGATGGCCTCCAGATGCTTGATGCCGAAGGCGCCCTGACCTGCCAGACCTACTTTCATGGGTAACCTCGAACTTGAGAGCGCGGTATCTTACACCGCAATTTCCACCACCCCGTATCCGACATCACCATGGCAACCGCGCCCGACTTCAACGCTCCGTATCGCCTGCTCATCGATGGCCAGCTGGTGGATGCCGGCGCGCGCCTCGAGGTCATCAATCCCGCCACTGGCGCAGTGTTCGCCAGCTGCCCGTCGGCCGGTGCCGCGGAACTCGACGCGGCAGTGGCTGCCGCGCGCCGTGCCCTCCCGGCGTGGAAGGCACTGGGTTTCGCGGCGCGCGCGGAATACATCGCGCGCTTCGCCGCCGCCCTCGATGCGCACAAGGAACCGCTGGCGCGGCTGCTGACGCAGGAGCAAGGCAAGCCGGTGGGCCAGTCGCGGGACGAGATTGCCCGCGCCGGCACACTGTCGGTGGGCATCACGAAGATCGCCGTGACCAATGAGGTCATCCTCGACAACGCCGAACGCTTCATCGAACTGCGTTACCAGCCGCTGGGCGTGGCCGGCATCATCACGCCATGGAACGCGCCGGTGAACCTGGCCGCGGGCCCGCTGGCATCGGCGCTGTACACGGGCAATTGCGCCATCATCAAGCCCTCGCCGTTCACGCCGCTGACCACGCTGCGCATCGGCGAGCTCCTGAAGGACATCCTGCCCGCCGGTGTGGTCAACGTGCTTTCCGGTGGCGATGAACTGGGCGGCCTGCTCACCGCGCATCCGGGCATCGACAAGATCGCCTTCACTGGCTCGGTGGCCACCGGCAAGAAGGTGATGGCGAGCTGCGCCGCCACCCTCAAGCGCGTGACACTGGAGCTGGGTGGCAACGATGCGGCCATCGTGCTGCCGGATGTGGACGTGGCCGATGTGGCGAAGAAGCTGTTCTTCGCCGCCACCGTGAACAGTGGCCAGGTGTGCATGGCGGTGAAGCGCATCTACGCGCACGAAAGCATTCACGACGCACTGATTGCCGCGCTGGCCGCGGAGGCCGGCAAGGCAAAGCTCGGCGACGGGCTTGACCCGGCGACGACGCTGGGTCCCATCCAGAATCGCCGCCAGTTCGAGCGCGTGTGCGAACTGAAGGACGATGCACGCGCACACGGGCACCTCGAGGAAGGCCAGGCCAGGCCCGCGGGCGGTGGCTATTTCGTTTCACCCACCGTGGTCACCGGCCTCGCCGAAACCGATCGCCTGGTCGCCGAGGAACAATTCGGTCCGGTGTTCCCGGTGCTGAAGTTCAGCGACGTGGAAGATGCCATCGCCCGCGCCAACGACACGCGCTATGGGCTTTCCGGATCGGTGTGGAGCCGCGACCTCAAGCGTGCCGCCGATATCGCGGCACGTCTGGAAGTCGGCACCGCCTGGGTGAACCAGCATCGCATCACGGCGGCCGATGTGCCCTTCGGTGGTGCCAAGGAATCGGGTCTCGGGCGCGTGTACTCACGACTCGGACTGACTGCCTACCTCGAGCCCCAGGTCATCAGCGTCCTGAAGACGTAGGCACGGCGGGACCTGCCATGTCGGATTGCGCCTATTGCGCGCACGGCCCGGATCTTGCTTGATCTGAAGCGTCGAGATTTCATGGAGACGCGTCGTGGGCAAGGTTCTGTACCTGGATGACTTCCGCCCCGTCACCACCGAGAACATGCGCTGCCTGTTCTGCGGCATGGTGCATGTCCTGCGGCATGTGACCGGCACGAAAACCCCTTACTTCCCGTGCCCGGGCTGCGATGAAACGGCCAGCGTGCCGGAGTGGAGCGTCGAGGCGCGCTGACTCGCGCACGCAAATGGGGCGGCTGGGCGATACTGGCGCCCATGGGTTCGGTCACGCCCGCATACAGCCGGAATCTGCGCCGCGCCGTGCTGTTCGTTGCACTGGCCAACCTCGGCTACTTCTTCGTCGAATTCTCGGTGGCGCGCCACATCGGCTCGGTCTCGCTGTTCGCCGACAGCATCGACTTCCTCGAGGACACGGCCGTCAACCTGCTGGTGTTCTTCGCGCTGGCCTGGTCGGCGCGGCGTCGCGCCCGCGTCGGCATGCTGCTGGCGGCGCTGTTGCTGGTACCCGCGGTGGCGGCGCTGTGGACCGCATGGCAGAAGTTGAACCTCCCGGCGGCACCGGATCCCGGGCTGCTGACGCTGACGGGTGGCGGAGCGCTGGCCGTCAACCTGTGCTGCGCGTTGTTGCTGGCGCGTCACCGCAAAGACGCCGGCAGTCTCGCCAAGGCGGCCTTCTTCTCGGCACGCAACGACGCATTCGCCAACGTCGGCATCATCGCGGCGGGCCTCGTCACGCTGCTCTGGGTATCCGGATGGCCGGACCTGCTGGTGGGCCTCGGCATCGCCGCGATGAACGCGGATGCGGCCAGGGAAATCTGGGAGACGGCGCGGTCGGAATCCGCTCACGGCGCCAGGCGGGCCTGAAACAACGGTCTGGAAAGCAACCCGCGCCGAAGCAACGTCGGCAAACAACGGCCGCGCGCCATATCCCAAGCCGGTGCCCGGCGCCAGCCGTGCCATCGCGGGCGGCAGCGTGTATCCTGCGGCGCCTCACGGCACCGGGTCAGTAGCTCAGTCGGTAGAGCAGCGCCCTTTTAAGGCGTTGGTCGTGGGTTCGAGCCCCACCTGACCCACCACAGCTGCCATGCGCGGCTCACGCCGAAGCGGCTGCATAGCGGGTGGGGTCCGGCAAGCCCGCGGCGGCGAACCCATCTCTCCGCAAGCGGCAGGAATCGCAAACTCCGCAGGCTTCTCCAAGGTCATTGGCCTGGTAGCAGGACACGGTCTGGGCGTAGTCCACGCCCAGCGCCGCGCCGGCGCGGATGATTTCGGCCTTGCTCATGGCGATCAGCGGCGCACGGATGAGCATCTGCCCACCCTCCACGCCCGCGCGCGTGGCGAGCTTCGCCAGCTGCGCGAACGCCGCAATGAACTCCGGGCGGCAGTCGGGATAACCCGAATAATCCACCGCGTTCACGCCGATGAAGATCTCCTGCGCACCGACCACCTCGGCCCAACCCAATGCCAGCGCCAGGAACAGTGTGTTGCGCGCCGGCACATAGGTAATCGGAATTCCGCGGGTGGGTGCCTCAGGCACCGCGATGCGCGCATCGGTCAGTGCCGACCCGCCGATGGCTGCAAGGTCCACGTGCATTTCGCGATGCTCAACCGCACCGAGCAGCACGGAGATGCGCCGCGCCGCCGCGAGTTCGGCTGCATGACGCTGCCCGTAGCTCACTGCCAGAGTGCGGCACTCCAGTCCCTGCGCGCGCGCCATGGCCAGCGCCGTGGCTGAATCCAGGCCGCCGGAGAGCAGCACGATGGCGCGGCCGCTGCTCATCAGCGCCCCGGCCCGGACAACGGGCACCTCGCGCGCAGAGTCATGTTCACCGCCCTGCCTCGTTCCCCCACAGCACCTTGTGCAGCTGCAATTGCAGGCGCACCGGCAGATGGTCTTCCAGTATCCAGTCGGCCAGCTGCCGCGCGGGCAGCTGCTCATGGCTGGGCGAGAACAGCACCATGGCGCGCTGCTGCAGCGCCCGCTCGGCCACCAGCGCCCGGCTCCATTCGTAGTCGCCGCGGTCGCAGATGACGAACTTGATCTGGTCGCGCGCGTTGAGTGCACCCAGCTGGTCTAGCAGGTTGCGGCCCACCTCTCCCGAGGCCGGCGTCTTCACGTCCACCACGCGCCGCACACGCGGGTCCACCTCGGCCACCGGCAATGCGCCGCTGGTCTCCAGCGACACCTCGTAGCCGGCATCGCACAGCCGGGCGAGCAGCGGCAGGCAGTTGCGCTGCGCCAGCGGCTCGCCGCCGGTGACGCACACATGCCGCGCGTCCAGTTCGCGTACCCGCGCCAGGATGTCCTGCAAGGTCCACCACTGTCCGCCGGTGAAGGCATACGCCGTGTCGCAGTACTGGCAGCGCAGCGGGCAGCCGGTGAGGCGCACGAACACCGTCGGGTAGCCCACGGCATCGCCCTCGCCCTGCAGCGAACGGAAAATCTCGGTGATCTTGAGCCGCGGCGCGGCTTCGGGGTCGTTCACCCCGCGCATGCTACCAGCGGTGCGCTACTGCTTCGGGAGTTTGGCGAGGCGCTCGGCGGCGAGCCTGGCGGCGTCCGAATCCGGATAGCGCGCCACCACCTGTTCCAGCGATGCCTTGCCGGTGGGCAGCTTGCCCTGCTCCAGCTGCGTGTAGGCCAGCTTCAGCAATGCATCGGCGGCCTTGCGGGAATTCGGCCAGTTCGCCAGCACGCGCTGGAAGGCCGCGGCGGCATGGTCGAACTCCTGCGTCACCAGGTAGGCCTCGCCCAGCCAGTACTGGGTGTTGTCGGCCAGTGCGCCGTTCGGATATGCGGCAGCGAGGCTGCGGAAGCTTTCCGTGGCGGCGGCGTAATCGCGCGCGCGCAGCTGGTCCAGCGCGCGGTTGTACAGCGTCTGCTCGTCACCCACCGAAGTCGGTGGCAGGCTTGCCGCCGCGGCGCGGTTGGCCGCCGCAGCGGCGGTGGCGGCAGCGGTGGCCGCATCGGCCAGGCGCTTGTCCAGGTCCGCGTACAGATCGCGCTGCTCCTTGCGCAGCTTGATGTTCTCGTTCTGCAGCTCCTCGAGCTGGCCGCGCAGCTGGCGGATCTCCTGCTGCTGCGCCTCGATGCGGCCGGACATCTGCACCAGGCTGTCGTTGGCCACGATGCGGTCGATGCGGCCGACGCGTGCATCCAGATCATCCAGCCGCAATTTCACCGGATCCACTTTCGGCTGAGTGACGCAACCGGCTGCCAGCAGCGCAAGGCCAAGGACGGAGGCGGTGTGCTTCACGGCGGGCTCCGGTTTGGTCAGTTGATGTAGACGATCTCGACGCGCCGGTTCTTCGACCAGGCGGTCTCATCGGTGCCGGCCGCGGCCGGCCGCTCCTCGCCGAAGCTCACGGTGGCGATCTGCGCTTCCTGCACGCCCTGCAGCATCAGGGCGCGCTTGACGGTCTGCGAGCGGCGCTCGCCCAGCGTGATGTTGTATTCGCGCGAGCCGCGCTCGTCGCTGTGGCCTTCCAGCCGCACCCGCAGCGTCGCATTGCGGGCGAGGTCGCGCGCGTGCGCCGCGATGACATCGACGTACTCGTTGCGGATCTCGCTGCTGTCGAAATCGAAGTAGATGATGCGCTGCGCGGCGGTGGTGCTGGTGGGCCCCTGTGCGCCGGAAGTGCCCGTGGCCGGGGGACGATCCACGTTGACTGTCGCCACGCCGTCGGTGCGCACGTCGCTGTTGCCGGTGGAAGTCACCGGAGTGGAAGGCGCGTCCTCCTTGACCGGCTTGTCACCGCACGCCACCGCCAGCGCCAGCGTCGCGACCATGACGAAGAGATGTTTATGGTTCACTGTTGCTCCGATGTCCGTCCCCGGACCTTGCCTGCATGATACTCAATTCGTGAACGGGCCCCACACGGGCTCGCGCACCTCGCCCACGCTCGATTTCAGTCGCGTGGTGATCTGCCCATCCACCGACACCGTGGCGAGCACGCCCTGTCCGCCCTCGCGACCCGCGTAGATCACCATCGCACCATTGGGCGCGAAGCTCGGCGATTCATCGAGCGGGCCGCGCGACAGCATGGAAACCGTCGCCGAGGCGAGGTCCAGCGTGGCAATGCGGTATGCGGAGCCCTCCTGTGTGTTCAGCGCCAGCCGCTTGCCATCCGGGGACACCCGCGGCCGCGTCGCATACGAGGTACCGAAACTGATGCGACGCGCCCGCGATCCCGCGGCCGGTGCGGTGGCGTAGATCTGCGGCGCTCCGCCACGGTCGGAAGTGAAGTACAGCGTCTGCCCGTCCGGAGCCCAGGCCGGTTCGGTGTCGCCGGCAGGATCATCGGTAATGCGCACGAGGCCCTGCGTGGCCAGGTCCAGTACATAGATGTCGAAATTGCCGCTGCTGCCGGACAGGGTCAGGGCAAGCTTCTTTCCATCCGGAGAGAATGCCGGCGCACCGTTGTGCCCCGTACGCGCCGAGACCTGACGCAGCTCGCCGGTGCGCACACGCTGCACATTGACTGCCGACACGCCTTTCTCGAAGGAGACATAGGCCAGCCATTCGCCGTCCGGCGACCAGGCCGGCGACATCAGCGGCTGCGAGCCACGCGCGGCGACGGCGGCATTCTCGCCATCGGAATCGGCCACTATCAGCTGGTAACGCTGGCTGGGTGGCGTGCCTTCCACCGCGATGTAGGCGATGCGGGTGTCGAAAGCGCCGCGCACGCCGGTGATCTTCTCGTAGATGCGATCGGCGATGCGGTGGGCGCCCTTGCGCAGCGAGCGCTGCGGCACCGATACCGCCTCATCGTTCAGCAGCGTCTGTCCGGTCAGCACATTGACCAGGTCGAAGCGCAGCACCACGTTGTCGCCGTTCATCGTGGCGCGGCCCACCACCACGTAGTCGGCACGCGCCGCGCGCCAGGCGGTGGTGTTCACATCCGCCGCGCGTTGCGGCTGGGCCGGCATGGCAGTACGCGCCACACCCTTGAAAAGGCCGCTGCCGGCAAGATCGTGCTCGATGACGGCGGCCACATCGGTCGTGCCGGGCACGGCCGCGGCGCGCGCGAACGGCACCACCGCCACCGGCACCGGATCGTTGACGCCGCGCGTGATGTCGATCTGCAGCTGGGCATGCGCCACGGTACCTGCCAGCAGCGACAGCACACAGCATGCGATACGGAAAGCTCGCGGCATCATCCAGTCTCCGTCATTCACTCGGTCGGGCGGAATGTAACGATCAGTTCCCGTTCGAACAAGGCGGGATCCGGCGGACTCGGCAGCGGCGACGCGCGATATGCGGCCGCTTCGATGGATTGACGGACCGCCTCGTCGGCATTGCAGCGACCGACCTTGGCGGCAGTCACCGTTCCGCCCGATGTCTGGGTCACGCGCAACTCGCATTCGATGCCAGCCCTGGCGCTCTGCGGCTTGTTCCACGCTCGTTCGATTCTTGCCTGGATGAGGGCCCGGTACTGCGCCATGGCGGTGCTGTTGCGCGCGGCGGCGCGGCGCTCCTCGGCAGCCAGCTGCGCGGAAAGCTCATCCTCGCGCTGTTGCCGGGCCTTCTCGGCCCGTTCCTGTTCGGCCTTTTCCTGCGCCAGGCGTTCACGCTCGGCTTTTTCAGCCTTCTCCTTCTCGGCCTTCTCGGCTTTCTCGGCCTTTTCGCGCGCCAGCCGTTCCTTCTCCTTGCGCTCCCTGTCCTTGCGGTCGCGCTCGGCTTTTTCGGCGGCTGCCTTACGCTCGGCGACCTCGCGCTCCACGGCAACCCGTCTTTCTTCCGCGACACGCGCCTGCTCGGTGGCCTGCGCCGCCAGTTCCTCCTCGGTTGGTCCCGCCGGCTCGGGCGGCGGCGGTGGTTCCGGCGGTTGTTCTACAACTGCCGCGGGTTCGGGCGCTGGCTCCGGCGGTGGCGCACGGGTGGATTCCAGCGCCTCGCCTGTGACCACGCGGGCTTCGATGCCCATGGATTCAACCGGCTTCGGACGCTGCGCGATCCAGTACCACAGGCCGAAGATTCCGCCGAGCACGGTCACGTGCAGCAGGATCGACATCACCCACGAGCGCTGTCCACCGCCCCAGCGTCGCGTGTTCACGGCTGCGACCGCGGCGGCGGCGGCTCGGTGACGAAGCCCAGTCTTGCAGCGCCGACCTGCTGCAGCACCACCATCGCGCCGATCACATGGCCGTAGTTCACCTGCGTGTCGGCGCGGATCAGCACGTCGCGGTTCGGGTCCGCGGCCAGCGCGGCCTTGACGGCCTGCTGCAATTCCTCGTCGAGCAGCGCCTTGTCGGCCTCGCTGCCGATGTTGAGGAAGCGCCGCCCGTTGCGGTCGATGGTCAGCACCACCGGCGGTTCGCGCGTCTGCGACTGCGGCAATGGCTCGGTGCTCGCCTGCGGCAGCTCGATCTTCACGCCCTGGGTCAGCAATGGCGCGGTGGCCATGAAGATCACCAGCAGCACCAGCATCACGTCGATCAGCGGTACCACGTTGATCTCGCCGATCAGGCGACGCTTGCGTGGTGCGGATTCCATCAGTACTTGCCCATCAGGTGTTGGTGCATCAGGTCTTGCCGATGTTGTCCGCGGCGCCGGGCGGACGCGAGGCATGACGTTGCAGGATCGTGGAGAACTCTTCCATGAAGGCGTTGTAACGCAGTTCCAGGCGGCTCACTTTGTCCGCATAGCGGTTGTAGGCGATGAAGGCCGGGATGGCGGCGACCAGTGCGAACGCGGTCGCCACCAGCGCCTCGGCAATGCCCGGCGCCACGGTGGCCAGCGTTGCCTGCTGCACGGCGCCCAGTGCGACGAAAGTGCTCATGATCCCCCACACCGTGCCGAACAGCCCCACATACGGGCTCACCGAGCCGATGGTCGCGAGCATGGCGAGGTTGTGCTCCAGGCCGTCCAGCTCCTTGATCTGCGCCACTTTCATCGCGCGGCGCGCGCCTTCCAGCTGCTGGTCGGCCGTGGCACCGCTCTGGCGCAGGCGTGCGAACTCGCGGAAGCCCATCTCGAAGACGCTGCTCATGCCCTGGCCGCCGCCCTTGGCCTCCAGGTTCCGGTACAGCGTGCCGAGGTCACCACCCGACCAGAACTTGGCCTCGAAGCTCTCCGTCTCGCGATGGGCCCGCGCCAGCAGCGCGCTCTTCGGGATGATGATGGACCAGGACACGATGGAGGCGATGACCAGCACCAGCAGCACGCCCTGCACGACGATGCTGGCATCCAGCACCAGCTTCAGGATGATGAGCGACTCCGGCGACATCAGGTCACTCCTGCCATGAACCAGCCCGGCATGCGCAGCGGCCGGAAAGTATTTGCATCCACGCAGGCCACGCGCACCTCGCCTTCCGCCAGCACCGCTCCGCCAGCGCCGTGCACAGCCTGGGAGAACAGCACCGACGCGCCGCGCACCCTGGCCCGCGTCACCACCTCGAGCAGATCATCGAGCCGCGCCGGCCGGCGGTAATGGATGGACAGGTCGGCCACGGTGAACAGCACTCCTTTCTCGTTGGCCAGCTGCTGCAGCGAATATCCCAGGGCGCGCAACCACTCGGTTCGCGCACGCTCGAAGAAACGGATGTAGCCCGTATGGTAGACGACACCACCCGCATCCGTATCCTCGTAGTAGACCCGCACAGGCCAGCGGAATTCACTCACTGCCCGTCCTCGAACAGCGACAGGCTGTTCTCCGCCCGCGCCGGAATCGCAAGGCCCAGGTGCAGGTAGGCCTGGCGCGTGGCGATGCGGCCGCGCGCGGTGCGCGCCAGCAGGCCACGCTGTATCAGGAAGGGTTCCACCACATCTTCGAGCGTGCCGCGCTCCTCGCCGATGGCCGCTGCCAGGCTTTCGATGCCCACTGGCCCGCCATCGAAGCGCTCCACTATCGTGGCGAGCAGTCGCCGGTCCAGTGCATCCAGCCCGCGCGGATCCACGTCGAGCAGATCCAGCGCGGCGTCGGCGATGGCGGCGTCGATGCGGCCATCGCCCTTCACCTGCGCATAGTCACGCACCCGCCGCAGCAGCCGGTTGGCAATGCGCGCCGTGCCGCGCGAGCGCTGCGCGATGCGCGCTGCGCCCTCGGCGCTGGTTGCAATGCCCAGGATGCGCGCCGAGCGCTGCACGATCTGCGCGAGCTCGCCGTCGGAGTAGAAATCCAGCCGCTGCACGATGCCGAAGCGGTCGCGCAGCGGCGAGGTCAGGAGCCCCGCGCGGGTGGTCGCGCCCACCAGCGTGAAGGGTGGCAGGTTCAGCTTGATGGAACGCGCCGCCGGCCCCTCGCCGATCATGATGTCGAGCTGGTAGTCCTCCATCGCCGGATACAGCACCTCTTCGACCACCGGCGACAGGCGATGGATCTCGTCGATGAACAACAGGTCGCGCGGCTGCAGGTTGGTGAGCAATGCCGCGAGGTCGCCAGGCCGCTCCAGCACCGGGCCCGAGGTATGCCGCAGGCTCACGCCCAGTTCCGTGGCGATGATCTGTGCCAGCGTGGTCTTGCCCAGGCCGGGCGGACCGAACACCAGCACATGATCCAGTGCCTCGGCACGCGCGCTGGCCGCCTCGATGAACAGGGCCAGCTGCGCCTTCACGCCTGGCTGGCCGATGTACTCGGCCAGGCGCTTGGGTCGCAACGCGCGATCCTGGGTTTCCTCTTCGCGGGTGACGCCCGCGCCCACCAGGCGTTCGGCCGTCATGCACGCTCCTGCTTCAATGTCGTGCCCTGCAGGGCGGCGCGGATCAGGTCCTCGGTGGTGGCACCTTCGGTGGCCACCTTCTCGAGCATGCGCTGTGCCTCGGGCGGCTTGTAGCCCAGCGCCTGCAAGGCATGCAGGGCTTCCTCGCGCGGCGTGTGGACGGTCGCGCCACCGGACAGCACCGGTGCATCCTTGAAGTGGTCGCGCATCTCCACCACCAGGCGCTCGGCGGTCTTGCGGCCCACACCAGGGATACGCGTGAGCCCGGCGACATCCTCGGTGGCCACCGCGGCGCGAAACGCCTCGGCGCTGCTGCCCGACAGGATGGCCAGCGCCACTTTTGGTCCCACACCATTGATCTTCAGCAGCGCGCGGAACAGTTCGCGCTCGGCTTCGGTGGCGAAGCCGAACAACAGCGAGGCGTCCTCGCGCAGCACATGGTGGATGCGCAACCGCACCGGGCTGCCGGCAGCGGGCAGGCCGAGGTAGGTGGACATCGGCACCTCCACCTCGTACCCCACACCCTGCACTTCGATGAGCACCCGTGGCGGCTCCTTGGCCGCGATCAGCCCGGCCAGCGAACCGATCACCGGACCATTTCCAGCGCCGCCAGCCGGCCGGCGCTGCGGCGTGCCTGCGCATGGCACAGCGCAATGGCCAGCGCATCGGAGACATCGGCCGTGGCGGGTTTGCCGATGGCCAGCAGCACCTGCACCATGTGCGCCACCTGCGCCTTGTCGGCCGCGCCGGTGCCCACCACCGCGAGCTTGATGGCGCGCGGTGCGTACTCGTACACGGACGCGCCACGCGCCGTCGCCGCCGCCAGTGCCGCGCCGCGTGCCTGGCCCAGCTTCAGTGCGCTGTCGGCATTGCGATGCATGAACACGCGTTCGATGGCGACCTCGTCGGGTTCGTAGCGTTCGATCAGCAGCGCCACCTGCTCGTGGATGTAGCGCAGGCGCAGCGCGAGGTTGGTACCGGTGGCACGCACGCAGCCGCTGGCCACATGCGTTTCGCGGCCGCCGGCGCAATCCACCACTCCGAAGCCCGTGCGCAACGAACCGGGATCAAGTCCCAGCACACGCCGCGGTGATGCCGACGCGGATGCCGCCTGCCGTTCTGCAGGAGCGGCCGGGTCGAAGTTGCGCCAGGAGCGGCGGGCATAGCGTGACACGCCGGTATGATAGCGTGCAGTGGTGGCTCCCACATCGTCACTTCCCGTCACGACTGCAGGCAATGCACTGGACTCGGCAAGCGCAGTGCTCGGCGCGGCCGGCCATGCACCTGCCGCGCTGGAACGCGCGCGCGAAGTGGCCGGCGTGGTCCAGCAACTCACCGCCGACACGACGCTCGCCACCGCGACGCTGCTGCATGTGGCACGGCAGGCCGCAACCACCGCACCCGCACTGAGCGCCGCGCAGCGCGCCGAAGTGGGCAGTACCGCCCTGCAGCTGGCCGATCAGCTGGAGAAGCTCGGCGAGTTCCGCGTCGATGCCCGCTGGTCCGCGGGCAAGCCACTGGCCGGTGGCCAGGCCGAGACATTGCGCAAGATGCTGCTGGCCGTGGTTGGCGATCCGCGGCTGGTGGTGGCAAGGCTGGCCGAGCAACTGGTACGCATCCGCCACGCGCGCGAGGAGCCGGACGAACGGCGGCGGCAGATCGCGCTCGAAGTGGAGGAACTCTACGCCCCGCTCGCCAACCGTCTCGGCATCTGGACGCTGAAGTGGGAACTGGAAGACCTGGCCTTCCGGGCCGGCCATCCGCAGGAGTACCAGCGCATCGCCCAGGCGCTGAACGAGAAGCGCAGCGACCGCGAACGCTACATCGAAGCCACGAAATCGCTGCTGGCCGCGGAGCTCGGGCGTGCCGGCATAGCGGCCGAAGTGGCCGGCCGGCCCAAGCACATCTACAGCATCTGGCGGAAGATGCAGCGCAAGCGCCTGTCCTTCGAGCAGCTGTACGACATCCGCGCGCTGCGCATCATCGTCGGCAGCGTTGCCGACTGCTATGCGGCCCTGGGCGTGGTGCACCAGCTGTGGCCCTTCCTGCCCAGCGAGTTCGATGACTACATCGCGACGCCAAAGGACAACAACTACCAGTCCATCCACACCGCCGTGCGCGGAGCGGATGGGCGTGCGCTGGAAGTGCAGATCCGCACGCGGCAGATGCAGGAGCAGGCGGAGCTCGGCGTGGCCGCGCACTGGCGCTACAAGGAAGGTGGCGGCGACCGGCGCTATGACGACAAGATCCAGCAGGTGCGCGAACTGCTGTCGGGCAGTCCGGTGGGGGCGGACGCGGACGCCCTCACGCGCCTGTCCGCCGGCCTGTTCGAGGACCGCATCTACGCGATGACGCCCAAGGGCGAGGTGGTCGACCTGCCGGTGGGCGGCACGCCGCTGGATTTCGCCTTTCACGTGCACAGCAGCCTGGGCGAGCGTTGCAAGGGTGCAAAGGTCAACAACCGCATCGCGCCGCTCAACCAGCCGCTGCGCAGCGGCGACGTGGTGGAAATCATCACCGGCAAGCAACCCGCCCCCAGCCGCGACTGGCTGTCCGGGCGCGGTGGCTATGTGGTCTCCTCACGCAGCAAGGCCAAGTTGCGCGCGTATTTCAGGAAGGTGGATGAGGCGGCCGGCGCGACGTCGCCGGTGGCGGCGCCCGAACCGCCCGCGCCACCTGCGAAGCCGCCACCCGCCGCGCGCCCGCGCAAGGCCATCGGCGGCGGCCGCTCGCCGGTGGAGATCGATGGCGTCGGCGACCTGCCCATCACGCTGGCGCGTTGCTGCGCGCCGATGCGGCCGCAGCCCATCCGCGGCTACCTCACGCTCGGCCGCGGCGTCACCATCCATCGCGCCGAATGCGCGGCGCTGCTGCGCATGGCGAAGCAGAAGCCGCAGCGACTGCTGCACGTGGAATGGACACTTGGCGATGCCGCGCGCATCGGTGCGACGCTGACCATCGAGGCCTTCGACCGGCGCGGCCTGCTGCGCGACATCTCCGACCTGATCGCCGAGGAGCACCTGAGCATCGAGGGCGTGTCCAGCGCCACCGATCCGCGCGACCGCATCGCACGCTTCGAGTTGCGCCTGGCGGTGCGTGACGCGGCGGAACTGGCCAAGTTGCAGCGGCGGCTGGCACGCATCCCGAACGTCACCCGCGTAAGGCGCGCGCGATGAACCGCTCCGTGCGCATCGCAAGCTACGTGCTGATGGGCCTGGGGCTGTTTGCGGTACTGCAGCTGCACCTGCTGGCGACGCTGCTGGCGGGCCTGCTGGTCTACCAGCTGGTGTACACCGTCAGTCCGATGCTGGGCCGGCGCATCCCCGGGCCGCGGGCCCGCATGCTGGTGGTGGCGCTGATCGCAACCGTCGTGGTGGGCCTGCTGGTGCTGCTGGTGCTCGGTGGCATCCACCTGGTGCAGCGCGAACTGGGTGGCGCGGACAACTTCTGGCAGGAGCGGTTGATGCCGCTGATCGACAAGGCACGCGAGCATCTGCCGCAGAGCTGGGTCGAATCACTGCCGGCCACCGTGGAGGAACTGCGCATCGCCGTGATCGACCAACTCAGCAAGCACGCCACCGCGCTGCAGGCGGCTGGCCGCGAGTCGCTGCGCGCCATCGCCCATGTACTGGTTGGTCTGGTGCTGGGCGCCATCATTTCGCTGACCCAGGTGCGCCCCGTCAGCGGCAGGCAGCCGCTGGCCGCGGAGCTGTCGCTGCGCTGCCGGCGCCTGTCGCTGGCCTTCCGCAACATCGTGTTCGCCCAGGTGCGCATCTCGCTGCTGAACACCATCTTCACCGCGCTGTTCCTGCTGGGCGTGCTGCCGCTGTTCGGAGTGCACCTGCCGTTCTCCAAGACGCTGGTGGTGGCCACGTTCGTCGCCGGGCTGCTGCCGGTGATCGGCAACCTGATCTCCAACACCATGATCACCATCGCGGGGCTGTCGGTGTCGTTGCCGGTGGCGGTGGCGGCGCTTGCCTACCTGATCGTGATCCACAAGCTGGAATACTTCCTCAACGCGCGCATCGTCGGCGAGCGCATCCGCGCCAGCGCCTGGGAGCTGCTGGTGGCGATGATCCTGCTGGAGGCCATCTTCGGCATCGTGGGCCTGATCGCCGCGCCGATCTACTACGCCTACCTGAAGAGCGAGCTGAAGGCGGCGGAGATGATCTGAGCTGCGCGCCCTGGCGCGACGAGTCCGCTATAGTCCACCGCCAATGAACGGACTGGGCATCGTGGCAGTTGGCGTGGGCGCGGCGGTGGGCGCATGGCTGCGCTGGGCGCTGGGCGCGCTGCTCAACGGGCTGTTTCCCGCGATTCCACCCGGCACCCTCGTGGCCAACCTCATCGGCGGTTACGTGGTCGGCGGGGCCATCGGCTACTTCGCCCATGCGCCATCCATTTCGCCCGAGTGGCGGCTGCTCATCGTCACCGGCTTCTGCGGCGGGCTGACCACCTTCTCGACATTCTCGGCAGAGATCACCGGGCTGTTCCAGCAGGGACGCTTCGGCGCCATGACCGGTGCCATCGGGCTGCATGTCGGCGGTTCGCTGGCGATGACATTGCTGGGTATCGCGAGCGTGCGCGCAATCACCGCGCCCCACTAGCAATGCGTCGGGCAATGCCCGGCTCTGCGGTTCCTTCAATTCACCAAGTGAGGCACAATCGCGCGGCCGCGCCATGGCCACGGCGAGGCGGGGATTTTCCCCGGCCATGCAGGAATACCCGAGGGGATTACGTGCACAAGCCTTTCATGATCCGCAGCGTCACAGTGGTCGCGGCACTGCTGCTGGCCGCGTGCGCCGGCAACGACGGCAGCAAGTCCACGCTGGCCTGCGTCATCCTGCCCGATGCCTCCTCCTCGCCGCGCTGGGAATCCCTGGACCGGCCGGCGCTGGCCGATGGCCTGAAGGCCGCGGGTTTCGAATCCGACATCCAGAACGCGCAGGGCGATGGCAACAAGTACGCCACCATCGCCGACCAGCAGCTGGGCAAGGGTTGCGGCGTGATGCTGCTCATCGACCACAACGGCGCGGCGGTGGCGGTGGCCGCGAAGGCGAAGAAGCTGGGCATCCCGGTGATCGCTTACGACCGGCCCATCCCCGGCGCGGATTACTACGTGTCCTTCGACAACGAGAAGGTCGGTGAACTCGAAGGCAAGGCGATAGTCGATGGCCTCAAGGCCGCCGGCAAGGATCCGGCCAGAGCCGTGGTCGTGTACATGGGCGGCGATCCGGCCGATGGCAACGCGAAGATGTTTCATGACGGCGCGCACCGGGTGATGTCCGCGGCGGGCATCAAGCCGGCGCAGGAACCACCCGGAGTCTGGGACAGCAACAAGTCGGCCACCAATTTCGAGCAGGCGCTGACCGCGCTGGGCGGCAAGGTGGATGCGGTGTGGGCGGCCAACGACACCAACGCCGCCGGCGTCATCACCGTGCTGGACAAGAACCACCTGAGGATTCCGGTCTCGGGCCAGGATGCCTCCATCGCAGGATTGCAGAACGTGCTGCTGGGCAAGCAGGCCGCGACGGTGTGGAAGCATGTGCCGGATGAGGCCAGGGCTGCGGTGAACACCGCGGTTGCACTGCTCAAGGGAGAGAAGCCGGCCGCCAGCCAGCAGCTGCCCGACGGCACGCCCTATGTCTCCGTGGTGCCGGTACTGGTCGGCGCGGCACAGGTCAGGGACGTGGTGGTGTCGGGTGACGCCAAAGCCGGCGACATCTGCACGGCCGATGTCGCGGCGGCCTGCAGGCAGCACGGCGTGCCCTGACCGCGACGCACAGGCCGGAATGGATCAGCCCATCATCGAGCTGACCGGAGTCAGCAAGAGCTTCGGTCCGGTCAGCGTGCTCAAGGGCGTGGACCTCAGGGCCTACTCCGGCAAGGTCACCGCGCTGGTCGGCGACAATGGCGCCGGCAAGTCCACGCTCATCAAGGGCCTCGCCGGCGTGCAGCCCTATGACTCGGGTGAGGTGCGGTTCGCCGGCGCACCGGTGCAGCTGCACTCGCCGCGCGATGCCTCGCTGCTCGGGATCGAGGTCGTCTACCAGGACCTCGCGCTGTGCGACAACCTGGACATCGTGCAGAACATGTTCCTGGGCCGCGAGGAACTGGATGGCGTCACCTTCGATGAGGGGCGCATGGAACGCGAGGCCGCCGAGACACTGCACTCGCTGTCGGTGCGCACGGTGCAGTCGGTGCGGCAGAAGGTGTCCTCGCTGTCCGGCGGCCAGCGCCAGACCGTGGCCATCGCGCGTTCGGTGCTGAAGAACGCCCGCGTGGTGATCCTCGACGAACCCACCGCGGCCCTGGGCGTCGCGCAGACGGCGCAGGTACTGGCGCTGGTGCAGCGCCTGGCCGCGCAGGGCGTCGCCGTCATCATCATCAGCCACAACCTCGCCGACGTGTTCAAGGTGGCCGACTACATCAACGTGCTGTACCTGGGCCAGATGGTGGCGGCGCTCAAGGCCGGCGAAACCAGCAGCAACGATGTCATCGGCTTCATCACCGGCCTGAAGACAAGCACGGTAATGCCGGCGTGAATGGCGCGCCGCAGACGCCGTCACGCGAGCCCGGCCTGATCGCCAGCGGCCAGCAAGGCGGCGTGATGGAGCAGTTCCGCGCCTGGCGCGCACACCTGCGCAATGGCGACATGGGCGCCCTGCCCGCCGTCGCCGGGCTCATCGCGCTGGGCATCCTGTTCACGCTGCTCAGTCCCTACTTCCTCACCGAGCGCAATTTCGCGAACCTGCTGACGCAGGCGGCGACGCTGGTGATGCTGGCCATGGCCCTGGTGTTCGTCATCCTGCTGGGCGAGATCGACCTGTCGGCGGGCGTCACCTCCGGCGTGGCCATGTGCCTGTTCGTGGTGCTGGCTGCGCCGGGCGGCTTCGCATTGCACTGGGTCGTCGCGCTGGCGATGGCGCTGCTGTCGGGCGCCGCGATCGGCACGCTGATCGGCTTCTTCGTGGCCAAGGTGGGCATTCCCTCCTTTGTCGTGACGCTGGGGCTGTTCCTGGGTTTCCAGGGACTGGAGCTGATCCTGATCGGCAGCGGCGGCGTGTACCGCATCGCGACGCCGGCCATCCTCGCCATCATGAACAGCAACCTGCCCAACTGGGGTGGATGGGCGCTGCTGGCCGTGGTGCTGGCGGTCACTGCGGGCATGGCGCTGCGCGATCGCGGCCGGCGGGCGCGCGCCGGCGTGCCGAACCAGGCCATCGCGCTGCTGTGGATCCGGCTCGCCGCCATCGTGGCGCTCGGCGGTCTTGCGGTGCTGCTGCTCAACCAGAATCGCGGCACCGGCCTGATCGCCGTGTCCGGCGTACCCATCGTCGTGCCCGTCACGCTCGCCATCCTGGGGGCCGGCACCTTCGTGCTCGACCGCACCCGGTTCGGTCGCTACATCTACGCCATCGGCGGCAATGCCGAAGCAGCGCGACGCGCGGGCATCAAGGTGGTGATGATCCGCTGGTGCGCGTTCATCGTGTGCTCGACGCTGGCGGTGGTCTCGGGCCTGTTCAGCGCCAGCAAGGTGGGTTCGGTGGACGCGGCCTTCGGGCGCGACATCGTGCTCAGCGGTGTGGCGGCCGCGGTGGTGGGCGGGGTCAGCCTGTTCGGCGGCCGCGGGCGCTTGTCGCAGGCGGCGATCGGCGCGCTGGTGGTGGCGACCATCACCAATGGCCTCGGGTTGCTGAATCTGCCGGGTGGCGTGAACTACCTCGTTACCGGCGGTGTGCTGATCCTGGCGGCCACGGTGGATGCATTGTCGCGGGCGCGCGGCGGAGCACGTTCGCGCGGCTGAGCAGTGCGAACGCCGCCAGCGGGTCAGTCCTCTTCCCAGACCCAGCGGCCGCGCGGCTTCGCGCTGCGGTAGCCATCCAGCTGCGCCTTCTTCAGCAAGTCATCCAGCAGCGCAGCCACTTTCTCATTGTCGAGGTCCGCGAAGGGAATATGCGTGCTGCCCTTCAGGCCAGCGTCATCGCCCAGCATCAGCACCTCGGCGTGCCCGCCGTACTTGTTGATGAGCTTCGCGCACAGCCGCGACTGCGCCACATACGCGGCGTTGGCCGCGTCCGGTCCGCTGCGATGGTCGCCCCACACGAACTGGATGGACTTGAGCCTCGCGAGTTTCCTGAATTGCTCCAGCGGCACACCCACCGGGCCGAAGCCACAGGCATCCGGATCTGTGCAGGGCGCCGGACTTTCCGGATCGCCGATGGGAAACACGTAGCCGATGCTCTCGTAGGCCACGATGCCGGCGATGTTGTCCTGCCTTGCCTTGGTGGTCGTCACCATGGCGCGCAGGCCACCGGCGGAATTGGTGAGGTACACGATGCGCTCGCCCAGCCGCCCGGAATCCGCCGCCACCGCCGCCGCATCCGTCTGCAGCTGGATGTTGGACAGGAAATCAAACTCCTCGTAGCGCGCCGCCGTCGCCGCCAGCCAGCTCTTCTCGTCCTTCACCGGGAACTGCACATCCGGCCACCAGTTGCCGTACGACGGGCCGAAATTCCATGACGTGAAATTCTGCTCGTTGCGGTAGCGGTTCGAGGAGCTGATCTTCTCGCAGCTCCAGTTGGCGCGACCGACCCGCGGCCCGTCCCACAGGTACACCGGGTAGTCGCGGCGCAGGAACATGTCCTTGAAGCCTTCGCCGCCATCCCAGCGGTTCTGCCACACCTGCGTGCTGGAGCTGTGCCACAGCACGAGGCTGGTGGTGCGCGGATTGGCGGGCAGGAAGTACTCCACGTAGCCGTGGTCGCAGGACAGGTGCTGGCTCGCGTCGCCGGGATTGGCAATGGTCCTGCCGCCGATGACGAAGCCGCCGGAGCCCGCCAGCACGATGGGCTTCTGGCGCGGCGCCGCCTGCTGCTTCTGATCCGCGCCCCGGGCACAGGCCGTGACGAGCAGCAGCAACGCCAGCAGACCGTGTTTGCCCGGTATCACGCGCGCCCCTATCTGTTCAGTGAATCGATGGCTCGCTTGTCGGCATTCAGCGCGGCCTCGTGCACGGCCTCCGACAGGGTCGGATGCGCATGCATGGTCCGCTGCAGGTCCTCGCAGCTGGCGTGGTATTCCAGCGCCAGGCAGGCCTCGGCGATCAGTTCGCCGGCCATGGGCCCGACGATGTGCACGCCCAGCACCTGGTCGCTGTCGGCGTCGGCCACGATGCGCGCGAAGCCCGAGGTCGCTTCCATGGCGCGGGCACGGCCACTGGCGATGAACGGGAACTGCCCGATCTTCACATTGCGACCGGCAGCCTTCGCCTGCGCTTCGGACTGGCCCACCCAGGCGATTTCCGGCGCGGTGTAGATCACCGAGGGCACGACATCGTAGTTGGTGTGGCCATAGCGCCCGGCGGCGAGCTCCGCCGCCATCACGCCCTCTTCCTTGGCCTTGTGCGCCAGCATGGGTCCGCGCACGCAGTCGCCGACGGCGAATACATTGGGTGCACCGGTGCGGCAATGCTCGTCCACCACGATGAAGCCGCGTGCATCGATCACGACGCCGGTGCCCTCGCCCAGCAGGTCCTTCGTATAGGGACGCCGGCCCACCGCGACCACCAGCTTGTCGAACACGGCGCCCTGCTCACCGCTGGCGTCGGTGAACTTCACCGTCACTTCGTTTTTCGCGACGCTGGCGCCGCTGACCCTGGCACCCAGCTTGATGTCCAGGCCCTGCTTCTTCAGTTGCTTCAACGCCTCGGCTGCCAGCGGCCGGTCCGCCATGGCGAGGAAATCGTCCATGGCTTCCAGCACCGTGACTTTGGCACCGAGCCGCGCCCAGACACTGCCCAGCTCCAGGCCGATCACGCCGGCGCCGATCACGCCCAGGCGCTTCGGCACGGCGTCGAACTCGAGCGCGCCCCAGGAATCCACGATGAACTTGCCGTCCATCGGCACTGTCTTCAGCGCAGTGGGTTCGGAGCCTGAGGCGAGGATCACCGTCGTCGCCACCAGCACCTGCCTGCTGCCATCCGCGGCGGTGAATTCGACCTGATTGCCGGCCAGCAGCTTGCCGTGGCCGGTGAGGCCGGTGACGCCATTGGCCTTGAACAGCGAGGCGATGCCGCCGGTCATGCCTTTGACGATGCCGTCCTTGCGTTTCTGCATCGCGGCCACGTCGATGGCGGGCGTGCCCACGCCGATGCCATGCGCCTTGAACTCGTGCGTGGCGCGATGGAACAGCTCGGAGGATTCCAGCAACGCCTTGGAGGGAATGCAGCCCGCGTTGAGACACGTACCACCGAAGGCGTAACCGCCATCGCGGTTCTTCCAGCCATCGATGCAGGCCGTCTTCAGGCCGTTCTGCGCTGCGCGGATGGCGGCCGGATAGCCACCGGGGCCGCCGCCGATGACGATCACGTCGTACTTGTCGGCCATGGTCAGATCCCGATCAGCAGGCGGCCCGGATCCTCGAGGACATCCTTGACCGTTACCAGGAACTGCACCGCTTCCTTGCCGTCGATGATGCGGTGATCGTAGGTGAGCGCGAGATACATCATCGGGCGAATCACGATCTGCCCGCCCACCACCACCGGGCGCTCCTGGATCTTGTGCATGCCGAGGATGGCGCTCTGTGGCGCATTCACGATGGGCGTGGACATCAGCGAACCGAACACGCCGCCGTTGGTGATGCTGAAGGAACCGCCGGTCAGGTCATCCATGGTCAGCGCGCCATTGCGGGCGCGCGTGGCGAAGTCGCCCACGGCTTTCTCGATCTGCGCGAAGGAGAGCTGGTCCGCATCGCGCAGCACCGGCACCACCAGGCCCCGGTCCGTCGAGACCGCCATGCCGATGTCGTAGAACTCGCGGTAGACGATGTCGTTGCCGTCCACCGCTGCATTGACGACGGGGAAGCGCTTCAGCGCCTCGATCACCGCCTTCACGAAGAACGAGGAGAAACCCAGCTTCACGCCGTGCTGCTTCTCGAACTTGTCCTTGTAGCGGCCGCGCAGTTCGTTGACAGCCAGCAGGTCCACTTCGTTGAAGGTGGTGAGCAGCGCCTGCGTGGACTGGGCCGTGATCAGCCGTTCGGCAATGCGCGCCCGCAGGCGCGTCATGGCCACGCGTCGCTCGACTCGCCCGGGCGCTTTGCCAGGGGCCGCGACATGCGCCGCCACATCGGCCTTGGTGACTGCACCGCCGGCGCCGCTGCCGCTGACGGCCGCGACATCGATGCCCGCTTCGCTCGCCGCGCGGCGTGCCGCCGGACCGGACCTGGCGGTGGTCGCCGGAGCAGCCGCCGCAGCGGGCTTCGTCGCCGCCGGAGCAGGTGCAGCCGCTGCCGCGGTGGGCGCAGCGGCCGCAACCACAGCGCCGGGCTCGATGATGGCCAGCAACTGGTCGCTGATCACCGTGGCGCCAGCCTGCACCTTGATCTCCTTCAGCACTCCCGCAACCGGTGCGGGCACTTCCAGCACCACCTTGTCGGTTTCCAGGTCGGCGAGGTTTTCATCACGTGCCACGGCATCGCCGGGCTTCTTGTGCCAGGCCACCACGGTGGCATCGGCAACGGATTCGGGCAGCTTGGGTACTTTGATCTCGGTGCTCATTTTTCTGGATAGACCTGCAGGAAATTCAGGAAGACTTGCGCAGCACCGGCACCACGCCGGTATCGCCGCTGACCAGCCGCGAGGTGCTGGAGGCACCGACGGTCTCGCGCGCGGTGGCGCGCAGCGCGGCGTCGACCAGCCCGCGCTGCTCGGTCTCATGGATCTTGGAGATGCCGGTGGCCGGTGCGGCCGCATGTTGCCGGCCCGCGTACAGCAGGGTCTGGCGGTCCTTCTGCAGCGCGCCTTCCAGGCGGTGGCGGATCTGGTACCAGGCGCCCTGGTTCTGCGGCTCCTCCTGACACCAGACAATCTCGTGCGCCTGCGGATAGCGCCGCAATGCGGCCTCGTAGGCTGCCACCGGGAAGGGATACAGCTGCTCGATGCGCACCAGCGCCACATCCTTCTGCGCCGCCGCGCGCCGCGCCTTCAGCAGGTCGAAATACACCTTGCCGCTGCAGAACACCACGCGTTGCACCTGTGCCGCGTTGATGTCCGCGTCGACCTCGTCGATCACCGTGGCGAAGCTGCCATGGGTGAGATCGGACAGCGACGACACCGACAGTTCGTGGCGCAGCAGGCTCTTCGGTGTCATCACGATCAGTGGCTTGCGCAGCGCGCGCAGCATCTGGCGGCGAAGCATGTGGAACATCTGCGCCGGCGTGGACGGCACGACGACCTGCATGTTGTTCTCCGCGCACAACTGCAGGAAGCGCTCCAGGCGCGCCGAGGAATGCTCCGGCCCCTGCCCTTCGTAACCATGCGGCAGGAACAGCGTGAGCCCGCAGAAGCGGCCCCACTTGGATTCCCCGGAACTGATGAACTGGTCGATGACCACCTGCGCGCCGTTGACGAAGTCGCCGAACTGGCCTTCCCAGATGACCAGCGCCTCCGGGTTAGTGGTGGAATAACCGTACTCGAAGCCCAGCACTGCTTCCTCGGACAGCACCGAATCGGTAACCGTGAAGGACGACTGGTTGGCAGTGACATGCTGCAGCGGGATCCATTCCCGATTGAACTTCTGGTCGTGCAGCACCACGTGGCGGTGGAAGAAAGTACCGCGGCCGCTGTCCTGGCCGGTCAGGCGGATGGGATAGCCATCCTCCAGCAGCGCGGCATAGGCCAGCGTTTCGGCACAGCCCCAGTCCAGCGGCAATTCGCCAGCCAGCATCTTGCGACGATTGGCATAGATGGCCTCGACGCGCGGATGCAGGGTGTATTCGGCCGGCACCTCGACCATGCGTGCGCCGAGCCTGGCCAGCCGCTGCTCGTCCAGCGCGGTCGCCTCAGGCTCGGCCCAGTCGTTGCGCAGGAATTTCGTCCAGTCCACGGTGTACTGGTTGCCGATCAGGCCCAGCGACGCCGGCACCTGCGACTTGCCGGCATCCAGACCAGCGCGGTACTGCTCGAGGAAGCCGGCGGCATCGGTGGCGGCGATGACGCCCTCGGCGGCCAGTTTGTCCGCGTAGATCTGCCGCACCGTCGGATGCTGGCGGATCTTCGCGTACATCAGCGGCTGCGTGGCGGCCGGTTCGTCCGCCTCGTTGTGGCCGAGCCGGCGATAGCAGACCAGGTCAATCACCACGTCCTTGCGGAATTTCTTGCGATAGGCCAGCGCCTGGCGCGTGACGAACACCACCGCTTCCGGATCGTCCGCGTTCACGTGGAAGATAGGCGCTTCCAGCATCTTGGCGACATCGCTGCAATAGATGGTGGAACGCGCGTCACGCGGATCGGAGGTGGTGAAGCCGACCTGGTTGTTGATGATCAGGTGGATGGTGCCGCCGGTATAGAAGGAGCGGGCCTGCGACAGCTGCAGCGTCTCCATCACCACGCCCTGCCCGGCGAAGGCCGCGTCGCCGTGGATCAGCACCGGCATCACGCGGGCATCGCCCTCGGCGCCGCGACGCTCCTGGCGCGCGCGCACCGAACCCTCCACCACCGGATTCACGATTTCCAGGTGCGAGGGATTGAATGCCAGTGCCACATGCATGTTGCCGGCCGGCGTGCGCAGGTCGGCGGAAAAACCCTTGTGGTACTTCACGTCGCCCGAGCCCTTCAGGTGGGCGATGTCGTACTTGCCCTCGAACTCGTCGAACAGTTCCGAAGGCGCCTTGCCCAGCACGTTCACCAGGACATTGAGCCGGCCGCGATGCGCCATGCCGATGACCATGTCCTCGATGCCGTCCGCACCACCCCGCTGCACCAGCTCGTTCACCATCGGGATGAGCGCGTCGCCACCTTCCAGCGAGAAGCGCTTCTGGCCGACATACCTGGTGTGCAGGTAACGCTCCAGACCCTCGGCGGCGGTCAGCTGCCGCAGGATGTTGACGCGCTCCTCGGCGGTGAATTTCTGCTGCAGGCGGCCCTGCATGAACTGGTCCTGCAGCCACAGGCGCTCGTCCGTATCCGACACATGCGCGAACTCCGCGCCGATCGGACCGGCGAACACCCTGGTGAGCAGCGCCATGATGTCGCGCAGCCGCGCACGGCGCGGCACCGACTCCACGCGCGCGCTGGTGTGGAACTCGGTGTCCTGGTCCGCTTCGGTCAGCCCCAGGCCTTCCAGGTCCATCACGCGCGGCCGGGGACGCAGTGTCAGTCCCAGCGGATCCAGCTTCGCCAGCAAGTGGCCGCGGTTCATGTAGATCTGGATCATGCGCGAAACCGCCGCCTGCTTTTCCGTCTGCACGGATTCGGCTGGTGCGACCGACAGCCGGGGCGCCTGTGCGATCTGCTCCAGCTCGCGCACGACTGGACCATGGGGCACGTCCCTGTTGGCGCCGGGCAAGGAGGCGAAGTACTTCTGCCAGTCGGCGGGCAATGCCTCACCGGCGAGGTAGCGCTCGTACAGGTCCTCTACGTAGGTGGCATTGCCACCCCACAGTGAGGTGGTCGCATTCTGTGCCGCGAGCCCGCTGTCCGCGCCGCTCATGCCCTTGTTCTGGACCATGGAATTTCGCTTGCTGTTGGAGGGGCGCTAGTTTACGGGAAGGCCGGGTTAAGTCGTGAACGAGGTCACCACAACAGCACCCACCAACAAGGAGACAGCTGATTCCCCAGCCGTATGACAGGGGTCTGCTAGACTGCGCGCCCCGTTATAAGCGCACCCCTCGCGAGACCCGCGTACCGGGCCCACAGATGAGCACGACGACCGCCCACTTGACCCACCTGCAACGGCTGGAAGCAGAAGCCATCCACATCATGCGCGAGGTGGTGGCCGAGTGCGAGAAGCCGGTGATGCTGTACTCCATCGGCAAGGACAGCTCGGTGATGCTGCACCTGGCGATGAAGGCGTTCCATCCCGCCAAGCCGCCTTTCCCGCTGCTGCATGTGGATACCACGTGGAAGTTCCGCGAGATGATCGCGTTCCGCGATGCGACCGTGGCCAGGCTCGGCCTTGAGCTGCTGGTGCACACGAACCAGGATGGCCTGGCGCGTGGCATCGGTCCGTTCACGCATGGTTCGGCCGTGCACACCGACGTGATGAAGACCCAGGCCTTGCGCCAGGCGCTGGACAAATACGGCTTCGATGCCGCCTTCGGCGGGGCACGCCGCGACGAGGAAAAATCGCGCGCCAAGGAGCGCATCTTTTCCTTCCGCAACAGCCAGCATCGCTGGGATCCGAAGCGCCAGCGGCCGGAACTGTGGAAGCTGTACAACGCGCGCAAGCACAAGGGTGAATCGCTGCGGGTGTTTCCGTTGTCCAACTGGACCGAGCTCGACATCTGGCAGTACATCCACCAGCAGAACATCCCCATCGTGCCGCTGTACTACTCGGCCGAACGCCCGGTGGTGGAGCGCGATGGCGCGCTGATCATGGTGGACGACGGGCGCATGCCACTGGCGCCGGGCGAAGTGCCGCAGCTGAAGAGCGTGCGGTTCCGCACGCTGGGCTGCTACCCATTGACCGGCGCGGTGGAGAGCACCGCCGCCACGCTGCCGGAGATCATCCAGGAGATGCTGCTGACCACCAGTTCCGAGCGCCAGGGTCGCGTGATCGACCATGACTCCACCGCGTCGATGGAGAAGAAGAAGCAGGAAGGCTACTTCTGATGGCCCACGCGATCGACCTTTCCAGCCAGAGCATCCTCGACTACCTGGCCGCCCATGAACGCAAGGACCTGCTGCGCTTCCTGACCTGCGGCAGCGTCGACGACGGCAAAAGCACGCTGATCGGCCGGCTGCTGTACGAATCGAAGCTCGTGTACGAGGACCAGCTGGCAGCCCTTAACGCGGATTCGAAGAAGCACGGCACCCAGGGCGAGGAGCTCGACCTCGCGCTGCTGGTGGACGGCCTCGCCGCCGAGCGCGAGCAGGGCATCACCATCGATGTGGCCTACCGTTTCTTCTCCACCGAGAAGCGCAAGTTCATCGTCGCCGACACGCCGGGCCACGAGCAGTACACACGCAACATGGTCACCGGCGCCTCCACCGCCGACCTCGCAATCATCCTGGTCGACGCACGCAAGGGCGTGCTGACGCAGACCCGCCGCCACAGCTACATCGTGTCGCTGCTGGGCATCCGCCACGTGGTGCTGGCGGTGAACAAGATGGACGCGGTGGGCTACGCCGAAGGCGTGTTCAACGGCATCGTCGCCGAGTACCTGCCATTCGCGCGGCAGCTGGGCCTGAATGAAGTCACCTGCATCCCGGTGTCCGCGCTGAAGGGCGACAACATCCTGCAGGCCAGCCCCAACCTGCCCTGGTTCAAGGGCCCGGCGCTGATGCAGCACCTGGAGAGCGTGGAAGTGGAAGACCGCGCACAGGCCACGCCCTTGCGCCTGCCGGTGCAATGGGTGAACCGCCCGAGCCCGGACTTCCGCGGCTTCGCCGGCCAGATCGCCAGCGGCCGCGTCAACGTGGGTGATCGCGTCCGCGCGCTGCCTTCGGGTGCCGAGGCGCGCGTGGCGCGCATCGTCACGCATGACGGCGACCTGCCCCATGCCATCGCCGGCCAGTCGGTGACACTGACGCTGGATCGCGAGATCGACGTGTCGCGCGGCGACCTGCTGGCATCCAGTGCCGAAGCGGCCGAAGTCGCGGACCAGTTCGAGGCCACGCTGATCTGGATGCACGAGCAGCCCATGCAGCCGGGACGCCAGTACCTGCTCAAGGTGGGCGCCCGCACGGTCAATGCCACGCTCGCGGCGCCGCGGCACCGCGTGAACGTGAATACGCTGGAGAAGCAGGCCGCGCAGCAGCTGGAACTGAACGAGATCGGGCTGTGCCAGCTCACGCTGGACCGGCCCGTGGCTTTCGATCCCTATGCGCACAACCGCGACACCGGCGGCTTCATCCTGATCGACAAGCTCAGCAACGATACCGTCGGCGCCGGCCTGCTGCAGGCGGCGCTGCGCCGCGCCGACAACATCCACTGGCAGGCGCTGGACGTGACCCGCGCGGGCCGCGCCCAGCTCAAGGGCCAGCGCGCCTGCGCGCTGTGGTTCACCGGCCTCTCGGGGGCGGGCAAGTCCACCATTGCCAACCTGGTGGAGAAGCGCCTGCATGTGCTGGGCCGCCACACCTACCTGCTGGACGGCGACAACATCCGCCACGGTCTGAACAAGGACCTGGGTTTCACCGACGCGGACCGCGTGGAGAACATCCGGCGCGTGGCCGAGGTGACCAAGCTGATGGTGGATGCCGGGCTGATCGTGCTGGTGTCCTTCATTTCGCCGTTCCGTGCGGAGCGCGAAGCCGCGCGCGGCCTGCTCGGTGAAGGCGAGTTCTTCGAAGTCTTCATCGACACGCCGCTGGACGAAGCGGAGAAGCGCGACCCGAAAGGCCTGTACCGCAAGGCAAGGCGCGGCGAGCTGCCGAACTTCACCGGCATCGACTCGCCATACGAGGCACCCGGCAAGCCGGAGATCCGCATCGACACCACGTCGCTGTCCGCCACGCAGGCGGCCGAGCGCATCATTGCCGAACTCGACAAGGCCGGTGTCATCGCCTATGCCTACAACAACCCGCTGGCCGGACTCTGAGCAGCCGCTGACCGGACTGCTCGAAGCAGCGAAGGTCATCGCGCAACGCGCGGGCCGCGCGATCCTCGAGGTCTACGGCACGGACTTCGAGGCTCGCGCCAAGGCCGACGACTCCCCGCTCACTGAGGCCGATCTACGGGCGCACCGGCTGATTCTCGATGAACTGTCGAGATTATCGCCTCAACTTCATGTTTTATCGGAAGAATCATCCTCTGAAATCAGCACCGGCGACCGTACTTTCTGGAGCCGCTACTGGCTGGTGGATCCGCTGGATGGCACGAAGGAATTCGTGGCCCGCAATGGCGAGTTCACCGTCAACATCGCGCTGATCGACAACCACCGTCCGGTGCTGGGCGTGGTGCACATCCCGGTGTCCGATACCACCTACTCGGGCATTCCGGGTGTCGGGGCCTGGCGCGAAGCCAATGAACGTCCGCCCTCGCCCATCTCCGTGCGGCAGCATGCGCGCCCGGTGCTGCGCGTACTTGGCAGCCGTTCGCATGGCTCACCGCAACTGGCAACGGCACTGGCCACACTGGGTCCGCATGAGCTGGTCAACGCCGGCAGCTCCATCAAGCTGTGCCTGGTGGCGGATGGTTCGGCTGATCTTTATCCGCGCCTCGGCCCGACCTCGGAGTGGGATATCGCGGCTGGCCAGGCCGTCATCGAAGCAGCCGGTGGCCAGGTGGTGGATCTCGTCACTGGCGAGGCGCTGCGTTACAACGCGCGCCCCACCTTGCTGAATCCGGATTTCCTGGCGTACGGCGATCCGCAGTGCTGGCGGCGCTGGCCGCGACGCTGACCTCGCCGCTACTGCGCGACCTGCGCCGCATCGACGCGGAAGCGCAAGGCCTGCAGCTGCTCCGCCGACAGCGAGCCGAGCCCTCCCTCCACCGCGACCTGCGCGCCGGACTGCACCGGGCCGCGTACGTTGACCGCCTGGGCGGTGCTCACGATCTGCCCGGCTGCATTGACCAGCACCGGCGTCACCGTGATCGAACCGACGGCCACAGGCGCGCGATTCTGCACCACCACCGTCAACCGGCCGGCGTTGTCGCGCGCCACCTGCGCGGCAACGTACTTGGAAGGATTGCGCGGCAGGTCGATCAACACCGCCTCGCGCGCCGCCTCCTTGCCGATGGAGTTCTCGTTCGAAGCCGCCGCCTGGTAGAACTGCAGCGCGGCCTCGGAATTGCCTGAGTCACGCGAGATGTTGCCCAGGTACAGCGCGGCCGGTGCGGTGGGCAGCAGGTCGTAGCTGCGCTTCAGCCACTGCTGCGCGACGGTGCGGTTCTTCAGCCGGTACTGCGCCACGCCGGCGCCCAGCCACGAACCGTAAAAATCCGGATTCAGCTGCTGTGCCTTCTGGAAATAGGCCAGCGCCTCCTGATCCTTCTTCTCGTTCACCGCAATGTCGCCCAGCAGCTGCTGGAACTGCGCTTCCCTTGGCGCGAGCCGCGCAGCCTCCGCCACCAGCGCCCTGGCCGTGGCCGTGTCCTTCTTTTCCAGCGCAGCCATCGCCTGGTCGTACTTGTCGTAGGCGGGCTGCATGGCCACCAGTGGCCTGAGCTTGGCCTGGTAGCGCTCCTTGCCGATTTCGCCGCCGGTGCCCAGCTTGGCCGCGGTTTCACGGTTCTTCGCCACGCGCTCCGCGGAGGGCGGATGCGAGGCGAACAGGCCTTCCAGCCAGCTCTGGTCCCGCCCCTGCGACAGTTTCACGAAGGTTTCCTGCAGCGTGATGGCCGCGGCCGGATCGTAGCCGGCGGCCTTCATCAAACGGGTGCCATACAGGTCGCTCTGCAGTTCGGCATCGCGGCCATAGCGCGTGTGGATCAACTGCGCGCCCACGCTGGCGCCGCCGAGCAGCAGGCCGGCGGCGTTTTCATCCACGCCACCCAGCGCAGCGCCGATCTGCGCGGCCATCAGCCCACCCTGCAGTAGCGTGCCGCGCTCCTGCGCCTGCGCACCGTGGCGCGCCAGCGCATGCACGATTTCGTGGCCCAGCACCGCCGCCAGTTCCGCTTCGCTGCCCAGCTGCGTCAGCAGGCCGCGGTTCACCGCGATCTTGCCGCCGGGCAACGCCCAGGCATTGGGCACGGAGTTGTTCAGTACCGTGAACTCGAAGGGCAGTTCGCGATCCTTCACCAGGATGTTCCGGTCGGCGGCGACCAGTTTCTGTCCGACCTCGTTGACGTAGGCGGTGAGTTCCGGCAGCACCGTGTAGTCGCCGCCCTCGCTTTGGCGCATGGGCGCGTAGTTCTGCTGGCCGATGGAGATTTCATCGCCCCGCGACACGAACTGGATCTCGCGCTTGCCGGTCACCGGGTTGGTGCCGCAGGACACCAGCATCACGGAGAGGGCTGCGGCCACGAGAGTGGATCGGAGAATGCGTAGCGGCTTCACGGCTCAGTCCTCGCTTGTCTGGCCTGCTGGCGCGGCCCGCTGAAATGGTATCCCACGCTGCGACACGCGCGGCTCCACACCCAATGTAAGGAATATCCGGCAGTCGCCGGGATCTGGCACCCCCGCCGGGAATTGAACCCAGACCTGCCCCTTAGGAGGGGGCTGTTGTATCCGTTCAACTACGGGGGCGGACTGGAAAAATGGTGGAGCGGAAGGGGATCGAACCCTCGACCTTCGCATTGCGAACGCGACGCTCTCCCAACTGAGCTACCGCCCCACACGATGAAGGCGCGCATTCTAGGGGGGCGTACACCACAGCGCCAGCCGAAATCTCTGCCCTTCAGTTCCCGTGTCCGCCCGCCGCTGCCGGCGGCGGCATGACTGCCCGCGCCCGGTTCACGATGTAGGCCCGCACGTCCTCCGCGTCCTGTGGCGACACCGCTGCCTTGAACGACACCATGCCGTTCCTCGCCAGCGCTCCATCGATGACGATGCTGCGGAACACCGCGCCGCTGCCCAGTGCCGCGCTGTAACGCAGGTCCGGGAACAACCCACGTGACAGGCCATCGGACCCATGGCAGGTGCTGCACAACGTGCCGTAGACCTGCTCGCCATGCTTTAGTTGCGCGGCCGTACCGAACGCTGGTGGCGGATCAAGAGCTGGCGCCGTGAAGGCCACTTTGTCGGGCAGTCGCGCACTGCCACCCAGCTTGTAGACCAGCAGCCGCGAGTAATGCGGCGCGTAGTAGTTGCCGCCACCACCACTGCGAAAGCCCGCCACCACCGCCACGTACTGCTCGCCATCCACTTCATAGCTGACCGGCCCGGCCATGGTTCCGACCTGCGTGTCGGCGTGCCACAGCTTCGCGCCGCTGTCGGCACGATAGGCCACGAACTCGCCATTGGAATTGCCCGCGAACACCAGTGCGCCGGCCGTCGCCAGCGTACCGCCGCTGCGTCCGGCACCGAATGGCACGCGCCAGGCCTCCTTGCGCTGCACCGGATCCCAAGCCACCAGGAAACCCTCGTTGACCGGCGGCTGCTTGAGCTTGCGCATGAATTCCGCATTGCCCGCGAAGCTGATGGACAGCTTCTGCCCCATGGGGTTGTCGTCGCCCTTGATGGCGACGAAGGCATAGCTGCTCTGGTTGGCCGGGATGTACACCAGCCCGGTCCGCGGACTGAAGGACAGCGGCTGCCAGTTGTGCGCGCCGCCGTAGACCGGGCTCACCAGCGCGCCCTTGCCGGTCTTGCCATAGTTCGCTTCAGGGCTGGGAATCGGCCGGCCAGTCCTGCTGTCGATCCCCCTGGTCCAGTTGACGCCCGCCACATAGGGCGTTGCAGAGATCAGTGCGCCGCTGTGCGCATCCAGCACATAGAAGAAGCCATTATTCGGCGCCTGCATCACCACGTGGCGCGACTCGCCATCCAGCATCAGGTCCGCGGTGAACAGCTGCGAGGTGTTGTCGTAGTCCCAGCTTTCGTTGGGCGTGGCCTGGTAGTGCCACTTGTACTGGCCGGTGTCGAGGTCCAGCGCCACGATGGAAGACAAGTAGAGATGATCCCCACCACCCGGCGCGCGGATCTCGGCTGGCCATGGCGCACCGCTGCCGGTGCCCACGATCACATGGTTGGTGGCCGGGTCGTAGATGATGGAATCCCATGGCGCGCCACCACCGCCGGTCTTCCACCATTGCCCGCTCCAGGTCTTTGCCGCGGCGGCCATGACATTGTCCGAGGCTGCGCCATCCGGCCCTTTGGCCGGATCCCCCGGCACCACGTACCAGCGCCACTCGAGCTTGCCGGTCTCGGCGTTGTACGCGGAGAGGTAACCGCGCTGGCTGAACTCCGAACCGCCCTGCCCGATCAGCACCTTGCCCCTGGCAACACGCGGCGCGCCGGTGATGGCATAGGGCTGGCCCTTGCCGATGGTGAGCACATCCCACAGCACCCTGCCGGTGGCCGCATCCAGCGCGATCAGCCGTGCGTCGATGGTGGCGAGGTACAACTTGCCGTGCCAGGCCGCAACGCCGCGATTGACCACATCGCAGCAGGCATTCACCGCCCACTCGCCCGGCACCTGCGGGTCGTAGCGCCACAGTTCCCTGCCACTTTTCGCGTCGTACGCGAACACCTTGCTCCAGGCGGTGGTCACGTACACCACGCCATCGATGACCAGCGGCGTTGATTCCTGGCCGCGACGGGTGTCGAAATCCGCATACCAGGCAAGACCAAGCTGCGCGACATTGCCGGTGTCGATCTTCGCCAGGGGGCTGAAGCGCTGCTCGCTGTAATCACGGCCATGGCTCATCCACTGGCCGGCGTTGGCGGGTTCATCCGCTGCCAGCAGGCGCGCGGCATCGACCCTGGCCGGCGTGGCGACAACAGGTGCGGCCTCATCAGCCTTGCGTGCACAGCCGGGCAGTACCGCCATGGAAATCAGGCACAGCAGTGCCACGCTTCGGTGCTTCATTGTTCCCCCGGATATTTTTCCGGGCGTATTCTGGCGCCAGGCGGCGGTGATCCGCCACAACGCACCCGAGAACATTCCGCATGCACTACGAACCCGGCGTCACGCCGCATGGCCTGCCCTTCAACCCGTTCAAGTCCTGCGTGGTGCCGCGTCCCATCGGCTGGATCGCAACCACCAGCGCCGCCGGGCTCGACAACCTCGCGCCCTACAGCCAGTTCCAGATGGTGAACTACGACCCGGCGATGGTGATGTTCAGCGGCAACCAGAACCTGCACGGCGCGCGCAAGGACACCGTGGTCAACATCGAGCAGACCGGCGAGTTCGTGTGGAACATGGCCACCTGGGCGCTGCGCGAAGCGGTGAACCTCACATCCGAGGAATTGCCGCCCGGCCAGGACGAATTCGCGCATGCCGGGCTCGCCAAGGCGCCATCGCAGCTGGTGCGCCCACCGCGCGTGGCGGCCTCGCCCATCCAGTTCGAGTGCCGGCTGCTGCAGATCCTGCGACTGCCCGGCAACGGCGCCGTGGGTTCGGTGGACGTGGTGTTCGGACGCGTGGTGTGCGTGCACATCGATGACCGGTTCCTGCGCGACGGGCGCATCGACGTTGAAGCCATCCGCCCGCTGGCGCGCGTGGGCTACCACGACTACACCACCGTCGACACAGTGTTCACCATGAAGCCGCAGGGCTCGCCGGTGCGGCTGGCTGGCCTTGAAGGCTCGCCGGAGAAGATGGCCGAAGCGCTGCAGCAGGTGCGCGGCCGCTGATCTTTCCGGCTATTCCTGCAACAGCCGCCGCGCCGACTTCAGTTCGGCGAGCCGGTGCCTGGCCAGCTTCGGGTAGTGCAGATCCAGCGACTCCAGCGTCCGGTTGATCACCGCGGACATGATCAGCCGCGCGTTCTTCTTGTCGTCAGCCGGGATCACGTACCACGGCGCCGCCGCCGTGCTGGTGGCCCCCAGCATCTGCTCGTAGGCGTGCATGTAATCGTCCCAGCGCCCGCGTTCCTCCACATCGCCCATGCTGAACTTCCAGTTCTTCTCCGGCTGGTCGATGCGCTCGAGGAAGCGGTCGCGCTGCTCCTCTTTCGACACATGCAGGAAGAACTTCACGATGGCAGTGCCGCTGCGCGTGAGGTGCGCCTCGTGTTCGCGGATGGAGCGCATGCGCTGCTCCCAGAACTCCTTCGAATCCGGCTTCGGCTCCGCGGGCAGTCGCTGCGCGGCCAGGTGCTCCGGATGCACCCGCACCACCAGCACCTCCTCGTAGTACGAACGGTTGAAGATGCCGATGCGGCCGCGCTCGGGCAGCTTCAATGTGGTGCGCCACAGGAAGTCGTGGTCCAGCTCCTCGATGCCGGGCTGCTTGAAGCTGAAGACCTGGCAGCCCTGCGGATTGACGCCGGACATCACATGCTTGATGGCGCCATCCTTGCCCGCCGCGTCCATGGCCTGGAAGACCAGCAGCAGCGAGCAGCGGTCGCTGGCGTACAGCACGTCCTGCAGCGCGCTGGTGCGCGCCACCTGTTCGGCCAGCTGGCGCTGCGCATCGGCTTCGTCCTCGTAGCAATCCGGGATGCGCGTGGCCCAGCGCGCGAGCTTCACCTTCCGCGCCGGCGGCACGCGGAAGCGCTCGATGCGCAGGTTGCCCTTGCGCTTCTTGCTCATGGCGTCCTCTGTTCGGGGACGATGCCCAGCCGCGCCGCCGCCTGCAGCAGCTGCACCGCGGTGCCCGCGCCCAGCTTCTGCCGCAGGATGGATTGATGATTGGCCACGGTCTTGGCGGTGAGGCCGAGGCTTCTGGCGATCTCGGTCACCGGCTGGCCTGCCACCAGCATGCGCAGCACCTCGAACTCACGTGGCGACAGGCGTTCGGCGGCATCGGCGCTGTCGCCAACTTTGCGCAGCGCCAGCTCCTGCGCCACGCGACCGGCGAGGTACGGCTCGCCGCGCGCCACCGCGAGCACGGCTTCGACCAGCACCTCCGGCGCCGCGGCCTTGGTGACGTAGCCACGCGCGCCGGCCTGCAGCGCGCGCGCCGCGAACACCGGATCCTCGTACATGCTGAACATCAGCACCTGCGCCGCGGGCTGGCGCGCGCGGATGCGGCGCAACGCATCGATGCCGCTGGCACCAGGCAGCGCGATGTCCATCACGGTGACCTGCGGACGGTGCTCGAGAAAGGCCAGATATGCGGACTGCGCATCGATGGCCTCGCCCACCACGCGGATGCTGGGGCTGCGCTCCAGCAGGCGCCGGTATCCCTCGCGCACCACCGCATGGTCATCCACCAGCAGCACGGTCACGGCATCAGACAAGTCTCATTGCTCCAGCACCGGAAGTTCGACGCGGATCGTGACACCCTGTCCCACCGCCGACAACAGCTCGAAGCGGCCGCCCAGCAGCGCCACCCGCTCGCGCAGGCCGGTGAGCCCGCTGCCCGTACCCTGCGTGCCCGGCGCGAAACCCCTGCCGTCATCGCGCATCTCCAGCAGCAGGTTCGCCTGGCGCTGCGGGGCACGCGTCAGGTCGATGTAGAAATGCCGTGCGCCGGCGTGGCGCACGCAATTGGTAAGTGCCTCCTGCACGATGCGGTACAGCGCGAGGTTCATGGTCTCGCCCAGTTCCTCCAGCCTCCCGCCCACCGACAGCTGCACGGCGAGTTCGGGACACGAATCGCGCCAGCGCGCCACGCAGGCCTCCAGCGCGGCGGCGAGCCCGAGTTCATCCAGTGCCGGGGGCCGCAGGTTGCACACCAGGTCGGCCGTGGCGCGATACACATGGTCGGCATTGCCGGCAATGCGCCGCGCGCCCGGGGATTCCGGCAGTGCCAGTGCATCGAGCTTGATGGCGTTGAGGGTCTGGCCGAGCTCATCGTGCAGCTCGCGCGCCAGGCGCCGGCGCTCCTGCTCCTGCACCTCGATGATGCGGCCGGTGAGATTGCGGTTCTCGCCCAGCACGCGCTGCAGCTGCGCATGGCGACGCGCATACAGCCCCACCATGACGATCGCGAAGACCAGCAGCGCAGTGAGCCATTCGTCCAGCTGCAGGCTTTCCCAGCGCCGTGTGGTTTCGAACAGCAGTTCGCTGAGTTCGGCCCGCGCGGCCAGCAGGCCCGCGAGCATGGCCAGTGCCACTGCCAGCAGCAGGTCGCGCCACAGGGAATCGCCGCGGATGGAATGCAGGGGCCGGGATTTCATGTGGCCATGATAGGGCCGGTGCTCGATGCCGGGCTGCCGGGAAGGATTCCCGGTCCGCTGCGGGAGCGCGGCACTGGCCGGGCGCGGCTGCAGCCGTGACAATGCCGCAAAGTCCAATACGGTCTGTTCTGCGCCGGGGTCGATTACCTGATGAAACTGACGATTCGCGCCGCCATCCATGCGGCTGCTGTACTGTGCTGCGCCTCTGTCATCCACGCCGCGAGTCCGAACGGCGATGACGTACTCACCGAAGTCGTGGTCACGGCTCCCTACGGCCATCAGATCGCCCGCGATCGCGTGCCCGCCCGCGTGCAGCACGCCACCACCGACGATGTCGAGGGCCTGCAGCCACTGGATGTCACCGAGCTGCTGAACCGCGGCTTCGGCAGCGTGAACATCAACCACACGCAGAACAATCCTCTGCAGCCGGATGTGAACTTCCGCGGCCAGACCGCCTCGCCGCTGCTGGGTCTTGCCCAGGGCCTGTCGGTGTACGCCGATGGCGTGCGCATGAATGAGACCTTCGGCGACACGGTGAACTGGGACCTGCTGCCACTGTCCGCGGTACAGGGCGTGCAGCTGCTGGCGGGCACCAATCCGGTGTTCGGGCTCAACTCACTCGGCGGCGCGCTGTCGCTGATGATGAAGAATGGCTTCAACGCCAGCGGCACCGCCGTGGAAGGGTCCGGCGGATCCTTCGGCCGCTGGACCGGGTCGGCACAGCATGGCGGCAACAATGGCAGCTGGGGCTGGTACGGCGACATCGACTACTTCCGCGAGGACGGCTGGCGTGACTTCTCGAACTCGGACGCGCTGCGCGGCTACGCGGCGCTGAGCTGGCGCGATGGCACGGACAGCTTCGATCTTTCCTACGCCCACGCCCACAGCAAGTTGCGCGGCAACGGGCCGGCCCCGGTGGAACTGCTGGAGGAGGATCGCAGCGCCGTGTTCACCTGGCCGGACATCACCGACAACCGCCTGGACCAGCTGATCGCCAATGGCGCGAAATCCCTTGGCGGCAACCTCACGCTCTCCGGCAACCTCTTCTACCGCAAGCTGCGCACCGGCAGCTTCAACGGCGACGGCACCATCTTCGAGGAGTGCGACATCGGCGGCGACGAGTTCCTGGTGGACGAGGACTTCGCGGACGAGGACGGCGACGATGCATGCTCCGACGCCGCCGACGATGACTACGAACTGGTGCGCGACGCGAATGGTGATCCCATCCGCGCCGAAGTCGATGGCCAGGAGCAGAACGCCATCAACAACATCAGTCGCCGCAACCAGCGCAGTTACGGTGGCTCGGCCCAGCTGGGCCATGAGGTCATGGTGGGAGAAGGCCGCCGCAACACGCTGACCTTGGGCGCGGCCTGGCAGTACGGCACGGCGGGCTTCGACTCAATGGTCGAGGTTGGCGCGCTTACCGCCGAGCGCGGCACCACGCGCACCGGCGTCTTCGCCGACGACTACCGTACCGACGTGGACACACGCGTGAACACCTGGAGCCTGTATGCGGCGGACACATTCGACATCACCTCGCAGCTGTCCGTGACGGCAGCGGCGCGCTATGACCGCACGCGGGTGGAACTGGAGGACCGCAGCGGCATCACGCCCGAACTGGATGGCGCGCATCGCTACGGCCGCGTCAATCCGGCGCTGGGGTTGTCCTGGCGCGCCGGCAATGGCGTCGTGGTGTACGGCAATGTGTCGCAGGCCAGCCGCGCGCCGACGGCGGTGGAGCTGGCCTGCGCCGACGAGGATGCGCCCTGCAACCTGCCGAATGCCTTCCTGGCCGATCCGCCGCTGAAGGAGATCGTGGCCCGCAGCATCGAGGTCGGGGTGCGCGGCAAATCGGGTGCACTGGACTGGCAGGCCGGGCTGTTCCAGACGGTCAACCGGGACGACATCCTGTTCCAGACGGTGGGCGGCGCCCAGGCCAATGTCGGCTTCTTCCAGAACGCCAGCGACACGCGTCGTCGCGGCCTCGAACTGTCGCTTGCGCAGCAGCTCGGTGCGCTGACGTGGAGCCTCGACTACACGCTGCTGGATGCGAGTTATCGCGACGAGTTCATCGTCAACAGCCCGAACCATCCGCTGTTCGGCGACGACGCCGACGACATCGCGGGCGCCGAACTCATCGTGGGGGATGGCAAGCTGCTGGTGGAGGCCGGGCGCAAGCTGGCTGGCATCGCCAGGCACCAGGCCAACCTCGGACTGGACCTGAAACTCTCGCCTGCCCTGCGCTTAGGCGCGGACCTGCAATATCGCTCGGGCGTCCACCTGCGCGGCGACGAGATCAACGTGCTGGACCGGACTGCTGCCTTCACGGTGCTCAACCTGCACGGCCAGTACAGCTTCACCGAAGCGTTGAATGCATTCGCACGCGTCGAGAACGTCTTCGACACTGGATACGAAACCTTCGGCCTGCTGGGCGAGCCGGACGAGGTGTTCGAGGATTTCGAGGACCCGCGCTTCCAGGGCGCCGGCCCGCCACGCGGCATCTGGCTGGGGCTCAGGCTGCGCTTCTAGGCAGGCGGCGCCGTCGGCGCCTCACTTGCTCCGGGCCGGATCGACGTCGTGGTCCCTGCCGGCCGCGGTCACGCGTACTGACAGTGCCGCGCCGGCACTGGCCACCATGATGGCGGCGATGGCGAGGTACTGCTGCACGGCGAGCTGCTCGCCCAGCATCAGCAGTCCCACCAGGGCGGCGATGGCCGGCTCGAGGCTCATCGATACGCCGAACACGCCGGCCGGCAATCGCGTGAGTGCCAGCATCTCCAGCGTGGCCGGCAACACGCTGGACAGCAGCGCCACCACCAGTGCGATAACAAGCAACACGGGCGAAGACAGCGCCGGCCAGGCCGCCGCCGCGCCGAAGGGCGTCACCAGCAGCATGGCGACCAGCATGCCCAGCGCCACGGTGCGGGTACCCGCCAGAAGGCCGGCCTGGCGGCCCCACACGATGTACAGCGCCCAGCCCGCGGCCGCGCCCAGTGCGAACAGCACGCCAAGCGGATCGATGGCCGCGGCGGTGCCGCGCCATGGCAGCAGCAGCGACAGCCCCAGTACCGCCAGCGCCACCCACAGGAAATCCAGCGCGCGGCGCGAGTGCCACAGCGCCACGGCCAGTGGTCCGATGAATTCCACCGCCACCGCGATGCCCAGCGGCAGCCGCTGCAGGGCGCCATAGAAACTCAGGTTCATCAGGCCAAGCGCGACGCCCCAACGCACCACCAGTCGCCAGCCGCCCGGCGGCAACGGCGAGCGCCACACGCGGAAGGCCAGGCACAGGATCAACGCCGCGATTACCAGCCGCAACGTGGCGGCACCATTGGCGCCGACCGCGGGCAGCAGCGATTTTGCGAGGGCAGCGCCCAGCACGGCCGCGCTCATGGACGCGACCAGCAGCAACAGGGAGTAAAGGCCAGCCCGCAGTGCCGGGTGTTTCACTGCGGTGTGGCGCTGCGCGCTACAGCAGCGCGGTGACCTGGATCTCCACCCGGTATTCGGGCGCCACCATCTTCGCTTCCACCGTGGCACGTGCCGGCTTGGCATCGGCCGGCACCCAGGCCTCCCAGGCCTTGTTCATCTCGCCGAAGCTGTTCACGTCGGCGAGATAGATGGTGGCGGTGAGGATGCGCTCCTTGCTGGTGCCAGCCGCCGCCAGCAGGCGGTCGATCTCGCCCAGCACCTGGCGTGTCTGCGACACCACGTTGCCGGAAGGGTCCGGAGCCACCTGCCCGGCCAGGAACACGAAACCGTTGGCGATGACGGCCTGCGACATGCGCGGTCCGGATTCCAGACGCTTGATGTGCATCAGCGTGTCAACTGGCCGCTGGCGCCAAGGGCAGTCGCCTCGGCGCGAACCGCCTCCGCATCGGCATCACGGATCGGCAGCAGCCAGAACATCACCGCCGACGCCACCGAGCCCATGGCCATGATGATGGACACAGTCAGCAGTTCGCTCTTGCCCAGCCAGTCGAACAATGCCCCTGCCAGGATGGGCGAAGTCGCCGCGCCCAGGCGCCCGATGCCCAGCACGAAGCCGGTGCCGGTGGCGCGGGCATATGCCGGGAAGCCCAGCGCGAAGGCGGCGTAGTAGCCCACGATCGCGGCGTTGGTGCAGAACCCGCACATCAGCGTGGCCCACTGCCACCCGTCCAGCGAGCCGCGACCCAGGCCGAAGAAGATCACCATGAACGTGCCCAGCAGCAGCATCAGGATGGTGGGCCATTTGATGCTCCACTTCTTCATCAGGAAGCCGAACAGGAAGCCACCGGCGGCACCGCCGATATTGGCCCAGGTGAGTACGCTGGCCGCCATGGGCTGGGAGTAGCCCGGCGGGTAGTCGGACACGATCTGCACCGCCCACTTGAGGATGTAATAGAACGTGATGGTGTGGAACATGTAGCCGAAGGCCAGCAGCAGCGTCACCGGACGCAGCCGCGGATTCGACAGGATGTCGGACACCTTGGGCTTCGGTGCGGAGGCGGACAACACTGGCAGCGCGGCGATCGCCGTCTTGCCGAAGGCCTTCAGCGAGCGGTTGATCTTCTCCAGCGCGCCGGCGGGCCGGCGGGCCGCGAAGAAGGCCGGGGTTTCCGGCACGATCAGCATGACGATGGGAATCAGCGCCGCAGTGACGATGGCGCCGAACAGGAACACCCAGCGCCAGTCATGCACCACCAGGATCCACTTCTGCGCAATGAAGCCTCCGACAACCGCGCCCAGCGGGTAGCCGATCACGTACAAGGCCATCGCAATGCTGCGCGATTTCTTGTTGGTGGATTCCGCAGTCACGGCGTTGGTCGCCGCCAGCATGCCACCGATGCCGAGACCCGTGATCAGGCGCCAGATTGTCAGCGGTGTCACCCCGGCGGCGGAATGCGCCATATACATGCCGATGGCCATGACCACCAGACACACCAGCATCGTGGGCTTGCGACCCCACTTGTCGGCGACGCTGCCGAGAAACATCGAGCCGATGCCCATGCCCCACAGCTCCGCCGACAGCACCACGCCCAGCGCGGCCCGCGGTACGCCCCACTCCTTGGAGATGCCAGGCGCGGCGAACGCGCTGGACAGCACATCGAAGCCATCCAGGGCATTGAGCAGGACCATCACAATCACGACGGCCCATTGGCGGACGGACATGCCGCCCTCGTCGATGACCTGGCGTGGATCACTCACTGGTTACTCCCCCGAATTCAAATATGTTCGATTGTTTTGCCGCCGGCCGGCCGGGCGGCGAGAATAGCACAGCCAATCAAAGCGATAAGGAAGCGCTCAGCCTCAGCCGATGCCTACGGACAGCAATTCAGGTTTCCTGTACCGCCTCATCCTCGGTGCCCTCGCCAGGGCGCCGGAACGCGTGCGCGAACGCATGCTCGAGACCATTCCCACCACACCGCTGTCGCTGACAACGTATTCAGCAACGCTGCTGCTGATCTGCGGCACGACGGTGTGGATCTCGCACGGCGCCGCCTGGGCCTGGGTCTGGCTCGGCCTGTCGGTGCTGTTGATCATCTGGCGCGCGGTGCATCCCTGGTATGCGCGACGCAAGGGCCGGCCGCTGCCGCTGGTGAGCCTGATGCTGGCCAGCGGCCTCGCCATGGCCAGCTTCGGCTTCGGCTGCGCCATGAGCATCCATACCGGCGACATCGCGCTGACCACCATGGCGCTGTCCGGCATCATGGGTGTGATGGCCGGCGTCGCCACGCGCTGGGCCGCGCTGCCGCGGCCGGCGCTGGCCACCATGATCCTGTCGGTGCTGCCACCGATGGTGGTGCTCGCCCTGCAGGGCGGCGGTCACCTGATGGCGGCACTCGCGCTGGGATTTTCCGCGGTATCCATCGCCACGTTCATGACCCACAACCGCGAGGTGCTGCTGGCCTCCATCACCGCCGGCGAGATGCTCCGGCGCAAGGCACAGACCGATCACCTGACCGGCCTCGCCAACCGCGCTGCACTGATGCAGCGGCTGGAGGAAGCCTGTGGCGAACTGCCGGGCATGGGCCGCGGTCGCGGCCGTCCCTTCGCCGTGCTGTACGTGGACCTGGATGGCTTCAAGGCCGTGAACGACAACCACGGCCACGCGGCCGGCGATGAAATGCTGCAGCGGGTGGCGGCCTGCCTGCACCAGGCGGTGGGACCGGATGAGCTGGTGGCGCGCATCGGTGGCGATGAATTCGTGGTGCTGCTGCGGGATTCGGACGCGCTGACCGCACGCTCGGTGGCCGACGAGATCATCGACACCATCTCGCGCGAGCATCGCATCTCCGATGGCCGCGCGCTGCACGTGGGCTGCAGCGTGGGCATGAGCATGGCGCCGGACCAGGGCCGTCAGCCCGAAGTGCTGCTGGCACGCGCCGACGCCGCGCTGTATTCGGTGAAGAACCAGGGCAAGGGACAGACCGGAGTGTGGCGGGCGCTGGGGGAGGCGTAACTCCGGAGCGTCCGCGGCGTCGGGCGGGCGCCCCGGTCCGGGCGGTTTCAGAACACGTACTGCACGCCGCCGAACAGGCCGGCGGCACTGAAGCCGCGGCGGAACTCCCCGCGATACGTCAGCCGCGCAGCAAACCCTCCCGTGCGGTAGCTCACGCCGAGCCCGGCCTGCACCCCATCGCGACCGCCCTGCTCGCCATCCACGGTGAACGATGTGCCCGGCGCACCCACATAAGAGGCCGTGACGGTGCGCTCATCCAGCGCATGCTCGTGCAGCCAGGCAATGCCCAGTTCCGGCAACCATTCGCCGATGCCATGGGTGATGCGCCGGCCGATGCGGCCACCCAGCGTCGATACCAGCGACTGCGCGCTGCGACCCGCCACCACGGCGGCCAGCTCGCCGCCGGATTCGGTGAAGCCCTCCTCATGCTGCCGCGTGTACTGCAGCGAGGCGTACGGACCGAAGACCCAGTGGTTCGCTTCGAACAGCCGGCCGCCATTCAACCCTGCCGAGAAGGCGTTGCCATCGTGCGAGCCCGCCGCCACGGTGGTGGTGTCGCCCACCGCGATGCGGCGCGTGTGAGTGAAATCGTTGTTGCCGTACGAGGCGATCGCATCCATGTAGTAGCCGGAGCGGCTGTAGCTGCCGTACACCGAATACAGCCTGCTGGTCACGCGGCTGCGCCCGGTCAGATCATCCGCCTCCACATGATTGCCCACCACGCCCAGGCTCGCGCCGACGATGAAGTCGCCCACCAGCCGGTCGTATCCCAGCGCGTAACCTGACTGCCGGTAGTCATAGGCCGTCGTGCTGTCGCTGCCATCGCGATCACCGTTGCGGCGGAACCCGCGCATCCACAGGCCGAACTCGGGCCTGGGCGGATCGCGCCAGCCACTGAGCTGCCGCCCCGCCTGGGCGGCACCGACCGTGGCACTGCCCGCACCCAGCACCGGATCGAACAGCCGCTGCCACAGCGCATCGTCGTACTGGTTGAAGTTGTTCAGCGCCGCGGTGGTGCCGAAGGCATGGACCACCGGGCTCAGGCTGGCGTAGGTCTGCTGCAGTTCATCGCCCGTCAGCCCCTGGATACGGGCCAGCTGCCGGCGCATGGCATCGGCAGGCTCCTGCGCCGCCGCGTCCAGCGACTGCGCCATCACACGCCGGTTGCCGCTGCCGGCGATGCTGGCAAAGCTGCCCACATGCGCCACCACGTCGAAGGCCCCGGCCGTGCGTTCGGTGGTGAAGGACACCAGCGTGGTTGCATCCGGCAGCTGCACATCGTCGAAGGCGCTGTCCGCGTTGACGGCATCCGCCGCGATCACGCGGTAGCGCGTGCCATCGGCGTACAGGCCATCGTCGCGCGTCACGCGCAGCGTGCCGTCGAGGCGCACCGTGCCTGCCGCCTGCAGCGCGCCGCCATCGCCATCGCCCTCGATGCCCACCTGCAGTTGCCCGGTGGGCGCAAAGGTGTAGCCGCCGGCGAGCTTCACCACGCCTTCGTTCAGCGTCATGGTGCGCACGGTGTTGAGCGTGGGCAGGTTGAACACGCCGGCGCCGTTCTTGGTGACATTGGCGATCGTCGGCAGCGCGTGGCTGAAACTGCCATCGTTGTTCAGCACCAGGTCGAAGTCGCGACTGGTGTTGTACTCGAAGGCGCCGTTCAGCACCGGCGTGCCATCCAGCATCAGCGTGGCGCGTCCGCCGTACATGGCCACATTGCCATTGGTGACGGAATTGCGGCCCAGGCTGAGGATGACTTCCTGGTTGCCCGGGCTCGACAGGTGCACCGCGTAGCCATCGAAGCCGAGGATGCCGAAGAAGGTACGCCGCGCGGTGATGGTGCCGTTGTTCACCACCCTTGCGCCCTCGCCGGCCACATTCACCGCGGTGGCGGTCACCGCCTGCATCAGGTCCGGTCCGGGATAAGAGGTAGTGAGGTTTGCGGTGGCCTCGATGGTGCCGTTGTTGATTACCGTCTTGTAGCCCGTGCCGCCCAGGTTCACGCCATAGGCGCTGGGCGTGCCGCCGATACGCCGGCTGGTGGGATCGAACTGGCAGCAGTCGTTCTCGGCAATCACCGACGCCGAGGCGCGCGCCACGATGAAGCCGTCGTTGATCACGCTCTGGTTGCCACCGCCACGGGAGGCATCGATGCCGGCCGCCGTACCCCAGGTCTCGCGGTACCGGTACGGGCCACCATCGCCGGACTCGGAGGTCACATTCACCGTGGGCAGGGCCGTCACCAGGATGCTGCCGCTGTTGCGGATATCCAGCGTGCCGCCAGTCCAGATGCCGGTGGCGTGTCCTGCCGCGTACAGCTCGGTGCGGCTGTCGGCGTGACCGGCGCCCAGGCTGCCCGGACTGACGAAGTAACCACCGGTGGCGCGCGAGTTGGCGCTGACCTCGATGATGTCGGTGTTCACGATGGTGTACGTACCGACTCCGGTGCGGATGCCCATGGCCTCGCTGACGGAATTTGCGGTGGTGTAGGCATTGGCATCGCCGCTGCTGTAGCCCTCGGCGCGCACGCTGAGATCGCCGATGGGGCGCGTCAACGGCACGGCCACCACGGACAGCAGTGCGTTGTTCTCGATGACGGAGGTGCCGTTGCCGACCTCGATGCCATGGGCCGAGGCCGTGCTGTTGTCATTGGAGTAACCAGTGGCGCCACCGAAGGTGCGCCCGCCATCCACGTTCGCAAAGCCCATGGCCAGCGGCGCCGCGGTCACGTGGATGGCGCCATTGCTGCGGATCTGGTGGTTGCCGTTGCCCGCGACTATTCCGCTGGCCTCGCCGAAGGTGGAGGCATCGATGCGCGAGTTGGCGTTGTCCGAGGCGGTGCCGTCGGCGTCGGATTCGCCGCGCGCCACCGCGCTCACGTTCACCGCGATGGTGCCCTCGTTGATCACCACGGTGTTGCCGTCACCAAGTTCGATGCCCCTGCCCCAGGCTGAAACCACCACATCGATGTCGCCATTGCCGTCGCCGCTGGTGTCGCCGCCATTGGGATCGGTATAGGCGCGGCCCACGGTGTTCTCCATGTTCACGGCGATGGCGCCGGTGTTGAGCACCTGGTTCGCGCCATTGCCCGCGCGGATGCCGGCCGCGCGGGCCTCGATCTCGGTGGCCGTGTAGCTGATGGCCGTGCCGTCCGCGCCGAAGGAAAAGCCACTGCCGTCCGCGAAGGTGTCCGACGAGGCATTGCCCGTGGTGGCCGTCGTCACCGTGAGGTTGGCGCGGTTCATGATGGTGTTGTCGCCGTCGCCGGCGTCGATGCCCGCCGCCGCCAGGGTGCCGAAGCTGCGGCCTTCCACGCGGCCATCGCCGAAGAAGGTGCCGGCGCTGGCACTGTTGTTGGTGCGCGGCCCGATGGTGGCAGTGATGGCGAGCGCGCCGCGGTTGTCGATGGTGTCCGCGCCGCTGCCACCGCTGATGCCGGTGGCACTGGCTTCGGCCACCGCCTTGCCCGAAGCCTCGGAGCCGCCGCCCAGCGCCGCCATGGCCAGGCCATTGGTGGTGGCGTTGGCTGTGGCGGTGGCCGTGATGGCCGCGGTGTTGACGATGACATCCGCGCCATTGCCACCGTCGAGGCCAGTCACCGTGGCCTGCGCCTTCAACAATTCGTTGATGTCGGTATTGCCGGCGAAGGAAAACGCGGCGCGGTCCGAATCCACCGTCGCGGTGGCAGTGAGCATCAGCGCTGCCAGGTTCTCGATGCGGTCATCGTCGTCGCCACCGGCAAGGCCGGTGGTCATGGCACTGGCGCCGATGTCGGTGGCAGTGCCGGCATTGCCGAAGATGGCGTTGCCGCCGCCGGTGGCATCCAGCGTCGACTCCGCACTGGCGGTGAAGGCGGTCTCGTTGCGCAGCAGGTCCTTGCCCGCGCCACCGTCCAGCCCCACGGCATGAGTCTGCGCGGTCAGCGCCGCCTCGGTGCCGCTGCTGCCGAAGAAGGTCCAGTCCACGCTGGCGGCGTCGGCACGCGCGGTGGCCGTGATGGTCAGCTCACCGGCGCGCTGCGCCAGCGTGTCATCGCCGCTGCCGCCCTGCAGTGCCATGGCCGCCGCCTGCGCGTCCACGCCGGCGCGACTGCCCGACACGCCTGCCACATCCCATGAGGAGCTGCTGACATCGGCGGTGGATTTCGCGGTGATGCTCACTGCGGTCCCGCCCAGAATGGCGGTGTCGTTGCCCGCGCCACCGGTGATGGCCAGCGCCTGCGACAGCGGCGTGTTGGTGACGTCGCCGCCAGTGGTGCCGGCCACGGTGACCTTCAGGTCGTCGGCACTGGTGGTGCTGTCCGCGAGCAGGGTGAGGTTGCCTTTGCTGCTGATCTGGTCGTCCCCGTCGCCGCCATCGATGGCGGTGACGGTGGTCATTGCGTTGGACTTCGCATCGGTGCGCGAGGTGCCGGCCAGGGTCACTGAAATGGCCGAAGCATCCGCAGTGCTGGTCGCCGCGAGCTGCATCGCCGCGCCGTTCTGCACCACATCGTCACCATCGCCGGCGGTGATGCCGGTGGCACGCGCCTCGGCGGTGATGTTGGCATCGCCCTGGGTCTTGCCCGCGAGGTTGGCCGCCACCGACAGGCCGCTGGCCTCGGCCGTGCTGGTCACGGCGATGACACCACGGTTGTCGATGATGCTGTCGCCCGCGCCGCTCCTCACGCCGTAGCCATCGGCCAGCGCCATCGTGCTGGTCTCGCCCAGCGAATAGCCGCGCAGGTCCGCACTCACCGCGGTGCCACTGACGCTGGAAGACGCCGTGACATCGATGCGCCCGCTGTTGGCGATGCTGCCCTGCCGGCCCGCCACCGCAGGCGCCCCGCTCTCGCCGATGCCGATGGCGGTGGCCGTGGCATTCGCCTCCACATCCGCCACCGTCATGCCCGCGCCCAGTGCGAGCTCCGCGCCGACACTGATGCCCAGCGCGCCGGCACTGGCGGTGGAGCCCACGTCCAGGTGCGCGGCATTGACGATGTCGTTGCGGCCGCTGCCGCCGTCGATGCCGGTCACCGTGGAGCCGGCCTCGGCAGTGCCATCCACCAGCGCGGCACCGCCGCCCACGCCCAGCGCCGCGCTGATCGACACCGCGATGGCGAGGCCATCCGCATCCGCGTCCCCGCGCAGCGCGATGGCGCCGCGGTTGTCGATGACGTCGTTGCCGCTGCCGCCGTCGATGCCGGCCAGGCGTGTGTCGGCATGGGAGCTGGTATCGGCCAGCGCTGCGCTCAGCGCCACGCCGGCCATGGACAGGTTGGCGCTGAGCGAGGCACTGACCGTACTGGCCTGTGCGCCGATGTCGCTGATGGCCGTGATGGTGCCGGTGTTCAGGATCTGGTCATTGCCAGCGCCGCCGGCGATGCCGGTGGCGATGGTGGTGGAGTGCGTGCTGGTGTCGGCCATGGCGACTCCCGCCGCAACACCGGCATTCAGCGCGGCGTTCAAGGCCACCCCCACGGAGATGGCGTCGGTCCCGGCGCGGACATCACTGAGCGTGATGTCACCGGTGTTGACGACGCCATCGTTGCCCTCGCCACCGTCCAGGCCAGTGGCCGTGGCGGTGGCATTGGCACTGCTGTCGGCGATGGCGATGCCGGCCGCGACGCCATTGTTGGTTCCCGCCACTTCCAGCGAGATGCTGGCGGCCAGCGCACTGGCCGTGACATGACTGATGTCGATGACATTTTCGTTGTGCACCACATCGCTGTCGGCACCGCCATCGATGCCGGTGGCCGATGCCAGCGCGTCGCCACTGGCGTCGGCGACGCTGCCGGCGATGGACACACCATCCGCCGTGGCCGACACCGAGATCGCCACGGCGATGGCCAGCGAGTCGGCATTGGCATGCGCCTCGATGCGCTCGCGGTTCACCAGCGTGTCATTGCCTTCAGCACCAAGAATGCCGGCGGAGCGCGCATCGGCAACGGCTTCGGCACGGGCCAGCGCCGCACCCACCACGGCGCCCTGCTTGGCAAAGCCCACCTGCAGCGAACCGCTGCCGGCGGTGGCATCCGCCTCGGCGTTCGCAATGATGGTGCCGGAGTTGGTGACCTGGTCGCGGCCGCGACCGCCATCCACACCCACGGCGGTGGCAAAGCCCAGCGCGGAGGTATCCGTGGCCGCGAGATTGATGGTGACGCCCGCCGCCTTCACCGTGCCCGCCACCTCGACGCTGGCCGCCACCGTCAGCACATCGGTCTCGGCATTGGCGTTGATGGTGCCGGTATTGGTGATGATGTCGTCATCCACCAGGAAACCGGCCTTGTCCTCGTCGCGCACATCCTGCCGGTAGTTGGCGAGACCGCCGTCGATGCCGATGGCCGTGGCCTCGGCCAGCGTCATGGCGCGCGCGCCCACGGCATTGGCGCTGAACAGGTTTTCGCCTTCCTTGTACTTGACGTTCACCGAGGCGCTGGCGCTGATGGAATTGCCCTCGGCATCGGCACGGGCGCTGATGCTGCCGCTGTTGGAAATGACGTCGCTGCCGTCGTTGCCGCGCAGTCCCACCGCATCCGCCTGTGCCCTGGTCACCGTATCCGCCAGTGCCAGCGAGGCGCCGAGGCTGCCGAGCAGCGGGATGGAGCCGCCGCCCAGCGGGTTGTCGGTGAAGCCGGAGATATTGGCCGACACCGTCACGGCCTGCGCGGTGGCATTGCCGCCGGCCTCGATGGTGGCGTTGTTGTCGATGCGGTCGCCGCCGGCACCACCATCCATGCCGATGGCATTGGCCTCGGCGCCGGTGCCGGCACTGCCCAGCACGATGCCCGGCGTGGGGATCTTCCAGTCGATCAGCGAGACGCCGACGTTGATGCTGTTCTGGTAAGCCGCGGATTCAGCCAGCGCACGCACGACGTTGGTATTGCCCAGCGTATCCGCGGCGCTGCCGGCGGCCATGCCGGCGGCATTGCTGACGGCGGTGACGCCGATGCCGGCGATGCCCGTCTCGTCCATGAGGCCTTCGAACAGCGGCTTCAGGCCCTGCGGCGTGCCTTCGGAGGCCAGCGCGATGGTCAGTGAATTGGCATCGGCCCCGGCCTCGACATCAATCACCGCCGAATTGCCGATGGTGAGCGCGCCGGTGGAGTCGCGACCGTCGATGCCGGTGCCATTGGCCGTCACCGTGGTGCCGCCCTGCGCCGGCTTTGGATCCACCAGCGTGATGTCCAGGTAGCTCATGTTCACGCTGATGTCGTCGGACTCGGCCTCCGAACGCACGGTGAGATTGCCGCCATTGGCAATCGTGCCGCTGCCCGGTCCAGCCTTCAGCGCAGTGGCGCTGGCGGTCACGTTGAGTGCGGCGTCGACCACGGACGAATCCGCCAGGTTGATTTCGATGCTGGTGCTGTTGCTGCTGGCCGAGGCGTTGGCGCTGACCTGGCCCTGGTTGGCCAGCGACCAGCCAGCGTCGGGACCGCTGGTGGCGGCGATGCCGATGGCATCCGCAATGATGTCGGTCCTGACGTTGCCGCGCGTGGTGTCGGCGAAGTTGTGCTCCACATTGACGTTCAGCAGCTCGGCAGTGGCGCTGGCCTGCACCTGGCCGCTGTTGGTGATGCTGTCCGCGCCACCGTCGCCGGCAATGCCGGTGGCCGCTGCCTTCACGACATTCGTCGCGCTCACCACATCGCCGCCCGCCAGCGTCACTGGCGCCGTGATGGTCTGCAGGGTGGCATCGGCCGTGGCCGTGGCGGTGCCGCTGTTGAGGATGGTGTCCTTGCCGCCACCGCCACTGACGGCGATGCGCGCGGCGGCCACGCGGTAATCCACTGTGCCGCTGCCGAACTCGGAGAAATCCGGCAATGGTGGCGGCACGCTCTGCGTGACCGTCTGGCTCACCGTGACGCTGCCGCTGTTGGTGATGTTGTCGTTGCCCTCGCCGCCCTCCACCGGCGCAGTGGCCGGACCCGCACAGACGATGGTGTCGCTGCCGGCCGTGGGTGCCGGCGAACATGCCTGTGCAGACTGGGCATGCGCCAGCATGATGGGCAGCACCACGGACAGCGCGGTACGAGCCAGGGGCCAGCGGGGCGCAACACTCGGCGGGGAACGCTTGGGCATGGGTAACCAGTCCTTTAGTCAGGTCGCCGCAGATTGCGGCAGCCGCTCCCAGGGAGCGATACGGCAGGCGTCGTATTTGCAGCGCCGCGGGGGCGCGGGATCATCCCGGTGAATGCAAACCCGCTTTTATGGCAAACGCCGTCAGCTCCGCCGCATTGTGCAGGTCCAGCTTGCGCATCAGGTTTTCCCGATGCTTGCGCACGGTGGGCAGGCTGATGAACAGCTGTTCGGCAATGGCCTGGTTGCGCTCGCCGGCCGCGATCATCGCGAGGATCTGCGCCTCCCGTGCGGTCAGCGGTTCGGAGCCGGCCGCTTCAGGTGCCGGTTCGAACGCGGTGGCAATGGCCGGGCTCACGTATTCATCACCCTGCACCACCGCGCGCAATGCGGTCAGCAGCTCCTCGCCGCCCGACTGCTTCAGCACATAGCCTTCGGCGCCGCAGCCCAGCGCATAGCGCACCGTGTCGCGTTGCAGGCTGCCTGTGACGAACAGCACGCGCACCTCCGGCAGCCCGGCGCGCACCCGGCGCATCACCTCGGCACCGTCGAAATCCGGCAGCAGGAAATCCAGCACCAGCACGTCGGGCTTCAGCTGCTGCGTCAGCCGCACCGCCGATTCCCCATCGCCGGCCTCGCCGACGATGTCGATATCGTCCTCCAGCGACAGCAGCATGCGCATGCCCTCGCGCACCATCTGGTGGTCGTCGGCGAGCACGATGCGGACGGCCTGGCCGGTGTGGTTGTCGTTCGTTGTCACGTGCCCAAGCGTTCCCTGGCGACTCGCCTCTGCTAGTGTTCCGCAACCACATGAACGCGTCCACCCTTCCGGCTGCGCCCGTATCCGACCGCGCCTCGCTGCTGGCGCAGCACCTCACGCTGATGCTCAAGCAGGTCAAGGCCGTGTTCGGCGGCAACTTCGTGATGGCGGCCTTTGCCGTGGTGGCACTGTGGAATTTCGCGGATCACGGCCGGCTGCTGGTCTGGGTGGGTGCGGTGTTCGCGCTGACCGGCGCGCGCATGGTGTTCGTCGCGGCCTACCACCGTGCCCAGCCGGGGCCGGAACAGGCCACGCGCTGGGCGTGGATGTTCGCGGCCACCTCCGCGGCTTCCGGCCTCGTGTGGGGTTCGATGGCGCTGCTGTTCTTCGATGCCTCGCAACCGCTGAGCGTGCTGTTCGTGTGCTGGGCGCTGGCCGGCATGACCACCGCCGCGGTGCCGACACTGTCGAACTTCATGCCGGCCTATGTCGGGTTTTCGGTGCCGGCACTCGTGCCCTACTCCATCCTGTGCTTCATCGAGGGCGGCACGGTGTTCATCACCCTGGGCCTGCTGACGTTCTACTTCCTCGCCGCGAACCTGGTGTACGCGCGCACCTCCAACCGCACCATCGGCCAGTCCATCCAGTTGCGCTTCGAGAACCTGGCGCTGCTGGAGCAGCTGCAGTTCCAGAAGGAGCGCGCCGAGAGCGCCAATGCGGCAAAGAGCAAGTTCCTGGCGGCGGCCAGCCACGACCTCCGGCAGCCCACGCATGCGATGGGGCTGTTCGTCGGCACGCTGGAACGGTTGATGCAGCGGGATGTGAGCGGACACAGCGGCACGGTGTTCGGGCCGGTGGTCAGCCGCATGCGCACCACGCTGAAGGGCATGGGCAATCTCTTGAACTCGCTGCTGGATACCTCGCGACTGGAGGCCGGGGCCGTGCCGGTGGAGCTCACCACGCTGCGCGTGCAGGATCTGTTCGACCGGTTGAACAATGAGTTCCAGGGCGCGGCGAAGGCGAAGGACCTGGAACTGCGTTTCCACCCCACCACCCTCACCGTCACCAGTGATGCCATCCTGCTGGGGCGCATGCTGTCGAACCTGATGGCCAATGCCGTGAAGTACACCGCGCGGGGGCGCATCCTCGTTGGCTGCCGCCGGCGCGGCGGCATGGTGGAAATCCAGGTGCATGACACCGGCATCGGCATCGCCGCCGAACATCAGCAGGCGGTGTTCGAGGAATTCGTGCAGCTGGACAATACGGCGCGCAATCGCGAACAGGGGCTCGGGTTGGGGCTATCCATCGTCAGCCGTGCGGCGCTGCTGCTGCATCATCCCCTGAAGCTGCAGTCGTCAGCGGGGCGCGGTTCGATGTTCTCGGTCACCGTGCCGCGCTCGAAGGGCGGCGTGCCGCGCGACATCACGGTGCCCGGCAGGATCAGCGCACAGCAGACCGGCACCGTTGTCGTGGTGGACGATGACGCCTCGGCGCGCGAAGCGCTGGATGACCTGCTGACCGCACACGGGTATGACGTGATCGCAGTTGCCGGCATCCAGCAGGCGCATGAACGCATTGAAGGCAGGAACGTCACGGCGTTGATGATCCTTGCCGATTACCGGTTGGGAGAGAACCTCACCGGTGTCGCAGCCATCCGTGCGATCCAGCGGTTGCTGGCGCGGCCGGCGCCCGCCGTCATCATCACCGGCGATACGTCTCCGGATCGCATCCGGGAAGCGCAGGCCAGCGGATATCCCCTGCTGCACAAGCCGCTGGAAGCAGCCACACTGCTCGAGGTTCTGCAGTCGTCGAAGATGCAGGGGCAAGTGCCGTGAAGTTTCCAGACACTGATCGCATGACCAGCCATTTCGCCCGCATGTGGATCGGCTTCGGTGTCGCGGCATTGCTCATTGTCTTGTTGTCCTCGAATCTGTGGTTGATGCCACAGCACGCCCCCGGCGTCGTTCCCAGTCTGATGGCGCTCTTCTCCCTGCCCTTTGTGCTTGCGTTTGCCGCCTACCAGAGAGCGGCATGGAGGACCCAGGCGGCGACCGGCGCGAGTTCTTCCGCGCGATCGACGAGGCTGCCGCGGCTCGTGTTGTGGTTGACTGGCGCGGCGGGACTGCTGTGGTGGGGAATTGCCGCGGACTGGCTGCTGTCGCTGCTGGTCACCTTTGTCCTGTTCGTCTTTCTTCTGATCCAGACGGCAGCGATTGCTGGCCGCGCGCGCTACGCCTCGCGCCGGATCTGGCCCGACATCACGGCCTGTATCTGCCTGACGGTTCTTGTCCTGAGTGCCGCGGTGACCGCATGGCCGTTGCGCCTGCTTTTCCTTGCATCACGCAGTCAGCTGGACGCCATGGCGGCGCGCGTTGAGGCAGGGCTGCCCGTGGAGGCTCCGGCATGGGTCGGGGCGTTCCGCATTGCCCGGACGGAAATCCGCACGCAGGGATGGGGAGGAGGTACCTGTCTCTGGGTATTTCCCAATCCTGGCAATCCGACGGGACTGCTCCGCAGCGACAAGCCGGGAGGACCCGGCGCCAACGTCAACCGGAAGATCCGGTTGAGCGAGCATTGGTACTACGTCAGCGAGGACTGAGATGTGCGGTTCTTGCTGAATTGGCGAGGGCCGGAATTATTGTGCCTTCCAGTTTCCAGGCTATCGAGCGATACCTGATCCAGGTTTTTTTGAGCGGACTTCCGATACCGCCGTCCGGCCTGAGCTCGGCAATTGGCGGAAGGGGTGGGATTCGAACCCACGGTGGGCGTTAACCCACGCCAGTTTTCAAGACTGGAGCCTTAAACCGCTCGGCCACCCTTCCCCACAAACCGGATTCTCAGGCTCCGCCTGAATACCCGCCCTGGAACGTCGAATACACCTTCTCATCCGTGGTGATGAACTCCAGCAACGCAGGCTTGCCTTCCTTCGTCGCCTTGATGCCGCGCTTCAGCGCGTTGACGATCTCGCCCGGCTCGGTGACGCGTTCGCCGTAACCGCCCAGCGCCTTGGCGAACTCGCTGTAGTTGCCGGAGATGTCCGTGGACCGGTAGCGGTCCTTGGACGACTTCATGATCTTGAATTCCATCGCCATCGAGAAGTTGTTGAACAGGATGGACAGGATGGGAATGTTGCAGCGGACGCAGGTCTCGAAGTCCATGCCCGTCATGCCGATGGCGGCATCGCCCCAGAAGTTCACGCACAGCTTCTTCGGGTTGGCGAGCTTTGCGCCCATGGCGAGCGCGAGGCCATACCCCAGGTGCGTGCTCTTGCCCCAGCCGATGTAGGTCAGCGGCGCCTGCGTGGCCCAGAACGGCGAGAGTTCATCGCGCGGGCTGCCGGCATCGTGCGTGACGATGGTGTTCTTCACGTCGGTGAGGTGCAGGAAATCCCAGATCACCCGGTAGGGCTGCATGGGCTTCTGGTTGCTGGTGAGGCGCGGGGTCCACTCCTTCCACCAGGGCGCGTTGAACTTCTTGATGCTGGCGGCCACCTTCGGGGTGAGCCCGCGCGGCTTCTTCAGCCGGTCCTTCAGTGCTTCATGCAGCATGCCAAGGCCGAGCTTCGCATCGCCCACCAGCGCCACATCGGCCGGCAGGTTCTTGTCGATGTCCATGGGCTCGGTGGTGTTGTGGATGAAGCGCTTGCCCTTCACCGGGAACTTGATGCCGAAGCTGGTGGCGCTGAACGAGGCCCCGGCGCCGAACACCACGTCGGATTTCTCAACGTACGCGGCCAGCGCGCGCGACATGGCGACACCGCCGGCCCCCAGTGCCAGTGCGTGCGTTTCGTCGAAGGCGCTCTTGCCCTCGAGACTGGTGCAAACCGGCGCTTCGAGCAGCTCGGCCACGGACTTCAGTTCATCCCAGGCCTTGGCGTAGTGCACGCCCTGCCCCGCATAAATCAACGGCATCTTCGCCTTGACCAGTTTGTCGGCAGCCTCCTCGATGGCCGCAGGATCCGGCGCGCTCTTCGCGCGCTTCGCCGGCTTGTAGTCAATGGGGCCTGGTACTTCCAGCGCCCACACATCATGCGGAATCTCCAGCATCACCGGGCCGGGCCGACCGTTCTTCGCGAAGCTGAAGGCGCGGCGCAATGCCGGCACGATCTGCTCGGGCACGGTCACCGTCTCCACGTGCTTGGTCACATGCTGGAAGTTCAGTGCGCAGTTGAAGTTGGGCTTCACGTGCAGGGTGCTGCGCGGATAACCACCCGGGATCACCACCAGCGGCACGGCCTCGCTGTACGCCTGCGCCACGGCACCGAAGGCATTCTCGATGCCCGGCCCGAGCTGGCAGCAGAACACGCCCACGTTCTCGCCCGAGCTCATGCGCGACAGGCAATCCGCCATGTGCACGCCGACGCGCTCCTGGCGCACCACCAGCGGCCGGATGCCCGCCTCGGCGGCGGTCTCGGTGAGGGGATTCAGCGGATAGGTGAGCAGCACCTCCACGCCTTCGCGCTTGAGGATCTCTGCGGCGACTTGGGCAACGTTCATCTTGCGGTTTACCTGCACGGCCAAAAGGAAACCGCCCCCGGCAAGGGGGGCGGAAAAGCTGCGCATGTTTACCCGTTCCGGGCCGGGAACTCAAATCCCCGGGCGGGTGGGCCGGATCAGCCGCGCGGTGCGGCGGCCGGCGCTCCGGCTGGTGCGGCCGGCGCATTGCCGTAGCCACCGCCGCCACGCGGCTCGGAGCGGATCTTGTCGCGGGTGGTGATGAATTCCAGCAGCACCGGTTTGCCTTCCTTGGTGGCATTGATGCCATTGACCAGCGCATGGGCCACCTGGCCCGGGTCGGTGACGCGCTCGGTGTAGCAGCCCAGCGCCTTGCCGAAGTCGGCGTAGTTGCCGGAGATGTCGGTGGAGTTGTACTTGCGGCGCGAGGTGGCCATCTGCCGGTCTTCCATCGCCATGGCGAAGTTGTTGAACAGGATGGACATGATCGGGATCTTCGCGCGCGCGCAGGTTTCGAAATCCATGCCGGTCATGCCGATGGCGGCATCGCCCCACATGTTGATGCACAGCTTGTTGGGCTGGGCCACCTTGGCACCCATGGCAAGGCCGAGGCCGTAGCCCAGCTGGGTGCTCTTGCCCCAGCCGATGTACGACAGCGGCGAAGTGGACTTCCAGAACGGCGAGAGCTCGTCGCGCGGGCTGCCGGCATCGTGCGTGATGATGGTGTTCTTCACATCGGCGATGTTCATCAGGTCCCAGATGACACGGTAGGGTTCCAGTGGCTTGGAATTGCTGGTCAGGCGCGGCATCCATTCGGCCATCCACGGCGCATTGACTTCCCTGATCTTCGCCTCGAGCGCCGGGCGCAGGCCACGCGGCTTTTTCAGCCGGTCCTTCAGCGCCTCGTGCAGCGCGGCGAGCGCGAGCTTCGAGTCGCCGAGCAGCGGATACTTCGCTTCGATGTTCTTGTTGATGTCGTAGGATTCGTTGGTGTTGTGGATGAAGGTCTTGTTGGCCGTCGGGAAACGGATGCCGAACCCCGTGGCCGAGAAGCTGGCGCCGGCGCCGAACACCAGGTCCGACTGCGCCACCCACACGTCCACCGCGCGCGACATGGTCGGACCGCCCGAACCCAGCGCCAGCGGATGCGTCTCGTCGAAGGCGCTCTTGCCCTCGAGGCTGGAGCACACCGGTGCTTCCAGCAATTCGGCCACGGCCTTCAGCTCGTTCCAGGCCTTGGCATAGTGGATGCCCTGCCCGGCGTAGATCAGCGGGTTCTTCGCGGCGATCAGTGCGGCGGCGGCGGCGTCGACATCTTTCGGATCCGGCCCGGTGAGTATGCGGCGCGCCGGGGTGTAATCCACATCGGCGGCGGAGTTCACGCCCTGCATCGGCGAGCCGAGGCCGGCACCACCGGCGAATTCGATCAGCACCGGACCGGGACGGCCGTTGCGCGCGATGGTGAAGGCGCGGCGCAGCGCCGGCAGCACCTGGTTCGGGCTGCTCACGATCTCCGCATGCTTGGTGATGTGCTGGAAGTTCATCGTGGCGTTGAACGCCGGCCGGATGAACGAACCGCCGCCACTGGGGAACACCACCAGCGGCACGCCTTCGCTGTAGGCCTGCGCCACGGCGCCGAAGGCATTCTCGATGCCCGGGCCTTCCTGGCAGGCGAACACGCCGACCTTGTCGCCGGAGGAGAGCCGGCCCATGGCATCGGCCATGTGCACGCCGATGCGTTCCTGGCGAACCACTATCGGCCGGATGTCCACTTCGGCGCAGCGCTCGGTGAGTGAATTCAACGGATAGGTCAGCAGCACATCCACGCCTTCGCGCTTCATGACCTCGGCGACGACGTGACCGACCGTCAGACCTCTGGCCGCGTTGTTGTTCTGTTCCATGGACCTGCCCCTGTGAATGTTTCGGTGTACGACCGCGCGCGTATAAATACCCCTTCCGCCGCTGAACCACAATCTGCGACACTGCGTTGCGCTATCCGACGGGGGAGTAAGACAAAAATGCTCGGAAAACTGCTGGGAATCCTGTTGGCCGTAGTTGGCGCCGGTGCCCTCACCGGCATAGCGGTGATGCGCAAGGAGCCCATCAACTCGCTGTGGATAGTCACCGCCGGGGTATGCATCTACTGGCTCGGCTACCGCTTCTACGCCAAGTGGATCGAAACCAGGGTGTATGTCATTGACCGCACCCGCGCGACTCCCGCGGAGCGGCTCAGCAACGGCCGCGACTTTGTCCCCACCCAGCGCTGGGTGCTGTTCGGCCACCACTTCGCCGCCATTGCCGGCGCCGGGCCGCTGGTGGGCCCCACACTCGCCATGCAGTTCGGCTATCTGCCGGGCACGCTGTGGCTGATCGTGGGCGCGGTACTGGGCGGCTGCGTGCAGGACATGGTGGTGCTGTTCATCTCCACGCGCCGCAATGGCAAGAGCCTGGGGCAGATGGCGCGCGACGAGCTGGGCGCCATCGGCGGCACCGCTGCCATGATCGGCACGCTGATGATCGTGGTGATCGTCATCGCGGTGCTCGGCCTCGTGGTGGTCAATGCCATGAAGCACAGCCCATGGGCCACCTTCACGGTGTTCATGACCATACCGATCGCGCTGCTGGTGGGCATCTACATGCGCGTATGGCGCCCGGGCAAGGTGCTGGAAGGTTCGGTTATCGGGCTCGCGCTGCTGATCTTCGCCGTGGTCGCGGGCAACTGGGTGGCCGAGGACGCGGTATGGGGCGCGCGCTTCAACCTGGAAGGCACCACGCTGGCCTGGACGGTGATCGGCTACGGCTGGGTGGCCGCCATCCTGCCCGTGTGGGTGCTGCTGGCGCCGCGTGACTACATCTCCACCTTCCTGAAGATTTCGGTGGTGGTGCTGCTGGTAGTGGCAGTCATCGCCATCCACCCCACCATCAAGATGCCGGCGCTGACGCGCTTCACCGACGGCACCGGCCCGCTGTTCGCCGGCAAGGTGTTCCCGTTCGTGTTCATCACCATCGCCTGCGGTGCGCTGTCGGGCTTCCACGCGCTGGTATCCAGCGGCACCACGCCGAAGATGGTTTCGAACGAAGGCGACATCCGCCTCGCCGGCTACGGCAGCATGGCCATCGAATCGCTGGTGGGCATCATGGCGGTGATCGCCGCGACGCTGCTCGACCCGGGCGTGTACTTCGCCATCAACAGCGGCGCCGGCGTGGTCGGCGCCGCCGCGGCCGATGCGGTGAAGACCATTTCGGACTGGGGCTTCCCAGTCACCGTCGAGCAGATGCAGCAGCTGGCGAAGGATGTCGGCGAAAGCTCGCTATTCGCGCGCACCGGCGGCGCGCCCTCGCTGGCCGTGGGCATGGCCAGCATCTTCAGCAGCGCCTTCGGCAAGGGGCTCGTGGCGGTGTGGTACCACTTCGCCATCATGTTCGAGGCCATCTTCATCCTGACCACGGTGGATGCGGGCACGCGCGCCTGCCGCTTCCTGCTGCAGGATGCGCTGGGCCAGGTGGTGAAGCCGCTGGGCCGAACCTCCTGGTATCCCTCGGTGCTGATCGCAAGCTCGCTGGTGGTGGCGGCCTGGGGTTACTTCCTCTACATCGGCGTCATCGACCCGAACGGCGGCATCAACATCCTGTGGCCGCTGTTCGGCATCGCCAACCAGATGCTGGCGGCGATCGCGCTGTCGGTGTGCACCGGCGTGCTGATCAAGAGCGGCAAGCTGCGCTACGCCTGGGTGACCGTGTTGCCGCTGGTGTGGATCAGCATCGTGACCACCACTGCCGCCTGGCAGAAGATCTTCAGCCCCAACGTGAGGCTCGGCTTCTTCTCCGCCGCGGACAAGATGGCCAATGACCTCGCCGCCGGCGCGCTGGCGCCCGAGCGTGCCGCGGTGGCGCCGACGCTGATCTTCAACCAGCGCCTGGATGGCTGGCTCACGGTGCTGTTCCTGGTGCTGATGTGGACGGTGATCATCGCCATGGTCCGCGTATCGCTGCGCCACCTGGCGGGCAAGCCGGTACCGGCGAGTTCCGAAGTGCCGCATGCACCGACGCGGCTGGACCCGGCGACACTGGGAGCGCACTGAGCGATGAAGACCGGTGCTGACAACAGCGTGCGGCGGTTCCTGTCCTCGGGACTGTCGCTGCTGCGCGGGGTCACCGGCGACGACGCCTACGACAAATACCTCGCGCACATGCGCGCCAGCGTTCCCGACCAGACGCCGATGAGCGCGCGCGAATTCTTCCGCGCGCAACTGGAGAACAAGTGGAGCTGCGTCAGCGGCTGCTGCTGAGCGGGCTCGCGCTGCTCGGCGCAGCCGGCGCCACGGCTGCGGACTTCGAGCACCTGACTCGCCTCGCCGGCCGCGGCGCCGGGGTCAGCGCCGCCGTGTGGGATCTGGACGGCGACCGCGCCCTCGCCCAGCTCACCGCCACGCAGCGCCTGACGCCGGCCTCGCTCACCAAGATCCTGGTGGCCGAGGCGGCGCTGCAGACCTGGGCACCGGACAAGACCTTCGCCACCGAACTGCGCGCCGCCAGCGCCCCTGTGGATGGCACGCTGAAGGGCGATCTGATCCTGCGCAGCGAGGGCGATGCCACGCTGGATGAAACCACGCTGTGGGGACTGGCCGCACAGCTGCGCGCGCTGGGTATCCGCCGCATCACCGGCCGCTTGCTGGTGGAACGCGCGCCCTTCGGCGAACTGGCCTGCGACACCATCGACCGCTGCAGCGGCATGCGACGCAGCAGTCGCGCGTACAACGCCGCGCCCAGCGCCATCGGCGTGAATTACGGCAGCTGGTGCATTGCCGTGCGCGCGCTGGCCGGCGCCACCCGCGCCAGCGTCGGCGGCTGTGCCACGGGGGAGCTGCCGATTCCGCTCGGCGGCAGCGTGCGCGTGGCGGCGCAGGGCGCGGCGCTGTCGATCGAGCGCAGCACCGACGAGCAGGGCGATCGCATCTTCGTCAGCGGCAACATCGCGCCGGGCGCGGAACGCAGCGTGCATCGGGCCATGTCCGATCCGGCCGCCGGCACGGGGCTGATCCTGCGCTCGATCCTGCAGCAGACCGGCATCGCGGTGGAAGGCGGCGTGGAGACCACCATCGTCGCGGGCCTGGCTCCGCAGCTGCTGGCGAAGGTGGACGGCCTGCTGCTGCAGGAACAGGTCGGGCGCATGATGCGCTGGTCGAACAACTACATCGCCGATGTGCTGACCATGGGCATTGCGCTGGCCCGCAATGGCGTCCCGCCGCTGTCGCTGGCGGAGGCGGCGAAGGTGCTGGTGACGACGCCGGGCCCCGATGGTCCGGTGCTGGAGAGCGGCAGCGGGCTCACCACCAGCAATCGCCTTTCCGCACAGGATCTGGTGGATGTACTGCGCCGGGCGTACCGGGACCCGCGCCGTTTCCCGGCGTTCTACGGTGCCTTCGTGGTGCCACGCGATGCCGCTTTCGTCTACCTCAGGCAAGGCAATGCCGACTGGCTCGATCGCGTCGCGCTGAAGACCGGCTCGCTGAGCGAACCGGTGCTGGTCAATGGCATCGCCGGGTACCTGCGCAAGCAGAATGGCGGCTACATGGCTTTCGCCATCATCGTGAATGGCAGCGCACGACTGCCACAGCTCACCGGCAACGAGGCACTGGCCGCGGCGCGTGCGGACCTGGAGTCACTGCTGTCGCGCTATTGATGCCGCGTATCGGCGCGGCGGCTCAGTGGCGGTTCATGCCATCCGCATGGCACTAGATCGCGAGCTTCTCCGCGCCGAAATACGGCCGCAGCGCCGCCGGCACCGTGATCGAACCATCGGCGTTCTGGAAGTTCTCCAGCACGGCCACCAGCGCACGGCCCACCGCCACTCCTGAACCATTCAGCGTATGCAGCGGCTCGGGCTTGCCGGTGGCGGGGTTGCGCCAGCGCGCCTGCATGCGCCGCGCCTGGAAATCCATGAAGTTGCTGCAGGAGGAAATCTCGCGGTAGCGCTGCTGGCCGGGCAGCCACACTTCCAGGTCGTAGGTCTTGCTGCTGCCGAAGCCGATGTCGCCGCCACACAGCGCCACCACGCGATACGGCAATTCGAGCTTGCGCAGGATGGCCTCGGCGTGCGCGGTGAGTTCCTCGTGCGCCTGCTGCGATTTGGCAGGCTGGACGATCTGCACGATCTCGACCTTGTCGAACTGGTGCTGCCGGATCATGCCGCGCGTGTCCTTGCCGGCGGAGCCCGCCTCGGCGCGGAAGCATGGCGTGTGCGCCACCAGCTTCAGTGGCAGCGCGCCTGCTTCCAGGATCTGCTCGCGCACCAGGTTGGTCACCGGCACTTCGGCAGTGGGGATCAGGTACAGCGGATGCTCGGCGCGCACCGCGAACAGGTCATCCTCGAACTTGGGCAACTGGCTGGTGCCGCGGAAGCAGTCGGCCGAGGCCATGTAGGGTACGTACACCTCGGTATAACCATGCTCGCCCGTGTGCACATCGAGCATCAGCTGCGCCAGCGCGCGGTGCAGTCGTGCCACCTGCCCGCGCAGCACCACGAAACGGGAGCCGGCAATGCGCGCGGCCGCTTCGAAATCCATGCCGTGGGCCAGCGCCTCGCCGAGCTCCACGTGGTCGCGGGGCTTGAAGTCCATGGTGCGCGGCGTACCCCAGCGGCGCAGCTCCACATTGGCGCTCTCCTCCAGGCCCTCCGGCACGCTTTCCTGCAGCAGGTTGGGCAGCGTCAGCGCCAGTGCGTCGAGCTCCGCCTGTACGGCGTTGATGGTGGCCTCAGCGGCCACCAGCTGTGCGCCCAGTTGCTCGCCGGCGGCGATCAACGGCGCCACGTCCTCGCCCCTGCCCTTGGCCATGCCGACTTTCTTCGCGCTGGCATTGCGCTCGGCGCGCAGCCGGTCCGCCTCCACCTGCGCGGACTTGCGGCGCTCCTCGAGCAGTGTGAAGGCCTGCACGTCCAGCCTGAAGCCACGACGCGCAAGGTTGGCAGCCACCTCGGCGGGTGCGCTGCGCAGCAGTTTCGGATCGATCACTTATTGCTTCCTGTCGGTGTTCTTCGTGGTCTCGTCCTGCGCGCGGCGCCGCTGCATGGCCTCGGCGATGCGGATCTCGAAGCCGCGCGGGACGGGGAAATAATAGCGCCGGTCGGGCATTTCGTCGGGCAGGTAGCGTTCGCCGGCGGCGTAGGCATCGGCCTCGTCGTGCGCGTAGCGGTAACCCTCGCCGTGGCCCAGCTCCTTCATCAACCGGGTCGGGGCGTTGCGCAGCCGCGCCGGGACCTCCAGCGATCCATAGCGCGCGACATCCTCGCGCGCGGCGCCAAAGGCCGCGTAGACGGCATTGCTCTTGGGCGCCACCGCCAGGAACACCACGCATTGCGCCAGTGCCAGCTCACCTTCAGGGCTGCCGAGGCGTTCATGGGCCTCCCAGGCTTCCAGCGCCATGGGCAGTGCGCGCGGATCGCCGAGACCGATGTCCTCGGTGGCCATGCGCGTGATGCGCCGCGCGAGATAGGCCGGGTCGCAACCGCCATCCAGCATGCGCGCCAGCCAGTACAAGGCGGCATCCGGGTCCGAACCGCGCACCGCCTTGTGCAGGGCCGAGATTTGGTCGTAGAAGGCATCGCCGCCCTTGTCGAAACGGCGGCGCGTGCCGGCGGCGAGCTCGGCGATCTGCTGCTCGTCGATGCGGCCGTCCACGGCGAGGTCGGCGACGGTTTCCAGCAGGCCCAGGGCGCGGCGCGCATCGCCGTCGGCCGCGGCGGCGAGCGCGTTGATGGCGCTGTCGCTGGCGCTGAGGTTGCGTCCGCCAAGGCCGCGGGCGGGGTCGGTGAGCGCACGTCGCAGCAAGGCCGCGATATCCGCTGCACCCAGCGGCTTCAGCACGTACACCCGCGCCCGGGACAGCAACGCGCCGACCACTTCGAACGACGGGTTCTCGGTGGTGGCACCGATGAACACGATGGTGCCGTCCTCGACGAAGGGCAGGAACAGGTCCTGCTGCGCCTTGTTGAAGCGGTGCACCTCATCGAGGAACAGCACGGTGGCGCGGCCGGCGGCGCGCAGCTGTTTCGCCTGCTCCACCGCGGCGCGGATGTCCTTCACGCCGGCCATCACGGCCGACAGCTGGATGAACTCGGCATCCATCGCTGCCGCGAACATCCTTGCCAGCGTGGTCTTGCCGGTGCCCGGCGGGCCCCACAGGATCATGGAATGCAGCTGACCGCGGTCCAGCGCCGCGCGCAGCGCGCGCCCCGGCGCCAGCAGATGCTGCTGGCCGACGAATTCATCCACCGTGGCAGGCCGCATGCGGTCGGCAAGCGGCCGCAGCGGCATGCTCACGCGCGTGCTCCGGTGAAGTGCGCCTCGACCCAGCGTGCCCAATGGCCCAGCGGCGTCAGCACCAGCACCACGCCGATCAGCACGCCGAGCGTGTCCGCCAGCACGTCGAACCACTCTGCTTCGCGGCCCAGGCCCATTGCGCCCTGCGCGACCTCGATCAATGCGCCGAAACCCACCACCGCCAGCGCCACCCAGTGCAGGTCACGGCGCACCACGATGCTGCCGAACCAGAACGCCACGGCGCCGAAAGCGAGGAAATGCTCGGTCTTGTCCGACATGCCCACCTTGGGCAAGTCGTGGACCGGCAGCAGGCAGACCACGGTGATCGCCAGCACCATGAACATCCCGATGGACAACCAGGTACGCCGATACCGCAGTTCGGGCAGGACGATGGGCTTCAAGGCACCACCGGTTTGCCGATCAGGTCCACGCCTTCGGGCAGCACGAACTGCGTCAGGGCGGGATCAACGGCCGCGTTGCGCTTCACGCCGGTGAAATCCAGCGTGGAACGCTGGCCCAGCTTGTCCACGATCACCAGCCGCGCCAGTTCCCTGCCCTTGAAGCCGAACGAAGCCTCGCGGAAATCCGAGGCCGGGTCCCTGGGCTGCGCGCGCACCCATTCCAGACCTTCGCGCCGGCCCGTGGACTGCACCACGAATGCCTTGCGCAGGTCGGTACCGCCCGCGAGCATCATCACCGGGGACTGCGACAACGCTTCGGTGAGCGGCCTCACCGTGGTCGTCTCCAGGTCGCGATCCAGGCTCCACACATTGCGGCCGTCGGCGATCATCAGCCGTCCGCCCTCGTCGGCGGCATCCGGCACCGACTCCCAGCGGAACTTGCCGGGGCGCACGATCAACAGCTTGCCGCGCTCCTTGTCCGTGGGCTTGCGATCCGCATCCACCGTAGTACGCGTGAAATCGGCGGACCAGGTCTCAAGGCCGGTGAGGTATGCATCGAGCACGGTGGTATCGGCAGCCAGGAGCTTCGCCGACAGCAGGCACGCCGGCAGCAGCATCAACAGGAGGCGCAGCTTATTCATCGGCGTTGCCTCCAGGCACCAGCACTTCGCGTGAACCATTGGGTTGCAGCGGTCCCACGACGCCGGCGGCTTCCATCGCCTCCAGCAACCGGGCCGAGCGGTTGTAGCCGATCTTCAGGCGCCGCTGCACGTACGAGATCGATGGCTTGCGCTCGCTGATGTCGATCTTCACGGCCTCGTCGTAAAGCGCATCCTGTTCGACATCCGCGCCGGGCATGCCGCCGCCCTCGCCTTCGCCGCTGATGCCCGGAATCGGCTGCGATGGACCGGACAGCACCTCCTCGATGTAGTCCGGCGGATCGGCACTCTTCAGCGCATTGACCACGCGATGCACCTCGTCATCGGACACGAAGGCACCATGCACGCGGTTCGGCACGGAGGTGCCGGGTGGCAGGTACAGCATGTCGCCATGACCCAGCAGCGACTCGGCGCCGCCCTGGTCCAGGATGGTGCGCGAATCCACCTTCGCGGAAACCTGGAAGGCAATGCGCGTGGGAATGTTGGCCTTGATCAGGCCGGTGATGACATCCACGGAAGGCCGCTGCGTGGCCAGGATCAGGTGGATGCCCGAAGCACGCGCCTTCTGCGCCAGGCGCGCGATCAGCTCCTCGACCTTCTTGCCCACGATCATCATCAGGTCGGCGAGCTCGTCGATGATGACCACGATGTAGGGCAGCGGCACGAGGTCGCGGATGGTGCTCTGGTCGAAATGCGGATCGGTGGAGGCGTACTGCATCATCACCGGGTCCTTGATGGGCTTGCCGGCGTCGGTGGCATCCTTCACCTTGCGGTTGAAGCCGGCGATGTTGCGCACGCCCAGCGCCGACATCAGCTGGTAGCGCCGTTCCATCTCGGCCACCGACCAGCGCAGTGCGTTGGCGGCCTGCTTCATGTCGGTGACCACCGGCGCCAGCAGGTGCGGGATGCCCTCGTACACCGACAGCTCCAGCATCTTCGGGTCGATCATGATCATCCGCACATGCTCGGCCGTGCTCTTGTACAGCAGCGACAGCACCATGGCATTGATGCCCACCGACTTGCCCGAGCCGGTGGTGCCGGCGATCAGCAGGTGCGGCATCTTCCCCAGGTCCGCCACCACCGGATTGCCGCCGATGTCCTTGCCAAGGGCCAGCGCCAGCGGCGAGCTGACGTCCTCGTAGGCAGTGGACTTGATGATCTCGCCCAGCGTGACCATCTCGCGCTTCTCGTTGGGGATCTCCAGGCCCATCACCGACTTGCCGGGGATGACTTCCACCACCCGCACGGAGATGGCCGACAGTGCGCGGGCCAGGTCCTTGGACAGGCCGGAGATCTGGCTGGCCTTGGTGCCGGGGGCCGGCTGCAGTTCGAAGCGCGTGACCACCGGACCCGGGTGCACCGCCACCACCTCGACTTCCACGCCGAAGTCCTTCAGCTTGATCTCCACCAGGCGCGACATGGCATCCAGCGCTTCGTTGGAATACGCCGTGACGCGTTCCGGCGGATCGTCCAGCAACTGCATCGGCGGCAGCTCGCCGGACCGCGGCGCATCGAACAGCGTGTTCTGGCGTTCGCGCTGCGCGCGTTCGCTCTTCTCCACCACCGGTGCGGGCGGCTCGATGACCGGCACGACGCGCGGTGCGGCTTTCTTTTCCTGCTTCTGCTTGACGACTTCCTGCCGTTCGCGCTTGCGTTCCTGGCCTTCGGCCACCGTGCGCCGCGTGCTGGTCCACTCGCGAATCCAGTTCACGGCCTGCCAGAACGCGCGGCCGATGTACTCCAGCGCCTCGAGCACGGACACATGGAAGGCGATGGCGAGTCCGGCGATCCAGGCTGCCAGCAACACCAGCGTCGCGCCCAGGTCCTTCAGGCCGCGCGCGAATCCCAGGCCGACCACCTGGCCGAATACTCCGCCAGCGGTCTGGCGCAAGGTGCCCGGCTCGAAATGCAGTGAGGCCAGGCCGCAACTCGCGGCCAGCAGCAGCACGAAGCCGATGATGCGGACGGCGGCATTGAGCCGGCTTGCCGGTTGCAGTGATTCGATGCGGTTGCGGAACACCAGCCACCCCGCCACCACCAGCATCGCGGGCAGCAGGTACGCCGGTGCGCCGAACAGGAACAGCAGCACGTCGGCCAGCATTGCGCCAAAGGGGCCGACAAGGTTGCGGACCGCCTGCCCGTTGCCGGAATACGACCAGCCGGGATCACCAGGCGCATAGGAGGCAAGTGCCAGCAGCAGCAGCAGCGCCACCGCCCACAGCACGAAGGCGAGCCCCTCCCGCATCGCCTTGAGCACCGCCTGGGTGAGGCGGCTCCCACCAGAGACAGAAGCGGAAGGGCTCAAACCGGTCGTGTCTCCTGCATCCGCGAAATTGAAACCGCGCTGCACGCCACCATGTATGACGGCAAAATAAGCGGCAATTGAGTTCGCGGGAAATTATACATGACCGATACCATCCACAGTCCCCTCATCGTCCTCGGCTCGGGCCCTGCCGGCTACAGTGCAGCGGTGTATGCGGCGCGCGCCAACCGCGCGCCGCTGTTGATCACCGGCCTCGAACAAGGCGGCCAGCTGATGACGACCACCGACGTGGACAACTGGCCCGGCGATGCCGACGGCGTGCAGGGACCGGAGCTGATGGAGCGTCTGCGGCGCCATGCCGAGCGCTTCCACACGCGCATCGTGCACGATCACATCCACACCGCGCAGCTCGGCGAACGGCCATTCCTGCTGATCGGCGACTCCGGCCGGTATACCTGCGATGCGTTGATCATCGCCACCGGCGCGGCCGCCAAGTACCTCGGGCTGCCGTCGGAGGAAGCCTACCGGGGCAAGGGCGTGTCGGCCTGCGCCACCTGCGACGGCTTCTTCTTCCGCAACCAGCACGTGGCGGTGATCGGCGGTGGCAACACCGCGGTCGAGGAGGCGCTGTACCTGTCGAACATCGCCGCGCATGTGACGCTGGTCCACCGCCGCGACAAGCTGCGCGGCGAGAAGATCCTGCAGGACCGGCTGCACGCCCGCGCCAACGAAGGCAAGGTCAGCTTCCGCTGGAACAGCACCGTCGATGAAGTGGTGGGCGATTCCGGTGGCGTGACCGGCGTGAACTTGCGCCACGCCGAAGGAGCTCTCGCGGAGACATTGCCGGTCACCGGCGTGTTCATCGCCATCGGCCACTCGCCCAACACCAGCCTGTTCGACGGCCAGCTGGAAATGCGCGGCGGTTACCTCAAAGTGAAAAGCGGCACCGATGGTGGCGCCACTGCCACCAGCATTCCCGGTGTGTTCGCCGCCGGCGACGTGGCGGATTCCATCTACCGCCAGGCGATCACTTCCGCCGGCTCCGGTTGCATGGCCGCGCTGGACGCGGACCGCTACCTGGAGTCGCTGGAACACGGCGGATAGGCGAGCGCGGTCTTTTCAGGGATGGAAGTCCGCGAACTCCAGCACATCGATGCCATCCCTGCTGCGCAATGGAATGCGCTCAGCGGTACCGACTGCCCGTTCCTCCGCCATGAGTTTCTCGCCGCGCTGGAGCACAGCGGCTGCGTCGGTGGCGCCACCGGGTGGATGCCGGCACATCTGGCGTTGCTGGATAACGGCCGGCTGGTGGCTGCGGCGCCCGTGTACCGCAAGTCGCATTCCTGGGGTGAGTTCGTGTTCGATTTCGCCTGGGCACAGGCCCATGAGCGTCACGGCCTGCGCTACTACCCCAAGCTGGTGCTCGCGGTGCCGTTCTCGCCGGTCAATGCCGCGCGACTGCTGCTGGCACCGGACCTGCCCGCGGAGCCGCTGCGCGAACGGCTGGTGCGCGAACTGGTGGCGCGCTGCGAACGGGGTGGCATCTCTTCCGTGCACGGGCTGTTCCTCACCGAAACGGAACTGGCCACCTGCACCGCCCAGGGCTGGCTTGCGCGCAGCGATGTGCAGTTCCACTGGCACAACCGCGGCTATGCGGATTTCGAGGCCTATCTCGACACCTTTCGCTCCGACAAGCGCAAGCAGATCCGGCGCGAGCGCCGCCGTGTCGCCGAAGCAGGTGTCCGCTTCCTGACCCTGCACGGTCGCGACATCTCCCCCGCGCAGCTGCGTTTTGCCTTCGACGCGCACGAGCGCAACTTCCACAGACATGGCCATGAGCCCTACCTGAATTACGCCTGCTTCGAGGAAATCGCCCGCACGCTGGGCGAGGCGCTGCTGGTGAAGCTCGCCTGCCATGGCGACCGGCCGGTCGCTGCGGCGGTGTTCCTGGCCTCTTCCACCGCACTGTATGGACGCTACTGGGGCGCGACCGGCGACTTCCACAGCCTGCATTTCGAGACCTGCTATCACCAGGGCATCGAATACTGCATCGAACGGGGCATCGCGCGTTTCGAACCCGGCACGCAGGGCGAACACAAGATCGTGCGGGGCTTCGAACCAGGCCCCACGCACTCGGCGCACTACATCGCCGACCAGCGTTTCCACGAGGCAATTGCCGATTTCCTGCAGCGCGAGCGCGTCGCGGTGCAGGACTATTCCGAGGCAGCGGCCAGCCACGTGCCCTTCCACCGCGGATGAAGCGCATCACCTGGCTTGCGCCGACGGATCCGCCCACACGGTTTCCGCCCGTGCACGAGGCGCTGGACGACCCGGCAGGCCTGCTCGCCGCTGGTGGTGACCTGACTACAGAGCGCCTGCGCGAGGCCTATCGCCGCGGCATCTTTCCCTGGTACTCGGCAGGTGAACCGGTGCTGTGGTGGTCGCCGGACCCGCGGGAAGTGCTCGTGCCCGCGCACATGCACATCTCGCGCAGCCTGCGGCGCACTTTGCGGCGTGGCCTGTTCCGCGTGACCGAGGACCAGGATTTCGGCGCGGTGATCGCCGCCTGTGCCGCGGCCCGCGAATCCGATGCCGGCACCTGGATCACACCGGACATGCAGGCCGCGTATCGCGAACTGCATGCCCGCGGCTTCGCGCACAGCATCGAGGTGTGGTGGGGCGACGAGCTGGCCGGCGGCCTGTACGGCGTGGCCAGTGGACGGGTGTTCAGCGGCGAATCCATGTTCAGTCGCCGCGATGATGCATCCAAGGTGGCGCTGGCATGGCTCGCCGCACGGGCACCCGGGCGTGGCATCGAGCTGATCGACTGCCAGATGCCCTCCGCGCACCTGCGCCGGCTGGGCAGCCAGCCCATGCCGCGCCGGCAATTCCTGGAATTCCTCGCGCCGTAAGGCAGGTGTCGTTGCTTTGCCGCGTGGCTTTATGCAGAATTCGCGGCCTTCCGGCATGCCCGGGTTCAACGACGGACGTATGGCCAAAGACGACGCGATCCAGATGGAAGGCGAAGTGGTGGAGACCCTCCCCAACACGACGTTTCGCGTGCAGTTGAAGAACGGCCATGTGGTCACCGCACACATCTCCGGCAAGATGCGCAAGAACTACATCCGCATCCTCACCGGCGACGCGGTGACCGTGGAGATGACGCCCTACGACCTGACCAAGGGACGTATCGTCTACCGCGGCCGCTGACGGCCGCGCTCTCGCCCTTCCTCTTTATGCACCCGCGGGCTGCGGCAGGACCGGCCGTGGCGGCGGCATCACTGTCAGCGCCAGCGACTTGCCGTCTTCGGACACCGAAACAAGTACTTGGCCGCCTTCGCTGAGTTTGCCGAACAGCAGCTCCTCGGCCAGCGGACGCTTGATCTGTTCCTGGATCAGCCGCGCCATGGGCCGCGCACCCATCTTCGGGTCGTAGCCATTGTCGGCAAGCCAGCCGCGTGCCGCATCGTTAACGGACAGCTGCACGCCCTTCTGCTCCAGCTGCATCTCCGTTTCCACCAGCAGCTTCTCCACCACGCGCTCGATGATGTCCTTGGACAGCGAAGCGAACTGGATGATGGCGTCGAGCCGGTTGCGGAATTCCGGCGTGAACAGCCGCCGGATCGCCTCCATGCCGTCCGGTGTGTTGTCCGACTGGGTGAAGCCGATCACCGGACGCGCCATGTCCTGCGCACCGGCATTGGTGGTCAGCACGATGATCACGTGGCGGAAGTCGGTCTTGCGGCCGTTGTTGTCGGTGAGCACGCCGTGATCCATCACCTGCAGCAGCAGGTTGAACACATCCGGATGCGCCTTCTCGATCTCGTCCAGCAGCAGCACGCAATGCGTATGCTTGGAGACGGCCTCGGTGAGCAGGCCGCCCTGGTCGAAACCCACGTAGCCCGGCGGCGCACCGATCAGGCGCGACACGGTGTGGCGCTCCATGTATTCGGACATGTCGAAGCGCAGGAATTCCACGCCGAGCGCAGTGGCCAGCTGGCGCGTGACCTCGGTCTTGCCGACGCCGGTGGGGCCGGCAAACAGGAAGCTGCCCACGGGCTTGCGCTGCTCGCCGAGGCCGGAGCGCGCCATCTTGATGGCGGCGGCGAGCGCCTCGATGGCCGGATCCTGGCCGAATATGACCAGCTTCAGGTTGCGCTCGAGGTTGCGCAGCACTTCCTTGTCGGAAGTGGACACGGTCTTGGCCGGGATGCGGGCGATGCGCGCCACCACCTCCTCGATCTGCGACACATCCACGACGCCGGTACGCTCGGCCGGAGCCTTCAGGCGCTGGCGTGCGCCCGCCTCGTCCACCACGTCGATGGCCTTGTCCGGCAGGTGCCGGTCATTGATATGTCGTGCCGCGAGTTCCGCCGCCGACTTGATGGCATCGTCGGTGTAGTGCACGCCATGGTGCTCCTCGTAGCGCGGCCGCAAGCCCTGCAGGATCTCCACGGTCTCCTGTACGGTGGGTTCGATCACGTCGATCTTCTGGAAGCGGCGCGACAGCGCGTGGTCCTTCTCGAAGATGCCGCGGTATTCCTGGTAGGTGGTCGAGCCGATGCAGCGCAGCTCGCCGCTGGTGAGGGCCGGCTTGATCAGGTTGCTGGCGTCCATCACGCCGCCGGAAGTGGCGCCCGCGCCGATCAGCGTGTGGATCTCGTCGATGAACAGGATGCTGCCGGGCTGCTTCTTGATCTCGGCCACCACGGCCTTCAGGCGCTTCTCGAAATCGCCGCGGTACTTGGTGCCGGCCAGCAGACTGCCGAGATCCAGCGAGTAGATGACGCTGTCTTCCAGCACCTCGGGCACCTTGCCCTCCACGATCAGCCGCGCCAGGCCTTCGACGATGGCTGTCTTGCCCACACCCGCCTCGCCGACGTACAGCGGGTTGTTCTTGCGGCGCCGGCACAGGATCTCGATGGTACGTTCCACCTCCACCTTGCGGCCCACCAGCGGATCGATGCGCCCTTCCTGCGCGGCGCGATTGAGGTTCACCGCGTACTTGTCGAGCGCGCTGCCGCCTTCGGGCTCGCGCTCGGCCTCCGCCCCACCCTCGTCACGCGCAACCTTCTCTTCACGATCCTTGGCAAGGCCATGGGAGATGTACTGCGTGACATCCAGGCGCGTGATCTCGTGGCGCGCCAGCAGGAATACCGCGTGGCTCTGCTTCTCGCTGAATATCGCGACCAGCACGTCGGACACGCCAACCTCGCGCCGCCCGCCCGACTGCACCTGGAACACCGCCCGCTGCAGCACGCGCTGGAAGCCCAGCGTGGATTGCACCTCGCGCTCGTCCTCGCCGGGCTTGATGCGCGGCGTGGTGTTGTCGATGTGGGTGCGCAGCTCATCGGCCAGGCGCCGCATGTCGGCGCCCCCCGCCTTGAGGATTTCCCGCACCCTTGGCGTGTCGAGTATGGCGAGCAGCAGGTGCTCCACCGTGAGGAATTCATGACGGGCCTCGCGCGCCTGCGCGAAAGCCGCATTCAGACAGGTTTCCAGTTCGGACGAGAGCATCTTCTAAGCTCCTTCAGGCCTGTTCCAGCGTGCACATCAGCGGATGCTGGTTGTCCCGCGAATACCCTACCACCTGCGCCACCTTGGTCTCCGCGATCTCGTACGTGAAAACCCCACACACACCTTTGCCCTTCATGTGCACTTCGAGCATCACCCGGGTGGCCGTTTCCCGGTCCATGCGGAAGAAACGCTCCAGCACATCCACCACGAATTCCATCGGCGTGTAATCGTCGTTCAGCAGCACCACCCGGAACAGCGGCGGCTGCTTGACCAGGGGCGCGGCTTCCTCCACCACGATGCTGGTGTGGCCCTCGCGCTCCTCGTGTGGATCCGTGCCGCTCATGCTCCGCATTATCGCCCCGATATGTCGTGGATGGGGTCGCGGCGCCGCGACACAAGCCCGGACATCAGGTGAAAGCAATGTGAAGTCTCTGTAAAGCCGGAACAATTGCTTGTGAGGCAAATCGCCCGCAAACATAATACTTCGATCGTGGCAAATGTTGCTCAATCCGCGCGTCTTCCCGGGGAGTTCGCGAATCGCCTGCTGGCCTGGATGCCACAGGTGATTGTGGGGTTGCTGATCGTGCTGTTCGCAGTGCGGGCGGCCTTGCTGGTTTCCTATCTTGCCGGCGCTCCGGCGACCACAACTGATCGCACGATGCTGTCTGCCGCGCCGCCGGTGTCGCGCCAGACCGTGGACATTCCCTCCATCCTGCGCGCCAACCTGTTCGGACAGGCGCCACTGCCGGCCGGCCTCGATGCGCCGGTAAGCACCATGGGTCTGAACCTGTCGATCGTGTTTGCGGGCAAGGACGAGAAGCTGGGCTGGGCCACCCTGGGCACCGGCCCCACCGACATCCGGGCCTACAAGGTCGGCGACCCGCTGCCCGGTGGCGCGGTCCTGCACGCGGTCTACGAGGACCGGGTGCTGGTGGACCGCAACGGCAGCATCGAGGCGGTGCTGCTCCCCAAGCGTCTTGGCCAGCCTGCGGTCGGGCCCATGCCACCCGTGGTCGCCAACCCCGCCGCCTCGGTGGCGCGGGTCCAGCAGGTCATGCAGAACAATCCCGGCCTGATCAACCAGGTGATCCAGCGCCAGGCGGTGTTCGAAAACGGCCGTCTGCGTGGCATGCGGGTCAATCCCGGGCCGAACAGCCAGGCATTCGCGAAGCTCGGCCTGCGGCCGCAGGATGTCATCACCTCCATCAACGGCACGGCGCTGGATGACCAGGCGCGCAGCAACGAGATCTTCAACACGCTGAGCAACTCTGCCGTAGCGCGCGTCAGCGTGCTGCGCAATGGCCGGGAACAGGAACTGACCCTGAACCTGGCAGAGATCGCGAACGAAGCCGAACGGCTGGCCGTCGCCCCGCCGGTGCCACCCGAAGCACCACCACCGCCACAAGGTCCCGACGTCGAGAGGTAGCAATGAAACGCCCCAACCCAGGTCTCGTGGTGGGATTGTCGCTGTGGCTGGCGCTGGCGGGAGCCCAGACGCCCACGCCCTCTCCGACGCAACGCCTCACGCCCAACTTCCGCGATGCCCAGATCACCGACCTTGCCGACATGGTCGGCAAGGCCACCGGCATCATGTTCCTGCCGGATCCGCGCGTGCGTGCCACGGTGAACCTGATCAACCCGAGGCCGATGACACCGCAGGAGCTCTACCAGATGTTCCTGTCCATCCTGCAGGTGAACAACTTCGCCGCCGTGCACATCGGCAGCCCCAGCAGCAGGACCATGAAGATCGTGCCCGCCGACATGGTGCGCACCATGGCCAACAGCAGCCTGACCAGCGCGAACGCCAACACCGACGAATTCGTCGATGCGGTGATCCAGCCGAAGAACCTCAATTCCACCTCGCTCAACGTGGTGCTGCAGCGGCTGATCCCCACCGCCACCAGCAGCATCGTGTCGGTCACCGGCACCAACGCCCTGATCATCACCGACCGGGCCAGCAACGTGGCGCGCATCATGAAGATCATCAACGAGCTGGATGCGGCCGGCAGCGGCGACGTCGAGATGGTGCCGCTGAAGAACTCCGACGCCACCAGCGTCGTACGGGTGCTCACCACGCTGATCGCCAGCAATCCCGCGGATGCGGCCAGCGGCACGGCACCGAAAGTCGCGGCCGACGACCGCACCAACAGCGTGCTGGTCACCGGCGATGCGGGTGCCCGGGCTCGGGTACGCAACTACATCGACGGCCTGGACAAGGCCATCGTCGACAACGACAACACCGAGATCCGACGCCTGAAGTACGCCAATGTCGACGACATCGTCACCACGCTCAAGGCGCAGCAGAGCGGCGTCACGGCTGCGACAGGCGCGCCCGGTGCGACGCCCGCGGCGGCGGCGGCCGCAGCTGGTCCGGCGGCGGATCGCAGCGTCACCATCCTGAGCTACAAGGCGACCAACACGCTGATCGTCACGGCACCGCAGAAAACCCGGCGTGCCTTGATGTCCATCGTGGATGCACTGGACGTGGAGCGCCAGCAGGTGCTGATCGAAGCGGTCATCGCCGACGTCACCATGGACAAGTCCAACGACCTGGGCGTGAACTGGGGACTGTTCTCGCAGAAGGATGGCAAGGTGGTACCGGGCGCCATGTTCAACGCGCCGACCGGTGGCCAGGGCACCGACATCGTCAGCATCGCCGGGGCCATCGATGACCCGTCCTCGGCGCAGGTCATTCCCGGTGGCCTCACCGCCGGTTTCGCCAAGGTTCTGGACGGTGGGCTGAGCTGGGCGGCGATGATCCGCGCCATCGCGACGGATGCGAATACCAACGTGGTGGCCTCGCCGCGGCAGGTCACGCTGGACAACCAGGAGGTCAACCTGGAGAGCGGGCAGAATGTGCCCTTCCTCAGCGGCAGTTACACCAGCCTCGGCAATGCCGGGGCCGGGGGTGGCGCGGCTGGCGGCGGTGGCGGCATCGGCAATCCCTTCACCACGGTGAATCGCCAGGACATCGGCACCAAGCTGAAGATCACCCCGCAGCTGAACGGCAGCGACGCCATGACGCTGACCATCGACCTGGAAAGCTCCGAGCTCGCGGGCCAGACCGGCGACGCCGGCAGCCAGATCACCAACAAGCGCACCTTCCACAATGTGATCCTGGCCAAGGACGGACAGATGATCATGATCGGCGGCCTGATCCGCGAGGGTGAGACAACAGCCGAAACCCGCGTGCCCTTCCTTGGTCGCATTCCCGTACTCGGCAACCTGTTCAAGACCCGCAACGCCGTGCGCTCCAAGAAGAATCTGGTCGTGTTCATCCGGCCGACCATCATCAAGAGCGAGGATCAAGTGGCGCAGATGACCAGCGAGATGGAGCAGCTGATCCGCGAGGCACAGCAGGAGCAGAAGAAGGAAAAGCAGGCGCCGCCGATGTTGCCGGGCCAGAGCTCCCCGGTGCTGCCTCCCATGCTGCCGCCGGCCAGCGTGGCGCCGCAGACTTCGCCAGTGCCGTGAACGCCGACGCGCAGGAACTCGCCTCCCCCGCGCCGTCAACGGCAAAGATGCTGCCGTTCGCCTTCGCGCGCCGCCACGGCATAGTCATGCGCGAGCTGCGCGATGGCGTGGCGCATTGCGCGCTGCGCGCCAACGCCAACCCCGCGGCGGTTGCCGAAACTCGCAGGCTGCTGCGCCTGCCGCTCACGCTCGAGCGTGTCGGCGACGAGGAGTTCGAACGCCTGTTGCAGACCGCCTACGAGGGCGGCGCCGGCACGCTGGCCGCGGCGGGTGGCGGGCTGGAAGACAATGCCGATCTCACCCACCTGGCTCAGGAACTGCCCGAACAGGCCGACCTGCTGGAGAGCAACGACGACGCGCCGATCATCCGGCTGATCAATGCTGTCTTCAGCCAGGCGATCCGCGAGAACGCCTCGGACATCCACATCGAACCCTTCGAGAACCGCCTGGTGGTGCGCTTCCGCGTCGACGGCGTGCTGCGCGAGGTGCTGCAGACCAAGCGCGTGGTGGCACCGCTGGTGGTGTCGCGCATCAAGGTGATGTCCAGGCTCGACATCGCCGAGAAGCGCCTGCCGCAGGACGGCCGCATCTCCCTGCGCATCGCCGGCCGCGCGGTGGACGTGCGCGTCTCCACCATCCCTTCCGGCCATGGCGAGCGCGTGGTGCTGCGCCTGCTGGACAAGCAGGCCGGCCGGCTGGAACTCACCAGCCTGGGCATGGCCGACAGCGCACGCGAGCAGCTGGACGAGCTCATCCACAAACCGCACGGCATCATCCTGGTCACCGGTCCCACCGGCTCGGGCAAGACCACCACGCTGTATGCGGCGCTGGAACGGCTCAACGACAACAGCCGCAACATCATGACGGTCGAGGATCCGATCGAGTACTACATCGATGGCATCGGCCAGACGCAGGTCAACACCAAGGTGGAGATGACCTTCGCGCGCGGCCTGCGCGCCATCCTGCGCCAGGACCCGGACGTGGTGATGGTGGGTGAAATCCGCGACCTGGAGACCGCGCAGATCGCGGTGCAGGCCTCGCTGACCGGCCACCTGGTGCTCTCCACGCTGCACACCAACACCGCGGTGGGTGCCATCACCCGCCTGCGTGACATGGGCATTGAGCCCTTCCTGCTGTCCTCCAGCCTGATCGGCGTGGTGGCGCAGCGCCTGGTGCGGGTGCTGAATCCGGCCACGCGCGTGGCACGCACTCCATCGGAGTACGAGCGGCGGCTGCTGAATGTGCCGAAGGATCAGGCCGCGCCCACCATCTGGCATCCCGGCCGTGACAGCGGCGGCGGTTACCGCGGCCGCATGGGCATCTACGAGATGGTGCTGGTGGATGACCAGTTCCGCTCGATGATCCACGACGGCGCCGCGGAGCACGATCTGGAACGCTACGCCCGCACGCAGACTCCCTCGATCCGCGACGACGGCCGCGCCAAGGTGCTCTCCGGCAGCACCACGCTCGAGGAAGTGCTGCGCGTGACGCGCGAGGATTAGGCCGGTCTTGAGCGCCTTCGAATACACGGCACTGGATGCGGCTGGCAAGGAGCGCCGCGGTGTACTGGAGGGCGACACGGTTCGTCACATACGCAGCCAGCTGCGTGACCTGGGCCTGCTGCCGGTCACCGTCACCGAGGTGGTGGCGCAGGAAAAGGTCAAGCACACCGGCTTCAGCCTCGGCACCGGGGTCTCCACCTCGGACCTCACGCTGATGACGCGCCAGATCGCCACCCTCGCCAAGGCCGGCCTGCCGCTGGAAGAAACCCTGCTGGCGGTATCCCAGCAGAGCGAGAAGGCGCGCGTGCAGACCGTGCTGCGGGGTGTGCGCGCCAAGGTGATGGAAGGCCACACGCTGGCCGACGCGCTGCGGGAATTCCCGCGGGTGTTTCCGGAGATCTATCGCGCCACGGTGTCCGCCGGCGAGCAGGCGGGACACCTGGACGAGGTGCTGGAGCGGCTGGCCGATTACACCGAGAACCGGGAAGTCATCCGGCAGAAGGTGGTGGGGGCCATGGTCTACCCCATCGCGCTGACAGTGATGTGTTTCCTCATCATTTCAGTGCTGCTGGTCTACGTGGTGCCCAAGGTCACCGAGGTGTTCGACAGCTACAAGACCGCGCTGCCGCTGGCCACGCGCGTGCTGATCGCTGTCAGCGACTTCGCGCGCCACTACGGGGTGTACGCCCTGGTCGTCGTGGTGGCGCTGGCCTTCCTGGTGCGGCGGCAGCTGCAGCAGCCCGCCACGCGCACCCGTTTCGGCGCGCTGCAGTTGCGACTGCCCATCGTTGGGCGGCTGGTGCGCGGCTTCAACACCGCACGCTTCACGCGCACGCTGTCCATCCTTTCAGGCAGCTCGGTGCCGGTGCTGGAGGCGCTGCGCATCGCCGGCGAAGTGGTGACCAACCTGCCGATGCGCGATGCCATTGCCACGGCAACGGCCCGCGTCCGCGAAGGGGCGCCGATCGGCCGTTCGCTGGCGGCGAGCAGGCTGTTCCCGCCGATGAGCATCCACCTGATTTCCAGCGGCGAATCCAGCGGCCAGCTCGACAGCATGCTGGAACGCGCGGCGCAGAACCAGGAGCGGGAACTCGACGGGCTGCTCACCACCCTGATGGGCCTGCTGGGTCCGCTGATGATCGTCGGCATGGGTGTATTCGTCATCGGCATCGTATTTGCGATGCTGGTCCCGATATTCCACATGAACGAACTGATCCGCTGAGGTATATATTCGCCGACGGTGACTTGTAGGCGTTTGGTTCTTCTTCATGAGCGATCGAGGCCATGATCGAGAAACAGGAAGCGGACGAGTTCGACGACGAAGACGACGACGCGCCGGATGACGTGGGCGGCGACGAGGTCGACCTTGCGCGCCTGACCAAGGACATGGACCAGGCGCGGCGGCGTGGTGCGAAGCAGGGTGTGCCGGCCTGGCGCAAGCTGGAGCTGCTGGCCGAGCAGCGGCGCACCGCCGAGCTGACCTCGGACTTCGACGACTACGATCTCGACGAACCCAAGCACGGCAACGGGCGGCTGAGCATCCGCATGTAGGGCCGGGTTCCCGGGCGGCGCGCCTAGTGGAACTCGTGCACGCCCAGGCGCAGCTGGCCGATCAACGCCGTGCGGTCCTTCAATTCACGTGCGATGACGTGCATAACCCCTGATTCGCGCTGCAGGTCACCGCGGACTTCCATCAGTTTCGCGTTGACCAGTACATCGTTCTGCCGCTCGGCCAGCCGGCGCCACACCACTATGTTTACCTGACCGGATTCGTCTTCCAGAGTGACGAAAGTGACGCCACTGGCGGTGCCCGGGCGCTGGCGGACCAGTACCAGGCCCGCCACGCGCACCTCGGCTCCATCCTCGATTTCCTCCAGTTGCGTGGACGTCAGCGCGCCCCCGAGCCCGAACCGTTCACGCACCAGCGCCAGCGGATGGCGACCCAGCGTGAACCCCAGGGCACGGTAGTCGGCGAATACATCCTCGACTTCGGAAGGGGCGCGCAGCAGCGGTTGCGCGCCTTCATGCACCGCGTCCGGGGCCACCGGCAGGGGCGGCAGGTAGCCCGCCACCCGCCAGAAGGCCAGATGGCGATGCTCATCGAAGCCCGCCAGGGCATTGGCCGCCGCCAGCAATTCCAGGTCGCGCCGTGTCAGTGCGGCCCGGTCGCCCAGGTCTTTCAGGCTGGTGAACGGCGCCGCGTGACGCGCGGCCGCGATGCGCGCGCCGGCCGCCGCGGACAGGCCATTCACGGAGGCCAGCCCCAGACGCAGCGCGGGCCGCCTGCCCTCGCCCTCACCTTCGCTCTCGTCTTCTTCCAGCGTGCAATCCACATCGCTCTCCCGCACGTCCACCGGCAGCACCGTGACGCCATGCGTGCGCGCATCGCGCAGCAGCTGCGCGGGCTGGTAGAAGCCCATGGGCTGGCTGTTGAGCAGCGCCGCGGTGAACGCCGCCGGATGATGGTGCTTGAGCCAGGCCGACACATAGGCGAGCAACGCGAAGCTCGCCGCGTGGGCCTCGGGGAAGCCGTAATCGGAAAAGCCGTGGATCTGCGCCAGTATCCGCTGCGCGAACTCCTCCGTGTAGCCGCGCTCGCGCATGCCGTCGAGCAGCTTCTGCGCGAAGCGCTCCATGCCGCCACGGCGCTTCCACGCCGCCATCGCACGACGCAGCTGGTCGGCCTCGCCGGGGGTGAACCCGGCTGCCACTTCGGCCAGCTTCATCACCTGCTCCTGGAACAACGGCACGCCCAGGGTGCGCTTCAGCACCTCCTCCACCTGCGGACTGGGGTACGTCACGGGTTCGAGTTCGTTGCGGCGACGCAGGTAGGGATGAACCATGTCGCCCTGGATGGGCCCGGGCCGCACGATGGCCACCTCGATCACCAGGTCGTAGTACTTATTCGGCTTCAGGCGCGGCAGCATCGACATCTGCGCGCGCGATTCGATCTGGAACACCCCGACGGTGTCGGCGCGGGTGATCATTTCGTACACGCCCTGGTCGTCCCGCGGAATCCCCTTGAGGTTGAGCGCCTCACCGCCGTGGAAACCGGTGATCAGCCCGAAGCACTTGCGGATCGCAGTGAGCATGCCGAGAGCCAGCACGTCCACCTTCAGCAGCTTCAAGTCCTCCAGATCGTCCTTGTCCCACTGGATCACGGTGCGATCGGCCATGGTGGCGTTCTCCACCGGCACCAGTTCGGCCAGCGGACCCTCGGAGATCACGAAGCCGCCCACGTGCTGCGAGAGGTGGCGGGGGAAATCCACCAGCATTGCCGCCAGTTCCAGCAGCCGCGCCACCTCCGGGCGATCCACATCGATGCCGTCCTCGCGCCAGCGCACCGCCTCCAGCGAATAGCCGCGCCAGCCGCGCATGGCGCGCGCCATGTGGCGTGCTGTGTCCGCGTCCAGGTCGAACACCCGGATCAGGTCGCGCATGGCACTGCGCGCACCGTAGGTGATTACCGTGGCCGCCAGCGCGGCGCGCTCGCGGCCGTACTTCCCGTAGATGTACTGGATGACCTCCTCGCGCCGCTCGTGCTCGAAATCCACGTCGATGTCCGGCGGCTCGGCGCGTTCCTTCGAGACGAAGCGCTCGAACAGCATGGAGAGCTCCTCCGGCCCCACCGCCGTCACCTTCAGGCAGTAGCAGACGATGGAGTTGGCGGCCGAGCCGCGACCCTGGCACAGGATCTGCCTGCTGCGCGCGAAGCACACCACGTCATGCACCGTGAGGAAGAAGGATTCGTAGCGCAGCTCGGCGATGATGCCCAGCTCCCTGTCGATCTGCGCCTGCACTGCCTCCGGGGTGCCCTGCGGCCACAACTGCGCCGCGCCCTCCTTCACCAGCTGGCGCAACCAGCTGGCCGGGCTATGGCCCGCGGGCACCAGCTCGCGCGGATATTCGTAGCGCAGCTCCTCCAGCGAGAAGCGGCAGCGGGCGGCAATGGCCATGCTCTGCGCGAGCAGTTCCGGTGGATACAGGCGCGCCAGTTCCTCGCGGGTGCGCAGGCAGCGCTCGCCATTGGCGAACAACCGGTGGCCGGCTTCCCTGAGCGTGATGCGATGACGGATGGCAGTGAGCGCATCCTGCAGCGGCCGACGCGCGGGCTCGTGCATGTGCACGTCGCCGCAGGCGAGACAGTGGATGCCGAGCCGTTCGGCCACTTGCTGCGAACCGGACAGCAGCGCCGCATCCCGGCCACCACGCAGCAGCGTCACGCCCAGCCACAATGCGCCGGCGTAGCGTTCGGCGAGCCACTGGCCTTCCCCGGCGCAGTCCTCGGCGCGGTCCAGCAGCGCCTCGCCGGGCCGCCAGATCAAGAGGCAATCCGCCGCGCCTTCCAGCGGCGGCGCGATGCACTGGGCGAGGTCGGCGCGGCTCAGGTGGTAGGACCCCTTGGGCGCCGCGCGCCGGCCACGCGTGATCAGCTGGCAGAGTTCCCCGTAACCGCGCCGCGTGGCCGCCAGCACCACCAGCTTCATGCCGCAGGCCAGCGTGAACTCGGCGCCGACGATGAACTGCAGGTTCGCTTGCTTCGCCGCGACATGCGCCCGCACCACGCCGGCCACCGAGCATTCATCGGTCAACGCCAGCGCGCGGTAACCCAGGGCATGCGCGCGTTCGACCAGTTCCCGCGCATGCGAGGCACCGCGCAGGAAACTGAAATTGCTCAGGGCATGCAGCTCGGCATAGTCGGGCAAACCGGCGCCGGGCAGGCCGCTGTCAGGCGAAGCATCCATGGACGAACCAGCGCCGCGGCGCCGCGCACTCGCGGAAGATCCACCAGTGCGCCCCATCGGCGGTGCGCGCGATGTAGTAATCGCGGCTGATTTCCCCGCCATCCCACCAGCCGGACTGGATGCGCTCCGGGCCGCTGACCAGTGCCAGGTCATGGCCTTGATGCAACAGGCGCAACGCCTGCCCTGCCGCATCGCGAATCGTGGCCAGGGGTTGCGGCGTATCCAGCAGGCCAAGCGGACGGGCCGCACCCGCGGGCAGCGGCAGCACCGGGGCGCTCCGCTGCGACGCCGCCGGCAGCGTCGGCCACACATCGCGGGACTGGCGTTCCGGGCGATGCTCGTCGACTTCGGCCAGGCCATGCACTGCGCCCTCGCCCAGCCGTGCCATCAGCGTCTGCAGGAATTCCGGCGCCTGCCAGGCGGCCGCACCGCCGCCATGCTCGCCCGCCGTCCACAGCGGCGCATTGACGGCACGGAAGCGCCGCAACCGGCCGGCGGTGAGCTCCATGCGGCGCACCGGCCCGGCCAGTGCGAGAGCCTCCAGCCGCGCAGCCAGCAGCGCGGTGAAGCGGGCGGCGCGGTATTCCGGCGCCACGCATCGCAGGACGCAGGGCGTGGGCGCGGCATGGCGGTAGTGCAGCGTGAGGCGCAATGCCATCACGCCCTGCTCGCGTTCGCGCAGGAATTCCTCCAGCCGCGTGAGCGTTGTTGCCAGCGCCGCCAGCAGGCGCTCGCGATCAGTGGTCTCGTAGTCCGGGTCGATGCGCTCGCGAAAGCGCGGCGGCGGCGCGAGCTGCGCCCGCGGATCGGGTCTGCTGCCGGTGAGCCGGTCCAGTTCGGCCAGGCGCTGCGTCCCGAGGCGCCGCGCAAGACCCGCGCGCGGCAGGCGCAACAACTCGCCCAGCGTGCTGATGCCCATGCTGCCCAGGCGCACCAGTTCCTCTTCCGGCCAATGCAGGTGCGTGAGCGGCAGTGGCGCCAGCCGCCCGGCCAACCGCGCGGCACTGCCGATGCAGCAGTTGCGGCCGGCGCGCGCCAGCAGCACCGCCGCCAGTGGCGTGGGCGCCAGTGCCAGCTGCAACGGCCGCGGAAAGGCGACACGCAGCGCGCGCAGCAGCGGCGCAAGGCCACCGAACAGGCGCTGGCTTCCCGCCAGTTCCAGCAGCACCGCATCAGAGGACTCCACCGCCACGCGCGGCGTGAACACCTGTGCACGCTTTACCAGCACGGCGAGCGCGGCCGGAAAGGCATCACCCGGAAGACCATCCGGTTCGGCATCGGTGCTGCCAAGCTGCACCGCGGCCCACAGCTCGCGCGCTTCGCGTGGCTGCGGCAACCCGCCCGGCTGCACCTCGCGCACACGCACGGGCACGGCGCGTTGCGGCCGCGGCTGCGCCGGCAGATCGAACATCAGGGGCTGCGACTTCATGGCAGTGCCAGCTCCACGCTGCGCGGCATGAGGCCGCGGCCCTTGAGCAATTCCAGCCGCAGCCGCGTGGCCGTGCGGCGCACCGTAAGCCGCAACACGGCAGCGGTGGATTCCAGCACCGCGCCCGGCGGGCGGATCAGCACTCCAAGCGCCGCGCCTTGTCCGGCGGCCAGGGCCAGGCGCCGCAGTTCCGTCATGCCGGCCCGCTCCTGCCAGCCGAAAGCAATGGCGCAGGCGCCGGATTGCAACGCCTGCTCCAGCGCCCACAGCGGTTGGGGCGCGCGCGCAACCAGCAGGTGCTCGAGCCGCACTCCCGCCGCACGCCAGGCCGGCGCAAACAATCCGAAGGGCGGCGAAATGAAGGCGCAACAACGCGGAGTTTCCGTGCTGGTGAGTTGCCGGATCAATGGAAGCCACAGCGCCAGCTCACCATGGCCGCTGCCGGTGGTGATGATCTCGATCAGCCCCTGGCGCGGCCAGCCGCCGCCGGGCAATGCGGCATCCAGCGCGGTGAAACCAGTGGGTGACCCAGCCGGTGCAACCGCGGCGCGGCCGCGCCACAGCGAAGGATGCTGCAGCAACGCTTCCAGCGATGCATGTCCGGCTGCCTGCGACATGATCATCCCGCTGGCTGGCGGACCATGCGACGTCCGTGCCCGATGAAGGCATGCAGGCGCGCGAACGTGAAAGAAGGAACCTCGACCTCGGCGACGGAATTCGCTGAAGACTGGTAAACCTGCTTCAGCTCCTTGCGGAGGTCGAGGTTGCCCATGTGCCTGCCAGCCCGGGCCTCAAAGCCCGAGGCCCTTGCCGCGGCGGATCACGCCGACCACCACGCCTTCGATGAGCATGGCCTGCTGCTTGAGATCCACCTTGATGGGTTCGAAATCCTCGTTCTCGGGCAAGAGCCACACCACCGGCCCTTCCTGGCGGTAGCGCTTCACGGTGACGTCGTTCTCCAGCCGCGCGACGATGATCTGCCGGTTGCGCACATTCGGCGTGCGGTGCACGGCCACCAGGTCGCCATCGAGGATGCCGGCGTTCTTCATGCTCATGCCGACCACCTTCAACAGGTAATGCGGCTGTGGATGGAACACCGAAGGATCGATCTGCACGTGATCCTCGATGTTCTCCTGCGCGAGGATGGGGCTGCCCGCGGCCACGCGGCCGATCAGCGGCAGGCCCATCTGCTCGCGGTAGGCATCCTTCAGCTGGATGCCGCGCGAGGAGCCGGGCAGCAAGGCGATGACGTTCTTGCGCGCCAGTGCGCGCAGGTGTTCCTCGGCGGCGTTGGCTGACTTGAAGCCAAGCTCGTCGGCGATTTCCTTGCGGGTGGGCGGCATGCCGGTTTCCTGTACCGTACGCTGGATGAGCCGCAGGATTTCGCTCTGGCGTGGCGTGAGATCGGAATCGGGCATGGGAAATTTCCTGGCTGTTGATCCATACAGTGGACTGTAAGTTTATACAGCCTGCGCCAGCCATTTGGCAAATGGTCTGATCGAAGCCCCGCAAGCTGATGAAAGAAAACGAAAAGACTCTCGACGTCGCCATCATCGGAGCCGGCCACAACGGCCTCACCTGCGCCGCCTACCTCGCCCGGGCGGGGCTGTCGGTGGCGCTGTTCGAGCAGCGCGACATAGCCGGTGGCACCGCCGTCACCGAGGAATTCCATCCGGGCTTCCGCAATTCCACTGCCAGCTACACGGTCAGCCTGCTGCACCCGCAGGTGATCCGCGACTTGCGCCTGCACGAGCATGGCCTGCGCATCGTCGAGCGTCCGCTGCTCAACTATCTGGTGGAAGGACCGGACCGCGGCCTGCGCGTCGGTCCCACCGCTGCCGACACCTTGCACAACCTCGCCGCGCGCTCGCCACGCGATGCCGAACGCCACGCTGCCTACCATGCCCAGCTCGCCACCGGCGTCGCGTTGCTGAAGGACCTGCTGCTGGCCACGCCGCCCACGGACCTGAAGCGTTTCGGCGACCTGTGGTCGGCACTGTCACTGGGCCGCGCCTTCCGCGCGCTGCCGCTGGAATCCCAGCGCGTGATCCACGAACTGTTCACCCGCAGCGCCGGCGAACTGCTGGATGGCTGGTTCGAGGATGAAGGCCTCAAGGCCGTGTACGGCTTCGACTCCATCGTCGGCAACTACGCCAGTCCCTATACACCTGGCAGCGCCTATGTGCTGCTGCACCACGCCTTCGGCGAAGTGAACGGCAAGGGTGGTATCTGGGGACATGCCATCGGCGGCATGGGCGCCATCACCAATGCCATGGCGCGCGAAGCGGAGTTGCACGGCGCACGCATCGAAACCGATGCACAGGTGGCGCGTGTGCTGGTTGAGAAAGGCCACGCCGCGGGGTTGCAACTGGCCAACGGCCGCGTGGTGCGCGCACGGCGCATCGCCGCCAACGTCAACCCGCGCATGCTGTACCTGCAGCTGCTGGATGCCGGCGACGTCGCCCCCGACATACGTGCGCGCATGCAGCGTTATCGTGCCGGCTCGGCCAGCTTCCGCATGAACGTGGCACTGTCCGAGCTGCCGCGCCTGGACGCCAGCGGCCCCGCCGGCAGCGACATCCACCGCTCCGGCATCATCATCGGACCTTCGCTGCAATACATGGACCGCGCCCACCTGGACGCGCGCCGCGACGGCATGTCGCGCGAACCGGTGATCGAGATGCTGATCCCGAGCACGCTGGATGATTCGCTGGCACCGCCCGGCACGCACGTGGCGAGCCTGTTCTGCCAGCATTTCGCGCCGCAGTTGCCGGATGGACGGCGCTGGGAGGACGAACGGCAGCGTGCGGCGGATCTGATCATCGACACGGTCACGCGGCACGCGCCCAACTTCCGCCACAGCATCCTCGGCATCCTCGCGCTGTCGCCTTTGGATCTGGAACAACGCTTCGGATTGCCGCGCGGCGACATCTTCCATGGCGCGCTCGGACTCGATCAGTTGTGGGCCGCGCGTCCATTGCTTGGATACGGGGATTACCGCACGTGCGTGCCGGGACTGTACCTGTGCGGATCCGGCGCGCATCCCGGTGGTGGCGTCACCGGTCTGCCTGGACGCAACTGCGCGCAGGTGATGTTGCGCGAGCGTCGCGGTTTGCGAACAAGCTGAAATCCCGCGCGGATGTAAGCTGTCTCCTACTACCGACATCCGGTCAAAACCGGTTGCCGAGCACCTTCACTTATGTTCAAGTTAGATCACCCGCAGCCCGTTGCGGTTTGTTTCCAGACCTTCAAGAAGGGGTTCGAAAAATGAAAAGCATCATGATCAAGATCGCCACCGTTGCTGCGTTTGCTGCGCTCGTGGGTTGCACAGACCTCAAGCCGCTGCAAGCCGACATCGACAGTCTGAAGAGCCAGGTAGGCACGTTGTCCTCCGACGTCGCGGCCCTCAAGGCCGACCGCACGGCTGCCAACGCCGCCACCGCCGCACAGTCCGCCGCCACTGCCGCCTCGGGTGCCAACTCGGCCGCGACCGCTGCCTCGGGCAAGGCCGATGCCGCGCAGAGCACCGCGAACCAGGCAATGTCGGCCGCGCAGTCCGCCCAGGCCGGCGTGAACGACCTGAACGAGAAGATCGACCGCATGTTCAAGAAGAGCGTATCGAAGTAAGTCGCAAGACCCGCTTCGATTATGAAAAACGCCGCGCCGCAAGCGCGGCGTTTTTCTTTTTGGATACGACCGTTCGTCGACCTGCAACTACCACTCGTCGGGGCGCGGACCGGGCCGGATCCGTTCTGTGCTGTATTTCACAAAGCAGCCGCCAACCCATTCCTATGATCGGTCCCGCCATGAATACCAACAGGTTTGCACGCCGGTCCCGCACAGCGGGCTTCACGCTGATCGAACTGATGATCGCCATAGCGATCATCGGCCTGCTGGTCGCCCTCGCCGTGCCCGGTTACCGCGAGCACGTGCGGCGCGGGGCCGTCGAGGAGGCCTTGGCAGAGATGAGCCGCGGCCGGGTGGCCATCGAGCAGTTCTTTCTCGATAACCGCACGTATGCTGGCGCTCCCCTGCCGCCAGGCACTTCCCGGTTCGCCATGAGCTTCGAGGGGACACCCGACGCGGACAGCTACATCCTGGTAGCCACGGGCTCGGGCAACGTCAATGGTTTTGTCTACAAGATCAACCAGCAGGGCGTGCGCTCGACCAGTGGTGGGTGGGGCACGAATACCGGCTGCTGGATCATCAAGAAGGGGGGCTCGTGCGGAGGCTGAGCATGCGCCGCGCGGGCGGCTTCACCGTCACCGAGCTGATGGTGACGATCGCCGTATTTGCCCTGCTCGCTGCGATCGCGGTGCCGACGCTGCGCAACGTGATGCAGAACAGCCGGGTCCGTGCCGCAGCCGCATCGCTGCAGAACGGATTCGCCATGGCGCGCGCCGAAGCCGTGCGGCTCAATACCCAGGTGGAGTTCGTGGTCACCGCCAACGGCTGGAGCATCAACCGGGTCTCTCCCAATACCTTGCTGCAGCAGGCGTCAGGCAAGGAGCGCGCGACCGGGCTGACGGTAACCGCCACGCCAGGCGGTGCCGACCGCATCACTTTCAATGCATTCGGACGGGTCGTGTCGGTGAATCCTTCCAATGGTTCGGCGCCGCTGACGCAGCTGAACATCGCGGCGACCAACCCTCTGACCACACCGGACTACCGGCCGCTGCGCGTCCAGATACTGGGCGGTGGCCTCGCCCGCGTGTGCGATCCGGCCGCAGCATCCACGGAGCCCAAGGCATGCCTGTAAAGATGAAACCCCGCCCGATTCGCGGCGCATCCCGCCCGACCCAGCGCGGCTCGATGATGATCGAAGTACTGGTGTCGGTGGTATTGCTGTCGGTATCCGTGCTCGGACTGGTGCGCATACTCGGCCAGTCGGTGAAGGACTCGGGCGAGCTGGAATATCGTTCCGTCGCCGCCGCGCTGGCAGATGAAACCATCGGCCGCATGTGGGTGGATCGCGCCAACCTGGCGGCCTACGCCGCCGCCGACGAGGCCGTCGCGCAGCTGCCTGGTGGCACACGCACCATCGCGGTGGCTGGCAACGTTGTCACTGTTACTTATGCTTGGCAGGCGCCCGGCTCTTCTGCCAGCCAGCACGTGATCACAGCCACGATCGCGGGGAATTGACCATGCAAGTCCACGCCCGTCAGCAAGGCTTCTCGCTGATCGAACTGATGATCGCCATCCTGCTGGCGTCGATCACCGCGGTGGTAGTGCTTAATGTACTCACCAGCTACCAGGCCCGCTCGAACACGCTGGTCGGCCGGAACGATGCGCAGGTCGGAGCTGCAGTGGGACTGTACACGCTGGAGAAGGAGATCCGCATGGCCGGCGCAGGCATGACGTCGGCCACCGGTCCGTTCTGCCCGCAGGGCATCAACGTCTCCTACAACAACGTCACGATTGCCAATGCCGCAGTGCTGATGCCCCTGCGCATCATCGACGGCGGCGCAGGTCCGGACCAGATCGAGGTCATCCGCAGCGACTCCGCTTTTGGCGCGGCCCCTGCCCGCCTGGTGCAGGCGATGGCGACGGCCACCAGCAACCTCGGCGTAGACAACCGCCTCGGACTGGCCACCGGCGACCTGTTCGTGGTCGGCTCCAGCAATGGCACCAAGGTCTGCACCTTGATGCAGATTTCAGCGACGCCCACACAAGTGGGCTCGGTATGGACACTGGCGCACGCAGCGGGTGCCCCCAACCTGTACAACCCCGCGGACCCGTCGACCACCTACCCGGGCAACGCCGTCGCCTACGACGTGCGCGACAACGTGCTCAACATGGGGACCTATGGAGTGCGCCGCTTTGGCATCCTCTGCAGCGACGGCAGCACCACACCGGCCGCCAACAACAACTGCGACCTCGCCTCCTGGAACCGCCTCACGGTGGCAGCGCCGACGCTCGCCAACGCCGACAACATTTCCTCCCAGATCGTCCAGATGCAGGCGCAGTACGGCGTGGCTCCCGCGGGCAGCGAGGTCGTCAACGAATGGGTCGACGCGACCGCAGCCGCCGGCTGGGACAACCCCACGCAGGCCAACCAGCGCCGCATCAAGGCGGTGCGCATCTCCGTCGTCGCGCGTGGCGCCCGCGACAACAGCGCGGTGACGCCGGGTCCGCTGGTGTTGTGGGACGACCCGGGCACGACCAACGACCGCAGCATGGCGCTGGATGCCAACCAGCAGCGTTTTCGCTACCAGGTGCTGACCGTGGTGGTTCCCCTCATCAACGCAATCTGGGCCGGAGCATGAACAAGCAACGTGGCATTTCCCTGATCGTGGTGCTGATCGGCCTCGTCATCATCAGCTTTGCAGCCGTGGCACTGTTCCGCTCCACCGACACCGGCACGCTGGTCGCGGGCAACCTCACATTCAAGAAGACGGCGCTGGCCGCCGGCGATGCCGGCACGGAGGCCGCCATCACCTGGGTTGGCGCCAATGCCGCCGGCACTACCTTGCATACCAACGTCACCGCCAGCGGCTACTACGCGACCTCCGCGGACGCCTGTGACCTCACGGGTTCACGCACCCCCGATGACCCATCCGATGATGTCGACTGGATCGATGCCGGCAATGGCGCGAATTGCAACATGACCGGTCTTGCCGTCACGCCGGCGGGCGTCGAGGCCAAGTACTCCGTCCGCTACGTCATCAACCGCATGTGCAATGCCGCGGGCAACCCCAACTCCGTGCTGGCTGCCGACGGCATCACGCCGATGAGCTGCTCGCGCGGCGAAGGCGCCGACTCCGACAGCAGCACCGCGGTCGGACCCAGCTATTCGCGCCGCCCGTTCACGGGCACCGCACGCACCTACTACCGCATCACGACCCGCATCACGGGACCGCGCAACACCGCGCGTTACGTGCAGGCCTTCGTGGCGCAGTGATCACCAGGAGACATGCCGTGATACGCAATCCCCTCACCCGGCTCGCGACGTGGTTGACCATCGCCGCGTTCACATCCGCCAATGTCATGGCCGGTCCGGTCGACCTGGCGAACAACCCGATGACGGCTGGCAGCGGCGTGAGGATCCCGCCGAACGTGCTGTTCATCCTGGACGATTCAAGCAGCATGAATCGTGAATACATGCCAGAAGAAGTAGGCGACAACAACGGTGACAGCGCCAAGGCGTGTTATCGAAATTTCGGCTACAACAAGATCTACTACAACCCGTCTACCACTTACCTTCCACCAGTGAATGCTGATGGCAGTTCCTTCCCGAACGCCAGTTTCGCCGGCGCTCTTACCAATGGCTTTGACTCAGCGTCGGCAGCTACGGATCTTTCGATCGCAACGCCAAATTATGGGCCTGCAACAACCACTCTGGGTTCTGCCCCTTTTTCCGTAAACGGCTCAACCAACCGGAGAAGAGTCACTGTTACGCACACCAATCACGGCCTGTCGCCCGGCGCTACGGTGACATTCACTGGCCTGCCGGGATCAGGCAACCTGGGCGGTATCTCGTGGTCCAATGTCGCCAGCGGCGGCTCCATCACGGTGATCGACGCGAATCGTTACTACTTCAGCCAAGGGACCAATGCCACGAGCACCACGACCGGAGGCGGTTCCAGTGTTGTTGTCCACTATCAGGTTGTTGTCAGCACTACGCCGACTACGTACTACTACTCGTATACGGCCAACCCAACGAATCCCTCATCGACCTGCGCTACTGATGCAAGCTATGCAAGAGTAAACGTGACTGCCGCCAGCTCGGAGGCGCAGAACTACGCAAACTGGTACAGCTATTACCGTACTCGCCTGCTGATGATGAAATCGGCATCAGGCCGTGCGTTCAAGGATCTCGATGGAAACTATCGTGTCGGCTTTTCGGTAATCAACGACACCGGAACCAGCAACTTCCTCGGTGTAAGTGAGTTTGATGCCACACAGAAAGGCCTCTGGTATACGAAGCTCTACGATACGAGCATTGCGGGAATCCGGTACACCCCGCTGCGCGGCGCGCTGTCCAAGGCTGGTCGGTATTTTGCCGGCACACTGCCCGGAGCCACGGATCCTGTGCAGTACTCCTGTCAGCAGAATTTCTCGATCCTGACGACGGACGGGTTCTGGAACATCGACAGTGCCACTGCCAGTACAGCCGAAAGTCTTGGCACGAACGCGACCACCAACTACGGCCCATACCGGGAGGACAACCTGACGTTGGTCGGCGACCAGGACGACACTGCGAACGACTTCCCTTACTACGACGGACCGAATGGCACCTTGAATGCAAGCAAGGTATCCAACTCGCTGTCCGACATTGCCATGTATTACTGGAAGACCGACCTTCGGTCGACCATGACCAACAACGTGCCGACCAGCAACACCGACCCAGCAAACTGGCAGCATATGACGACGTTCACCATGGGCATGGGCGTTAGTGGTTCACTGAACTACCCCAACGCGTGGGCGGGAATTCTCCAGGGCACCACGAATTGGCCAAATCCGCAGGTCACAGATGATGACGATTCAGTCATCACTCGCATCGATGATCTTTGGCACGCCGGCGTCAATGGTCACGGACAATATTTCAGCGCGAGCAATCCCGACGCCGTTGAAGCACAGCTTTCCAATGCGCTAAGTGCCATCGAAGCAAAGACGGGCTCCTCAGCGGCTGCCGCCACCAGCAACCTGCAGCCGGTGGAAGGCGACAACACCGCATTCATCGCGCAATACAAGACCGTGGAATGGACCGGCGACGTGCTCGCGCGCAGCATCAATGTCGGCACTGGCGCGATCAGCACGACCAACCTTTGGTCGGCGCAGCAGCGACTGGATGCACAGGTCGCCGCCAATGCCCGCACCGAGATCTACATGCGGGACAGCGCTGCCGCCAGCGGGCGCAAGGACTTCAACTACGCCAATCTTTCCATGACCCAGCAGGCGTGGTTCGCTCCCTCGCTCCTTTCGCAGTACGCGACCCTGACCAGCAGCCCGGTGAACCAGCTCGCCAACGCCACTGCAGCGAATCTGGTCAGCTACCTGCGCGGCACGAGGATCTATGAGGACCAGGGCACCGCCATTGCCACCGACATCTTCCGCAAACGAACCCATGTCTTGGGTGACATCGTCAGTGCCGCACCGGTTTACGTGCGCAAGGCACCGTTCTCCTACACCGATACAGGTTACGCGGCATACATCAGCTCAACGAACTCGCGCGTGCCCACGGTGTACGTCGGCGGCAACGACGGCATGCTGCATGCCATCAACGCCAGCTCGCTGATCGACGACGGTACGGGCACCGGCACCACGGTTGTGGACTCGAACGGTGGCAAGGAACGCTGGGCCTACATCCCCAGCATGGTGCTGCCGAACATCCACAAGCTCGCGGACAAGGACTACGCGCATCGCTTCTTCGTCGATGGACCAATCGCGGTTGGCGATGCCTACAACACCAGCACGTCGGCCTGGTCCACCATCCTGGTCGGAGGCCTGGGCAACGGTGGCCGCGGCTACTATGCCATCGATATCACAACACCAACCAACCCGAAGGTGCTGTGGGAATTCGGCACGGGCCAATCCGCCAGCGTCGGTTTCTCCTACGGAAACCCGATCATCACCAAACGGCGCGCCGCTGGAGATCCGGCCGAAGGGCGCTGGGTGGTGGTGTTCGCCTCAGGCTACAACAACAACGACAGTGGTACTGGGGACGGCAAGGGCCGGCTCTATGTGGTGGATGCGTTCAGCGGCGCGAAGCTCGGCGAAATCATCACTGACAACGGCGTGACAAATCCCGACCTGAGCGGCATCGCCCGTGTTTCCAACTTCGTGGCGAACAGCCTGCAGGACAACACCACGCAGTACGTCTACGGCGGCGACCTCGCCGGCAACCTGTGGCGCTTCGACATCAATGTGGCGTGCAACCCCTGCACCACCGGCGCCCAGCAACGCCTGGGCTACACCCCTGGCACCGCGGGCACCCAGCCCATCACCGTGCAACCGGAACTGGCGAAGATCGATGGCAACCGCGTGGTGTATTTCGGAACCGGCCGGTTCCTCGGGCCGTCGGACTTCGACACGCATGCTTCAACGGATGTACAGCAGGCCGTATACGCCGTGAAGGACATGGGCACGGACCTGGGATCCTTCACCAGCGCCAGCACGCCGCTGGTGGCGCAGACCCTGAATGCGTCGTCTTCACCGCGCACCATCACTTCCCTGCAACCGGTTAACTGGGGGACCAGCGCGGGCTGGTATGTGACAGCGCCGCAGGGCGAACGATTCAACGTCGATCCCGGCCTGCAACTGGGCACACTGGTGATCGCCGCCAACATCACTGCGGCGGATGAATGCACCGACGGCTCGTCCGTTCTCTACCAGCTGGATTACCGGTCGGGCAATGTGCTGATGACCAACAGCTACTCGGCACTGATAGTGGGCACCACACAGCTGCAGACCGGTGGCGGTTCAGGACCCGTGGTCATCGATCCTGTGTTTGCCACTGGCACAACCGGCAATACCACACAGGTCACCGGAACCGGCGGCGTAGGTGGAGTCAGGCGCGTCAGCTGGCGCGAGATCGAATAGCAGTCTTCAGGAACCCGTCAAACACCGCGTTTGGCAACGCGGTGTTTCTCCGGAATCCATCAAAACCGTACCAGCGCAGCTCCCCACGTAAACCCGCCACCGAACGCTTCCAGCAGCAACAACTCGCCACGCTTGATGCGCCCATCGCGCACTCCGGTATCCAGCGCCAGCGGCACTGACGCCGCCGATGTATTCCCATGCTCCTGCACGGTGACGATGACCCGCTCCATCGGCAGATCCAGCTTCCTGGCCACCGCCTGGATGATGCGGATATTCGCCTGGTGTGGCACCAGCCAGTTGACCGCCGACTTGTCCAGATTGTTCTTCGCCAGCACCTCGTCCACCGAGTTGCCGAGCATGGTGACCGCGACCTTGAAGGTTTCCCGTCCGGCCATGCGAATCACCGCACGGTTGCCCGAACCTTCCTCGTAACCCTTCGACACACCGCCAGTGCAGTACAGCAGGTCCTTGTAGCTGCCATCGGAGTGCAGGTGCGTCGACAGCACGCCCGCCTCCTCCGAAGCCTCCAGCACCACCGCGCCAGCGCCATCAGCGAACAGGATGGCCGTGGTGCGGTCGGTGAAATCGGTGATGCGCGTGAGCGTCTCGGCGCCCACCACCAGCGCGCGCCGCGCGTCGCCCAGGCGCACGAACTTGTCGGCGATGGACAGCGCGTAGATGAAGCCGCTGCACGCAGCCTCGACGCTGAACGCCGGCTTGCCGGTGCAACCCAGCCGCGCCTGCAACAACGTGCCGCAGTTCGGGAACAGCAGGTCCGGTGTCGCGGTGGCGAAGACGATCAGGTCGAAGTCGGTGGGCTTGAGCCCGGCGGCCTCGATGGCGCGCCGTGCCGCGACCTCCGCCATGTCGACGGTGGTCTGCCCTTCGGCGGCGTAGTGGCGCCGCTCGATGCCGGTGCGTTCACGGATCCACTGGTCGGAGGTATCCATGAGCTTCTCGAGATCGGTGTTGTGGACCACCTTCTCGGGAAGATACGAACCGGTCCCGGTGATTCGGGCGTATTTCAATCCTGGTCGGCCGCGTCGGCGGGCGCTTCGATCACGCGCTTGCCGCGGTAGAAACCATCCGGGGTGATGCGATGACGCAGGTGCGTCTCGCCGGACTGGGGATCGATCGACAGCGCGGGCTGGGCCACGTGGTCGTGCGAGCGGTGCATACCGCGCTTGGAGGGAGTCTTGCGACTCTTCTGGACTGGCATCGTTGTTACTCCTGAAAACTCACTGCTTCGACCGACCCAGCAGATCGCCCAATCCTGCAAAGGGTCGCTGCGTGGTCTGCGCGTTACTCTCCTGCACCTCTGCCCGCTCCTCGCCGGGACAATTGCCCGGATGGCGCGGCGCCGCCGGCAAAGCCAGCAGCAGTTCTTCTTCCACCAGATCGGCCGGGCGCAGGCGGCCATCCGGTGCCAGTGCTGTTTCCAGCTCCGGCGGTACGCCTGAGGCTTCTTCCTCGCTTGCCACCAGCGTGACACGCGAGCGGCATTCGATGGGCAGATGCATCGGCTTCAGGCAGCGCTGGCAACGCAGCGAAAGTGTCGCTGCCAGCTCGACCTCGGCGACGATGCGGCCCTCCTCGCGGGAGAACGTCACGCTGCCGGTTGCCATGCCTTCGGGGCTCGCGAGGTATTCGCAGATGCGCTCCAGTTTTGCTACCGGAACCGCCAGCTCGACCTTGCTTCCCGCGTCGGCCAGAACCGCAACTACGACCGGTTTGGCGCCGTCCTCAGGCATGGGGCGCGTATCATAGGTAGCGCCCCCGGAGGGCGCAAGTTCTTGTTTATTGAGGCCCATGCCCCCTACTCCCCTCATCGTCCTTGCCTCCACGTCGCCCCATCGCCGCGTGCTGCTGGAGCGGCTCCGATTGCCCTTCACGACGCAGGCGCCCGAGGTAGACGAGGCTGAACTGTCCGGCGAAGCGCCCGCCACCCGCGCCGCCCGGCTGGCCCTGGCCAAGGCCCGGGCGGTAGCGGCCTCCAACCCGGCCAGCATCGTCATCGGCAGCGACCAGGTGGCCTCGGTACGGATCGGTCCGGAGCTGCGGCTGCTGCACAAACCTGGTGACCGCACCCACGCCCATGCGCAACTGGCTGGGATGGCAGGGCGGAGCGCGCGATTCGACACTGGTGTGGCTGTCGTGCTGGGCGACACGGAGCTCATTCACGTGGACCTGACTGCGGTGCAGTTCCGGAAGCTCAGCCACCAGGAGATCGGCCGCTACATCGATCAGGAACCAGCCTTCGACTGCGCCGGTGGCTTCAAGTGCGAGGGGCTCGGCGTGACCCTCTGCGAGACGGTCGAGACGCGCGACCCGAGCGCGCTGGTGGGGCTGCCCCTGATCTGGCTGTGCGGGGCTTTGCGCCAGCTGGGCGTTGCGGTCTGAGCACGTGTTCACTGGCGACGCCGGCCCGCACCTGACCCGCGGGCCGCAACCTCCCCGCACCGCTTGCCAGTGAATCGATGACCGCGTGCAGTTCCTGCGGCAATGGCGCACTGACACTGACCAGGCCGCGGCCATCCGGGTCCTCGAAGCTGATGCTGTGGGCATGCAGGAACAGACGCCGAAGTCCGAAGTCCTGCAGCTGGCGGTTGAACTCCTTGTCCCCGTACTTGCCATCGCCGGCTACCGGGTGCCCTGCGTAGGCCGCGTGCACGCGGATCTGGTGCGTCCGGCCGGTGAACAGGCGCACCTCGAGCAAGGTCGCAAGGTTGCCGAAGAACTGCACCGTGCGGAACTCGCTGACCGCCTCCTTGCCGCTGGAATCCACCTTCACCGTGCGTTCGCCGCCAACGCGGGTATCGGTGCGAAGCGGCGCATCGATGCGCTTCCTGCCCAGTTCCCACTTGCCCCGCACCAGCGCGAGGTAGCGCTTGTCGAAACCCTCGCCCTCGCCTGCACTGTCCTCGCGCAACAAGGCGTGCAGGCTGCGCAGCATGGAGCGCTTGCGCGCGATCAGCAGACAGCCGCTGGTGTCCCGGTCGAGGCGATGCACCAGTTCCAGCGTCTCATCGGGCCGCGCCGCGCGCAGCGCTTCGATCACGCCAGCGCTGACGCCGCTGCCACCATGCACGGCGATGCCGGCCGGCTTGTCGACCACCAGCAGACGCTCGTCCTCATGCAGAATTGCGCGCTGCACTTGTTCCGCAAGCCGCGTCGGCACGCGCGGCGCGGCGGCGGCGCCTTCGACCGGCTGCACTTCCAGGCGCACCGGAGGAACACGCAGCACGTCGCCCTCGGCCAGACGCGCTTCGCCGCCGACGCGCTTGCCATTCACGCGCACTTCTCCGCGACGCAACAGGCGGAAGATCCGGGTGCGTGGCACGCCGGGCAGCAGTCGCGCCAGCACCTTGTCCACGCGCACTCCGGCGTCTTCGGCGCCGACCACTTCATTGCGCACCGCTGTGTGTGCGGCTGACTGCGCTTCAGCGCCCGTGCCAATCATCGTGATGTAACACCTTGTTTTCCAAGCAACTGTCAGTATACTCGCCGCCACGTGCCCCCACCGCGACGGCTGGAACCGACATCCCAGCCCCCACGAGCGGCACGGAACAATTGCGGTAAACGCCGCATTCTCCAGTTGATCCGCCGATGCGGATCATCGTTTGGCAGACCGCAAGGCCAGTCGTGGTTCCCCGTCAGAGGGTGAGCCTGCGGCCTTAAAGGTCGGCAGTAGCTACGGATTGCTCGCGCTGTCGTGTCAGAGGCGATGGCGGGTTCTTCAAAAAAAGTGCTAGCAACAATCCACGCCCTTCTGGTCAGCATGCTGGCTCAGCTGGATGCGCTTTTCTGCCTTCCCCGGCTCGACCTCGCGCCCGCTTTCGTGCGCGCGGCTTCGCGGCCCGCCACACGGCACCCAATGAGTGGAATTCATGAAACGAATGCTCGTCAATGCAACGCAGCAGGAAGAGCTGCGCGTTGCGCTCGTCGATGGTCAGAAGCTGTTCGACCTCTCGATCGACATCCCGTCCCGGGAACAGAAGAAAGCCAACGTCTATAAAGCGCGCATCGCGCGCATCGAGCCCTCGCTCGAAGCCGTCTTCGTCGACTATGGCTCGGAGCGCCACGGCTTCCTGCCGCTGAAGGAAATCTCCAGGGAGTACTTCCGCGACGGGCAGCCGCAGGGCAACCGCGGCATGCGCGAGATCCTGTCCGAAGGGCAGGAAATCGTGGTGCAGGTGGAAAAGGAAGAACGCGGCAACAAGGGCGCCGCCCTCACCACCTTCATCAGCCTCGCCGGCCGCTTCCTGGTGCTGATGCCCAACAATCCACGTGCCGGCGGCGTTTCGCGCCGCATCGAGGGCGAGGATCGCGACCAGCTGCGCGATGCCATGGACCAGCTGGTGATCCCGGACAGCATGGGCGCCATCATCCGCACCGCCGGTGTCGGCCGCTCGGTCGAGGAACTGCAGTGGGACCTGGACAACTTGAAGACGCAGTGGGATGCGATTGCCGAAGGCATCAAGTCCCGGCCGGCGCCGTTCCTGGTCTACCAGGAAAGCGACGCGGTCACGCGCGCGCTGCGCGACTATCTCTCCGACGACATCGGCGAAATCCAGGTCGATGACACCGGCGCCTACCAGAAGGCGCAGGAATACATGCAGCGCTTCATGCCGGCCGAGGCGCAGCGGCGTCTGAAGTTCTACCAGGAAGACGTGCCGCTGTTCACGCGCTTCCAGATCGAGAACCAGATCGAATCCGCCTACGCGCACAAGGTGCAGCTGCCTTCGGGCGGAGCGCTGGTGATCGACTACACCGAGGCGCTGGTGTCCATCGACATCAACTCGGCGCGCGCCACGCGCGGTGGCGACATCGAGACCACCGCCTTCAACACCAACCTCGAGGCCGCCGACGAGATTGCCCGCCAGCTGCGCATCCGCGACGCCGGTGGCCTGATCGTCATCGATTTCATCGACATGGAATCCTCGAAGAACCAGCGCGAAGTCGAGGAACGCCTGCGCGAGGCCGTGAAGCAGGATCGCGCGCGCATCCAGATCGGACGCCTGTCGCGCTTCGGCCTGCTGGAGATGTCGCGGCAGCGGCTGCGGCCGTCGCTGGGAGACTCCAGCCACGTGGCCTGCCCGCGCTGCCAGGGCATCGGCACCATCCGCAGCGTGGAATCCATGGCGCTGGCCATCCTGCGTCTCGCGGGCGAGGACGCGCGCAAGGAGCGCACCGGCCGGCTGATCATGCAGGTGCCCATCAGTGTCGCCACCTACCTCATGAACGAGAAGCGCGCGGCTCTGCGCGAAATCGAGGAAAAGTGCGGCGTGGATATGGTGCTGGTCCCCAACAAGGACATGGAAACCCCCGAGTTCGCCATCCGCCGTGTGCGCAATGATGAACTGGGGCTCACCGAAAACTCGCAGACTTCCTACAAGATTCCGGTGCCGATCGAGACCTCGGATGTGGCCCTGCAGGCCAAGCGTCCTGCGGCACCGCAGGCCGCAGTGACGACGATCATTCCAACAGCGCCAGCGCCGTCAGCGCCACCACCAGCGCCGGCAGCTCCCGTGACCGTGATCGTGGCTCCACCGCCCCGCCGTGGACTGTTCGGCGCACTGAAGTCGGTGTTGTTCGGCGATCCGGCGCCCGAGGCGCCCGCTGAAACCACCAGGCAACCAGCCCGTAGCGAGCGCAAGCCGCGCGAGGATCGCGGCCGCGCTGGCCGCGACCATGAACGGGATTCACGCCGCGGCCGCGATGGTGAGGGCCAGCAGCGTGGCGACCGTGGGCGGGACCGCAACCGCGGCCGTGACGCCGGTCGTCCCCAGCGTGGTGAGAATGAGGCCACTCGCGGTGAACCGCGCGGCGGCGAACATAGGCCGCGTCGCGAGCAGCCGCCGGCGAAAGCGCCAGAGAGCACCGTAGCCCCACCTGTCCAGACCGCGCCGGGTGTTGCCGCGGAAGGCGTCGCAGCCCGGCCGGACGGCGAGAAGCGCTCGCGTCGCGGTGGCCGGCGCCGTCGTGGCCGAGGCGGACGTGGCGGAGATGCTGCCACGGGCCTGATGGGCGGCAATGTCAGCGACAACGCTCCGGACAGTCACCCGGAGCAGCACAGCCCGCAGCTGGATTTCAGCGATACCAGACCGGCGCACGAATCGCGCGGCGACCATAACCCGGCGCCGCCGCCGCAACCTGCGCCGGAAGTGCGAGCCGCACCGCCGCCGCCGCCCCCGGAACGCCCGACCGTGGTGTGGTCGTCCTCGCCCGGCTCAGGGTCGGTTGGAACCGGTCCGGATCGCAGCCAGCGCGACGAATAAGGCCCGCGAACCGTGCTCGGCCAGGTCGAGCACGGTTTCGAAACCGGCGGGACCACCGTAGTAAGGATCGGGCACGACGCGGCGCCGGGCATCATCCGGCAGGTACGAGAGGAACAGACGCGCGCGCTCCGCATGACCCCGCGGAGCCAGTTCGCGCATCTGCGCGAGGTTGTCCTCATCCATCGCCAGCAGCAGGTCAAAGCGGCGGAAATCCTCTGCGCTGAGCTGTCGCGCCCGCAAACCTGAAATGTCGTAGCCGCGGGCGAGTGCGTGGCGCTGGCTCCGCGCATCCGGAGCGTCTCCCACGTGATAGTCGGCGGTACCGGCCGAATCGAACTGCAATCGCAGCTGTGGCACCTCGCGCGTCGCCAGGGCCCGGGCCACCCCTTCCACGGTGGGCGAACGGCAGATGTTCCCAAGGCATGCGAAAAGTATCTTCACGCGGCTTTCACTACCACCTGCGGCAACGCGCACCCTTCACCTGCGGCTGGGGACAGCTGACTCCTGCCCGTCCAGCGTAGTGAGCGCGCCGTACAACTCGGGGCGACGGTCGCGGAACACGAACCAGCTGTCGCGCAATTCGGCGGCCTGGGCCAGGTCCATTTCCCCGACCATCACCGACTCGCTGACCTCGTCCGCGGCGGCGATCATCGCCCCCTGCGCATCGGTAATGAAGGACGAGCCATAGAAACGGATATGAAGATCCTGGGGAGACTGCAGCGAATGTTCGGTACCGATGCGGTTGGCTGCGATCAATGGCACCAGATTGGCGGCTGCATGACCCTGCTGCGTGCGTTGCCAGTGATCACGCGAATGCACGGCCATCGCCGGTGGCGGTTCGCTGCCAATCGCTGTGGGGTAGAACAGCAGTTCAGCACCCATCAGCGCCATGGCGCGCGCGCACTCGGGAAACCACTGGTCCCAGCAGATGCCGACACCGATGCGGCCGAACCGGGTATCCCACACGCGAAAACCCGTGTCGCCGGGGGAGAAATAGTTCTTCTCCTGATACCCCGGACCATTCGGAATGTGCGCCTTGCGGTATACGCCAAGTACCGCGCCACCCGCGTCGATGATCGCAACGCTGTTGAAGTAAGCCTGCCCGGCATGCTCGAAGAAGCTCACCGGCAACACTACTTCCAGTTCGCGCGCGAGTTCCGACATGCGCCGCACCGCGGGGTTGTCGCCAAGCGAAGTGGCCAGTCGCAAATGCCTGGTGTCCTGCTCGATGCAGAAGTACGGCGTCTCGAACAGCTCCTGGAGCAGGACCAGCTGCGCGCCATCGCGCGCTGCCCGCCTCACCAACGCCTCGGCGCGTGCGATGTTCGCAGCGCGGTCCCAGCTGCAGGCGAATTGCGCCGCAGCCACCGTCACCTTGCGTGGTCTGGCGTGGAAATGCTCTGGTTGCGGTGGCGAAGCCCTGGTGCTGCTCATTCCGGTATTATGCCGCCCCGTGGCTAATTCACTGACCAGCGCCTGGCGCAGCTATCGTTCGCTTCCGCCCGTGCAGCGCGAGTTGGCCACTTTGGGACTGGCGCTGTTGTTCGCGCTGACCATCCTGCCGCTGGCAATCTGGTGCGCCGGACAGATATTCCTTGGTGACTACCTGCGTGATGCAGGCGACTCGAGTGCCGTTCGCCATGGTGGGCCTCTGGCCCTCACCCTTGATTATGTTCGCGGCATTCTCGCCATGTCGCCTGGGCACTGGCTGGTGCTGCTGGGTCCATATGCGCTGGTCTGGGCCTTTCGAGCCGTCAGGCGATTGGGAAAAAGTTGACATAAATCCAGTGCTTGCTTGACCTGTCTCACAAAAAAAACAAAGATAGCCTCTGGTCAGGTACGCCCGAATATCCCGATGAGCAGAAATAGTTCCTACGATTCAGGTCAACGCGAAGCTCCCACTGCCGCGCCGGTCGACCAGAATGATCAGCGGCGCGATGACACGATCAACCGCCTTCGTTCTGCGTTGTTGCAGGAACGCCTCGCGGTGATCTCGCTGACCGACGAGAACAGCGGCACGGACCCCTATAACAGTGGCGTACATCGTGCGTTGGCCAAGGCCCATGTCTGGCGCAAGGGTTCGCGCTAGCAATCCAGGCTCCGCGCAGGCTGCGATCAGCTTGATCAATCAGGCCGGCCAGTAAGTCCGCGCCACCAGTCCCAGCGACACAACCAGCGCCAGTTGCGCTGCCACCCGCCAGCGCGTGGTTTTCAGCTGTCCGACGAAGGCCGCAGCCGATGTAGCGGTCAGGAGTACTGCCCAGGCAACAGCCCGCAACAATGGGGCGTATTCACCAGACAGTCTCTCCTCGAAGCCGGGCAGTAGTAGGAACACCACCAGCGTCATGACCAACCCGGCCAGCAGTGCCACCGAAGAGCCCATCACGATGCCCAGCAATGCCACCAGCGGTTGCATGACGCTCCTTTAACTTGAAACCGGGGGATGGGCATCAAGACGGAACGGCGTTGTACTTGCTGCCGAGCCTCATGCCGTCTAGCCTGACCCTCCATGACTGTAACTGAAATGACCCGGCGCTCGCGCCGCTCAATGGCTGCCATAGCGCTGACCGCGCTGCTGGTCCTGACTCTCACTGGCGCTGGCTCAACCGGCGCACCTGCCGGTGCCAACCTGCTGCCCGCGGGCTCATTGGCTCCCACCGAGCGACATCTGACCCTGGCCCGCCGGATCGGCCAGATCCTGGAGGCCAACCACTATCGCCGTGCGCCGATCGACGATCGCATGTCGGCGGAGATCTACCAGCACTACTTGGATTCGCTCGACACGCAACGCAGCTATTTCCTCGCCAGCGATGTTGCTGAATTCGCGCAGTACAAGGATCGTTTCGACGACATGATCCGCACCGGAGCGGTCGAGCCCGGGTTCGCGATGTACGCGCGCCTGCAGCAGCGCAACCGCGAGCGCATCGAATACGCGCTGTCGCTGCTGGACAAGGAACCGGATTTCACCATCGACGAATCATTCGAGTTCGATCGCGAGAAGGCGCCCTGGGCAAACTCCACGCAGGAGCTGAACGACCTGTGGCGCAAGCGCGTGAAGAGCGATGCGGTGTCACTGATGCTCACTGGCAAGAGCTGGACGGACACCGCCGCGCTGCTGAAGAAGCGCTACGAACGCAGCCTGCAACGCGCCGGCAAGGTGACCGTGGACGAGGTGTTCGAGAACCTGATGAACGCCTACGCCCGCACCTACGATCCGCATTCGAACTACTTCTCGCCACGCAATTCCGAGGAGTACCGCATCCAGATGAGCCTCAGCTACGAGGGCATCGGCGCCACGCTCCAGTCTGATGACGAATACGCCAGCATCGTGAATCTGTTGCCAGGCGGGCCCGCTGCACTCGCCGGTACGCTGGGCATCAAGGATCGCATCACTGCCATCGGCCAGAACAAGGACGGACCGTTCGAGGACGTGGTCGGCTGGCGCCTGGATGATGTTGTCCAGCTGATCCGCGGCAAGGGCGGCACACAGGTGCGCCTGCAGGTCCTGCCAGCCGGTGCAGCTCCGGGTTCGCCCGAGAAAGTCGTAGAACTTACTCGCGGCAAGGTCACCCTCGAGGGTCAGGCTGCCAAGAAGGAACGGCGGATCATCACCCGCAACGGCCGGCAGCTGAATATCGGCGTGATCAACGTGCCCAGCTTCTACCGTGACGTTGACGAAGAGAGCAAGGGTGACGACGACTACCGCAGCACCACACGGGACGTGGAACGCCTGATCGGCGAACTGAAAAAGGAAGGCCCGCTCGACGGCCTGATCCTGGATTTGCGCGGCGATGGCGGCGGCTTCCTGCCCGAAGCCCAGGCGCTTACCGGCCTGTTCATAGACAAGGGACCTGTGGTGCAGCTGAAGGACTCCGCCGGCCGCACCGAGGTGCTGGACGACCCGAAGCCCGGCAAGGTTTACGACGGCCCGCTGGTAGTGCTGATCGACCGCTACAGCGCGTCGGCATCGGAGATTTTCGCAGGTGCCATGCAGGACTATGGCCGTGGCTACGTCGTTGGCCAGCGCAGCTTCGGCAAGGGCACCGTGCAAAGCCTGATCCCGCTGGAGAACAGGTGGTCGCAACGGCCTGCGGAGGGACAGCTGACGGTGACCATCGGCAAGTTCTACCGGATCACCGGCGAGAGCACACAACATCGCGGCGTGGAACCCGACATCACACTGCCCTCGCTCATCGACATGGATGAAGTGGGTGAGAGTTCCCTGGACGCGGCCCTGCCCTGGGATCGCATTGCACCGGCGAATTTCCAGCGATACACGGCATCCCGGCCCGTTCCCAGCGCCACGGCACTGGGCCAGAGCGAAGCCGAGCGTGGCAAACACGACCCGGACTTCCAGTGGCTGGTGGGCGACATCACCGCCTATCAGAAACTGCGCGCGCAGAAGACCCTGTCGCTGAATCTCGCCAAGCGCAAGGCCGAGCGCGAGAGCCTCGACGCGGACCAGCTGCGCCGCGAAAACGAGCGCCGCAAGGCGCTTGGCAAGGCGACCTTTGCATCGCTGGCGGAAATGGAAGCGGCCACCCAGCCCGCCAGCCAGGCCGCCGGCAATACGCAAGTCAGCGAGAGTGCTGAAGCCGCCATCGAAGCGGCAAACGCCAGGGCCAAGGCGGAGGGCAGACCGGTTCAGGCTGTTCAGCCGGAGAAGGAACCAGACATCCTCCTCAACAGCACCACAGAGATCATGGCCGACATCGTCTCGGGCATCGAACCAAAGACGTCCCGCACGATGGCGCAGGGTGAATCGAGGCTGGAACCGGCGGCCAGATAGGCGCGCCGGGTGCGGGGGAACGACGCCGCTGCGAGCTATTCCTCCACGCTGTAGAACAGGTCCGACAGGCTCCACAGGTCCTCGGTGAGCAGATTCCAGCTCATCTGCTCACCGCGCCCCAGCCCGAGGCGCAACGCCGCCTGCACCGACTCCTCACGCGGCACGGTAGCGGTGGCGCTCATGTACTTGACCTGGGCAGCCAGGTGGTCGGCCAGGCGGCGCACATCCGGCTGAATCGCAGCGGCATTCTGGATCAGCGCTGCCCTGGCACGCGCTACTTCCTGCATCAGTGAAAGCGCAGCGGCCGCATCACCTGAGCCTTCAACCTTGGGTTCGCTGCGCGACATCGCCTCGATGCTACGAGCCAGCAGCGACTGCGGCGCGAGGCGCAGCGCCTGCAGCTGCGCGCAGGCGATCACCATCAGGTTCAGCATGCGACGCGCTTCCAGCGAAAGGCCGGGATACTTTGCCCCGCCCTGCTCTTCGATCTCCAGCAATTGCTCGCGAGCCTGCTGCACCTGGCTCTCGGCAATCGCCGACTCCCCGCGCACGGCCTGCAGGCGTCGCGTCAACTCGCGCCGCTTGAAGTACTGCCACCAGCGCTGCGCCTGCTCGAGGTGCGACTGCAACGAAGCCAGCCGGCCGCGTACGTCGGCGGCCAGCTGTTCGGCCTGCGCACAACTGGCCCTGGCCTGCTGCGAGCGTTCGAACAGTTGCCGGTTCAGTTCCGCCAGGAACTGGCGCCGCTCCCGTTCCTCGCGCAGTTGCGCCTGCTCGCGCACCAGCTTGCCGATTTGCGCATGGCCGGTCGCCCACAGATCACGAAGCTGGTAGTGCGCCAGACTGTGCAGGCCGCTCAATGGCGCGGCCAGGCGCGCTTCCAGCTGCTCCAGCTGCTCGCGCACGCGGGCAGTGGCAGCCTCCTGCAGCTTGATGCGGTCCTTCATGCGATGCACTTCATCCTGCGCATCACCGAGCGTCTTCTTCATCTCGGCGCGGTTCTTGAAGAGGTGCAGGAGCCGCTCGTCCTCCGGATCGTCCGGATGCTCCAGCACTATGCGGAAGCGGGCGAGCTTGCGGAACCAGGCGGTGATTGCGTTGGGGTGTGCGGACGGCATTAGACCAGCGAATGCCCAAGCTCGAGGCAGTACTCCAGCCACTTGTTTAGCATGTTGTTGAACAGCCAGCGCTGCTCCAGTTCACGCCCGGCCGCCCCGGGGTGACGGCCGTAGGGTTCGGGTCGGTCCACAGGCCAGTGCTGGGCCTGCGCCAGGCGCGCGTCTCCGTAAACACGGATCCGCACGTCCGGATACGTCAGAAGGGTTTCAAGGCCGGGCCCGGCCATCGCGGGGTCATGAAACAGATGCGTGAGGCCGACAGTGGTGGTGTACGGACATTGTTCGATCACATTGAGCCTGAGGTCGCAGCCTCCGGCCACGCGCGAGATGCGCTCGCCAGTCAATCGTGCCGGGTCGCCCGTCAGGCGCATCAGGCGCAGGTAGTTGCTCTCGTACAGCGACATCAATGCAGCGAAGCCGCGGGGCTGCGCCCGCCAGCTTGCCGGCAGCAGGGCCTCGTTGCCGCTGGCAGTCGTCATGACGGCTGCCGTGGCGCCTGCGCCGCGCCCACGAACAGTTGCGCGCGATACCAGCACAGCTCACGGATCGAATCGTGGATGTCGGCCAGCGCCAGATGCGAGGCCTGCTTGGTGAACCCCGCCACCAGCTGTGGCGCCCAGCGCCGCGCCAGTTCCTTCACGGTGCTGACATCAAGGTTGCGGTAATGGAAATAGCGTTCGAGCGCCGGCATCTGCCGCGCGAGGAAGCGCCGGTCCTGGCAGATGCTGTTGCCGCACATCGGGGAGATTCCGCCGGGCACCCATGTCTTGAGGAATTCCAGCGTCTGCGCCTCCGCATCGGCCAGGGTGACCTCGCTGGCGCGCACGCGTGCGGTCAAGCCGCTGGCGCCGTGCTGGCGCGTGTTCCATTCGTCCATGCCTGCGAGGGTGTCCGCATCCGTGTGGATCGCGAGCACAGGTCCCTCGGCCAGCAGGTTCAGCTGAGCATCAGTGACGACGGTGGCTATCTCGATGATCGAATCACTGTCGGTCTTCAGACCAGTCATCTCCAGATCGATCCAGATCAGGTTGTCGCGATGCTGCACGGTCACCTCATGCCGGCGTGATGAATGTCCCTGTGGCATTCTAGTGGAGACCTGTTGCAAGTTGCATGATCTGCCGCCCACATTGAACCAGGCACTGTCCATCCCGTGATCGCCGAAGTCATCGCCACGTACGGCCGGCACCTGTTGTTGCGGGATGCGGCGGGCGCCTTGCAAAAGGCGCGCCCGCTCGGCCGTGCACTCGAGATCGTCTGTGGCGATCAGGTGCAATGCGGACATCAAGGCGAGGAATTGCTGGTATCGGCGGTTGAGCCTCGCACGCGGCTGCTCCGCCGCAGCACATTGCGCGGCCGTGCCGAGCCGCTGGCTGCGAACCTCACGCAACTGGCGGTGGTGCTGGCGCCGGTGCCGGCACCGGACCTGTTCCTGCTCGATCGCTACCTGTGTGCCGCGGAATGCGCGGGCCTGCACGCACTGATCGTGCTCAACAAGGACGATTTGCCGCAGACCGGCTCATGGCGCGAGGCGCTGGCGCCCCACGGCGCGCTCGGATACGAGGTGATTGTCGTCAATGCCAGCGTCATCGCTGGTGGTACAGCGCCCCTGGAACTCGCGCTGCGCGGCCACACCACCATACTGGTCGGCCAGTCCGGCGTTGGCAAATCATCGCTGACACGACTGGTCACCGATGAAACCATCGACATCGCCATCGGGGCCCTGATGCGCGAGGAGGAAGGCCGGCACACCACCACCGCATCACGCCTGTACAGCTGCCGCAGCGGCGGCCGCGTCATCGATTCACCGGGCGTGCGGGATTTCGCTCCCGCGATCGAGGATCTGGAACCCACCACGCTGGGTTTCCGTGAAGTCGCGCAGCTGGCTCCGCAGTGCAGGTTCATCGACTGCCGCCACATGCAGGAGCCGGGTTGCGCAGTGCGTGCCGCAGTGACGGAAAAGCGCATGGATGCGCGCCGCCATGAAAGTTACCGCCGGTTGCGGCGCCTGCACGAGCACCTCTGGGAACAGCGTACCGAGCGCGACCGCGCTGCACGACGCTGAGCCGGCGGCCTGCCCCCTTCAACTCACGCTTTGCCGGCCGGCCAGAGCATGCGCCAGCGTGCCGCCATCGACATACTCCAGCTCGCCGCCGAATGGCACGCCCTGCGCGATGCGCGTTGCCGCCAGGCCGCGCGCACGGGCCATTTCCGTAACCACATGCGCGGTGGCCTCGCCTTCCACGGTGGAGTTGGTGGCGAGGATCACTTCGCGGATGCGTCCCTCGGCCAGCAGCAGATCCAGCTCATGCAGACCAAGTTCGGCCGGTCCGATGCCATCCAGGGGCGACAAATGCCCCATCAGCACGAAGTAGCGACCGCGGTAGGCGCCGGAATTCTCCACCGCGATGACATCGGCGGGGGATTCAACCACGCATAGCTGCGCCTCGTCGCGCGCGCCGGATTCGCACAGCGGGCACAGTTCTCCTTCGGCCAGCATGCGGCAGCGACGGCAGCGTCCCACCGCCGCCAGCGCCGCATCCAGCGACTGCGCCAGCTCGCGCGCCTCGCCACGCCCGTCCTGCAGCAGCCGGAACGCCAGGCGCTGTGCGGTCTTGGGCCCGATGCCGGGCAGGCCATGCAGGGCATCGATCAGGCGTGCCAGGGCGGCGGGATGTTTCATGCGACCTGTGTTGCTAGAACGGCAGCTTCATGCCCGGCGGCAGCTGCAACCCGGCCATCGCGCCAGCCATCTTCTCGTTGACCGCAATGCCGACCTTGTGGGTGGCATCGTTGATCGCCGCGGCGATCAGATCCTCCAGCACCTCACGCTCCTCGCTCAGCAGCGTGGGCTCGATCTGCACCCGCGATACCTCGTGCTTGCCGTTCATGGTGACCTTGACCATGCCGCCTCCGGATTCGCCGGTGGCAGTGATCTGCGCCACCTGCTCCTGCGCCTTCTGGATGTTCTGCTGGACGCTCTGTGCCTGTTTCAGGAGATTGCCGATGTTGCCGCGCATGTGTTCAGTTCTCCTCGCTGGAAGTGGGCCGGACGGAATCGGGAAAGATGGTGGCGCCCATCTGCGCACGCAATGCCTGGATGTTCGGATCGGACTCCAGGGTCGCGCGCGCCTGCGCCAGGCGTTCATCGGCCTGCCTGTCGCGCTCCCGCGCAGGCGTGGCAGCAGCGGCCTCCGGCGTGCCGACCTCGATGGCCAGTTTCACCGGCTCGCCCAGGTAGCGCGACAGCGCAGCTGCCAGCTTGTCCTCGGTGGTGCGGTTGCGCATGGAGGCGCTGCGCGCGTCCAGCAGCAACCTCACCTGCGCGCCCTGCTGTCCCAGCAATGCGCAGTTCGCGGCCAGCTGGCCCGCCAGCGCAGTGAGTCCGAGTTGTTCGACCACGGCCTTCCAGTTCGCAGGCAGCAGCGGCAGGACCGGCGTGCCGGAAGCAGATGGGGCGGGCCCCGCTGCGTTGCTGTCGCGAACCACCGCCGCATGCATGGCACGCGGGGCGCTGGCGCGGTTGGCGCCACCGGGCGGTGCAGTGGTCGATTGCGCCTCGCCCGGCCGGAACGCCAGCATCCGTACCAGCGAAAGCCCGAAGGCACTGCGCTGGTCGGTTACCAGCGGCAGATCACGCTGTCCGAGCACGCCGACCTCGTAATACAGCTGCAGGTCTTCGGGGCTGATCGCCGTGGCAAGCTCCGCCATGACTTCGGCAGGCACCTCGTCCTCGTCGTCATAAGGCTTGCCGGCGGCCTGGTAGAGCGCAATGCGTGCCAGCAGGCTGGTCAGCGCCTCCAGCAATGCGGGATAGTCGGGCGACCATTGCTCCAGCGTGCGCGCGTACTCCAGCAGCGCGCCGGAATCCTCGCCGGCGAGCAGCCGCACCAGCTGCACCACCTGCTGGCGATCCACCGTGCCGAGCATGGCCCGCGCCTCGGCCTCGCGCACTTCGCGCGCGCCACCGAAGGCCAGCAGCTGGTCCAGCAGCGACAGTGCATCGCGCAACGACCCATCGGCGGCGGTGGCCACCAGCCGCAATGCCGTCGCCTCGGCCGCAATGCCTTCCTGTTCCAGGATGTACGCCAGCCGCGCGCTGATGGTGGAAACCGGCAGCCGCTTGAGGTTGAACTGCAGGCAGCGCGACAGCACCGTCACCGGCAACTTCTGCGGATCGGTGGTGGCCAGCAGGAATTTCACGTGGGGCGGCGGTTCCTCCAGCGTCTTGAGCAGCGCGTTGAAGGAATGTGCCGACAGCATGTGCACTTCGTCGATCAGGTAGATCTTGTAGCGCCCGCGGCCCGGCAGGTACTGCACGTTGTCGAGCAGGTCACGCGTGTCATCGACCTTGGTGCGGGAAGCGGCGTCGACTTCCATCAGGTCGGTGAAGCGGCCCGCGTCGATGTCGGTGCAGGCGCTGCATGCTCCACAGGGCCTGGCCGACACACCCTTTTCGCAGTTCAGGCACTTGGCAAAGATGCGCGCCACGGTGGTCTTGCCCACGCCGCGCGTGCCGGTGAACAGGAAGGCATGGTGCACGCGGCCGGCATCCAGGGCGTTGGCCAGCGCACGCAGCACGTGCTCCTGGCCCGACATCTCCTCGAAGTTCTTCGGGCGCCATTTGCGCGCCAGTGCCGTATAGCTCATGTGGAATTCTTACAGGACGTGGAGGCGGCCCGCACCAGCCGGAACTCCGGCACCCGACCTGACCGTTACCGTTGCTCCCTTCCGGGCCTGGCGGGGTTCACGGCAGGTCGTCGCGGAGGAGCCAATGCGGGCCACCATTGACGATGTTGGCGGAGAGGGTGGGATTCGAACCCACGAATACCCGTTAAGGTATTACTGGAATTCCAGTCCAGCGCCTTCGACCACTCGGCCACCTCTCCAATCAAATACTTGCGTTACCTTTCTCGATGGCATCAGCGCTCTGGGCAAGCGCGGCCAGCGATCAGGGCGGCGATTCTACAACAGCGGCTCAGCGCGGCCCCGGGCGCGTCCGCCGCCGTGGCGGCGCCCCCCCATCCGGTCCCTGCGCTGGACCGGGCAGATCGAACTGGGTGCCCCCGGCCGGCAGGCTGGAGGTATCCAGCATGGGTGGCTCTTCCAGGCAGGCCCCTTGCGGATCGCGCGGCACCTCTGGCTCGTTCAGCGCGGGAATCTCCAGCGCCTGTTTGGTATCCGGCCCATCCAGCCCCACGGGCATCTTCAGCCGCTGCACTTCCTGCGCGTCGCTGTAGGTATCCGGATTGATGCAGCTGAGCGATCGGCAACCCCCGGCAAGCAGCAGCGCCACAGCCCCCAGCACCAGCAAGGGACCGCGCGGCACGCGCATCACGCCGCCACCGCCAGCGCGATCCCGGCTGTGGCCAATGCGTCCTCGACGGCCGGCTGGTGCCTTTGCGACAACGGCGTAAGGGGCAGGCGCAACCGCCCGCGGATCATGCCCATGCGCTCCAGTGCCCACTTGACGGGAATGGGGTTGGCCTCGAGGAACAGGTTCTGGTGCAGACCGGCCAGGCGCGCGTCAAGTTCGGCGGCGCGCGTGGCATCGCCAGCCAGCTGCGCGGCGACCATCTGGCTCATCACACCGGGAGCCACGTTGGCTGTCACCGAGATCACGCCCCCGGCGCCGCTGGCAATCGCCTCACGCGTGGTGGCGTCGTCGCCGGACAGGATGCCGAAGCCCGCCGGACACAGCTCGCGCAACTCGCGGATGCGGGTCATCTGCGGCACGGCCTCCTTCACTGCCACCACGCGCGGCAGCCGGGCCAGCCGCGCGATGGTCTCAGGCAACAGATCCACAGCGGTGCGCGACGGCACGTTGTAGAGGATCAGCGGCACACCCGCTGCCTGCGCGGCGGCCTCGTAGTGGCGATACAGCCCTTCCTGGGTCGGCCGGTTGTACGCCGGAGTAACCAGCAGCAGGCCATCAACACCCTCACCGGAATACAGCCGCACCCGCTCCACGGTGGCCGCGGTGCTGTTGGTGCCGCAGCCGACGATGATCTGCATGCGTCCGGCATGCTGGCGCGCGCGGTGCGTCAGCTCCAGCAGCTCGCCATCGGTGATGGTGGGAGATTCGCCAGTAGTGCCGCCCACGACGATGCCCGTGGTACCGCTGCCGGCATGCCATTCCAGCAGTCGCGACCAGGCGGACCAGTCGATCTCGCCATCGTCCCGGAACGGGGTGACGATGGCGACATGTGTTCCGGCGAAGGCTTGCTGGGACATGCGTAACTGACGTGTTTCCTGGTTGCGGAAGAGCCGGCGCGCGATGTTACGGGCCGCGTGATATCGGAGGCAAGCACGGGGTAGAATCAGGCCCGCTCCCGCAAGACCCAAGGCGCATGAAGCAGTTCCTGGCCATCTCGGCCATCGGCAAAGACCGCCCCGGACTCGCCCACGACGTGGTGCGCACCATCTCCGACTGCGGCGCCAGCATCAATGAAAGCCGCATGCTGCCGCTGGGCAGTGAGTTCGCCATGCAGGTCCTTGTGTCGGGCAACTGGCACGCCGTGGCGCGGGTGGAATCGGAACTGACCCGCCTCGCCGAGAGTGCCGGCCTCGCCCTGCACCTGCGCCGCACGGAACAGCGCAGCCTGCGCGAGGACCACATCCCCTACTCCATCGACGTGATCGGCCCGGACCACGCCGGCATCGTGGCCGGCCTCGCCGGCTTCCTGACCGCGCGGCAGATCGAGATCGCCGAGGTGGCCTCGCGCAGCTACGCGGCATCCCAGACCGGCGCGGTGATGTTCGCGGTGCAGATGATGATCAACGTGCCCGCGCGCCAGCCCATCGCCGGCCTGCGCGAGGATTTCATGGAGTACTGCGACTCGCAGAACCTCGACGCCATCCTCGAACCAGTGAAGAACTGAGGCAATCCGCATGGCAGCCCCGCAAGTCGGCAGCAAGGTGAAGGCGTTCAAGGTGGCGAGCACGGCCGGCGAGGAGTTCAACCTTGCCGACGTCCGTGGCAAGGCGCTGGTGCTGTACTTCTACCCGAAGGACATGACCTCCGGCTGCACGGTGGAATCGTGTGAATTCGCCGCACTGAACGACAGGTTCCGCCGCGCGGGGGCCGTGGTGCTGGGCGTATCGCGCGACAGTCTGAAATCCCACGACAGGTTCCGCGACAAGGAATCCCTGCCCTTCCACCTGCTCAGCGATCCGGACGAGAAGCTCTGCCAGCTCTTCGACGTGATCCGCGAGAAAAGCCTGTATGGTCGCAAGTACCTGGGCATCGAGCGCAGCACGTTCCTGATCGACAGCCAAGGTGTACTGCGCCGCGAATGGCGCAAGGTGAAGGTAGCAGGCCATGCCCAGGAAGTCCTCGACGCAGTCCGCGCACTCGACTGACCAGACCGATTCACGCCGCATCTACGTGCTCGACACCAATGTGTTGATGCACGACCCGGCGGCGCTGTTCCGCTTCGACGAGCACGACGTCTACCTGTCGATGGTGGTGCTGGAGGAACTGGACCACCACAAGAAGGGTGCCGGCGAAACCGCGCGCAACGTGCGGCAGGTGTCGCGCTTCCTCGACGAAATCGTGCAGGGCGCGGACAAGGCGGGCATCGACGGCGGCCTGCCCATTCCAACCGCCATGTCCGGCAATGGCAGCGGCAAGGGCCCGCCCACCGGCAGGGTGTTCTTCCAGACGCGCAACCTGAAGGGCACATTGCCGGCTGAGCTGCCGGGCACGGCCGGCGACAACGCCATCCTGGCGCAGACGCTGGCGCTGCAGGCCGAGACCCCGCGCACCCGCGTGACGCTGGTGTCCAAGGACATCAACCTGCGCATCAAGGCCGCCATCGTCGGCATCCACGCCGAGGACTACTTCAGCGACCGCACCATCGATGACGCCGACCTGCTGGATTCCGGCACGCGCGCCGTGGCGGAGGATTTCTGGCAGCGCCACGGCGAGGACATGCGTTCCTGGAAGGAAGGCGGCCGCACGCTGTACGAGGTACGCGGCCCGGACGTCGCCGACTGGCACATCAACCAGTTCGTCTACGAGCAGAACGAATCCGGCATCGAGGCCATCGTGCGTGCCATCGACGGCGACACCGCCCGGCTGCAGCTGATCAACGACTACCGCAGCAGCAAGCACAGCGTATGGGGCATCAGCGCACGCAACCGCGAACAGAACTTCGCGCTGAACCTGCTGCTGGACCCGCTGATCGACCTGGTGACCATCCTCGGTCCGGCCGGCACCGGCAAGACGCTGCTGACGCTGGCAGCCGGCCTGATGCAGACGCTGGATTCCAGCCTGTTCGCCGAAATCATCATGACGCGCGTGACCATCCCGCTCGGCGAGGACATCGGCTTCCTGCCCGGCACGGAGGAAGAGAAGATGGAGCCATGGATGGGCGCGCTGATGGACAACCTCGAGGTGCTCACGCAGAGCGCCGAGGGCGGCAACTGGGGCCGCGCCGCCACCAACGACCTGCTGCGCAACCGCATCAAGATACGGTCGCTGAACTTCATGCGCGGCCGCACCTTCATGAACCGCTACGTCATCATCGACGAGGCGCAGAACCTCACGCCGAAACAGATGAAGGCGCTGCTGACGCGCGCCGGGCCCGGCACCAAGATGGTGTGCCTCGGCAACATCGCCCAGATCGACACGCCATATCTGACCGAAACCACTTCAGGCCTGACCTACGTGGTGAACCGCTTCCGCGGCTGGCCGCATGGCGGACACATCACGCTGCGCCGGGGCGAGCGCTCCCGGCTTGCGGACCAGGCATCGGAGATCCTGTAGGAGCCCCCGCTGCCGGCCGCCCGGTCAGTTCCTGTTCAGAAAACTTATAGAACCGGGGGCCTTTGCTGTGGTCTGATCGGCACCATGCGCCGCCCGATCCAACCGCGCCTTTTGTCCGCCGCCTTCGCTGCATTGCTTGCGGGCACCGTGATCGGCACGGCGGGGGCCGAGACCGATACCGGCAAGGTGGTGCGGGGGCCGGCACCGGTGGTCCTGACGCCGCCGGATCGCATCAGCACTCCCTCCGGGCCAGCCTCCGTGCAGAGTTCCCTGCCCGACCTCGGCAGCAGCGCCAACGCCGCGCTCAGCCGCGCCGAGGAATACCAGGTGGGCCGGCTGATGATGCGCGACCTGCGCAGCCAGAACGCGGTGCTGGACGACCCGGAAAGCGCCGACTACCTGCAGGCGCTGGGGTCGCGCATCGCCATCGAAGCGCAGGAGGGCCAGCAGCAGTTCACCTTCTTCGCGGTGCGTGACCAGTCCATCAACGCCTTTGCGTTGCCTGGTGGCTTCATCGGCCTGAATACCGGACTGATCCAGCTGACTGGCGGCGAAGCCGAACTGGCCGGGGTGGTGGCGCACGAAATCGGGCATGTGGTGCAGCGGCACATCGCGCGCGCCGTGGAGGCGCAATCGCGCAGCAGCCTCGCCTCCATCGCGGGCATGTTGAGCGGCATCCTGATCGGCGCGGTCACGGGCAACGTCGGCGCCATGCAGGGGCTCATCGTTGCGGGCCAGGGCATAGCCATGCAGCAGCAGATCAATTTCACGCGCGGGGAAGAAGCCGAGGCGGACCGCGTGGGCATCGGCTACCTGGCCTCTGCCGGCTTCGACCCTGGCGGCATGGCGGCCTTCTTCTCGACGATGAGCCGCGAACGTGGCCTGGCCGGCGACTACATCCCGGAGATGCTGCTCGACCATCCCGTGGATACCGCGCGCATCGCCGAGGCACGGGCACGCATGACTTCACTGTCCGGCCTGCCGCGCCGGCCGGAGTCTGCGAGCTATGCCTACATCCGCGAGCGGTTGCGCGTACTGTCCAGCGACAACAGCAACGACATGCGGCGCTACTACGAACACCAGCGCGCCGCCGATCCGAAAAACACCGCACTGCGCTATGGCGCGGCACTGGCGGAACTAAAATCCGGGGATCCCCGTACCGCGGTGAACCTGCTCGCACCGCTGGTGGAAGCGCAGCCGCAACTGCCGCTGCTGCACGCGGCACTGGCCCAGGCATTGCTGGCCGCTGGCAGGAACGCCGAAGCGAAGCAGACTTTCGAACGTGGCCTGGTGCTGTCACCGCGCAACGTGCCGCTGTCGGTGCGCTACGCCGAAGCGCTGATGCAGCTCAACGAGGCGAAGAAGGCCCACCAGCTGCTGCTCGACCTGTTCAACAACGTCATGCCCACTCCCGAGCAGATCCGGCTGATCGCGATCGCCGCCAACGCAGCTGGTGATGTCGGCGACGCCTATTACTACATGGGCGAACTGCACATCGCCAGCGGCGATCTGATGCTGGCCACCACGCAACTGGACCTGGCGCTGGCCACGCCCGGCCTCACCGAAGTGCAGCGCAAGCGTTTCCAGGCGCGCAAGGACGAAATTGGTGGCTTCCTGCGCGAGCAGCGCGGCAGCCGCACATCGCGTCAGCAACCTCCCGGCTGATAGACTCCGGGGGATGCCAGCAAGAAAGTTCCTGCTTCTCCTCGCCGTTGCCGCACTGCTGCCTGCCTGTGCCACGCTGCCTCCTGACAGCAAGCGTGATCCGCGCGACCGCTTCGAGCGCTTCAACCGCAGCGTCTACAGTTTCAACAGCACGCTGGACAAGGCGGTAGCCCGTCCAGTTGCCAAGGCCTACGTGCAGGTCACGCCCACGCCGGTGCGCACCGGCATCAGCAATTTCTTCAGCAACCTTGGCTACACCAAGGTGATGCTGAACGACCTGCTGCAGGGAAAGGTGGGACAGTTCTTCTCCGACACCGCGCGGCTGGCAGTGAATACCACCATCGGCATCGGCGGCCTGTTCGATCCCGCCTCGCAGTTCGGCCTCGCCACGCATGACGAGGATTTCGGCCAGACCCTGGGCAAGTGGGGCGTACCGCCAGGCCCATACATCATGCTGCCGCTGCTAGGCCCCTCGACCATGCGTGACAGCGTTGGCCTGGTGGCCGACCGCTTCAGCGAGCCGGACACTTACCTCGTCGACACCTGGCATGGTCGCATCGGCCTGACCGTGGGCTCGCTGCTGGATTCACGCGCCTCGTTGCTCGGCACCGACGAAATGCTGTCGAGTTCCTACGACCAGTACGCCTTCCTGCGCAATGCCTACCTGCAGCGGCGCGCCTTCCAGGTCAGCGATGGCGAGGCGCCCGCGCAGGAGCTGGAGATCTACGAGGACGAGGAGCCCGCGGAGGATCCACCGCCAGCCGCTCCTGCCGGCAACGCACCGGCGCCCGCGGCAGAAGACCGCCAGTAATGCTCATCCCGGGCGCTGCCTGATCAAGCCAGCAGCTCCGCCAGTCGCGACAGAGCCACGTTCCCGCCGCTGAGGATCACACCGACTTTTCTCCCCTGCAGGCTGTCGCGCAGCAGCCGCACCCCGGCGAAGCCGAGGCAGCCAGTCGGTTCGACCACCAGCTTCATTGTTTCAGCCAGCACGCGCATGCACTCCACCAGCGCCGCATCCTCCACCGCGAGGATGTCGGTCACCGCGGCGCGAATGATCGGAAACGTCAGCTCACCCAGCTGCTGGGTCTGCGCGCCATCCGCGATGGTTTCAGGCACTGCGATGCGTACGCGTTCGCCGCGACGCAGGGATTGCCGGCCATCGTCCCCTGCAGCAGGCTCCACGCCATGGACGCTGCAGCCCGCGCACCTGCCTGCCGCGGCGAGCAAGGTGCCGGCCAGCAACCCGCCGCCGCCCAATGGCAGAAACAGCGCGTCCAGCTGACCTGCCTCCTCGAACAGTTCCAGTGCCGCGGTCCCCTGCCCCGCGATCACGTCCGGATGATCGAAGGGCGGAATCACCGCCAGCCCCTGCTCATCGGCCAGCGCCTGGCAGATGGCGGCGCGGTCCTCGCGGTAGCGGTCATAGCTCACGATGCGCGCGCCATACTCCTGCGTTGCGGCTCGTTTGATCGCCGGGGCATCGGCAGGCATCACTATGGTGGCCGGGATCTCCAGCAGGCGTGCGGCATAGGCCACAGCCTGCGCATGGTTGCCGGACGAATAGGCGGTGACACCGCGGCGGCGTTGCGCCTCGTCCAGCCGCGACAGCGCGTTGTAGGCACCACGGAATTTGAAGGCCCCGCCACGCTGCAGGTTCTCGCACTTGAACAGCAGCTGCGCACCCAGCTGCGCATCGATGCGGCGGGAACTGAGGACCGGAGTGCGATGCGCGATGCCACGCAGGCGGTCCGCGGCTGCAAGCACATCCTCGAACCGGGGCAAGCTGGCGTCAGGCACCAGCGGCCTTTCAAGCCTGGGTGGTGATCAGCGCGCCCTGCGCATCGGTCAGCGCGGCCAGCGCCAGCAGGCGCTGCGGCGGGCTGGTGAATTGCAGCTCGCCGCCCGCGCGGCGCCGGTTGGCGCGCCAGGCAATCAACAGCGCGAGGCCCGCACTGTCGGATTCGGTCAGGCCGGATAGATCGGCTTCGGTGGCGCTGTTGAGCAGGCCGCCCCCCGTGAGCTCGCGCCACAGCCAAGGCGCGGTTTCCAGGGTCAGGCTGCCCGACAGCGTGCAGAGGCCCGCGCCGCGCTCGGCCAGCTGTGCGGTGGCACGCGTCATGGTCACTTGACCAACTTGCCCTTCTCCAGGCGGTTCAGCAGCGCGTCCAGACCCTTCTGGTCGATTTCCGTGCCGAAATCCTCACGGAAGCTACCCACGTAACTGATGCCCTCGATGGACACGTCCCAGGCCTTCCACTCGCCGGCGTCGTTCTTGAGCAGGCTGTAATCCACTTTGACGTCCGAACCGCTGCGCGTGCGGATCGTGGTGCGAACGGTGGCGGTCTTGGCTGCCGGATCGCCCTTGAACGGCAGCACTTTCATCTGGTCGCCGGTGAACTCGTTCAGCGCCTTGCCGTAGGTGGTCAGCAGCGACTGGTACATCGCGTCGATGAAACGCTTCTTCTGCGTATCTGTTGCGTCCCTCCAGTGCTTGCCCAGCACCTGCCGCGCGGCGTAAGGCACATCCACATGCGGCAGGAACAGTTTGTCGACCATCTTGTACAGGCCGGTGATGTCCTTGCGGTAAGCAGCACGGTTGGCGTCCAGGTCCGCCAGCAATGCCTTCGAGACGGTCTCGACGAGCTTCATTGGCGAGGAGGTATCCACCACCGGTTCAGCGGCCTGCAGCGGCGCCAGGGTCAGCAGCAGCGCGCCAGCCAGCACCGTACGACGCAACATGTTGGTCTTCATTTGCCCTCCGAGGATTCCGGTTCCTTGCTCGCAATCGTGGCGAACAACTTGTTGATCAGCTTCTCCAGCACCATGGCTGATTGCGTGTTCTCGATCTGGCCGCCACTGGTCAGGAAGGTATCCGACCCGCCAGCGTCCAGACCCACATACTTGGCGCCCAGCAGGCCCGCGGTTTCGATGTTGGCCCAGGTGTCGTCCGGAATGCGGTCGAACTGGTTGTCGATCACCATGGACACCACCGCGCGGTAGTCCTTCGAATCGAAGGCCACGCCACTCACCCGCCCCACCTTCACGCCAGCCATGCTGACCGGCGCGCCGGCCTGCAGGTCGCCGACATTGGTGAAGCGCGCGGAGATCTGGTAACCGGACCCCTGCGTGACCACGGCGAGTTTGCTGCCCGGCAGCTGCGTGGTCAGGAAGGCCAGCGCGGCAAAGCCCAGCAGCACGAACAGGCCCGTGCCGATCTCAAGGCTGCGCTCATTTTTCATGATCTGATTCTCCGTAGCACCCGCTTAACCACACCTGAACTCACAGGAAGGCGGCCGTCAACATGTAGTCGAACAGCAGCACCAGCACCGACGAGGCAACGACCGTGCGGGTCGTGGCCAGGCCCACACCTTCGGCGGTGGGCTCGGCGTTGTAGCCGTAGTACACCGCCATCAGGGTGCAGGCGGCGCCGAACACCAGGCTCTTCACGATTCCCTCGATCACGTCGCCAGCACCCACCGCATTCTGCATCTGCGACCAGAACGTGCCGGCATCCACGCCCATCGACCAGACGCCGATCATCTGCGTGCCGAACAGGCCCAGGATGTCGAAAATGGCTACCAGCAGCGGCAAGGCGATCAGGCCGCCGAGGAAACGCGGTGCCACCACGCTGCGCATCGGGTCCACCGCCATCACCTGCATCGCCGTCAGCTGGTCGGTGGCGCGCATCAGGCCGATTTCGGAGGCCAGCGAAGTGCCCGCGCGCCCCGCGAACAGCAGCGCGGTCAGCACCGGCCCCAGTTCCTTCAGCAACGCGAACCCCGCCGCCACACCCAATGCCGATTCGCTGCCGAAGCGCGCCAGCATGTCCGAGAACGCCAGCCCCATGATCATGCCGACCACGAGTCCGGACAGCATGATGATCACCAGCGAGCGGGCGCCGCTGTTGTAGATCTGGCGTACGATCGCCCCCGGTCGCGCCAGTGCCGGCACGCAGGCCTGCAAGGTCCGCAGCAGGAACAGCGTTACCGCACCGAATTGGCGCAACGCGCCGATCATGGTCCTGCTCCGGGCTTCTTCACGTCGAATACGTCGGCTGCTGGCAGCGTGCCAGCGCGTGCAGTGGAAGCCCTGGGCGCCTTGATGTCATCGCTGTCCAGCAACGCAGCGACATAGTCGCCGGCCGGATAGTGGAAGGACACCGGGCCGTCACTGGCACCCTGCATGAACTGCCGCACGGCCGGATCCGTGCTGGCGTTGAGTTCCTGCGTGGTGCCATGCGCGATGGCACGGCCGCCAGAGAGCAGATAGCTGTAGTCGGCGATGCTGCCCACCTCGGGCACGTCGTGCGATACCACGATGCTGGTGATGCCGAGCGCATCGTTCAGGTGCTTGATCAGCCGCACCACTACACCCATGGACACCGGATCCAGGCCCACGAACGGCACGTCGTACACCAGCAGTTCCGGATCCAGCACGATGGCGCGCGCCAGCGCCACCCGCCGCGCCATGCCGCCGGAAAGCTCCTGCGTCCTGAGCTTCTCGGCGCCACGCAGACCCACGGCTTCCAGTTTCATCAGCACCAGGCGGCGCAGCACCGGCTCGGGCAGCTTCGCGTGTTCGCGCACCGGGAAAGCCACGTTCTCGAAGACATTCAGGTCGGTGAGCAGCGCGCCGTTCTGGAACAGCATGCCCATGCGTCGCCTCAGGTCGAACAATTCGCGCCGCTTCAGTGCCGCGACGTCCTGCCCCAGCACACGCACCTGTCCGGCAGAGGCATAGGCCTGGCCGGTGAGCAAACGCAGCAAAGTGGTCTTGCCGGTGCCGCTGGGGCCCATCACCGCGGTGATGCTGCCCTGGCGCACCGTCAGGTCGAGCCCGTCGAAGATCTGTCTGGGGCCGGCGCTGTAGCGGACTGCCCTGGCCTCGACCACCGGCGGAGTCACTGACGCCTCGCTCACTGTCACCGCGCTCAGGTCTTCGATGCCTGGTAGATGCCCTCGATCGACTGGTCGAGCGCGGCGTTGAACTCGGCTTCCGACTGCTGGGCCGTCAGCCCTTCAGTGAGCGCACGCGAGAAGCTGGCGATCACTCCCTTCTGCCGCGCCAGCCGCGCATTGGCCTCGTCGCGCGAATAACCGCCGGACAGCGCGACGACCTTCAGCACGCGGGGATGTGCCACCAGTTCCTTGTAGAAATCATCGACCTCCGGCAGCGTGAGCTTCAGCATCACCTGCCGGCTGGCCGGCAGTTTGTCCAGCTGCGCGAGCAGCTCCGCCTTCAGCAGCTTCTCGGCCGCGGCCTTGTCCGGGCAATGGATGTCCACCTCCGGCTCGACGATGGGCGTGAGCCCGGCCCCAAGCACCTGGTTCGCCACTTCGAACTGCTGCGCCACCACCGCACGGATGCCATCTGCGTTGGCCTGCTTGATGACCGAGCGCTCCTTGGTGCCGAAGATGCCCCTAGACTTCGCCTTCGCCAGCAGTGCGTCCAGCGTGGGCATCGGCTTCATCAGCTGCACGCCATTGGCCTCGTCCGCCAGGCCCTTGTCGATCTTCAGGAACGGCACCACCTGCTTGCTCGTCCACAGGAACTCGGCCGTGGGCACACCCTGGATGTCGCGGTCCATGGTGGCCTCGAACAGGATGGCGCCGGCGACGCGGTTGCCGCCGAAGGAGGGGCTGGTGATGATGCGTGAACGCATGGCGTGGATCAGATCCATCATCTGCGTTTCACCGGAATAGGTGTTTTCAGCCACGCCATACAGCTTCAGCGCCTTCGGGGTGCTGCCGCCGCTCTGATCCAGGGCTGCGATGAAGCCCGGCTGGTTGCGGATCTTTGCGGCCTGCTGCTCGACAATGCTCATGAATCGTCCTTGGAATGAATGGGGTCTGGCCCTGCGGGAAACGCATGTTAGGGTGCGCCACTAATCGAGGCAAATACACGCCAGGCAGCAGCGGCATATGTCGGCAAGGCCGCCGCATTCAGCCTGTGTTCACCACGCGCACATCCGGCACGACGGGCCATCCCGATGACAGGCGAGTGATATAGGACTAAAATCGTCCTCTTTCCACTCGGACCCAGGGCAACCCAAGTGCTGCGCATCAGCAAACTCACCGATTACGCCACCCTGATCCTGGCCCTGCTCGCCAAGGAAGCAGGCAGCAGGCATACGGCCGCGGGGCTCGCCGTACGCAGCCGGCTGCCGGCCACCACGGTGAGCAAGCTGCTGAAACAGCTGCATCGCTCGGGTCTGGTGGAATCCGCACGCGGCTTGCGTGGGGGTTACCGCCTCGCCCGCCCGGCCCGTCAGATCAGCGCCGCGGCCATCCTCGATGCACTCGAGGGGCCACTGGCATTGACCGAGTGTGCCACCGGCCACAGCCAGTGCGACCTGCAGTCCAGCTGCAGCGTCGGCGACAGCTGGCAGCGCATCAACCAGGCCATCCGCCAGTCGCTGCAGGAAATCACGCTGGCGGAACTCGCCGGCCTGGAAAGCAACCCGCGCCATTTCGCGCTGTTCGACGTGCGGCTGCGCAATGGCGTGATCGCTGGAGTAAACCGATGACCCAGGACGCACAGCTCGAATCCGTACTCGCCCGCGGCTACCAGCACGGATTCGTCACCGAGATCGAATCCGACACCATCGCGCCCGGCCTAGATGAGGAGACCGTCCGCTTCATCTCGGCGAAAAAAAAGGAGCCGCTGTTCCTGCTCGAGTGGCGCCTGCGCGCGCTGGAGCGCTGGCTGACGATGAAGGAACCGCACTGGGCCAAGGTGAACTACCCGGCCATCGACTACCAGGCCATCTCCTACTACTCCGCACCGAAGGTGAAGACGGACGGCCCGAAGTCGCTCTCGGAGGTGGATCCGAAGCTGCTGGCGACCTACGAGAAGCTCGGCGTGCCGCTGCATGAGCGGGCGCGGCTGGCAGGCGTGGCGGTGGATGCCGTGTTCGACAGCGTGTCGGTGGCCACCACATTCAAGGAGCGCCTCGCGGCCGCGGGCGTCATCTTCTGCCCGATCTCCGAGGCCGTGCAGACCCATCCGGAACTCGTGGAGCAGTACCTCGGCAGCGTGGTGCCCTATGCCGACAACTTCTTCGCCGCGCTGAATTCGGCGGTATTCACCGATGGCTCGTTCGTGTACATCCCGCCCGGCGTGCGCTGCCCGATGGAACTGTCCACCTATTTCCGCATCAACGCCGCGAAGACCGGCCAGTTCGAACGCACGCTGATCATCGCGGACAAAGGCAGCCACGTGAGTTACCTGGAAGGCTGCACCGCGCCCATGCGCGACGAGAACCAGCTGCACGCGGCGGTGGTTGAACTGGTGGCGCTGGATGACGCGCAGATCAAGTACTCCACTGTGCAGAACTGGTATCCCGGCGACGAGAAGGGCAAGGGCGGCATCTACAACTTCGTCACCAAGCGCGGCGAGTGCCGCGGGCGCAACTCGAAGATCTCCTGGACCCAGGTGGAAACCGGCTCCGCCATCACCTGGAAATACCCCAGCTGCGTGCTGCGCGGCGAGAACTCGGTGGGCGAGTTCTATTCCGTGGCCGTCACCAACAACTACCAGCAGGCCGACACCGGCACCAAGATGATCCACCTGGGCGCCAACACGCGCAGCACCATCATCTCCAAGGGCATATCGGCGGGCCACGCGCAGAACTCCTATCGCGGCCTGGTTTCGGTGATGCCCGGCGCCACCGGTGCGCGCAACTTCACGCAATGCGATTCGCTGCTGATCGGACCGGACTGCGGCGCGCACACCGTGCCCTACATTGAAACGAAGAACCCCCACGCCGTGGTGGAACACGAAGCCAGCACCTCGAAGATCAGCGAGGAGCAGCTGTTCTACTGCCTGCAACGCGGCCTGTCCGAAGAGGACGCCGTCAACATGATCGTCAGCGGATTCTGCCGCACCGTACTGCGCGAACTGCCCATGGAGTTCGCGGTGGAAGCGCAGAACCTGCTGGCCGTGAGCCTCGAAGGAGCCGTCGGATGAGCACCCCCCTGTTACAGATCCAGAACCTGCACGTGAAAGTGGCCGAGCGCGAGGTGCTGCGCGGCATCGACCTGGCCGTGCCCGCCGGCGAAGTGCACGCCATCATGGGCCCGAATGGCTCGGGCAAGAGCTCGCTGTCGCATGTGCTGGCGGGCAAGCCGGGCTACACCGTCACCGCGGGCAGCGTGAGCTACCAGGGGCGCGACCTGCTGGCGCTGTCGCCGGAACAGCGCGCGCACGCCGGCCTGTTCCTCGGGTTCCAGTATCCGGTGGAAATCCCCGGCGTGAACAACGCCTACCTGCTGCGCGCGGCATTGAATGCCGCACGGCGCCAGCGCGGTGAGGCCGAAGTCGATGCCTTCGATTTCCTGTCGCTGGTGAAAGAGCGCATGGCGCTGATGAAGATGGACGAGTCGTTCCTGTCGCGCGGCGTGAACGAGGGTTTCTCCGGCGGCGAGAAGAAGCGCAACGAGATCCTGCAGATGCTGGTGCTGCAGCCCACCCTGGCCATACTCGACGAGACCGACTCGGGACTCGACATCGACGCACTGAAGGTCGTGGCCGCGGGCATCAACTCGCAGCGAGCGCCCGGACGCGCGGTGCTGCTGGTGACGCATTACCAGCGCCTGCTCGATCATGTGCAGCCGGACCGGGTGCATGTGCTGGTGCGCGGCCGCATCGCCCGCAGCGGCGGGCCTGACCTCGCCCGCGAGCTGGAGCAGCGCGGCTACGACTGGCTGCTGGAAGAGGCCGCATGAGCAGCATCGCCCGACCGGTTCCCGGCAGCATGAGCAATGCCGCCTACGAGCAGCGCCTGCGCGATGCCGTGATGGACGCCGCGCCGCTGCTCAACGCGAAACTGCTGCCGGTCAGCGTGCGCAGCGGCGCCCTGAACAAGGCGCTCGCGGCCGGATTGCCCCAGTTGCGCGATGACCTGTGGCGCTACGCGGACCTGAAGTTCCTCGCCTCCGCGGCGCTGGCGCCGGTCGCATCCGCCGCGATGGAGGCGCAGGCAGCCAGTGTCGCGGCGCTGTTGCCGCCGCGCCTGCCGGGTTTCACGCGGCTGGTGTTCGGCGATGGCCGGCTGGTGCCGGCGCTGTCGGACCCCTGCCCCGCACTCGATACCTCCACGGCGCCACTGGTGCCGGAACGCACCCGGCACGAGCGTTTCGGCTGGCTCAACGACGCCTTCGCCATCGACGTTGCGCGCCTCACGGTGGAAGGCACGCAGCAACTGGAGATCGTGTTCGCCGCCACACCCGGCACGGCGCGGCAGGCCGTGTATCCGCGACTCGAACTGACTGCCGCGGCCGGCGCCGACCTTGTGGTGGTGGAACGCCATGTGGGCACCACGGCGGACCACGGCATCATCAACGCCGCCGCGCAGCTGTACGCGGCGGCCGGCAGCCGCGTCCGGCACCTGCGCTGGCAGTCACTGGCTGACGACGCGCAGTTCCTCGACACCGTGCAGCTGGCGCTGGACCGTGATGCCCACTACCAGCTCACGCTGCTGCAGCTGGGCGCGCGAACCGCGCGCTGCTCGCTGCGTGCCTCGCTGTACGGTGCGGGTGCGCGTTTCACCTTGCAGGGTGCAGCGCTGGCCTCCGGGCGCCGCACACTGGACCACTCGTTCCTGGTGGATCACCTCGCCCCGCAGGCGCACAGCGAGCAGGTGTTCCGCGCCATCGCGCGCGAGGGCGCGCGCATCGCCTGCCGCAGCCGCGTCGAAGTGTCACGCGCAGCACGCGGTGGCGTCTCCAGCCAGTCGCTGAAAGGCCTGCTGGCCGGCAGTGGCGCGGAGATCGACCTGCGCCCGCAGCTGGAAATCCTCACCGATGACGTGCGCGCCAGCCACGGCGCCACCACCGGGGCGCTGGACGAGAACATGCGCTTCTACCTGCTGTCGCGCGGCCTGGATGCCGACAGCGCGCGTGCGCTGCTGGAGTGGGCCTTCCTCGAGGATGCGGTGCGGGGACTGGAGCTGCGCGCACTGCGCGGTGCGGCCGAACAGGCCCTGGCCGCGGCGCTGGGCAGCGACATCGTCCGGCAGGTGCTGGCGTGAGCGTGGTGCGCCTGCACGCCTCGCACGGCTACGACGTGGCCCTGCTGCGCGAGCAGTTCCCGCTGCTTGCGCAGCAGGTCAATGGCAAGCACCTGGCCTACCTGGACAACGGCGCCTCCACCCAGCGCCCGCTGGCGGTGCTCGATGCCGTCGCGCACTACGAGACACACCTGCATGCCAACGTGCATCGCGGCGTGCATACCCTGAGCCAGCTGGCCACCGATGCCTACGAAGGCGCGCGCGAACGCGTGCGCCGCTTCCTCAAAGCGGCTTCAACCCGCGAAATCATCTTCACCCGCGGCACCACCGAAGCGATCAACCTGGTGGCGCACAGCTGGGGCCGCGCGAATCTGCGACCGGACGACGAGATCATCGTCTCCGCGCTGGAACACCATGCCAACCTGGTGCCCTGGCAGATGATGGCGGCCGCCACCGGTGCGCGGCTGCGCGTTGCCCCCATCGACGGCGACGGCCAGCTGTACCTGGAGGGCTTCCAGGGATTGCTGAACGATCGCACCAGGCTGGTCGCCATCGCGCATGTGTCCAACGCACTGGGCACGATACTGCCGGTGGCGCGCGTCATCGCAGCCGCGCACCGCATCGGCGTGCCGGTGCTGGTGGATGGCGCGCAAGCTGTGGCGCACACGGCCGTGGACGTGCAGGCACTGGGCGCGGATTTCTACGCCTTCTCCGGCCACAAGCTGTACGGCCCCACCGGCATCGGCGTGCTGTACGGGCGCGAGGCGCTGCTGCAAGCCATGCCGCCATGGATGGGCGGCGGCGACATGATCCGCACCGTTTCCTACGACAGCGCCACCTGGAACGAGCTGCCGTACAAGTTCGAGGCCGGCACACCCAACATCAGCGGCGCCATCGGCCTCGCCGCGGCGATGGATTTCCTCGAACAGCTGGGCGTCGACAAGGCCGCGGCACATGAGCACAGCCTGCTCGGGGCAGCCACCGCCGCGCTGATGCGCATTCCCGGCGTGCGCATCCACGGCACGGCCGACGACAAGGGCCCGGTGCTGTCCTTCACGCTGCAGGGCGTGCACCCCCACGATGTGGGCACCATCCTCGACCACGAAGGCGTCGCGATCCGTGCCGGCCACCATTGCGCCATGCCGCTGATGGACCTGCTGGGCCTGCCCGCCACGGCGCGGGCCTCGTTCGCCTGCTACAACACGCTGGCCGAAGTGGAGCAGCTTGCCGCGGCCGTGCGGCGTGCCGCGGAGGTGTTCGGCTGATGGAACTCACCGAGCTGTATCGCGAGGTCATCCTCGACCACAACAGGCATCCGCGCAATTTCGGGCGCCTCGAGCCGCATGACGCGGAAGGCAAAGGCCACAATCCGCTGTGCGGCGACCGCCTGACTGTCACGCTGAAGCGCGACGGCGCGAACATCGCCGACCTGCGTTTCGAGGGCAATGGCTGCGCCATCTCCATGGCTTCGGCGTCGCTGATGACCGAAGCCGTCAAGGGGCGGTCGCGCGCCGAAGTCGACGCACTGTTCCAGAAGGTACACGCGCTGCTCACCACGCAGGGCGCGGGCAGCGCCGACCTCGGCAAGCTCGCTGCGCTGTCCGGCGTGCGGGAATTCCCCGCGCGCGTGAAGTGCGCCAGCCTGGCCTGGCATACGCTAAATGCCGCGCTCGCCGCCTCCGAGGTGGCTGCCCCGCCCACTGTCTCGACCGAGTAAGCCATGGCGCACAGTCACGAACCCTTTGTCATCCAGCGTGAGGTGGACGCGGTGATGGTTCCGTCGGGGCACGCCATCAAGCTGCAACCCGGCCTCGCCGGCTTCATCAGCCAGGCACTGGGTGGCAGCTTCACGCTGTACATCGAGGGCAACCTGTACCGCCTGGCCGGCAGCGACGCCGATGCCATCGGCAAGGAACCCATCGAGGTGCCCGAACTGCCACCCAACGCCACCGAAGCCGATGTGAAAGCCCTGGCGTGGAAACAGATGACAACCTGCTACGACCCGGAGATCCCGATCAACATCGTGGACCTCGGCCTGATCTATGACTGCACGGTTGCGGCCAACGACGACGGCACACGCAGCATCGACGTGAAGATGACACTGACCGCACCGGGTTGCGGCATGGGTGATGTGCTGGTTGGTGACGTCAAGGACAAGCTCGAGCAGATCCCCACGGTTCGTGAAGCGAAGGTGGAACTGGTGTTCGATCCACCATGGAACCGCGAGATGATGTCTCCCGCAGCGCAGCTGCAGACCGGAATGATGTGAAGGGAACCAAACCGCGATTCAGCCACTCGGATTGAATTGCGACCGTTTTGCCGAGCTGACGCATCCAGGCAGACATGCAGCAGGTTCTTCGCGATCAAGTTCGCGTAAGGGTCGCCTGCACCCCCGATAAATCATTCCGGAGAATACCCATGGTCAGGAAATCCCTCATTGCCATCGCCCTGCTGGGCGCCGCCACGACCGTCGTCCATGCCGAGGAAGCCACCAGAAAGGACCCGAAGACGGGCAAGAGTTGCGTCACGATGTTCTCCTCGGAACAGACCGACACCGGCCTGACGCGCGTGAACTTCCGCAATACCTGTGACAGCCCGTTCCGTGTCGAGATCGATGCGACGGAGCGCACGCGTTCGGGCAGCATCGACGCCGGCACGCCGGAAAAGCCCTCCAAGGCTTCCGTGACCTGCAAGGCGGATGAGCGTTGCGAGGCCGCCAAATGGACTTTCAATTGAGCTGAAGATCACCAGGCCAGACGGGCCTGGCTGGCGCCGCACCGGTCGCCGGACGAAGGTTGCTGGCCCCGCGCCGATGACGGGCAGGCGGTCCGCTGCGGCGGCTACAATGCCGCGCATGCAGATCATCCTGATCCGCCATGCACATGCCGAACGGCCGGGCTTCCACGGACCGGACTTCGACCGTCCGCTGACCGAGCGTGGCCTGGCGGAGGCCCGCGCCAGTGCCCGCGCCATCAACGACGCCGGCCATCACCCCACGCTGCTGCTGTCGAGCCCGGCGCGCCGCACGCGCCAGACCGCCGAACTGCTGGCCGAGGAGTTCCAGCTGGCGGGCGACGCCGTGTGCTTCGTGGAAGCGCTGTACAACGCCGACCCCGCCACACTTCAGGAAGAGCTGCGCAAGTTCGCCAGGCCCGCCGGCCTGACCATGCTGGTGGCGCACAATCCGGGCATTTCCACCCTCGCCCGCCTGCTGGCCAACGACACGACCGAAACGATGTTGCGCACCGCCGAGTGGCGCCTGCTGACATTGCGCTGAGTCGCTGCGCGGCCGTGTTGGACGCGGCGTCGCGACGGCCTCGCCCTACAGAGCCTTGACGATCTCCTCCACCATCTTCTTCGCGTCGGCCAGCAGCATGATGGTCTGGTCCAGGTAGAACACTTCGTTGTCGACGCCGGAATAACCGGTGCCGCCCATGGAGCGCTTCACGAACAGCACCGTCTTGGCCTTCTGCACATCGAACACCGGCATGCCGTAGATGGGCGAACTCTTGTCGGTGCGGGCCGCGGGGTTCACCACGTCATTGGCGCCGATCACGAAGGCCACGTCGGTCTGCGCGAATTCGCCGTTGATGTCATCCAGTTCGTACACATCGTCGTAGGGCACCTGGGCTTCGGCCAGCAGCACGTTCATGTGCCCCGGCATGCGCCCGGCCACCGGATGGATGGCGTACTTCACGGTGACGCCGTGTTCCTTCAGCTTGTCGGCCATCTCGCGCAGCACATGCTGCGCCTGCGCCACCGCCATGCCATAGCCGGGAATGATGATGACCTGCGAGGATTCCTTCAGCATGAAGGCGGCATCCTCGGCCGAACCGCGCTTCCACGGACGGTCGCTCTTCGCGCCCGCCGCAGCCGCCGCGTCGCCGCCGCCGAAGCCACCTGCCAGCACCGCGAAGAAACTGCGGTTCATCGCGCGGCACATGATGTAGGACAGGATGGCGCCAGAGGAACCCACCAGCGCGCCGGTGATCACCATGGCGACGTTGTGCAGCGTGAAGCCCATGGCGGCGGCGGCCCAGCCCGAGTAGCTGTTGAGCATCGACACCACCACCGGCATGTCGGCGCCGCCGATGGAGATGATCAGCAGCAAGCCCACCAGCAGCGACAGCGCGGTCAGCGTCCAGAAGATCCACGGCGCCGCGTCGAACACGAACCACCCCACCAGCCCCAGGATGGCAGCCAGCACCGCGAGGTTGATGGCATGGCGCGCCGGCAGCAGGATGGGTTTGCCGCCCAGGTTGCCATTGAGCTTCAGGAACGCGATCACCGAACCGGACAAGGTGATGGCGCCGATGGCGACGCCCAGGCCCATCTCCACGCGGCTCGCGCGCAGGATGTTGCCGGTGGCATCGACGATGCCGAAACCAGCCGGCTCCAGGTACGCCGCTGCCGCCACCAGCACCGCTGCCAGGCCCACGAGTGAATGGAAGGCCGCGACCAGCTGCGGCATGGCCGTCATGGCGATGCGCCGCGCCACGGTGATGCCGATGAACCCGCCGATCACCATGGCCACCAGGATCTCGGTGATGCTGGCCAGCTGCTGGATGACCAGCGTGGTGACCACGGCGATCAGCATGCCGGCCATGCCGCAGCGGTTGCCGCGCCGCGAAGTCGCCGGCGAGGACAGGCCGCGCAGCGCCAGGATGAACAACGCACCGGCCGCGAGATACGCCAGCGCCGCCCAGGCCGGTACCGCGTGCTCGTGCATTCAGCGCGCCTTCTTCTTGTACATGGCCAGCATGCGCGCGGTCACCGCGAAGCCGCCGAAGATGTTGACGCTGGCGAAGCACACCGCCGCGAGGCCCAGCCACTTCGCCACGCCGCTGCCGGCCGAGGCGACCAGTGCGCCCACAATGATCACCGAGGAAATCGCGTTGGTGACTGCCATCAGCGGCGTATGCAGCGCCGGTGTCACCGACCACACCACGTAGTAGCCCACGAAGCAGGCCAGCACGAATATCGAAAGGATGGCCACGAAGTCCATGGGCTACTTGCCTCCCGGTTGCAGCTTCGGATGCACCACCGCCCCGGCGCGGGTCAGGCGCACTGCCTGCACGATCTCGTCATCATCGGGCAGCACCGGCGCCTTGCGTTCCTTGTCCCAGTACGCGGTGAGGAAGTTCAACAGGTTGCGCGCGTACAGCGCCGAACTCTCCGCGGCCAGGTGCGAGGGTGTGTTGCGGTAGCCCATGACGGTGACGCCATGGCGCAGCACCGACGCGTCGGGCTGCGAACCCTCCACGTTGCCGCCCTGCGCCACCGCGAGGTCGAACACCACGCTGCCCGGTTTCATCGTGGCCAGCTGCGCGTCGCTGATCAGTCGCGGCGCCGCCCGCCCGGGGATCAGCGCCGTGGTGATGACGATGTCCTGTTTCGCGATGTGCGCGGACACGAGCTCGGCCTGAGCGGCCTTGTACTCCTCGGACATTTCGCTGGCGTAGCCGCCGGCGCCCTCGCCCGCAATGCCCGCCACCTTCTCCACGAAGATGGCCTTGGCGCCGAGCGATTCGATCTGCTCGCGCGTGGCCGCGCGCACGTCGGTGGCCGACACCTGCGCACCCAGGCGCCGCGCGGTGGCAATGGCCTGCAGGCCCGCCACGCCCACGCCCATCACGAACACGCGCGCGGCAGGCACGGTGCCGGCCGCGGTCATCATCATCGGGAAGACGCGGCCATAGGTCGCCGCGGCATCGATCACGGCCTTGTAGCCGGCGAGGTTGGCCTGGGAGGACAGCACGTCCATGGACTGCGCGCGCGTGATGCGTGGTATCCATTCCATGGCCAGCGCGCTGACGCCGGCACTGGCGTAGGCAGACAGGCGGTCAACGGCACCGGTGGGATCGAGAATGCCCAGCAGCAGTGAACCGGCGGCAGCGCCAGCAAGGACGGCCGGATCCGGCCCCTGCACGGCGAGGATGATGTCCGCGCCGGCGGCGACATCGGCAGCGGCAATGCCGGCACCGGCCGCCGCATAGGCTTCATCGGCTATCGATGCCGCAAGCCCGGCACCGCTCTCCACGGCAACCGTCGCACCCAGGGCGATCAGCTTGCGCACGGTCTCCGGAGTCGCCGCGACGCGTCGCTCGCCTCCGGTTCTCTCCCTGAGTACCGCGATTCTTGTCATTTGCGCGGCAGTATGAAGGTGGGCGGGGCGTCGGGTCGAGTCCTGGTCCAGCGGACCTGCGCCGCCGCGGCGGCGCCACAGGTCATTGCTGTGAAACTGCGGGCACGTGCTGCGACATGTCGCTGAGGTGCACGTTCACCTGCATCTGCTCCTGGCCGCCACCGCGCCGCATGCCACGCACCGGCGCGACATCCAGGTAATCGCGGCCCACGGCAAGGCGGCAGTGCCGGCCACCCACCGGGCTGCGATGGGTCACATCGATTCCATACCAGTGCCCGGCCTGTTCCAGCCACACCTCCGCCCAGGCATGGCTTGCGACCTGTTCGGCCGGGGTGCGCAGCAGGTAGCCGCTGACATAGCGCGCGGCCAGCCCCAGCGAGCGACAGCAGGCGATGAACACCTGGGTCTGGTCCTGGCAGACGCCCGCGCCGCGCAGGAATGCCGCCAGCGCCGGATCAGTGGCCTGCGTGGCGCCCGGTCGCAGCACCACGGCAGCGGCCACGGCTTCGGCGCCCCGCAGCAGGCGCCAGTGCGGGTCGGTGCCGGTGAACGCATCGCGGGCGAATCCGGCGAGCCGCGCGTCCACCTGCGTCAGCGACGTGGCCGAGCGGTAGGCCAGCGGCGACAGCGTGGCATGCGGATTGTTGGGGTGGCCCTCGACCTCGTCGGTTTCCACCACGCCGGTGACCAGCAGGCGCAATTCGCGGTGCGGGGTTTCCATCGTCAGGTAGTGCATGACGTTGTCATGCGCATCGACCTGCTCGATGCGGCGTCCGGGTGTCACGATGGACCAGCCAACCACGTGCTGGCGCCCTTCGCGGCGTGGCGTCAGGTGCAGCGCCTGGATGGTGTAGCGCACCGTCTCTGCATAGCGATACAGGGTCTCGTGGCGGATCTTCAGCAGCATCAGGCCACCGCCTCGGAGATCAGGAAGTCCCGCGCAATGCCGTCGCCGATGCGCCCCAGCTGCCCGATCTTGCCGGTGAGGTACTCGCGCAGCCGCTCCGGCGCGAGCTCGGCCACCTCTCCGAACTCCAGCTGCGCCTGCAGCGAACCCACCAGGCGTTCGGTGCCGGCGGACTGGTGGTTGGCCACCACCTTCAGGTTCTCGCGCACTTCGATCAGGCAGCGGCGCAGCGAACGCGGCACGTCCGGGCGCAGCAGGAACATTTCCGCCACCCGCTGCGGCGTGACCGCGTCGCGGAACAGGCGGCGATAGGCTTCGAAGGCGGACAGCGTCCTGAGCAGCACCGTCCACTCATGGGGATCATCGCCATGCGGCTCGCCGGCCGTACTGCCGCTGCGCGCATCCAGCAGGCGCAGCGTGCCGTCGGCCCGCTCCAGGAACGAACCCAGCCGCAGGAAGTGAAACGCCTCGTCGCGCAGCATCGCCACCACGGTTACGCCGCGGATCATGTGCGCACGCTGGCGCACATGGTCGAACAACAGGCGCGTGCGCTCGGAGCCCTTGCGCCGTTCCAGCTGGCGCATCTCCAGCCAGGTGGCGTTGATGGTTTCCCAGGTCTCCGAGGCCACCGCGCCGCGCACCGCACGCGCGTTCTCTCTCGCGCGCGCGACGCAGGACACGATGCTGCCGCCGTACTGGCGGTCGAAGGCCAGGAACTCCAGCACATCGGCCGAACCATCCGGCGCGCAGGCGTCGTAAGCCTCATGGGCGCCGAGCGCCACCAGCGTGGCGCGGCGTGAACGGGCAGCCAGCTCCGCCGGCCGCGGCAGCAGCGCCAGCTGCTGCTCGGCCTCCAGCATGCGCGCGATGGTCTCGGCACGCTCCAGGTAGCGCCCCAGCCAGTACAGATGGTCGGCGGTGCGGCTAAGCACGGCCGTGCTCCGCGGGCTCCAGTACCCAGGTGTCCTTGGTGCCACCGCCCTGCGAGGAATTCACCACCAGCGAGCCTTCACGCAGGGCCACCCGGGTCAGCCCGCCCGGCACGATGGTGATCTCCTTGCCGGACAGCACGAACGGCCTGAGGTCGATGTGGCGCGGCGCCAGCCCGGCCTGGGTAAGCGTCGGGCAGGTCGACAGTGCCAGCGTGGGCTGCGCGATGTAGCGCGAAGGATCGGCAAGGATGCGCGCCCGAAATGCCTCGATCTCATCCTTGCTCGCCATCGGCCCGATCAGCATGCCGTAGCCGCCGGCACCATGTACCTCCTTCACCACCAGTTCCGGCAGGTGCGCCAGCGCATAGGCCAGGTCTTCCGGATCGCGCAGCACGCGCGTGGGCACGTTGTCGATCAACGGCTCCTCGCCGAGATAGAAGCGGATCATCTCCGGCACATAGGGATAGATGGACTTGTCATCGGCGATGCCTGTGCCGATGGCATTGGTGATGCTCACGGTGCCGGCGCGGCAGGCGGCAATCAGCCCCGGCACGCCCAGCGCCGAATCCGGGCGGAAGGTCAGCGGATCGAGGAAGTCGTCGTCCACGCGCCGGTAGATCACATCCACGCGCCGCGGACCACGCGTAGTGCGCATGTAGACGATGTCGTCGCGCACGTAGAGGTCCTGGCCCTCCACCAGCTCGATGCCCATCTGCTGCGCGAGGAAGGCGTGCTCGAAGTAGGCGCTGTTGTAGGCGCCAGGGGTGAGCAGTACCACCGTCGGGTTGTCCACGCCGCGCGGCGCGACGCTGGTGAGGTTGGCCAGCAGCACATCCGGGTAGTGCTCCACCGGCGCCACCTGGCAGCGCGCGAACAGTTCCGGGAACAGCCGCATCATCATGCGGCGGTCCTCCAGCATGTACGACACACCCGAGGGCACGCGCAGGTTGTCCTCCAGCACGAGAAAGCGGCCGTCGTCGCTGCGGATCACGTCGATGCCGGCGATATGCGAGTAGATCCGCTGCGGCACGGCGATGCCCTGCACCTCCGGCCGGTACTGGCTGTTGCACAGCACGAGCTCGATGGGCAGCTTGCCGGCGCGCAGGATGTCCTGCTTGTCGTAGATGTCGGCGATGAAGGCATTGAGCGCACCGACGCGCTGCTTCAGGCCCGCCTCGAGCTTCTGCCATTCCTCGTGCGGCAGCACGCGCGGCACCACGTCGAAGGGGATGAGCCGCTCCGTGCCTTCGGCCTGGCCATACACGGCAAAGGTGATGCCGAAGCGATGGAACAGCGCATCGGCCTCGGCACTCTTGGCCGCCAGCCGCTCGGTGCCCTGGGACAGCAGCCAGTCGGAATAGTCGCGGTAGTGGGCGCGGGCGCGGCCGTCCGGGCCGATCATCTCGTCCCAGGGGCGGCCGGCGGCGCCATTCATTGCGCGGCCTCGCGGCGCAGTTGTTCGACCTGCTGCACACCGAGGTAACGCCGCACACCGGCATGCACCAGGTACAGCAGCGGAATCACCAGCACCGCGCACAGCATCTTGTAGATGTAATTGACGATGCCCACCGCCAGGAACTGGCTCACCGGCCAGTGCTGCGGCCCCAGCACGAAGGCGATGTACAGCACGATGAAGCTGTCGAACAGCTGCGAGACGGCGGTGGAACCGGTGGCACGCAGCCACATCCAGCGTTCGCCGGTGGCGGCGCGGATGCGGTGGAACACGGTCACGTCCACCAGCTGGCCGATCAGGAAGGCGGCAATGGAACCCATGATGGTCCACATGCCCTGGCCGAAGATCAGAGCGTAGGGCACCTGCATGTCCGACACGCCGGCGGCGGCGCCGGATTCCCGCCAGAAGCCCGCCGGCGCCAGCGAGATGGCCACGTACGCGGCGAGGAAGGCCCAGCAGATGAAGGCCACCGCCAGCCACGACACCAGCCGCACGCCCTTGCGGCCGAAGTATTCGTTGATCAGGTCGGTGAGTACGAACACCACCGGCCAGTACACGACGCCGGCGGTGAAATTCAGCGTGCCGCCGACACCGAACAGGTGCCACTGCACATCGTCGATGCCCAGCGTGCGCTCCAGCGAGAAGATCTTCACGCCGACGAACTCGGCGATCAGTGCGTCAGCGACGAAAAATCCGGCCAGCGCCAGGAACAGGCGGGTGGCGCGGCTCTCGGCCAGGTGGCGGGGCGCTCCTCCCTGAGCCGTGTTCACCGCCCTACTCCACCGTGCAGAGGCAGTAGGCGAGTGGCTTGCCGCCCGCGGCCAGCTTTTCGAAACGCGTGTATTCCTGGCGCACCAGTGCCAGTGGCGCAAGTTCACGGTGCAGTTCGCGCACCGCGGGCCCGAGGAACAGTCCGGACAGGCGCGCCGTGCCGATGCGTACCTGCATTGCCAGCCGTTCGGTCCAGCTCAGCTCGGGCTCGATGCGCTGCACGCCGTAGCCCTGTGGCAGGTTGGCCAGCTGCGCAGCCGCCTTCACCGCCGCGTCGTAGCCGCCCAGTTCGTCCACCAGCCCGTGCGCCAGCGCGTCGGTGCCGGTCCACACGCGGCCCTGCGCGACGGCGTCGACCTGGTCGCGTGTCTTGCCGCGGCCCTCGGCCACGTGCCCGACGAACACCTCGTAGAAGTGGTTCACCGAGAACTGCAGGTAGTCGCGCAGCGCCGGGTCCATGGCCCGGTCGATGCGCATGCTGCCCGACAGCGCGGTGGTGCCCACGCCATCCACCGTGATGCCGGCCTTGCGCAGCGTGCGGTCCAGCGTCGGCAGTGTCGAGAACACGCCGATGGATCCGGTGATGGTGTTGGCGCTGGCGAAGATGCGGTTGGCCGGTGCCGCCACGTAGTAGCCACCCGACGCGGCCACATCGCCCATCGACACCACCACGGGCTTGCCGGCGGCGCGGATCGCGACCACCTCGCGATAGATCTGTTCGGAGGCCGGACCGCTGCCGCCGGGACTGTCGATGCGCAGCACCACGGCCGCGATGCCTTCATCCTCGCGCGCCTGGCGAAGCAGCCGCACGGCGGTCTTGCTGCCGATGCTGCCGGCCGGCTGCTCGCCCTCGCCGATCTCGCCGCTGGCCACCACTACGCCGACGCGGCCCGGGCCATCGCGGCGCAGCTCGCGCTCGGCACGGTGCACGCGCACGTAATCCGCCTGCTTGATGGTGCGGAAGCCACCCTCGCCGTCATCACCACCCAGCTCGATCAACCGCTCGGTGACCTGCTGCTCGCTCTTCAATGCAGTGACCAGGCCCGCCTCCAGCGCCACGCGGGCCGAATCCCCCTCGTTGCTGCGCAACGCGTCGATGTAGCCGTTGGCGTACTGGTCGATGACTTCAGGGGCGAGGTCGCGCGCCTTGCCGATCGCGGTCTTGTAGCCCTCCCACAATCCTTTGAGGTAGGCGAGGCTCTCCAGGCGGTCCTCCGCGGACATGCCGGTGCGCGTCATGTTCTCGGCCGCGGACTTGAACTGGCCGACGCGGAACAGGTGCATGTCCACGGCGAGCTTGTCCAGCAGACCCTTGTAGTACATGCGGTAGCGCGAGTAGCCCTCGATCAGCACCTCGCCCAGCGGGTCGAGGTAGATCTCGTCGGCCTGCGCGGCGAGGTAGTACTGGGACTGCGTGAACGAGGTGCCCCAGGCAATGATCTTCTTGCCGCTGGCACGGAACCCGGCCATCGCGGCGGCCACCTCTTCCAGCGTGGGCTGGCCGGCGCCTTCCAGATAGTCGGTATTCAGCGCTATGGCCGCGACGCGTGAATCCTTCGCCGCGGCCTGGATCGATTCAGTGAGATCCCACAGAAGAGTCTGCCCGTCGCCCTGGCCGGTGGCGCGGTTGAATGCCGCGGTGACCGGATCACCGGAACGCTGCTCGACGATCTGGCCCTCGGGTTGCAGCAGCAGCACGCCACGTGACGGCAGCGCCGGCAGCCCAGTGGACAGCGCCCCGATCAGGAAGCCGAAGATCAGCAGCAGCAGCAACAGGTGCAGCACGCGGCGCAGCCCGTCGAGGCCACGCCATACACCCCTGAAGAATCCGCCTATCGCAGCCATGCGTTCAGCGGACTCGAATCAGACCTTCTCTTCGATGCGGGCCGCCTTGCCGGACAGGTCGCGCAGGTAGTACAGCTTGGCGCGGCGCACGTTGCCGCGGCGCTTGACCTGGATGTCCTCGATGGACGGGCTGTGCAGCTGGAACACGCGCTCCACGCCTTCGCCGTGGCTGATCTTGCGCACGGTGACCGAGGAGTTGAAGCCGCGGTTGCTGCGCGCGATCACCACGCCCTCGTAGGCCTGGGTGCGCTCGCGATCGCCTTCCTTCACCTTCACGTTGACGACGATGGTGTCGCCGGGCCGGAACTCCGGCACCTTGCGCGTGGCGCGTTCGGCTTCGATCTGCTGGATGATGTGGTTCATGGTTCGGCCTGCCTTTCCTGCAAATACTCGTTCAACAACTCGATCTCTTCCTGCGTGCTCGCGCGGCGCGCCAGGAACAGGTCCGGGCGCCGCCGCCACGTCCTGCCCAGCGCCTGCTTCAACCGCCAGCGCCGTATGCGCTCGTGGTCGCCGCCCGCCAGCACCTCCGGCACCTTGAGCCCCGCGAACTCTTCGGGCCGGGTGTAGTGCGGCCAGTCCAGCAGACCGTCCGCAAAACTCTCCTCGGCACTCGAACGCGCGTCGTTCAAGGCACCATCCATCAACCGCGCCAGCGCGTCGATCACGACCAGCGCCGGCAGCTCGCCGCCGCTGAGCACGTAGTCGCCCACCGACAGCTCCGCGTCGATCGACGTCGCGATCACGCGCTCGTCGATCCCTTCGTATCGTCCCGCCACCAGCACCACGCCGGGCTCGCCCTTGAGCGAGGCGGCATGCGCCTGGTCGAACCGCCGGCCCTGTGCCGACAGGTAGATCCTGCGACTGCCCTGCGGTACCCGCGCCACCGCGGCCGCTATCGCGGCCGTCAGCGGCTCAGGCTTCAGCACCATGCCCGGCCCGCCGCCATACGGGCGATCGTCCACCGTGCGGTGCGGATCGCTGGTATGCGCGCGGGGGTCTTCAGTGCCCACCGAGAGCAAGCCCCGGCGAATCGCCCGACCCGTCACGCCATGCCGCAACGCGTCCTGGATCATCTCCGGGAACAGCGTGACGACTTCAATCTTCATTGGCGCTCCGTAGACATGTATCGCACGCTACGACGCTCGCCAAATCTTCAACCGAGCTCCGCGGGCCAGTCGACGTCGATCCGGCGCGCGTGCGCATCAATCTTCAGCAGGTGCCGCGGCGACACCGGCACCAGGTGCTCGTGCATCCCCTTCACCACCATCACCGCCCCGGCGGGCAGGTCGGCGAAATACTCCACGCGACCCAGCTCCAGCCCTTGCGCGTTCACCACCGCGAAACCGGTGAGGTCATCGCGATAATGCTCGCCTGCTTCCAGTGGCGGCAGCTCGCTGCGCGCGATCCGCACCTGCCAGCCGGACAGCGCCAGGGCCGCATTCCGGTCTTCAATGCCTTCGAGAAGTACCCGCAGGCCTTCCTTGTACGGAGCGCCTTCGAGCAGCCTCATCGTCCTGGCCGCGCCATTCGGCGCCACCAGCAGCCACTCTGGGTAATCGAGCAGCGAATCGGGCGGGTCGGCAAACGATCGGACCAGTACCCACCCACGTATGCCATGCGCGGTTGCCACCTGGCCGAGCGTCAGCGTCGGCCCGGGAGTCGCGCCCGGCACAATCGCCTCAGGCGGCCGCGGCCACCGCCGTCTTGCGGTACTCGCGCACCAGGTGGTTCACCCGCTCGGACAGCTGGGCGCCCTTGGACACCCAGTAGTCGATGCGCGGCAGATCGAGGCGGACGGTCGTCTCGTTCTTGCGTTCCTTGGGGTTGTAGAAGCCCACCTGCTCCAGGCTCTTGCCGCCATGGCGCTTGCGATGGTCGGTCACGACCACGTGGAAATAGGGCTGGTTGCGCGAGCCGCGCCGGGTCAGACGAATGGTCACCATAATCGGGTCAAGGCCTCAGTCAGTTAGGGCTACCGAAAAAGAGCGCGGGATTCTACGCAGATCAACAGGTTGAGGCAACGCCGGCAGGTGAATTACCCGCGGTGGCCGGGCTGGCCCCTTGCGGTAAGCTCCCCGGCCATGGATTCCGGGGGGCGCTACTCGAGAACAGCGGTTTTCCTGCACTGGCTGCTGGTTCTGGCATTGCTGGCGCAGGTCGGTTTCGGCTGGTTTCTCGGCGACGTGCCGCGCGGCACGCCAGAGCGGACGGTCTACGTCAACCTGCACAAATCCACGGGCATCCTCATCGGACTCATCATCCTGGTGCGGCTGTACTGGCGGCTGACCCATCGCCCTCCGGCTCTGCCTGCAATCATGCCGGCATGGAAGCGGGCAGCAACCAGATGGAGCCATGTGCTGCTGTACACCTGCATGGTGGTCATGCCGGCTTCGGGCTACCTCGCTTCCAACTTCAGCAAGTACGGCGTGAACTTCTTCAACTCCGTCAGGCTACCCCCATGGGGCGTGGATGACACCACGCTGTATGCCTTGTTCAACAAGGTGCACGTACTGACATCGTGGATGTTCGTGGCGCTGATCGCTTTGCACATCCTGGCCGCCCTGCACCACCTCGCCGCGAAGGATGGCGTCTTCGGCCGCATCTGGCCCTGAAGGCCCGGTCCGGCAGCTGGAATTTCCTTTAATCACGCTGAACGCTGGAGCCTGAAGCCATGCCCATGGACGTAGTGGACTACGAAATTTTTGGCGACGACATGCAGTACGTCGAGATCGAACTGGACCCGGGCGAGGCAGCCATCGGCGAGGCCGGCGCCATGATGATGATGCAGGATGGCATCGAGATGGACACCATCTTCGGCGACGGCTCGGCGCAGTCGCAGCAGGGTGGCCTGTTCGGCAAGCTGCTTGGCGCGGGCAAGCGCCTGGTCACCGGTGAATCGTTGTTCACCACCATCTTCCACAACGAGGCGAACGCCAAGCGTCGCGTGGCCTTTGCCGCGCCCTACCCCGGCAAGATCATCCCGGTGCAACTCGCCGAGCTGGGCGGCACGCTGATCTGCCAGAAGGACAGCTTCCTGTGCGCCGCGCGCGGTGTGTCGCTGGGCATCGCCTTCCAGAAGCGCCTCGGCGTAGGCCTGTTTGGCGGCGAAGGTTTCATCATGCAGCGCCTGGATGGCGATGGCCTCGCCTTCGTGCATGCGGGTGGCACGCTGATGGCGCGCGACCTCGCGCCGGGCGAGCGCCTGCGCGTGGACACCGGCTGCATCGTGGCCCTGCAGCAGAGCGTGGACTTCGACATCCAGTACGTGGGCAAGCTCAAGAGCGCGCTGTTCTCCGGCGAAGGCCTGTTCTTCGCCTCGCTCACCGGCCCGGGCCGCGTGTGGCTGCAATCGCTGCCGCTGTCGCGGCTCGCCAACCGCATCATCGCTTCGGCGCCCGCCGCGGGCGGCAAGTCGCGCGGCGAAGGCTCGTTGCTCGGCGGCCTGGGCGGACTGCTGGACGGCGACAACAACTGAAGCTGCCGGCGCATGGACGGCAGCATCGCAGGACGCCTGTTCGGACCGGATTCGCCAGCCACCGGCGAATCGGTGTCGTTGCTGCTGCATGCCCACCATGTGGAAATCCGCGGCACACGCGGCGCGCGCAGCCTCGCCCTGGCTTCGCTGCGGCTGCGCGAAGTGGTGAGCACGCAGAGCGGCCTCGAGCTCGCGTGGGATGAACCGCGCGGCGCCTGCGCGGTGCAGGTCCATGATGCCGCCGCGATCCGCCAGCTGCGGGCGGCTCCTGCGCTGGCCGGCCTGGCGCATTTCGCGGCGCTGCGCGCCGGCCAGCGCCGCAATCGTCTCGGACGCTCCATCGGCTGGAGCCTGGTCGCGGTATTCGTGCTGCTGCCGCCATTGCTGCTGCTGGTGCTGTTCTGGCAGGCCGACCGCATCGCCGGTGCAATTGCCGGGCGCATTCCCGTGGCTCAGGAACAGCAATTCGGTCGACGGGTGTTTGATGCCATGCGTGGCTCGCTGCAGCTGCAGGGCAGCGGTGCCGACGCGGCGCTGGTACGCAGCCTGGGCACACGCCTGACCGCGGGTTCGCGCTTCCAGTACGAATTCCACGTGGTGGAAAACCCGGCGATCAATGCCTTCGCATTGCCCGGCGGCGTGATCGTGGTGCACACCGGCCTGATACGCGCCACGCACATCCCTGAGGAACTGGCCGGCGTGCTGGCGCATGAAGTGCAGCACGTGGAGCAGCGTCACAGCCTCAAGGCGATGATCAGGGAAACCGGCCTGCGCGGCCTGTGGGCCGCGGTCAGCGGTGATCTCGGAGGTACGCTGGCGGGCCAGGCCGCGCTGCGGCTCGGCTCCCTGCGCTTCTCGCGCGATGCCGAACGCGAAGCGGATGCGCGTGGATTCGAGGCGCTGGTGGAGAGGGACATCGATCCGCAGGGCATGGTGGATTTTTTCGGCACCATGCACCGGGTGGCGCAGGGTTCGCCACCGGCCTGGTTGTCCACGCATCCGGCCAGCGATGCGCGCCAGCAGGCGTTGCGCGCGATGCATGCAGCGCTGGGGGAGCGGAGCTTCACGCCGCTTGCCGCGGCGCCCTGACTCCGCCTACAGCTCCTTGCGCAGACCCAGCCCGGCGCCGTAGTGCTCCAGGTAGGAATGGCCGAACAGGGCATCCACCGACAGGAAAGCGCTGAAGCCCCGCGGCATGGTCACGCCCAGGCTCAGACGCGAAGTGAACACGTCGCGGTCGGGCGGCTGGTTCTGGTAGCGCAAGCGCACCGGGTTCGGCCGCAAGTCCTGCGCGAAGCGTGCCTCGATGAAGCGCTGGTCGTCCTGGAACTCGTGCCACCAGTCCGCATTCAGCTGCAGCACGAATACCGCCGACGTGGTGTTCATCACGCGGCTGGCCTGCAGGCCGAGTCCACCGCGCAGCGACTTCTCGGTCTGCTGGTCGATGCGCAGCGTCATCGGTGTCGCGCCCGATTCCACCACGCCATCGATGCGGCTACGCCGGTATTCCAGCGCCAGCCGCGGCCCCAGGCCGCTGCCCCCGAACTGCCAGTCGTAGCCGGTCAGCAGCGCGCCCCGCCACTCCTGCTGGTCCGTCTTGCTCTCAGCCCGGGCCGGCGCGATGGACTCCACCACCACCGGGCCACCGCCGTTGTTGAAGGTGCGTGTAAAGGAGACGGTGCGGCTGGTCTCGATATCACGCTGCACGAGGCCGCCGCTGAGGTCCACGAACACCGCCGGCGCCGGCAGCCATGATCCGTACAGGATTGCGCTGTAGCCACGATTGTCGATGGTGCCGCCCGCGTCGAGGTCGCCCGACTGGTCCTCGATTCCCGCGGCGATGCCCAGCAGTCCGGTGGTGCCGAGCCGCCAGTCCACGCCAAGCGTGAGCGCCAGCTGGTCGACGCGGCGTCCGCCTTCGAAGCGGCGCGCCTTCTGGTCGTCGCGCGCGTAATTGAACGAGCCGAACAGGCTGGTCCGGCCGCTGGCGAGTATGCCGAATTCGTCGCCGCCGCCGGCCTCACCTTCCTTGCCACTGCGCAGTGAGGCCTGCCGCCGGCGCAGGGCCGCATCTGCAGCAGCGCCCGAGGTGGCGCCGACGCCGGTTGAAGCGCTCTCCGAACTGCTGCCGCCACCAACCGACGGCGTGCCGGAACAGAACGCATCCAGCTCCGCCCCTGCCTGCCCGGGGACCAGGTCATCGAACACTTCGCCGTCGATCCTGTCGAACTGCAGATTCGTGCATTTGGCGGAAAGGTAGAACGCGTACTGCTCTTCCAGGGACTGGGCCTGTGTTCGCGGTGACGCCAGGCCGAGCACAGCTGCGCACACAAGACCCGGACACAGCACACGGCCAACCGCCTTGATGTTTCTCACTGCTTCGACTCCCTGGATTGACTTCATCGTGATGGCGCTCACTGCACCTGGACTCCGGTTGGCGCGTTCGGCACCTTGGGAACCGCCGGGTCCGTAACCTGCGGCCCAACTTCCACTGAGCGCGCATAGCCGCCGATACCGTTTGTGGTGTAGCGGACCCACATGTAACCGAAGGTGCCCCACGACATGCCGCGCGAGCTCCTGACCAGCCAGGCCTGGCGCGCGTCGTCCCAGCCCACGATGGCCACGGCATGGTTCGTGGTTGCGGCGGCCGCCGGCTGATCGAAGACATCCGCGGTAGCCGTGCCGTGGAAGGCATCGAACTCCGGCGTGGCATTCATCTGGCTGGCCACTGCACCGCGCGCACACAGCGCGCGCTTGATCTCGGCGCGGGTGGGAGTCGCGGTATTCGCGCCAACGGCGTGCAATGCCACTGTGCGGAATGGCGCCGGCTTTCCCTGCACGGCGCAGGCCCCTGGCACCGAACTGTTCTGCACGTAGCCGTAGTCGGACTCCCGCGCGAGGCCATTGGCTGGCATGTATGCAAACGGCCATGCGCCGCCGCCGCAGGATTGCGCGACCCCGGCGCAGTCCACGAGCTGCTGTTCGGACAGATCCACCGACTGCCCGTATCGCTTGAAATAGTTGTCCTCGTAGGACGCGAGGGTCGCGAAAGCCCAGCAGCTGTTGCAGTCATCGCCCTGGTCCTTGATCGCCGACAGCCGCCCCGGCACTTCGCGCAGGTCCAGCCGGGCCTGATCTTCACAGGCCACCGGGGCAGCCGCCAGCGACGTGGCGGATCGATCGCCGGTGGACAGCAGCAGCGGCAGCGCGACCAGCAGCGCGGCGAATGCCAGAACCGGCCCGATGATTCGCAACTTCATGTTGACCTCTTCCCTGAGCGTCGGAACGAAACGGCGGGTGGCCCGCGCTACCGTCAGAACGGCCGCTGACCACCGCCGAGCTTGCCGGCCATTGCGCCCATCATCCGCGCCAGCTTGCCGCTGCCCAGCTTCTTCATCATCTTCTGCATTTCCATGTGCTGCTTGAGCAGGCGGTTCACGTCCTGCACCTGCATGCCGGCGCCGGTGGCGATGCGCCTGCGGCGCGAACCGTCGATGATCTCCGGCCGCCGGCGTTCACGCGGCGTCATCGAATCGATCAGCGCGATCTGGCGCGACAGTTCCTTCTCGGCCTGGCCGCCCTTGATCTTCTGCATGGCCGCGGCGCCACCGGGAAGCTTGTCGAGCAACCCTTCCATGCCGCCCATCTTCTGCAGCTGCTGCAGCTGGGACTTCAGGTCGTTGAAGTCGAAGCCCTTGCCCTTGGCGACCTTCTTCGCCAGCTTCTGCGCTTCCTCGACGTCGACCGCCTTGCGCACCTCCTCGACCAGCGCAACCACGTCGCCCATGCCGAGGATGCGGCGCGCCATGCGGTCCGGATCGAAGGGCTCCAGTGCCTCGCTCTTCTCGCCGGTGCCGATGAACAGCAGCGGGCTGCCGGTGATCTCGCGCACCGACAGCGCGGCGCCACCGCGCGCATCGCCATCGGCCTTGGTGAGGATGGTGCCGGTGAGCTGCAGGGCGTCGCTGAAGGCCCTGGCGGCATTGACGGCGTCCTGGCCGGCCATGGCATCGACCACGAACAGCCGTTCCTGTGGTTGCACGGCGGCGTCGATGTCGCGCACTTCCTGCATCAGTTCGGCATCGATGTGCAGCCGGCCCGCGGTATCGACGATCAGCACGTCGTAGACGCCGCGACGCGCGGCCTCGAGCGCGCTGCCGGCTATGGCCGGCGGCGCCGCGCCCGTGGCGACCGGGTGGAAGTCGGCACCCACCTGCTCGGCAAGACGCTGCAACTGCAGCACCGCCGCCGGACGGCGGATGTCCGTGCTGACCAGCAACACGCGCTTCCTGGCGGCCAGCAGATGCCGCGCCAGCTTGCCGGCGGTGGTGGTCTTGCCCGCACCCTGCAGGCCGGCCAGCAGGATCACGGCCGGCGGTGCATGTCGCAGGTCGAAGGGGCGCGCATTGCCGCCCATCAGGGTGACCAGCTCGTCGTGGATCACGCCCACCAGCGCCTGGCCAGGCGTGAGGCTGCCCTGTACTTCGGTGCCGACCGCCTTCACCTTCACCGCATCGATGAAGCGCTTGACCACTGGCAATGCGACATCCGCTTCCAGCAGCGCCATGCGCACTTCGCGCAGCGACTCGGCGATGTTGTCTTCGGTCAGGCGGCCGCGGCCGCGCAGCGAGTCGACGGCATTGGAGAGGCGTTCAGTGAGCTTGGCGAACATGGCGCGGGATTATAGCGATCGAACCGATCCGTGCCCGTCAGCCGAATACCCGCGCGAGCGCCACTTCGATCCGCGCGACGCCGCGCACTTCGATGCCTTCCACCGCGGCACGCGGCAGATTGCCCTCCGGTACCAGGGCGCGCCGGAAGCCGAGCTTGGCCGCTTCGCGAATCCGTTCCTCGCCGAAAGTCACCGGACGCACTTCGCCGGTGAGCCCCAGCTCGCCGAAAACCACCAGGTCCGGTGGCAGCGCGAAATCGCGCAGGCTGGAAGCCAGCGCCAGCGCCATCGGCAGGTCCCAGGCGGGCTCGTCGATGTCCAGACCACCCACCACGTTCGCGAACACGTCGTGCTCCTGCAGCGATATGCCGCCGTGCCGGTGCAGCACGGCCAGTACCATGGCAAGCCGGCTCGCATCGATGCCCTGCGCCACGCGACGCGGCGCTCCGAGGCGCGACGGGTCGACCAGGCCCTGCACTTCCACCAGCAACGGCCGGGTGCCATCGCGGGTCACCATCACCAGGCTGCCGACCACCGGTTGCGGTGCGCGTGACAGGAAGATCGCTGCGGGGTTCTTCACTTCCTTGAGGCCGGTGTCCTGCATCAGGAAGAAGCCAAGCTCGTTGGCGGCGCCGAAGCGGTTCTTGGCGGCACGCACGCGGCGGAAGCGGCTGCCGGCATCGCGCTCGAAATACAGCACCGTGTCGACCAGGTGCTCCAGCATGCGTGGCCCCGCGATGGCGCCGTCCTTGGTGACATGCCCGACGATCAGTACCGCCGTGCCGCTGGCCTTGGCAAAGCGCACCAGCGCCGCCGTGCATTCACGCAGCTGGGTCACGGCGCCGGCCGCGCTCGGCACCGCCGCCAGCGCCATGGTCTGGATGGAATCCACCACCAGCAAGGCGGGATGTTGCTGTTCGGCCAGTGACAGCACAGTGTCCAGCTCGGTCTCGGCGAGCAGCTGTACTTGCTCGTAGGCGCCACCCAGCCGGCGCGCGCGCAGCGCCACCTGTGCCGCCGACTCCTCGCCGGTGGCATACAGCACCGGCGCGCGACTCGCCAGCGCCTGCGCCACCTGCAGCAGCAACGTGGACTTGCCGATGCCCGGTTCGCCGCCCAGCAGCGTGACGGAACCCGCCACCAGACCGCCCCCGAGCACCCGGTCCAGTTCCCCGAGGCCCACCGCCATGCGACCGGATTCCCCACCCATCCCCGCCGCGATGGCCTCGCTCAGTGGCGCAAGTCCAGCTGGCGCCACCATTGCCGCCCGACCCTTGCCTGCGCCACGCGCAGCAGCGGCCTGCGACTGCATCGAGAGGCTGTTCCACTCCCCGCAGTGCGGGCACTGGCCCTGCCACTTCGGCGCCTGACCATGACAGGCGTCACAGACGTAAACGGTGCTGGTCCGGGGCACGGCACTGATCCAGGTTGAGAAGCGGTTTGAAGGCTTTGGGGGCCCGGATGCTAGCACGCGACACAGGCCACAAATCCGCGCGAAATAGCCATGAAACAAGCGCTTAGCCAGTGCAGGTAATGCAAGAGTTAAGTACGATGCGGCAGTTTCGTCAAACGCGCGCGCACAAGGGAAAGTCCGGCTGTGAGCCTTAAAGGCAAGCTGCTCTGTGTCGGCCTGAGCGACACCGGCAGGATCCGCGAACACAACGAGGACACGATCGCCCATGACAGTGACATGGGCCTCGTCGTGCTCGCCGACGGCATGGGCGGGTATAACGCCGGCGAAGTCGCCAGCGGCATTGCGGTCAAGACCGTCACCAACCTGGTGCGCGAAGCTCTCGAGATGCAGGATCTGTCGGTGCCGGATCCGTCCACCGGGTTGTCCCGCCCGGCCATCATCCTGCGCGACGCCATCCAGCGCGCCAACAAGATCATCTACCAGACCGCCCGCACCCAGGCACAGTGCGAGGGCATGGGCACCACCGTGGTCGCGGCGCTGTTCCACGACAACAGGATCTCGGTCGCGCATGTCGGCGACTCGCGCCTGTACCGGGTGCGCGGCAACGACATCGAACAGGTGACACTGGATCACTCGTTGCTGCAGGAACTGGTGGACCGGGGCTTCTACTCACCCGAAGAGGCACAGCGCGCTTCCAACAAGAATTACGTCACCCGCGCCCTGGGCGTGGAGAACATGGTGGACGTGGAGATGCAGGAACACCCCTGCCAGAAGGGCGACGTCTACCTGCTGTGCTCGGACGGCCTGTCGGACATGATCGGCGACGACGACATGGCGGTGACGGTGAACACCTTTGGCAATAATCCCAACTCGGTCACCCAACACCTGGTCCAGATGGCGAATGATAACGGCGGCAAGGACAACATCTCGGTGATCCTTGCGCAGGTAGTCGAATCATTCCCGGCACAACACGGTATATTTGACAGAATCCTGAAGTTGTTCAGCTGAAGGAAAGGCGCGCAACATGGCACGGCTCGTATTGACCCTCGATGGCCAGGTAATGGCCGAATACAACATGAACAAGGAGCGTTACACGGTGGGTCGCCTGCCGGATAACGACATCCGCATCGACAACCCGGCGGTCTCGGGCCATCACTCGCTGATCATCAACATCCTCAACGACTCTTTCCTCGAGGACCTGAACAGCACCAACGGCACCTACGTCAACGGCAAACTGATCAAGAAGCATGCCTTGCAGCATGGCGACGTGATCACCGTGGGCCACCACCAGCTGCGCTTCGTCGAGGACGACGACGCCCAGCAGGACGAATTCGAACGCACGATGGTCATCCAGCCCTCGCAGCGGCCGGTGGAGAAGATCCAGGACGCGCGGGCCAAGGCCGAGCAGGCACAACCCTCCTCCGGAGCCACCGGCAAGGTACGTGCACTTCCGGATGGCATGCCGACTCCGCCGCCGGAGAAGCAGCTGAAAAAGGCGCGCCTGCAGGTGTTGTCAGGGGCCTTCGCCGGTCGCGAGCTGGAACTCTCCAAGGCACTCACCACGCTCGGGCGTCCAGGCGTGCAGGTAGCAGCCATTACGCGCCGCTCGGACGGCTTCTACATCGTGCACGTCGAGGCCGACCGGCCCGACAACTATCCGCTGGTCAATGGCACGCCGATCGGCGCCCAGGCAAGGCGCCTGGTCGACAACGACGTGATCCAGCTGGCTGGCGTGAAGATGGGGTTCTTCGAGAGCTGAACGACCTTGCGGATCGGCCTTGGGGCCGACCGCAGTCACGCAGGCGTTTGCAGCCGATCAGGCGACTTCGCAGGCTTGCTGCGCGTGTTCCGCGAAGCTTTCGCGCGCGGCGCATTCACAGGCGCCGCAGCATTTGCTGACTTCCAGCTTGTCCTGCAGGGACGCAAAGCTGCGGCAGCCGCCCGCCACTGCCCTGGCGATATCCGTTTCCGAGACGTTGCGGCATACGCAGATGATCATGGGATGAATATTAATGCGAACGTTTCTCATTGGCAATTTGACGTAATGCCCCCGTTTTGGGGCCCGAACTGGTAGCTTGCCTGCCTTCCGCCCCTCCCAGCCCTTTCCCGGGAACCCCATGCAAGGCGACAAGCAAGTCATCTCCTATCTGAACGGCCAGCTGAAATTCGAGCTGACCGCCATCAACCAGTACTTCCTGCACGCCCGGATGCTCAAGAACTGGGGGTTGAAGCGCTGGGCCAGGCATGAGTACGAGGAATCAATCGGGGAGATGAAGCACGCCGACAAGCTGATCGAGCGTGTGCTGACCCTGGGCGGCCTGCCCAACTTGCAGGACCTGGGCAAGCTGTTGATCGGCGAGACCGCGCTCGAAACGCTCAAGTGCGACCTGAAGGCCGAGTCAGCCGGCCAAGCCTACCTGAAGGAGGCCATAGCCCACTGCGAAACAGCCAGGGATTACGTCAGCCGCGAACTCTTCGAGGAGATCCTCGAGGACACCGAGGAACACATCGAATACCTCGAGACGCAGCTGGAGCTGGTCGGCAAGGTCGGCGAACAGAATTATCTGCAGTCGCAGATCCACGAGAACTGAAACCATGCACGGCGGCAAGGTCCTGGTAACCGGCGCGACCGGCAAGTTGGGTGCGTTGATCGTCCAACACCTGGTGGCGAAGCTGCCGCCGGGCAGCGTGGTGGCCGCTGGCCGCAACACCACCAGGGCGCCCGCTGGCACCGAATTACGCCGGCTCGACTACAACGAACCCGCCAGCATCGACGCCGCACTGGCCGGGATAACACGCGTGGTGCTGGTTTCCGGCAGCGAGGTCGGCAAACGCGTGCCGCAGCATCAGAACGTGATCGACGCCGCCGCGCGCGCCGGCGTGGAACTGCTCGCCTACACCAGCATCCTGAAGGCCAATGCCAACCCCTTCCTGCTGGCGACCGAGCACCGCGCCACCGAAGATCTTCTCGCGGCGAGCAAGGTACCCCACATCCTGCTGCGCAACGGCTGGTATTCGGAGAACTACACAGGCAACGCAGCGCTGGCAATCCAGTTCGGCGTCATCCAGACCGCCGCGGGCAATGCCCGCTTCTCCACCGCGCCGCGCGACGACTATGCGGCAGGCGCAGCCGCGCTGATCCTGCGCGATGGCCACAAGCCCGGCCAGGTTTATGAACTGGCCGGCAGCAGCAGCTTCAATCGCCAGGAGTTCGCGGCACTGCTGTCACGCAAGTCCGGCAAGCCCGTAGTGGTGCAAAACCTCACCGAGGATGAATACATCGCTGCGCTGAAGCAGGCCGGTCTGCCGGAACCGATCGCGCGGGTCCTTGCCGATTCGGACGCCAAATCCGCCGCCGGCTGGTTGTTCGATGACAGCCGCACGCTGGAGCATGCCATCGGACGCCCGACTGTACCGATGGAGCAGACGCTGGACGCGGTGCTGGCCCCTGTTCACTAGCTGCTTGCCGGCCTTGCCTCACACCATCACTCGCGGCACGCGTTCCGCCACCGCACACAGCAATTCGTAGGCGACCGTACCGGCCGCCGCGGCAACCTGCTCCACCGGCAACTCGGGCCCCCACAGGACCGCGGGGTCACCCACCAGCACCGCGGGATGCTCAGTGACATCGACGGCGATCATGTCCATGGACACGCGCCCCACGAGCGGCGCTTCCATGCCATTAACCAGCACCGGCGAACCACTCGGCAACGAACGCAGCACGCCATCGGCATAGCCGGCGGCCACGATCGCGACATGCGAATCGCGAGATGCGCGCCACATCGAACCGTAGCCCACCGACTCCCCTGCCGGAACACCGCGTATGCCAATCACGGTGGAGATCAGGCGCATCGCCGGTGCCAGCCCCAATGTGGCGCCGTTCTGGCCGGTGAAGGGCGAGGCCCCATACAGCGCCAGTCCCGGCCGCACCCACTCCGCATGGGTCTTCGGATAGTCGAACACGGCAGCGGAGTTGGCGAGGCTGCGGGCTTCGTTGCGGCCGCGGGTGAGCTGCGTGAAGCGCGCCAGCTGGTGGGCAGTGGAATGTGAGCTACGGTCATCGGCCGACGAGAAATGCGTCATCAGCCGCAGTTCGATGAGCCTCGTGCCCAGCGCATCCAGGCGCTCCAGCACGGCCGGCACCTGGGTTGCGCGGAAACCCAGGCGATTCATGCCGGCATCGATCTTCAGCCACACCGTGAAACGCTGTGCCTCCGGCGCGCGCTCCAGCAGCACCAGCTGCTCCTCGCAATGCACGACCAGTTCAAGGCCGTGCCGTGCGGCGGCTGCGAAGCCTTCCGCATCCAGCACGCCCTCCATCAGCACCATGGGCCTGACAACTCCAGACTCGCGCAGCTGCAACGCCTCCTCCAGGCGCGCCACGCCTAGCGCGTCGGCACCGGCATCGGCGAGCGTGCGCGCGGTGGCCAGCAGCCCGTGGCCGTAGGCATTGGCCTTCACCACCGCCAGCACGCGGCTGCGCGGCGCGATGGCGCGGACTCGTGCCAGGTTGCCACGCAGCGCCGCGGTACTGATCTCGGCGCGGATCAGCGGCTTCAGCGCAGCACTCCCGCCGCATATGCCTCGGAGGCGAAATTCTGGAAGCGCGTGAACTGCCCCTGGAAAGTCAGCAGGAAATGCCCCGTCTCGCCGTTGCGGTGCTTGGCAAGGTCGATGTCCGCCTCACCCTTGCGCGGGGTGTTCTTGTCGTACACCTCCTCGCGGTAGATGAACAGGATCATGTCCGCGTCCTGCTCGATGGCACCGGATTCGCGCAGGTCCGACATCACCGGCTTCTTGTTCTCGCGCTGCTCGACGCTGCGGTTGAGCTGCGACAGCGCGATCACCGGTACGTCCAGTTCCTTGGCCAGGGCCTTCAGGCCGCGTGATATCTCCGAGATCTCGGTGGCGCGGTTCTCCTTGGTGCCGGTCACCTGCATCAGCTGCAGGTAGTCCACCACCACGAGGTTCAGCCCATGCTCGCGCTTCACGCGCCGCGCACGCGCGCGCAGTTCGGTGGGCGTGAGGCCTGCGCCCTCATCGATGAAGATGCGCGCCTCCTGCAACTGGCTGGTGGCGCTGGAGATGCGTGCCCAGTCGTGGTCGGTGACGCGGCCACTCCTGATGTCATGCAGCGGCACGCCGCCCACCGAGGACAGCATGCGTGTCATCAGCTGCTCGGCCGGCATTTCCATCGAGAAGATCAGCACCGAACCCTTCACGTTCGGGTCCAGCGCCACGTTCTCGGCCATGTTGATGGCCAGCGTGGTCTTGCCCATGGACGGGCGCCCGGCGACGATCACCAGGTCCCCGCCACGCAACCCGCCGGTGCGCCGGTCGAAATCCACGAATCCGGTGGCGACGCCGCGCATGGCATCCGGGTTGTTGTGCCACTCGTCGATCTTCTCGATCAGCTCGGGCAGCATGCGGCGCACCCACTGCGCGCCCTCGGTGCGCCGCGCGCCGCGCTCGGCGATCTCGAACACCTTCTGTTCGGCCATGTTGACCAGCTCGCGCGCCGACGTGCCCTCGTCGCTGAACACCGAGGAGGAAATCGCATGTCCGGCGCTGACCAGCGAGCGCAGCAGCGACTTCTCGCGCACGATCTGCGCATACGCGCGGGCGTTGGCGGCGGTGGGCGTGTCGCGCACCAGCGTCGAAAGGTAGGCCAGGCCGCCCACGTCGGGGAGTTTGCCGCGCGCATTGAGCCGCTCGGAAACAGTGACCACGTCGATGGGCTTCGACTCGGTAACCAGATCGGCGATGGCTTCGAAGATCTGCCGGTGGTCGGGGCGGTAGAAATCCTCGGCAACAATGTTGTCGCCGACCTGGTCCCAGGCCTGGGTGTCCAGCAGCAGGCCGCCAAGCACGGCCTGCTCGGCTTCGACGGAGTGTGGAGGTGTCTGCAGCCGGTCCATGCCAGAACTATTCTGGACCAGCCGTCACGCAGCGACCAGCCAACAAGGCTGGGGATTTCCTGTGGAAATCCCCGGCCCCGGCCAATCCTGTCAGGCCGCTTCCTCGGCGACGATGGTGATCGGCAGGTCGATGTTGATGTCGGTATGCAGATGCACCGAGACCACATGCTCGCCCACCGTGCGCAGCGGCCCGTTGGGCAGCCGCACTTCACTGCGCGCCAGCTTCTGGCCGGCGGCGGTGGCGGCCTCGGCGATGTCCGCCGTGCCGATCGACCCGAACAGCTTGCCTTCGCTGCCCGCCTTGGCGGTGATGCTGAGCTTGAAGCCTTCGAACTGCGCCTTGCGCCCTTCGGCGTCGGCCATGCTCTCGCGCTGCACCTTCTCGAGCTCGGCGCGACGCGCCTCGAACTTCTTCACGTTGGCCGGAGTGGCCAGCGTTGCCTTGCCCTTGGGCAGCAGGAAGTTGCGGGCGTAGCCCGAGCGCACCGCGACGCGGTCACCGAGGTTGCCGAGGTTGGCCACTTTTTCCAGAAGAATGACGTCCATGGCTTACCTCAATGCTGGTCGGTGTACGGCAGCAGCGCCAGGAAGCGCGCGCGCTTGATGGCCACCGACAGCTGGCGCTGGAAGAAGCTCTTGGTGCCGGTGATGCGGCTCGGGACGATCTTGCCCGTCTCCGACACGTAGCCCTTGAGCGTGCCCAGATCCTTGTAGTCGATGGAAGTCACGCCATCGGCGGTGAAGCGGCAGAATTTCTTGCGGCGTATGAATCGTGACATGTGTTACTCCCGGAAGCCTTCGCCATCGTCCATGTCGCGGTCGCGACGACGCTCGGCCTCTTCTTCCTCGCCCCGCGCCATCGGCGAGGGCTCGGTGACGGCCGCATCCATGCCGATCACCAGGTGGCGCAGCACCGCATCGCTGAAGCGGAATGCACCGGTGAGCTCGGCCAGGGTCTTCTGGTCGGTCTCGATGTTCAGCAGCAGGTAGTGGGCCTTGTGTACCTTGGCCAGCGGGTAGGCGAGCTGGCGGCGGCCCCAGTCCTCGACCCGATGCACGGCACCACCGGCGGCGGTGACGATGCCCTTGTAGCGCTCGAGCATGGCCGGAACCTGCTCGCTCTGGTCCGGATGCACCAGGACCACGATCTCGTAATGCCTCATGTTGTCTCCTTGTGGATATAGCCACCCGCGTAAGGCTTTGGCGGTGTGGCAAGGGGCGCGCAGTGTACTTAAACGCCCCCGGAGGGGCAAGGAAGCGGACTGGACCCGCCGCGACCCCGATCAGCCGATCCGGAACAGCGGCAGGGCCTTGGTCAGCGTGGTCCAGATGCACCACAGCAGCGGAATTCCCACCGCCAGCCAGGCCAGTGCAACGGCCAGCGGCGATACGCGCCCGGCGGCCCCGGGTCCTGCCCCGCCCACCCCGGCAGGCACCGTCACCTCATGCGCCGTCGCGCGCTCGGCCGCCAGCTCGGCCTCCGACATGAAATGCCGTTCCGCCACCGGCCGCACCAGCAGGTTGCAGATCAGCCCCACAAAGAGAAACCCCGCCAGGATGTACATGGTCATGTTGTACGCCTGATCCGGTGGCAGCCCGCGCGCCAGCTGGTGCTCGCGTATGTAGTTGACCACCACCGGCCCGAGTATGCCGGCCACCGACCATGCCGTGAGCAAGCGCCCGTGGATGGCACCCACATGCTGCGTACCGAACAGATCAGCCAGGTACGCGGGAATGGTCGCGAAGCCGCCGCCGTACATCGTCAGGATGACGCAGAAGATCGCCACGAACAGCGCCACGTGCCCGGCGCTGCCAGCGGCCGGCGCACTGGCATACAGCGCGAGCCCCAGCAGGAAGAACACCGCGTAGGTGACCTGGCGGCCGATCACATCGGAGAACGAGGCCCAGAAGATCCGCCCGAAGATGTTGAACAGCGACAGGAGCCCCGCGAAGGCCGCGCCAATGGTCGCCACCTGCGCACGCTGGTCCGTGGCGAGCTGCGCCAGCGCGCCACTGCCACCAAGCAGATGCCCGCCGAACACCTCCTGCAGCATCGGCGAGGCCATGCCCACCACACCGATGCCGGCACTGACGTTCAGGCACAGCACCGCCCACAACAGCCAGAACTGCGGAATGCCGAACACGCGAGCCACATTCACATGCCGCGTGGTCTTGAGCTTCGCGGCCTGTGATGGTGGAGATATCCAGCCTGCGGGTTTCCAGCCCGCAGGCGGCACGCGATACCCGAAGGCACCGGACAGCATCGCCACCAGGTACAGCAATGCCATCACCGCGAGCGTCGGCGCCACGCCCACGCTGCCGTCGGTGGCGAAGTGCTTCATCAACCTGTCGGCCAGCGGCGAGCCAATCATCGCGCCGCCGCCAAAACCCATGATGGCAAGCCCGGTTGCCATGCCACGCCGGTCCGGAAACCATTTGATCAGCGTCGACACTGGCGAGATGTAACCCAGGCCGAGGCCAAAACCACCGATCACGCCGCAGCCCAGCCACAGCAGCCACAACTGATGCAGCTGCACACCCAGCGCGCCCAGCAACAGGCCGCCACACCAGCACAGCGCCGCCACCACTCCGGCCTTGCGCGGACCGGCCGTTTCCAGCCAGTGACCGAACAATGCCGCCGAGGAACCCAGCACCACGAAGAACAGTGTGTACGTCCAGCCCAGCATGGACACCGGCCAGTCGCAATTCGTGGTGGTGAGGTATGTCCACACCGTGGTGTCTGAACTGCAGACCTGCGCGGCGGCACCCAGCGAGCGCGACAGCGGCAGCCAGAACACGCTGAAGCCATACGCCATCCCGATGCACAGGTGGATGGCCAGCGCCGCCGGCGGAATCAGCCAGCGGTTGAAACCGGGGCCGGCGATGATGCGTTCACGACCCAGCCATTGATCCAGCATCCCCATCTGGATCCCTGCGCGGTCAGATGCCCTTGATGTCGCGCTTGCGCGTGGCGCGCCGGTGCGCCACTTCCTGCGCGTAGATCGGCGTGAACAGATAGCGGTTGGCCGCGATGCCGGCAGCAATGTTCTGCGGCTCGGGCACGAACGGCACCATCGATTCGATCATGGCGTAGCCACGCGCCTCGATGCCCTGCCGGTACTCCGGCGCCGGGCAGATGAACAGGTCATTGTTCAGGATGCCGTCCACCGTCAGCCGCCCCACCGTGAGCGGATCCTGCGGACGATCCCAGAACGAGGTGCCGTTCGCCCGCTGGCCAGGCGCACGCGCCGCGTAAGGCTGCGCATTCTGCAGCGCTTCCGGACGGTGCGACTCGCTCTGGCTGATGTTGGTCGCGGTGATGCCCGGGATCAGCGCGGACGTGCCGATGTTGGTGCCGCGCAGATCCACGCGCAGCTGCTCCATCAGGCCGGTCGCCGCGATCTTGGTCACCGCATAGATGCCATTGGGCAGGCCCACCAGCACACCGCTGGTCGAAGTGGTGGTGACGATGTGGCAGCCGCTGGCCGGCCGCGCGCGCATGCGCGGCGCGAAAGTCCTGCAACCGTGGATGGGACCCCACAGGTTCACGCCCATCAGCCATTCCCAGTCGTTGTACGTGCCGTCCAGCGCGCCGGCCGACACGCCCACGCCGGCGTTGTTCACCAGGATGTCCACCGGGCCGAACTTCTTCTCGATCTCGTCGGCCTTGGCCTCCCACTTGTCGCGCTCCATCACGTTGTGGACCACGGTCGCCACGCGCGGGTCATTCGCAGGGAACATCTTCAACGCGTCGGCGAACTGCCTGTCGTCAATATTGCCCAGCACCACCTTCGCGCCCTGCTCGTGCAGCGCGCGCGCGATGCCGAGGCCAATGCCGCTGGAGCCACCGGTGATGTAGGCGACCTTGTCCTTGATGCTCTTGACCGGTGGCGCCTGCGCCGCGCCCTGGTCGGGGATCACCGGAGCCGCGGCGGATTCGGCTTGTGCGGCCTGCGCCTGCACCGGCGCCAGCTGCGCCAGCAATCCCGCTGTGCCCGTCGCCGCCACGCCGCCCAGCAACTGGCGACGATTCAGGTTCTGCTCTTCCATGACTCCCCCGTACCTGCCTGCTAGTTGTTCCAGCCCGAGTACATGCCGTACGGATGGTCCACCGACACGGCTTCGACAGCCTGGATGCGTCCGCCCACGATCTTGTAGACCTCGAACAGCCCGCGCGCGAAGGCATGGAAGGTCTGCGACTCGACCTTCCTGCCATCGGTCAGCGTGTACTGCCGCTGCGCCAGGCCGAAATCGGCGATGCCGGCCGTCACCACCAGTCCGCGCTCCTCGTCCACGGCCAGCACGCGGCGGTCGCGGATGCGATCCACCGGGCGGTACAGGCCGAGCTTGAGCTGTGCCTCGCAGCCTTCTGCGTACTGCCCCGGGGATTTCACCAGACCCGCCGAACCCACCGCGCCACTGGTGACGACGATGCCGTTCTCCACGCGTGTGCAGCCCGGAGCGAACTTCGCCTTCAGGTTGCCGTCGTTGCGCTCCACGGTACGGGCATAGCCTTCCACCGCGGCGATCAGGTCCTTGCGCGAAGTGCGCTCACCCGCCGCCACCATTGCATCCAGAGCGGGGTTCATGCGGAACTGCTTCGGATCAGCCCAGGGCCCGGGATTGCGTTCGCGCGCCACGATCACCTCGGCTTCGCTGACGCGCGCACCCTTCACCTTCAGCCGCACGCCCGCATAGGCCGGCGCGTCATGGTCGTAGATCAGGCCGTACCAGGCCACCGTGCCGGTGCTGGCATCGGGCACGATGAGACCGAGGTCCGACTTGCTGCGGATCGAACCCCAGATGCCCTCGCCCACCTGGATGCCCACGCCGTTCTCGGTGAACTTCACGTCTTTCGCCCACGGCACATCAGCGGGCTTCTGCGCCGCCAGCGCCGTCATGAACCTGCCGGCAAGTGTGGTGAGGCAGGCCTTGTCGCAACGCTCCTTCGCCGTGGCCGGATCCTCCGGTGGCGGCGGCGCGGCCGGCAGGTATTCGTAGAACGGGTTATGCATCATGTGCGGCACGTAGCTGAACACGGCCTCGATGCGGTGGATCTTGCTGTCCTTCACGCGGAAGGCTTCGATCAGCGAGATCGAGTTCGGCCACTTAAGCGCGGTGCGCTGCTCGCGTCCGTCCACCAGCTTGTAACGGTCGAACTCGTTGGCGTGGTCGAAGAAGCCGGTGGCCACCACCACGCCGCGTTCCACGTCGATCACCGGATAGCGGCGCTCGCGGATGCGCTTGTTGATGCGGTACATGCCGGTCTTCAGACCAGCCTCGCAGCCCGGCGAGATGCCGCCCGTGCCGGCGGTATTGCCGGCGGTGGTGAGGATGCCGTTCTCCAGGCGTCCACACTCGATGTCGAAGGGCGTGAAGATGTTGCCGTCGTTCAGTTCGACGGTATTGAAGTAGCCATCGGCCACCGCGCGCAGGCGCTCGCGCGAGCGGCGCTGCTCCGGCGGCAGGATGTCGTTGAAGGTCGGGTCGTGCACCACCTTGGTCACGTCCGCGAAGGGCAGCGGCAGGCCGGTGTTGCGCACCACCACCTGCTCCACCTCGGCGATGGCGCGGCCCTTCACGCCGATGCGCAGCGCGAAGTACACCGGTTTGCCGTTTTCCTCCGCGGTGCCCAGCCAGGCCACATTGCCGGTCTGCGTGTCGGCTGCGATCAGCGCGGTGGGCGCGATGCCGGTGGCCGTGGCCCACAGGCCTTCCTTGCCGAAGACCAGCGGCACATTGTTCTCGGTGAAGTGCACGTTCTTCGCCTGCTTCAGCGTGGACGCGTTGCGCTTCGCGATGGCCGCTACGTAGTCCTTCGCGAACTGCGTCAGGCAGGCGTGGTCGCAGTCCGGCACGCGCCATGCCGTGCTTTCACCGGGCGCGCGCGCCTGCGCGGCCACGGCGGCCAATCCAAGCGCGACCACGCCCAGCTTCATCATGAATTTGTTCATCATGGGAATCCTCAACGTGGCAGTGGAATGGCGATGGCCTTGAACGGACCGGGATCCTGGCCGCGCAGCTTGGCATCGAAGAGGTAGTTGATCTTGCCTTCGACGGCATACGCGATGTTGCCGACCAGCGTGACGCCGGGCGAGGACTGCAGTCCTTCCTTCAGCACCAGGGTGGTGACCTTGTCTCCACTGATGGTGAGCAACGTGATGCGGCCCGCGGTGCCCTCGGCCTGCAGGAAGCGGTTGCCGCCGATGGAACGCAGGCCATCCGGACCTGCCATCGGCATATCGACCTCGAGTTTCGTCAGCACGGCGGGCGCACCGCCGGGCTGCAGCGCCACGCGCCACATCTCCTGCTTCTGCACATTGTTGATGTACATCTTTCCATCTGGCGCGATGGCGATGCCGTCGATGCCCTTCAGGCGATCATCCGCGGCGACCACCTCGAGCGCTGTACCGCCTTTGGCCAGCTTCAGGATGCGACCACCGGGCGTATCCGTGGCATAGGCCGCGCCATCGGCGCCGATGGCGATGTCATTGCAGGTACCGCCACCCGGAAACGGCCAGCGGCCCACGAGCTTGCCGCTCTTGAGGTCGAAGGCCACCACTTCGGAGGGCTGCGGCGGAGCCGCCCCGCTCGGCGCGCCAAACGGTGCCACCGAGCACACCCACAGCCTTCCCTGCGCATCGTCGGCCAGCACGCCGTAGGTCGAACGCAGGCCGTTCTCGGCATTGGGCGTGATGAAGGGCACGGCCGTGGTGTCCCTGGGGCCGGCGCGATAGATGATCCCGGCATTGCTGCCGGTGAACAGCGAGCCGTCCTTCGACGAGGTGACGCTCTCGGGGTGCACGCCCTTGCCATCGATCAGGATGTCGCCGCGCGCGGCATCCGCCCCCCACGCCGTTGCACAGCCGGCACACAGGGCCAGCGCATACCAGGAACTTGCCTTCATACCCCTTCGCCCTTGTAGGATTCGTTGCAATGAGAATACCTCACTTCGCAAGACGCACCGCGCTCGCGGCCCTGCTGGTCCTCACGGCAAGCTGCATCACTCCACTCGCACAGGTGGGCAAGGTGCCGGTGGATGCGGCGCGCCTGGCCAATGCGGCAAGCGAAGCCGGCCAGTGGCTGATGGATGGCCGCACGTATGACGCGCAGCGCTACAGCCCGCTGAAGACCATCAACGAAGCCAATGTGGCGCAACTGGGCCTCGCCTGGTTTGCGGAACTGGACACCTTGCGCGGCGTGGAAGGCACGCCGCTGTTCATCGATGGCGTGCTGTACAACATCAGCGCCTGGAACATCACCACCGCGTACGACGCCCGCACCGGCAAGGCGCTGTGGACCTACGACCCGCAGGTGCCGCGCGAATGGGGCCGCTATGCCTGCTGTGAACCGGTGGCGCGCGGCCTCGCGTTCTGGAAGGGCAAGGTCATCATCGCCACGCTCGATGGCCGCCTGGTTGCCCTCGATGCGAAAAAGGGCAAGCCGGTGTGGACCGCCGCCACCTTCGACAAGTCCCAGCCCTGGTCCATCACCGGCGCGCCGCGCGTGTTCGACGGCATGGTGGTGATCGGCAACGGCGGCGCGGACCTGGGCGTGCGCGGCTTCGTCAGCGCCTGGGATGCGGACACCGGCAAGTTCCTGTGGAAGTTCTTCCTGGTGCCCAACGACCTGTCGAAGGGCCCGGATGGCGCGGCCTCCGACAGCGTGATGGCGATGGCGGCGAAAACCTGGACCGGCGAATGGTGGAAGCTGGGCGGCGGCGGCACCGCCTGGGATTCCATCGCCTACGATCCGCAGCTCGGACTCATCTATGTGGGCACCGGCAACGGCGGCCCCGATGCACAGCTGCATCGCAGCCCCGGGCGCGGCGACAACCTGTTCCTGTGCTCCATCGTCGCGCTGGACGCGAAGACCGGCGCCTATCGCTGGCACTACCAGGAAGTGCCGGAAGAGGACTGGGACTACACCTGCACCCAGTCCATCGTGCAGGCCGACCTCGTCATCGACGGCAAGCCGCGCAAGGTGCTGATGCATGCGCCTAAGAACGGCTTCTTCTACGTGATCGACCGCACCAACGGCCAGTTCATCTCGGCGCAGAACCATGTGCCGGTCACCTGGACCACCGGCATCGATCCGGTGACCGGTCGTCCGAAAATGAATCCCGAGGCGCATTACGGCACCGATCCGGTACTGGTGGCACCAGGCCCCGGCGGCGGGCACAACTGGTTTCCGATGGCCTTCAATCCGGACACCGGCCTCGCCTACTTCCCGCAGTACGAGCACTGGTTCATCTACGCGCTGGATCCGAACTTCAAGCCGCAACCCTTCCGCTCCAACGGCGGCTGGGGCGGCTACTCCGGCGATGCACTGAAGAAACGCGCGGAGCTGCAGAAGCTGATCAATGAACGCGAGAAGACGGCGCTGGTTGCCTGGGATCCGGTGAAACAACAGGTGCGCTGGAAGGTGCCGCTGCCGCGCCATGGCAATGGCGGCGTGCTGACCACTGCCGGCAACCTGGTGTTCGAAGGCACCACGAAGCAGACCTTCGCGGCCTTCCGCGCCACCGATGGCGCGCTGCTGTGGGAGATGCCGGTGCAGTCCGCACCGGTGGCTGGTCCCATCACTTATGAACTGGATGGCGTGCAGTACGTCGCGGTGAATGCCGGCTGGGGCGGCGGTGCCGCACAGGTGGAGCGCAGCATCGGCACTGCCGAGAACCGCGCCTCGGCGCGGCTGCTGGTATTCAAGCTCGGTGGCAAGCTGCAGCTTCCGCCCCTGCCCCCCGCAACGCCCGTGCCCGATCCGCCGCCGCTGCGCGCCACCGAGGCCACGGTGCAGCAAGGCGCCGCGATCTACGCGCGCACCTGCGCGCAATGCCACGGCCAGCTGGCCGTGGGCGGCGTGAAGGACCTGCGGCAGATGACGCGCGAGACCCATGCGCAGTTCAACGACATCGTGCTGAAGGGATTGCGCGTGCAGAAAGGCATGGCGAGCTTCGCCAGCCTGCTCACGGTGCAGGAAGTGGAAGCGGTGCACGCCTACGTGATTGCGCGTGCACAGGAAGACTGGGGTACTGCCGGAGGCAATGCCGGCGGCCCGCACTGAGGGATCGGACGCCGATCAGCGGGCGTCCCGCAGGCCACTCCACGGCGAAGAACGGTCGGGTGTACCCGCGACACCCACCAGCGGACGGCGGTTCCAGTCCACCACCGAGTCGCGGTGCACCCGCTTCACCACCCACAGGAAGTACATGGATGCCGGCACGCCCAGCAGGTCGAACGGCAATGTGGCGCTGTGCGCACCAAGACTCAGCGCGTGGATGATGTGCATGAAGGCACAGGTGGGGAACACGAAGGTCAGCGCCAGTCCCGACAGTGACCACTGCTGCTGCGCCACGTAGCGGCGCACCTGCGTCACCGCGAGATACCAGCCCACCAACAGGTAGGCCGTGGCCGCGCACAGGTTCGTCATGAACAGCGGCGAGGAGAATTCAGCGCCGGCGCGGACGCTGGTGGCCACCTGCAGCCCGAGTACGGTGCACATGGCAGCGTCCGGCAGCGGTCGGGTCGCCAGCGCCTGGGTTGCCAGCACGCCCACCGTGGCAATGCAGGCCGTGGCCAGCGCCACCAGTGCATGCGGCGCGGCCAGCAGTGTCCGGTCGCCGCGCCCGCCAAGCATGGCCTCCAGGCGCAGCAGGCTGAAGATGACCCCTGCAGGCAGCCCCAGCAGCGTGATGACCAGCATGGGAGTAGTGACCACACCCCCCTGCAATACACACCAGCCATGCACCAGGTGATGCGGGCCACAGCTGGCCGCCATCAGCGTGAAGCCCAGTCCGAAGCGCGACAGTCCCCGCAACCGGTACTGGCTCAGCGCCTCCCACAGGCTGAGCAGGCCAAGTCCTGAGTAGGCCGAACCGATCAGCAGGTTGCCGATGCCGATGGTGAGTGCGGCCGAACTCACTGCGACCTTTCCGGCTTCGCACCCATGGGTGCGCCGATATGGTCCAGGAATTCATCGATGAAGGAGCGATGGCCGTGCCGCGCCTTGCCGGTGGTGGCAGGCGCCGTGGCGGCCGCAATCCCGATGGCCGGCGCCTGCCACAGCGGCCGCCCCAGCAGCGGCGGGATTTCCCATGGACCCACTGGCATGGAGAACAGATAACCCTGGGCCACCGTGCAACCCATGTCGCGCAACGCAGCTGCCTGCTCGGGCCGCTCCACACCTTCGGCGATGACATGTTTGCCCATGGCCAGCGCCAGGCTGAGGATGGAAGTAACGATGGCCGTATCGCCCGACTCGGACGGCAGGCCGTCGATGAAGGAGCGGTCGATCTTCAGTACTTCCACCGGCAGTCCGCGCAGCCGCGCCAGCGAGGAATACTCCGTGCCGAAATCATCGATGGCCACGTACACGCCCATGGCGCGGATGCGCTCCAGCATCCCGACGGTGTCGGTCTCGCGCTCCATCAGCGCGCTTTCGGTCAGCTCCAGGCACAGCGAAGCCGGCCGGATGCCGGTCTCGCGCAGCACGTCGCGCAGCTCGGCGATGAAGTCCGGATCATCCAGCTGCCGCGGCGACACATTCACCGTCATCGACAGCGGGCAGTCGGTCACCAGCGTCCACTCGGCCAGCTGGCGGCAGGCGGCGCGCAGCACCTGCCGGCCGAGTGCGCCGATCAACTGGCATTCCTCGGCCACCGGGATGAACTCCGCGGGGTCAAGGAGCCCGAGTTCGGAATGGCGCCAGCGTACCAGCGCTTCGACGCCCACCATGCGGCCGGTGGCAAGGCTCACCTGCGGCTGGTAATGCACGAACAGCAACGCGTCGCGCAGCGCGGCCCTGAGGTCCGACTCGATCTGCACGCGCCGCGCCACGCGGGCATGCAGCTCGTCGTTGAAACGCTCCATGCGGTTGCGGCCGCGGCTCTTGGCCGAGTACAGCGCGGTGTCCGCATCGCGCAGCAGCTGCTCGGCGGACTGCGCGCCGCGCGCGCAGATGGCAACGCCCACGCTGGCCGACACCACCACCTCGCGGCCTTCCACCATGATGGGGCCGGACATCGCGGCCAGGATGCGCATGCCGATGGCACCCTCCGAAGCATCCTCGGCGCCAGGATGCAGGATGACCATCTCGTCGCCGCCGAAGCGGCTCACGGTGTCGGCGGCGCCCACGCAGGCCTTGATGCGCCGGCTCATCTCGCGCAGCACGATGTCGCCGCTGTCATGACCCAGCGAGTCGTTGACCAGCTTGAAGTTGTCCAGGTCCACGAACAGCACCGCCACGTGCCCGTCGGCGCCGCGTGCCAGTTCGCGCTCCAGCCGTTCCAGCAGCACGCCGCGACTGGGCAGGCCGGTCAGTGCATCGTGGGTGGCCGCATGCAGCAGGCTGGCGATGGTCTGCAGGGTCTCCGCATCCACCACCGCGGATTCGGCCGAGGTGCGCAGCAAGGTATTGCTGATGGCGAGCAGCCGGTCGGCCTGGCGGGCGGACAGGCGCGACTGCTCGCGTGGCGCCTTGCCGGACGTCTGGCCTGTAGCCGGGAATGCTGTTGTCCTGCGCATGGCGTCCCGATCTTATGTTCGGGGATGCGCGCGGGGTGTGACCTGCCGCACCCTGCGCGGCGCGCCTGCGGTATCAGGGTTTTCCGGAGTGACTGCAGCGCGCTATGGCAGCGCGAACACGAACACCGCCGAGCTGCGCACCGGCGGCAACGTGATCTCCGGCACCACGCCCGGCCAGGTCGTGGTCGAAGGGCTGCCGTAACCCGTGATCAATGCGACGTACTGCTTGCCGTGCACCGAATAAGTAATCGGTGTGCCATTGGGTACTTCGGGAAGCCCCGTGCTCCACAGCTTTTCGCCGTTCGATGCGTCGTATGCCGAATAGCGCCGGTCCAGCGCGCCGGCGAAGATCACCCCGCCCGCGGTGGCCAGCACCCCGGTGGTCTGCGGCGCGCGCTGGCGCGCCTTCCACAATGTCTTGCCGGTGCGCGTTTCGATGGCCTGCAGCACCCCGTACCTGCCATCGCTGTCCGGCCGCGGCGAGATCGATGCATTCACGCCGGTGGAGAGGAATCCGCCACGCTCGCCCCTGGGAAGTGGTGTCAGCGCCATGCAGGCATCCACGGCCACCACGTAGAACACGCCGCGGTCCACGTCATGCGAGGTGGGCATCCAGTTGCGGCCACCGCCGCCCCACGGACAGATGGTGATCACATGGTCCTTGTCGCCGGGCAGCATGGCCGGGTCGATCTGCTTCACGCCGGTCTTCGGATCCACGCCCTTGATGAAGTTCTGCAGGCCCATGTCGTACGAGGCCAGGTACTCACCGGTGGCGGCATCCAGCGCGTCGAACCAGCCCTCCTTTCCGGAAGTCACCACGGCCTTGCGCGTCCTGCCATTGACCTGCACCGGCACGATGGCGCGTTCGAAGGCCCAGTCCATGTCCCACTGGTCGTTGCGCATATGCTGGAAGTACCAGACCAGCTCGCCGGTGCGCGGGCGGAAGGCCAGCGTGGTATCGGTGTACAGCGCATCGTTGCTGATGCCGGGCTTGTTCACGGGAAAACGCATCGGACCGGTGTCGTAGGTGGGCCCGGGGCCGAAGTAAGCCAGATCCAGTTCGGCGTCATAGGTACCGGAGGTCCACACCGAACCGCCGCCGCGCTGCTCGGCGGCGAGGTCATTCCAGCTGTTGCCCTGCGGCGTGCCGGGCTGCGCCACCGTGCGGAAGCGCCACAGTGGTTCGCCGGTTTCGGCATCGAGGGCGGCGATGGAGGAACCACCGGGGATCTGCGCGCCCACCAGCCCCTGGATGACCACGCCATTGGCCACCAGCGGGCCACCGGTGATGCGGCCCGTGCCCTGCCCCACATCGCGATCCCACATCACGCGGCCGGTCTTCACGTTCAGCGCCACCAGGTGCGCGTCGGAGGTGGCAGCGATGAGCTTGTCGCCCCACAGGCCCATGGTGCGTTTGGAAGTCAGGCGCGCGTTGTCGGGCAGGCGCCGTTCGTAGCGCCACAGTTCATCGCCGGTCTCGCCATCCAGCGCGAACACGCGGTCGCCGTAGGCGTACACGAACAGCACCCCGTCGTGGAACAGCGGCTCGATGGTGTTGGGGCCGGCCGGCAGCGACAGCGACCAGGCCATCTGCAACTTGCCGACGTTGGACTTGTTGATCTGCTTCAGCGGCGAGAAGCCGCGGCCCTGGTGTCCGCGACGCCAGCTCAGCCACTCGCCCGGTGCCGGATTGGCGAGCATGGCCTGCGTCACCGGCGTGATCCGATCCAGCGGATTCGCCCGCTGCGGCCACGGCGGCACACGCACGCCCGGCGTGATGCTCATCAGTCCGGCGGTGGGACGCAGCTGCGCCTGACTGGACAAGGCCTGGCCCGGCACGGCCAGCTTCGCCAACACGGCCGGATCGGTGACCAGCGCAACCGGCCCTGCCGCCGCACCGTTGTCAGCCAGGATGCGGGCGAGCAGCGCGGCGTAGGTTGATTCGCCGAGTTGCCCGACTGCCGCGGGCGGCATCGAACGCCTGATGTACGCGTACAGCTCGTCGAGCGGCGCGCCGCCCCATTTGTTCTGGAAGGCCCTGCCCTTCAGCGTCGGACCGAACTGCCCGCCCTGCAACGCATCGCCGTGACAGGCCGCGCATTGCTGTGCATAGGCAGCGCGACCGGCATCGGCCTGCGCCGCCGTGAACGCGGGCGCTGCCGGCGCCGGCGCCTGCGCGGGAATCGAGGTACCGGGGACGAGCGCCAGCACCACCGCCGAGGCGATGAACAGACCCTTGAAGCGCGTCATGCCGAACCCCCTTCTTGTTGCGGCGATGATGGCCGCTAAACAAGGCGATGCCAACCCGGGCACGCCAAGGCAGGGGTGCGGTCGCCGCAGGCCGAAGCCTGCGACGCGCTCAGATGAAGGTGTTCTCCAGCACCAGCACACCCGCACCGGTGTTGGAGATCGGCGCATGGTAGTGCTTGTGCACCACCTTCACGGTGTCCTGCAGTGCGCCGCGCATCACCAGCCACATGATGGTCTCGATGCCTTCGGTGCCGGTACGCCGCATGATGTCGGCGTTGCTGAACTGCGTGAACCACTCCGGATCGCTGGCGATGCGGTCCATGGTTTCCAGGTCGAAATCCACGTCGATGAGGCCGGCCCGCTCGCCCTGCAGCTGATGGCTCATGCCGCCGGTGCCCAGCACCACCACCTTCAGGTCTTCCGAGTAGCTCTCGATGGCCTTGCGCAGCGCGCGGCCCAGCTTCAGGCAGCGCATGGCGCTCGGCACCGGGTGCTGCACCACATTCACCGCCAGCGGGATGGTGGTGATCGGCCACACCTCGTGCGTGCCGTACAGCGCGCGGATCGGATTCACGAAACCGTGGTCGACCTTCATCTCCTGGCAGGTGCAGATGTCGAACTCCTGCTCCACCAGGCTCTCGGCCAGATGCCAGGAGAACTGCGCATCGCCCTTGAACGGCGACACCGGCTTCAGCGCCCAGCCTTCATCGGCGTTGTCGTACGAATCTGCGCAGCCCAGTGCGAAGGTCGGCACCTTGTCGAGGAAGAAATTCAGGCCATGGTCGTTGTAGACGACGATGGCCACATCCGGCTTGTGCTTCTGCAGCCAGGCCTTGGCCGGCTCGTAGCCATCGAAGAAGCGCTTCCAGTACGGCGTCTGCGTCTGGTTGTTGGCGATGGCATTGCCCACCGCCGGAATATGCGAGCTGGTGACGCCCCCGATGATCCTAGCCATTCCAGTAACCCCCTCGCGCCTTCAGCTTCGCTTCCAGTCCCTCGCCCTTGGCCAGCAGCTTGGCCTGGAATTCCGGCGTCGTGACGCCCTGCATCTTCGCGCCGCAGTCCTGCACCGAGGTGCCGCGGGGAATGGCCATCTTCGCCATGTAGTAGATGTTGGCACCGGCCCTGAGCATGCCGAGGAAGTCCTGCTTGATCACGAACTCCTTGTACTTGCCGGTGACGCCGAACTTGTCGCAGTAGGCGGCCGGGTCCCTGTCGAACTCGTTGCGGCTGGCTTCCTCGCAGAAGGAGAACAGCAGCTTGTTCAGGGGATAGGAGTCATGCGCGTGCTTGCCGTCGAACACGTACGTGCCCGGTATGTCGTCGTAGTCGTGCTTGTCCCAGGCCATTGTTTCGCCACCCCCTGAGCTGTTGCGAATGTCTGTAGTGATTGCAGGGGCAGCAGTATAGTTCGGCGCCGATGGAAAAACCGTATGGCGTTGGCGCCTGCTTTTTTCGCAAACCAGCTCGCCATCGGGATGCCTGTCGCGGGCAGCGTCCCGGTGGGGCGTTACGTTATGCTGGCGCGCGCAATCGGTCCGGTTGAGCGGCAAAAGAAGATGAGCAACGGATGTGCAGCGGAATGATCAACTCCCGAACTCGCATGGCAACTCTGCTGAGCATCGCCGCCGCAAGCCTGGCGGCGGTGGCGGCTGAACCCGCGCCTCCCGCGGAGCCGGCGGCCGCGGTGGCACCAGCCCCGCAGGCAAGGCCCGACGAAGACCTCGGCCAGATCGTGGTGCGCGGCGAAAGCATCATCAAGGCCATCAACGATGCCGAGGACAATTTCTACGCGTTGTTCAACAAGGTGAACACGGACGACGACTACGACACCCACTGCGTGTACCTGGAGCTCAGCCCCACCAGCAGGATCGCCAGCCGCGTCTGCCTCCCCGGCTTCATGGCCGACGCCATGCAAGACCAGGTCACCGCCGCCGTGCAGTGCCTGCCGCCCTTCACTGATTTCGATACCAACGGCAACGGCCGCATCAACCGCGAAGAAGCCCAGGCCAGTCCAGACCTGTACTCGCTGTTCTTCACGCTGGATGCATCGCGCGATGGCAACCTCGTGGGCGGTGAATACCTGGAGTGGGCCAGGTGGAGCACAGCCGGCTGCTACCGGCCGCCGCCACCGCAGCTGGTGCTGATGGAGCGCAGCAAGCAGTGGGCGGTGGAGATGATGAAGGTGATCAACGGCGATCCGCGCCTGAAGGAACAGGCCGGCCACCTCGATGATCTGTATCGCGAACTGCGGCAGGTGCAGGCGAAGTACACGAAAGTCAGGGAAGATGGGCTGCCGGAGCACACCACACGGCGTGAGCTGGGCCCCCGCGCACGCTGAACGGCCTGCAGTAGCCGCGCCCCCGATACAACCAACGATCCGTGGAGAAACAGTTCGTGATGAGCAGGATGCCCCGTAACACCGGATACCAGAGTCTGATCCTCGCTGCCGTGCTGCTCCTTGCGGCAGCACCCGCCTTGCACGCCGCGGATGCGCCCGTGGCGGATGCGGCGCCCGCGACGGACGCGGCACCCGCAGCGGTGGATCCGCCGCTGCGCGGCGCGCGTGCCCTGCCGACCGTGAATGGTCTGCCGGATGAGGAGCTGGAGGAGGTCGTGATACGCGGCGAAAACCTGCTGAAGGCGATCGCGGATGCCGAAGACGCGTTCTACGACCTGTTCAATGAGGTAAACAAGGACGATGACTACGACACCTCATGCGTGTACCTGAACCTGGATCCGGAGAACGCCACCTCCGCCATCAGGTCCCGCGTCTGCCTGCCGGGCTTCATGAAGGACGCCATGGCGGACTGGGCGCCATTCCAGGCGCGCTGCCAGCCGCCGCAGCAAGGCGGCGACGAGTTCACATGCCTGGACAAGAGCCGCGACCGGCGCCTGTCGAGGTCGGAAGTCTCCGTACGGCCCGAGATCGACGTGGAATTCGACACGCTGGATGAAAACCAGGACTCCTACATCGACCGCAACGAGTTCGACAACCGCAGCTTTTCGGGTGGCGCGGAATACCAGCCACCACCACCACAGCTGGTGTTGATGGAACGCAGCAAGCGCTGGGCCATCGAGATGATGAAGGTGGTCAACAGCGACCGGCGCCTGAAGGAACAGGCCGGCCACCTCGACGAGCTGTATCGCGAACTACGGCAGGTGCAGTCGAAGTACACCCAGATCAAGGTCGATGATATGCCCGAGAAGACAACGCGCCGCGAGCTCGGTCCCCGCTCGCGCTGAAGCCTCGTCCAGCCGGCCTTGCGCAGTCCCGTGCGGGCTGCGCGATGGCGCCGCGATGTCGGCTGATCAACCCTGCGCGCCGCGCTGGCGCACTGCTTCATACAGCAGCATGCCGCAGGCCACCGACACATTCATGCTCTCCACCGCACCCAGCTGCGGCAGGCGCACCAGCAAATCGCAGGACTTGCGCGTCAGCTCGCGCAGGCCATCACCCTCCCCGCCCATCACCAGCGCCTTCGAACCGGTGAGCTGCGCCTGCCACGCGGGCTGACCGCCGGCCATGTCGGCACCGACGATCCACTGGCCAGCCTCCTTCAGCAGCCGCAGCGCGCGGGCGAGATTGGTGACCGTCGCCAGCGGCATGGTCTCGGCGGCGCCCGCGGCCACCTTGCGCACCGTGGCATTCATGCCGGCGGCGCGGTCCTTCGGCACCACCACGGCGAGTGCGCCGCAGGCATCGGCAGTGCGCAGGCAGGCGCCCAGGTTGTGCGGGTCCTGCACGCCATCCAGCACCAGCACCAGCGGATCGCGCGCCGCGGCCACGGCCTCGACCAGCTCATCCTCATGCCAGGGTGTCAGCGGCTCCACTTCCGCCACCACGCCCTGGTGGCTGGCGGCGCCGACCCGCGCCGCGAGTTGCCTGCCGTCGACGCGTTCGGGTTTGATGCCGCCGCCCTGTGCCAGCTGCAACAGCTCGCGCATGCGCGGATCCTCGCGGCGCGCGTCCACGTACAGGCGGCGCAGGCGCGCGGGTGAACGGGCGAGCAAGGCCCGCACCGCATGCAGGCCGTAGACCGTCGCCGTGGCGGTCATCGGCTACTTCTCCCTGCCGCCCTTGCTGCCCGGCCGCACCGCCACCTCGGGCACGAGGTCCAGATCGATCAGGCCTTCCACCGGATTCACCGCCGTGACGATCACCCGCACATGGTTGCCCAGTTGCAGCCGACGCTTGCCGCGCACACCCACCCAGGCCTGCAGCGCCTCGTCCTTCACGTATTCGTCGTCGCGCAGGTTGTCCAGGTGCAGCAGGCCATCGGCCGCCGCCTCCACGATCTGCACGAAGCAGCCGAAGTCCACCACCGAGGTGATGATGGCGTCGAAGGTCTGGCCGATGCGGTCACGCAGGTACACGCACTTCAGGTACGCATCCACGTAGCGGTCGGCCTCGTCGGCGCGCTTCTCGCACAGCGTCAGGTGCTGGCCCTGGATGTCCATCTGCGTGGCATCGTAGGCGCGGCCGGCCGGGTCCCCGCTGGACAGCATGGCCTTGATGGTCCGGTGCACGACGAGGTCCGGATAGCGGCGGATCGGCGAAGTGAAGTGCGCGTAGTGCGTGAGCGCGAGGCCGAAGTGGCCGATGTTCTCCGGCTGGTAGACCGCCTGCATCATCGAGCGCACCACCAGCGTCTCGATGAAGGGCTTCAGGGCCGGGTCCTTGATGCGCGGCGCGATCTTCTGCAGGTCGCGGGTGGTGATCTCGGCCGGCAACTCCACGCCCACACCCACCGCACGCAAGGTCTTCACCAGCGTTTCCAGCTTGCGTTCGTCCGGCTCGCCGTGCACGCGGTACAGCGTCGGCCGATGGTGCCGGTCCAGCGCCAGCGCCGCGGCCACATTGGCCATCACCATGCACTCCTCGATCAGCCTGTGCGCGTCATTGCGCAATGGCATGTCGATGGCGGTGATCTGCTCGGCGTCGTTCAGCACGAACTTCGGCTCGGGCGCGTCGAAGTCCAGCGCACCGCGCCGGTGGCGCGCCTTCTGCAGCACCCGGTACACATCCACCAGCGGCAGCAATTTCGGCAGCAGCGGTCCCAGCTGCGCGCAGGCTTCGGGCTGGCCCTCGAACAGCGCAGCGAAAGCCTGTCCATAGGTCAGGCGCGCCTGCGAACGCATCACCGCCGGATAGAAGCGCACATCCTGCAGCTGGCCATTGCGCGAGATGTTCAGGTCCGCGGCCAGGCACAGCCGGTCCACGCGCGGCTTCAGCGAACACAGCTCGTCCGACAAGGCCGCCGGCAGCATCGGCACCACGCGGCGCGGGAAGTACACCGAAGTGCCGCGCTCGCGCGCCTCGACGTCGAGCTGCGTGCCCTCGCGCACGTACTGGCTGACATCGGCGATGGCGACCACCAGCCGGAAACCATCGGCAGTGGCTGCGGCGAACACCGCATCGTCGAAATCACGCGCGTCCTCGCCGTCGATGGTGACCAGCGGCAGCTCGCGCAGGTCCACGCGGCGCGCACTCTCGGCCGCCTCCACCTCGGTGCCGTGGCGCGCGGCATCAGCCAGCGCCTCGGCGGAAAAATCACGCGGCAACGACAGCTTCGCGATGGCCGCCTCGGTGGCCAGCGTCACCGGCTTCTCCGGATCGAGCAGCCGCTCCACCCTGGCCACGCCCGCGCCGCCGCCCTGCGGATACTTGGTGACGCGCGCGATCACCCAGCTGCCATGGCGCGCACCGTTGAGGTCTTCGGGCGCCACGGTGCAGAACAGATTCAGCCGCCGGTCCGCCGATTGCACACTGGCCGCGCGGCCGCGGATTTCCACCGTCGCGAGAAATGCGCCAACGCCACGCGCCAGCACCTCGAGCAACGTGCCCGACCAGCGGCCGTCATGGCCCTGGACGGCGGCGATGCGCACCTGGTCGCCGTGCATGACCCCGGTCATTTCCTTCGGCGGCAGGAACACGCTGTCGGTGAGGTCCTCGCTGCGCACGAAGCCGAAGCCGGCGCGATTGGCCGACACCACACCGGTCAAGGTGCGCGCCGGGCCGGATGCGGCGCGGCGCGGTGGGCGCCCGCCGAACTGCGGCGGGCGGCGCGATGGAGAGCGGGACTTCGCATCACCCTGCGGATGACGCGGCCTGTTGCTGCGGGTTCGTTTCAGGAGGAATTCTCGGATGGGCCGCGATGGGGCCCGGCGCGGGCAAGTCTAGCTGCTGCCCCGCCGGAGCGCCCGTTTCATTGACTTGCCTGCCGGCCTTGCGTAAATTGCGCCGCCCACCGAATGCCCAGGTGGCGGAATTGGTAGACGCACTAGTTTCAGGTACTAGCGGGTAACACCGTGGAGGTTCGAGTCCTCTCCTGGGCACCACTTGATGATCGCGGGCATCAGCCTCTGTCCTTGTCCCACTGAAGCCGCGCCCGCTGATGACGCCGGCACCGCGGCCACTCCGCCGCAGCGGATCAGCGACTGTCCTTCTTCTTGTAGAACGCGCGGATGGGTGCGAACGGGCCCAGGCGGTGCTGCTCGGCACTGAAGGCATCGGCCCAGGGCGGATATGGGCTGTCCACCGGCTTGCGCGCACGATCCGGATAATCCTGCTCCAGGTGTTCCGGCGCCGGACGCGGCTGCGCATTCATGAACGCCGCCACGTCGAAGGCTTCCGCATCCGTGAGCGAGGGATTGCCCAGCGGCATGCGCGCCTTGATGAAGCGCGCGGCAGTCAACAGGCGCGCCATGCCGGCGCCGATGTTGTAACTGTCCGGGCCCCACAGTGGCGGGAACAGGTAACCGCCCACCTGCGCGCTGGCCTCAAGGCCCTCGCCGTTGCCGCCATGGCAGAGCTGGCAGCGCTCGCGGTACACCTTGCCGCCGTGCGCGAGATCCGCGGCACGTTCCGGTTCGATGAAGGCAGCCGGTTCGTCGGGCTGGCGGCGGCTCTCGCTCAGCGCCTGCTGCTGCCGGCCGAGCTGTTCGATGTAGGCGATCATGGACTGCATCTGCACGCTGTCGCGCGGCAGCTCGCGGCCATTCATGCTCCGCTGCATGCAGCCGTTGACGCGGTCGGCAAGGTCCGCCTGCCGGCCGTCGCGCGCGGAAAACGCCGGATACTTCGCGGCTGATTCCACCAGGCTCAGCGTGCCGGGCTTGCGGCCGGACTCCATGTGGCAGGACGCACAGGCAAGGTTGTTGCCGCTGAAGCGGCGCGCGGCATCGGCCTGGCCACTGCCCAGTTCCTGCACGGTGTTGCGGATGAGCCGCTGTCCGTATTCGGCAGTGACAGCCGGGCCCGTCACGGCCGCACCGCCCTGCTGTTGCAACACCACCGCGGTCACGCCCGCACCCAGCGCAAGGGCCGCCGCGGCGATGAGCCACGCGCCGCGGTTCATGACGGCCCGCCTGGCTGGTCGAACTGCCGCGCCTGCTGCAGGAACTGGTGCTTGGGCTGCTCGATGCGCTCGCGCAGCGCGGCGCTGCGCAGCCAGCAATACAGGTACGCGCCGGACAGCAGCAGTGCCGCGCCGATGATCAGCTCAATCAGCATCAGGTTCTCCCGCGGCGCGCCCGGCGCCGGAATAGAAGCCGCGCAGGTACAGCACCACCGCGCGCATCTGCGCCGCATCCAGGCGCGTCGTCCACGGCGCCATGGCGGTGCCGGGCACGCCATCGCGCAGCGCCGCCAGGCCCTGCGCCAGCGTCGGCCGCCGACGCGTGAAATCCGCCGCTGCCACGCGGAATGCGCCGGCCGCGAAACCATCGCCGCGGCCACCGGCACCATGGCATTGCGCGCAATGCGTGGCATACACCGCGGCGCCCGCCGTAAGCACTGCCGGTTCGGCGTCCGGCCCATCACGGTCGACGGAAAAGCCCGCGACCACGTCGATGAATGCCGCCAGGCGCTGCGGCGGCTGGTCGCGCCAGGCCGGCATGGCCGTACCGCTCACGCCGTTCCACAACGCTTCGGCGAGATACTCCGGGGTGTATGAATGTCCGGCCAGGTTGGCGGGACGCGGCGTGAGCCACGCCGCCGCCACACCATCGCCGCGGCCCGTCGCACCGTGGCAGCCGGCGCAGTGGTCGCGCCACAGCGCGAGGCCATCGCCGGCGGCAGGCACATCCGCCAATGCGGGCACCGCTGCACCGGGACGCGCCTGCGCTGGATGCGCGTTGAGCTCCGGTGACACGAAGGCCATGCCCGACATGTAGTCGCTGCCCATGGCGTCCACGGCGCACTGCTCGCCCTCCGGCCAGGCGAAGGCCCGGGCACGTCCGAGGCTCGCGAGGTAGGCGACCAGGTCGCGCGCCTCGGCGCGTGGCCGCAGCGGCGAGCCATCGAACAGCGCGGCATACGAGGGCATGATGGATTGCGGCGCCACGCTGCGTGGCGCGAACAGGTGCGCGTAATGCCAGTCCTGCGTGCGCACGCCGCCCTCGCGTGCCAGGTCCGGGCCGATACGCCGCGTGCCCCACAGGTGCGGGCTGTCGAACTGCACCTCCCACGCCAGCGTCGGTGCGCCATGGCGGCGGATGTCCTGCTCCAGGAAGCGCACCTGCTGCGTGTGGCAGTAGGCGCAGCCTTCGCGCGCGTAGATGCGCCGTCCGCGGGCCTCGGCCGCATCCAGCCGCAGCACGTTCGCGGGCGAGGACGCGGCGACCTGCGCATCCACCACCTTGCCGGGCCACCAGCCCAGCAGCAGCACCGACAGTGCGAAGAAGCCGATGCCTGCGACACCGGTGACCAGATACGCCAGCGCAAGTCCGCGCGCCGCGTGCGCGCCCTGTGGTTGCAGCGGCGGCGCGGCCACGGGTTGCTGTGCGCGCGCCGCATCCACCGCTGCCCGCGCGGCACCGCGCGCGCCGGTGAGCAGGCCCACGCCCAGCAGGATGAAACCGGCGGTGAGCGGAATGGCCGCCAGCACGCGCACCAGCCAGTAAGGCCGCGACGCGCGCACCGAATCCAGCCACGGCACGGCCTGCTGCCACAGGCCGCCCTGCACGATGCCGGCGATGGTGAGGTCGGCGACCATCACCACCACGCCGCCGCCAAGCAGCCAGAACGACCACTCGATGGCGCGCGCGTTGTAGCGCGTCGCCGGCAACCGCTGCCAGGCATGCAGGATGCCGGCGATGCCGGCGAAGGTGGCGAAACCCAGCATCGCCAGGTGCGAATGCCCGATCACCCAGTCGCTGAAATGCACGAAGCGGTTCAGCGACATCTGCGCCTGCAGCGAGCCCTGCACACTGACCACGAGATAGAACACCACCGACAGCGCTGCGAAGCGCAGCGCCGGATCGCGCGGGATCAACCCCGAGCCGCGCAGCGACAGCAGCAGGTTCGCGACCACGATCACCACGATCACCCCGAGCAGCGCCGAAGCGGTGATGGCGCCGAGCTGCGCGGCCATCGGGATCACCGAGAACACGTAGTGGTGCGTGCCGTTCAGCGGATAGAAGAAGAACAGCCCCCAGAAACCCAGCATCGACAGGAAATGGCTGTAGATCGGCCGGCCGCTGGCGGCCGGGATCACGTAGTACAGGATGGCGAGCGCCAGCGGCGTGACGAACAGGCCCACCGCGTCGTGTATCCACAGCCCGCTGAACGCGGCGCTGGTGGCGCCGCCCACCTGTTCGGGCACCACATTGCCCATCGGATACGCCAGCAACGTGAACACCAGCGCGCCCAGGATGTACCAGCCGGAGACATACAGGCTGTCCAGCCCGGTGCGGAAAAACCCCGGCAGGAACTGGATGGCGGCCAGCGCCAGCGCCGCCATGATGAAGGCGTCGATCACCAGCGGGAATTCCGCCCACTCCAGCGGCTGGCTGATGCCGGCCAGCACCAGGATCCAGCCCGGCAGCACCGCTACGCAGTTCCACAGGCCGAACAGCCACCAGCCCAGCGCGAGGCCGGTGACCTTGCGCTGCGTGAGCACCGGCACCGCGTGATAGAGGAAGGCGAGGAAGGCGTTGCCCAGCCAGCCGAGCATGATCCCCTGCGTATGCGCATAACGCAGCCGGCCCCAGCCAAAGGCAAGCGAGCCGGCGGTGAGGTCCGGCAGCAGGAACTGCAGCGCGACGAGGATGCCGAATGCCACCGACACCAGCAGCGTCGCCAGCGCGGCGATGCCATGTGCGCGCACCAGCTCCGCATGCACCAGCGCGGGTGCGGCGCGCCCAGCGGTCATGCGTCCGCCGTCAGGCCGCGGCGTACAGGAAGCTGTAGCCGTACTCCTGCGCGCGTGTCAGCGCCATCACGCCGGCCGGCACCATGTGGGCGTTGGGCACGAGGTTGGCGATGATCTCGGCGTGCACATCCTCGGCCTTGGCTGACGCCTGGCGCGCCACCATGCCCGACATCAGCGTGGTGGCCGCATCGCAGATGGCGAAGTGCACGCCGCGGGCGGCGGCGGCGGCCAGCGCCGCGGCCTGCGCATTCTTCGTTGGCGCGGGTTCGGCTTCACGGCCCGGTGCACGCCCCATGGCGCCGAGCGAGGCGCCGTACCTGGCCCACATCGCATCGTTGTAGCCCAGCGTGGTGGACGCATGGCGCAGGCACACGATGATGGCCATGTCGCGGTCGGCGCCCTGGTAGGCATTGACCTGGGCGTTGAGGATGTTGGTGACGTAGCGCAAGGCGTTCGCGGCCCCGCCGGCGCTGTCGGTGTCGACGAACACCCGGTGGCTGCCCGGCAGCGCATCCATCCATGCGTCCAGCGGATAACGCCGCGGTTCGGGCCGCGCGCTCTTCGGCTGCGCTGGCGCCGGTTCGCCGGCCAGCGCCGCGCCCGCGACGGCAACACCCAGCCCGCCCAGCAGCAGACGGCGCGCGGCAATGCCGGAATCGTTCTTGTTCATGTGTTTGGCCTTGATGGGTAGGTAATGCGGCGGGGAATGCGCGAGGCCTGGCCTCTAGCGCGCAGGTGACTGTTGCGGCGGGGCGGGCGCGTCGAGCAGCTTCTGCACGTCGGCGGCAAGCCCGGTCATGCCCGCGGCCTTGCCTATGGCCAGCGCTTCCTCGGCACTCCTGCCCTGCACCCAGCGTGCCTGCAGCGCCAGCATGGCGCCGACGCGATTGCCGCTGGCGCAGTGGATCAGCACGTTCTCCGCGGCGGTTTCCTTCAGCAGCTGGTCGAAGCGCGCCACGTTCTCGCGCGTCAGGTCGGCCACGCCGGCAATGGGCAGCGCGCGGTACTTCAGGCCGGCGCTGGTGGCGACGGACTTCTCGTCCAGCTCGGGGGTTTCCTGGTCCGGACGCAGGTCGATCACGGTGGTGATGCCGGCGGCCGGCAATTGCGCCAGGGCCTCGGCACTGGGCTGCCCGCTCGCGTGACGATGCGCATCGAGCGCGACATGCCGCGGCAGGCTGGTCAGCGGCGATTCGGCTGCCACGGCCGGGCCCGCCAGCAGCGGGATCACGATCATCGCGGCAAGTCTGTTGAGTGTCGTCATGTCATTCCCCGTGCGCGATTGCGCGTTGCCGCCACCGTGCCGGGCGCTGGCGGGGATTATTGGTGCAGCCACTGCGGGTGGCAACTGCGGGTGGCCGGCGCGGCGCCTGTTCCGGCAAAGGAGTTTGCGGGCCATGCGCAGCAGCGCCTAGTCTTGCGGCACGGGGTCAGGGAGGGCATGGCGATGCGCGGATATTCCCGGCTCTGGACCGGTCTTGCGGTGCTGCTCGCAGTGAGCTTCGGCGTGCTGCTCTGGGCGGGCAAGCAGATCGGCGACCATGCCGCCCCGCTGCCCGAGCGCGTGGTGGCTGCCGATGGCACCTCCATCTACACCCGCGCGGACCTCGAGCTGGGCAGGCAGGTGTGGCAGTCCACCGGCGGCATGCAGCTGGGTTCCATCTGGGGCCACGGCGCTTATGTGGCGCCGGACTGGAGCGCGGACTGGCTGCACCGCGAGGCGCTCGCCATCCTGGACATCTGGGCGGCGCGCCAGCAGCCGGGCAGCACTTATGCGCAACTGGCGCCGGAGAACCGCGCCGCGCTGCAGGGCCGCCTGCAACTGATGATGCGCGCCAACACCTACGATCCGGCCACCGGCGTCATCACCGTGGCGGCGGATCGCGCGGCCGCGATCGCCGTGGTGGCCCGGCACTACGTCGACCTGTTCGGCAACGATCCGGCCTACTCGAAGCTGCGCGAAGCCTATGCGATGAAGGAGAACACGGTGGCCGACGCCGGCTATCGCCGCGCGCTGGCGTCGTTCTTCTGGTGGACCGCCTGGGCCGCGACCACCGAGCGGCCGGCACCGGCAGGACCGAGCCTTTTCCCGGCACGGGAGGGTGTGGCGCCGCTGCGGGCGACCTACACGAACAACTGGCCCGGCGAGCCGCTGGTCGGCAACCGGCCGCCGCCCAGCATGTGGGTGTGGTCGGCGTTCAGCGTGCTGTTCCTGATCGCCGGCATCGGCCTGCTGGGATGGCATCACGCCACAACCCAGCGTCGGCAGGAGGAGCCGAAGATCCCCGAGCATGATCCGATGGCTGCGCTGAGGATCACTCCTTCCATGCGCGCCACGGCCAAGTACTTCTGGGTGGTGCTGGCTCTGTTCCTGGTGCAGATCCTGCTCGGCGCGATGACGGCGCACTACCAGGTGGAAGGCCAGCAGGCCTACGGCTTCGCGGTGTCCGAAGTGCTGCCGTATTCGATCACGCGCACCTGGCACACGCAGCTGGCGGTGCTGTGGATTGCCACGGCCTGGCTGGGCACCGGGCTGTACATCGCGCCGGCGATTTCCGGGCATGAGCCGCGCCTGCAGCGGCTGCTGGTCAATGTGCTGTTCGTGTGCCTGCTGGTGATCGTGGTGGGTGCCTTCGCGGGGCAGTGGGCGGCGGTGATGCAGAGCCTGGGGCTGGAGCGCAACTTCTGGTTCGGCCACCAGGGCTGGGAATACGCGGACATCGGCCGCTTCTGGCAGCTGTTGCTGTTCATCGGCTTGCTGCTGTGGGTGACGCTGGTGGCGCGCGCGCTGTGGCCGGTGCTGCGCGGACCGCGCACGGACACCCGTGCCATCGTGGTGCTGCTGTTCCTGTCCACCGCGGCCATCGGCCTGTTCTTCGGCGCGGGTCTGATGTGGGGCGAACACACGCATATCTCCATCGTCGAGTACTGGCGCTGGTGGCTGGTGCACCTGTGGGTGGAAGGCTTCTTCGAGGTGTTCGCCACCACGGTGATGGCGCTGATCTTCACGCGCCTGGGGCTGATCAGGACCGCCACGGCCGCCGCCGCGGTGCTGTTCGCCACCACCATCTTCATGGCAGGCGGCGTGCTCGGCACGCTGCATCACCTGTACTTCGTCGGCAGCCCCACGCCGGTGGTGGCGCTGGGCGCGAGCTTCAGCGCGCTGGAGGTGGTGCCGCTGGCTTACCTTGGGTTCGAGGCCTACCACACGTATCGCCTCGGCCATGCCACGCCGTGGATGCAGCGCTACCGCTGGCCGCTGTATTTCTTCCTCGCGGTGTCGTTCTGGAACCTGGTGGGCGCCGGCCTGTTCGGCTTCCTGATCAATCCGCCACTGTCGCTGTACTACATGCAGGGCCTGAACCTCACGCCGCTGCACGGCCATACCGCGCTGTTCGGCGTGTACGGCATGCTCGGCATCGCGCTGGTGCTGTTCTGCCTGCGCGGGCTGCGCGCCCGCCAGGTGTGGAACGAGCAGGCGCTGCGCGTGGGCTTCTGGGCGCTGAATGCGGGGCTCGCGCTGATGGCGCTGCTGACGCTGCTGCCACTGGGTACGCTGCAGCTGCTGGCGGCCATCGAGCATGGCTACTGGTATGCACGCTCGGCAGAGTTCATGCAGCAGCCAGTGGTGGACCTGCTGGTGTGGATGCGGGTGCCGGGGGACATCATCTTCGGCATCGGTGCGCTGGCGCTGACCTGGTTCGTGGCGCGGCTGTGGGTGAAGCCGCGCAATGAACCGGATTCCAGCCCGTAAGCCATGATCGCGTTCCCTCCGCATCCACGGCGTGCACATCGCCATGGCTGGAGTCCTTGCGGTGGAATACACTCCACCGCGCCGCAAACAACAGCAACAGCGCGGCGGTCCGGAACATGCAGCCGCCAGCCAGCCCCAGCGACTTCCCCGTAGAGATCGACCAGCTGCGCAAGCAGTTCGGCACCGTGGTGGCGGTGCGCGATCTGAGCCTGCGCATCCCGCGCGGCGGCGTGTTCGGCCTGCTCGGCCCGAACGGCTCGGGCAAGACCACCACCATCAGCCTGCTGCTCGGCCTGATCCGCCCCACCAGCGGCACCATGCGCCTGTTCGGCGCCGAAGTGAGCCCGTCGCGGCCGGCGACCCTGCATCGCATCGGGGCAATGGTCGAATCCCCGGCGTTCTATCCGGATCTCTCCGCACGCGCGAACCTGCGTTTCTTCCAGGGCATCAGCCCGCGCGGAAGCGACCCCGGGGAGATCGATCACCTGCTCGAACTGGTGGGCCTCGCCGACCGCGCCAACAGCAGGTTTCGCACTTATTCGCTCGGCATGAAGCAGCGGCTGGGCATCGCATTCGCGCTGCTTGGCAACCCTGAACTGGTGTTCCTGGACGAACCGACCAACGGCCTGGACCCGGCCGGCATGGCCGAGGTGCGCGAACTGATCGCGCGCCTGGCCAGGACCGGGCGCACAGTGGTGCTGTCCAGCCACCTGCTGAACGAGGTCGAGCAGATCTGCGACAACGTCGCCATCCTGTCGCGCGGCGAGCTGGTGGCGCAGGGCAAGGTGCGCGACCTGCTGCAGGTGCAGGGCTCGGTGCGACTGAAGACCACCGACAACCTGCGCGCCGAGCAGATCCTCGGCGGCCTCGAGTGGGTGTCCTCGCTGCGCATCGAAGCGGGTTACCTGGTGGCCGGCATGTCCGCCGACCAGCCGGGAGAACTGACCCGCGCGTTGAGCCAGCAGCAGGTGTTCGTGACCGAAATGGTGCCGCTGCGCGTGTCGCTGGAGAGCTGGTTCCTGCAGGTCACGGCGCATGAATCCGCACCGGCGGAGCAGCCGTGATGGGCAAGGTGCTGAACATCATGCGCTGGGAGTGCTTCAAGCTGCAGCGGCGGCGCATGAGCTGGATACTGCTGGCCATACTCATCGGGTTCACGCAGATCGGCGTGTGGGGTGCGTATGTCTCCTACAGCCGGACGATGGCGTCCGGCGGGCGTGTGTTCGTGCCCATGCGCACCACCGGCAACATGCCGCGGATGATCCGCTGCACCGACCTGCGCGCCGATGGCAGCAGCGTTCTGCCGGAGGGCCTGCCGCCGCAGGCGGCCGCGGCCCTGCAGGCGCAGTGCCGGCAGACGATCGAGACGCAGTACCGCGCGCTGCTGCCGGGCCGCGCACTGACGACGGCGCTGGGCATCACCGGCACACTGGGCATGGTGCTGCTGGCCATACTCGGTGCGTCGGCGGTGGGGCTGGAATATGGACTGGGCACGCTGCGGCCCATTCTCGTGCGCGGCACCGGGCGGCTGAGCTATCTCGCCGGCAAGTACCTGGCGCTGGTGGCAGCGACCACCGTTGCGCTGCTGCTGGTGAGCGCCGCGGCCGCGGGCAGCAGCGCGCTCGCTTTCAAGGCTGCGCTGGCTCCGCCGGAACTCGTTGCCACCGGCATTGCCTTCGGCGAAGTCGCACTCACCTTCGTGAAGACCTGGGTGGCGCTGCTGGCATTCATGACCATCGCGGCCTCCGTCACGCTGCTCACGCGCTCCACTGCCGCGGGCATGGCGGTGAGCATCGGCTACTTCGTGTTCGAGGGGATATTCATCCGCCTGATGTCCGCCGCGTTCGACTGGTTCGAGACCGTCGGCGACTACCTGCCGATGCGCAACATCAACGCCCTCGCCCGCTCCACCTTCAGCATCGGACCGGGCGGTGCCACTGCCAACACCATCGACACCGCGCATGCCAGCGTGGTGGTGGCCGTCTACGCCATCGGCTTCGCCACACTGGCCGTGATGATGTTCCGCCGCCGCGACGTGGCCGGCGCCAGCGGTGGCTGAGCCGCGCGGCTAACCGCGCTCGGCGTGCAGCTTCATGGCGCGCGCCAGGTACTGCGCAAAGCCTTGCTCGATGCGCTCGTAGCGCGCGACGAAATCCGGATGCGACAGGTACATGTCGGCGAGGCCCGCATAGGCCTGCGCCGTGCAGGGTCGTCCCCACATGGCAGCCACCCAGGCCCGGTGCCGCCGGATCAATGCGTCCACCCCCGCCGCGCCGGGATCCACGTCGTGACGCAGCGCGCCCGCCAGCGCCTGCTCCACTTGCGCGTATTCCTCGCCCAGCAACTGCTGCTGCTGTGGCGACAGCCTGGCGTAAGCCTGCCTGGAGTGTTCCAGCTCGCCGCGCATGGGTTCGCCGTACTTCTCGATCAGCCAGGCTTCGTACTGCGCCTGCTGCTCCGCGCTGAAGCCCTTGTACAGATCCGCGTTGGCCATTTGTGTCTCTCCCTGCAGTTCCCGGATGGTGCTGTCGATGGTTTCGATCAGGATGCGGTAGCGCTCGCGCTCGGCCGCAAGCTTCTGGCGATGCTGGCGCAGTACGCCGACCTGGTCGGCGCCTTCCATCCCGAGCAGTCCGGCGATGGCCGCCAGCGGCACGCCCAGCTCGCGGTGGAACAGGATGCGCTGCAGACGCAGCAGCTCGGCGCGCCCGTAGTAGCGGTAGCCGTTGGCACCCACCGCTGCCGGGCGCAGCAAGCCGATCTCGTCGTAGTGGTGCAGCGTGCGCACCGTGATGCCCGAGATCACCGCCAGCTGATTTACCGTCAATTCCTTCATGCCGGGAACAATGGACTCTCACGCCACGTGAGGGTCAAGATGCGACCCTCGTGAATGTTCGCATGCGGGGGATCCACCGGAATGAATACAGCGACGGCCCAGGGCAGTGGTGCCTGGAGCCCGTTCCAGCAGCGCGACTTCGCGTTGTTGTGGACGGCGGCGCTGCTCTCGAACACGGGCAGCTGGATGCACGAGACCGCCGCGGGCTGGCTGATGACCACACTGGCGCCGACGCCGTTCATGGTGGCGATGGTGCAGGCGGCCACGACGCTGCCGGTATTCCTGCTCGCACTGCCTGCCGGTGCGCTGGCGGACCGCGCCGACCGGCGCCGCCTGCTGCTGCTGGTGCAGGGCTACATGCTGGTGCTCGCCGGCGTGCTCGGCGCGCTGGTACTGGCGCATGCGGCCAGCACCGCGTGGCTGCTGGCCATCACCTTCGGTCTGGGCATCGGCACCGCCATCACCGTGCCCACCTGGCAGGCCATCCTGCCGCAACTGGTGCCGCGCGCGAACCTACCGCCGGCGGTGGCGCTGCATGCGGTGGGCATCAACCTCAGCCGTGCCATTGGTCCGGCGGTGGGCGGACTGCTGATCGTCGCGCTGGGCATCGCCTGGCCGTTCTTCATCAATGCGCTGTCCTTCCTCGCCATCATCGTGGCGTTGTGGCTGTGGCGTCCCGCCGCCGCAAGCACACCCGCGCCGGTCACCGAAAGCCTGTTCGCTTCGATCCGCACCGGCCTCGCGCATGCACCAGGCAATCGCATGCTGCGCAACACGCTGCTGCGCTCGGCTGCCTTCTATCTCTTCGGCAGCGCGTACTGGGCATTGCTGCCGCTGATTGCGCGCCAGCAGCTGCGGGGCGACGCGCGCCTGTTCGGCATCCTGGTCGGTTGCATCGGGGCGGGCGCCGTGGCGGGCGCGCTGTGGCTGCCGCGTTTGCGCGCGCGCGCCGGGCTCGACGGAACGCTGCTCGCCGGCACCATCGGCACGGCGCTGGCCATGGCCGGCTATGCGCTGCTGCAGGTGCCAGTGCTCGGCATGTTGACCAGCCTCCTGGCCGGCGCCGCGTGGATCGCCGCGCTGTCCTCGCTGAATGTGGCCGCGCAGCTGGCGGTGCCGGACTGGATCCGCGCGCGCGGCATGGCCTTGTACTCGGCCGTGTTCTACGGCTGTCTCGCCGCGGGCAGCATGGCGTGGGGACAGATCGCCAATCGCATCGGCCTCACGCCGGTGCTGCTCATCGCCGCCGCTGGCGCGATGCTGATGCTGCCGCTGGCGCGACCGTTGCCCATCCACGTGCAACCCCGTTAGCGGTGTGCTGAGCAACCGGCCGTTGCGCGAGTAGGCAGCCGCCTACGCAGGGTGCGCGTGCCCGCGCATGGCTGGCGAGACTGTGCCGGTGCAGGCTGCAATCAACAAAGGCTGCCGGAGAACACCGTGCGCCACTTGCTGTGCGCCCCGGCGCGGTGTGGAGGATCTGCATGCGACTTGATCTGGGTTAGTGCCCACTGCGCGGCGATGCTGCCAAATAGGCGACTTTTCGCGGGACACCGGGTGCGCCTACAGATGCCGACAAGCGATGGAGCAGAGCCGCTGGCCGCAGACCTGCATCGGGCTGCGCGCCCATGATCCACAAGGCCGAGTGCCTGCTGCGCAAGCTGGAAAGATTCTGCGCACTGAGCAAGGAAGAAAAGCACGCACTGGAATCGGCCATGACCGCGGAGCGCCACTTCGCGCCGGGCGATGACCTCATCCACGAGCGCAAACCCACCGAAGGCGTGTTCATCATCTTCGAAGGCATCGCCTGCCGCTACAAGCTGCTGCCGGATGGCCGTCGCCAGATTGTCGGGTTCCTGTTGCCTGGCGACATGTGCGACATGCGGGTATTCCTGCTGCGGCGCATGGATCATTCGATCAGCGCGCTCTCCGCGGTCACCGCCGCATTGATCATGCCGGATACCGCGATGGAGCTGCTGGACCGCTTCCCGCGATTGACCCGCGCGCTATGGTGGACCACCGCGGTGGAGGACTCCATCTCGCGCGAGTGGGTGGTCAATGTCGGCTACCGCACCGCCCACGAGCGCGTCGCGCACCTGTTCTGCGAGATCTTTTGGCGACTGGAGGCAGTGGGCCTCACGCGCAACAACCAGTGCCGGCTGCCACTGACGCAGATCGAACTTGGCGACACACTGGCCCTGTCGGCGGTGCATGTGAACCGCACGCTGATGTCGATGCGGCGCGAGAACCTGGTGCGACTGCATCGCGGCCAGCTGGAGCTGCTCGACCGCAGGGGGCTGGAAGCCGCGGCCGGGTTCGATCCGAACTACCTGCACCTTGAAGGCGGCAACCCGTCGGCGGCCCGGCCGCTGGACCGCCCGGCGCAGGTGCGTGTGGTGGGCGATTCCCCCGAAAGCGCCTGACGGGTCTGCAAAAGGATTCCATGGCGACGCAGGATGATCAGCTGTCATTGCCCAGAGTCGGACGCGACGCCCCCACTTCCGACCTGGTGCGCATTGCCACGGCCCTGGTGAATTCCGGCGCCCTGCCCCGTGAAGACACGGCCCGCATCCTCGCCGGTCCCGGCGAAGGACGCGCCTGCGCGCTGTGCGCGGATGCCATCGAACCGGCAGACGTGGAATACGAACTGGCGCCCGGCAGCACGCGCAGCTTCCGCTTCCACATCCCGTGCTATTTCGCGTGGAAACGCGCGGCCGAATCAGCCAACGGCGGCGGCGGAAACGGCTGAGCCGCGCAGCGACCTGATGGCCGCGGCCAGCTCCGGAAAGGAATACGGCTTCGCGAAATACCGCTGGTAGCCGGCAGCCAGGCAGCGTTCGCGATCTTCCGGTCGCGCGAAGGCGGTGACTGCGATGGCCGGCGCATGCCGCCCGGCCGAATCCGAACGCACCTGGCGGATGAATTCGAAGCCGTCCATTTCCGGCATGCCGATGTCGCTGAGGATCACGTCCACGCGGTCCGCCTGCAGCATGCCGATGCCACCGGCCGCGCTCCTCGCCTCCAGCACCCTGGCACCGGCATCGCCCAGCAGACGGCTCAGCAGTGCGCGGCTGTCCGGGTCATCGTCCACCACCAGCACCGTCGTGCCATGCAGCGACACCACTGCTTCGGGCGCCGGCGGCCGGCGGCGGGACGCGGTCACATCGGCGGGCAGCGCGGACCTGTCCATGTGCAGCGCCGGCAGGCGCAACGTGAAGGTGGCGCCCAGGCCCTCGCCATCGCTGTGGGCCGTGATGGAGCCGCCATGCAGTTCCACCAGGTTGCGCACGATGGACAGACCCAGCCCGAGCCCGCCGTGTTCGCGTGTGGTGGAGCCGTCGCCCTGGCGGAAGCGTTCGAACACCCGCGGCAGGAAACCGGGCTTGATGCCGATGCCGGTGTCCTGCACGCGTACCTCGGCCTGCTCCGCGTCGAGCTCCATGCTCACGATGATGCGTCCGCCCGCCGGGGTGAATTTCACCGCGTTGGTGAGCAGGTTCCACAACACCTGCTGCAGGCGCGCGGCATCGCCGGTCACCATCACGGCATCCTTGAATGGCAGCATTTCCACCGAAATGCGCTTGGCATCGGCCGCCGGACGGATGCCATCGGTGGCGGCATGCACCAGGTCGCCCAGATCCAGTGCCTCGGGCTGCAGCCGGATCTTGCCGGCGACGATGCGGCTCATGTCCAGCAGGTCCTCGATGATGCGGGCCTGCGCGCGCGCGTTGCGGTAGATGGTTTCCAGTGCGGCGGAGATCTGCTGCGGCGGCAGGCTGGAGTGTCGCCGCAGCAGCGTGACCCATCCCACGATCGCGGTCAGCGGCGTGCGCAGTTCATGCGACAGCGTCGACAGGAACTCGTCTTTGAGATGGCTCAGCCGTTCGGCCTCGGCACGGGCGCTGCGCTCCGAGGCCAGCAGCCGCTCGCGTTCGGCCACCGCGCGACGCAGGCCGCCGATGTCGCGCGCGATCTTCGAGGCTCCAATAATGGTGCCGGCGGGATCGCGCAGCGGCGACACCGACAGCGACACCTCCACGATGGAACCGTCCCGGGCGAGGCGGCGTGTTTCGTAGTGATCCACGCGTTCGCCGCCGCGGACCCGATCGAGTATCTCCTCTTCCTCGGCATGCAGTTCGGGCGGGATCAGCCTGAGGATGGACTGGCCGATCATTTCCTCGGCGGTGTAGCCGAACAGCCGCGTGGCGCCGGCATTCCAGGAAGTGATGGTGCCGTCCAGGGTCTTGCTGAGGATGGCGTCATCCGAGGACTCGACGATGGCGGCGAGCCGGGAACGGGCGTGGTCGGCGAGCGTGCGCTCGGTGACATCGATGCCGACGCCATCCAGTCGCACCGGCTTGCCCGCGGCGTCGAATGACGGCAGTCCGCGGCCTTCCATCCAGCGCCATTCGCCACTGGCGTGGCGGAAGCGGAAGATCACGCAGTATTCCTCGCCGGTACGCAGGCTGCGGGCAATCTCCTCGCGCAGCCGTGGCAGGTCTTCGGGATGCACCAGCGACTGGAAAGCTTCTTCGGTGCCGCCGAAGCTGCCGCGCGCGATGCCGAGCACATCCTCCAGCTCGGGGCTCCAGGTCACCTTGCCGTCATCGAGCGACCGGCTCCAGGTACCCATTCGCGCGGGTCCAGTCAGTTCATTCATGATCACTTCCCGGAGGTAGACAAAGACCGGGCCCGGTCAGATTTGTTTAAACCTGAAACCGAGCCCGGCGCACCGGGGATTTCTCTTGTGGAGATATCTGCGGTGCGATGACAGGTTGCCCGCATTCAAATGCGCAAGACACCGCGCGACGCCGCACACGCCGGTAGGATTTTTCCTACGGTTTGCGCTCACGCACCTTTGACGGTGAGATCCACCTGCACATTGCCGCGCGTGGCGTGCGAGTACGGACAGATCTGCTCGTGCGCTTCGCTGGCCAGCGCCTGCAATTGCGCCTGCGGCAGTGTCGCGTCGACCACGTGCAGCTTCACGGCGATGCCGAAACCGCCCGCATCGCGCGGCCCGATCGACACGCTGCAGGTCACCGCCGCGCCCTTGGCGTTCTGCTTTTTTTGCGAGGCCACGAAATCCAGCGCGCCGTTGAAGCAGGCCGCATAGCCCACCGCGAACAGATGCTCGGGCGTGGTGGTGTCCGGCTTGCCCGGGCCGCCCATGGCCTTGGGCACGGACAGATCGACCGCGACGGAACCATCCTCCGCAGCACTGTGTCCGTTGCGGCCTCCGGTGGAGGTGGCCACTGCGGTGAACACTGGCTTGATACCTGAAATGCTCATGAGAATTCCCTCTGGGTCAGGATGTAGCTGGGCCGGGCAATGTAGCACCGCAAGCATCGCCCCGCGCTCGCGCAAACACCCGTCTTGCAACCGCGGTATTGCCGGCATCAAATGGCCGCATGACCGCGCCGCGCCCCGCCCGCACGCATGTCGGTGGACAGCCACTGCATCCGGACACGCAGATGCTCAGCTACGGCTACGACCCGGCGCTGTCGGAGGGCGCGGTGAAGCCACCGGTGTTCCTGACTTCCACCTTCGTGTTCCCCACCGCCGAGCAAGGCCGCGACTTCTTCGACTACTACTTCGGGCGCAGGACACCACCGCAGGGACAGAGCGGCGGACTGGTGTATTCGCGGTTCAATCACCCCAACAGCGAGATCGTCGAGGACCGGCTGGCGGTGTACGAGGGCGCCGCGGGTTGCGTGCTGTTCTCCTCCGGCATGGCCGCCATCGCCACCACGCTGCTCGCCTTCCTGCGGCCGGGGGATGTGGTGCTGCACTCGCGGCCACTGTATGGCGGCACCGAGACACTGGTGGCGAAGACACTGGCCACGCTGGGCATCCAGGCGGTGGGCTTCACCGACGGGCTCGATGAAGCCGCGGTCACCGCCGCCGCCGCGCGGGCGCGGGCACTGGGGCGGATCGCGCTGTTGCTGGTGGAGACGCCGGCCAATCCCACCAACAGTCTGGTCGACATCGCGCTGCTGTCCCGCGTCGCCAGCCAGGTGGAGACGCAACAGGGCCACCGTCCGCTGGTGGCCTGCGACAACACGCTGCTCGGACCGGTGTTCCAGCGGCCATTGCAGCATGGCGCGGACCTGACGCTGTATTCGCTCACCAAGTATGTCGGTGGCCACTCGGACCTGATCGCCGGCGCGGCGCTTGGTTCCACCACGCTGATGCGCGAGGTGCGGTTGCTGCGCGGCGCGATCGGCACGCAACTGGACCCGCACAGCTGCTGGATGCTGGGCCGTTCGCTGGAGACCCTCGGCCTGCGCATGCAGCGCGCGGCCGACAATGCGCGGCTGGCGGCACAGTTCCTGCGCGCGCAACCCGCCGTCCGGCACCTGCACTACCTGCCTTTCCTCGCGCCGGATTCACCGGCCGCGCAGGTGTATGCGAGGCAATGCAGCGGCGCGGGCTCGACGTTTTCATTCGACCTTGCCGGCGGGCAGGCCGCCGCCTTCCGTTTCCTGAATGCGCTGCGGATCTTCAAGCTGGCGGTCAGCCTGGGTGGCACCGAATCGCTGGCGTGCCACCCGGCCACCACCACGCACTCGGGCATTGCCGAGGTCGAGCGGCACGACATCGGCGTGCTGGATTCCACCATCCGCCTGTCCATCGGCATCGAGCATCCCGACGATCTCATCGCCGACCTCAGGCAGGCGCTGGCCGCCTGACCCGTATGGACAGGCATCACGCCCGTCTCTAACCTATCCGGCCACAACAATTGCCGGGGGAAAGAGCGGTGAAACTGAGCCACTTCGCGCGGAACCTGCTTGCCTGCGGCGCGCTCGCAGCCTGCAGCCTCATGGCCGTTGCCCAGGTTGCGCCGGTGGGCGTCAAGGACCAGGCCGCGCTGCTGAAGAGCAGCGACCCGAAGCTCGCCGCCAACAAGAAGCTGGTGTACGACATGTACCGCACCATCGTGAACGGCGGGCATTACGAGCTGGCGGAGAAGTTCTTCACGAAGGAATACATCCAGCACAACCCCAACGTGAAGTCGGGCCGCGATGAACTGGTGGCCTACATCAGGCAGACCCGCCCGCAGCGGCCGCTGCAACCCACCATCTCCTTCCCGCTGATCTCCATCATCGCCGAGGGCGACATGGTGCTGGTGGCCACGGTCACCAACGAGGACGATCCGGACAAGCCCGGCCAGAAGTACGACACCACGCACTTCGACATGTACCGCATCCAGAACGGCCTGATCGCCGAGCACTGGGACCATGTACCGAAGAGCAAGGCGGCGCTGAGCTTCGACCCGAACACCCGCATCGAGAAGAAGAAGTAGCGCCATGCGCCGCACCACTGCGCTATGCATGCTGGGCTGCGCCGTGCAGCTGGCGGTCTTCGCAGGCGAACCTGCCATCAGTGACAGCCGCGTGATCACCGAAGAGCGGCGCGTGCAGCTGCTGGAGGCGAAGCTCGCCTCGCTGCAGCAGCAGATCAACCTCATCGAGGACCACAAGGCCATCGAGCGCCTGCAGCAGATGTGGGCCCACTACATCAGCGAGGGGCTGGCCCGTGAAGCCGCCGCGCTGTTCTCCGACAGCCCGGTGGCGTCCATCGAATTCGCGCAGCAGGGTGTGTATCTGGGCAGGGCGCGCATCGAAGCCTTCCTGAAGGCCAGCGGCGCGAAGCTTGCACCCGGCGAGCTGCGCGAGACACCGGTGATGCAGCCGGTAATCAATGTGGCCGCCGACGGCCAGACCGCGAAGGCCCGCTGGCGCTCGCTGGTGCTGGCCGGAATCCACGGCCAGGATGGCCGCTGGCTCGAGGGCCCGTACGAAAACGAATACGTGAAGGAGAACGGCGTCTGGAAGATCGCGCGGCTGCACTGGTACGTCACGGTGACGGGCTCGTATGACAAGGGCTGGCACCGGCAGCCCTTCCCCGCCGCCGGTCCGCTGAAGGAGCTGCCGCCGGATCGTCCGCCGTCGCTGGTGTACCAGTCCTTTCCATCCTTCTTCCTGCCGCCCTTCCACTTCCTGCATCCGGTGACCGGCAAACCCGTGGCCTGGGACATTCCGCTGGAGGCGGGCAAGTGAGGCGCGCGGCAACCACGCTGGCGCTGCTGCTCGCGGCAGCGGCCGCGCTGGCACAGAACGCGGCGGCACCGACTGCAACCACCGCCCCTGGGGGCGCGGCGCCCGCAGCGCCGCCGGCACCGGACCTGGCGCCGCGCCTGGCACGGCTCGCCGACCGCATCGCCTCCATCGATGCGCAGGCCATGCGCGTGGATGACTACAACCAGCTGCGCAACCTGCAGCAGGTGTATGGCTACTACTACGACCAGGCGCTGTGGGACCAGGTGGTGGACCTGTTCACCGACGATGCCACCGTGGAAGTCGGACAGAACGGCGTGTACGCCGGCCGCGCCAGCATCAAGGCGTATTACTACGGCCTGACTGGCGGGCGCGTGGGACTCGCCACCGGCGAGCTGAACATCCAGAGCCAGCTCTCGCCGGTGATCACATTGTCCGCCGATGGCCGCAGTGCGAAGGCGCGCTGGCGCACGCTGTCGCAGGACGCGGTGTATGGCAAGGAGGCCAACTGGGGCGGCGGCGTCTATGAAAACGAGTACGTGAAGCAGGACGGCGCGTGGAAGATCCGCAAGCTGCAGCTGTTCGTGCGCTTCCACTCGCCCTACGAGGGTGGCTGGACGCATGCCACCGCCGCGCTCAACGCGCGCTATGGCCGCTCCACGGCGAAGGCGGACCGCGCGCCCTCCACGCGCTACGAAACCTGGCCCACCCGTTTCGTCGCGCCCATGCACTATGCCGGCGCGGCGTCGCAGTCCTATCGCCTGGCGCCACCCGAAACCGCGCGTGCCGCCGCGCCGGCGGCCACTGCACCGCGTTCGGCCTCGCAGCTGGAGGCGCAGGTGCGCGCGCTGGAACTGAAGCTCGCGCGGCTGCAGGCCGTGGACCAGGTGGAGAACCTGGAAAGCGCCTACGGCTACTACGCCGACATGTCCATGCAGGACGCCACCTCCGCACTGTTCACCGACAACGGCACGCTGGAGATCCTCGGCCGCGGCGTGTTCATCGGCAGCGACCGCATCTACGAGTACATGCGCCGGCTGGGCGCGCCGGGCATCGGCCGGCTGTTCACGCACATGCAGCTGCAGCCGGTCATCCATGTGTCACCGGATGGCACCCAGGCCTCGGTGCGCGCGCGGCTGTTCGAGATGTTCGGCGTGCACGAAAGCCAGGCGCAATGGGCCTCGGGCGTGTACGAGAACCGCTTCCTGCTGGACGATGGCGTGTGGAAATACCAGGGCCTGATCGGCTACCAGACTTTCTATACGCAGTACGAGGAAGGCTGGGGCAAGCGTTCCAACCCGCTGATGAACTACTTCCCGGGCTATCCGCCGGACCTGCCGCACTCGGTGGAGTACCTGCCTTTCCCGGCCGTGTTCGTGCCGCCCTTCCACTACCGCAATCCGGTGAGCGGCAAATGAAGCAGTGGCTGGCCCCGGCATTGCTGCTGGCGGCCATGCTGGCCGGCTGCGGAGCTCCTGCCACCACCGCGGTGGCGGACCAGAGCTTGCGCGCACGGGTGGCGCAGCTGGAGGTGCGCGCGCAGCGGCTGCAGGACATCAACGACATCAAGCGCCTGCAACGCGCCTACGGCTACTACCTTGACGAGGGCCAGTGGGACGATGCCGCGGACCTGTTCAGCGCGCAGGCGCAACTGGAAATCGGCAAGGACGGCATCTACCGGGGCCGTGAGCACATCCGCGCCTACTTCCGCGCCATGGGCGATGGCCGCAACGGGCTTGCCGCCGGCCGCCTCAACGAGCACCTGCAGGTGATGGCCGTGGTGACGCCGGCCGCCGATGGCCGCACGGCCATGGGCACCTGGCGCGACATCCAGCTCACCGGCCAGCTCGGCCGCGATGCCTTCTGGGCGGAAGGCCCCACCGAAGTGCGTTACGTGAAGGAGAACGGCGTCTGGAAGATCAGCGACCTGCACTGGTTCCAGACCCTGCATGTTCCTTACGAAGGCGGCTGGGCGAAGACCGCGGACACCAACGGCGGCCGCTTCGTCGGCGAGCGCCTGCCGCCGGATGCGCCGCCCAGCGTCGACTACAAGACCTGGCCGGGGGCCTTCACGCCTCCGTTTCATTTCCGCGGCCAGTACCCGGGCCTGGCGCCACTGCAGCCCGCGCCTGCTGCGGTGGACGCGATGAAGGTCGACGCCGCGCGCGTGGCGCGGCTGCTGGCCGCAGCGGAGCGCCTCGCCGACCAGGATGAGGTGGAGAACCTGCAGCGCATCCACGGCTTCTACCTCGACAAGGGGCTGTGGAGCGAGGTGGCTGCGCTGTTCACCGAGGATGCCGAGCTCGTGATCCAGGGCAAGGGCGTGTACCGCGGCCGTGAGCGCATCCTGCAGTACCTGCGTGCCATCGGCCCCGAAGGCGTGACCGCGGGCCGGCTATTCGACCACATGGTGCTGCAGCCGCTCACGCATGTGGATGCGCGCGGCCTGACGGCGCGCGCCCGCTGGCATCTGCTCGCCCAGTTCGCGAAACACGGCGAATTCGCCGAATGGGCAACCGGCGTCTACGAAAACGAGTACCGCAAGGAAGACGGCGTGTGGAAGATCCGCCGCCAGCACTTCTATCCCACCATGGTCACGCCCTACGAGTCCGGCTGGGGCAAGGCCTCGCTGCCGTTCTCGCGCTTCGAGCCCAGGCTCGCTGCGGATGCCCCGTCGTTGCTGTCGAGCGACTACAGCCACAGATACGTGGCGCCATACCACTACACGCATCCGGTGCGCGCCAACAGTCGCAACACGCCCGCCGCGCCGCGCACGCGGCAACCACTGGCCGCGCAGCTGGACGCCGCCGAGCGCGCCATCGACGCGGCCGAGGATCGCGCCTCCATCGAGAACCTGCAGACCGCCTACGGCTACTACCTCGCCACGCTGCTGTGGGATGACCTCGCCGCGCTGTTCGCCGACGAGGGCAGCATCGAGATCGCCATGCGTGGTGTGTACGTTGGCCGGCCCGCGGTACGGCGCAACCTGAACCTGTATGGTCAGGCGGGCCTGGATGATGGCGTGCTGCACAATCACATGCAGTTCCAGATGGTCATCAACGTCGCGCCGGATGGCCAGCGGGCGAACCTGCGTTCCCGCGCGCTGTCGATGATGGGCAACTACAACCGCAATGCCACCTGGATGGGCGGCACCTACGAGAACGAGTTCGTGAAACAGGGCGGCCGCTGGATGTTCACGCGCGATCGCCAGGTGAACACCTACTTCGCGCCCTACGAAACCGGCTGGAAGGATCTGCCGCAGCGTGCGCCGCCGGGCATCACCGACAGCAATCCGCCGGATCGTCCGCCGTCGGGCCAGTTCGACCTGTACCCGAAGAACTACCTGCTGCCCTTCCACTACCCGAATCCGGTCACGGGCAGCACCACGTACACCGCGCCAGCCCATTGAGGGCGGCCGCAGGGCCGTCAGAAGTTCATCGTCGGCGACAGGCTCAGCGCCGCGATTGCGCGAGCTCCTGCTCGGACACCCACCAGCCATGCACCTGCGGACGCAGCGGCACCGGCACCTTCACGCGCGCCACCGGCGGCGCGGCGATGTTGTCCGCGTCGATGATCCACAGCTCGCTGTCGAAGTCCTTGGGCGACTCGCGATCCACCACCGCCAGCAGCCAGCCGTTGTGGCCGGGCCTCGCGCCCGGCACGTGCACCGGCTCGTTGATGCCCATGCCCGGATCCAGCGCCAGCGCCTGCACGGCATGCGTGCCGAGATCCACGCGCAGCAGCGCGTTGAAGCAGGCACCGACCACATTGCCGGTCAGCGGCGGACCCTTGGCTTCCGGGTTCATCGACGGCATCCACACCACGCCGTACGGCCGGCCCTGGTCTGCCGCGCGCAATCGCGGCAGGTCCCCTGGCGGGCCGATGGGCGTGGCGACGATGGCGTCGTCCGCGCTTGCCATGTCCATGGTCCAGCGCGTCAGGCCGCCCTGGATCTCGCGCTGGTCACGGAAAATGCCGCCGGCCTCGCGCATGAAGTAGAAGGCGTTGGTCTCCGACAGGCAGGCATCGAAGTGCACCTTGTCGCCATCATCGAAGGCATTGGTCATGTGGAAGGCCGACACGCCCTTCGGGCCCTTGAACCAGCGCATCTCGGACACCTTGCCGTAGCGGGGCATCACGCCCACCCAGCTGTCCAGGTCCTGCTGGTGGGCCCAGTGCGCACCGCCCTGCTTCAGGCGCTCCAGGTCCGAGGTGGTCGGATAGATGGGGAAGATGGCGTATTTTTCGGTGATGACGAAGTCATGCACCGAGGCGCAGTACGGTGCCTGGAACCATTGCTCGGACGTGAGGTTGCCATCGCGATCGATGATGACGTAGGCAATGTCGCGCGTGGCGAGGCCACCGGCCTCGTAGCCATAGGTGAACATCTCGCCGGTCGCCGGATCGATGCGCGGATGCGCGGTCAGGGTCAGCGACTTCAGCTTGCCTTCGTAGTCCCAGTAGCCGACGGTCTCCAGCGTGTGCGGGTTGATCTCGTAGGGACGGCCGTCTTCCTTGGTCATGAACAGCCGGCCCGCATGCCACACCGGCGTGGTGTTGGCCACCGTGCGCAGGTCCGGCCGCGACGGATCGCGCACGCTGGCATCGTCGGTGTACGGGTTGCGGTAGTTGCCATACAGCGCCTTGCGCGCCTTGCGCTCGGCGGCATAGCGATGCGTGTTGACGTACCGGATGTCGTGGTCCACCTGCCCGTCCTGGAACAGGAAGCGGCTGACCATGCCATCGGCCGACAGCGTGATGTCGTCGTCGAACATTGGCGGATGCGCCGCATCGGGCACGGCACGGAAGAACGCGCCCTTCACCTCCGGTGGAATGGTGCCTTCCACATCCAGGTTGCGCACCGAAGACTCGACGCGGATCGGCCGGTTCATCGCGACGAACGGCAGCGTGTTGGGAAACTTCGGCATGTGGCCCCCGGGCGTGCGCCCTACTGGAACGGGTTGTTGAGGATGATGGTCTGCGCGCGATCCGGACCGGTGGAGACGATATCCACCGGCACGCCGACCACTTCCTGCATGCGCGCCAGATAGCGCTGCGCATTGCGCGGCAGCTGGTCGTGGGCGGTCAGGCCCACGGTGGATTCCTGCCAGCCCGGCAGCTCCTCGTACACCGGCTCGACGGAACCGTAATCCTCCACCAGCATCGGCGGCTGGCTGGTGGTCCGGCCACCGTAGCGATAGGCCGTGCAGATGCGGATGGTCTGCAGCCCATCCAGCACATCGAGCTTGGTCACGCACAGGCCCGACACGCTGGACTGGATCACGGCGCGACGCAGTGCCACCGCGTCGAACCAGCCGCAGCGCCGCTGCCGCCCGGTGACCGACCCGAATTCATGGCCTACCCGCGACAGGTGCTCGCCGGTGGCATCGAACAGCTCGGTGGGGAATGGCCCGGCACCAACGCGCGTGGCATAGGCCTTCACGATTCCGAGCACATGATCGAAAGTGGCGGGGCCAAGGCCGGTGCCAGTGGACGCGCCTCCGGCCGAGGTGTTCGATGAGGTGACGAAGGGATAGGTGCCGTGGTCGATGTCCAGCATCGCGCCCTGCGCGCCTTCGAACAGCACATTGGCGCCGGCGGCACGCAGGTCGGCCAGCTCCTGCGTCACGTCCACCACCAGCGGCTTGATGCGCTCGCCCTGCGCCAGCAAATCCTCGCACGTGGCGGCGATGTCCACCGCCGGCTGCTTGAAGTACTGCGTCAGCACGAAGTTGTGGTAGTCCAGCACCTCGGCCAGCTGTTCGCCGAAACGCTGCGGGTTGAACAGGTCCGCCACGCGCACCGCGCGCCGCGAGGCCTTGTCCTCGTAGGCGGGCCCGATGCCGCGGCCGGTGGTGCCGATCTTGTTGGCGCCGCGCGCGGCCTCGCGGGCCTGATCCAGCGCCACATGCGATGGCAGGATCAGCGGACAGCCCGGCGAGATGCGCAGCCGCTCGAACACCGGCACGCCGCGGTCGATCAGCATCCCGGCTTCCTTGAACAGCGCCGGCAGCGACAGCACCACGCCGTTGCCGATGTAGCAACGCGCGTTGTCGCGCAGGATGCCCGAGGGGATCAGCGACAGGATGGTCTTCTGCCCGCCGATCACCAGCGTGTGGCCGGCGTTGTGGCCACCCTGGAAGCGGGCCACCGCGGCGGCGCGGTCCATCAGCAGGTCGACGACCTTGCCCTTGCCCTCATCGCCCCACTGGGTGCCGATCACGATGACGAAACGACCCATACAGACCTTTCAGTTGGAGGAGCGGACGTAGAACAGCACGACCATGCCCAGCAGCATGCTGACGAACCCGGCCACGCGCAGCTCGTTGCTGGCCAGCAGTGCCAGCCGCGCGAACAGCCGCCGCGTGCCGTTGGGATTCAGGAAAGGGAACAAGCCTTCCAGCACCAGCAATAGGCCCACGGCAGCCAGCAGGTCCGACCAGTCGAGTTGCACGATGTGCGCCTAGCGGCGGCCCGGCGACTGCAGGTACTTGAAGAAATCGCCTTCGGGTGCGACCACCCACACGTCGCCATCGCGCGCCAGCGAATTGCGATAGGCCTGCAGGCTGCGATAGAAGGAATAGAACTCCGGCGCCTTGCTGTAGGCCTGCGCATAGATGCGTCCGGCCAGCGCATCGCCCTCGCCGCGCAGCTTCTGCGAATCGCGCTGCGCGGTGGCCAGCAGTTCGGTGCGCTTGCGATCGGCCTCGGCACGGATGCGCTCCTTCTCGGCGCTGCCCTCGGCGCGCAGCCGGTTGCCCAGTGCCTTGAAGTTCTGTTCCATGCGCTGGTAGACCGAGCCGCTCACCTCGTCCGGCAGGTCGATGCGCTGGATGCGCACGTCGACCAGCTCGACACCCAGTTCCTGCACCGTGGCATTGGCGCGGCTGAGCATGTCGCCGGTGAAGGCGGCGCGTTCGGCGATCACGATCTCCTGCAGCGTGCGGCGCGCCACCACGCCCTTGATGCCGTCCTTGACGTTGTCGCCAAGGCGCAGCGCAGCGTCGGCCTCGATGCCGCGCGTGGTGGTGAAGTACCTGGCCACGTCCTTGACGCGCCACTTCACGTAGAAATCGACCGTGAGCGCCTTGTTCTCGCTGGTGAGGAAGGTTTCGCCCTGGTAGGAATGCGTGATGATGCGGCGCTCGAAGTGCTGCACCGTATCCCACGGCCACTTCATGTGCAGGCCCGGGTCGTAGTCGGAATTGAGGATCTTGCCGAACTGCGAGCGGATCGCGACCTGGTTCTCGCTCACCTGGAACAGGCTGATCCAGGACAGCACCACCAATGCCAGCAGGCCGAGCAGCAGCATGGGCGCGCGCGCGGCCATCAGCGTGTTCCCCGCGAGCGGCCTTCCACCGTGACCGACGGCAGCTCTTCCGGCGGTGTGGCCTGGGCCGGTGTGGTTGACGCACCGCCGCGCGATGCATTGCGCTCCAGCAGCTTGTCCAGCGGCAGGTAGATCATGTTGCCGTTGCCGCCCTTCGCATCGAGGATCACCTTCTTCGACTCGCGCATGATCTGTTCGATGGTCTCGATGTACATGCGCTGGCGTGTCACTTCAGGCGCCTGCGCATAGTTGGAGTACACACTGTTGAAACGCGACACGTCGCCTTCGGCCAGCGACACCACCTGGGCCTTGTAGGCTTCCGCGTCCAGGCGCAGGCGCTGTGCCTGGCCTTCCGCATTCGGCAGGATGTCGTTGGCGTAGGCCTGACCTTCCTTGGCCGAGCGTTCCTTGTCCTCGATGGCCTTGTTGGCATCGCGCTGCGCCGCCACCACCGCATCGGGCACCTGCACGTCGGTGAGGTTCACGCTGGTGATGCGGATGCCGCTGTTGTAGGCGTCCAGCGTGCGCTGGATAAGTTCCTTGGTGCTGTCGGTGATGCGCTGGCGCGCCGTGCCCAGCACGTCATCCAGGCTTGCCTGCCCCACCACTTCGCGGATCGCGCTCTCGCTGACCTCGACCAGCGTCTGCTGCATGTCCTTGACCTGGAACAGCGCCTTGACCGGATCGGCGTTCTGGTACTGCACCACCGCGCGCAGCTCGACCAGGTTCACGTCGGCGGTGAGCACGCGGGAACGGTACTCGCTGGTATTCACCTGCGACACGTTCACCTTGGTGACCTTGCCGATTGGCCACGGGTAGGTCAGCCCCCAGCCCGGGGTGGCCATGCCGCTGTAGCGCCCGAAGCGCTGGATCACACCGCGTTCGGAAGCATCGATCTGGTAGCCCCCGGACAGCACCCACAGCACCGCCAGCACTGCCACGACGATCCACGCAAAACCACCGGGCGCGGTCGCGGCGTTGCCACCGGCGGGCGGCGGCGTACCGCCCAGTGCGGCCTGCAGCTGCCGTCCCCAGTTCTTGAAGATTTGCCCAGGGCTGCCGCTCTCGCCAGCAGGACGCTTCTTGCCCCAGGGTGATTCACCCCGGTTTCCGGGCTCGTTCCAGGCCATCGATGTCTGCTTTGCGCGCTCAGGCGTTGGTTACCGTCATTCCATTGAATGACGGTGCATCGTTGCCGGCGAATTCTAGGGTATCGCCCTCTGCCGGAACAAGTTTGGCGCCAGGTTCGCGCAGCAATGCGGCCAGTTCGGCGTCGGGAAGGTCAAGATCCATGTCGAAGGCCTCCTGGTGATTGCGTTCAGCCTGCACCACGCCCGCCGCATACAGCCTCGCGCGCGCCGCGCCGGCCACCAGCGGCAATTGCACGCGCACCCGCCGCACCGCCCGGGACAGTCGTTCGGCAATCGCACGACCGAGCAGATCCAGGCCCTGGTTGCGGGCGGCGCTGAGCCACACAGCCGCCGGCGCCCCGGCCTCGTCGCGATCCAGGCGTGGCGCCTCATCGAGACGGTCGATCTTGTTGTACACGCGAATGCCGGGGATGTCGCCGGCGCCGATGTCCGCGAGCACGCGTTCCACCTCGGCGATGTGTTCGGCGCGCCGCGGATCACTGGCATCGATCACATGCAGCAGCAATGTCGCCTCGCGCGCCTCGGTCAGCGTGGATTCGAACGCGGCCACCAGCTCGTGCGGCAGGTCGCGGATGAAGCCCACCGTGTCGGCGACCACCACCTGCGTTCCGCCCGGCAGCCGCATGCGTCGCACGGTCGGGTCCAGCGTGGCGAACAGCTGGTCGGCCACGTAGGTGTTCTGCTCGCCACTCAATGCCCGGAACAGCGTGGACTTGCCGGCGTTGGTGTAACCAACCAGCGCGATCGACGGCACGGGAATCGCCGCGCGCGCGCCTCGTCCGGTCGTGCGCTGCAGTTTGATCTTCTCCAGCCGGCCAGTGAGCACGCTGACCCGCTTGCCCAGCAGTCGCCGGTCGGTTTCCAGCTGCGTCTCGCCGGGACCACGCAGGCCGATGCTGCCGCCGCGTTGCCGCTCCAGGTGGGTCCAGCCGCGCACCAGGCGGCTGGCGATGTGCTTGAGCTGCGCCAGCTCCACCTCGAGCTTGCCTTCATGGCTCTTGGCGCGCTGCGCGAAGATGTCGAGGATCAGGCCGCTGCGATCCAGCACGCGCCGCCCGGTGAGTTTCTCCAGATTGCGTTCCTGGCTGGGCGACAGCGGATGGTCGACCAGGATCACCTCGGCGTCATGCGCCAGCGCCTCGAGGCGGATCTGTTCAGCCTTGCCGCTGCCCACGAAAAAGCGCGGGTCGGGGCGTTCGCGCCGCCCGGTGATCGTGGCTACTGGTATGGCGCCGGCGGAAACCGCCAGCTGCGTGAATTCACCGAGGTCTTCGGGATCCAGCGCCGCCCCGAGGCCGAGGCGCACAAGTACGGCACGTTCGCCGCTCCTGGGGCGTTCGAACATCAGTCCGCGGCGTTCTCCGCGCCGCCATCTTCCTCGCCGCCGGGCAGACGCACATTGCGCGCCGGCACCACCGTGGAGATGGCGTGCTTGTACACCATCTGGTTGACGCTGTTCTTGAGCAGCACGACGAACTGGTCGAAGGAATCGATGGTGCCCTGGAGCTTGATGCCATTCACCAGATAAATGGAAACCGGTACGCGCTCCTTGCGCAGCGCGTTGAGGAATGGGTCCTGCAGGGATTGGGTCTTGGCCACAAGGTTCTCCTTATTTTGTGCGCCTTATTCTTGATGCGCAGCATCTTAGCATGGGGTCGCAGTGGCTTCGATCAAGCCACGCGACAACGCCGCGACAGAATCAGAATCGAACGGGTCGACATGTAGGACAGTGGCGCCATATGGCAACAGCTTGCGCGAACGCATCCAGGTGAGCTGACGCTTGGCGAGTTGCCGGGTGGCAGCGAGCGCGCGCTCCGTCGCGGCTTCAAGCGACTCCGCGCCGCGACAGTGCTCCATCAGCTGGCGGTAACCCACCAGGCGCAGCACTGGTGAGTGCGCGTCCAGGTCGCGCGCCAGCAGTGCCCGCACCTCGGCAACGAAGCCCGCACGCAGCATCGCGGCCAGGCGCTGTGCGAGCACTGCATGCAGGCGCGTGCGGTCGGCTGGTTCCAGCATGCAGATATGCCAGCGCGCAAACAGCGGAGCCGGTTGTGACGACCCGCCTGCCCAATGCGCGTCCATCGTGCGGCCGGACACAGCCAGCACTTCCAGCGCACGCTGGATGCGCTGCGCATCGTTGGGGTGGATGCGCGCGGCGGCAACCGGGTCGCGCGCCGCCAGTTCCGCATGCAATGCCGGCCAGCCATCGCGCGCCGCACGTGCATCCAGCTGCGCGCGCAATGACGCATCCGCCGTGGGCAGTTCCGCGATGCCGCCGAACAGCGCGCGGTAGTAAAGCATGGTGCCGCCAACCAGCAGCGGCATGCGTCCGCGCGCAGCGATCTCGTCGATGAGACCAAGACAATCGGCGCGGAATTCGCCGGCCGAATACACCTGTTCGGGTTCGCGGATATCGAGCAGATGATGCGCAACCGCGTGGCGTTCCTCAGTCGTGGGTTTCGCCGTGCCGATGTCCAGGCCGCGGTACACCTGCGCCGAATCCACGCTGATGATCTCCACCGGCAGCGCGGCAGCCAGGCGCATGGCCAGTGCGCTCTTGCCCGAGCCGGTGGGACCGATGATGGCGATGCCTGGCGGCAATGCACCGGCCGATGGTGCCGCGCTCATGGACACGCGCCGCGCATGCTATCTGCCGCGCAGGAACAGGCGATCCAGGTCGGCAAGCGCCACGCGCGCGAAAGTCGGCCGGCCATGGTTGCACTGGCTGGCGCGCTCGGTCTGCTCCATCTGCCGCAACAGCGCATCCATCTCGGGCAATGACAGGCGCCTGCCCCCATGCACTGCCCCACGGCAGGCCAGTGTTGCCAGCAGGTGGTGTTCGGCACCCTCCACATGGTGCACGCCTTCATCGTTTGCCACCGCGAGCGCAGTGGTCCGCACCAGCTCGGCAACATCGCCGCGCGCCAGCAGTGCAGGCACGCTGCGCACGGCGATACGATCCGGCGCCAGGCGCGTCAGTTCGAAGCCGCAGCGCGCCCAGTCATCCTGCTCTTCCAGCAGGCGATCGAGCACCGCCTCGGGGAGCGTCACGCCAATGGGTTCGAGCAGATGCTGTGCATCCGCGCTGCGTCCCGCGTGATCAGCCTTGAGTTTTTCATACAGCACGCGCTCGTGGCCGGCGTGCATGTCCACCAGCACCAGGCCAGCGGCGTCCTGCGCGAGGATGTAGATGCCATGCAGCTGCGCGATGGCCGTGCCCAGGGGTCTGTGATCCGCCGCCAATGGCGCGGCGGACGCCGCGCCGGACAGTACTACCGCACCTGCAGCTTCGCCGCCGGCGTCCCGCACCGCGTCGCGCACCGCCCACGGACTGTGCGCCTCGAAATCGAAGGCGCCATGGTGGGTTCCCGCGGGCAGCGGGCGCGTGTCGACGGCGCTGGACTGCACACCGGGCCGCGTATCGGCCAGACGCCGCTCGATGGCGCGCTGGATGAAGTCATGAATGCCGCGCGATTCACGGAAGCGCAGTTCCTGCTTGGCCGGGTGCGCATTCACGTCGACCTCGCGCGGATCGATGGTGAGGTGCAGCACATAGGCTGGATGCCGGCCGCCATACAGCACGTCGCGATAGCCCACGCGCACCGCATTGATCAGCAGCCGGTCGCGCACCGCGCGGCCATTGACGAACCAGTGCGTGAGATCCGCCTGCGCACGCGAGAATGTGGGTTGGCTGATCCAGCCCGACAGCCGCAGCGGGCCAGCGCTGACGTCGATTTCCATCACGCCCGCGGCGAAGTCCTCGCCCAGCACCTGCGCCAGCCGCTGCCGCTCACCCGCGGCGTCCTGTGCGGGGGCCACGCGCAGCTGCTCGCGCCCGTTGCTGGTGTAGCGCAGCGCGAGGTCCGGCCGCGACAACGCCAGGCGCTCCACCATGCGCAGTACATGGGTGCCCTCGGTGGCCTCGCTGCGCAGGAAGCGCCGCCGCGCCGGCACGTTGAAGAACAGTTCGCGCACCTCGACCAGCGTGCCCCCGGCCAGTGCCGCCGGACGCACCGTGCCCACCACCCCGTCCTGCGCCGCGATTTCCGCCGCCGGCGCGCCGTGCGCGCGCGATGCCAGCCGCAGGCGCGCCACTGCCGCGATCGACGGCAATGCCTCGCCGCGGAACCCCAGCGATTCCACCGCGGCGAGGTCATCCAGGCTGGCGATCTTGCTGGTGGCGTGGCGCGTCAACGCCAGCGGCAATTCATCGGCCGCGATGCCACGGCCGTCATCGCACACGCGGATCAGCCCGGCCCCGCCCTGTTCGATGTCGATGTCGATGCGCGTTGCGCCGGCGTCCAGCGCATTCTCCACCAGCTCCTTGATGACGGAGGCCGGCCGCTCCACCACCTCGCCGGCGGCGATCTGGTCGATGAGATGCGAGGGAAGGATGCGGATGGCCATGGGCCAGCGCATCTTAAACTGCTAAGGCCCGCTGCGGTCCGCGACCATTTTGGCGCCGGCGTTGCGCGCGGCGCGCTGCTGCGCATACAGCGTGCCGTCCGGCGGGTTCTGCCGGAAATAGTCGCGCACGCCATTGAAGATGGCCTGGGCGATCTGTGCCTGGTGCTGCGGCGAGCGCAACTTGCGCTCCTCTTCGGGGTTGGAGATGTAGGCAGTTTCCACCAGCATCGAGGGGATTTCGCGCGAGCGCAGCACCATGAACCTGGCCTGCTGCACCTGGGACTTGCGGATGGTGCTGACACCATCGAGCTTGCCGAGCACCAACTCGGCCGCCTCGAGGCTGCGGGCCATGCTCGCGGTCTGCGACACGTCCATCAGCACCGAGGCGAGCGCGTCGTCAACGTTCGCCAATGGCACGCCACCCTTCAGGTCTGCCGCGTTCTGGTCGTCGGCCAGCCACGCCGCCAGTTCGCTCGACGCGCCGCGCTCACTGAGCACGTACACCGAGGAACCACTGACCCGGCGGTCCTTGATGGCATCGGCGTGCACGGAGATGAAGATGTCGGCACCGGCCCGGCGTGCGAGATTGCCGCGCTCGCGCAGCTCGATGAATGTGTCGGAATCGCGGATCAGCACGGCCTTCATGCCGGGCTCGGCATCGATGCGTTGGGCCAACGCACGCGCGATGGCCAGCACCACGTCCTTCTCGCGGGTGTTCGCGCCGCTGGCACCGGGGTCCTTGCCGCCATGCCCGGCGTCGACGGCCACCACAATGTCGCGTCCGCTATTGGCCGGCGCATGCGCGGGACGAACCTGTGCCGGTGCGGCTGGCGCAACTGGCGCGCCTTTGGCCAGCGCCGCCTTGCCCAGTTCAATGGTGAGCTGCGTGCCGCTGACCGCCACCTGTGGATCAAGCTGGCGATCCAGTTCCATCACCAGCCGCAGGGTGGTGCCATCCGGGCGCAGGCTGCTGCGCAGCTTGCTGACCGGGCCGACGCCCTGCGGCAGGCGCAGGCCCCTGGCCTGCGTGGTGGACTTCAGGTCGATGACGATGCGATGCGGGGACTGCAGCGTGAACACATTCGGATTCGGCACCGCATCCAGCTGCAGCCGCAGGCGCGCGTTGTCCGCGGTCCGCGCTTCCAGGGCGACCGTCTGCAGCTTGTTGCCGGCCAGTACTGCCGGGGCCACCAGCAGCAAGCCGATGGCAAGCAATGTGGACTGGAGCCGCGCAATCATGGCCGGTACTGTAAGTGGCGATATGTCAATTTTCAATGAAAATATGGAGATAGATCGCTTTCATTACCTGGCAGATGCATTGACCCCCGCAACCCACTGCAAGCCAAGGGGCGAGCGCGGCACGAGCCGGATGCTCCGGCCGGTACCGGCCAGGTCCAGATATACCTCGGCATCTGCGGGGGGCAAGCCTTCGCCCATGGCAAGTCCGGGCCATTCAATCAGCCACAGCCGGCTGCCCGGCAGGTAGTCGGCCAGCCCCAGCGCGACCAGCTCCCCGGGATCACGCAGGCGGTACAGATCCAGGTGCACTACGCGCCCGGCCGGTGGTGAGTATTCCGCCACCAGGCCGTAGGTGGGGCTGCGCACCGCACCGCTCTGCCCCATTGCATGCAGCATCCCGCGAGCCAGGGTGGTCTTGCCCGCGCCGAGCTCGCCATGCAGATAGACCACCAGCGGCGTCTGCGCCTCAGGCAGCGCGCCGGCAAGACGCGCGGCGTGAAGCAGCGTGCTCGCCTCGTCGGGCAGGAATTCGCTCATGGCAATTGCGCCAGCACCGCGCGCAGTTCCTGCGCGACTTCCAGCGCCAGCACACCACGCACGCCCAGGCGCGCGCAGCGATCTCCGGCGACGGCATGCGCATACACCGCCGCACCGGTTGCCTCCAGGACGTGAGTGGTCTGGGCCAGCAACCCCGCGATGGCACCGGTGAGCACATCGCCCATGCCAGGTACGGCCATGCCTGGATTGCCGCGATCGCACAGCCGCGGCACCTCTGCCAGATGTCCCACCAGGCTGGTCGCGCCCTTCAGCACCACCGTGCCACCGCGCCGCTGGCATAGCGCGGCAAGCGCGGCGAGGCGGTCCGCCTGCACTTCGGTGATGCTGCAGCCGAGCAGGCGCGCGGCCTCGCCCGGATGCGGAGTGAGCACCCAGTCTTCCACGCGCGCGGGGCCGTGACCGGCTGCAATGAGATTGAGCGCATCCGCATCGACTACCAGCCGCTGCTGCGGCCGGCGTGCGGCGCACACCGCCGCGAGCACGCTCCTGGCCCAGCCATCGCGGCCCAGCCCCGGGCCCAATGCGATCACATCGGCCACGGCCACCGCCGCCTGCACATCAGCCGCATCGCGCAGTGCATGGAACATCAGTTCGGGACGCGCGCCGACCACTGCGGGCAGGTGTTCGGGGAGGCTGGCCACGCTGACCAGTCCCGCGCCAACGCGCAGTGCCGCTTCGGCAGCAAGCCGCGTGGCACCGGGCATGCCCGCGCCACCGCCCACCACCAGCACGCGGCCGAACTGCGACTTGTGGCTTTGCCGCGGCCGCTGTGGCAGCACGCGGGCCAGGTCCTCATGGCTGAGTCTTCGCAATGCCGGTGGCCCGGAAGCAGCCGCCTCGACGCGCAACCCGTCGAACAGGATCTCGCCGGCATGCTCGGGCCCTTCACCGACGAACAGGCCCTGCTTGAGTCCCAGGAAGCTCATCGTCGCGGTGGCACGCACCGCCGGCAATGCCCGGCCCTGGTCCGGATCCAGGCCGGAAGGCAGGTCCAGCGAGAACACCGGCCGCTGGCAGGCATTGATGGCGGTGACGACCTGCTGCCACTCCGCGCGCAGCGGCGCGCGTACGCCGATGCCGAGCAATGCATCCACCACCACATCGGCGCGTGCCAGCTCTGCAGGCGCGAACGCATGCAGCTGCACGCCGCCTGCGAGCAGATCCTCGTACGCCTGTCTGGCTTCGCCACGCAGCGCGCCGACTTCCGCCACCAGCAACACCAGCACCGACAGGCCGGCCTGACGTGCCAGTCGCGCCAGCACCAGCCCATCGCCACCATTGTTGCCGGGACCGGCCACCACCACGATGGTGCGCGCCAGCGGCCAGCGCTGGCGCAATGCGCCGAACGCAGCTGCGCCGGCCCGTTGCATGAGCGTGTAGCCGGGCGTGCCGCCGGCCACGGCCGCGGCTTCCATCTGCCGGACCTGCGTAGCGCTGTAGATCTCTTCGGGAAGGAGCATTGCGCCGCTCAGTATACTGACCGCGCATGAACGCTCCCCTGACGCGCGAGGACCTGCTGGAGATGGCGCGCGCGGCGGGTTTCGCCGACGTCGGCGTCGCGGGTGTGGATCTGGCCGAAGACGAGCGGTACCTCGACAACTGGCTGGCCGCAGGCAGGCACGGCGAAATGGGCTACATGGCCCGCCACGGCACGCGTCGCAGCCGCCCGCAGGAACTGCTTCCCGGCACCCTGAGAGTGATCAGTGCACGCATGGACTACTGGCCCGAAGATGCCGCCGATGCCGCGACCGTGCTCGGTGATCCACAGCTCGGCTATGTCTCGCGCTACGCGCTGGGCCGCGACTACCACAAGGTGCTGCGCGCGGCACTGGCGCGGCTGGCCGATGCGATCGCCGCGCGCTGCACGCACCAGTACCGGGTGTTCGTGGATTCCGCCCCGGTGCTGGAGAAGGCACTGGCACGCAACGCCGGGCTGGGCTGGATCGGCAAGCACACCAATCTGATCGTGCGGGACGCGGGCTCGTATTTCTTCCTCGGCGAGATCTACACCGACCTGCCGCTGCCGGTGGATGAGCCGGCCAGCGCACACTGCGGCAGCTGCACCGCCTGCATGCCCGCCTGCCCCACGGGCGCGATCATCGGGCCGCAGCAGCTGGACGCGCGCCGCTGCATTTCCTATCTCACCATCGAGCTGCGTGGCTCCATTCCCGAGGAACTGCGGCCCGCCATCGGCAATCGCATCTACGGCTGCGACGACTGCCAGCTGGTATGCCCATGGAACAAGTTCGCTGGCGCCGCGGCGCACCCGGATTTCCGGGTGCGCCATGGGCTCGACGCACCGCGGCTCACCGAACTGGCCGAATGGACGCGCGCGCAGTTCGAGCAGCGCTTCGAGGGCAGCGCCGTGCGACGCATCGGCTACGAAGCCTTCATCCGCAACGTGATGGTGGCATTGGGCAATGGACCGGCGACGCCAGCCGCACTGGAAGAGGTCGATGTACGCACCAGGGATGCGTCGGAGCTGATCGCCGAGCATGCGCGCTGGGCACTGGCGCGCCTGGAAAGCGCTGGCGCATAGCAATGCGCGGCTGCGCCGCGGCCCCGCGTATCAGAAAGCCAGTACGGTCGACGCTTCCACGCCATGCAGGCGTCGCTGCGCATGCTCCACCGCCATGCCCAGCATGGCCGGGGAAATGTAGCCGCGATGCACACGGTCGATGGCCGACATGTAGAAGCGTCCGAAACGGTTCCGGTACTGCACGCGCGTGCCCAGCGTGATGTGCGCATCGTCGCCGACGAAGCGCACGCCGACGCAGGAACGGAAGCGCAGGTGGCGGTCATCCGCGCCGAGCAGCACTTCGGCGCGCTGCCCGAGCGGATCCACCAGCTGGTCCAGCACCGGGAACCTGCCGCAGAACAACCTGCCGCCGTCGCTGGACAGCAGCGAGGAAGCCGGGCACCCCAGCGGCGAGGTGCGCAGTCGCAGTGGCAGCACCAGCAGGTTGCGCAGGCGCATCAGCCAGGACACGCCAGTCGGCCGGTTGTGCAGGAAACCTTCCAGCACATCCGCCAGCAGCGAGGTCGCGAGGTTGCCGCTGCGGCGGTAGTCGTGCAGCACCAGCAGGAAGGTGTCCTCGTGTTCGAAGCGTTCCGTCAGCTGGCGCGCCAGCAGCGAATCCGCCGGAGCGTTCGGCAACTCGCTCACCACATGGCCGCGCCGGCCGACGAACCCGGCCACGTGGCATCGGCACGCCGCCGTCACACCGCGCAGCCTGCCCGCCACGCGCCGGACCACCGTGCACATCTTCCCGAGCAGGCTGTCCGGCCGCTCACCCAGCGACAGCGACAATGTGGGCACCTCGGCGTGACGCAGCGGCTGTGCCTGCAGGTACTGCGCAACCGACGGCGGCAGCAGCTCAGTGAGGTCGTGGATGCTCGCCCTGCCCTCATCCACCTGCCTGCGCAACGCGGCATCGTGGATGCCGTCGAGTTCATTGGTATGGCAGGACAACGCGAACAGCGTCGGATGCGAGGAGGCGGCACGCAGCGGCGCGAACTGGTGCCAGGTGCCGCCACCGAAGCGCACGGTGAACAGGCAGTCGGGCGGGATATCCACGTAATGCAGTGCATCGACGAAGGCGCGCGGCTGCAGGTGCAGTTGCGCATCCGCGACCGTCGAGAAACGCAGCTGCGCGCCACCACTGCCCGCCACCGCCGTGAACACCCGGTGCCCGGCGTGGCGATGGAAGGGATGCCCCTGCGGCCCCACCGCGAAGGAATGCAGCGCAGTGGTTTCGCCGCCGGGGATATTGGTTGCGGCCAGCGTCGCCGCGGGTTCATCCAGCGCGTCGGCGAAACTGCCATGCCCGCGCTGGCGTGCCTCGGCCTGCCTGCACAGGCGGTCGCCGGCACCATGGCCCAGCTGCGCGACCAGCGTGACCTCCACCGGCAGCCCACCACTGCGGGACTGGATGCGGGCCGTGGGAAAACCGGCAGTGCTGCGGGCGGCGGCAAGCATGGGTCAACTCCTGGCCGGCTTCTGCCTTGCGAGCCGGCGTGATTCGCGCTTCAGTGGACCGGCCTTCGGGCACAGCTCGAAGGCAAAACCGGTCAGCGTATTGACGAGGTTCTCGCTGTTGAGGCGGTACATGACGTACTGGCCGCGCCGCTCGCTGAATACCAGTCCCGCGGCTTCCAGCAATGAAAGGTGGCGCGAAATGGCCGGGGCTGTCATGGAGAAACGTTCGGCGATCTGCCCCGCCGTCAGCTCGCCGGCCGACAGGTAGGCGAGGATCTGGCGCCGCGCGGAGGAAGACAGGGCTTCGAAGATGCGATCCACCGTCATGGCTGATTTCACTAATTAACGAAATTGTTAATTATTTAATCCCTGACGGGGAGGCGAAGTCAAGCCACGCGTGAACCGGCAGGATTCAACGCAGCGCCAGGCGCAGGTTGTCGATGAGGCGCGCGCGGCCCAGCCGGGCCGCTACCAGGATCACCAGCTCGCGGGTATCCGGCTCGGGCGCCAGCAGCGTCCCGGCATCGCGCACTTCGAAATAGTCCGGCTGCATGCCTGCCGCGCGCAGCTCTGCAGCGGCCCAGGCACCGATCGCCGCGAAGTCACGCTCGCCGGCGTGGATGCGTTCCGCCGCCGCACGCAGCGTGGCGTGGATGCGCGGCGCCCGCGCGCGCTCGGCATCGGACAGGTAACGGTTGCGCGAACTCATCGCGAGGCCATCCGGCGAGCGCACGGTGGGCGCGCCGACTATTTCCACGGGAATGTCCAGGTCCAGCACCATGCGCCGGATGATGGCCAGCTGCTGGTAGTCCTTCTCGCCGAACACCGCGACCTCGGGCTGCACGATGCCGAACAGTTTGGCCACGATGGTGGCGACGCCATCGAAATGCCCCGGGCGGTGCGCGCCTTCCAGGATCTCCGACAGCGGCTTCACGCTCACCAGCGTGGCGCTGGATTTGCCCTGCGGGTAGATCTCCGCCACGGCCGGCAGGAACAGGAGGTCGCAGCTTTCATCCTCCAGCAGGCGTGAGTCATCGTCGGGCGTGCGCGGATAACGCTCGAAATCCTCGCCCGGACCGAACTGCAGCGGATTCACGAACACGCTGGCGATCACGCGGTCGGCGCGGAAGCGCGCCGCAGCCAGGAGGCTCATGTGTCCCGCATGCAGCGAACCCATGGTTGGCACGAAGCCCACGGTGAGGTCGTCCTCGCGCCATTCGCGCACTTGCCGGCGGAGCTCGTCGATGCGTTCCAGCGTCAGCATCAGGAGAAGCAGAACTCCGAGGAGGGATACTCGCGCGACTTCACGGCCGCGACGTAGGCCTGCAATGCCGCCAGCGGTGAATCCAGGCCCTTCTGGAAATTGCGCACGAACCTGGGCTTGCGGCCGGAGGTGATGTCCAGCACGTCGTAGATCACCTGGATCTGGCCACTTACATGCGGCCCGGCACCGATGCCGATCACCGGCACCTGCAGCGCCTTCGTCACCGCATCGCCGACTTCATTGGGCACGCACTCCACCAGCACGATGTCAGCGCCGGCGGCCTCCAGGTCCTTCGCGGCCTGCACGATGCGCGCCGCCGCTTCCTGCTCCCTGCCCTGCACGCGGAAGCCACCGGTCTTGTGCACCGACTGCGGCCGCAGGCCCAGGTGTGCGCACACCGGGATGTCGTGCGCGGTGAGGAATTCCACGATGCGCAGCTGTTCGGCACCGCTTTCCAGCTTCACCATGCGCGCCCCGCCCTCCTGCATCAGCCGCACCGAGTTGGCCAGCGCCTGCTCGGGCGAGGAGTAGCTCATGAACGGCAGGTCTGCCATCAGGAAGGGCCGGTGGTTGCCACGGGCCACGGCCTGGGTGTGGTAGACCATCTGATCCATCGTCACCGGTACGGTGGTGTCGTGGCCCTGGATCACCATGCCCAGCGAATCGCCCACCAGCACGATGTCCGCACCCGCCTCGTCCACCAGCACGGCGTAGCTGGCGTCGTAGCAGGTGAGTGCGGCAATGGGCACGCCATCGCTGCGCAGCTTCGCCAGCGTGGTCAGCGTTGCCGGCGGGCGGGCGGAATCGCGCAGCTGCAGCTGGGTGTACATGCGTTGCCTTTACAGCGCCTTGTTGCGCAATGGATTGTAGTAGAGCCGGCCTCGCACCGTGCGGGCGATCTGTCCCAGCAGTTCCTCATAGTCCGCGTCGTTGTTGACCGGATCGATGGCCGCCGCATTCACGATGAGCAATGGGCCGGCCTCGTAAGCGAGGAAGAAACGCGCATAGGCTTCGTTCAGCCGCGTGAGATAGGCGCGGTCGATCAGGCCTTCGTGGGCGATGCCACGGCGTGCGATGCGGTCCAGCAGCACGTCCACCGGCGCCTGCAGGTACACCACGAGATCGGGCTTGGGCGCATCGATGGCGAGTCGCTCGTGGACCTGGCGGTACAGGCCGTATTCCTCGTCGTCGAGGATCATGCGCGCGAACAGGTCGTCCTTGGCCAGCAGGTAATCGGCCACGCGCACGCTGCCGAACATGTCGCCTTGTGCCAGCTGCCCCTGCTGCTGCGCGCGCTGGAACAGGAAGAACAGCTGCGCCGGCAACGCGCCCGAGCGCGGATTGCGGTAGAAGCGTTCCAGGAAGGGGTTTTCTTCGGCCTGCTCCAGCACCAGCTGTGCGTTCAGCGTGGCGGCGAGCCGCCGTGCGAGGCTGGTCTTGCCCACGCCGATGGGCCCTTCGATGGCGATGTAGCGATGCGGCACGGCGGTCATGCGGCGATGACCTCGGCAATGCCGTCCTCCGGCAAGGCGGCCAGCAGTGTTGCCACACGTCCCCTGCCGGGCACATCGAGCGTCGGTGCGATATCCGCCAGCGGCGCCAGCACGAAGCCACGCTCGGCGATACCGGGATGCGGCACGGTGAGTTCGGTCGTGGCGATGCGCTCGGCGCCGTATACCAGCAGATCGAGGTCCAGCGTGCGCGGTCCCCAGCGCCCGGTGCGCACGCGGCCCGCGGCGGCTTCGATACCGCGGATTTCCTGCAGCAATTGCGCCGCGGACAGCTGCGTCAGCAGCCCGGCCACCGCATTGATGAAATCGCCCTGCTGCACCGGCCCGAAGGGACGGGTGCGGTACAGCCGCGAGCGCGCGATGAGCCGGGTGCGCGGCATTGCGCCGAGCGCCTCGAAGGCCGCCAGTACACGCGCGCGCGAATCCCCGAGGTTGCTGCCGACGCCGATATAGGCCGGCACCCATAGCTCCATTTCAGGATTCCGGGCGGCGGCGCGGACGGCGGCGCCGGCGGCGGGGCCTCGTGCCCTCGCCCTCGGTGTTGCCATCACCACCGCCCCGGCCGCCGCGCGCGGCCTCCAGCGCCAGCGCCATCTCCTGGCGCTGCGCCGGCGACGCGGACTGCAATGCGGCCCACCAGTCCACCAGTTCCTGCTGCGCCATTCCCACCTGGGCGCGCAGCAGCAGCAGGTCGTAGGCGGCGCGGAAACGCGGCTGCTCGATCAGGCGCAGCACGCGGCGGCTGCGCGGACGTTCCAGCTGTGGCTGCAGCGCGAACATGTCACGCACGCCCAGCGAGAAACGCTTGGGGATGGTCACGCGTTTCGCGGCCTCGCGCACCGCGGCGTCGCAGGCGTCCAGAATGGTGCCCACATCACCCCATTGCTCCGGCGGCTGCTGTTCGATGTATGCCGCGATGGGCCCGTACAGCAGCAAGGTGAACAGGAAAGTCGGCGTCACCGACTTGCCGGCCTGCACGCGCGCATCGGTGTTGGCGAGGCCGGCGACCAGCAGCTGCTCCACCGCGCTGCCCGGATGCTTTGCCAGAAAGCGCTCCACGCCGGGATACAGCACGCCGAGCAGGCCGCGCCGCCGCAGCACTTCCAGGGACTTCACGCCATGACCGGTGAGGAACAGCTTCAACGTCTCGTCGAACAGGCGTGCCGCCGGCACGTCGGTGAGCAGTTCGCCCAGGTCCGACAACGCCTGTTCCGTTTCCGTATCCAGCGTGAAGCCCAGCTTGGCCTCGAAGCGCGCGGCGCGCAGCATGCGTACCGGATCCTCGCGATAGCGCTGCGCCGGGTCGCCGATCAGCCGCAGGCGCCGCGCCTGCACGTCCGCCACCGCGCCGACGTAATCCCACAGCGAGAAGTCATCGATGTTGTAGTACAGCGCGTTGCAGGTGAAATCGCGCCGCCACACATCCTCTTCGATGTTGCCGTAGGTGTTGTCGCGCAGGATGCGGCCCTGGTCGTCGAGCACGCGGTCGCCGTCGTCGCCCTCGGCATCCGCGTCACGCTCGCGCGCCTGGTCGGATTCGGCCTCGGCCTCGGGGTCGTCCTCGCTGGCGCCGACTTCCAGCAGGATGTCCGGGTCGTCAGCCTCATCGGTACCCGGCAGTGCAGCACTGGCCGCGCGGAAGGTCGCCACCTCGATGATGTCGTGGCCGAAGAACACATGCGCCAGGCGGAAGCGTCGGCCGATCAGCCGGCAATTGCGGAACAGGCGTTTGACCTCTTCAGGCCGCGCGCTGGTGGCGACATCGAAGTCCTTGGGCTCGATGCCCAGCATCAGGTCGCGCAGGCAGCCACCCACGAGGAAGGCCTGGTGCCCGCCTTCGCGCAGCTTGTACAGCACCCGCAGGGCGTTCTGCGAGATATGGCGCCGGGAAATGGGATGTTCTGCGCGCGGGATGATGCGCAGCGCGCCCGGCGGTGTGGAAGCGGATGCGGCGGCGGCGTCAGGATCTGGATTCAATGCAGGTTTTCCGGCGGAATTAAGGACTTGAGGAAGGTTCGAGGCCGCCTATAATACCGCGCCTCGCGCACCGGCTTGCCGGCAATGCGGTTCGCGGGCGATACAGGCACGCTCCCTTCGTCTAGAGGCCCAGGACATAGCCCTCTCAAGGCTAGTACACCGGTTCGAATCCGGTAGGGAGCGCCAATCCCCGGGCGACTGCATGGATGCTCCACTGTCGATCACCGTCGCCATCTGCACCCACAACCGGGCCACGTACCTGGCGCTGGCTTTGGCCAGCCTGCAGCAGCAAAGCCTGCCCGCGGGGCAGTTCGAAATCCTCGTGGTGGACAACTGCTCCACCGACGACACGCGGCGCGTGGTCGAAGGGTTCTGCCAGGCACTGCCCAACCTCCGCTACCTGCACGACAGCCGGCTCGGGTTGTCAAATGCCCGCAACACTGCGCTGGGCGCAGCCCGTGGCCGCTACATCGCCTATCTGGACGATGACGCCGTCGCCGCGCCGCAGTGGCTGCAGGCACTGCTGACTGCGTTCAGTTCCGGCAGCCCGCGTGTTGCCTGCGTCGGCGGCAGGATCGATCCCATCTGGGAGATTCCGCGGCCGGAGTGGCTACCGGACGAGCTGCTGGGCTACCTGACGGTGGTCGACTGGGGCAGCAGCGGACCGGCACTGACCGCGCAGCGTCGCTACGTGGCAGGCGCGAACATGGCCTTCGAAGTCGCGGCGCTGCACGATGCCGGCGGCTTCGATCCCGCACTGGGGCGCACGGGCGGCAACCTGGTCTCGCAGGAGGAAATCCTGGTGCAACGGCGCCTGGCCGCGCGGGGATTGACGGTGTTCTACGAGCACGGCGCAGTGGTGCGGCATCACCTGCCGGCGAGCCGTCTCACGCAGCAGTGGCTGTGCGCCCGCGTGTTTGCCGATGGATATTCGGATGCGGTACTGAAAAGGCGCACGGCAGATCTCTCCCTGCCCCGCCGGTTGGGCCGGTCGGTTCGCAGTCTCGGGCGCATCGCATTCAATGCCCGCCTGCTGGGCGGGTTGCTGCGCAAACCGGAGTCAGCCGCGCGACTGCTGTCACGCTGTGAGGCGCTGCGACTGCTGGGGCGCGCGAAGGGATACGCCTTCCACAAGTGAAATCAGTGCTGTAGCCGCGCGGGTTCACCTGTTCTGCATGCAGGCTCAGCCTTTCCCGTAGATACGCGCGGCAGCGGCGAACTGCGAGCCGCAACACGCCGTGGGTGGCGCGCGCCGGGCATGCTGCCCACATCGGCAACGCGTGAGCGTCGCAGGGGTCTCCATGAGCGCAGCACCACAAACGCACGACGAACTGCTGGGCCGGCTTGGCCTGGACCAGCCGACACCGCTTGCCATCCGCCGCGAAGCCGCGCGCGAACTGTGCGCCGAGATCATCCGCAATCTCGACAACACCAGCCGCGCGCATGAATTCTCCGAGCGCGCCGCATTCATCCTTTATGGCGATGCCAGCGAGGCCGTGGCGGCCAGTCCGCGCCGTACCGCGCACCGGCTCTGCGAGTTCATCGCCGCCTAGCCTTGCGCCTCGCGCCGGCGCGTATCGCGCAGCATCGGCCGCGTTTCGATCTCGGTGAGCAGGCCGCCCACGCCCATCGCCATGATGTCCTCGCGCGCCACGCATTCTCCCGCGGCATAACGGCGCAGCACGAAGTCGAAACCATTGAGCTTGGGCGAGCGCGCGCAGGTGGGGATGCCGATCAGCGGGCAGCTCGCCGGCCCATCGGGCAACTCGCCGAGCACCAGCAGGTTGCCGGGATCCACCGGCATGCCCGCATGCAGCACGCGGCCACCGGCGGCCAGCACGGCGGCGGGCACGATGTCGCCACGATCCACCGTCGCGGCCACGCCGGAAACCAGCAGCAGCTGCGGCCGATCCGGCGCCGCAAGCAGCGCGCGCAGCGCGGCGGTTACGGCTGCCTCGTCATGCGGCACCACCTGTTCGGCCACCAGCAAACCACCCAGCGGACCCAACCGCCCGAGCACCGCGCCACGCATCTTGGCCAGCACCGACGCCGAGGTATCGACCAGCCGCGTCATCAGCAATGCAGCGCGGATGCCGCGCCACGGCGCCACGCGCAGGGCCACCTGAGCATCCAGCGCGGCCAGCACCGCATCCAGCGCGGCGGCCGGCACGGCATAAGGAATGATCTTCACGGTGGCCAGCATCTGGCCTTCTTCCACCTGTGCATCCGGCAGCAGCGTCGCGATGGTCAGGCCTTCGTGCACGCGGTTGGCGGCATGCACGCGGGCGGCATCCAGGCGCAGCAGGCCAGCCTGGCGCGCATGCAGGTTCACGCGGCCGGTGGTGGCGGCGCCGATATCCACTTCCGCGCCGGCCAGCGCCGCGGCGATGCGCGCCGCGGCCACATTCTCGGGTACATCGCTGGCCTCCAGCTGCGCGACGGCAACACTCACGACGCCAGCCGCTGCCAGCCGCTCGATCTGCTCCGCGCCCAGCACCACGCCCTTCTTCAATGCGCCGCCGGGCAGCTTCACGCTGTGCGCCAGCACTGCGCCCTGCGCCTGCGCAACTGCCAGCGTGCCGAACTTCAAGCCTTCGCTCCACGCAGCCGCAGCGTGATCTCGGCCAGCACCGAGATCGCGATCTCGGCCGGCGTGCGCGCACCGATGTCGAGCCCGGCCGGCCCGTGGATACGCGCGCGATCCGCCTCGCCGATGCCGGCCTCGGCCAGCCGCTGCAGGCGCTTCGCGTGGGTGCGCGTAGAACCCAGCGCGCCCACGTAGAACGCCGGCGTCGGCAGCACTGCGAGCAGTGCCGGGTCATCCACCTTGGGGTCGTGCGTCAGCAGCACCACGGCCGTGCGCGCATCGGGCTTGAGCGCGGCGAATGCCTGCTGCGGCCAATGGTCGAGCAGCTCGACGCCGGCAAAGCGCTCGGGACGCAGGAAAGCGCTGCGCGGATCGATCACCGTGACGGCATACCCTGCGGCGCGCGCCATGATGCACAGCGCCTCGCTGATATGCACCGCGCCCACCACGATCAGCCGCAGCGGCGGATTGTGCGGCGTGACCAGCACCTCGCCGCCCCGATGCGTCACCACCTGCGCGCGATCGCTGGCCAGCGCCGCATGCCCCGCAGTGGCGAGCTCCGGCTCGGTGAGCGCCAGCAATTCCAGCCCGGCCGCATCCAGCAGCCGCTGCAATCCGCCATCGAGTGGGGTGTACAGCACGACCGCGCGTGCCTCCCGGCGCGCCGCGAGCAGCGCATGGACCAGCCCCTGCCGCATCGGCTACTCCAGCGCCTCGACGTACACGCGGATGCGGCCACCGCAGGCAAGGCCGACGCTGAATGCCAGCTCGTCGCTGACGCCGAACTCGAGCAGCCGCGGCGCGCCATCGCGCATCACCTCGGCGGCGGCTTCGATGACCGCAACCTCCACGCATCCGCCGGATACGGAACCGGCGAACTGCCCCGCCTCATTGCAGACCAGCAGGCTGCCGGAAGGACGCGGCGCGGAACCCCAGGTGGAAACCACCGTGGCGATGGCCACGCGCTGTCCGCCGTCGCGCCAGGCCAGCGCCTGCGCGAGTTCATCTCCTCCATCAGAGAGAGCGGCCATGGCGGCGGATTGTAGGATACTGCGCGCGCTCGCGTGCGCTCGTTATACCCGCCTGAATATGGAGACTGCGATGATCACCCTGGATGTCAACGGCCAACAACACAGTGCGGATGTCGCCGACGACACGCCGCTGCTCTGGGTACTGCGCGACAGCCTGCATCTGACCGGCACCAAGTTCGGCTGCGGCATGGCCCAGTGCGGTGCCTGCACGGTGCACATCGACGGCACGGCCACGCGCAGCTGCATCACGCCGGTTTCGGCCGCGGCGGGCAGGAAGATCACCACCATCGAGAGCGTCGCCAGTGAAGTGGTGGGCAAGGCCGTGCAGGAAGCCTGGGTGGCGGAGAACGTACCCCAGTGCGGCTACTGCCAGTCCGGCCAGATCATGAGCGCCACCGCGTTGCTGGCGAAGAACAAGGCGCCCAGCGACGCGGACATCGATGCCGCGATGACGGGCAACATCTGCCGCTGCGGCACCTACGTGCGCATCCGCGCCGCCATCCATCGCGCTGCCGCGGCCCTCGCCTGAGCGCCAGAGGATCATCACCATGAAGCACTTTCAGCAGAACAAGACCGGCTCCACTGGCGGCGTGACCCGCCGCGCGGTCATCCAGGGTGCGGGCCTCACGCTGGCCATTGCCGGCACCGGACCGATGTTCACCGCCTGCTCCACCAGCGAGGCCGGCAATGCCACGCTCGCCCCGAACCAGTTCCTGAAGATCGGCAGCGACAGTCGCGTCGTGTTCGTGTGCCCGCAGACCGAAGTCGGCCAGGGCGTCTTCACCGGCCTTGCCACGCTGCTGGCCGAGGAACTGGATGCGGACTGGAGCCAGGTCTCCATCGAACCCTCCGAAGCCGACGTGAAGCGCTACGGCAACCCGGCTTTCGGCGGCGCGATGCAAGGCACCGGCGGCAGTTTCTCGGTGGCCGCGTTCTGGGAACCCATCCGCAAGACCGGCGCCACCGCGCGCGCCATGTTGGTGGCCGCCGCGGCCGACAAATGGGGCGTGCCGGCCAGCCAGATCACCGTGAGCAAGGGCATCATCAGCCACGCCGGCAAGAAGAAGAACGCGCCCTTCGGCAGCTTCGTCGCCGCCGCGGCGAAACAGAAAGTGCCGGAACAGGTCACGCTGAAGGATCCCAGGGACTTCGTGCTGATCGGCAAGGACATCGGCCGCATCGATGCGCGCGACAAATCCAGCGGCAAGGCCATCTTCACGCAGGACATCCAGCTGCCGGACATGCTGGTGGCGGTGGTGGCGTATCCGCCGCGCTTCGGCGGCAAGGTGAAGAGCTTCGATGCCACCGCGGCGAAAGCCATGCCGAACGTGGTGAACGTGGTGCAGTTCAGGAGCCCGGTGCGCGAAGGCGTGGCGGTGCTGGCGAAGGACACCTGGTCGGCGAAGAAGGCGCGCGATGCGCTGAAGGTGGAATGGGACGAGACCGAAGCCTTCAAGCTGGGCTCGGATGCCATCTTCGCGCAGTACAAGACGCTGGCGCAGAAGCCCGGGGTCGAGGCCCGCAAGGACGGCGACTTCGGCAAGTCCCTGGCCGGCGCGCGGCGCGTCGAGGCCACGTATGAATTCCCGTTCCTCGCGCATGCGTCGATGGAGCCGATGAACTGCGTCATCCAGATCAAGCCCGATGGCGCGGAGATCTGGAATGGCGAGCAGTTCCACACCGGCGACCAGAAGACCGTGGCGGCGGTGCTGGGCATCAAGCCCGAGCAGGTGAAGATCAACATGCTGTACGCCGGCGGCAGCTTTGGCCGCCGCGGCAACGCGTGGGGTGACTTCCTGGTCGACACCGCCGCAATTGCCAGGGCCGATGGCTCTGGCAAGCCGGTGAAGATGATCTGGATGCGCGAGGACGACATGCGCGCCGGTTTCTACCGTCCCATGTACCTGCACAGCATCACCGCGGCACTGAACGGCAAGGGTGAGCTCACGGGCTGGCAACAGCGCATCGTCGGCCAGTCCATCATGGCCGGCACCGGCCTGATGGATCCCAATAATCCGGTGGACAACAGTTCGGTGGAAGGCGTGTCCAACATGCCCTACGAGATCCCGAACCTGCAGGTGGAACTGCACACCACCACATTGGGCGTGCCCATCCAGTGGTGGCGCTCGGTGGGCTCCACGCACACGGCCTATGCCGTCGAGGCTTTCCTGGATGATCTCGCGCGCGCCGCCAACAAGGATCCGGTGGAACTGCGTCGCGGCCTGCTCGCAAAGCACCCGCGGCATCTGGCGGTGCTGAACCTCGCGGCGGAGAAAGCCGGCTGGGGCTCATCCGTACCGAAGGGCACGGCGCGCGGCATCGCCCTGCACGAGAGCTTCGGCACCGTGGTGGCGCAGGTGGTCGAGGTCAGCAAGCGCGACGATGGCTACAAGGTCGAGAAGGTGGTCTGCGCGGTGGACTGCGGCATCGCCGTCAATCCGAACGTGGTGGCCATGCAGATGGAGTCCGGCATCATCTACGGCCTGTCGGCCATTGCCACGGGTGACATCAAGCTGGTGGACGGACGCGTGCAGCAGTCGAACTTCCATGACTACACGGTGCTGCGCATGAACCAGGTGCCGAAGATCGAGGTGCACATCCTGCCCTCGACCAACAAGCCCAGCGGCGTCGGCGAACCCGGCACGCCGGTGATCGGTCCGGCGGTGGCCAGTGCCATTGCAAGGCTGTCGGGCAAGGCACTGCGCAAGCTGCCGTTCAGCAGCGAGGGCGTGAAGATCGTGTAGTGGCGGCTCGAGGCCAGGCGGGGTCGTGCCCGCCTGCCCTGGCTAGCCTTTCCTGTAGAGCAGCCGCTGCACCGGGACCAATGGCTGCAGCCGGCCGCCACCGACACAGTCCGGTTCCCTTGCCATGCCCAGCACCTGTGCCTGCAGCTGGATGAACCCGGAACGCCGTGCGCCCTCGGGCAACACGGGCCGCAAGGTACGGATGAAGAAGCAGCTGGTGCCTGGATCCGGCAGCACCACAGGTTTGCCCACCACGCGTCCGTCCGGGTACTTCAGGGACCCATTCGGCAGCACGCGTGGAATCTCGCCCAGCGTCAATGGCGGCAGCGTCAGTGGAGGAAGACGCTCGCTGGCCGGTGGCGCCGGTTGTTCCGGCTGTTGCGCCGGCAGTGCCGCGGAACAAGCCAGCAGCACCACACAGATTGCATTCTTCACGGGTCACCTCCCTGGCCGACACCTGCGGCCGAGCATACCCCTTCAAGACGCACCCGCCAGCGCAATCCCTGGCGCACGGACCTTAAACTTCATTCATGAGTACCGTACTGGTCACCGGTGGCTCCGGCTTCATCGCCGGCCACTGCATCCTGCAGCTGCTTGCCGCCGGGCATACCGTGCGGGCCACATTGCGCAGTGCCGCGCGGGAAGCGGAAGTGCGCGCCACCTTGAGCGCGGCGGGTGTCGATGTTGCGCAACGGCTGTCTTTCGCGACGGCTGACCTTGCGGCCGATGCGGGCTGGCCCGGGGCCGTCCAGGGTTGCCAGTACGTGTTGCATGTCGCCTCGCCACTGCCGGCGGGTATCCCGAAGCATGATGACGAACTCATCGTGCCGGCGCGCGATGGCACCTTGCGCGTGTTGCGTGCGGCGCGCGACGCGGGCGTGCAGCGCGTGGTGCTCACCTCCTCCTTTGCCGCCGTTGGCTACGGCCATCCGCCGCTGCAGCAACCCTTCGACGAGCAGTGTTGGACCAACCTCGAGGGCCGCCAGCTCACCGCCTATGTGAAATCCAAGACACTGGCCGAGCGCGCGGCGTGGGAGTTCATCGCGCGCGAAGGTGGTGCACTGGAACTGGCAGCGGTGAACCCCGTAGGCGTGTTCGGCCCGGCGATCTCGCGCGACCTGTCCGCATCGCTGGTGATCGTGCAACGCATGTTGAATGGTGGTGTGCCGGCCTGCCCGCGGCTGTACTTCGGGGTCGTGGATGTCCGCGACGTGGCCGACCTGCACCTGCGTGCGATGACCGATCCGGCGGCGCGTGGCGAACGCTTCCTTGCCACTGCCGGTCCCAATGTGTCGGTGCTGGAGATCGCGCAAGTACTGCGCCGGCGGCTTGGAATTGCCGCGCGGCGCGCGCCGCGGCATCAGATCCCGGACTGGCTGGTGAAGCTGCTCGCGGGGTGCGGGCTGCGCTTGGCACAGGCGGCAGCGCCGGAAATTGGCGTGAACAAGAATGCCTCGGGCGCCAAGGCGCGGCATCTGCTGCGCTGGCAGCCGCGTTCGCGTGAAGAAAGCATCGTGGCCGCAGCCGAAAGCTTGTTGCGACTGGGGCTGGTGAGGAAATGACGAGCGGGATGACTGGCGTCCCCACGGGGATTCGAACCCCGGTTACCGCCGTGAAAGGGCGATGTCCTAGGCCTCTAGACGATGGGGACGTACACGAGGGGCCGGCATTCTAATCGGAAGCCGGCCCGCGTTCCTACCGGATTAACGCGCTGGCGGGGCTCCGGCACCCGGCCCTGCCCCGCCCCCGCGCGCGCCCGCCGGACCACCACGGCCACCCTGACCCGGCTGCTGCGGCGGCGCCTTGTATTCCACCGGCGGCTTGCCGGTCTTTGCGACCACCAGCGAATACAGCAGGTCCATGGTTTGCTTCTGCGGACCAGCGGGCGGCTCGCCTCCACGCTGTTCACCCCGGCCCGCCACCATGTCGTAGGCGCGCATGCCGCGGCTGTCGGCGAAATCCACATCCGCGCCCAGCTCGGCCAGTGCCTTGACTGTGTGCAGCCAGCCGCGCTGCGCGGCCGCATGCAACGCGGTCTGGCGAGTGCGGTCCTGGAACTGGTTCACGTCCACACCGGCCTGCACCAGCACGCGCACGCACTCGGCGGCCTGCTCGTCGGTCTTGAAGCGGCCGCGCGTGGGGTTGGAGCCAAAGCCCATGCCGGCGGCGGCCAGCAGCGGCGTCACGCCCTGGTCGTTGGCGAAGTTCAGGTCCGCCTTGTACTTCGCCAGCACCTTCAGCGCCGCGACGTCGCCACCCTTGGCGGCACGCAGCGCCGGCGTGGCGCCAGTGGAGAGCATGCCGTCGCCACCGCGGTCGAAGATGTAGTTGCGGTACGGCGGACGCAGCTTCAGCGGAATGTCCGGATTCGCGCCCCTGGCCAGCAGCATCTCGGCCACCTGCACGCCGGTGGTGAAATCCGCGCTGGGGATGTCCGGCCGCCCGCCCACCGGCAGCGTGTTCATGTCGATGGCCACGTACAGCGGCGACTGGCCGTACAGGTCCCAGCGATCCACGTCGGCGCCCTGCTGGATCAGCAAAGCGGCAAAGTCGAAGTGCAGGTTCATCAGCGCGACCACCAGCGGCGTTGTCTGGTCCGGATCGGCGAGGTCGATGTCGGCACCACCGGCCAGCAGTTCCTTCGCGCAGGCAATGCAGCCCTCGCGGGCGGCATACAGCAGTGGCGTGAAGCCGCCGCGGTTCATGCCCTTGGGGCGCGGCTCGGAGGTGACGCGCCGCGCCCACTCGCGCACCGCGCCGCGCGCATCCACCTTCGCGCCGGACTTGAGCAGCAGCCGGATCATCTCGGGACGGCCTTGCGCAGCAGCCCACATCAGTGCGGTCTGCCCTGCCCAGCCTTCGCGCGCGTTCACGTCGGCACCGGCCTTCAGCAGCATCTTCGCCGCCTCGACCTTGCCGGTGCGCGCCACCACCATCAATGCGGTCTGCCCTTCCGGATTGGGCGATTCCACATCCGCGCCGGCCTTCAGCAGCAAGCCAATCGCCTCGGCACTGCCGGTGGTCGCGGCCTCGGCCAGCGGCGTCGCGCCGAAGTCATTGCGCGCGTTGGGATCGGCCCTGGCTTTCAGCAACGCCTTGATCACGCCGATGTCGGCGAAGTGCGCGGCGTAGTGCAGCGGCGTGGTGCCATCCGGCTGCATGGCCTGCGCATTGGCGCCGGCGGACAGCGCATACAGCGCGGTCTCCGGATCCTGGGATTGCACCGCGCGGAACAGCTGGCTGTTCGGGTCTTCGCGTACCTCGGCCAGTGCCACCACCGGAATGGCCAGCGCCAGCCAGCACAGCTTGCGCAAGGTCTGCATCAGACCTCCGTCAACAGGCCAGTGGCATCGCCGAACTTCTCCTGCGGCACGCCGGCGCGGTCCAGCAGCGTCAGCAGCAGGTTGGCGTGCGGGGTGTCCTGCGGATAGTGCAGGTGCTGGCCGGCCTTGATCTTTCCATAGGCACGGCCGAACACCGCCGAGGGCAGCGGGTCGTTGTTGTGCTTGTCGCTGTTGGACATGTTGCTGCCGAACAGCACGATGGAATGATCCAGCAGCGAGCCATCGCCGTCGCGCGTGGCGGCCAGCCGGTCGAGGAAGCCGTTGAACACCTGCGCGTGGAAGTTCTGCACCTTCACCAGCTTCTCGATCTTGGCCGCGTTTTCCTGGTGGTGCGACAACGGATGGAAGGCGTCGGAGATGCCGAGGTTGGCGTAGGTACGCATGCTCACCTCGCGCGCCATCATGAAGGTGGCCACGCGCGTGAGCCCGGCCTGCCAGGCCAGCGCGATCTGGTCGAACTGCAGCTTCAGGTGCTCCTCGAAGGATGCCGGCACGCCCATGGGCGCATCGGGCAATTCCACGCCACCCATGCCCTCGGTCCTGATCTTCTGGATGCGGCGCTCGATCTCGCGCACCGAATCCAGGTAATCGGCCACGGCCGCGCGGTCGCGGTCGCCCAGGCGCTTCTGCAACGCGGCGGCGTCCACGACGACGGCATCCAGGATGCTGCCGTTCTCTTCGGTGATCGCGTTGCGCTCGGCGGCGGTATCGCCCTGGCCGAACAGGCGGTAGAAGATCTTGCGCGGGTTGTATTCCATCGGCAGCGGCTGCGTGGGCGAGCGGAACGCCACGGTGTGCCCGTAGCTGCAGCCATAGCCGGGGTCGCACACCGCGCCACCCTCGGTGGCCAGTTCCAGCGACGGGAATGCGGTATCGGAGCCCAGCGCCTTCGCCGCGATCTGGTCCGCCGTGGTGCCGGCATGCGGATCATGCGTGCGCGTGGGCTTCACGCAGCCCAGCCAGGTGCCGGCGATGATGGCGTGCGGGGTGTTGCTCTCGCCGCCCTTGTTGCGCAGGCCGCTGACGATGGTCGTCGCGGCGCGATGCTTCTTCGTGGGCTCGAGGATCTTCGAGTACTCGAAGTCCGTGCCGGTCTTCGCCGGCACCCAGTGCTGCTGCACGGCGCCGTGCGGGAAGTACACGAAGCCCATGCGCACCTTGGGCGCGGCGGCTGTGGCGGCCAGCGCGGTGGCGGCGGGGATCATCGCATCCAGCAGCGGCAGCGCGATGCTGGCACCCGCGCCGCGCAGCACCGTGCGCCGGTCAATGAATTTCCTGGTGATGAACATGGTGATGTCCTTACTGGATGACCGCCGCCTGGCGGGTTTCTGGCAGTTTCCCGGCCGGAATCTGTTTCATGCGGAACGGCGCGCTCTTCACGATGGCGGTGAGCACCGAAGCGAAGCGGTAATCCTCCGCCGCGGCCTGCTTCACGATGGCGCGGATGGTGGGCATGTCCTGCCACTCCATCGGCCGGCCGGTGCCGTAGATCATCAGCTTGGTGACCAGCGTCTGCACGAACTGGTCGGGGTTCTTCATCAGCGCCTTGCGCAGGTCCACCGGGCCATTCACGGGGCTGCCGTCGGGCAACACACCGGTGGGATCGATGCGGGTCTCGGCGATGCGGTCCTTGTCGCGCCAGTGGCCCACGCCGTCGAAGTTCTCCAGCGCGAGGCCCAGCGGATCGAGCACGCCGTGGCAGGAGAAGCAGCTCTTGCTGGTGCGGTGGACCGCCATCTGCTCGCGCATCGACAGCACCCTCGCGCCCGGCGCCGGATCCTTCAGCGCCTCCACGTTCGGCGGCGGCGGAGTCGGCGGTGTGCCGGTGATGTTGTCCAGGATCCATGCGCCGCGCAGCACCGGTGCGGTGCGGTTCGGGTACGAGGACACCATCAGCACGCCCGCCTTGCCCAAGAGGCCGAAGCGGTATTCATCCTTCAGCTGCACGCGGCGGAAACCCGAGCCCTTCACGTCGCGGATGCCGTAGTGCACGGCCAGGCGCTCGTTGAGGAAGGTGTAGTTGCCCTGCATCAGGTCCAGCACGCTCTGGTCGCCGCGAAACACGGCGTCGACGAACTGGCGGATCTCCTCGCGGAAATCCTCGCGCAGATCACCCTCCAGGTCGCGATGGTTGGCGGCGTACGGGAACACCAGCGGATCCGGCTCGATGTCGGCGAGCTTGCCGAGGCCGAGCCACTGGAACGCGAAGTCGTTGGCCAGCGAGCGGGCGCGTGGGTCGGCCAGCATGCGCCGCACCTGCTTCTCCAGCATGGCGTCCTCGTGCAGGCGGCCGGCAGTGGCCACTTCCAGCAGCTCATCGTCCGGCAGGCTGCTCCACAGGAAGAACGACAGCCGCGAGGCCAGCTGCAGGTCGGTGAGCGTGAACACATCGCCGGGCTTGTCCTTGCCGGGGGGTGGCTCTTCGGCGCGATACAGGAAGTCCGGGCTCGCCAGGATGCGGGTGATGAGGCCGCGCACGCCCTCATCGAAGCTCTTGCCGTTGCGACCGGTGGTGTAGGCCTGCATCAGCTTGTCCAGCTCGCCATCCTGCAGCGGCCGGCGAAAGGCGCGGCGCGCGATGTCGGCGCCGATCCTGCGCGCGCAGGGCGTCTCTTCGGCTGCCTCTTTCGGGTAGCAGCTGAAGATGCGCTGGCGACTGGGCGTATCGCTGACGCCGTCGGTCTTGAACGGCCCGCGCACTTCGAAGTTCGTCACCTTCAGCACGCGGTCCTCGCCGCCGCCGGGAATCAGCAGCGCCAGTCGCGAATCCGACTCGGCGAAGCTGCGCGCGCGGAAGGTGACCACCACACGACGCTGCCCGGCCTTCGCATGAAACCGGATGTTCTTCAGTCGCGCGTTGATGGCATCCACCGGCGCATCGCCCTTCTGGTCGATGGCCTTCTGGTCGGTGTCGCCGCCGAGGCTGGTTTCGTACACCACCTTGCCATCCACCAAGGCCACCAGGCGGTTCTCGAACTCCATGCCCTCCACCCACAGCGCGCGCGCCATGTTGTTGATGTTGAGTTCGTACTCGCCATCGGCGGGGAAGATATGGTCCACGCCGAAACCGCCGCGCGTGCCGAACGGCAGGCCTTCCACGTGGTTGTGCTGCGGGCCACCGAAGGGGTTGGTGTACGGCGTGCCCACCGGGCGCTGCGCGGGGTTGCCCACCGCCTGCACCGCGACGTTGCGCGCGGCCGCCATGTATTGATCGAGGAAGGTGGGCGACACCTGCAGCACCTTGGCCACGTTGTCGAAGCCATCGGAAAGGTCGTCCTGCGGCAGCAGCGCGCTCGGATCGAACGTGAGGTCCAGCAGGTCGCGCACGGCGTTGGCGTATTCGCGACGGTTCAGGCGATGCAGCGGCACGTAACCAGGTTCGACGTGTTTGCCCGCCGCGGCATCGATGCGGCCTTCCATCCAGTGCACGAAGTCGTCCATCTGCGCGGTGCCGGGACGCTTCTCGCCCGGCGGCGGCATCAGGCGGCCGCGCAGGCGGCGGATCACCTTCTCCCAGGTTTCCGCGTCGCCGGCGATCGCGGCCTCGGTGTGCTCCAGGGAATCCAGCGCGAGCTCGCCGGCCCAGTCGGTGGTGTTGTGACAGTCGAGGCAATACTTGTTCAGCATTGCCCAGTGGGCATCCTGCGTGGGCGCCGCGGCCTGGGCACCGCCCGCCAGCAACGCCGTGATCAGCCATGCCGCAGCCCGCATCGTTCCCCCGCCGCTCGCCCGTTACCTGATGGGGCCGGATTCTAGGTTATCCGGTGGGGAATTGATCGGTTAGAGTCGCGGCCCATGAGAACGACTACGTCGCGCCGCGGTTTCCTGGGTTCGTTATCCGCAGCTGCATTGCTGCCATCCGGAATGCTCAACGGGTTCTCCGGCGCGGTCCGCGCGGCTGGCAGTACGCTCGCCGCGGAGTCGCTGGGCGACGGGCTGCTGTGGATCCGCGGTGCCGGCGCCAACCTGCTGGCATTGAAGGATGCGGACGGTCTGTTGTTCATCGACGGTGGGCTGAAGGCCAGCGCAGCCGAGGTGCTGAAACTGGCGCAGCGCGAGCTTGGCGCCACGCGCGCGCACACTCTCATCAATACGCACTGGCATGCCGGGCACACCGGCCTGAACGAGCTGCTCGGCAAGCAGGGCGCGAAGATCATCGCGCATGCACAGACGAAGCTGTGGCTGTCCACCAAGGTGCGCTACAAGCCGGATGACCCGCCCATCCTGCCCCTGCCCGCCAGCGCCCGTCCGAACCAGACAACCTGGACCACTGGCGAAGTGAAGGCCGGCGCGGAAACGCTGAGCTACGGTTATCTCGCGCAGGCGCACACCGATGGCGACCTGTACGTGAAGCTGGCCCGGGCCAATGTGCTGGTGACTGGTGGCGTGGTGGCCGGCAATGGCTGGCCCACTGCGGACTGGGTGACCGGCGGCTGGATCAACGGCACGGTGAATGGCTATCGCGCGCTGCTCGGCCAGTGCAACGACACCACGCGTGTAGTCACGGCCCATGGCGAACGCCTGTACACGAAGGCTGATCTGCAATCGGAACTGGACATCCTCAGCAAGCTCAGCAACGAACTCGGACGCATGATGCGCGCGGGCTTCGGACCGGAAGACGTGCTCGCCGCGAATCCGGCGAAGGACTACGTCGCAAAGCTCGGCGATCCCACCAGCTTCCTGGTCGAGTCGTTCAAGGGCATGTGGCCGCGCAACGCGCCGGATGCCTGATGCCGGCGGCGCGGTTATCACCACGCTGCCTCATTAAACCCGCGAAGTTCCATTGACCGCCCGAGCTTGCGGCGCTTAGGCTCGCCCGTCCCTCAAGGCATCCAGGTTCCAGTCGCCGGAAATTCCAGAGAGGTACGGGCTCATGAAGAAGCTCCTGTTGCTGTGTGCCGGTCTGGCACTGTTTGCAAGCGTGATATCGGTGATGTTGTGGCGCGATCTGCGCGCCGAACGTGACCTGAACGCCGGGTTGCAGATGCGCCTGGCCGAAGCCGAGGCCAGGGCGGCCAGGCCCGTGCCCGTCGCCGCAGCCAGACCCGCAATGGCCACAGTGGCCGCGGGAACCAGGCCAGAGACAACCAGCACTGCCACGGCTCCGGCTGCCCCGGCGCAACCGCCAGCCGTTATCAACGCGGTGCTCAACCAGCGCGAAATGTTGAAGGACCCGGAGTACCGCAAGGCGCGGCTGTCGATGATGCGCATGCAATTGCCGGAGCAATACCCGGACCTGGCCGAAGAGCTGGGCCTGTCGCCCGAGCAGGCTGGCCGGTTGTTCGACCTGCTGGCCGAGAACCAGCTGGAGATGAGCAGCAACGCCATCATTGCCGGGCCCAATGGCCAGATCGACCAGGCGCAGGTGCAGGAGATGTCGCGAATACAGCAGGAGCTACGCACCAGGCAGGAATCCGCCCTCACCTCCCTGCTCGGCGATGCAAGGTACGGCAAGTGGCAGGAATACCAGCAGACCCAGTCGGCGCGGCAGCGGGTCACGCAACTCGGCCGCTCGATGGACGCGATGGGTCTGCCGCTTACCAGCGCCCAGAAGAAGCCCTTGACCGAATTGATGGTGGCGGAGCAGGCGCGCCAGCGTCAGGAACAGCAGGCGATGGCCCGCGAACTGCGACCGACCCCGGGCCAGCCGTTCGATCCCCAGGCCCAGTCGCGGCTGCGCGAGGAGAACTTAAAGCGGCAGGCCGAGAGCAATCGCCGGGTGCTGGATGCAGCCGCCGCCTACCTGAATCCGCGCCAGCTGGAACTGTTCCGGGAATCGGTCGAAGGGCAGCTCGCGATGAACCGCGCTGCCTCACGAATGCAGAGCGGCTTCTAGCCGCTGCGCATCAGGCTCTGATCGGACCGGAAGAAGTGGTGGAGCTAGACGGGATCGAACCGTCGACCTCTTGCATGCCATGCAAGCGCTCTCCCAGCTGAGCTATAGCCCCACGGCGGGAGGGGCGCGAAGTTACGCGGGGGCTTCCGGGCTGTCAAGGAGACACGGCGCGGGCGTAAGATCCCGGCCCACACGCCCAACCGCGGCGTTGTTTCACGCAGGGAGATGCCATGAACCGCACCGGAACGTTTGCTGCCACCCGACTCTTCATCGCCATGATCGCCCTCGCCGCCGGCACCGCGCTGGCCGCCGATGCGGTCAACCTCAGCGGCACCTGGACCGCCAAGTTCGAGAGCCAGGTAGGCGAGCAGAGCTACACGTACACATTCAAGGTCGAGGGCGGCAAGCTCACCGGCCACGCCAAGTCGAACTTGGGCGAAGGCGCGATCACCGATGGCAAGGTCGACAAGAACACGGTGAGCTTCGTGGAGCACCTGGACTACCAGGGCATGATGCTGGACATCACCTACCAGGGGCAGATCGTCTCGGCCGACGAGATCAAGTTCAAGCGCGATGTCGGCGGCCAGGGCGGCGAGGAATTCACCGCCAAACGCAGCAAGTAGCGCGGGACGTTTCGCCGGCGCGGTACCGCGCCGGTCAGCCCCCGGCCCGCATGGCGGAGGGATCGCCAGTGGGCGGCGGCGCGCGATCCTCTTCCTTCGGCGTTCCCAGCCACTCCAGCAGCACCGGGCGCAGCGCCTGCGCCCAGACCTCGTAACCCGGCAGCGCCAGGTGCAATTTGTCCGGGTCGGTCATGCCCGGCAGCAGCATCCCCTGCGCATCGGCCAGTTGCCCGCGCAGGTCGATGAATTTCACGCGCTTGCCATCGGCCAGCTTCGCCACCCGTGCGTTGATGCGATCGATCACCGGCATGTGGCGCGGCACATCGTCGTTGCGCGGGGTGATGCCCATCAGCACGATGCGCGCCTGCGGCGCGAGCTGCTGGCAGCGCTTCAGGATGGCCTCGATGCCGCGGGCCACATCCGCAGCCACTGCCTCCGGCTCGGCGCCTGCCGGTGCCTGGGGCAGGTTGTTGGTGCCGGCCATGATCACGATCACGCGCGGATTCACGCCGGTGAGTTCCTCGTGATCCAGCCGCCACAGGATGTTGTTGGTGGTGTCGCCGCCCCAGGCGAAATCCGCGGCGTTCCAGCCATGGAAGCTCTTCTGCCAGTGCGCCAGCAGCGCGCTGTATTTGGGCTCGGCCGCGCCCCAGCGACGCGTGATGGAATCGCCCACGAAGTACAGGTCGATCTTGCCCTTGCCGCGCTTGGCCAGCAGGTCCTGGTGGGCCTGCCGGGAGTTGGCGTCCATGCGCTCCTGCGGCACATCGGCGGCAATGCGCGACGGCGCGGCGGCCAGCGCGATCGCGGGAACGGCGAGGCACGAGAGCAAAATGGCGCGCCAGCGCCGCAGCGTATTGGTGTTCATGCGGGCAAGCATAAGCCAGCCTGCCCGCGCGGCCCAGACGGATGAATCAGCCGGCCAGTGCGCCCTGCAGCCGCGCCAGCACGCGCTCGCGACCCAACAGCGCCAGCGTGGCATCGATGGGCGGCGACACGGTCCCGCCGGTGACCGCCACGCGCAGCGGCTGCGCCACCTTGCCCAGGCCCAGCGTGCGCGCCGCGGCAAATTCCTGCAGCAGCGTGTGCAGCGCCGGTGCCGTCCACTCCGGCGCCTGCGCCATGGCCGCCGCAAGTTCCGCCAGCAGCGCGCGGGCTTCGGCGGTCAGGTGCTTCGCGACGGCCTTCTCGTCCATGGCCGGTTCGCGGAAGAAGAACAGGCTCGAAGCCGCCATCTCCTTCAATGTCTTCGCGCGCTCGCGCAGCGCCTCGACCACTCCGCCCAGCATCTGCTCGTCGTCGCTCACCACACCCAGCAATGCCAGCTGCTCGCGCAAGCCCGCCACCAGCGTGGCGCGCGGCGCCATGATGATGTGCTGCTGGTTCAGCCACAGCAGCTTGTCCTGGTTGAAGGCCGAGGCTGCCTTGCCCACATGCGCGATGTCGAATGCCGCGATCATCTGCTCGCGCGTGAAGATCTCCTGGTCGCCGTGCGACCAGCCCAGCCGCACCAGGTAGTTCAGCAGCGCGTCGGGCAGGAAGCCTTCCTTCTGGTATTCGAGGACGCTGACCGCGCCATGGCGCTTGGACAGCTTGGCGCCATCGCTGCCGAGGATCATCGGCACGTGCGCGTACACCGGCGGCTTCGCGCCCAGCGCCTGCAGCAGGTTGATCTGCCGCGGCGTGTTGTTCAGGTGGTCGTCGCCGCGGATCACATGCGTCACGCCCATGTCCCAGTCGTCCACCACCACGCAGAAGTTGTAGGTGGGGTTGCCGTCGGAGCGCTGGATGATCAGGTCGTCCAGTTCGCTGTTCTGGAACACGGTGCGGCCATGGACCAGGTCATCCACCACCACTTCGCCGTCGAGTGGATTGCGGAAGCGGATCGTGGGCACGACACCGGGCGGCGGCGCCTGTTTCGAATCCCGCCAGCGTCCGTCGTAGCGCGGCTTCTCCTTGCTGGCGAGCTGCCGCTCGCGCATGGCATCCAGCTCTTCCTTCGTGCAGTAGCAGCGGTACGCCAACCCCTGATCCAGGAACTGCTGGATCACCTGGCGGTACCGGTCGTAGCGCTTCGTCTGGTAGTACGGCCCCTCGTCCTCGGTCAGGCCGAGCCAGCGCATGCCGTCGAGGATCACGCGCACCGCCTCGTCGGTGGAGCGTTCGCGGTCGGTGTCTTCCACCCTGAGGATGAACTTGCCGCCGTGGCGACGGGCATAAAGCCAGGAGAACAGGGCCGTGCGTACTCCGCCGATGTGGAGCAGGCCGGTGGGGCTGGGGGCGAAGCGGGTGACTACGGTCATGGGGCGCGCAGGATAGCCGAAGGTCGCGCGCGGCGCCCCACCGGGGTGGGCGGCGCGCACAGCCCGTCCGCGGGGGGATTTGCGCAGCCTCCGGTCGCTGCGTAGACTGCGCACCCTCGAAGGGACGGGCGGTTAGCTCAGCGGTAGAGCACTGCTTTCACACGGCAGGGGTCACAGGTTCAAATCCTGTACCGCCCACCATTCCAAAGTGTTGAAGAGAAAGGGTTTTGCGTTTTCACGCAAAGCCCTTTTTTCTGCCGAACTGGCTTTTCAGGCCAATTTGGGACACTTTTGGGACAGTTGATCGAAACGGGTGGACCTCCGCATCTGCGTTTCATCAACTTTTCGAGGTCTACAACAATGGCCACTTACGAACGGCGCAAGGGTTTCTGGCGCGTCAAGGTTCGTCGCTCCGGCTTTCCTTCCCAATCCCGCAGCTTCAATACCAAAATACTCGCGCAGACATGGGCGCGCGAGATCGAAACCAAGATGGATCGGGGCGAGTTCGTCGACCGCACCGAAGCTGAAGCCAACACACTGGGCGATGTACTGACGCGTTACGGAAAGGAAGTCTCTCCCACCAAGAAGGGAGCAAAGCTGGAGGCCTACCGCATCAAGGCGCTCCGCAAGTTCCCGCTCTGCCAGATGCGTATGTCGCTGCTGAACAGCAGGCACATCGCCGAGTTCCGTGACGAGCGCGCGAAGACGGTTACGTCCGCAACCGTCAACCGCGATCTCGCCCTGCTCTCCCATGCAATCCAGACCGCGCGGCGCGAATGGGGAATCTACCTGCCGGACAATCCGGTGCATCTGGTGCGCAAACTGCGCGAGCCGCTGCCTCGTTCACGCCGGCTGGCGCCGGATGAAGAACAGAAGCTGATGGCGGCCTGTGCCGAGTCGCGCAAGCCGTTCCTCGTGCCAGTAGTGAAGCTCGCACTGGAGACTGCCATGCGCCAGGGCGAGATCGTCCGTGTCGAGCGCAAGCGGATTGATCTGAAGAACAGTGTCCTTGTGCTGCCGGATACCAAGAACGGCTCGCCGCGTGCTGTGCCGCTCTCGAACGTCGCCAAAGCGGTCATCGAGAAATACCTCGCGGACATTCCCGATGCACCCGACGGCAAGCTATTCACTGGCGTCACCGGCGAGGCCGTCAAGCTCTCGTTCCAGCGGGCCGTGGAGCGCTCAAAGCTAGACGACTTCCGATTTCATGACCTGCGGCATGAAGCGACCAGTCGCCTGCACGAGAAGGGCCTGAACCCCATCGAGGTCATGTCGGTTACAGGACACAAGTCCATGTCATCGATGTTGCGCTACTCGCACGTACGTGGACTGACGGTGACTGAGAAGCTGAACAATCCCCACAGCCACCAACCGATATCGCAGCAACAGCCACCGGAAAGCGGCCATGAAGTCCGGTGATCGCGCACGCCGCTCAGTGCTGCGTCGGCATCGCATCCACCCGCCCGTGCCGCTGGATCGCATTCCTACGGTTCATCCGGCGCGCAAGACCAAGAAACCCGCGCCATCACAACGTCTGTTGTGGTCGTTTTTCAAACGAATCTGGAGTCGCCTTCCGGTGCAATTCACGTCGGCACCCCACGGCATGAGCAACCGGCAACGCGACGGCTTTCATCCATCCGTCAACCCGGCCACCGGTCTTCCGATGATGGGTGGCGTCGACGTCGTGGGCAATCCATACGGCGGCCGATCGCATCGGTCACCCGACGGAGAGGCAAGCCGTCATGAACTGTACGTGTCGCATCACAACACGCTCCCCGACATGCCACCTTTCCATTCGGACTGGCATGAATCGCGAATCACCCTCGATTCGATTGAGCATCGCTGGGACCGTGGGCAAGACCTCTGAGGTTCGGCCGAAGGTACAGGCCCTTTCCGGTGAAGAAGTCCTCGCCCACGCTGGAAACATCCTCACTAAGCTGATACGTCTTGCACAAATTGCGTCCAATCCCAAACTTATCGATGCCGGATATATCGGAACCCCTGCAAAGTTCACGATCTTGGATCAGCTTCTTGAGACATACCATGCTGTTCCCGCAGGCGTTCGGACGGTACATTCGGCAATATACATTCGCGACCTTCGACCCGGACAGTCAGACCGGAGTAGCGGGTTCTCGTCATGCCGTCGGCCACGGCGCCGCATCGCAGGAGAGCTACACCATGGCGCGCGCGTTGCAGGCAATGCTCACTCTTGATCAGTTCGCCTTCTATACGTGATCCATGGCTGAACACCCACCCGCAGCCACCCTGCGGCAATTCATGGAGCAGGCGATCGCCCAGATGCGCCTGTCCGAAGGAAAGGGACCACGAGTTGGTGTGGTCATCGAGAAAGACGGCATCGTACTGGCTGTCGGCCATCGAATATCCGGCATGCATGCGGAGAGGATGGCACTGGAAGCCGCCTTGAAGGCCGGTGCGGACCTAAGGGGATCAACTGTCTATTCGACGCTGGAGCCATGCGTCGAGGCGGGCTCTTCGGTGGACTGCTGCGCCGACCTGATTATAAGGAGCGGATGCGCGCGCGTCGTCATCGGTCGCTATGACCCAAACCCTCTGATCTATCGGGAGGGCTGGAAGCGGCTAAGGGATGCCGGCATCGCGCTGCAGGATTTTCCACCCGATCTGCGCGAGCGGCTGGATCAGTTCAACGAACACTTCGCGGGGCATTTCAAAGGTGGCACCGGACCCACAGGCGGAGCGAAGTTCGACTACCTGCAGAACGAGGGCAACTTCGAGGTTCGGTTCTCGCCCTCCGACACGCGGACCATCACCACCAGGTGGACGCAATGCGGCATCGATGCAATTTACGCGTACGCCGCACGACCGCTGCGTGTCGCGCTTGCCAGATACGCAAGCGCTTTCGAGGAGATAGATGATCCCAGGGCACTGGATTTCAATCACAGCGTACGGGTCGAAAAGGGAAAGATCGCCGCATTCGTCTCCGCGGAAGGCTGCGTGCTCGCGAAGGTCATCGAGGTGGAAAGCGGTCCCCGGTACGGTTCCCCCAGAACCTCACTGAAAATTCGGTACGAGGTTCGGACTTGGGCGTGATGTCCTGTGCTGCGTCTTGTCGTGTGTGATCCCGCTCTACCCGCAGGCGGCCAGTCCTAGCGGCTGGCGAGTTCCTCGCGCTTCTGCTTGCCCGGCGCACCGAACTTGAAGCTGTCGATCACGTACGAGTAGTCGTAGACGGTCTCGCCCTTCTGCTCGTAGTTGTTCGACTCGATCATGGCCTGCACGATCAGCTGGTCCGCTCAAGCCATCGGAAGCAGAATTCACGGGATGGCTGACATAACTCGTCACGCCAAGCGGCTTGGGTCGCTGGTAGGTCGCCCGAAGATGCGGAGGGCATCTCGCCGACCCCCGGATAATCCTCTCACCCCGATTCCACCCCAGCTGGCGGGACTCGGAGCCCTAGTGATGCCTGTAACCCAGTCTTAGTCATCCCGGCAGTGGCTGCCCCATTCTATCTCCTCGTTGGCAGAGGGGCCTGGAGCACCTTCCGGCTCAAGTGGCAGAACTCTTGTAAGATCGGCGGAAATCCGACAATACGGATGGAAGCTGCAAAGGAATGCGTTTATCAAAGCTTGGGGCGAGGACTCGCCCGTCAGTGCACCAAGCCTTCGGCCACCCGTATTCATGAGAGTCACATGAAGCTCTGGGACAAGATCGGCTCTATTGATTTCTCGGAAGCCGAAAAAGATCGCATTCAGCAGCATCTTCTCGATGAGAAGAGCCTGCACCACGAAATCCTTGTTTCCCGCGCGCCCAAAATTCGTGAACCCGATTTTTGGCGGCAGAAACAGAAACGCAGCCGCGTAACTGGCTTTCGGGACGGCCATCCGAAGGCCATAGAGAGAGTGCTTTCTCACACTCTAACGTCAGTAAAGAAGCACACCTGGAGGGATCCGAATAGCGCATGGCCAACCTTGCTGAGCATATACGCGCGTACGGTTCAGCTATACCTGCATGACGAACTCCATTCACTCTCGGAACTGTTGAGAAAGGAGGCCTTCAAGGAGAGCTTCGGAAGCCTCACCGAACAGCTCTTCAGAAGCATCGTTCGCTGCCTTCCCTTGTATGAGATCGAAATCGGTCACGTTCAGAAACTCTACGAACTTTGGGGCTTCGACAGATCTGAGAAACTCCCTGAGATTCTGGCGAGCTCTTATATAGACGCTGAGGGTGCGCGGCGCATTGTTGATGATCGTATCAGCGCGGTACGGCGAGAAATTGCAAGCGCGATATCCGCATCTAGTGGTGACGTATCACAGCGCTTGGAACAGCAGCAGAGCGAGCTACGCACTATTGAAGAGTCTTTGGGAAGGCTTCGCTCCGAGTTCTCCGAGCGCCTTATCGGTTCACCGAGAAGCTCCTCGACTTCGGGGGAAGCACCGACCACGAGTTCTGACGGCGAAAAGCAGCGACGATCATCCCAAGTACCCCGACAGATTCGGCGCCAAGACATCGAGACCAGTAACGCAATTCATGCCCTCCAAACGCGGGTTGAGTCTCTTGGACGACAATTTAAGGAATTGAAGAGTCACGTTGACGCCAACGGCAGCGCTACCACCGCTGGCCCCAAAAAGCCGCAGTCCGTAGACACTACAGAGTCCCGGTCCACCGCCTCCGCTCTCCTAGCTCGTTGGGGCGCATCCTTTCAACACTTCGGACTGCCCTCGCCATCTGTTGGCGCTAGGTGGGTGGTACTAGAACTTTTTCGGCGCTCACGAATTGTCGTGACCGACAAGCCAAATTTGTTTACCGACCTATATGCGACCCTACCGGGATGCGGTGTAAAGATCATCACCGCTGCTCCGCATTGGGTATCCGCGGCCGACTGGATTGACGTCCAGGAGTTTGCTGCCGAGCCGGAAGCGACGCCACGCCTACTTGTGGTTCTTGATTTTGATGTTGCGCTCCAAGACACGTATCTCGTGCCCGCCCTAGGCACACTTCGCGCAACACTGCCGACGCACAGTGCACACCGCATTCTTCTTGTCCCCAGTGATACAAGTCTTCGGTCAGTGGCTCCTCGGGTCTTCGAATTTGCGAGCTTCATGCCGCACGATGCTCCATACATCCGCGACCTAAGCCGAATAGGCGCCACAATTCTCGACACACCGTCTACTCTCGAACTTCCTCGGACAATCGCCGCACTCCTCGGCCATACAAAGGCCAACCTACCAAGCATGGAGGATGACCTGCGGCGATATGTCGAGAACGTGGGCGTGTACCTTCCGACGCGCGTCTTGGAGAACTACATCAGTGTTTATGAGGGTCTTCGCACTAGTCTAAGCGCGCGTGACGCTGGTCTGGTAAGTCGTGAATCTACGCTCCTACCTTGGCTGGAACGCGCCAGAGGTGCCTCACTCACAAGAGTCGTGCGCGACGCACTAGAAAGCCTCGAAGGCACCTGACGATGGATGCCAAAGCGCAGGTCTGTTTCGCAGAACTACTGCGCTACTTCCAGCGAGGCACATTTGCTACCTTCACGCGAGCCGCAGAACTCGCCTTCGGCACCACGGCCGTAGAGGAGCCGTATTTCGTTGCCAACCTACTTTTCGCCTCCCAACTCAGTGGACTGTGCGAGACCGGCACTGCCACTGGAACCATTCATTGGTGGGTCGCACATGATGGAGACGTACGGATCAACTCTCGTTCGGCGAAGATCGTAAGTGCCACAGATTTCTGGCTCACCGCTTCCAACGTGCGACCTTCCGCATTGATCACTGACGAGAGGAATCGGCCACTTATTCTCGGCTCCCGCATTGACCAAGAGGCCAGCGCGCCACCAAGCATCTTCGACAACCAGCTATCGGATATCCTTCCTCGATTTTCATCAGTCGAGGAGCAACTTTGCAGAACGGTATCGATGGGTGATGCACTAGGCGGTCCTATCGACGTTTTCACTCCGTCCATTGGACGCTGGGAGGCTGCGGATACCTCTGCCTTGGAAGGTCCAGTAATGTTCCGAGTGCGCGGTCCTTTTTCAGGCTTCTCGTACTACCTTCAGCACACACGACTTTCTTTACGGTTCCAGATTCTTCAACCGGAGTGGGCGTTTGTCGCTGCTATCCATCTGCTTCCTTGGCAGTTAAGAACTCTCGTGGAACTTTCCGCATCAACTGTCTGCATTCCTCGTAGCGTACGGCTTCCCTTACCTATCTACCGAAGTCTGTTTGCCTCCGCAGAGACTGTGTGCATAGGGACAGTTGTGCGCTTTCTCGGTGTCCGCGATGACTGCATCGCCGGCATCACCCACTACTTCGATAAGACGGAAACGCACCTGTGACACAGACTCTTTTGCAGTTGTTCGACCAGCTCCGCCAACGTGTCGGGGACTACATCGATACCGCATACCTTTCGAACGATCCAGAGTTCAACGAGGCCCGCCGCACACTCCTTATTGATGCGATTAATGGCCCAGTGTTTCGGCCACCACTCTTCGAACCGAGCCCTCGCTATGTAACGTCCAAGGCGTCTATAGAGGAGCTGATCGCGACGGCCGGGATCCAAGATCCGAAGAACAAGCCGTTGTTGGCACTGCTCAACGCATTCCCCCCGATACGAGATCGGACTCTACACAAGCATCAGGAGGACTCGATCCGTCTAGCACTGGCGGAACGTAAACACTTTGTTGTTACGACCGGTACCGGCTCTGGAAAGAGCTTCTGCTTCCAGATACCTGTCATTCTCAACATCCTCGCAGAATCCTTGGGCGCGAAGTCCAGAACGCCTTGGTCTGGCCCTTCGCTGTCGGGCGACGAATGGTGGAAGCAGACTCCGCTAACCTTTCGACCGAAGCGCCTACCCACGCGACGCGCAGCGGTGCGAGCGCTGTTCATGTATCCACTAAATGCATTGGTGCAGGATCAGATTGATGGCCTGCGAGGAATTCTAAACAGCGAAGCCGCGGAAGACTTCTACTCGAAAGCGTTGAACGGGGACCGAATCTTCTTTGGCCAATACAGCGGCGCCACGCCCGGGCGTGGCGTGCGAACGAATCCGAAGAATCTCTCTGAGTGTGCGGATGACTTGAGGGAGATCTCTGCAACTGTCACGCATCACCGCGGACCACCCGACCCAAGTGTTCAAACCCTCGACGGGTCCGAATTGATCACTCGATGGGATATTCAGAATCTGCCCCCCGACATTCTCATCACCAACTACAGCATGCTTTCCATCATGCTGCTCAGAGAGCGCGAGCAGCATTTGCTGGACGAGACAAGGGCGTGGCTAGAGGACAGCGAACACAATCGCTTCTACCTGGTAATCGACGAACTTCATTCCTATCGCGGCACCGGCGGAACGGAAATCTCCTACACCATTCGTGCATTTCTGGAACGAATCGGTTTGACGCCGAATCACCCACAACTCCAGATTATTGCCACATCTGCCTCTCTTTCACCGACGGATGGGCAGCAGTTTCTCGGAGACTTCTTCGGCGCCGACACAGCAGTCGCTCCTTTCAAGGTCATTGACGGGCCATGCCTGACGCCGAGCGCCACCTCCGTCGATCGTGTACGTCAGGTTCGGAGTCTTTTTGCAGAGCTTGCGCAAGGGTCTGTTAGCGATGCCACCATTGTCTCCACTACCAAGTCTATTGCCAGCGCGCTGGGAATCAGCGAACGGGATCCAGGTCGAATTCTTGAGGAAGTAGGTATACACGATGCCTTGCTCGTGGCTTCATCGGAGGCGCGAAGTGCTCACAAGGATGCTTCCAAGCTGGCGTCGTGTCCTCTTTCGGCTTCTGACATTGCCAACTTCTTCTTCGATGGCGACCTTGTTGCCGCCAGCGGCTACTTGGAATGCCTGACTGGCGATTGGCCTTCTACCGGCGCGCTCAAGGCAAAGACGAGAATGCACCTTTTCGTGCGGAATCTTGACGGCATACGTCGTGCTATGGACACGTCCGACGGGTCATTGCCCAGCCCTCAGCTGTACGATGCCGGCACTCAGATTTGTGGCCGAACAGGCGCCCTCGCACTTGACGTTCACTACTGCCAGGACTGTGGCGAACTCTACTATTTCGGGTACAGAAACTCCTTCGGCACCAGAGTATTTATTTCCAATGACCCGTCCTACGACCCAAGGACTCGGCCGGATGGGCTCCTCGTTCACATTCCACGCGATGGCGCCGTGTACGACGACGATCTTTGGCATGAGCGCTATTTAAACGGGTTCACTGGGGAAATTGGACTCCACGCCAAGGCTTCTACCATTCTAGTTCGCGTTTCTGCTGCACCTTGGGACGCGCCAACACGTAGATACGGCGTGGTCAAGGAATGTCCTGCCTGCACCGCCAACTGGTCAGGGCGACCGTTCATCAAATCTCCTATCAGGTCGATGGGTACCGGATACAACAAGTTCTCGCAGATTGTGATTGAGCAGCTTTTTGGCAGCTTGCGGTCACCCGGCAACGATGCCCGCAACGCCAAGTTGGTAATCTTCAGTGACAGCCGTCGGGACGCAGCACTAGTTGCTGCTGATCTTGAACTCAGCCACTACTTAGACACCGTTCGAAGCCTGACCGAAGCACATCTTGAAGAGGATTCAGTAGCAGACCCGGATCTCCCTTCGCTAGTAACTGCGTTGGAGACGGCTAGGAGCACTGGCGATTGGGACGGTGTCGACAGTCACCCATTTCGCGCCAAGGATCCTGCCGGCTTTCGCGCGCTCAAAGCATTCATGCGAGGTGAGCTTCACGCCCTCTTCGACAAAGAGCAGATTCAGGATGCCAAGGCACTTCTTGTCTCATTGCAGAAGCCTCTGGTGCGACTATTCAGCGATGACAAGTCCATCCTTCAGGCCGTTCAGCGTGAACTCATCAGCTTAGGTATGAACCCTGCCGGTGTCTTTCGCCACAGGAACTACGATTGGCAAGATCTGTTCGTCACCGATCCGCCTAGCAATACCCCCTCCGTCCTACAAGAGTATCGGCTCGCACAAAGTGAATTCACGGCGCGTTTGGCCCGCAATATCCGTGAAGTAGTTACCAGTGCCTCTGGGCGGGATTTCGAGTCACTGGGGTATGGTTGGATTACGTTCGACAGAAATCACGTATTGGTCTCTGGTGCGAACGCTGAAGTCATCGGCATGATGGACGTCGCACTGCGGTTTCTGGCCAAGTATTACCGGACCAGAGACGAGGGCTCAGAAGGCTTTGTAGACGGGAAGCTTACGCCATATCTCGCCAATTGGTTAAGCGGGAATCACTTTCGACTCTGGGCGGGGTTGACGCCCACGGAGGTTAGTGAGGCCCTGCTAAATCTGCTCTCTGGGGTCGGAGCCGTGGATCGACAGTTCCGTATTGCCAAATCTGGTCTATACCTCCATCCGGCGGGCACTCAGTACTGGCGCTGTGATCGTTGCAGGGCTGTACACCTTTTCAAAGCTGACGGGCGCTGCCGCACCGTTCGCTACAATCCGAACCCAGCGAAGATAGGATGCCCCGGGACTCTTTCGCCTCGGCCAATTGGCGAACTTCTCAACACCACCAACTACTACCGTTCTCTATCCAAGCTTGGACGCCATACCTATCCGCTTCGAACCGAGGAGCTTATCGGGCACACCGATAAGAGCGATCAGCGGACCCGACAGCTGGCGTTCCAGGGAAAGTTCTTTGGTCGATTGGCACAAAAGAAGCTAAGCGATGGCGAACTAGAGCGGTACTTCGGCATTGATGCGCTTAGCGTCACAACAACAATGGAAGCCGGTGTTGACATCGGTGGCCTAAAGGCCGTTTACCTGGCCAACATGCCGCCTCGAAGGTTTAACTATCAGCAGAGAGTAGGCCGTGCCGGACGCCGCTTAGACAAGTTGTCGGTATCGATCACCTTCTGCAAGGGCCAGAAGCACGACGAGTTCTATTTCGCAAACCAGCTACTCATGGTGGGATGGGAAACCCCTTCACCGGCTCTCGACATCGACAACGACAGGATTCTGGAGCGAGTTCTGCTCCGGTACGCAATCCATTTTGCAGGGGTAACTCGACCAGAGGTTCTCGATCTCTTGACACAAGAGCGTCCCGACGGGGATGTGAACAATGGAGAGTTTGGATCCATTGACGGCGTCCGCGCCAATGCGGATGCAGTACGCGACGCGCTGACCAAGGCCCGACCGCGGCTAGTGGATCATGCCGCCCGGCTGCGGCCAGATCTACCCGTCGCAGCACGAGATGCATGTATTTCGGCGATGGTGTCTCGTTTTGACTCCATCTTGGCGTTGCTCGACGACTTGGTTGCTCGATATGGTCCGGACTACTCCTTCACGGCCGCCATCGCAGAGGAAGGACATTTGCCGCTATTCGGGCTTCCCGTGAGATCCGTAAACTTCATTCACAACGATCCCAATGACGGAGAGAATCGTGGGCGGTGGCCAATTCGCAGCGGTGCGATTGATCGGGGCGAGGATGTGGGGCTTGCCGAGTTCGCGCCTGACCATGAGATTGTTAAGGACAAGCGTGTCCTTCGGAGCGTCGGAGTAGCTTGGCCACAGTCACCACGTGAGGCTTTCGCGGGAAGGACTATCCGCTTCGGCGAGCCACCGACCCCGCCTCCACTCCTCACATGCGAAAGCTGCGGTGCTGTATCGCTTCATGCCACCGCCGAGTGCCCTCAATGTCTCGCGACCGGCCCGGAAGTTAAGGAGTTTCTCGGGTGGCGTCCCGACGCGTATGTCTCTGATGTGGGAGATATCAGCTACTACAACGGATACATGGAGCCTAAGCCCATAGCCATCACATCTTCTGCCACCCCTATTGGAGATCCTTCGGCCGTCGTGACCTGGCAGGCTTCTGATGGATTCCGTGTGTCCGGCTTCCAGGGACGCGTGGTCAGGGTGAACTCCAACTCGGGCGCCGGCTACCGGTTTCGACGCGTTGAAGGCACACGCCAGATGCCCGGTATCTATGTTGAGGACTCGTTGATCAATGGAGGACTTAAGACCTCCGCGTGGCTTGCAGCTGCAGGGGCTCCATCTGTGGAGCCCGTGGCGCTGTACTCGGAGCTTGTCACGGATGTTCTCCTTGCCACTCACCGACACGCCTTTCCCGAGACTTGCCGTCTTGGCGTAGCTCAAGGGTTCCGGGACCCTGTTGTACGAGCGGCGTGGGAGTCATTGGCAGAGATCGTCGGGAAGTCTATCTCGCTCCTTCAGGACATTGAGCCAAGCGAGATATCGGTCGGACGCAGTTTTCATCCGACCCAGGATGCAAACGGTGCGCCTCTGAATAGCTGGGCGATTTCCATTAGTGACACCCTGGACAACGGGGCCGGATATGCGTCGGCCTACAGTTCTGCTTCAGCGTTCTCTCATTTGCTAGCGCACGCGGCTGATACCTTAGGCGACCACTTTTGCGCACCGAGCCACGCGGAATCCTGCACGACCAGTTGTCAGCATTGTTTGCGTCACTACGGCAACCGTCTCGTCCACTTCGCCCTCGATTGGCGACTTGGACTAGACATGGTTGAAGCTCTACGTGGCAAGCAGTCTGACTTTGACCTCAAGGCGCCTTGGTGGAGGAAATACTTGACGGGCTTGTTCCATACTCGCCTTCAGAAGATGACCCATGCCCAGTGGACTTTACAGTCCTCTGGTGGAGACACCTACTTCATCTCAAGCCGAGGGCAAGCGTTACTGCCAATCCATCCGCTATGTAATCGAGAGCACCGCACCTTCGATCGCTTTGTCACTGACCTCCGGGATCGCGCCAATCTTCCGTACCTGCAGGCTCTGAATGTCTTTGACTTCGAAAGGAGCCCTGTCAAGGCCCTCCAAGCGACGCTCCAGAGTCGGTAGTCAATGCTTAGGAAACTTCCGAAGCTTCAGCGGGTCGATGCGCTCCCTAGCATTGGCTTCTACGGTTGGATGGACCTCAAGCAATGTACGCTGAAGGGGCTCCGCGGAGCGCTTCACTTTGATGAGCCACTTCCGGAGTTTGGACCTACCAGAGCTATGCTTGTTGGCCGATTTCACCATCGAATGATGGAACTCGCCGAGTTCCTAACCTCCATTGAAGAGGTTGACACCCATACCGATCTCGAAATCGAGAGACTGCAAAATATCGTTAGCGCAACCCCTCAACTGAGGCGCTTTGGAAGCGTTAGTGGATGGGACGAGATTAACGCATCCGTCACGACGACCATTCGAACTGTACGCTCTAGCTCTTTGCACGCGCCTCCCCGACTTCCTTACACCGAGATTGACCTTTACTCCACTGATCGACTTTTGGTTGGACGGCCGGACTACTTTGCGATCCACTCCGATGCTGCAGAACTCAAGGACTACAAGACCGGCTACCTGCGCACTCCCGAGGGAGCGCCGATTCAGAGCAATGTCGATCAGCTTAGGTTCTACTCTGCGCTGCTGTTTGACAACTTCTCCATTTCAAGTGTCTCAGGTACTGTCGTTGGATTGAATGGTGACCGGTTTGAGTTGTTGATAACTCCTAAGGATGCAGCTCTTGTAGCGACGGAGGCTAAGCAGGCGCGCGCGGAGGCTAACGGGCTTCTCGGTCGAGACATCTTTTCTCTTGCGTCACCATCTTCAACGGCCTGTAATCACTGCAGACTCCAGCTCGTCTGTTCAGAGTATCGAAGCGCTCAGAGCGAACTGACTTTGGACGATGGTCAGATTCTCCTGGACGGGCGGGTGGTGGCAAAGACGTCCAGCTCACGTGTCGCGTCGATGGAGGTTACTCTGCATGATACGGTGCGCAATGCAGACGTTCATGTCGGCATACCTGCCGATCTGGCAGCGTACATCGACGTGAATAGCTCAGTATGCGTTACCAATCTTCGCCAGCATGGCAATCGACTTTTCTGGGGTCTGGATTCGCGGGTCTATGTCCATGATTGATCCACGAGCCTTGGCAAGCGCCCTTTGGAGGGTGTTCCGAGAAGACATCGAGAGTGGTGAGCCAGTCTTTTTTTGTTTCAGCAGGGATGTGATCGGGAGTGAGTTGGCTGATCTTGGTATTTCGTCCGAATCGTTCACCAGTGTTGTATCTGAGGCAGCTAGCACATGCTTTTTCATTGACGGGAATCGTGTGTCGCTCCGAAGGGAGACCTTCCTTCCGGATCCCGCGGGGCGCTCTCTCGCCATTGTTCTCGTGTGTCAGCAAATCCTGGCAGTCGAGGAAATGGTTCGCGAAGGAGGTCTCTACACTGAGAATGCGTACTTCCCGAGACTACGCTCTCTAATGTCCCCGAATCTCGCGGCGTACTCCGCAAATCCGTTTCGATTCCACGATTTTGAACGCGTTTGGCAGACCTTCGCGAAGGAAATCGAGGCTTGTCCCGGTAGCTCCGATGATACGGTCACTTTCCGGTTTGGTTCATACACTGGGATCGACAAAGCGCGTCTGTTTCCGCTCTCACAGGCTCTCTTGAGCCGCTCCGATTTACTTGAGATTTCCAGACGGTGCCGGAAAGGGGCTCTCACTTCTGAGAACGTGGCCATCGTATGGAGGGAGTTGCGTGGCGCGCGAGTACATCTCAGCAGTCGTGGACAGCGGCTCGTTCATCAAGGCCCTCTCTACGAGAGAATCGTCGATCAGGTGCGAAACTTTGCGCGGCGCGAAGCGTCGGAAGCTGGCGCGTCTCAGTCAAGCGACACCGACCGAATTGGCACGCAGATGCTTTGCATCTCTCTGGAATCCACGGATTGGAATCAGGAAGATTACCGAGCATTCTTGACGTCAAAGGATACGGGAAAGAGAACAGAAGATTCGCGTGCACTACTCGCCAAAGTTCAGGCAGTACTGTGGGATAGACCTTACGTGTTCTGCGTGCTCGGCTCGTTCGGCGACTACTGGGAGTACTCGGAAGGAACAGTGGAGGTTCTGCCCGGACAATCCATGCTCTTGGTAAGCAACTCGACGGGTATTCATAGAGCAGCCGCTGTACTGGATGGATTGATTCCCGCAATCATTCTTGACACTGCTCAACAAAAGAGCCTGCCCGGTGTCTCGGGCATATTCGTTTGTCCCGTAAACCTTCCCATGGGCCTTCAGTCTGGGCTCTCCATCCGCTCTGGCCGCATTGTTGGAGATGGTGAAACAGGAGTTCGGTCTACGTACACTTGGTTGGGCGGAATTTGTCTGGACATTCGCTCACGCAAGTACCTTCGCTCAGCCCTTCCTCATGGCATTCGCTTTGGGTCGCGAGAGTTTTCGGTCGAAGAGATCGTGCGTGTTGGCGACGCGTCTGTTCGGTGGAGCGGACTTCGAACCATCATAGACAAGCTGGATGAGGATCGTAGCTTCGACTTGCGGTTCCCAGATGGCCACTCGGCCAAACTCGCTATTGGCGTGCGTAGATTCAGTGAACGTGAGCACGTTGGTTTTCCTTTGGATATCTCGACTGGCCTTCTATCACCTGTGCTGGAGCAATTGGGCGATTCGGAGGCATCTGTAGTCGGGTTTCGCGAACTCAACTGCGATTCTCCCAAGGCCCTGTCGGTGGCGACAATTGCGGCGCTACTGACTGACCTGAGGTTGGGACTGGGTCGGCCTCTCACCATCGAGGAGCGTGACTTGATTCTGCGCCGAGTGGCTGCCAGTGACGTTCCTGAGGGAGTAAGAGGCTACTTCGAGACCCGACTACTTCAGGCTCCGACAGCCCAACCTGCAACGATTGGGTTGCTCTAAACTCAAGTGGCTTCCTAAGATCGCGAGGTTCTGCGTTGGATCAGCGCCGCGGTCGTCGCCTTAGCTGTCGCTGACGTTTCGCCCCCTTCCCTTTCCCTTCCCCCGGATGATCCTTAAATCGTCTCGAAAGAGCCAAGTATCTGTCTGGTACTCGTAGCACGCGCTGCCGCGCCGGCGGCTTGCCTCGCCTCTTAATGGCGAGACGATACGACTTTCTGGGGCGGGTCCGTTCAACAAGCTGACGTCGAATTTGGTTTGCGAGCACTTCAGCAAGAAGGGAAGGAACGGCATTTCCCACGAGCCGATTCGCTTCCGTCCGTCCGCATTTGAAGCGGATCGTCGCTGGAAGAGTCTGCAGCCGGCAAAGTTCTTGGATTGAGAGCCTGCGATTTCGCCAATGGAAAGGACCGATGCCCGGACCTGGCTGGGCCTGAATTGTCCAAGAGGGGAGATTCTTCGCCAGCTTCAGAAGGAAGCTCCAGTAGCGTGTGCGCCAGCCAAAAAGCTCAACGCCCCCACCTCGTGCTGTATGCCATAGGTAGTTCTGCCCCTCTGGCACACTCGCGAGCAAACCTCCCCACTTGCCTCCGGTGTCCAAGCTTCCATCCGGCTCGTCCGCATCCAAATCGCCTATGGCATCCCATGCCGTTGCGTATGGCAGCAGCTTGCCCCTAGCAGATCCGGTTGGACTTCGAGTGGGTGGAGGCAATCGGAATTCTTGACCGTCCCTGAACCCAATCAAGAAGATTCGCTCCCGAATCTGGGGAACACCATAGGCCGCTGCATTTAGCCGATGGCAGGCGACTTCATACTTAGTTCCGGTTCTCTTGTTTATCTGGCCGATCCCGCGCAGGAGATGACGGAGCCCCTCGTCCTTACCCGAGAACGCGAGTCCTGGGACGTTTTCTAGCAGAAAGGCTCTCGGCCGTATGTCACCCAATACCCTGAGGTATTCCGCGAGCGTGTCGGCACGAGGGTCCTTCATCCGCCGAGCGTCTCCGTGCTTCCAATAGGCTGCCTTCGAGAATGGTTGACATGGGGGGCCCCCGATCAGTACGTCCGCCTCGCCGGCTTTAAGCCCGGCCGCACGAAGTATTGCGCGCGACGTGACGTTCTGAATGCCCTTCTGTATCAGCGGCCACCGTCGATTGAGGCGGAGGGTGTCGCACGCCACGGAATCCTGCTCCACCGCCACCAAGGTTCGAAATCCGGCCGCCTCGAACCCAAAGTCGAGGCCTCCAACCCCAGTGAAGAGACTAATCGCTGATAGCGGCTCGGGCGCAGGCATCCGGCCATTTTAGCTGTTCACCGTGGCGCCCGCGCCTCGCGTTAGGGCACGTCCAATTCACATCGCCACAGGAGGATTGAGATCACCGGCGCGGGCCATTACTCCGGCTGTCATCGGAGACCCCCTCGTTCTCCTCTATCCAGGCGCATAGGTCACTGTAGACATCCTCTGGCAGGCCCAGTCGAGCAGACCAGTCATCTGTCATTTCGAAAGCCTCTGCAGTTCGATATGAATCCGCGAGACATTCAAGCTGCTCCTCATTTACCGGATGTAGCCCATTCGCCGTGAAATAGGCATCGACGCGCATGATGATCGCGAGCAACGGAAGCGGCCTAGCCATCGTGGGAACTCCAATTCGAGCATGAAATTCAGACCTAACTTCTCATCTCTAGTGTCCCTTTGGAAGACGCTCGCGACTTCCCCCTAAGTTACTCCATCGCTGGACAGACTCCTTGCGCTCACTACAATGTGTCCCTAGGTGGACGAATCAGAATCGCCGCGCCACCCCGGAGTTCACAACCGAAGCAGGCGTAAGCGGCTGACTCTGCGAAGACTTTCTCGTCATTCGCCATCGTTTCTCTCCTTGCCCTCCCCGCGCGGAGGGCGCATCAGGTATGTAGAAACGATCAACCTAGCAAGTACTTCGACCGAATTTCCATTAGATATACTCAAACCCAAGACCATGAGAATGTCTGAGCGGCAAGAGCGATGAACCATCGATCCAGAATGCAGCGCAGCAGCGGCAGCGCGTTCGAGGACATCGCCTTTTCAGCGGCCGAAGCCGAGAACCTGATGCTCCGCGCCAAGCTGATGTCGAAGATCCGCGCCGCCGCCCGGGAGTCCACGCAGGCACAGGCGGCCAGGCTGTTCGGCGTTACGCGGCCACGAATCAATGACCTGCTACGAGGCCGGATCGACAAGTTCAGTCTGGACGCGCTGGTGAACATGCTGGCGAAGGCCGGGATGCGCGTCGAGGTGCGCGTGAGGAAGGCTGCCTGATGTAACCGCAGTGCTGCGGCAATAAAAGACCCTCTATTGTGCGCTTCCATACAGAGGCGTGGCGGGTACTGTTTGAGTTGAATTCTACTCACGGCTCACATCTTGCCAACTCCTCAATGGCCCTGGACCACGGCGTAACTCGCGCCTGTCTTGCCCTCGGTAGTAGGCACTCCCGGCTCGATGCGCACGCACAGCCGCTCCGTACCATTCATCTTGCATGGCCGGAACTCGGCCCTGGATAGTTCCTGCAGTTGCGTAAGACCCGCCGCTTGCATACCGGCGAGCTGCGCAACTCTAGCCGCCACCGACCGACTTCCGAGCCACAGAGACAGCGGTAGCACTACCAATAGAGCACCGGCCGCAATCAATGCGGCATGCCCCAGCGTCTTCCATTGCAGCGAATTGCTGACCGCATCTGCCCGATTCACGACTGCCTGTATTCGCCCCATCACCTGATCTAAGCCGCCCTCCGCTGCCCTCAATCGGTCCTCGATGACGGCCACCGTGGCCTGGCTGCACGCACGCGCCTGTGCCAAGGCGACCTCCTCCGCCTCAGCCCGGATGTACCTCGGCCAGCGGTGTCGGATGTCCTCCAGAAGCTTCGCGTGAGTGAGGTTGGTCGTGTGCGTTTCCTTGCCCAGCTTCTCCAGCTGCTGCAGAGCGCGGTCGTGCTTGTGTTGCGCCTCATCCGCGAGCCGCCGGGCCCGCGCGGCCTCCTCATTCAGGGCACGGACAAACTCGTTGAGCGAGTCCCGGATCTGCCCGAGCAGATCCGCTGCACGATCTTCACGATCTTCCTGAGATTGCTGTTCCACTCCGACTCCTTCTATATGGGCAGGTCATCGATCCCGATCGAGGTTCCGCTGTTGCTGTTCGTGATTCCGTTGGGCTTCAGCGTCTCGCTGATGTACCGCCTCTCGTTCCTGACTGGGCTTGTCCCGGCTGGCCATGCCGGCGACCACCTCGCGGGCAAGTACACCAACCTCCAGACTCAGATCGGACGGCCGTGACCCGCGCTCAGCGCGCACCCGCTGAGCAGCCGCGTCGATCAATTCCTTGAAGCTGCGCCCCTTCTGCGTCCGCCCTCCAGAGCGGACCTCAGCTTCCCGTCCGACGTAATCGGTGGCCATATCCTTCGGCCGCGCACGCGACAACAGGTCGACCAGCGCTTCCCGGCTGGAGAACTGTTCGCGTGCGTAGTGGAGTTCCGCAGCGTCCCGATGCCGGGACAGCGCGACGTAGGTGAGATGCCGATCCAGGCCGGGCGTCGCCAGCACCACGGTGCGATCCACCGTCGCGCCCTGCGTCTTGTGAATGGTCGCGGCGTACCCGTAGTCGATATGCCGGTAGAGCTTCGTATCGAACAGAACCTCGCGCCGCTCCGGCCCAATGGTGCGTACCGCGATCTCGCTCCCGTCGACTGCGAGAACCTCCGCGAGCGTACCGTTCTTCACGCCCAATCCCTTCTCGTTACGGAGGAAGTAGATGCGCTCCCCGACCGCCATCTCGCGCTGCCCACGCTCCGTCTCGACGACGACTCCGTCGCCCAGTTCGCCGCGTCCCTTGCGCAGCGCACGGGCCAGCTCGTTCAACTCCCGCACATCCTTGCGGGTATGCGCCAGCATCAGAACAGATCCGCCTATTGCGACCGACGCGGACCAGCTTGCGAGTACCGCGGCGCGGGCATCCTCCACCGTGGAGTGCGCCCGGATGCGTCCATTGTCGGCATATGCCGCGAGCGCCTGGGCAGTCGCTCCGGTGGACAGCTGCCGCGTCGCTGTCCGCTGCCACAGCTCCCGCTGGCGACGCACTTCCTCCAAGTTCGCCGCACCGACCGCAGACAGGATTCCCCGGAATGGCGCCCCGGCTTCAATCGCCTGCAACTGCTCGGTATCGCCCAGCAGTACCAGCTTCGCATCTGCGGTCAGTGCTTCGGACACAAACGCCGAGAGCTGCCGCGTGCCCGCCATCGCGGCCTCGTCGATGACCAGCACGTCCTTCGGACCGAGCCGGTCGTAACCTTTGCCCCACGCATGTTCCAGGCTCGCCAGCGTGCGCGAGGGCATCCCCGACGCGCGCTCCAGTCCCTCCGCGGCGATGCCGGACAGCGCCGCCCCGCTGACGTGAAACCCCTGCGACTCCCAGGCCTCGCGCGCTGCCGCCAGCAGCGTGCTCTTGCCAGTTCCCGCCACTCCCATCACCAGCTTGAGGTCCCCATCGGCGAGCACATGGGTGAGCGCCTTCTCCTGTTCCGCGGATAGCCCAGCGCCCTGCCCGGCCGCCGCAGCACGCATCCCGCCGACGTGATGTCCGGCGCGCGCATGCAGTGCCTCGGCATCCGTAAGCACCTTCCGCTCCAGCTCCACCATTCCCACTGTCGAGTACCGTCCGTCTCCGTACTGGCCAGCGTTCAGCGCCACCAGCTCAGACGAGCCCATGACCTTCTCCAGCGCCTTGTGGAACTGTTCGCGCCCCTCCGTCCGGGTCTCCAGGTACCGCCGTACATCACGCTCGGTGAACGTCGCGTGGTGCGCCACCAGTGCCTCAAGCGCCTTGCCGGGATCGGCAATGATCCGTTCGCCGTTCTGCCGCGCGATCTCCTTCTGGGCCTCCAGCCGCTCGACGATGTAGTCCGGCAGGTGCTCCGCCACGCGTCGCTCCTGCCCCACCCCGATCTTCACGCCGGGCGTCATGGCGAGCCCGCGCTCGGCATGACTGCGGTGATCCACGCGGGCCTCGTGGCCTCCCATCGCAAGCATCCGGTTGGTCTCGGTGGCCCAGGACTCCCGCCACACGGACAGCAGCTGCCGCCGATTCCAGTCCCGCTGCTTGGCCCCGAATCCGTCCGCTCCGATCTCCCGCAACGTCGTCAGGATGTGCGCATGCGGATTCGCCGGGTTGTCGTGATGCACCGCAAAGTCGGCCACCATCCCGCGCCCGACCAGCTCCCGCGAGATGAACGAACGGAGCAGCTCCACCTGCTCCGGGAGGGTCAACTCGACCGGCAGCGCGACCTCGATCTCGCGCGCCAGCTGCGCATCCTTGCGCCGCTCCACCCGGTCCACTTCGTTCCAGAGACGCTGCCGGTCGTACACCCATTCCGGGGCATTTGGGGGCGCCATGATCTCCGCATGGACGACGCCTTCCTTGCGCGAATAGTCATGCGTCAGGCCACCGATGCCGTCCTGCATCAGGCGCTCCCCGGAGCGATACGCCGCCGCCCCAAGTGCCGTCCGCCCGCTCTCCCGCGCAACGACCTTGGCGGACAGATGGAAGATCGCCATGGCTACTTCCCCTCTCCATCCGCGCGCCGTCGCGCAGCGACGTATAAGTGCGCACTTCGTGCCGCCCTGATCCCGAACCGGACGGTCTTCTTCACAGCAGGGAATCTTCTTTTCGAGGCCGACCGGGCCGCCGACGCACCGAGCTCATGGATTGAGGGTCCAGATCGAGAACGGCACCCGGCTGACTGCGCAACCAGGCCTCCACCTGGTCTTGCAGAAACAGCCTCTGGCGTCCCACGACAAAGCTCGGTGGCATCGGCAGCCCGACCGACAGGCGATTCCGCACGGTCTTCACAGAAACTCGCAAAACACGCGCAATTTGCGAGATGTCCAGAGTCTCCACATTCGATACCTTCAAAGACCGCAAATGGGCTTGAACGGTATCGAGTTGGTCCGGATCGGGACTACAGGAAGACTTTCGACTTCAGACCGGAATTTTCTTGGAGCAGGGAGCCGCAGTGATGGGAAAGCGCGCCTACCAGATCGCAACCAGTCCGGGACTGAAGTTCCGTCAGCGGCTCGTGCTGGCCGCCCTGGTGCATGACATCCGCAACCGCGGCCGCGTGTTCGATCCCAGAAACATGCGCCGCTTGGCGCAGGAAATCACTCGCAATCCAATTGCAGACTTCTGCGAAACCCTCACGCAGGAACAACTTGCTGACTATCTGACCGCAGCGCACCAGCTAGAGCACGAACTGCAGCCGCGGCAGGTCGCCGCCATCGGCAGATCTTCTTCAGCGCTCGCCTTCCTGAATCGCATCGCCGATCTTCGTCACAGCGCAAGCATCGCCAACGCATCGGACTGCTATCTTGCGACCCTCTGCCACGCCCTACTGGCGATCGATTGCAATCCACAGACACTGCCCAATGAGTCGCTCGCGAGGAGGCTCACTGCCTCCAAGTACATCCTCGACTGCATCCGCAAGCGCTGGCAGCCGGGCCTTGATGGGCACATCCATCTTCCGGCACTTTCCCTGGATTTCCTGACACCGTTCAACCAGCGGCGGATCAAGGACCAGCGCCTGTCGGTGCGAGCGTCCCTCACCGTACGGGGCCATCGCGACAAGTCTTTCCTGCCGGTCTCGATCCCCCTCTCCGGCGAAACACGTCGGCACTTTCCCCGTCAGGCCGGCGATGGAGTATTCACCTATCTTTGTGCCATCCCTTTCGACCATGAAGTCCTGCACCCTGCGGCACGGATTCGCTGGGCCATGGACCTCACCTCTTGTCTCTTGGCACTTCAGAACTACCTCGTGTGCATAGCACAAGGCGATGAGCTGCTCGAAAGCGAACGCGCCCTCGCGGATGCCATGCACGGCATGGCCACCAACCTCTGGGACGGCGCCAACGGCAACTGTTGGACGGAGACCTTACGATTGCTCGGATTCATCCAGTTTTCGACCTACAGGGACAACCGCGCACGGGCAGCGGCGGCATCGGACACGATCGGGGAAACGTCGATACGGTTCCGCGATGTCCTGCGACTTCTTCAGGTCGAAGAACGCTGGCTTTGGGATTGCTGGGATCTCGCGCCACTCCGTGATCTAGACCGGAAGGGCGTGCCGTTACGTTTCGCGACTGGGGGGCGAACGTCGTCCACACTGCGGCTATGGAACCGGAACATCCGCAACCTGCCGACACTAACCACCGAGAGGGGTATCACGGCCTGGCTTGCAAGCCTGCAAAGAAGGCCACCTGTTGAGCCCATACCCGCCGTGGGGACGACCGCGGACCTGTTTGAAGAAAACCCCGCGAAACCACTCACTAGTTGGGCAGGCTTGGGAAACATTTTCGCTCGCATTGGCGCCCGCCACAGATCCATCTTTGAACGCGCCAGGCGTGAGGCCCGCGCGCTCGACATGACGGACTATCAAGCCCTGATCGACAACTTCGACCGAATCCCACAGAAACTCCAGTCTCGCGGGCTCCAAGGCAGCCAACATCTCCGTCGTGGCAGTCAGTCCTGTCCACCTTCCCCGCCCGCCTCGCTTCCAGCTACCTCGCCAACACCAATGCCGATGTCTGCAGCAAGTGATTCATTGTCGAGCACCCCAAAGATTTCCTGAACTACAACTCAGGCACTATCCCCTTCCGCTTCGACAGCAGCATCTGCAACCAAGCTCAACAGTTCCACCGCTGCCGGCTCTGGAAGTTGATCCACACTCTTGAGTTTTCGCGCCAGGACATTGTTTCGAGTCTGGGTTTTCTCGATACTGCTTGTGGCTTCCTCAAGCTTCTTCTTTGTATGCGCAAGCGCCTCGCCGAATTTCCCGAACTCCGCCTTAACAGCCCCCAGCACTTGCCAAACCTCAGATGAACGTTTTTCTATCGCCAGCGTCCGGAATCCCATCTGCAGACTGTTGAGCATTGCCGCGAGCGTGGTCGGACCGGATAGTACAACCTTGCATTCGCGCTGCAGCCAATCAGCCAGACCTGGCCGCCGCAATACTTCGGCATATAGTCCTTCCGTCGAAAGGTACATCACCGCGAAGTCGGTGGTGTGCGGTGGTTCGATATAACGATCCCGAATTGATTTTCCCTCCTGTCGAATCCTGCCTTCCAGTGCTTTTCCGGAATCCTCCACAGCCGCAATATCGGCGCGATCTTGTGCGTCAAGAAGTCGCTGATAGTCCTCAACCGGGAACTTGGCATCGATTGGCAGATAGACCACGCCATCGTCAGACCTGCCGGGTAATCTCAGCGCGAACTCAACCCGAGCGCTGCTTCCAGGCCGGACTGCCACATTCTTCTCGTATTGCTCGGCCGTAAGGATCTGGTCCAGCAGATTGTCGAGCTGCACCTCACCGAATGTGCCGCGCGTCTTGACGTTGGTGAGCACCTTGCGCAGGTCGCCGACGCCTATCGCCAGCGACTGCATCTCCCCCAATCCGCGGTGCACCTGCTCCAGCCGATCGCTGACGAGCTTGAATGACTCTCCGAGCCGGGCCTCCAGCGTGGAATGCAATTTCTCGTCCACGGTCTGACGCATGGCTTCGAGCTTCTCGGCGTTCTCCGTCCGGATTGCGCCCAGCTCTGATTTCAGGGACGCGTCGACAGACTCCTTGAGTTCGATGACGCGTTGCGAAACAGTGCTGAGCGTCTGAAGCGCAGTGCGATTAAGAGCCTCCGCGTTTTCCGTGGTGCGGGTAATGATCTCGGCAAGTTTGGCCTCATTGCTCTCGCGCAGGGCCGTCATGTCCCGGGACAGAGTTTCTTTTCCCAGTCCTAGCGCCGCGAGCGCTTCCGTCCGCAGCTGGACTACAGCATCTGTGTTGGTCTGGAACCCGGCAGTGAGTCGGCCATCGATTTCCCTACGCTGCCGTTCGTCATTCTCAGCAAGGAACTGCTTGAGACTGTCGTGCCCTGAACTCAATGTCTCAAGCAGACGCTGCAAGCCTTGGACGATCTGCGACTGCGCCGCGTTCTGTCCCGCTGCGATGGAGTCGGCGAAACGAGCTAGTCCCTCTGCAATCGTACCCTGCCGCCCCTGCAACTCTGAAACGTCCATCGCAATGCGCAGAACGGCATCCTTGGCATCCTTAGCATGAATTACCGCGTCGGATACTGGCTTCACCGACGACAGCAACTCGGGAAGTGCAGATTCCATGGCTGCAAGACGACGACCGTAACCGAACAGCACTCCGAGGCTGATCAGGGACAGTATCGATGCCAGTCCACAAAGCGCGATGATCCAGACTGTCATGGAGAAACTCCGAAGTGCTTTTCCGGGAGACTACCGGCGATATGGCTTCTGGTCGTATCCGAGGCTTGCACCGATCAGCCCGCCAAGAATGATTCCCGGCGGCCCACCCAGGGCGCCCACGAACATACCCAGCCCTCCGCCCGCAATCATGTTCTCGAAGCTCTCAGTGCGGCGTGCCCGTACTGAGAGCGGCGCACGCGCGTATCCGTTCTGTCGCCTGATGCTCCGGGTCGACCTCGCGCCCTTCGAACGATTGCAGCGAATGTGTGCCGCATATAGATTATTGAGTCGATTCGTACCACCGCGAGCGCGGGGGTTGGAGTGTTCGACCTCCCAAGCGCCACGCTCACCGATCAGGGCGTAGTTGCAAAATGACAGCTTGCGATGGCACAGATGGCAATGGCCAGACGTGCGATCAAAAACGTACTCCAGCTGGTCGTCCGTAAATTTCATAGTCTTCCCCAATTTTTTGTCGCCGCCGCGCACACCAGTACGCGAGGGCTCTCGACTCACCACCTATCAACTGCACAAGCAAATCTGCTCGGCGTCCAAATAAGAGAAATGGCAGGCATGCCACCTGCGTCTTGAGCAATTCTGCACAGAGTCTGTCGGTCAATGCCTGAATGCTTTCCTCCAGCTGGATGGCTGTGCCACGTTCCAATAAAGGAAAGGTAACCCACGGAGTCCGCGTGTGCTTGGCGGAGCGCGGGCACCAGCCCCTCAGTTCCAAGCACAAAGCGTGCTCGCTCTCGAATACTGTCCGGAGGCGCATCCACAATGCCTGCAACCGTGATTGTCCTATTGGTGTAGTTAACTCGGCCAACGAGCGCGCCGCCCGTTTCCTTGGGAGACCAGAGCCTTGAGTCCTTCTCAATAAACTGGGCGACTGGCTCCAGTAAGCGAATATGCCACCCACCCTCTTCGCTCGAATATAGGACGACAGTCGCACCAAGATCACTTTCCTGCCAACACATCCCGATATTCCGGTCATCTGCGGCCGCGATTCCGATCTGCGCTTGTGAAGGCAAGCCGGACATCAACCAGCGCTCGAACTGCAACGCGACAAGTGCGCTCGCGCGGGAGATCCGCGCGTCCGACATTCTGGCCGTCAGCGATCTGCAGTTATCCCCCACAAATACACGCGTGGGCTCCGTGGTGTCCCCCGCCATCTGCATTCTCAATGCCGAGTCGTAGCGGCAGCGCTCAAAGAGATGCGCTGTCAAGTCATCGACCCGACACGCCCTCCCCTGCGATTCAAGCAACGCCACACCACAGCGGCCCTGTCCATACAACGCCACCCGCACCAAGCGAGCGGACGAACGGTCCAATTCGCCGGGCATGGTTTCAGCAGCAAGGACCTTCAGGGAGGCAGTTGCGTCCACAATGATGCAATCCCCGGACGTGACTATCTCCGAAAATAGTTCCGTGTTTCTGAACACATCGACGGCATCATTGTGGAACGCGCGGCAACTCTCATGCGAGAGCTTCTCGAAGGTCGTCTTCATGAGATCTGACTTGTAGCCCGTAGACTCAATCAACGCGTGGCGCGCTATGTTGTGGGGCGACATCATTTCATTGTCAACAAAGGTCATGTGCCCAATTCCACTGCGCCCCAGGTGAAGCGCAATCTTTGACCCGACGCTCCCGCAACCCAAGACGACCAAGGCCATTGGTTTTTGAGAATTCGGCATACCGGATACCATCGCAAGCAGTTGCGGTGATAGCGCATGAGCATGGGAGGCGGGATGAACGGACACCTTCTGAGTGAGGGGCGAATCCGCGGAAATGTCGAACTGAATGAGATACGGAAGTAGCTCGACATTGCGCCCGTGGGTTCCGATCAACGGCACAGGTCTTTCGACCAGAAGGATGACCACGCCAAACATCCCGAAGGACCAAGTGCGCCAATCACTCTGTACACCCCAAACGGACTGCCGGTAGTAGTCGTCGATGTTCTTGCGCAGAGCATCTCGGTCGATTCCGAACTCCGCGGCAAGAGAAAGAAGTGATTCGTAATCACTGACAGAGTCAGGTTGATATGAGTTACAAATAGACGGTGCACGCACAATAAAGGCGGCGGCCGTACCGCTAGCGAATTCTTCTACGCGAAGCTTGAGTATCTTCTGATCGAAGTGAACATTGACGTCATGAAGAAGTTCCGGATTCAGGGTCGCGTGCACGCCCTTTATGGACGGTGCGGTGAAATAGCCCGCTTTGACGACAAACACGGATCCATTGTTAGGCACTGCCGCCACAACTCGCTCGGCACTGAATACGACGATGGACGGACAGTTGTCTCGGCGCATTGGCTCCCACCCCTGCGCCGCATCGATAAGTGTTCCTCCCGCGGCCCGGTGCAGCCAATCCACCAGCTGATCGACAACCGCGTCGAGGCTAAATCGATGAAGCAGCTCATCCAACGAACCATCGAATAGGCAGGGCGAAACCGGGTGTCCAGGAATATGCGGATTGATATGGGGCAGATTCAGCGGAAAATCCACGCGCAGAAGCGGGCGCGGCGCTGACACTGGCCAGCCCTTATCGAACCGCAGCACGCACTTCTCAACAGCACGCACTCCCGTCGCGGAGATCCCTATATCCCTGGCTCTACTAGGCAGTTCGACCCTTACGTCGACTTCGACATCGGTGAAATTCTGGTGCGCAACAGCCTCACCAACTTTGAGAAGACCCCGGTGCCGCTTCAACTGCTGGATAGCGTCATCAATGACGGTCATTCGTCAACCATGCGGTAGTGGTTCACGAACCGACGAGATGATGGCTGCAGATTTTGCTCCGGACTCCTTTCTCGATGGCGGCTGGAAACCTTGCGAGGTCACGGTAAACACCAAGGGTTCGACCGCATCTTTGTCGGGATACTCGCCGGTGCAATAGAACTCACCGCCCGCGTCTTTCAGGATTGCTAGGTATTCACGATTTGCACGAATGCACGGCGGGTCGCTGTCGTCGTCGCAGATTGGCTTGCTGCTTGCAACAATGAACGCACCATCGCGTGCCTGCGACAACGCGCTGCGCGCGTCCGGATCGACCTTGGCATCTTCTCCCAGATCAGACCAGCTATCGTATGACAAGGAATGCCATGAACAATGATGCGGCGTCTGAAGCAAGTCGAACTCGAACACCAGCGTGTCATTCTGGTTTCGATTCCAGAGCCGGCTCCAGATGAACACCTCGGCATCACCGCCCGTGAGAAATCTCGCTGCCTTCGGATTGAGCGCATCTGCTGCCAGCGTAAGATTTATGATCACGCTGGACTGGTTTTTCTCGAGGCACTCTTCCTCTTCTTCGTCGTCCGTCGGCTCAAGCGGACCGAGCAGATACGCGGAGAAGAACGAAGAATGTTTGCCGTTTATCGTGGAGAACTCTTGGTTGACTAGACGCAGAATCGGCCCGAGATCGTCAGTTTTTCCGTCAATGTCCTTGCCCATGATCTGAATACGGTCTCCGTCCGTGACTGCAAATGCCCGGTCACGATTGACCTTCACCCTGCGCCGCGCTTCGGCAGCCCATGCGAGCGCATCCGGACAGAGCACATGCCTCTTGCTCGCACGGCGAAATACAATCGGTGACGACCAGAACTCGCGAATCACGATCTTCTTGTCCTTGAGCGGCTTCTTATCGTCCGGATATTCGCTCAGGGGACCGAGATGAAAATGACGAGAGACACCCCGACAATGATCCTCATCAGGGTGGCTCAATAGGAATGCGTCAACGTATGGCCGCCCCTTCGAGTCTGTCTTGAGCCGGTCGCGCAGATCTTTGGCGACGTCACGCTTGTCGCCGTCCGGGTCATCAGCATCGGCACGGATGTTTGCGTCGATGAGTAAAGTCGTCGTGTCAGCGTCAGCAAACTTGATCAGCGTCATGTCGCCGCAGTCGACCGGGAAGAAAGTGATGGAGGCAGGCATTGCTATGCACCTATAGACGATTGGGGATGTGTATACGTACAATAACTATACGATCACTTTTTATACCCGTCTACTTTTTATTCGTATTATGTCACAAGACTCTCTTCCTCCCACGGATCCTCCGGAGCAACGCACCGTTCCTTATGGGCAGGAGCGCCGGCTTCAGTTCATCGAGTACCGTCTCCGATGGGAGGGTCGGATAAACCGCACAGATCTAACGGATCACTTTGGCTTGTCGATTCCGCAGGCGTCTCTCGACGTCGCAAAGTACACGGAGCTTGCACCGGGTAACTTGGAGTACGACCGAAGTTCAAAGGCATATTTGGTCACCAGCCAATTCAAGCCAATTTTCGAATCGAGTTCTGCGCGCCGCTACCTGGCGGACCTGCTTGCCCTGAAGATCGGCATCATTGCCCGAGAGTCATCCTTCGCAGGCTCACCTCCGGAGATGGATTGGGCGCCTGCGCCTTGGCGAATGATGGACGATCAAACGGTCGAAGCGCTGGTGAGAGCCATCCACAAGCGTCTCGCAGTGCGCGTCTGCTATCAGTCGATGAGTTCCGCCGCTCAACCTGAGCGATTGCTGTCGCCGCATGCGCTGGGCTACGACGGATTCAGGTGGCACGTGCGAGCTTTCTGTCACAAGCGACAGGATTTTGCCGATTTCGTACTTGGCCGAATCCTGAGCATCAATGGATTTGAGGACAGCTCGGTCGATGCTAAGGATGATTTGCATTGGCAAACGATCCTAACGCTCGTGCTGGCGCCCCGGCCCGACTTACCGCCGGGAAAGAGGCGTGTCCTTGAACTCGACTACGGCATGGAAGACGGGCAAGTCGAACTTCCTTGTCGACAAGCCTTTCTTTTCTACACACTTCGGCGCTTGGGTTTGCAGGCCGACGTTGCTGATCCGGCTGAACAGCAAATCATCCTGAAGAATCGCGCTGCAGTGCAGCCATACATCGACGCTCTAACCCGGCGGAATAAAGAAACATGAAGGGCATCCTGGAGGCACTTAAGGATCCGTATGAGCGGAAGGCGCGCGTTACGCCCGGATTGTTGCTGAGTCTGCCTCTGCTCGTTCCCTTGGTTTGCGTCTACGGTCCTAAGCACCCTGTACTAACGAGCGTCGTCGCGTTGCTCGGTGGCTGCGGCGCCCTTTACGCGCTTGCGAGCATTGCGCGCGGTTTGGGCAAGAAACTCGAAGAAAAGCTAACGACGAAATGGGGCGGCATGCCAACGACTTTGATTCTCCGCCACCGCGATAGGTTTTTGGACAGCGTCAGCAAGCGCCGTTATCACGGAGCCATCAAGACAAAACTCGGCATTGAAGTTCCGACTTCAGAAGAGGAAAAAGCCGACCCGACAGGAGCCGACGAGGTCTACCGGGGCGCGACCCGTAGGCTTCGTGAACTGACTCGCGGCGAAAAGAACTTGTTGCTGACGGAGAACATCGCGTACGGCTTCCACCGCAACATGCTGGCGCTCAAGCCCGTCGGCATCGTCGTTAGTCTTGCGGGACTCTTCTACGGGTTGGTGATCGGGAACATGCTTCAGTTCAGTCCTTTGAGGTTTGTGCCGATTCACTTTGCCGCGCCGGGTTTGCCGGCTGGTCTAACGCTGTTGATTTCTGCTGCCCTCCTGGCCGCGTGGCTTGCATATTTCAACGCCAACACGATTCGTCGAATCGGCTTTGTCTATGCGGAACGCCTGCTGGAGTGCCTTGAGAAATTGCCGACTACAACGCGCGCTAAACCGCGGAATGCTCGTGAGAACGCATGATTTTTGAGATTGCGGCCAAGACCAAATAGGGTATCCGCCGCAATAAATGGGGTATTTATGTCTGAATTACCCCCATTTTGGGCGAGTGTTTCCCGGCTAAACAGCATCACGGAATTGCTGAAATTGGAGCCGCTGAGGAAGCTGTTTGCGCTGCGCGCAGCACGGCCAACGGGATGGCAGAGTGACGCCCATGTAGCCCTCTGGAGCGTCAGCCATGCCCCAAGAATTGCTTACCCTGTCCCGCCGGGATCTCTACGAACTCGCCTGGTCCAAGCCAATCGTCGAACTCGCGAAGGACTTCGGCCTGTCGGATGTCGCGCTGGCCAAGCGATGCCGGAAGCTCGGCATACCCATTCCAGGACGCGGGTACTGGGCGCGGGTCGCGGCCGGGCAGACGCCTCGCCAGCCGCCTTTGAAGAATCGCGAGGAGAAGTGGCCCGATCAATCCACCCTAACCTTCGATCCTCCACGGGAACCTCCTGAACAACAAGAAGGCCGGCCGGCAGGAACGGTGGAAGAAATCGCCCTGCGCGAGCAGATCTCAGTGCTGCAACCGCTGTCAGGTCCTGACCACCATCCGGCATCGCCGCCCGTCAAGCGAACTGCCCTCCTGTTGAAGCGGCCATGGCGAAGCGGCCTGACCTGGAATCGCGGCGAGAAGACCGGACCTGTGGTGCGGATCGATGCCTCCGGCCTCGTGATCGATCGAGCGCTGCGGCTCGCAGACACGTTCCTGGTCGGCGCCAGCATGCTGGGCTGGACATTCCAGACGCCGCCTGAACCAGATTCATCGAAAAGTCGCTACCGCCACGAGCACATGCCCCAACCTAGCGGGCCGACCTACGGCCATCTCCTGGTGCAAGGCGAAGCGCTGGCCTTTCGCATTGACGAGAGACGCCGGCAGGTGGATCACGTCCTGACCGAAGACGAGAAGGAGCGAAAGCGCCGCAACCAGTTCGTCTACCCTCCGCGCTACGACTTCATTCCCACCGGGGAACTCCGGCTGCACCTCATGCACCCGGGATGGAACCACTCGGTCCGTACCTGGAAGGATTCCGCCAAGCGCCGGCTTGAGGATCAGATCAACTCGATCCTCCTGGGCTTCCTCGATGACGCGCAGGCCACCAAGGAAAGCCGTGCGGAGCAACGCCGCGCTGAAATTGAAAGCAGGCGAAGGGAGCAGCTGCGGCTGGAACAATCCCGGCGGCGCGAGACCAACGCAAAGCTCATTCGCCAACTTGAGATGCAGGCGGGCGCATGGATGCGGGCACGACTCCTGCGGTCATACCTGCGCGCCCTGAAGCGAACCATGTGGGGCGAGAAGCTGGAGACGATCGTCGACGAGAAGCACGTCGATTTTCTCTCATGGGCAATGCACTACGTGGATCAGCTCGATCCGCACTCGGCAACTCCCCACGACCCGGATCTGATGGATGAGGGTCTGCAGGGCTATCGGACTGACGAAGGCATCCGTCAGACGCTCAGTCGCCTGATGGGGAGACACTGGCAGGAGACCTGGAAGATCGATGGAGATGGCGCCCCGTCGGAAGAACCCAAATTGCATGCGGACGCGGAAATCGACGGATAGCCGCCCGCTCCTGATGGGAAACAGCCCTCTTGCCGGTTCACTCCGCGGCGGTACATGCCCGCAGGACGGCTAGAACCGATGCTTTAGGACCGCCATACGGCCTTTCCTAGCCTGTCTGGTCAGCGCGACCCTCGGGGGGGGGCAGCCCGGACAGGCTCAGCCTGCCCTGCGCCTCTTCCCACGACGAGAAGAGGCCTCGACCCGAGGGCAGTCGATCATCGAGATAGCTGTCAATTCCAGCCATCCCCGGATCTTATGCAAAATTACGCATATCGCAGTTTTGGCGCATGAATCCGGAACCTTCAGCACGGCACTCGTTCTGCTAGAAATTGCGATGCAAGACTATGAATTTCCATTTTGTAAGGCACGAATCTATAAATTTCAATGCCGCTACGCCGGGAACTAATTATTCCTAGTAAAATCCCGCCCCGCACGAATTTTTCTAGTCATGCAAGCCATTTTCTAGGACCCTCCCTATGGAACTGCTCGGCTACGCGCACATTGCAGAACGATTCGCCTTGCCAGCCGCGCCGCTACCCGTGACCTGCGTGCTCAGCGAAGCCATCCCGAATCGCCGTTCGCTGGAAAAAGGCGGCAGCCGATTCGAGGAATTCGGCCCGTCCTATCGGCCGGCGGATACGACCTTCGGCCACCTGCGCTTCGCACTGCGCTACGAAGGCCTGAACCTCCAGATCCTGAAACTCCTGTTCGACCGGATCGGAGGTGAAGAAATCCGGTCGGCCATCCTCACGAAATCCGGGCATGGTTCGAGCGCCGCGCGCCGCCTGGGATTTCTGTATGAGTGGTTGACCGGCCAGACACTGGATATCCCGGAAGGACACTTTGGTCGGCGCAACTACGTTGCCGTCCTCAACGAAAAACTCCAGTTCGGATTTCAACCCTCTACTCCCATCCGCAACGAGAAGTTCCGGGTTCTGAACAACCTGCCTGGCACTGCTGCGTTTTGCCCGTTGGTCCGTCGGACCGAATACCTGCAATCCATGTCCCAGAAGGGACTCGCAGCCAGAGCCGCAAGCAAGCTGGCGGGCTACGACAAGCAGCTGCTGATGCGGGCCGCTAGCTACCTCTACCTCAAGGAGACGCACTCCTCGTTCGAAGTCGAACGCGAGAAGCCGACCGCCACGCGCGCCCAGCGCTTTGCCAACCTGCTGCAGGGCGCGGAGGCAGGACATCCGCTGTCCATGGAGCGCTTCGTCGAACTGCAGAACGCCGTCGTGGAGCCACGGTTTCAGGAAGCATCCTGGCGCCAGATCCAGAACTGGCTGGGCAATGATTTTGGTTATCGCAAGAACGTCGAATTCGTTCCACCGCGGCCCGAGGATGTCTACGCCCTGATGGAAGGCCTGATCGCAATGAGCGAGTCCCTGTGCGAGGCGCAGAAAATGTCATCTCCGGGCACAGGGACTCCGCCTCCGATGGACCCGGTAGTCGCTGCCGCTTCGATCTCCTTCGGATTTGTCTTCATCCACCCATTCTTGGATGGGAACGGTCGCCTGCACCGCTACCTGATCCATGAACAGCTTTCGATACATGGGTTCACGCCCAAGGGGTTCATCCTCCCCGTCTCTGCGGTGATCCTGGCAAATCTGGACCGCTATCAGGACGCCCTCGTCGCGTTCTCGGGCCCGATCATGAAGCGCACGAGCTACGACCCCTCGACCAGGGACGCCAAAGCCACGGGGAACGATCCCGTGTACTTCCGCTACTTCGACGCCACAGACCAAGCCAGCTTCCTGTACGACGCGCTTGAACGCACGATCGAGAAGGATCTTGACGAAGAGATTTCCTTCCTGATTGGCTTCGATCGTGCCCGCGAGGCACTGCACGGGATCAGCGACTGGCCGGGGCAATCCGCCGACCTGTTCATCAACCTGGTCCGCCAGAACAACGGACATTTGTCCGCCACCAAGCACAAATCCCAGTTCTCACTTCTGACCGATGAGGAGGTCGCTCGCTACGAAGGCATCGTCCGGCGAGCCTTCGACTTGGGTATCGACAGGAACGACATCGCGCCCTGACCAGCTAGTGATCCCTGTCCCAGAAGTCCGGTGAGCTCCAAAAACGACCGAAAATGCGGATTCGGTTCGAAATGTACGGACGTCACCGAATGACGTCGTCGCCGGGACCAATTTTCCTGGTGGGCAAATTTGGGACAGGTCGAATCGACTTGAGAAGGATTCACCGGGAAAGGGCGGGACAATAACCGCTTGATTTAGTGGAAAATCGCGCGTAAGTTATTGATTGGAAACCGCCCTTTTACCGATTCACACGGCAGGGGTCACAGGTTCAAATCCTGTACCGCCCACCATTCCTACGGCAGCGTGTACGCGATGATCTCCGCGCCGTCGCTGCCACTGACTGCCAGCACGATGTACTGCTTGCCGTCGACCATGTAGGTCATCGGCGAGCCGGTCTGCTTGCTGGGCATCTCCACCGCGCCGACATCCTCGCCAGTGCGCTTGTCGTAGGCCCGCAGCAGCGCGACGCGCACCCCCTTGTCGTTGGTATGCACGCCGCCTTCACCGGCAATCAGCAGCGTCTTCGTGGTCAGCGTGCCGACGAAGGTGCGGCCCGGCTGCCCAAGGCGCGGCAGGTTGAGGCCACGCAATGCGGGATTGTTCCTGATGTCGTCCGGTGTGGACGAGTGGGCCTTCTGCCAGACCATCTCGCCGGTGTTCATGTCATAGGCGGTGATCCGGTCGTACGGCGGTTTGACCAGCGGCAGGCCCTGCACGGAGGTGCCGCCACCCGCAAACCCGCCACGTCCCGCGCCGGCCGCAGGGCCGGCACCGCGCGGACCCGCACCCGCACCAGGCGGACCGGCTGGTGGACCTGCGCCGGCACCTGGCGGAAACCCCGGCGGAAAACCACCGCCGCCGGGAGGCGCGGCGCCCGCACCACGCGGCGCGGCACCGCCACCGGCCGGACCCGCACCACCGGCCCGCGCCTGGCCACCCACGTAGCCCATGTCGGACTGCTGCGGACTCGCCGCCACGAGGCCGCTGACATACACCGCCGTATGCGAATGGACGTAAAGGTGATTGGTCTCCGGATCGAATGAACCGCCCGGCCAGTTTGCGCCGCCAACGTCCGCCGGCACCTGCAGGGTGGCCAGCGGTCCGTCCAGCGAGCTCAGTGTCGGCGGCGTGAACAGCGGGCCGATCCGGTAGCGCTTCACGACATCAAGCGCCTGCGCCCGCAGCTCCGGCGTGAAGTCGATCAGGTCGTTCTCCGAGATGCCCTGCAGGTCGAATGGCTTCGGCCTGGTCGGGAACGGCTGGGTCGGGCTGGTGCGCTCCTTCGGCGCTTCCGATTGCGGCACCGGCCGCTCTTCGATCGGCCAGATCGGTTCGCCGGTCTCGCGGTTGAACACGAACAGGAAAGCCTGCTTGGTGGGTTGCGCGATGGCCTTCACCGTGCGCCCGTTCATCTTCATGTCGAACAGGATGGGCGCGCAGGACAGGTCGTAGTCCCAGACATCGTGATGCACGGTCTGGTAGTGCCACTTGCGTTTGCCGGTCTTCACGTCGAGGGCCACGAGGCTGTCGGCGAACAGCGCGTTGCCGGGCCGGTTGCCGCCGTAGTAATCGCCGGTGGGCATCTCCACCGGCACGTAGACGAGGCCAAGCTGCGGATCGGCGCTCATCTGCGCCCACACGCCGGTGTTGCCGTTGTGATCCGCGGCATTGTCTAGCCAGGTGTCGTAGCCGAACTCCCCGCGCTTCGGAATGGTGTTGAAGATCCACAGCCGCTTGCCGGTGCGCGCGTCGTAGCCACGCACCATGCCGCGTGCGTTGCGCATGGTGCGCGGTGCGCCGCCGGCGCGATGCGCGCTGCCGACCACGATCACATCGCCGACCACCAGCGGCGTCGCATTGAGGCCCAGCTCGGCGGTTTCCAGATCGACTTGCTGGTCGGCCTCGAGCTTCAGGTCCACCACGCCGTTCTTGCCGAACGCCGGCACCGGCACGCCGGTTCTGGCATCGAGCGCCAGCATGCGGTAACCCGGTGTCACATAGATCACACGCTGGTCCGCGCCGTTGGCACTGGCCCAGTAGGCAACGCCGCGGCCGGCGCCATTGCGCGGCGCGCTCTGGCCGCGACGGCCTTCGTCTTCCGCGTGCATCCACAGCATCTCGCCGGAGACGGCGTCCAGCGCGACGGCTGCGCGGCGCGTGCCTGCCGTGGTGAACAGCGTGCGACCCACCAGCAGCGGCGTCGCCGAATACAGGCTGTCCGGCCGCGGACCGAGGAAATCCGTCTTCAGGCGCCAGGCGATTTCCAGCGTATTGAAGTTTTCCTTGTTGATCTGGTCGGCATCCGAGTAGCGCGTGCTCGCGAGGTCGCCGCCGTAGGTGGGCCATGTGGTGCTGCGCCCGCCAGCGGCGGGTGCGGAACGCGCCGGAGCCGCGCCAAAGCCGCGGGCGCCGGCAGGGCCGGCGGCAGCAGGCGCCGCCGCAGCCAGCGGCGCCTGCTGCGCCGTTGCGGCTCGCCCGAAGGTGATCACTGCCAGCTGCGCCCGGTCGGTGGGCAGCGCCGTGGCGCCACCTGGCATGCCGGCGCTACGCAGCACGAAGGCCAGCAGCGACACGTAGTCTCCCGCCGGCAGGCTCTTTGGCGCCGTCGGTGGCATGGTCTCGAAGCGATCCAGCAGCTGGCGCAGGTTCTTGCCCGTCCATGCTTCGGAAAACTGCGGCCCGGTGAGTGCGGATGCCTTCTCCCGGCCGGCAAGGTCGTCACCGTGGCATACGGCGCACTTCTCGAAGTAGATCTTCTCGCCCGCCACGGCCTGCTCCGCGGTGTACACGCCCGTGGCAGGTGCACGCGCCTGTTGCGCTTGCTGGGCCATGAGCGTGGCGCAACCCAGGATGAAAACTCCGCCGAACAGATGCCGCATGTAACGCATGGGTGAACCCAGGATTCCCTGCTCCAAATTTTCCGGGCGCCATCATTGCACAGCTCCCCTGCTTCGGGCAGCTACTGCCGGGTTAGAGGGGGGAAAGAAAACGCCACCGGTTCAAACCGGTGGCGTGACGTGCGCGAGACATTGTGGACGTCGCAGGCCCAAGGCCCGCACCGCCCATCCGTTGCGGTCAGTTGCTCAGTTCCACCAGCAGCCGGTTGCCCGACAGCACGTTGGTGGTCGGGTTGTAGGCGCCGCCGCTGGCGATGAGGTTGTACATCACCACGGTGCCGTCCAGCTGCGGACCCAGGTGGTCGGCGAGATCCTCGGGCCGGCTGTAGATCTCCACTCTCTTCGTCGTCCGATGCGCGATGGCGAGCATGTAGGGCGGCTGCGAAGTCACCATCAGCAAGCCATTGGGCACGGTCGTGAGGTCGATACGCTGGCCGCCCACCTTGATGAAGCCCTGCGCGGTGGAGGAATCCATCGTCAGCGTGTAGGTGGTGGCCGCACTGAAGGGCGCGATGGTGCCGCTGGCGCCCCAGGTCACCACCATCGAGGCATTGTCGCCGTTGAGGTTGGCTGCGGTGGCCGCCGCGAAATCCGGCGCGGCCGCGCCGTACGGAGCGACGAAGCCCACCAACCGGGTGTAGTCGCCATCGGCCAGTCCAGCCGTACCCAGCGCGGCCGTGTCGATTTCATAGGCATCCGGATCAGCATTGCTGCCCGCGCTGCTGCCGGTACCGCTGAAGTTGAAGCGCGCCGGGTTGCGGCCATCGATGCTCCACAGGTCCAGCGTGACGCCGCCGGCGGAGGCGGCCGTCACCCTGCCGAACAGGTGCGTGTAGTTCAGGCGCACACGGCCGCTGCCCGCATCCAGCGTGGTGCCGGAGAGGCTGCCATACGCCTCGATACGCTGCCCCACGGAGATGTCGGCGATGCCGAGCGTTCCGGACTGCTGGCCGTCACGGGTCACCGTGGTGCCAGTGCCAACCGTGACGGTGTACTGCCCCAGCTGGAAGCCGAAGCTGCCATTGGTGCGCCCGAGCCGCACGCCGCCCACGGTGAGCGTGTTGCCGCTCCGGGCCAGCACATTGCCCGAGATGTAATCGCGGGTGGAATCCTCGGCGCTGCTGCCCGCCAGCACGCGCACCGCGGTGAAGCTGTGCGTGGTTGCATCGATGGTGCCGAAGGCAATGGTCATCGGGTTGCCGCCCAGCGCCGCCAGCTGCAGCAGTCCGGCCGCGCCGGTGGACACCGTGCCGCCGATCTCGAAGCGCGTGCTGCCGGTGGTGCTGACCTTCATCTCGCTGGCGTCGGCCGACGCATGGAAGGGCCGCAGCTTGATGGTGTAGTTGCCGCCGGCAGGATCCACCGACTGCAACCGGCCGCGTGCACGGGCTTCCAGGCTCGCCGGCCGTTCCACGCTGGCCACCACGAAGGGAGTGACCGTGACTTTCTGCGTGGCCAGATCCACGGTGTTGGACGCCGTGAGGTCCATGTCGAAGGCCACCTGCGAGATGCTGTTCGGGGTGATCTGCAGGTGCGCGCGGTCATCCAGTTGCACGGCGAGCTCGGCCTGCGTCAGCGCCTGGCCATTGGTGCCCACCGGGCTGAGCTCCACGGCGGCACCGGTGCCGTCCTCGACCACGATGTCCGAATCGCTGAAATCCACCACCAGGGATGCCGCGACATATTCACCAGCGGGAATCTGCCCGGCGCTGACGATTTCCGACAGGTCCACCAGCTGCGCGAAGTCGATGCGCGCGGTGGCCGGCAATGTTTCAACCATCGTGCCGTTGGCCTTCTTCAGTTTCACCGAGGTGACATCCACGGTGTAGCTGAGGAAATCTCCCTGCGCGTCGGTCATGGTCACCACGGCGGTGCCGCAGTCGGTGCAGGCTGCTGGTGGCGGTGGTGGTGGGTTCTGGTTGCCACCAGCGTCGTCGCCGCTGCCGCCGCAGGCTGCGAGCAGCGCGGCGGTGAGTCCGAGCAGGCCGCGGCGCATGTGCCGCAACGTGGTGGAGAACCCGGCTTGACGGTCTGCGGTAACGGCGAGAGACATGGCAGCTCCAGAAGGACGGCGATCGTGCCGATGGGTTCTGAATCTGCGTCAGAGGTAGCGTGCAGCGGGAGTTCGAAACGCCTGCCGGGCCTGATCCGAACGGATCATGGCCCGGCAAGCTGGTTGAAAGGCCTCTAGTTTCCCAGCACCACCAGCAGTCGTTTCGCGGCAAACATGCCGCTCGCAGCATCGAAGCTGCCTTCGGCCACCACGCTGTACAGAAGTGTGGTGCCGTTCAGCTCACCAGACAGTGCCGCGGAGAAATCCGCGAAGCTGCTGAAGTTGTCCACTGCATGGCTGGCGCGATGCGCAATGGCAAAGGTCAGTTCTTCACCGCTGGCGGACGCAAGCGTCAGGCCGCCGGACAGCGTCGTCACGTCGATGCTGCGGTCGCCCAGCCTGACCGCGCCACGCAGGCCGCTGGCGAGGTCCACCGTGAGCGTGGTGGGCGAAGCCGCGCTGAAGGGCGCGGTGGTGCCGTTCACTCCCCAGCCCAGCACCAGCCCCGCGCGCCGGTCGCTGAAGTCCACGAAGGTGTCGGCGCGGAAATCCGGCGGTGCGATGCCGAAAGGCGTGACGAAGCCGAACAGCTTCGTGTACTCGCCGGCCAGCAGGCTGGCGGTGCCGAGCGCGCCGGTGTCGATCTCGTAGTGCTCCGGATCGGCATCGGTGGCCGCAGTGGCACCGGTGCCGGCAAAATCGAAGCGCGCCGGATCGCGGCCATCGATGGCGGTGAGCGCGATGGTCAGGCCACCACTGCCGATGGCTTCCACCTTGCCGAACAGTCGCGTGTAGTTCAGTCGCACACGGCCGGCGGTGGCATCCAGGCTGCCCTGCCCCGTGCTGCTGCGGGAGAAATCGCCGAACGCCTCGATGCGCTGGCCCACCGAGATGTCGGCGATGCTCATCGTGCCGGAACCCTGGCCGTCGCGGGTGACCAGCGTGTCCGGGCTTACTGTCACACCAACCTCGCGCAGTTCGAAACCCACGCGGCCATCGCGCCAGCCCACGCGCACGCCGCCCAGGGTGAGCACATTGCCGGCGCGGGCGAGCACGTTGCCGGAGAGGTAGTCGCGATGCAGGTCCCGCGCACTGGTCGCCGCGAGCACGCGCCGCGCGGTGAATGCGTGATCGACGCCATGGATGGTGCCGAAGGCGATGGTCACGGGGTTGTCGGTGAGCGCGGCCAGTTGCGTGAGGCCCTCGTTGCCGGTGAGCACCCTGCCGTTGATTTCGAAGCGGGTCGTGCTGGTGGTGTGCACCACGAATTCGCCACCGGCATCCTCATCGTGGTGGAAGGGACGCATCCTGATGGTGTAGCTGCTGGCCGGGACATCCACGCTCACCAGCCGGCCGCGTGCGCGCACGTCGCGGCTCTCGGGTGGTCGAACGGTGGCCACGATGACGGGATTGACTGTGACGGTACCGGCGGCAAGGTTCACGGTGTTGGAGGCCGCCAGATCCAGATCGAATGCCAGGTGCGAGAAACGTCCGCGGTTGATCATCAGGCGGTGGCGGTTGTCCAGCTGCACGGTCAGCTCGACCTGGCCCAGCGGCTGGCCGTTGGCATCAACGGGACTCACCTGCACCGGATCGCCGCCGGCACCTTCCACCACGATGTCGGCATCGGTGAAATCCACCCCGAGCGTGGCCGCCACATACTGGCCGGTGGGTATCTGTCCCACGCTCAGCACTTCGGACAGCTCCACCAGCTGCGCGAAGTCGATCCCGGAACTCACCGGCAGCGTCTGCACCTCCGCACCGTTGGCCTTCTTCAACTTGAGCGAGGTGACTGACACGTTGTAGCTGAGGAAGTCGCCTTCCGCGTCGGTGATGGTCAGCAGTGCGGTACCGCAATCGGCACAGGCGCTGGCCTGCATGTCGCTGCCGGAATCCCCTGCGCCGCAGGCGGCAGCCAGCGTTGCCACCAGCGCCAGCAGTGCAAGCCGCAGGCGTTGCAGAAAGGATGAAGAGGTTTCCCGGTCCCTGTTACGCGGGTTGGCGTTGCGCATGGCGGCTCCCTGGATGTGGTTGGCTACAGGCACAGGGAACGCGGCTGCGCCCCGCTGGTTGACAGCGGGGCAGTCTCCAACCTGCGACAACTCAATGAGCGGCACGCATCAGGTGCCAATCGCGTCTGGTTGAAGCAGACGCGGGTGCCGCCCTACTTCGCTCCTGCCGGAATGTGCCGCGGAATCAGGAAGAAGCTGATCGTCGTGACGACCGCACAGCCCGCGACAAACCACAGATACGGACCGACAGGCGGCTGCGTCCCTTCCGCGAAATAGTAGGCGTAGGCGGTGGGACTCAGAATTGCGCCAATGCGCGAGACAGTCTGGGCAACACCGACAGCCGAACCACGCACTTCGGTGGGATAGGCGTTGGCTGCAACGGCGTACATGAACGCCTGCATGCCGTTCACCGCCATGCCGGCCAGCAGACACAACACCAGCAGCGTCGCGGGCGCCATGTCGGGCGCCAGGACAATACCCAGCGCAGCTGCGGACCCGACGCCCAGCAATGCCAGACCGGTGCCCACCACGCGCGAACCGAACATGCCAATCAGTGCGGCGCCACCAATGGAGCCGAAGAATGCCCCATAGAAGAACAGGTCTGCCGCGTTGGACGCCACCTCGCCCGGCAGTTGCGCCCGACCCAGTATGCGCTGCAGGTAGTTGGTGAATACGTACAGCACGAAGCTGTTCACCGAAAAGGCGATCCATATGAACAGCGTCGCCATCGCGTACTGCTTGTTCCAGATAGTGGCAAGCCAGTTGCTGGAGCGCCCGCCGCCTTCCTGCACGACAAACTGCTCCGTGCCGTCGTAGCGTTTCTCGCCGACCAGCCGGTTCAGCGCGCGCGCCAGGCGGGCATGCTGGGACGGATGCCGCACCATGTACTTCGGCGACTCCGGCAGAAGGAAAGCAAAGATGGCGAACAGTGCCAGTGGCGCGATGGCGCCCACCAGGAACATGGAGCGCCAGCCATGTTCAGGGACGATGATGCGCTCCACCGGGCCGGCCAGCGCGGCGCCCAGAGGCACCGCGACGACCACGGCCGCCACGGCGATACTGCGCACCCTTTTTGGCGCCCATTCCGACATCAGCGTCGCAGCCAGCGGCGTGACGCCGCCCAGACCCAGGCCAGTCAGGCCACGGAACAGCCACAACTGGGTCAGGTTCTGGGCGTAGTAACAGAGCAGCGAACCCACGAAGAGCAAGGCGACGCAGGCGATATACGAGCGCTTGCGACCGATCCTGTCGCCCAGCCAGCCCATGAAGACCGAGCCAATCGCCATGCCGGCGAGCCCGGCGGTATTGATCGGATTGAGTGCCCCATCGCCAAACTCGCCCGACAACGGGGTGGCCACGCGACCCATCGTTCCCAGGTCGAATCCGTCGGTGAGCATGATGACGATCATCATGATCGCGATGCTGAATGGCACCGGGAAGAACCTGGCGGAGTCGATGACCTCGCCTACATCGACGACTTTCTTGTTATCCATGTGCTTGCCCGGAGTCCCTGTTTGATTTTTCTGGTCCGCGACTGTGCCACAAAACCGTCTATGGCACGATGGCCTGGATCTTCGGCGTGGTACCCGGAGGAAAGCTCGCGGCAGGGTTCTCGGCCCGCGCGCCCAGGGATTTCAGCAGCGCCGCGGTCTCCGCGTACTTCTCCGGAATAAGCGCGTTGAACTCCTTGGGGAAACGGCCCAGCGCGTAGTCGATGGGCGAGAGGCCGTTGGAATCGATCACGTCGAGCTCAGCCCCGTCCGTGACCAGCTGGCGCACCAGGCGATTCCAGCCGCGGGCGGCGGCGGCATGCAACGCCGTGCGGTTCGCCGCCGTGATGATCTTCAGGTCCGCATCGGCGATGGACAGCACGGTGCGCGCATTCACGTCCGCGCCGGCCTTGCGCAGCAGCGCGTAGCATTCGAGTGCGTCGTCCTCGGTGCGGAGCCGGCCGCGCGTGGGCTCGTTGATGAAGCCGTCGCCGCTGGCGGCCATCAGCGGTGTCACCCCCTGCGAATTGGCGAGGTTGGCGAGTGCGCCGTGGTCCAGCAGCAGTTTCACCAGCGGCAGGTCGCCGGCCTTGGCCGCACGCAGCAAGGGCGTCGTGCCCCACACGATCATCGGATCGCGGTAACGGTCATTGGGGATGTTGCGGTAGCGCGGTCGCAGCTTCAGTTGGGCATTCGGGTTGGCACCACGCTCGAGCAGCAGGCGCACGAGGTCGGTGCCGGTGTTGACGTCCATCGATGGCAGCTCGATGCGGCGGCCCACCGGCGGTGTGTTCATGTCCACCGCGACGTACAGCGGTGTCTGGCCGTAGATATCCCACAGGTTCACATCCGCACCGGCCTCGATGAGGAAGCGGCCGGCATCCCAGTGGTAGTTGAGCAGCGCCACCACCAGCGCGGTGGCGCCATCCGGATCCGGCAGGTCGATGTCGGCGCCCTTCGCGAGCAGCGCCTTCAGGCAGCCGATGCAACCCTCGCGCGCGGCAAACAGCAGCGGTGTCAGCCCACCGCGGTACATGTCCTTGGGTCGGCCTTCCGCGGTCACGCGGCGTTGCCAGTCGCGCACGGTGGAGCGCTGGTCCACGCGCGCGCCATGCTTGAGCAGCAGCTGGATCATGTCGGGCTGGCTTTGCGCGGCGGCCCACATCAGCGCCGTCTGTCCACCCCAGTGTTCGCGTGCCTGCACATCGGCGCCGCGCCGGATGAGCAGCTGCGCAGCCTCGAGGTCGCCGGTGCGTGCCACCGCCATCAGCGCGGTCTGGCCTTCGGCGTTCGGGGAATCCACGTCGACGCCGGCATCCAGCAGCAAGCGCAGCAGCGCCGCATCGCCGCGCGCGGCGGCCAGCATCATCGGGGTGGCGCCGAACAGGTTGGCGGCGCGGGGATCGGCGCCGGCGGCGATCAGCCGCCGTGCCTCGGAAACATCCCCTGCGTAGATGGCCCGGTGCAGCGCAGTGGTGCCGTCTGGTTCGACGGCCTCTGTCGCGCCGACATCTGCCAGCGATGCACAGCAAAGCAGTGCCGCCAGAGCGAGCTTGAGCCGGCTCATGGCGGAACCGCTGGCCGTCAATTACTTCGCGGCGGGTGCCGCGGGCGCGGCCGCCAGTGTGGCCGGATCCCAGTGCTCGTCAGCCTTGCCGTCGACGAAGCGCCACATGTCGAACCAGGTGGTGGTGTATTTCTGGCCCGGCTTGCCCGGCACGTCGTACTCGCGCGGGAAGACCACCGTCACGTAGTCGCCGGAGGCCACCACGGCCACGACCTTGGTCTTCTGCAGCTTCGCCGGACACGGGTTCGTCGCCGGCCGCTTGAGCGTCTTGGTGAAGAAATCGATCACGCCCTGCAGCCCCGAAGCGGCCATGGGGTTGTGCTGGATGTATCTGGAGGTCAGCCACTTGCCGGCATCCGCCCACTGGTTGCATTCCAGCAGTTCCTTCACGATGTGATAGGCCGCCTGCTTGTTCCGGTGCAGCTTCGGATCCTTGTCGGTGAACAGCGCATCCGGATCGGCCGCGCCCACCACCGGCTCGGCCAGGGACTGGCCGTAGGCTGCAGGCAGGGAAACGATGGCCAGCAGCGCGGCAGCCGCCAGCGAAAGCATTGGTCTGGTCTTCATGTCCTCAGTTCCTCTCTCAGTACCCGGCCGTGAAGTGCTTGTTGATGTACTGCGGCTTCTCGATCTCGTCGAGCATCGCCGCCGCATAGTCCTCGTAGGTGATGGCGCTGCGGCCGTCGGCATCCACGATGACCTTGTCGGTGCCGAAACGGTACTTGCCCGTGCGCTCCCCCGGCCTGAAGTTGCCGTTCGGGCTGAAGAAGGACCACTGCACGTCCTTCACCTCGGCCTTCAGCCAGTCGACGGCATCAACCGAGGATTTCACCTCGCCATCCTGCCGGCCGCCGAAGCGTTCGATGATGCGCTTGCCGTCGGGTCCATACAGGCTGCTGCCGCCACCGACGATCAGCAGCCGGGCTTTCTTTGGCCCGGTCTGGGCGCGCAGCGCCTCCACTTCGGACTTCACCACGCTCAATGCAAAGTCCGGCGTCGGTGCCGGCCGCACCACGATGGAGGAGACCACCGCATCCGCGCCGGCGATGTTCTTCAGCACATCCGCCTTGTCGAACACATCGCCCGCGACCACCTTCACGCCCTTGGGCGCGATGTCGGCCTTCGGGCTCTTGTCCACCACCGTCACGTTGTGGCCGCGCGCTGCGGCTTCATTGACGATGCGGCTGCCGATGGCACCACTGCCGCCATACACCACGATGTTCAGCGGCTTCGCGGCCTTGGTCTGCGCCAGAGCCTGGCCGGCAAAGGCCATGGCGCCGAGCGCCAGAGAAATGAGCAATCGACGGTTCATCGGTCCCCCGTTTGGTTCAGTCGGTCAGGCCGCCCTGGCCAGTCCCAACGCGCGGATCGCGTTGTCCTTCAGGATGAGTGGCTTGACCTCGGGCCGGAAACCCGCCGCGTCGTAGTCCTTCATCCAGCGCTCGGGCGTGATCAGCGGATAGTCTGTACCGAACAGCATCTTGGTTTTCAGCTGCGTATTCGCATAGTGAATCAGCTGCGGCGGGAAGTACTTCGGCGACCAGCCCGACAGATCTATATAGACATTGGGCTTGTGCAGGCACACCGACAACGCCTCGTCCTGCCAGGGCCAGGACGGGTGCGCAATGATGATGGTCATGTCGGGGAAGTCCGCCGCGACATCGTCCAGGTGCATCGGATTGGAGTACTTCAGGCGCAGGCCGCCGCCACCACGCAGACCCGAGCCCATGCCCGAATGGCCGCTGTGGAAGATCACCGGCATCTTCGCCTCGGCCATGGCCTCGTACATCGGATAGGCCATGCGATCGTTCGGGAAGAAGCCCTGGCAGGTGGGATGGAACTTGAACCCGCCTACCCCTTCGGCGATCAGCTTCTTCACCTCGCGCAAGCCCATCTTGCCCTTGTGCGGGTCGACGCTGCCGAAGGCGATCATGATGTCGCTGTTGGCCTTGGCGGCATCCAGCACTTCCTCGTTCGGAATGCGGCGGCGGCCGATCTCGAATTCGGTGTCGACCGTGAACATCACCAGGCCGATCTTCTGCGCGCGGTAGAAGTCCACGGTTTCCTGGATGGTCGGCGGGTTGCCGGACTTGAAGTATTTCTTCTTCTGTTCCTCGATTTCCTGGGCGTAGTCGTCTTCCGGCTGGCGACAGGAAATCTCGGCGTGGGTATGGACGTCGATGGCGATCAGGTCTGCGGTTTTCATGGGCGCGGATTATTCCACAACGGCGCGGGGGGAATCAGCGCGACTGCAGGTTGCTGATGACCGTGTCGTCGACATAAGCCTCGGTATCCAGCACCAGGCGCTCCTGGCGCAGCTGCAGCTCGTGGATCACGAACATCAGGATGATGCTCACGATCAGGGCGACGAAGGTGGAATTGAAGGCAATGCCGAGGCCGCTGGTGACGGCACTGGTGTCGCCGCGCAGCGCGATCTGGGCCCCGGCCAGCGCGTTGCCGATGCCGCGCACCGTGCCCACGAACCCCACCGCCGGGATCGCCCACACGCAAAAGCGGATGATGGCCAGCTCGGCGTCGAGCCGCGCGGCTTCGGATTCGCAGTAGTCGTGCACGGAATCGGCCGCGTCCTGCACATTGGAGGTCTCGCCGAAACGCTTCAGCGCGCGGCGCACCGTGCGCACCGGGATCAGGTCCCGTTCGGCCGCGGGCAGGCTGTCGAACTTGTGCGAGTACTCGCGCACGTCGCCGGGCAGGATGCGGTAGCCCGCGGGAACGGACAGCAGCCCCTTGTCCAGCTGGCGGCGGTGCGCGCCGAGCGTGCGAATCTTCAGTGCGGCGAGGCACAGTGCCCAGATGCCCAGGATGATGGCCACTTCCTGCTCCGGGTCGTGCAGGATGATCCACAGCGAGCGATGCGGCGTGTATTCGGGATTGGCGGCCTGCAGCGCCTGCTGCTGGGCCTTCCAGCCATCAGCCTGCGGGCGGACGTAGAAAGTCCAGGTGGCGTGGATGACGATGGCGACGATCAGCAGCAGGCCGATGGTCTGCAGGCGGGTGCGGGCGTATTGCTCTTTCATGCGGCGGCCATTCTAGGCCAATCGCTGCCGGCGCCAATCCCCGGCCAACGCCGTAGTAATTGAATCCGAGGCTGGCCATCAGCTCCGGGCTGTAGATGTTGCGCCCGTCGAAGATCGCCGGCTGAGTCAGCGACGCCTTGATGCGCTCGAAATCCGGGCTGCGGAACTCGCGCCACTCGGTGACGATCGCCAGCGCGTCCGCCCCCGCGAGTGCGGCGTAGGCGTCGGCCGACAGCGTCAGGCCCGGCTGCTCGCCGAGGACACGGCGGGTCTCCGGCATGGCGACCGGGTCGTAGGCCTGGACTCGGGCGCCGGCCGCGAGCAACTCGCCGCTCAGCGTAAGCGCCGGCGCCTCGCGCATGTCATCGGTGTTCGGCTTGAAGGCCAAGCCCACACCGCGATGACGCGACCCGCGATCCCGCCGCCGAAGTGCTTGCGGATCTTGCCTGGCAGGAAGCTCTTCTGGGCCTTGTTCACGGCTTCCACGGCCGAGAGCAGGCGTGGCTCGTAACCGATGTCGCGCGCCGACTGCTGCAGCGCCTGAACATCCTTCGGGAAACAGGAGCCGCCATAACCCAGGCCCGCGTAGATGAACTGGTAGCCGATGCGGGGATCCGAACCGATACCCAGGCGCACCTTCTCGATGTCCGCCCCCACCCGCTCCGCGATGTTGGCAAGCTCGTTCATGAAGCTGATCTTCGTGGCCAGCATGGCATTGGCCGCGTACTTGGTAAGCTCCGCGGAGCGCACATCCATTACCACCAGGCGCTCGTGGTTGCGGGTGAAAGGCTCGTATAGCGCGCGCAGCAATTCCACTGCGCGGGCACTGTCTGCACCCACCACCACACGGCCCGGCCGCATGAAGTCCGCGATGGCCGCGCCTTCCTTCAGGAACTCGGGGTTCGAAACCACGTCGTACTCGACGGTCGCGCCGCTCCGGGTGAGCGCCGCCGCCAATTCGGTCCTGACCTTGTCGGCCGTACCGACCGGCACGGTGGACTTGGTCACCACGACGGCGTGTCACCGAGGTTCTCGCCGATAGTGCGCGCCACCGCCAACACATACTTCAGGTCGGCCGACCCGTCCTCGTCCGGCGGAGTACCGACGGCGATCAGCTGGAAGAGGCCGTGCGCCACCGCCCGCTTCGCATCGGTGGTGAACTCGATTCGCCCGGCTGCCCGGTTGCGAGAGATCAGCGCGTCCAGGCCCGGCTCATGGATTGGAACCTGGTCTTTGTTCAACCGGTCGATCTTGCCCTGATCGACATCCACGCAGATGACGTGGTTGCCGGCATCGGCCAGGCAAGCTCCAGTCACCAGCCCCACGTAACCGGAGCCGAAGATCGTTACCCGCATGCTGCCCCTCGATATTCCCGCAACGCGCCGTTCAGGCGTCCATCAATGCCAACAGCTCGCGTGTCTTCTGCTGCATCAGCGCCTGGTCGCCGCGCGACTCCACGTTCAGCCGCACCAGTGGCTCGGTGTTCGACGCACGTACGTTGAAGCGCCAGTCGGCGAACTCCACCGACAGGCCGTCGGTGTAGTCCACGGCGACTGCGGTGCTCTTGTAGGCCGCCTCGGCCCGCGCCAGCACGGCCTTGGCACCGCCCTTCGACGGATCAAGCTTGCGGTTGATTTCGCCACTGGCCGGAAACGCCTTCATGCGCTCGCCCACCAGGTCCGAAAGGCTCTTGCCGGTCTCGCTGATCACCTGCAGCACCACCAGCCAGGGGATCATGCCGGAGTCGGCGTAAGCGAAGTCGCGGAAGTAATGGTGGGCGCTCATCTCGCCACCGTAGATGGCATCGCTGTCGCGCATCACCTGCTTGATGAAGGCGTGGCCGGATTTCGACAGCACGGCCTTGCCGCCGTACTGCGCCACCAGGTCGAGCGTGTTCCAGGTCAGGCGCGGGTCGTGCACGATGCGGCCGCCCTTCTCGCGTTTCAGGAACACCTCTGCCAGCAGGCCGACGAGGTAATAACCTTCGATGAAGGTACCGTGCTCGTCGAAGAAGAAGCAGCGGTCGAAGTCGCCGTCCCAGGCGAGCCCGACATCGGCCTTGTGGGCGCGGATCGCGTCGATGGTGGACTGGCGGTTCTCCTCCAGCATGGGGTTGGGCACGCCGTTGGGGAAGGTGCCGTCCGCTTCGTGGTGGATCTTGATGAACTGGAATGGCAGGTGCGGTTCGAGCCGGTCGATGACCATGCCTGCACCGCCGTTGCCGGCATTGCACACGACTTTCAGTGGTTTCAGCTTGCGCACGTCCACGTAGCCCAGCAGGTGGGCGTCGTAGCGCGAGTTCATGTCGAGCTTGGTGACGCGGCCGGGCACCGCGGCCTTCGGCGGCAGGCTGCCGGTCTCGATGAGCTTTGCCATGTCCATCAGGCCAGTGTCGGCGCTGATCGGCTTGCTCTGCTCGCGCACGAACTTCATGCCGTTGTAGTCCGGCGGGTTGTGGCTGGCGGTGACCATGATGCCGCCGTCGAAGCCGCCGGAGAACGTACCGAAGTAGACGCCCTCGGTGCCGCAGAGGCCGATGTCGTAGACGTCGGCGCCGGAATCGGTGAGGCCCTTGATCAGCGCGCTGCAGAGCTGGTCGCTGGAGAGGCGGATGTCGCGGCCGACACAGACGCGCTTGGGATTCAGGAAGGCGACGAAGGCCTGGCCGATCTTGTAGGCGAGGTCTTCGTTGAGTTCGGTGGGGATGCGGCCGCGGACGTCGTAGGCTTTGAAGGCGGTTAGGGTGGGCATGGATCGAGTCTACCGCAGACCCGGACAGCCGGCCTGCTTCAGCGCCCGACCGTGACCTCACGCCGTTGTAGCCAGCGCGGCAGCGAGGCAACGATTCGCTTCGCATTGGCTATCAGCAGCAGCCACACGCCAAACGCGACGCAGAACGCAGTGAACATGATCGGCTCGGGAACGACGGCCATGTAGGCCCATACACCGAACACGCAGCCCACGAGGGAGATGACGAAATACAAGGCGCAGACAGCGCGAACAGACAATCCCGCGCGGATGAGCACATGGTGGAAATGGCCAGTGTCCGCCTGCGCCGGCGAAACACCACGAACCAGGCGCCTGATGGTGGTGCTGAACAGTTCGAAGATCGGGATTGGCATCAGCCAGACCACCACCATCGGACTGAGATGCATGATCTCCTTCTCGGTCTGCTTCAGCGCAAGCGCCGCCAACAGGAATCCGAGAAGGGTACTGCCGGCATCGCCCATGAACGTGCGAACCGGACGGTTGAGGTGGGTCGGCAGGTTGAACAGCAGGAACGCGGCAACAGCGCCAAACATGGCGCCGGAGATCACGAGGATGTCCTGGCTATTGCCAAGCGAAGCCAGCGCCATCATTCCTCCGAGGGCAACCAGGCCCGCGCTTCCCGCCAGACCGTCCAATCCATCCAGCATGTTGAAGGCGTTGATCAGCGCAACGATGGCCACGATCGTGAACGGCAGCGACAGCAGCCCGAGGGGGATCACACCCAATCCGACCAGGTCACCCAAGCTCTCCACCTGGTAACCGGTGCTGTACACAATCGCGACAGCGGCGGACACATGCGCGAACAATCGCACCCTGGGAGGCAGGTTGAAGCGGTCGTCGAGCGCACCGAGCACGACCATGAACGCAGCGACCGTAAGCATCTGCGTTCCGCCACGAATCAGGCCCGCGCCGCCCACGGCCGCCACCAGCAACCCCGTGAACATTGCGATGCCGCCAATGACAGGTACTTCGCCGTGATGCGTCTTGTGGCCACCAGGCTTGTCAATCAGTCCAGCAAGCTCCGCGAACGGACGCAATGCAAACAGCATCGTGCAAGACACCAAGAATGACGCAATGGAAGCTGGTATTACGTGCATTTGTCGGTGACATCAAATCCATTTAGATGCGCCCGCGAATTTTACAAGATATCAATGGTTTCGCAACACATCAATCACCGCCTCTCGGGCAGTCATCGACGTCACCGGGATGTGCGGGAGGCAACTCGCATCCCTGCGAAGAAACCCATGATGGTTTGACGGAGTTCCTTCACATGCTTGCCATCTGGAGGCGCATGACCCTGCAGGCCGCGAGAGAAGAACGCATAGCCGGTACTCTGGTGCATGCCGTTCTTGACAGCCACGAACACGACCTGCCCGGCGAGGCGCACGGGTTTTCCGGAGAACCGGAATACAGTGTCGTCCACGATCTCCCTGGGGTAAGTCAACGTCACGAACAGCGAGGCGCCGCGATTGCTTATCTCCCCGAACAGCGGGGCACCATCGTCCACCACCACCGACCTAAGCTTGACCTCGGCGGCGCGCGCAGTTTCGGCATCACGGAAATCAACAAGGAAATCCCTGGTCATCCTGGGGAATACACCCTCGAATTCGATGTCGAGCTGCCGCAGGAACGCAGCATGGTCACGAAGCCGGTAATAGAACTTGACGCCTTCATATGGTCGCTGCGACAAACCGGTCGCAACCAGCAACTCCACCCCTTCGATCGCCAGGTAGTCGGCAATCAATCTGTCGTAGAACTCGAGCATCTCCCCTATCGGATCGGCTTCTGAAGATACGTACCACTCGGGGTTGGCCATCTGCAGGCCGGCTCTGAGCGGAACGGAATTGAAAAAATAGTGGTGCTGGATGTGCGCCCCGGCGTTCAGGAATATCGCCGAGAAATCCGGCTTCTTGTCGGCAAACCTGCGCATGTGCAGGTCATGCAGGAACAGATCCAGGAACAACGCCTTGCACCATGGCGCGCGGCGCGCACGCAACGCGAGCCGGAAATAGAGAGGCCAGTGTTTCGGCCTGGAAAACCTCAGCAACCCGAGCAGCAGGACGACCATGCTCCGCAGCGAGATCTTCGACTCCGCATTGTCGTTCACAGACTGTGAAACCGCGCCCGCCAATGCATTGCTCCACCAGCTCCCGTCGGATGGCGTATTGGTCCAGGGATCGGGAAGGAAATATGCGGGACTGCGCAGGCGATTTTCCACGTTCATCGGGCATATGGCGCCCACCCTCCACCCCAACTCTTCCAGCTGCTCGAAGAATTGCGGAGCGCTGGAATTGACCACGTCGCCAAGCCGGAATATACGATGCTCGTCGTATGCCAAGCCGGTATGCACGGAGGGCCACTGGATCCAGGGTTCGAGTTGTTCGTATACGGCTTCACCCTCCGTCCTGATCGAGTGCAATCGCATGAGCCTGGACAGGGAAGGAAAGCGCGACGCATCCGTCTCCAGGTAGCGCTGGACCACGTCGAAATTTATTTCGTTCAGCTCGACGAGAAGAAGTTTGCGCTTGTCCACCTGCCCCCCTACGACCCCAGGATGTCCGCGTATGCGGCGATAGTCTGCTTCACGACCTGGTCGATTCCAAAAGACCCATAGGCGCGTGCGCGCCCACACTCGGCGTAGCGTATCCGCCTTTCGCCATCGGTGATGAGCTCGAACAACGCCCTGGCCGTAGCCCCGGCGTCTGCGATCGGCACCAAGTCGCCGGTTTCGCCGGGCACGACTGCTTCACGACAACCCACAGCATCCGTAGTTACCACGGCGCATCCGGCCGCAGCAGCTTCAAGCAGCGACTTCGGCATTCCTTCGCGATATGACGGCAGGCACACGATACTGGCCCGGCCATACATATCGACCATATCGTCCACGTGACCGAGCCACTCCACGACACCTTCGCGACACCAGCCCTTCACCATCTCTTCGGACACGCCACTCGGGTTGTCGTAGTCCGCAGCCCCGGCAAGAAGGAACCTCCAACCCGGGACGCGCCCGCGCAACGATCTCGCGGCCTCGACGAACTCGAGCAGCCCCTTGTCCACGAGCAGGCGCGCGGGAAAGAGGACGATCTTCTGCTTTGCCGAGGGAGTGATGTAGTCAAATCGCTCCAGCTCCACCCCCGACCCACCAATGACCACGAGCTCACTCGCCGAGGCGAAGCCGAGCGATTCTACCGCCAGCTTGTCGTCCCTGTTCTGGACTATCACGCGCTTGTTGCGATGGCCATAAGCCAGCCGCACACCGGCGATGTACAGCCGCCGTACCACGCGCCGCTTCCACGATCCGGCGGCATGCGTGAAAGCGTAGCCCATGCCCGACACGGCCAGCACCAACGCCGGGACGCCTGCCAGTCTCGCGGCAATCCCTCCATACATCAGCCCCTTGGGCGAAGCACAGTGCACGATGTCCGGACGCAGGCTCCTGAGCGTCATGTAGAGGGAGCCAAACCCCAGGAATTCGGAGAATGGATTGACACTGGAGGCCCTGAAATTCACGCGTAGATGGGGAATCCCCTCTTCACCGAGGCGCTTGACGGCGGATGCCTCCATGGAGGCACTTCCCGCAAGCCCGGTGACAAGGTGGACGTCCCACCCAAGGTGGCGGGCAGCCAGTGCGAGTGGCAGTCGATGCGATACGAAGAAGGCAGCGTGGTTGACCACAAAAACGAGCCGCCGGCGCCGCAACACCTTTTCAGCTCCAGGCCCGGGGCCCACTGGTGGATTACCCTGCATCGAAATCAAACCTTGTCGAAAGGACGCGGTTGAACTCTGTTTCAAACAGCATCCTGGAATCAAAGGTCTCGCTCGCCCCCGCGGAGAGTCGTCGGTAGTCATCCGGCACGGAGAAGATGCGCAGGAGCTCGGCGGCCGCGCGCTGCATATCCTGCTCTGAGTAGCTGTCAACGACGACTGCATTCAGGCCGCTACGGCAATAGTCCCCGGGACCGCCGACCTTGCCCACGATGGGAACAACACCCATCCGCATGGCCTCCACTACGGAGAGCGCCATTCCCTCTGTATGGCTGAGCAGGATAAGGAAATCGTATTCGTGCACGGTTTCCTGGACTCTATCGGGGGACAGCACTCCCTTGTATCGGACTGCGTCGCCCAGTCCGCGTGCTGCAATGCGCGCGAGCACGGCGGCAAGATCCCCGCCATCCGGGCCGAATATATCGAGTGCGAGATCTGATCGCCCTTGCAGTAGCAGTTCGAAGAGATCGAGGATGCCACCGAGGTTCTTCACTGGCGCTATGCGTCCCACGAAGCACAGCCTGATCGACTTACCCAGCGTCCTCGCTCCGGCTTCAAGCCCCGACGCGAATACCGCTGGCAGGACCGTGACATCGACTTGGGATCTGCGACGCACCCACTGCGCCGATTTCTCGCTGTCCGCCAGGTTGACCATCGAATGACGCACCTGCCAGTTGCGGACGATGGAATCCACCACGTGGGCGGAAGAACTCCGATGGGTAAACGCAACATGCTTCGGAAAGCGCCAGCACACGGAGGCCACCATCAACGCCAATGCGGATGGCCACATTGACGTGATGATCACGGACGAACGATGCCGCCGCAGGAAGCCGATGAGTCTGCCGGTGAGCCAGGTCAGGCGCCCCGGCGCAATCGACAGCACGCGGCGCCTCACCTTCGTCGGCAGCACTTGCAGCAAGCCGGCATCCACCCCGCGGAACACGACGACAAAATACCGTCGCCGCAGGTGGGCTGACCGAAGGTAGTTCAGCGCGGCAGTTTCAGCACCTCCCGTCTTCAGGGACGGAATCAGGTGCAGGATTCTAGGTTCTCTCTTTCGCATGCTCTTGGAACAGATAGGGGACCACACCAAAGAACCACAGATAGGGGTACCAGTAGTTCGCGATGATGGAATAGTGCATGAGTACCGTCAGGAACCCCCACCACCAATACCTCCTGCCGGCATCCGGCAGCGATCCTGCCTTCAGGGCAAATCCCGCAAAAGCAAAACAGAACAGGGCGAGCCCCAGCAAACCGATCTCCGCCACCAGCAGCGGGTACAGGAGAAAAATGGTTTGGTCATCCGCCAGCCCGAGTTTTTCCGATACGGCGGCACCACTGCCCACCAGGTGGTGATACGGACCTGAGGCGTCGATGATCGATCGCGCGGTATCCAGGCGATGCAGGCGATCGTCGGCCGAATAGGATCCAACCTTGCCGAAAGCAAGCTCCCAGGCCAGGTCGGCCGCTGAATCCGCGCCCTGCCCCATGCGGCCCAGCGCCAGCACGGCGACGCAGATCAGCCCCACTACTGCTGCAATGCTTGCCCAGCCGGCCAGACGCAGCCTCGGTCGGACGAGGATTGCCGCCAGGCCGAACGCCAGCGACATCACGAGCAGCGGCACGGGACTCGCCGTAGCAAGTATGGCGAGGCCAACCATGCAGAAGCACGCCCACCTGGCCAGCGTGCCGATGCGCTGCCGGTTCCTGGAAAAGTAGTACGCCATGAATGGCGTGCACGCCTCCAGGTACAGCGCGAAGTGCCCGGGTTCAGGCGCGAAACCGCGCGCGCGGTAGTAGAGCCCGAGGACGGTGGAATCGGCCTCGATGCCTCCTGGAAACGGCAGGTAGGACTCGATGTTGATGTCGAAGGCATTGCGCAGCAGGAACTGCACTACGGCATAACCCGAGGCCAGCAGCAGGCCGGCGGTCAACGCTTTCAATACGCGGTCCGGCGATATGCGGTGGGAATTGATCGAAAGAAACAGCGCCGGAACCATGAAGAAGAGAACCACCGACGTCGCATACGCCAGATAGTGGGTCAGCGACCTGGTTTCAAACGAGTTGGTCAGGACGGGACCGACGAGCACGTAGCACAGCAGTGGCAGGCCCGTGAGAAGCACCGATCTGACCGCAGGGCGGTCCTCGGCGCGCATCCGGCCGTCGATTACCAGCAGGAACAGCATCACGACGGAAACCAGCATGGTGGGGGTGGCCCGTCCCTCCGCTGCCGTCAGTGCAAATATGAACGGCAGTGTTCCCACATAGAGGCTGGCAACAAGCTGGTACAACTATCTGACTCTCAGGCCGTGCATTGGACTCATTCTGGGTGCAACGTTGCCTAGGGCTTGGCGCGCTCCCGCGACAGCAGTGGACCATGGAGCCCCGCCAGCAAATCCATGCATGCACCCACGCTCTGGATGTCGCGATGGTGGGAACGGATGGCAAAAAACGCCTTCCGTCGAATCAACCTGGAACGCACAATGGCCGGCAGGTAATGGAAAAACGACCTGTTCCAGGACGACAGCAGGCCACGCGACAGAATAGCCACCCTCCGCGACCATGGCAGGTCGCGGAAAGCACTGCAGCGCAGAACGTATTGGAGATCACGCCTGTCCTGGTCGATGATCTTGGTGAGCAGTGCCTCGTAGTTGAGATCCACCGGCCTGCCGAACTGCCGACAGACATCCTTCACCGTGTGCGCGTAGATGGTGAATCCATTCCACACCCGCGGCAACTCGGCACCCCAGGAATCCTTCAGGTTGGCAGGCAGCCATGTCGGCAGGTTATCGAGGCTGGCATTGTGGGCATCCCTGCGGCCCATGCCCGCAGCGCTGTGGTACGACGCCCCTGCAATCGATATGGGGAAGAAAATCCGCTGGTACTTATCCATGGTGCACGCGAGGGCAACCGCCATCGCCATGTCCGGAGATGGGCCGGGAACAAAGGTGCCCAGCTGACGCTTGTAGCGATCAAGCACTGCCTTCTTCACGACGGCATGGTATGCGCCAGGCAGATCCATCAGGTATACCGCCCCGCTGCGGATGACATCGCCAAGCGCTACCTGCGCGCTGAGGTGCTCCACCGCCAGGGTCGGCGCAGAGACAATCTGCACCGACGCCTTCTCGAAGAAATCGCACTCGCTCGGAAATTCCACGTCCGGCCAGTAGTACGTGCCCCGCGGATAGATCAGGCATTCCGGCGATGATTGCAGGCATTTCCTCAGGATCGGCATCGCGAGCGGGTGGAGGAAATCATCGTCGCCCATGATCATCACGTATTCGCCGGCAACAAGCCCCAGGGCACGCTCGACGTTGCCGGACATGGTGAGCTTTTCGGAGGTGCTGTCTATCCGCAGCCGGGGATCATCCATCTGCGCAATGAACTGCCCGAGGGCATCGCTCATCGGGGTGTTGTCTGAAACCACGAATTCCACATCGGCATCGGGTATCCGCTGCAGCATGGCTCGCAATGTCTCGATCAGCACTTCATGCCGATTCTTGGTTGGTATCGCCACACTCAGCATCACGCTCACGTTGCCACCGCCTTGACCTCTGAAAACGATGCCAGATCACCGATCAGGCTACTCTTGAAGAAGACCCGATAACCCAACATTCCGATGATGGCGGATATCAGGAAGCAGGTAGCACCTGAAACCAGCGCCAGCAATATCGTCGCTTCGTGGTTTTCCAAGAGCGCCTGCGATTCCACGAGCTGCCTGATTCCGATGGTGAACCCTATCGACGTAGTCAGCACCACCAGCGACAACCCGAGGCACCTTGCGATCATTGAATTGCCCACGCAGCGCCTTGATGCCACCACCACGTACAGGATCGAGAACTGCACCTGGAGTGAAACGTACGCGATCGGAATCCAGTAGGCCCCGGCAAAGTGATGCATGAGGGGAAATACGGCGGCTGCCATGAGGAATGTCACGACAAGCAACTTTCCCTGCAGGAAGAAATCCCTGTCCACGATGGAGACCGCGTATGGAACCACCGTCAAGGACGAAAAGAATCCGCCGATGGCCAGTATCGCGGCGAAAGTGCGCGCATTGCCGGTGACACTCGAAGCATGAAAGACCGCCTGGTGTATGGACTCCGAATAGCAGATCAGTTGCGCGGCCAGCACCGAAGACAGTATGGCCACGCTTGAAAACGTCGAGGCATAGAGCCTGTTGAAGATAGACGGGTCACTCCGGTGGCGCACGTACTTGGAAAGGAATATGGAGAACAGCACCAGCGCCAGGCTCGGCAGCATCGCCGCCAAGGATGCCGCAAAGCTGTACGCCGCGAAATCGACAAGTGAGTTGGTCCGCACGAAGACCAGCTTGTCCAGTTGGCCGAACAGGACGGCAGCGATTCCGACAAGTGACAGAGCCATTGCAGCGGCGAGTATTGACCTGAGTTCGGGCAGCGATATCCGGTTGCGTGGTGCCGATGCACCCAGCGCGGAGTGCGCGAACTTCCTGTAGAGCCACATGAAAGCCAGCGACACGAGCGCCTGCCACCCGAAGAAAGTGTTCAGGCTCGGCGACAGCAGCAGCAAGGGAATGACCAACGCGCCGCGGCAGATGCCATTCATCAGAAGCACGAGGTTCGTGCCGATGTGCCTGTCGAAACCCTGCAGGCACCCGACATAGAAACGCACGATCATCTGTCCTACCACGTCGATGCATACCAGCGGCCAAAGGGGCTTTATCGCCACGATGGCGTCCTTCCCGAGGACCCCGGATCCAGCGCCGTACACCAGGACAAGGAAAGCAAGGCATACCGTCAGCGCTATGCCGGCGTATATGAGCTCGAAGTGAAAGAGCGTGGATCCACGCTGCTGCAGGGTCTTGCGATCGTCCGCCATTTCACGCATCGCCAGTGGCGTGAGCCCGGAATCCAGGAAACTCATGATGGCGAGGATTACCGCTGCCAGGCTTATGACCGCATACCCACTAGCCCCCAGGAAATGAATGTAAAAGGGACTCAGGGCCACTATCGCCACGAGGTTCCAGATCCTGCTCAGGAAGGTAGATGCGATCCCGAGGAAGAGACGGCTTTTCTGGCTAGCGGGCGACACGTCTTGCAACTTCACGCAATCGCATCAATAACCACGTGCCCAGGCCGTAGTAGTGGAAAAAGGCGACCAGCTCGCCACCCAGGCGCTCCTTGAAACGGTTTATTCCGAGCAACTGCGGATCATCCGTGTCCTTCGCATAGCCGCCGAGGTCGTAGGTATCGAAGCCTCCGCCCTTCAAGTGCAGCATGTCCCAGCTGTGTAGCAGCTTGTTTGCAAAGCCGGCCAGCGCGTCCGGAACATCCTCGGCCGCCGTGGCTGAATACAGAAGCCTGCCAATTCGCCGCTGGCGATCCAGCAGGTACACATGCACGGCGAGCAGTTGTCCCTCGCGTGAAGCCTCGGTGAAGAACCACCCCCTGCTTCGCGCGCGCTTCAGGGAGATCGTCCGCAGCTTCCTTGAAACCGCAAACCGGTTGAAAAAATCGACAGCTGCAGCCGCGTTCTGCGTGGTCTCACAGCGGATTCCTTCCTTCTCCGCGCGACGTACCTCGTTGCGCACGGTCTTGTGCAACTGGCCGAATAGGGTTTCAGGGTCCTTGCGCAGGTCAATCTGCAGCGTCCAGAACGGGCGACGAAGCATCCCGATGCGCGCACCCACATCGGGGGCCTGGTAGTAGATGGACAGCAGCCGCAAGGGCTGCGGAGCTTCAAACCAGCGTACGCGTAGCATTCGCAGCGCTCCGAGCCGCTTTCTTCATCCAGAACAGGGTCTTCAGCAGGCCGGCAACGGGCAGTCGCTGTGCACTCCATCCTTCACCTGTCATCGAGGGAAGCTCCGGCGGGCAGCGGTTGCGATTGCCTTCGAGGAAGAGATCGAGCGCCTGAAAGTCGCCGGACTTCATCCCGCTGGGGTGCAGGCAGATGGTCCAGGTCCCGAATGACATGACCCTGGGACGCCACAGCTGCTGTGGAATGAACAACAGGCCATCCAGAAGGTACGGGCGGGTTTCGAATCCATCACTGACGATTCCGATTCCAACTGCCGCAAGTGCGCGCAACGTGGCCCGGTCAAAGGAGTGCGCAGGCGCGATGAACGCCTGGGCGCGGATATCGTGCGCGGAGAATATGTGGATGGCCCTGCGGAGTTTCTCGAGCTGCTCTGCTTCCGGCAAACCAGCCATCTCGCCATAGGTATTGATTCGAAGCAGGCCGCCTGCGCCCGCGCGCAATTCATGCGTCAAGCCGTGGACTCCGATGTGCCATCCCCTGGCCTGCCATCGCCGCACTCTGTCCCAGAACCCGGTGTCTGGGGCACCGTGGCAGAGACCCTGGTCCCTGTTGTCCGGGATGACCGCAACGATCGGGCGGATGCCATGCTTGTCGAGCAGGGCTTCCACCTCCGTCCAGGGCCCGGCATTCATTGCTGGATGCGCATCATCCAGCCTGATGTAGTAGCGCGGACCGTGGCCCGACGGGCGCATCTTCATCCGACGGACCGCAGGCCCGGGGTCCGGACCCGACGGCAAGTCGCCTCACTTGGCATTTTTCTTGAAGACCATCAATTGCATGTCGGAGGTGCGGCCCACGAATTGCTCGTACTTGCCTTCGTCATAGCCACGCTTGAACAGCAGGTAGGGCTTCTCCGTGACGACCCGGCAAAGCCCGTCGAGGCGGCTGGCAACCAGCTCCCACTGGATATGGTCGTCGGGGAATACGTGGATATCGCCCTCTCTCCTGTAGCGCGGGTTCACGAACTTGCGGACCAGGAAATCCGCATAGTTGTAGGGATTCATGTACTTGATCAGGTCAAAAGACTGGTGATCACGCATGCAACGCTCGAACTCCGCGTAAACCGGATCGACCGTCCAGACATTAGGACTGCTTTCGTGGTCGATGTACAGCACGCCGCCGGGACGCAGTACGCGGGCGAATTCCTCCAGTATCCCGAGGTAGTCAGGAACGTGGTGCAGTACCGAGTAGGTCGCCACCATGTCGAGGCTTTCCGTCTCGATGCCGGACAGGTTTTCACCGTTCAGCTGGAAGGTACGCACGCCGAAGCGATCCTGCACCAGCCGCAGGAACTTCGGCGAGACGTCCGAAGAGATGACCTCGCATCCGGCGCTGATCAGATGGGCAGTGAGGTTGCCCGCCCCGCAACCGAAATCCAGGACCTGCGGCTTTCCCTGCCCCGTGCCTATCTGCATCACGGCCGCCTTCAACTCCCGGGCCAGGCGATCCTGCTCCCTCTGGTTGTAGATCTCGCCATGGATGCGCTCGTAGATTCCCGAGACCCTGTCGTGGGCGAGGACATTCTGCCTGATCTGGTTCTTGCTCATTCTCCGTGCTTCCCTCGAGGTGCCACGGCCACGTTACCGCTGACAGCCAGCGCGACAACATGATGCGGCCACACAGTGGCGGTCTGGCGAACCTGGAACCCGGCATGCTGCAACACGCCAGCCAGCAGTTTCTCGTCGAATACGTGGTGGTGCATGATTCGATTCGAGTCATTGGCGCGCGTCCTGGCCACATGCTCTTCCAGTGTGCGCACAGTTCCGTCACGGGACAGGTCATGCAGGGCAATGACCTCTTCCTGGTGGGTCGTATCCGACTCACCGACATCGCGCTCATAGTCTTCCAGCAGGTGTTCCAGCGTGGTGACCGGCCGCTTCCGGTCGTACGTCCTCTCCCGGTTCGGGGCGATGACAATCGCTGCCCCGCCGGGCCGGAGTACCCGCCTCCACTGCCGCAATACCTTCAGCGGGTTCGCGAGATGCTCGATGACGTGGGAAGCCAGGATGAAATCATATGACTCGTCGGGAAGACTCCCCAGCTCACCGGAATCAAGGACGAGTTCCTGGCCCAGCTCACGCCCGCCAACCCGGTACTTTCCATCCGAAGCGCGGGCGGACCAGAAGGTACGGGCGCTGTAATTGACGTTGTCCAAGCGCGATACCAGCGGATAGACAGGCAGTGCGTCCTCGCTACTGAACACGTGGCTGGGACCACCGATCTCCAAGCCGCTGCGGCCCTCGAAGAGCGCCCGATTCTTCACCAAGATCGGCCGCGGTCGCAGCAGGATGGAGCGGCGCAGCTGCTGGTAGAACGGCACCCTCCGCGCGAGGCGGCGCAAGCTGAACTGGTCAGACATGGACCCTGATCTCGGCCAGCTGCTGGTCTAGGTCCGGGGATTCGAAATCAGGTCGCAGGCAACGGTATTGCCTCACACCATGGGCGCGGTGCTCGATGCGGACATCCCTGCCAAAAGCCGCGTTGAAAAGCCCGAGCATCTCGAGCTTGGAATATTCGCGGCGCGTGCCGAGCTGGAGCAGGCGCGGAAAAGATTTCACGCCCCTGGCCAGAGGAGAAACGATCAGCTGGTCAACCTGCTTGCACCACTCCAGGGTGGTAATGCCGTTCCAGAAGTGATCGGCAAACCCCGGCACCGAACTGCCGTCCGCCTGCGAGAGGAACCAGGCAAGCAAGCCCTTGCCGGAGGGCCGGCGATCGGGACCAATGATGGACACTCGAACTACGCATCCACCACTGCGCCTGCTGGTCACCGCACATTCGCCCAATGCCTTTGACCAGCCATAGTCGTCGCCGGCATCGGGTGGGTCATCATTTGCATAAGGTGCGGAAGCCAGGCCGTCAAAAACGCAATCGGTGGACGGATGCACCAGCAGGGTTTCAGGAGCGAGGGCGCGGGCCAGGTCGAAAGGCAGCACGGCGTTCACCGCATACAGTTCTGCGGCATCGTCGCTCTTTTGCTTGATCAGGCCAATGCAGTTGATGACCACATCGGGTGCCAGCGCCAGCACCGCGTCGATGAAGGACTTCCTGCGCGCGTTCGAGTACCGCTCGTTGAACTCGACCACGGCGTGGCGAGCCCCGAAATGCCGGGAAACCATCTGCCCCAGCATCCCGCCGGAACCCAGCACGACGATCCTCACTGCGGGCGCTCGGCCAATTGCTGCTGGACATAGTCGAGGCTCAACAGGAGTTTGACCAGCTCATCCATGTCGAGGCGGCGCGTATTGTTCGAGTTGTACTGCTCCACTCCGCCAAGGCTGCTGCCCGCCGCCTCGGAAACAGTGGAGTAGTTCATGTCGCGTGCATCGGCCGGGATGCGGTAATACCGGCCCAGGTCCTCCGCCTTCGCCATCTCTTCGGTTCCGCACAATGTTTCGTACAACTTCTCGCCGTGCCTGGCGCCGATGATTCGGACGTTGTTCTTGCCGCCGAAGATCTTCTTCAACGCCTCTGCCAAATCCCCGATCGTGGCGGCAGGCGATTTCTGCACAAAGATGTCGCCGGGGCGGGCATCGTTGAAAGCCTTCAGCACCAGCTCGACGGACTCTCCCAGCGTCATCATGAATCTCGTCATCGTCGGATCCGTGATGGTGAGCTCATTGCCCGCCTTGATCTGCTGGATGAGGAGCGGGATCACGGAGCCGCGGGAACACATGACATTGCCATACCGGGTGGCGCAGACGACGCCACCGTATTCCTGCAGCCGCTTGTCCCGCGCCTTGGCCTGGGCGATCTTTTCCATCATCGCCTTGCTCATGCCCATGGCGTTGATCGGGTACACGGCCTTGTCCGTGCTCAGGACCACGGTCCTGCGCACCCGATTGGCGATGGCGGCCTCGAGCACGTTCTCGGATCCCAGGACGTTGGTCTTCACCGCCTGCAGCGGGAAGAACTCGCAGGCCGGCACCTGCTTGAGCGCGGCCGCCTGGAAGAGATAGTCCACGCCATACATGGCCCTGTGGATCGACGCTTCATCCCTGACGTCGCCAATGATGAAGTTGAGCTTCGTGCTCTTGTACTGTATCCGCAGGTCCTCCTGTTTCTTCTCGTCACGCGAGAAGACCCGGATCTCCTTCAGGTTCGAGTTGATGAAGTATTGAAGCACGGCGCCACCGAAGGAGCCTGTGCCACCCGTGATCATCAGGATCTTGTCTTCAAACATTCAAGTTACTCTCGACTTCATTGGTTCCGCGCCCCGATTCAACGCGACTCGCTGAGGCGTATATACAGTGCGCGATGAAACCCCTGCGGAAGCGATACGGCCGTGATAACGGCATCGCTCGCCTCGAAAACGTCGGCATGCAGGGGGTTGTAATACAGGATATCGATCTGCCGCCCCTGGAGTGCCTGGGGAGACGCCTTCAGACGTGCCACGAAATCCGCCAGCACTTCGCGATTGAAGGGATTGAACAGGTAGAAGAATGTCGCTTCCGGCGGGATCAATTCGCGCACGTCACCCTGCAGGACGCGCACCCTGGGGTACGAGGAAAGCCTGCGCGCGGTATCCGCGGCGACTGATTCGTCAAGCTCGATCCCGCACACCTGCCTGTCCGGGAATTCGCGCAGCCAGAAGTTGAGCACGCGACCCTTCCCGCAGCCTACGTCAACCAGGACCGAATGCTCGCGGATGCGATCGCGCAACGGTGCAAAGAGATGTGCCAGCGCTTCATAGTCGCTGTTCGCGGTGTCGTACGCCCCGGCCCCCGCGTAGGGCGATTGCTTGACTCCGCCAAGAAACCCCCCGTACCTCAGGTCCTGAGTAATGTTCCTGGCGAGCCGGCGAATCGACTTATAGAAGGCCATCTGAATAACTCTTCACTTCGATCGCCGGGAACTCAGGACGCGTGCGAGCGATCGCCCTGCAACCGGTTGGCATCCACCCAGGCCGCTCGCAGGATCAGCATCAGGGCGCCCACCACACCGCCAATGAACGCGCTGACGACCAGGATCACGGCCAGGCTGGAACGCGTACTGCGCTTGGCCACCACCGCGGCATCGACTACCTTGAAGGCATACTCGTCATTGCCACGCGCGATCAGCAGCTTCTGCATCTCCGACTCCAGCAACTGCGCCAGCGATTGCTGGAGGCTCGCCACGGTCGTCTCGGTCAACTCCTTGCGGAGGAAATCGACATTCCGCTGGGCGTCCAAGAGGGCCTTCTTGCGCAATTTCGCATTGGCGAACTCGACGATGGCATTTGCCAGCTCCGCGCCTTGCCTGGCCTGCGGCCACACCACGGCCACCACGATCAGCCCGGACTTCTTGTCTTCGATGATCCGCAGGTTTTCCTTCTTGAATCGCGCCACTGCATCCTGCAGGTCCGGAGGCGGCTTGCCGTCCGTGGTGCGCCATTCATGCTTCACCTCATCCCACTGCCTCGGGAAGAGGGCAGGCACAAGCTCCCGCGATGATATGAATTCCGCCGCGAGCGCCCGCGAATCGAGCACCGCGATGTTGGTCTGCGATTCCCCACCGGAACCCAGCCCCACGCCGACCAGGCTCGCGAGTCCTCCCAGGCGGGACAATGCGGGAGCAGCCTGGCGATCTTCCGCGCGCGCGACCACGACTTCCGACCGATACCTGGCCTCGCCCAACAGCGCATAGGCGAGACCGATGGCCACGCACAACACCACGCATGACAGCGCGAAAATCTTTCCGCGCATCACGACCCGCAGGAGATCGAAGACACTAAGCCCAGGCGGAGATGACACTCGCAATTGCTCTGGTACCTGCGCGCTCACGTTTTCACCAGGGCGGTTACCGCAGGCGCCTAGAAGCTGTTTATGGCGGCGACCGAGATCGCCAGGTTGTAGATGATCTGGGTTACGGCCTGCCAGAAAGGCAGCCGCGGCATCCGCTCGGTATCCAGCGGCACCACAACGGTGTCGCCGGGCTGCATAGACAGCCCACCCGCACGCCGCACCATGTTGCCCTTCGTGGCCAGCACACTGCCATCGGCACGCACCACATAGATCTTGCTGCGATCGGCCCTGCGCGTCGTCCCACCACTGAGCTGAATGTAGTCATCGCGTCGCAGTTCAGCATCGAACAGGTGTGAGGTGGCGTTCTGCACCTCACCGATCACGGTGACTTCCTGCCGCAACGGCGGTACCACGAGCAGGTCGCCATCACGCAGCACGACATCCTTGGAAGAACGCTCGCCATTCGCCATCAATCCCGGCAGGTCGATGACCATCCGGCCCACCGGCTTTGATTGCTTGAGCTGTTCCAGCACAGCCTGCCCTGCAGCGAGGGCCTGGCCGGCGCCCGACTGGTTTGCAGTGGCGGCCTGCAGTGACAGCGCGGCCAAGTCACTGCGCATGCGCTCTGCCAGGACATCCTTCAACTGGCGCTCGTTCTCGCGCAGGTAAACACGCGTAAACGCGCCACCGCGTATAAATGCCCGCGGCGTCAACCCGCCGGCTCTCTGAATGACCTGGTACAGGGTCTCGCCGCTACGGATGGGATAGGTGCCGGGAAACTGTACTTCGCCAGACAAGGTCACCGATTCCTGGTCGGTCCAGTCCGGAGTTTCCTTTATCAACAGGAAGTCGAACGGTCGGAGCGGTCGATTGGCCTGGGCATCACCGCGCCGCAGGGCTGCGAGGTCGACTTCAAGGATTTCGGTCTGTCGCGTGCCTTCGCCGTCGGTCTCATAGCGTATGAGCTCGGCCTTGCCGCCATACGCGGCCACATCCAGGTCGCCACCGGCCCGCAGCAGGTCGCTGACAGTCATTGCCGGTTCGAGCGGATATTCTCCCGGTACCTTGACCCGGCCTCCCACGCGAACCACTTCCGTCGGACGCGCTGCACCTGACTGCAGGCGCAGCTCATCCAGCAGCGGCTTGATTATCCGTTCACGCCCGGGCGCCAGGTCGAAGACGACCAGCTTGTCCCGGGGCATCAGCAGCTTGTCGGCCGCCCCGCCTGGTTGCTCGAGCGCCGCGACGAGATCAGCGGACAGCACTTCCACATGCCGGTCCGTTCCGGTCTCCCGGCGAATGAGGACGTAGTGCGCATCGGCGTCCGGCTTGAGTTCGTCGATGGATCCAATCACATCCGTAAGGCGCAGGCCTTCGCGCCACGCCATGCGCCCCGGGCGATGGACGAAGCCATCAAGCGTCACTCCCGATTCGAGTTGCGGCCGCAGCCGCCCGACATTCAGCAGGTCACCGTTGCGCAGCGGAAGACCGCGACCCGCGGCGGCGCGGAAATCCACGTTGAGGACCACTCGACGCAACTGATCGTCGATGCGCGTGAGGCTGGAGCGGCCAGGATCGGCTTCGGTGGTGAATCCACCGGCCATCTCGAACAAGGCATCTACTGTCGTTTCGCCACGCAGTTCATAGATGGCTGGCCGCTTGACCTCGCCCTCCACCGCCACGACCGATCCGACCGGCGGTACGAAGATGACATCTCCCGCCTGCAGCTTGGCATCGTCCGTTGTATCGCCCTTGATGAGCATGTCATACAGGTCGAAGCGGCGGACTATGGCTCCCTGGCGCTTCAACTGGATGTCGCGCAACGAACCAATGCGCCCGACACCTCCTGATGCGAAAAGCGCCGACGTCATCGTGGACAGACCACTGACGGCATAGGTGCCAGGCTGGCGCACCCCACCCAACACGAACACCCGGATGGTGCGCGTCTCGCCCATCGTCACATTGGCGCGCACGCCTATCATTTGCTGTGCGACCCGGCTCTCCACCGTCGACTTGGCTGACCTGAAATTCATGCCACCCACTACGATCGGCCCCAGTTCGGGGAAATTCACCGAACCGTCGCGACTGACGACAAGAGTGAGGCTGCGATTCTGGCCACCAAACAACTGCACCCTGAATTCATCACCCGGCCCGACGACGTAGTCAGCAGGGACTGGCACATCCGTCACAGGAGCAAATGTCGATGGCGCCTGGTCGAAGAGGCTGTAGCCAAAGGGCTCGAGTCCTTCGACGCCGCTCTTCGCCACAGGCAGGCGGAGCAAGCTGACATCAAGCTGCACCAGCGAAGGCTCTGCCGAAAGGCGCTGCACTGCCTGCCGCTCGTCGAGGCCATTGAGCAGTATCGGTGCTATGCCGGGAAGATTGAGATTGCCGCTGCGATCAAGCCGGTAAGGATTACGTGCCTGGACCAGCCTGATCAACTCGTCGAATTTCCTGCGATCTTCCTCGGCGAGCGTGTCGGGTGGAGTGCGCAAGCGGCGTGGCGCAGTCTCGGTGCTGGGATCCTGCACGCCATCGGCGCGCACGCTGCCCTTGGCCATGGTGCCGGGCAGCGCCAATTCCACGACCACCAGGTCATCCGGGCCCAAGGTGTTCTTCGGCGCGCCAGGCACACCGCCGGCAGGACTGGTGCGCCGCTCATCCGGCGACATCCCCGCGCGGGAGCTACCTGCGGACGTCGCGCCACCCGTGTCAGACTGCGATTTAGTGATTTGCTGGAGGAGAGCCTGCTGCTGCTCCGGCGAGAGGCCCTGCAACACCTGAAGCTGGTCGGGGCTGGGGGCTTGGGCCTGTGTGGCAAGCGGCGACGCCAGAGCAAGGAACGCCGCAATTGCGAACAGCGCGCGCGCCACGAACGATCCTTCAGTTCGCATGATGCGATGGATGATAAGCGATCAACGCAGCTGCCTGCGCCACTGAATGAACCCGAACAGGCCCCTCGCTTCAGTGTCGCTCGATGAGGTCTGCTTCTCGTACCCCAGCTGCAGGCCGAGACCATTGCGGGAGGCAAATTCGCCCTGCCAGTCGAACTGCATCGACTCGTAAATGCTGGGCCCGGTGGTGACCTGATTGTACGGATCGATATCGCCAGCACGGTCCAGCGCGCCATGCCGGTACAACACCGACCAGCGATTGCCCTCGCCATTCAGCAATGAAAGGCCGATCGAGGTGGTCTCTGAATCGGCGTCGGTGGTGTGGCCGATGTTTCGACCGCGATAACGGTACCCGGCAAAAAAAACATTCTGTCGATACGCGATGTCCCAGTTGTCCCGCGTCTGGTACCACTTTGCCTTGGTGTTGGCGTACTCGACGTGCGTGCGCAGCACCGAACCGCTCTTGAGCATGAACCACATCTCTCCGCCAAAAAGTCCAAGATAACGCTCGGGAATGCCGCTGCTGCTGCCGTCCTCACCTATCTGCTGCGCATACAGCGCGATCGGTATTGGCTTGAAGGGCGACACCAGCCGCACCTCGACCCCGGCCATCTGGTTGCCTGGCTCCTTGGCTGGATCCGTACTCGTGCCGCGGTAGCCGGGATTGTCATCGCCAACCAGCATGTGCCAGAAGATGCCGGTATCGCATTGCCTCTGTCGACCGCAGAACTGCGCCGACCGCGACAGCGCGAACTCGAGATACGATGACGGTTTAAACGACAACCTCATGCCCATGAACAGCGGCTGATCTGTGTCGGCACGATGCAGTTCGCCCAACCCGAAGAAGGTGGTGAATCGCCACGGCCCCAACCACCGCAGCACCGGCAAATCGAATGGCTCGCTGCGGATGCGATCGAGCGACAGCGCAGGCATGGGTCGCGCATTGCTGGAGAGGATCAAGCTGCCCTCACGACCCGGGCCCCACCAGCGGTCAATCTGGTTCGCACTGAGCAGCCAGTTACCCCAGCGGATGCTGATATCGCTGCCATCAAAGCGGATGTCCTGGCCATCGCGGGCGTCAACCACGCCTGTGGCCGCGACGGTGATGCTGTAGCGGTCGGTGATCATGCCGCCAGTGGACGTGAGCTCGCCGCTCTCGCGGCCAGGCGTTGCGTAGTCGCGCAGCAGGCCAGCTTGCCCCGCGGTCACGCGCACCTCGCGGATCTTCCATGCATCGGCGTCGGCTGGTTCCGCAGTCGCCTTGCGCAGGCGCGCCAGTACCACGCGCAGCGCTTCATCTTCTAGGGCCTCTGGCTTGATCCCCGCGATCGCCGCGGCGACATCCTGCCTGGCGAGTGGCCACTCGTTCACCGGCAGGTTGATCGCACCCTGGTCTACCAGCAGCGTCAGGTCTTCTCTCAGGCGCACGTCGTTCGCCGGCAGGAAGAACCCCTGAGCGGCAGCGCCCTGCACAACCAATGCGGCCGCGATTAGCGCTACGCAGGATCGGAATTTCATGCGCCGACTATACCGGAACTGCCAGCGCGCTAGCCGCGCAGGCGCTTGAGCTGATCGAGCGTGGCCTGCAACGATGCGGTTCCGGCCGTGCCCTGCCCCGCCACCAGCGGCAAGATTGCCGCCGCGAGCTGCTTGCCGAGTTCGACGCCCCACTGGTCGAAGGCATTGACGCCCCAGACCACGCTCTGCACGAACACCTTGTGTTCATATAGTGCGATCAGTGCGCCCAGCGTGGCCGGATCGAGTTGGCGAAACAGCAGCAGGCTGGAAGGCCGGTTGCCGGCGTGCACCTTGTGTGGATTGCCGGACTGCTGTCCGTAGGCGAAGGCCTCGGCTTGGGCCAGGCAGTTCGCGATGGCCAGGTCATGCGCAGGCTGGCCGCCGCCCGATGACAGCGCGGGCAGCAGGAAGTCGAGTGCGGCGCGGGGCGAACCCTGGTGCAGCATCTGGAAGAACGAGTGCTGTGCATTGTTGCCAGGCTCGCCCCACACCACTGGCGCGGTTTCGCTGAACACCGGGGAACCATCGGCGCGCACGCCCTTGCCGTTGCTCTCCATGTCGAGCTGCTGCAGGTATGCGGGAAAGCGAGCCAAGCGGTCTTCGTACGGCAGCACCGCCAGTGTGGGCAAGTGCAGGAACTCGATGTTCCAGACTCCGAGCAGGCCCATCAATGCCGGCAGGTTCTGCGGCCACGGCACCGCGAGGAAATGCTCGTCCATGGTGGCGGCACCAGCAAGGAACTGGCGGAAGCGGACCGCACCGATGGCAATGGCCAGCGACACGCCTATTGAAGACCAGAGGGAATAACGACCGCCGACCCAGTCCCACATCGCGAAGCGGTAGTGCGGATTGATGCCGAACGCATCCATAGCCGGCGCATTGGTTGACACTGCGGCAAAATGCGCCGGCACCGCCGCGGCACCGAGCGCTCCCACCACCCACCGGCGGGCAGCGTCCGCATTGGTGCGCGTCTCCATCGTGGTGAAGGTCTTCGAGCAGACGATGAACAGCGTGCGGCGAGGATTCGCCACCGCCAACGCATCGGCAAGCCGGCTGCCGTCCACGTTGGACACGAAGACAATGCGCGGCGCAGTCATGGTGTAAGGCCGCAGTGCTTCCACCGCCATGGCCGGGCCAAGGTCCGAACCACCTATGCCGATATTGACGACCAGCTCGAACGGCTCGCCATCACTGCCACGCACACGGCCGCTGCGCACGGCTTCGGCGAAATCCAGCATGCGTTCGCGCTCGACCTGCACTTCATCCGCATGCGGCGCACCGGCGCGCCGCAATGCCGTGTGCAGTACCTGGCGACCTTCGGTGGGGTTGGCGATGTCGCCGCGATACATGCCGGCGATGCGATCACGCAAACCGACCTCATCGGCCAGCTGCATCAGCGCGGCGAAGGCCTCGGCACTGACCCGCTGGCGACAGAAGTCGAGCGTGAGCCCGCCACCGCTGACCAAGCGAGCCACACCCCGACCTGGTTCGCCTGCCAGCAGGTCGGCGATGGCCGGCTGAGGCAAAGCCGCAAGCCGCTTCAGGTTCAGCCAGGCACCAGCGCTGGAACCATCGCGAAGCATGGGCGTGTCTACTCGTGCACCGGATGGCAGGCAGGCGTTTCACACACCGTGGTATTCCTTGTACCAATCCACGAATGCACGAACACCCTGCTCGACCGTGGTGGCGGGCCGATAGCCCACATCGCGCACCAGGTCTTCCACGTCGGCGTAGGTATCGGGCACGTCGCCGAGCTGCAGCGGCAGCAGGTTCTTCTGCGCCTTGATCCCCAGGCATTGCTCCAGCGTCGCTATGTAATGGGAAAGGTCCACCGGGCTGTTGTTGCCGATGTTGTAAACACGATATGGCGCGCTGCTGGTGGCCGGAGCCGGATCGTCGCTGTTCCACGCCGGGTCTGGTTGCGCGACATGGTCCAGCGCACGCACCACTCCTTCGGCGATGTCCTCCACGTAGGTGAAATCGCGCTTGTGGTGGCCGTGGTTGAACACGTCGATGGGCTTGCCGGCGAGGATGTTCCTGGTGAACAGGAACAGCGCCATGTCCGGCCGGCCCCAGGGACCGTAGACAGTGAAGAAGCGCAGGCCAGTGACGGGCAGGCGAAACAGCGCGGCATAGTTGTGGGCCATCAACTCATTGGCACGCTTCGTCGCCGCGTAGAACGACAGCGGATGCGTTGCGGCCTGGTGCACCGAGAAAGGCATGCCCGTATTGGCGCCGTACACGGAGCTCGTGGACGCGTACACCAGGTGCTGCACGCCGTTGTGCCGGCAACCTTCCAGTACATTGAGCGTGCCGGTGATGTTGCTGTCGACGTAGGCCTGCGGGTTCTCCAGCGAATACCGCACGCCGGCCTGGGCGGCCAGGTGAACGACTCGCTCGAAGCGCTCGGCCCTGAAAAGGGCAGCCATGGCGGCACCATCTGCGATGTCCAGCTTCACGAACCTGAAATTGGCGTGCGGAGTCAGGCGCGCGAGCCGCGCTGCTTTCAGGCGCGGATCGTAGTAGTCGTTGAGGTTGTCGAGGCCTACCGCCTCGTCCCCGCGGTCCAGCAACCTGCGGGCGACGTGCGAACCGATGAATCCGGCAGCACCGGTGACCAGTATTTTCAAGATTCCCTTTCCTACAGGCGGCCGTCGACCTGGCCGCGCTTGAACACGTACTTGATGTCGTAGATGACGCTGGCTGGCTTCAGCAGGCGGCGCACGCCGCGCACTCCCATCTGCCGGAATTCATCATGCGCCACTGCCATGACCGCCGCGTCATAGCGCTTGCGACCCAACTTCTGCAATGGCTTCACGCCGTACTCGTGCTGCGCCTCCTTCACGTCGATCCAGGGATCGAACACGTCCACGCTGGCACCGTACTTTTCCAGTTCGCGGATGACGTCGACCACTTTCGAGTTGCGCAGGTCCGGGCAGTTTTCCTTGAAGGTCAGCCCCAGCACCAGCACTCGCGCGCCCTTCACATGGATGCGCTTGGCCACCAGGCAGCGGACCACCTCGCTGGCCACGTACAGCGCCATGTTGTCGTTGAGCCGCCGGCCGGCCAGGATCATTTCAGGGTGGTAGCCGATTTCCTGCGCTTTGTGCGTCAGGTAGTAGGGATCCACGCCGATGCAGTGGCCACCGACCAGCCCGGGCCGGAAGGGCAGGAAGTTCCACTTGGTGCCGGCGGCGAGCAGCACCTCCTCGGTATCGATGCCCAGAAGATTGAAGATGAGTGCCAGCTCGTTGATCAGCGCGATGTTCACGTCACGCTGCGTGTTCTCGATGACCTTGGCGGCTTCCGCCACCTTCAGGCTCGACGCCTTGTACGTACCGGCAGTGATGATGCTGCCGTACAGCTGGTCGACGAAACCGGCCACTTCCGGCGTGGACCCGGAGGTGACCTTCCTGATGGTCGGCAGCCGATGCTGCTTGTCGCCTGGGTTGATGCGCTCCGGGCTGTAGCCGGCGAAGAAATCGCGATTGAACTTCAGCCCCGAAACCCTCTCCAGGATCGGCACGCAGACTTCCTCGGTGCAGCCCGGATAGACCGTGGATTCGTACACCACCACGTCGCCCTTCTTCAGCACTGTGCCCAGCGACTCGCTTGCGCTGACCAGCGGCCCAAGGTCAGGGCGCTTGTATTCATCGATGGGCGTGGGGACGGTGACGATATACACCCGGCAGCGGCCAAGGGCGCGCACGTCGGAGGTGTAAGTCAGGCGAGTCGCGCTTTTCAGTTCAGGTCGCGAGACCTCCAGCGTGCTGTCCTTGCCCGCTGCCAGCTCCTTGATCCTGCGGGCCTTCAGGTCGAACCCTACTGTCGGAAAACGTTTGCCGAACTCCACGGCCAGCGGCAGCCCGACATAGCCCAGGCCCACGATGCCGATACGGCAGTCGCGCAAACTCAACATCCCTGATCTCCCTGACGACAGTCGCGCCATTATTGCCAGAGCACTTTGCCATTGCTGGCCTTCTGCACCAGCTTCATGAATTCATCGTGGGCAGCCTGCTCGAGCTGGTCGGCCCTGATCACACGCAGTGCCTCCGTCGACAGCGCTGCTGCGGCGTTGACCAGCATTGGCCGCGCGCCTGTCCGCCCCGCCTCATCCAGCGCCAGCGCATTCTGCCCCCCCGTCATCGCCAGGTACACGTCCGCCAGGATCCGCGCATCCAGCAACGCACCGTGCAGCGCGCGGCGCGAGTTGTCCACGGAGTAGCGCTTGCACAGCGCATCCAGCCCGTTGCGCTGTCCCGGATGCATCTCGCGCGCCAGCGCCAGCGTATCGAGCACGCGGCAACGCGCCCTTACCGTCACCGGGTCACCACCGGCGACAGCGATCCAGCGCGCCAGTTCACTGTCGAGGAAGGCCACATCGAACGGCGCGTTGTGGATCACGAGTTCCGCGCCATCCACGAACTCCAGCAGCTGCGCGGCGATCTCGGCGAAGCGCGGCTTGTCCGCCAGCTTCTCGCGCGTCATGCCGTGCACAGCGGCCGCACCGGCGTCGATGTCGCGCTCGGGGTTCAGGTATTGGTGGAAATGCCGGCCGGTGGCGCGGCGGTTGACCACCTCGACGCAGCCAATCTCGATGATGCGATGGCCCAGGTGGGGTTCGAGGCCGGTGGTTTCGGTATCCAGTACGACTTGTCGCAAGCGCTTCTCCCTAGCGCGGCGATGTTACCGCAAGCAGCGCGTCGATCGCCTCGTTGGCAAGTTCATCGGCCCGCTCGTTGCCCACATTGCCCGCATGCCCCTTCACCCATTGCCAGCGCACCTGGTGCGGCGTGCGCGCCGCATCCAGCGCCTGCCACAGGTCCTGGTTCTTCACCGGTTTGCGGTCGGCGGTCTTCCAGCCGCGCGCCTGCCAGTTCGGCAACCATTCCTGCACGCCGGTGCACACGTACTTCGAATCGGTGTACAGCGTGACGCTCACCGGCCTCTTCAATGCCTTCAATGCTTCGATGGCAGCGGTGAGTTCCATGCGGTTGTTGGTGGTGAGCAGCTCCGAACCCGACAGCTCGCGACGCGCCTCGCCCGCGATCAGCAGCGCACCCCACCCGCCTGGCCCCGGGTTGCCCCGGCAGGCCCCGTCCGCGTAGATCTCGATGTCCGTCACGAAGGATTGCGCTTGATGGGTTCCGGCAGCTGGCCGAACACAGGGCGGCGCTCGCGGAAGAAACGGTGCTTGAGTGGCGTCATGCGGTACACATGCTTGCGCGCCTTCAGCAGCCACGCCGCGGCAGGCAGCGGGTTGAACAACCCGCGCCGCAGGATGCGCCGCGGGGCGCCTTCGTCGCGGGTCGAACCCGCCTGCCAGGGCCGGCTGTACAGATAGCGCCGCTGCAGCACCACCTCGTAGCCCAGCAATTCCAGCCAGTCGCACACGCGCCGCATGCCGAGCATCTGCTTCAGGCCCGGCGGAAAGCCCTGGCGGGACGCCGCGGCGCGCAGCCCCCACAGGCTTGCGGGCCGGAAACCCAGCACGATGAGCTGACCCTCCCCGGTCAACACCCGATCCGCCTCGCGCACGATGGCGTGCGGGTCGGCTTCGAACTCCAGTGTGTGCGGCAGCAGCACGGCATCCACGGTGGCGGTCTGGACCGGCAACTGCGACAGCTCGGCCACGACATCCACGGCACACCCGGAGACGCGGGCCGTGCTGGGCGCGATCACCGTCTGGCGGCGCGTACGGCTCTGCGACAGCAGCTCGCGCGAGGCGCCCCAGCTGCCCAGTTGCAGCAATTCCAGCCCGAATACGTCGTCGAGCAGGCCACGCAGCACCTGACCTTCGGCGGCCAGCAACTGGCGGCCGAGCGCGGATGAGAGCCAGTCTCCAGGACCTGCAATCGACATGCGGCTTATGAAATATCCGTGGTAATTCTGTGAAGTCACCGGTTAAATACCGGGCGGAAAAATCATAGGCTGATCGGGCCTTCCGGGGCCATCGGAGATTTGTTTTCAACCCTCGTGGAGGTGCGGCGACGTGGATCGGCTTTCGCGCAACCGGATTGGCCTGGCACTGACGCTGCTGACCCTCGCGGGCTGCGCCGGCCTCGCCGGGCAGGGCAGCAACACCCGCTCCCAGGCCCCAGAGGCCAACACGATCCCGGCCACGCCGGCCGACCAGCCGCCAGTGGCGGCCAACATTCCTCCGCCAGTGCCTGTGGCGATAGTCCCGGCCGAGTCCGAACCAGCCCCAGTGCCGGCCGAGGCAGTGCTCGATCCGTCCGCAAGCTCCGCTGCGGAAGCGGCCGGCGCCACCGAACCTGTCGCGGAGCCTACCCCGCCCCCGGACCTGCTGGACCGCGTGCGCCGCGGTCTCGCGCTGGGCCAGCACTACAACTCGCGCATCGACAAGGAAACCGACTACTTCGCCCGCCATCCGGACTACGTGGAACGGACCTTCGACCGGGCCGCGCCCTACCTGCATTACATCGTCCATGAGGTCGAGAAGCGCGGCCTGCCGCTGGAGCTCGCGCTGCTGCCGGTGATCGAAAGCGCCTTCCAGCCCTATGCGTATTCGCGCGCCAGTGCCTCTGGGCTCTGGCAGTTCATCGCCTCCACCGGCAGCCGCTTCAGCCTGAAACAGGACTGGTGGTACGACGGCCGGCGCGACATCGTGGCGGCCACCGGCGCCGCACTGGACTACCTCACCTACCTGCACGACATGTTCGACGGCGACTGGCTGCACGCCATCGCGGCGTACAACTGCGGCGAAGCCAATGTGCTGCGCCAGATCCGCAAGAACAGGGCTGCCGGCAAGCGCATCGATTTCTGGAACCTGAAACTGCCGGCCGAAACCCGCGGTTACGTGCCGCGGCTGCTGGCGATCACGCGCCTGGTGGCCAACCCCGAGGAACACGGCCTGGAAATCGACGGCATTCCGGACGCACCCTACTTCGAGAAAGTGGAAACGGGCGGCCAGATCAGCATCGAGGTCGCGGCGGAACTGGCCGGCATTTCCACCGAAGACATGTACGCGCTGAACCCGGCCTACCATCGCTGGGCCACCGACCCGGGCGGCCCTTACCTGCTGCTGGTGCCGGTGGGGTCGGCTGAGGCGTTCCGCTCCAACCTGCTGCAGCTGACGCCCGACCAGCGCCTGCGGGTGGAGCGCTACACCCTGCGCAAAGGCGACACAGTGACCAGCATCGCCACGCGCTTCGGCACCACCGCCCAGCACCTGCGCGAGCTGAACGAGCTGGGCAACGCCAACAACCTCGCGGTGGATTCCGAACTGCGCGTGCCGTCCGCCGTGAAGGCGCTGCCGGAGAATGTGCGCATCGCGGCGGCGCGTGTGGATTCGCGCCTGCCCGGCGGCGTGCGCGCCGTGCATGTGGTGAAACGCGGCGACACGCTCTCGGGCATCGCGCAGAAGCACAACATGGGCCTCTCCACGCTGGCCCGCATCAATGGCATCAGCACCACCTCGACGCTGCGCATCGGCCAGCGGCTGCGGCTCAGCGCGGCGGCGAGCGTCGTCGCCAGCAGCACCATTGGCGGGGTGGTCAGCAGCGAGGGCAATGCCGATGGACGCAAGGTCACCTACGTGGTGCGCCGTGGCGACACGCTCAGCAGCATCGCCCAGACGCTGAAGGTTTCGGTGACCGCGCTGCGGGAGTGGAACAACATCAGCGGCTCCAGGATCCAGGCGGGCCAGCGGCTGGTCGCGTACGTGAACCGGGGTAGCTGAACCCTGCGCTATCATTCGCCCCTTGATTCAAACACAGGGGCGTTCATGGGAATCCTGACTGGAAAGCGCGCGCTGATCGTGGGCGTCGCCACCGACCGTTCCATCGCCTGGGGCATCGCCCAGGCCTTTCATGAGCATGGCGCCGAACTGGCCTTCACCTATGGCGCCGACAAGCTCAAGGAGCGGGTGGAACCGCTGGCTGCCTCGGTGGGCTCGAAGCTCGTGCTGCCTCTGGACGTGACGGTCGACAGCCAGACCGATGCGGTGTTCCAGGCGCTGGGCGAGCAATGGGGGTCGCTCGACATCCTGGTGCATGCCGTGGCGTTCGCGCCGCGCGAGGCGCTGGCCGGGGATTTCGTGTCGGGCACCTCGCGCGAGGCTTTCGCCATCGCGCACGACGTGTCCAGCTACAGCCTCACCGCGCTCACCCGCGCCGCCGCGCCGTTGATGGCCGGACGCGCCGGCGCCGTGCTCACGCTGTCCTACCTGGGCGCGGTGCGCTCGGTACCCGCCTACAACGTGATGGGGCTGGCCAAGGCGAGCCTGGAAGCCAATGTGCGCTTCCTCGCCGCGGACCTGGGCCCGAAGGGCGTGCGGGTGAACGGCATTTCCGCAGGTCCCATCAAGACCCTGGCCGCGGCCGGCATACCGGGCCTGCGCAAGATGCTGGCGCATGTGGCGCAGGCTTCGCCCATCCGCCGCAACGTGACGCAGGAGGACGTCGGCAAGGCCGCGACTTTCCTGTGCTCGGACCTGGCCAGCGGCGTCACCGGCGAGATCCTGTACGTGGACGGCGGCTTCTCTACGGTGGGGATGGTTCTGCCGGGCGAGGGGGAGTAGTCAGCACTCCGGTTTCCCCCTGCAGGCGGGCGATGATCACCGTGCAGACGGCATCGGCCGCGACATTCACGGCGGTGCGCGCCATGTCGAGCACGCGGTCCAGCACCAGCAGCACGCCGATGGCCTCGGCCGGCAGCCCGACCGCTGCCAGGATCACCGCGATGCCGACCAGCGAGGCCGCCGGAATGCTGGCGATACCCATGCTGGTGATCAGTGCCAGGAACACCACCGTGGCCTGCGTGGCAATGGAAAGATGCAGCCCATAGGCCTGCGCGATGAACAGCGCCGCGGCGCATTCATACAGCGCGCTGCCGGCATGGTTGATGGACACGCCAAGCGGCAGCGTCACTCCGGCAATGCGCGGCGACACGCCGGCGCGCTTCTGCAGGCATTCCAGCGTCACCGGCAGCGAGGCGGCGGATGAGGCGGTGGAAAACGCCGTGGCCAGCGCCGGCGCCACGGCGGCATACAGCCGCCATGGCCGCCTGACCCGCGCCACCAGCGTCAGCAGCAGCGGCAGCGCCAGGCCCGCATAGACGGCAAGCCCCGCCACCACGCAAAACGCGAACAACAGCAGCGGACGCGCGGCGTCGAAGCCGGTTTCCGCCGTCACCTTCAGTGTCAGGCCGAGCACGCCCAGCGGCGCCAGCTTCATCACGAAGCCGGTCATGCGCAGCATCACGCCGAACAGCGCCTGCCAGAAATGCGTCATCACCTCGCGCTGCGGTGTCTCCAGCTGCGTGATGAACCAGCCGAACAGCAGGCTGAACAGCAACAGGCCGATCAGCTTGCCATCGGCTGCGGCGGCCACGACGTTCACCGGGATCATGTCGATGAGGATGTCGCCCACGCTGTGCCCGGCCTGCTCCTGCACCCGCGCGCTGACGGCAGCGACATCGCCGTGCAGGGCCAGTGCGGCCCGCGCCGGCTGGCCGTCGACGATGCCGGGGGCCACCAGGTTGACCAGCGCCAGCGCGATGACCACCGCGATCAGCGTGGTCACCACGTAGTACAGCAGCGACAGCAGGCCGAGCCGCCCCAGGTCGCGGGCGTTGCCCAGGCCCGCCACGCCCGACACCACGGAGGCCATGACCAGCGGCACCACCACCATCTTCAGCAATGCGAGGAAGGCGGCGCCGAGGAAACTGCCCACCGGCACCAGTGGCAGGCCGAGCAGCCTGCCCTGGTCGTCCACCAGCAGGCCGAGGACCAGGCCCGCGGCCATGGCCCCGAGGATCCACCCGAGCTTTACGGGCTTGTCGATGCCGCCCGCCATGCCGGATGCCTACTGCTGGAGCGCCTGCGGGTTCTTGCGGACCTTGGCCGAGTCGACCACGTCGGCGAGGTAGGCCTCGATGTCGCGATTCGTGTAGCGCTGCAGTTCGCGGCGCGAGCGCAGTTCCACCAGCTGCGGGTTGCTCAGCAGGCTCTGCACCTGCCAGCGGGTCGCCTCGAACAAGGCGGCACCGCCACCGTCGAGCTTCAGCGCCTTGCGTACCGGTTTGCCGGGCTCCGGTCGCGCCGCCGCGAACAGCGCATCACGTACTTCCACGGGCAGGTCGGGCGAACCGCGGCTGACGAAACGCGGGCCTTCGGTCTTCGCCTTCAGTTTCGCCGCGACCTGCGCGAAGGTCGCGCCCTTGTCCAGATCCGTCACGGCGGCCTCGGCCGCGGCGTAGGCGGCCTCGGCGCCACGCTCGCGCGTGATCGCCTTGATGACATCGGCCCGGACCTGATCCAGGGGCCTGGTGGAAGCAGGGGTGTGCGCCATCACCTGGAAGATCACCATGCGCTCCTCGCCGAGCGGCAGCGGGCCGCCGATGTGACGCTGTGTCAGCGAAGCATCACCGAACACTTCGCGGTTGAGTTCCACGTCCGAACCCAGCGGCAATCCGCCGGCGCCCCGCTCGAAGCGCGCGATCTCGCCACGCCGCATGTTGAATTCCTTCACCACGTCATCGAACTTCGCGCCGGCGCCTTCCAGCCGTTCCTGCAGGCGGTCCTGCGTGTTGCCGAACTGCACGGCCGCCAGCTCATTGCGCAGCAGCGCGGCCAGTTCATCGCGCACCTGCTCGAAGCTGCGGCCCGTGCTCGCACGGATGCCCTCCAGGCGGATGATGTGGTAGCCGTACTGCGTCTTGACCGGCTCGCTGGTCTCGCCCTCCTTCATCGAGAAGAGCTTGTCGGCGAATTCCTTCGCATACACGTCGCGGCCCGCCCAATCCAGGTCACCGCCCTTGCCCGCCGAGGAAGCGTCTTTGGAGTATTGCTGCGCGAGCTTGGCGAAATCCGCTCCGCCCTGCAGCTGCTTGTACAGGTCTTCGGCCTGGGCCTTTGCCCTGGCGTCGTCGGCCGGCGCGTCCACGGCGATCAGGATGTGCCGCGCGCGACGCGTCTCGGGGCTGACATAGGTGGCTTTGTCCTGCTCGTAGCGTTCGCGCAGCTGTGCGTCGGTGACCTGCACGGTGGCAGCCACATCGGCCAGCGACAGCTCGGCGTAGGCCAGCTGCACCGATTCGGCGACCGCGAATTGTTCCGGGTGCGCCTTGTACCAGGCATCTATGGCCTCGGGGGCAACCGGCGCACTACCCGCGAAATCCTGCGGCTGCAGCAGCACAAAGCGCACTTCGCGCTCCTCATCAAGCAGGGACAGGATGCGCTTGCCCTCGGCCGGCGTGATGAAACTGGAGATACCCACCGAACCCAGCAGTGTGTTGGTCAGCTGGTCGCGGCGCAGTTCCGTGAGATAGCCCTCTTCGGTCACGCCCTCTTCCAGCAGGCGCGCCCGCGCCACCTGCAGATTGAATTTCCCATCCACCTTGAAGGCGTCCTCGTTCTGGAAGGCGCGCTTCAGCTGCGCCTCGGATACGCCGTAACCCAGCCGGGTGGCGTACTGGGAGACCGCCAGGCCTCGTACCGCGGCGTCCAGCAGGCGCTGCTGGTAGAGCTCGCGCTGCAGTTCCGGCAGCTCCCCGCCGAAAGCCTGCACCAGGCGCGGCTGCTGCCGCTGCCACATGCGGTTGAACTCATCCGAGGAGATCTTCTCGCCATTGACCTTGGCGACGTACCCGGATCCGGTGGAGGTGAGCTCGAACATCGAGTACGGACCCCACATGATGAACACCAGGGCCAGCGCCCCGATGATCGTGTACCAGACCCAGCGCGACCCGTGTTTGCCTTCCGCGCCTGTGCCTTTGAGCTTGTCGCCGATGTTCTGCAGCATGATTCTTCGACCCTTGGAGGGACCGCGATTGTACCCGCGCGCAGACAGCCGTCCACCGCTGCGGATCGACAGACTGCATTCGGGAAAAGGCGCAGCCGGCGGTGCCGGACGCGTGATCAAAGAGATGGCGGAGCGGACGGGACTCGAACCCGCGACCCCCGGCGTGACAGGCCGGTATTCTAACCAGCTGAACTACCGCTCCACTGCATGGACTGGTGGGTGCTGAGGGGATCGAACCCCCGACATTCGCCTTGTAAGGGCGACGCTCTACCAGCTGAGCTAAGCACCCTCGCCTTGCGGCACCGGTCCATTCCACGCGCCAGGGTTCGGTTGGGGCCCCCGGCGCGAGGGCGCGTAGTCTAGAGGAAGTGGCGGCCGCCTGCACCAGTTCATTGGCGCCGCCAGCGTCCCACGATTCAATGCGGGCGCACGACCTTCGCGCCGCGGCGGGCGCGGCGGGCGCGCTTGGCGGCTTCCACGCCAACCTTGGCCTCCGCAGCCGCGGCCGCTGTCGCCGGCAACGGCGCAGGCTGGCGCACCAGCGCCAGCTCCAGCACCTGGTCTATCCACTTCACCGGCTTGATGTCGAGGTTGCCCTTGATGTTGTCGGGAATCTCCACCAGGTCCTTCTCGTTCTCCACCGGAATCAGCACCCGCTTGATGCCGCCACGGGCCGCCGCCAGCAGTTTTTCCTTCAGGCCGCCGATGGGCAGCACCTCGCCGCGCAGCGTGATCTCGCCGGTCATGGCCACATCCGAACGCACCGGGATCCTGGTGAGCGCGGAAACCATGGCCGTGCAGATGCCAATGCCCGCCGACGGACCATCCTTGGGCGTTGCGCCTTCGGGCAGATGCACGTGGAAGTCGATGTTCGAATAGAAATCCTTGTCGAGGCCGAGTACATCGCTGCGACTGCGCACCACGGTGACTGCAGCCTGGATGGATTCCTTCATCACCTCGCCCAGCTTGCCGGTAAACACCGGACGCCCCTTGCCCGGCAGCACCGCAGCCTCGATCGACAGCAGTTCGCCGCCCACTTCCGTCCACGCAAGGCCGGTGACGTGGCCGATGCGATCGGTTTCTTCCGCCTCGCCGTAGCGGAAGCGACGCACGCCCAGGTACTTGTCCAGGGTCTTCGAGTCGACCTTGATCGAGGCGCCTTTCTTCTTCTCGAGCAGCAACGCCTTCACGCCCTTGCGCGCGATCTTGGCGATCTCCCGCTCCAGGTTGCGCACGCCGGCCTCGCGTGTGTAGTAGCGCACGATGTCCAGCAGCGCTTCATCGGCCACCTTCAGCTCGCCGTCCTTCAGGCCATTGGCCTTGATCTGCTTGGGCACCAGGTAGCGCTTGGCGATGTTGAGCTTCTCGTCCTCGGTGTAGCCGGGCAGCCGGATCACTTCCATGCGGTCCAGCAGCGGTGCCGGGATGTTCATGCTGTTGGCGGTGCAGATGAACATCACCTCGGACAGGTCGAAATCGACCTCCAGGTAGTGGTCGTTGAAGGCCGAGTTCTGCTCGGGATCGAGCACTTCCAGCAGCGCCGAGGAGGGGTCGCCGCGGAAATCCATCGCCATCTTGTCGATCTCGTCGAGCAGGAACAGCGGGTTGTGCACGCCGGTCTTGGCCATGTTCTGCACCACCTTGCCCGGCATGGAGCCGATGTAGGTGCGGCGGTGACCACGGATTTCGGCCTCATCACGCACGCCGCCCAGCGACATGCGCACGAACTTGCGATTGGTGGCACGCGCGATGGACTGGCCCAGCGAGGTCTTGCCCACACCGGGAGGACCGACCAGACACAGGATCGGACCCTTGATCTTCTCCACCCGCTGCAGCACTGCCAGGTACTCGACGATGCGCTCCTTGACCTTCTCCAGCCCGTAGTGGTCCTGGTCCAGCACCTTCTGCGCGTGCGCGATGTCCTTCAACACGCGGGTGCGCTTCTTCCAGGGAACCTTCACCAGCCAGTCGATGTAGTTGCGCACCACAGTGGCCTCGGCCGACATGGGCGACATCATCTTCAGCTTGTTGAGCTCGGCGGTGGCCTTGTCGCGTGCCTCCTTGGGCATGCCGGCCTTGGCGATCTTCTGCTCCAGCTCCTGGATCTCGTTGCCGCCCTCCTCCATCTCGCCGAGCTCTTTCTGGATGGCCTTCATCTGCTCGTTGAGGTAGTACTCGCGCTGGCTCTTCTCCATCTGCGACTTCACGCGGCCGCGGATGCGCTTCTCGATCTGCAGCACGTCCATCTCGCCTTCGATGGCGACCAGCACGTGCTCCAGGCGCTTGCGCACGTCGAGGATCTCGAGCACCGTCTGCTTCTCTGGCAGCTTCAGGGTCATCTGCGCGGCCACGGCATCGGCCAGCCGGCCGGGCTGTTCGATGCCGGCGAGCGCGGTGAGCATCTCGGGCGGCACCTTCTTGTTGAGCTTCACGTATTGCTCGAACTGCGAGATCACCGAACGGGTCAGCACGTCCATCTCGCGCTCGTCGTACTGCTCGACGTCCTGCTCCACCGCGATGGTGGCGCTGTAGTAGTCGCCACGGGCATCCAGGTCGTGGATACGGGCACGCTCCACGCCCTCGACCAGCACTTTCACCGTGCCGTCCGGCAGCTTCACCAGTTGCAGGATGGTGGCGACTGTTCCGAAGCGGTAGAGATCGCCCGGCTGCGGGTCGTCGATATCCGGCTGCTTCTGCGCGACTACCAGGATGCGGCGTGGATCGGCCTTCATGGCCGCATCCAGCGCCTGGATGGATTTCTCGCGGCCCACGAACAGCGGGCTCACCATATGCGGATACAGCACCACGTCACGCAGCGGCATGACCGGCAGGACGTTGGACGGGGAAGCAACGGGGGCGGCGGGTTCGGTCACGGATGGCTCCAGCAGGCCCAGGATCTTGGGCACAGTCTAGCCCGATGTGGGGGTGCCAGCGCGCGGTTTCAACCGGCAGGTGAAGCGGTCAACGTTTCGGCTTGCAGGACTACAGCCAGTGATGCCGCGGCTCCCGCGGCGGGCGCCGCCAGACTCCATGGCCGCGAATCGCCCGCGAGCTCCGACACGCGCAGCAGGCACGCGGCATCGTCGTTCCCGTGGGTGACGTCGAAGCTGTCCAGCGGCAGGCCAAGGCCGCGCCCCAGCGCCTTGACGTAGGCTTCCTTGCGCGTCCACAGGTTGAAGAACGCCTCGTGCCGCAGTCCGGATGGCAGTGCCTCCCAGGCTGCCACCTCGTGCGCCGAAAAATAGCGCCGTACCAGCGCATCTTCATCGCGCATGGTGCGCCAGACTTCCACGTCGACACCGATCTCGCGCTGCCAGCTCCAGCCCACCAGGCCCAGGGTTCCGGAATGCGACAGGTTGAAATTCAATCCAGACGCGGCGGCGGCACCAGCCAGCGCAGGCTTGCCATCGGTACCTGCGATGAACTCGATGGCTGTCGCGGCAATTCCAGCCAGCGGAGCCAGCAGCTGACGCAGGCGTCCGTGAGCCACTACATAGCGTTCCGCGTGCACCGCTGAATGAAAGCGCGCGGCGCGTCCACGCTCTGCCGCCGACAGCAGAGGTTCCAGCGAGCTGCGCATGGACGCAGGAATTTCCAGGGGAAACAAGGCGAGGCCACCACAAACCCCGCCTTCCGCAGACAGCTGCCAGCGCCGCTCTTCGATCAGCGGCTCGCTCAGCGACTGATACCCGATGCCCGCCGTGGTTCTTCGGCCTTGTCGGTTTCGGCCTTGTAGACCACGTATGGCGGAGCATGGCCAAGCACCACGCTCTCATCGACCACCACCTTGCCGACGTTCTTCAGCGACGGCAGCTGGTACATGGTCTCGAGCAGGATGGTTTCCATGATGGTGCGCAGGCCGCGCGCCCCGGTCTTGCGGTCCATGGCCCTGCGGGCAATGGCCGACAGGCCATCATCGCGGAATTCCAGTTCGGCGCCATCCATCTCGAAAAGCCGGCGGTACTGCTTGGTCAGCGCGTTCTTCGGATCCTTCAGGATGGCTATGAGCGCCTTCTCGTCCAGTTCCTCGAGCGTCGCCACCACTGGCAGGCGGCCGACAAATTCCGGAATCAGGCCGTACTTGACCAGGTCCTCCGGCTCCACATCGTGGAACACGTCGGCACCGTGCGGACGCTCGTTGACGCTGCGCACCTCGGCGGTGAAGCCAACGCCGCCCTGCTGGGTACGGTCGCGGATCACGCGGTCGAGGCCGGCAAAAGCACCACCGCAGATGAACAGGATGTTCGAGGTATCGACCTGCAGGAATTCCTGCTGCGGATGCTTGCGACCTCCCTGCGGCGGGACCGAAGCCATCGTGCCCTCGATCAGTTTCAGCAGCGCCTGCTGCACGCCCTCGCCGGACACGTCACGCGTGATCGACGGGTTGTCGGATTTGCGCGAGATCTTGTCGATCTCGTCGATGTAGACGATGCCGGTCTGTGCCTTCTCGACGTCGTAGTCGCACTTCTGCAGCAGCTTCTGGATGATGTTCTCGACGTCCTCGCCCACGTAGCCCGCCTCGGTCAGCGTGGTGGCGTCGGCAATGGTGAAAGGCACGTTCAGCAACCGTGCGAGGGTCTCGGCCAGCAGTGTCTTGCCGCTGCCGGTGGGACCGATGAGCAGGATGTTGCTCTTGGCGATCTCCACATCCTCGCGCGACTTGATGCCGCCGCCGCTGCTGCGCGACTGCAGGCGCTTGTAGTGGTTGTACACCGCCACGGCCAGCGTCTTCTTGGCGCGTTCCTGGCCGATGACGTATTCATCGAGGACGCCCTTGATTTCCTGCGGCTTGGGCAGTTTCTCCCGCGCGCGGTCGGCCTTGTCCTCGAGCTCCTCGCGGATGATGTCGTTGCACAGCTCGACGCACTCGTCGCACACGAACACCGACGGACCGGCGATCAGCTTGCGTACCTCGTGCTGGCTCTTGCCGCAGAAGGAGCAGTACAGCAGCTTGCCGTCGTCGCCTCGTCCGCGGGTATCTTCACTCATCGCCTGACCTCGTTAGCCTGCAGGGCTCAAGCCACTGCTTCGTTACGATATATAGCATGAGCCCGACGCGGCACGCAAAGCACTCCGTCACGGCTAAGCACTTGTTACTAGTGGAGAAAAGGCAGGCGGCAAGAGGTCGCCGGTGGACTGTCCGGCGGAATCCCGCAAAATCGTTTCGGCAGCGTCCTACTTCGTCGTCCCGAGCTCGCCGCGGCTCGCCAATACACGGTCGATGAGCCCGTAGGAGGCGGCATCCTCGGCGCGCATGAAGTTGTCACGGTCGGTGTCGTGCTTGATCTTGTCCACCGTCTGTCCGGTATGCTTGGCCAGGATCTCGTTGAGGCGGTCGCGGGTGTAGAGGATCTCGCGCGCATGGATTTCCATGTCCGCGGCCTGCCCCTGCATGCCGCCCAGCGGCTGGTGGATCATGATGCGCGAATCCGGCAGCGCGAAACGCTTGCCCTTGGCGCCGCCGGCCAGCAACACCGCGCCCATGCTGGCGGCCTGGCCGATGCACATGGTCGATACATCCGGCTTGATGAACTGCATGGTGTCGTAGATGGCGAGCCCCGCTGTTACATGCCCGCCCGGCGAGTTGATGTACAGCGCGATGTCCTTGTCCGGGTTTTCCGACTCCAGGAACAGCAGCTGGGCGACGATGACATTGGCCATGTAGTCCTCGACCGGACCAACACAGAACACCACCCGGTCCTTCAGCAGGCGCGAGTAGATGTCGTAGGCGCGCTCGCCGCGCGCGGTCTGCTCGACCACCATCGGGACCAGGTTCAGGGCGCGCTCGTTCATCGCAATCTCCGCTTGTCAGCTGGCGACCGATTCTACGCCTGCTTGTTGAAACCGGTGAGTTCCTGGAACGAAACCGGCTTGTCCTGCACCTTCGCCTTGCCGAGCACCCACTCGACCGCCAGATCTTCCATCACCGAAGTCTCGATCTGTCGCATCGCATCGGGATTCTGCAACCACATGCGCCGCACTTCCTCGGGGTTCGGATAGGCCGATGCGGCCTCGTCCAGCCGCGCCAGCACGCGGCCGCGGTCCACCGTGATGTTCTCGCGCCGGATGATCTCGCCAATCAGCAGGCCAAGCTTCACGCGGCGCTGCGCGGGCTCGACGAAGGGGTCGCGGGGCGGCATCTGCGATGTGTCGGACCGGCCCATCCGCTGCATCAGGTCGTACTGCAGCTGTTGAATCTGCTCCTCGACCATGGATTTCGGCAGCTCCAGCTGGTTGTCACGCTGCAATGCCTCGAACACCTGGGTACGCAGCCTGTTGCGGACGTTCTCGGCCGCCTCGCGCTCCATGCTGCTGCGCACTTCGGCACGCAATGCAGCCAGGCTCCCGTCGCCGATGCCGAAGGACTTCGCGAATTCCTCATCCACCACCGGCAACACCGGCTCTTCGACCAGCTTCACCGTCAGCTCGAACTCGGCGTCCTTTCCGGCCAGTTCCCTAGCGCCGTAATTTTCGGGGAATTTCACCGGCGCCGTCTTGCTCGCGCCCCTGGCCATTCCGGTCAGTGCGGTGTCGAAATCGGCGATCACCTGGCCGCCGCCGAGCACCACCGCCATGTCCGTGCCCGTGCCACCGTCAAAAGCGACGCCGCCAGTGCGGCCGGCGAAATCCACCACGACGCGGTCGCCCTGCTGCGCGGCGCGTTCTACCGCGGCGTAGGTCACGCGCTGCTTGCGCATGCTTTCCAGCATCGCGTCTACGTCTGCGTCGGTGATGTCGGCCACGGGACGCTCGACCGCAACGTTCTCCACCGGCGCCACCGTCACCTCGGGCAGTACTTCAAGCACCGCCGCGAACTTCAGGTCCACGCCGGGCTCGATCTGGATGGGTTCGATGCTCGGATTGCCGGCCGGTCGCAGCTTCTCCTGCTTCACCGCATCGCTGTATCCCTGGCGGATCAGGTCGGACACCGCGTCGCCGTGTACCTGGCTGCCAAACTGCTGCTTGATCACCGGCAGCGGCACCTTGCCGGGCCGGAAGCCCTTCACCTTGGCGGTGCGCGACAAGTCGCGCAGGCGACGCTCCACCTCGCCAGCCACGCGCGCGTGCGGGATCTGTACCTCGATGCGGCGCTCGAGCCCGGAGGTGGTATTCACTGTGAACTGCATGGCGGCGATTCCTTCAGCTGGTCGGACGGTCAAGTGGTGCGAAAGGAGAGACTCGAACTCTCACGGGTTGCCCCGCTGGAACCTAAATCCAGTGCGTCTACCAGTTCCGCCACTTTCGCGTTGTTGGATTTCGGAAATGGTGGGCCGTGTAGGATTCGAACCTACGACCAATTGATTAAGAGTCAACTGCTCTACCAACTGAGCTAACGGCCCATTGAAATGGGTGGGGTGGACGACGGGACTCGAACCCGCGACAGCCGGAATCACAATCCGGGACTCTACCAGCTGAGCTACGTCCACCATCGTTCACCAGTGACTGCACCTGGCGCGCCCGGCAGGAGTCGAACCTGCGACCCTCAGCTTAGAAGGCTGATGCTCTATCCAACTGAGCTACGGGCGCTCTTTGCAAGGGCGCCCATGGTATCGGTCCGACCCGGGCCACGCACGCGAGGCTGGTCACTTCCCGCGTCCGGAACCGGCCTGTCGTCAGGGCCGGTCCGGAAGCGGGCCGGGAGTATATACGAATCGACGCGGATTGCAGGCCCCTGGTGGACTCTGGCCGCGGGCGGATTTCCGGGTGCCGGCCTCAGCCGTAAGACAGCGGCTGGGCCTTGCCCCGGAACACGCGGTACACATAGATGGTGTAGCCGAGGATTGCCGGCAGCACCACCAGCGCGCCCAACAGAATCACCATCAGCGATTCCGGCGCGCTGGCCGCCTGCCAGATGGTGATACGGTCCACCACGAGGTACGGGAACAGGCTGTAGGCAAGCCCGTAGAAGCCCAGCACGATCACACCCACCGTGCAGCCGAAGGGCACCCATGCGCCGTAGTCGTTGCCCTGCGCCATGCGCACCGGCAGACGGCGCAGCGCGCGCGCCGCGATCAGCAGCAGCGCCAGCGTCACGATGGGCAGCGGCAGCAGCAGCACCACGTATGGCAGGCTGAACCACTTGTCGAAGATGCGCTGGCTGACCAGCGGCGAAACCAGCGATACCGCGAGAAACCCCGCCAGTGCGCCCCACCAGGCCCGACGCGCCCAGTGCACCGCCTTCGCCTGCAGCGGCCCTGTGGTCTTGATCAGCAGCCAGCCCGCGCCCAGCAGCGCGTAGGTCAGCGGCACACACAGGGCGCACAGCAGGGAGAAGGCCCGTGCCGCGATGCCGTTCGCGAACCCGGTGATGTAGCCACCCAGCATCCAGCCCTGTGCCACGGCGGTGAGCAGCGAACCCGCCCAGAACAGCCAGTTCCACAGCGGCTTGTGCGCGGCGTGCACCTTGACACGGAAGTCGAAGGCCACGCCGCGCAACGTCAGGCCGATCAGCATCAGCACCACCGGCAGGTACAGCGAGGACAGCACGATGCCATGCGCCACCGGGAACGCCACCAGCATGATGCCGATGCCCAGCACCAGCCAGGTCTCGTTCGCGTCCCAGAACGGGCCGATGGCACCCACCATCACGTCTTTCTGCGCATCGTCGCCACCGGGCAGCAGGATGCCGACGCCGAGGTCGTAGCCATCCAGTACCACGTACAACAGCAGCGCCAGGCCCATCAGCGTCATGAACACTACAGGCAGCCAGCCGGCTGGTGTCGCGAGATCAGGTGCCATGCGGATTTCCGGCGCCAGGTTCGCGCGGCTTGCCCGCCATGTAGAACAGCACGCTGATGTAGGCGGCGATCAGCAGGACATACAGCGTCAGATACAGCGTGAGGCTGGTGGCAATGGGAATGGCCTTGCCGGTCGCCGCCGCCGCGGTACGCAACACGCCATATACCAGCCAGGGCTGGCGGCCGATCTCCGTGACATACCAGCCTGCCAGCGTTGCCACCCACCCCGCGAAGGTCATCGCCACCATCACACGCAGCCAGGACCGCGGCGGCTCACGCCCGCCGCGCAGCCGCCATGCGCCAAACCAGGACACCATCAGCATGAGCAGGCCCATGCCGACCATCACGCGAAACCCGTAGAACACCGGCTTCACCGGCGGATGCGCATCGGGGAAATCATCCAGCCCCCGCACTTCACCATTCATGCTGTGCCGGAGAATCAGGCTTGCGCCATGTGGAATGGCCAGCTCCAGGCGGTTCAGGCGCTGGTCTTCATCCGGCACCGCGAACAACAGCAGTGGCACGGCACTTTCGGTGCGCCACACACCTTCCATCGCGGCGATCTTGGCAGGCTGGTGTTCCAGTGTGTTCAGGCCGTGGAAGTCGCCGACCACGATCTGCAGGGGAATCAACACCGCGGCGAGCCGCACACCGGTGCGCAATGTGGCCTGCGCATCGGGGCGTGTGTCACCACGCAGCAGGCGCCACGCGGACAGCCCGGCGATCAGGAAGGACACCGTCAGGCCCGACGCCAGCAGCATATGCGTCACGCGCCATGGCATTGACGGATTGAACAGGATGGCCAGCCAGTCCACCGCGTGCACGCGGCCGTCCACCAGCCGGTAGCCGGCTGGCGTCTGCATCCAGGAGTTCAGCGCCAGGATCCAGAACGCCGACAGGCTGGTGCCGGCCGCCACCAGCACGGTGGCCAGCGTATGCATGCGCTCGGATACCTTGCCGATGCCGAACAGCATGACGGCCAGGAAAGTCGCCTCGAGAAAGAAAGCAGTCAGCACTTCGTAGGCCAGCAGCGGGCCTGCCACATTGCCCACCGTCTCCATGTAACCCGGCCAGTTCGTGCCGAACTGGAAGCTCATGGTCACACCCGACACCACGCCCAGCGCGAAGCTCAGCGCGAATACCTTCACCCACAGCCGGTACGCGTCCATCCACTGCTCGTCCCGCGAACGACGGTAGCGCCATTTGAAGTACAGCAGCACCCACGCCAATGCGATGGAGATGGTCGGGAAAAGAATGTGGAAGCTGATGTTGGCAGCGAACTGCACACGCGCGAGGATGAGTGGATCCATCGAACTGCCGCCATGCATGTGAGGTGGTCGGGGCGAGAGGATTTGAACCTCCGACCCTCTGCTCCCAAAGCAGATGCGCTACCAGACTGCGCCACGCCCCGACTGCACGGGATGATACCCTAGCGCCCGTTTTTGGTTCGGCCTACCAGCGGGGATGATGAATGACCGCCCGATTGATCGACGGCAAGGCAATTGCGCAGAGCCTGCGTGAAGAAATCAAGGTGAAAGTGGCGGCCCTCAAGGCGGCCGGCCGGCGCGCGCCGGGCCTCGCGGTGGTGATCGTGGGCGAAGACCCGGCCTCGCAGATCTACGTGCGCAACAAGCATCAGGCCACCGAGGCCGCGGGCATGCTTTCGGTGATGAAGGTACTGCCGGCAACGGCCACCCAGGCCGAAGTACTGGCGGTGGTGCACGAACTCAATGCGGATCCGGCCATCGACGGCATCCTGGTGCAATTGCCGGTGCCGAAGCAGATCGACAGCAAGGCGGTGATCGACGCCATCGCCGTCGAGAAGGACGTGGATGGTTTCAATCCCGAAAACCTCGGCCTGCTGGCGCAGCGCACGCCGAGGCTGCGTCCCTGCACCCCATATGGCTGCATGAAGATGCTGGAGTACTCGGGCATCGACCCGAAGGGGATGGACGCGGTGGTGCTGGGCCAGTCCAACATCGTCGGCCGCCCGGCCGCGCTGGAACTGTTGATGCGTGGCGCGACCATTACCGTGTGCCACAGCCAGACGAAGGATCTCATCGGGCACGTGCGGCGTGCCGATATCGTCGTGGCCGGCATCGGCAAGCCCGAATTCGTGAAGGGTGAATGGCTCAAGCCAGGCGCTGTGGTGCTGGACGTGGGCATCAACCGCCTGCCCTCGGGCAAGGTGGTGGGCGATGTTGAATTTGCCTCCGCGCAGGAGCGCGCGGGCTGGATCACACCGGTGCCGGGTGGCGTCGGCCCCATGACCATCGCCATGTTGATCCAGAACACCCTGGAGGCCTACCAGTTCCGCGAAGGGCTGGTGAAGGGCGATGCGATGGCGGTCGAGCAGCCGCTGACGCCGCCACCGAAGTAAGGCCTGAAGCAAGGCCTACTTGCGGCGCCAGCTCGTGCCGGACGCTCCGTCCTCGAGCACTACGCCGGCCGCCGCCAGCTCATCGCGCAGGCGGTCGGATTCCCTGAAATCGCGCGCCTTGCGCGCCGCCAGCCGCGCGGCGATGACGGCTTCTATGGCCGCGTCGTCGAGTGGACCCGCACTCGCTCGGCCGGCCATGGGAAGACGGCACCACTGCTCCGGTTCGAGCTGGCAGATGCCCAGTGGCGCCGCAAGTTCGCGGAACACCGCACCCAGTTCCGCCGCGCGGGTGAAGCAGGTGCCGGCCTTGGCTTCGTTGATCTCCCGCGCCAGGCCCTGCAGAACGGCCAGCGCCCTGGGTGTGTTGAAGTCGTCGTCCATGGCAGCGCGGAATTGCCCGCGCCAGCGCTCCGCATCCGCACCCGCCTCCCCTGCGGGCACACCGCGCAGCGCATTGTAGAAACCGCCCAGCGTGGCATCGGCCTGCTGCAGGTTCTCCAGCGTGTAGTTGATGGGTCCGCGGTAGTGGCTCGCGACCAGGAAGTAACGCAGCACTTCCGGATGGCGCAGCTTCGGCATCACCTCGCGCAGCGTGAAGAAATTGCCCAGTGACTTGGACATCTTCTCGCTGTCCACATTGACGAAGCCGTTGTGCATCCACACGTTGGCGAAGTGCGCGCCGGTGGCGCCGCAGCTCTGCGCGATCTCGTTCTCGTGGTGCGGGAATTTGAGGTCCATGCCGCCGCCGTGGATGTCGAAGTGCTCGCCCAGCAGCGCGATGGACATGGCGGAACATTCGATATGCCAGCCAGGGCGGCCCTCGCCCCACGGCGAAGCCCAGGACGGCTCGGCGGGCTTGGCGCGCTTCCACAGCACGAAATCCAGCGGATCACGCTTGGCGGTATCGACCTCGACGCGCGCGCCGGCGCGCAGGTCTTCCAGCTTCTTGCCGGACAGGCGTCCGTAGCCCGCAAAGCTCGCCACCGAATACATCACGTCGCCATCATCGGCGACATAGGCGTGGCCGCGGGCGATCAGCTTGTCGATCAGCCCGATGATGTGCGGGATGTGCCCGGTGGCCCGCGGCTCGTGGTCGGGCTTCGCCACACCCAGCGCCGCGATGTCCTCGTCCATGGCCTGGATGTAGCGAGCGGTCAGCGCACCGATGCTCTCGCCGTTCGCCGCGGCACGGCGGATGATCTTGTCGTCGATGTCGGTGATGTTGCGGACGTAGGTGACCTCGTACCCGCTGTAGCGCAGCCAGCGCTGCACCACGTCGAAAGCCACCATCATGCGGCCATGGCCCACATGGCAGTAGTCGTACACGGTGATGCCGCAGACATACATGCGCACGGCGCCGGGAACGATGGGCTGCAACGGGGCCGTCGTCCCCGTCAGGGAGTTGTGGATGCTCAGCATCGCGCGAATTCTACTGGACTTGCGCTTCAGGCAAAGCGCGCGAGACGCCGCTGCGCACTGCCTGATGGCATGGATTTCAACAGCAGCGCCAGCTCCGGACCAGCCAGCCGTCCGGTGAGTGCCGCGCGCAGCGGCTTGAACAATGCGGGGCCTTTCAGGCCGGTCGCGGCCCTGGCCGCAGCGACAATCGCGGCGAAGTCGTTGTCCGCTGCGGCTGCGGCGGCGGACCGGAACAGCCCGGGATCGGCTGCGGCGATGGCAGCATGAGCGTCCGCATCGGGCTGGGGTTCCACGCCGAATGCGATCTCCACCCACGGCAGCACATCGTCGGGAAATACCAGGTTCGGCAACACGGCAGTGATGAAAGCCTCGCTGGTCGCCTCGGTCAGTGAGGCCGGCAGGCGCGCGCCCAGCCAGGCGCGTGCCTCGCTGCAGGTCAGGCGATGCACGGCCTCCTTCTGCCAGCCCAGCAACTGCGCCGGATCGAAATGCGCGGGCGCCCGCTGCAGATGATGCACATCGAATGCAGTGGCCATCTGCGCCGCCGCCAGCAATTCATGGCGCGGCGTGGAATGACCGAGGCGGAACAGGTGGTTGGCCAGCGCCTGTGGCAGATAGCCGCGTTCGCGCAGCTGCCGCAGGGACACCGCGCCATTGCGCTTGGACAGCGGCGCGCCATCGGCACCGGTGAGCAACGCCAGGTGCCCGTAGCGTGGCGCCGGCAGTTCGAGGGCCTGCAGGATCAACAGCTGCCGCGGGGTGTTGCTCAGATGATCATCGCCGCGCAGCAGCTGCGTCACGCCGGAAAGCGCGTCATCGATGGCGTTGGAGAAGAAGAACGCCGCCGTGCCATCGGCCCGTCGCAGCACGAAATCGCCGATCTCGGCGTGCGCGAAATGCTTCACGCCATGGACAAGGTCCTCGAACACCACTTCGCCCTGCTCCGGAACCCTGAACCGCAGCGTGGCCTTCTCGCCCGCCGCCAGGCGCCCCTGCGTGTCCGCAGTGGCGAGGTTGCGGCATTTGCCGGAGTAGCGCGGAGGCCGGCCGGCGGCGAGCTGCGTGGCGCGTGCCAGTTCCAGTTCACGCGCCGAGCAGAAACATGGATAGGTATGTCCAGCGGCCGCGAGGCGCGCCAGCTGCGCGTCATAGATCGCGCCGCGCGCGGATTGATGCAGTGGTTCTTCCGACCACGCAAGGCCGAGCCACGCCAGATCCTCCAGCAATGCCCGCGTGTGTTCGGGCCGGCTGCGCGCCGCGTCGGTGTCCTCGATGCGCAGCAGGAAACGCCCGTCCGTCCGCGCCGCCAGCAGCGCGTTGAACAGCGCAGTGCGTGCATTGCCAAGGTGCAGCTCGCCAGTAGGGCTGGGTGCGAAGCGCGTGACGACGGGATTTCCAGACATCCCTGCACTATATTCGATGCATGGCGCACGGCCGCATCCTCTTCATCTCCGACCTGCACCTCGATGCCGCCGCGCCCGACATGACGGATCTGTTCCTGGCATTCCTGCGCAGCGAAGCCATCGCCTGCGATGCGCTGTACATACTCGGCGACCTGTTCGAGACATGGATAGGCGACGACGACGAGGAACCGGTTCGCGCCCGCGTCCGCGCCGGCCTGCGTGAGCTGACGGCCACTGGCGTGCCCTGTTTCATCCAGCACGGCAACCGCGATTTCCTGCTGGGCACGGATTTCATGGCGGCCAGCGGCTGCCGGTTGCTGCAGGATCCAGCCGTGCGCGACCTTGGCGGCCGGCGTTTCGTGCTGAGCCATGGCGATGCCTTGTGCACCGGGGACCACGCCTACCAGCGCTTTCGCCGCGTGGTGCGCAGTACGGCATTCCAGAGGATCTGGCGTCGGCTGCCGCTTGCCGGACGGCGCGGGCTCGCCTCCCTCGCACGCCGTCGCAGCCGCGCATATACCAGGCACCTGCCGGACTCCATCACGGACGTGACACCTGCGGCAGTGGCGCAACTGCTGCGCTCCACCGATGGCGAGGTACTGGTGCACGGCCACACGCATCGTCCGCATGTGCACAGCATCGAGGTGGATGGCCGCACCCGCACCCGCATCGTGCTGGGAGACTGGCACGGGCGGGGCAATGCGCTGGCCGTGTTTGCGGATGGCCAGTACGACTTCCTGAAGATCGAGGCACGGAACCGGGCATGAACTGCGCGGGACGTTGCAGTTGCGGCAAGGCCGCATTCATCGCAGCAGTACGGGTTCTAGGCAGCAGCACCCGCGGGCACGCCGGAGTGGAAGCGCAACTCCGGGTCCGGATCGAGCACCAGCCGCGCCTCGATCCGCGCCAGCGCATCGAGTCTTGCACGCAAGGCACCACTTTCCGCCTCGGCGGGCGCGGCGGCTTGCGCCAGTTCCAGATACAGCGTGGCGTGGCGACGCTCGGATTCGGCCAGTCCCGCGTAGAACCCCATCAGGGGCTCCGGCAGCAACGGCGCCAGCACTTCAAAGCGCTCGCAGGAGCGCGCTTCGATCAAGGCGCCGGCCAGCAGCAGGTCGCGCTTGCGCTGCGGCCCTGATGCCGCAAGCCGTGCCCGCAACGCACCGGCGTAACGGCCGGGCGCGAGGCGCTCCATCGGCACGGCAAGCTGGTGCATCAGCTTCTGGACCTGCTCGAAATGCCGCAATTCCTCGCGTGCCAGCCGCGCCATGGCGAGGCTCAGCGCGCGATCCTCCGGATACGCGAACATCAGCGCCAGTGCCGTGGAGGCAGCCTTTTTCTCGCAATTGGCATGGTCGACCAGCAGCAGCTGCCAGTGGCGGGCAGCGGCTTCGGCCCAGGCCCGCGGTGTCGCCGCCTGCAGGAAATCCGCGACCATCTTCTCAGGCCGCCCGCGCGGTTGCGGCGGCCTCGCGCAGCACGCGCTCAGCCTCCAGCGCATTGCCGTAGCGTTCAGCTGGCCGCTTGGCCAGGAGGCTGTCGACCAGTGTCTGCCAGTGCGCGACCGGTGCCGGCAGGCGCGGTATCGGCTGGTTGCGGTGCTTGTAGATCACCGCCATCGGATTGGTGGCCGAATACGGCTTCTCGCCCGACAGCATCTCGAACAGGATGACACCCAGGCTGTACAGGTCGCTGCGCCCATCCACCGGTTCGCCATGGCCCTGCTCCGGGCTCATGTACTGCGGCGTGCCGAAGATCAGTCCCGGGTCGGTGATCTCCAGGTCCCAGACCACATCCTTGGCGAGGCCAAAATCCGACAAGGCGATCTGCCGCGTACCACGCATCAGCACGTTGCCGGGCTTGAGGTCACGGTGCAGCGCGCCGGCCTCGTGCAAGGCACCCAGCGCGCCGGCGATCTGCGCCGACAGTTCCAGCGCATCTGCCGGCAGGATGCCGGCACGGATGCGCCGGCGCAGGTCGCCATCGGGAAAGTATTCCATCGAAAGGTAGGCGTGATCGTCGGCCACCCCCAGCTCGTGGCAGCGCACGATGCTGGTGTGGCGCAGGCGATGGGCGATCTCGTACTCCTGCAGGAAGCGCTCGAAGGACTGGTCCACGCCGGAAGCATCACGGTGCGAGGGCGTGACCTTGACCACCATCAGGTCGCCCGCCTTCTCGCTCTCGGCCAGGTACAGCTGCGACACCGAGCCGCCGGCAAGGCGGCGCACGCAGCGGTAACCCGGGATACGCACGGCACCGAAACGGCGTGCCAGTTCGGCCTCCGGGGACACGCGCCAGTCGGCCTGTGCACGGCGCTGGGTGCGAGAGGCTTCGGCGAGCACCGAGATCAGGGTTTCATGGGCGAACTTCGCCTTGGACAGCACGCCGAAGGCGCCGAACAGGCGTGCTTCACGGGCCGTGGCACTGTCGGCACGATCCGCCAGGAACAGGGCTGGAGCAAAGCCGCGCCGACCCGCCAGTTCGCGCAGCCAGGCGAGCCCCTGATCACCCTGCCAGTCCTGGTCAACGATGACCGCATCGTAGCCCTGCGCGAGGAATTCCGGCGGCAGCGGCCCCGGGGTATCCGGCGAGCGCAGCACCAGCTCGGCTTGCGGCCATGCGCAACCCACGTGATGTTGCAGCAGGGCCTGGTAGCCCGGGTCCTCGACGATCAGCAGCAGCCGCATGGTTGCGATGTTGCCACGCGCTGCCAGTCGTTCAGCTGACGACTTTCAGCGCGCTGTCGCGGCGCAGCGCCTTGGCGCCGTCGGAGCGCTCACGCTCCAGCCGTTCCAGGTACTCCGGCGTGACATCGCCGGTGACGTAGGTGCCGGAGAAACACGAGGTGTCGAACTCGGTGATGGCGGCATTGTCGTGACGGCAGGCGGACACCAGGTCCTCGAGGTCCTGGTAGATCAGCCAGTCCGCGCCGATCTGCCGCGCCACCTCCTCGACATCGCGGCCAGCGGCCACCAGCTCCGATGCCGCCGGCATGTCGATGCCGTAGACATACGGGTGGCGCACGGGCGGCGCCGCCGAGGCGAAGTACACCTTGCGGGCACCGGCCTCGCGGGCGAGCTCGATGATCTGCGCGGAGGTGGTGCCGCGCACGATGGAATCGTCCACCAGCAGCACGTTCTTGCCGCGGAACTCGAAATCGATGGCCGACAGCTTGCGGCGTACCGACTTCAGGCGCTGCTCCTGGCCCGGCATGATGAAGGTGCGACCGATGTAGCGGTTCTTGTTGAACCCCTCGCGGTACTTGATGCCGAGCTTGTGGGCCAGCTGCAGCGCGCAGGTGCGGCTGGTGTCGGGGATGGGGATCACCACGTCGATGTCGTGGTCGGGATGTTCGCGCTTGAGCTTGTCGGCGAGCCGCTCGCCCATGCGCATGCGGGCGCGGTACACCGAGATGTTGTCGATGATGGAATCCGGGCGCGCGAAGTACACGTACTCGAAGATGCAGGGTGTGTGGTGCGCCACCGGCACGCACTGGTTGGTGTGCAGGCGGCCCAGCTCGTCGATGAACACCACCTCGCCCGGCGCCACGTCGCGGACAACCTCGAAAGACGCCATGGTCAGCGCCACGCTTTCGGAGGCGAGCATGTATTCCATGCCACGGGCGCTGCGGCGCTGGCCGAGGATCAGCGGACGGATGCCATGCGGGTCGCGAAACCCCAGTACGCCATGGCCGATGATCATCGCCACCACCGCGTAGGCACCGCGGCAGCGCCGGTACACGGCATTGCAGGCGGCAAAGATGTCGGCGGGGGTGGCGCGTGGTGTGCCGACGCGCTGCAGTTCCGAGGCGAACACGTTCAGCAGCACCTCGGAATCCGACGAGGTGTTCAGGTGGCGGCGTTCCTCGCGCGTCAGCACCGCCGCGAGCTCGGTGGCATTGGTGAGATTGCCGTTGTGCCCGAGGCAGATGCCGTACGGGGCATTCACGTAGAAAGGCTGCACTTCGGAGGCGCTGTTGCCGCCGGCCGTGGGGTAGCGCACATGGGCGATGCCGATGTTGCCGCGCAGGGATTCCATGTCGCGCTGGCCGAACACATCCCGCACCAGGCCCTTGCCGCGCGCCACGAACAGCTCGCCGCCATCCGCGGTCATGATGCCGGCGGCGTCCTGGCCGCGATGCTGCAGGACGGTCAGCGCGTCATACAGCTGCTGGTTGACAGGACTGCGACCAACGATGCCCGCGATACCGCACATGTGTCCTCCGGATCAGCCCTTGCCTGCGAGGCGGGACGGCAGATGATCGCCGGCCAACGCGCGCAATACATTCGCCACCGGCGTCATGCCGACCGCCACCCGGGAATCCTTCCACCAGTCTTCTGCATCCAGCCGCGCGGCCTGGGCCAATATGATGCCGATGCCGACGATCACAACCCCGCGCACCAGCCCCAGTACGAAGCCAAGCATGCGGTCCAGTCCGCTGAACATGGACAGCCGCACGAAGTGGTTCACTGCGGCACCGAGACAGTATCCGGTGATGACCACCGGCAGCAGGATCAGGGCGCGGGCAGCCCACACGCCGTAAGTCGGGTCCTCGAGCACGCCGCCGAGCCTTGGGGCCAGGGCGGGCGCGAACTTCCAGGCGAGCCACACCGCCAGGATCCACGCGATGACCGAGAAGACTTCGCGCAGGAAGCCGCGGAAGACGCCGACCACGGCGGAAACAAGCAGGATCGCAAGGACGATGTAATCGAGTGTGACCATCTTGCCGGAGAAACCGCGCTCCTTGCCGCCCGTGCATCTCGCGGCGGCGCAGCGCGGATTCTACACACTGGTAGTGCCTAGGGTGGGACCAGTGACAGGTCCTTCTGCCCGGCTGCGGCGAGACGCGCCTGCAGGGCGCTGGCGGTGTCCCGATCGGCCACCGGGCCCGCGCGGACCCGGTACAGTTCCTTGCCTTTGGAAGTGCTCTGTGAGACGTCGATGGTGAAGCCGGCGGCGCGCAGTTTGCCTGCCAGCTGTTGCGCGTTGTCGCGCGATGCGAACACACCCAGCGACACCCACCACTTGCCGGCTCGCGCGGCAGTTCCGGCCGTTTCCACCACCGGCTTCTTCCCCGTCTTGACCATGGGCTGCTGGTCGTCGGTGCTCGCAGCGGGTTTCTCCTGCTGTTGTGCCACTGGCAGTGGCGCAGCAGGCACGGCAGCGCCCGACGCAGCTGGCTGGTTCTGCGTCACCGGCGGTGGTACGGCGGAGATCTCCGCCGCGGCGGCGGCAGTGGCATCGGGCGGCATCACCGGCAATGCCTTCGATCCATCCAGCTGCACCTCATAAGTCTGCAGTGGCGCGCCTTCCTCGGGGTTCTGTGCGAGCGGAGTACCAGGCTGTTCCGTGCGTCGACCGGACAGCAGCTCCGGCGCGAGGATCACCAGCGCCAGCACCACCAGCAGCGCTCCGGTCAGCCGCTCCTTGCTGGAGGTCTCCATGTATCAGCGGCTCGTGGGACGCGTCATGGCGCCGGATGTTAGCGCATCGGATTCAATACAGGCCGAGCAGCTGCATCGCTGGCGCCACGGCAAGGAAAGAACCACAAACGACAATGCGATCGCCGGCCCGCGCGGCCCCCGCCGCCTGCAACATGCCTGTGGCCACGTCCTGGCACAGTGCACCGCCGGCGAATACCGGCGAGCGCGCGGCCAGCACCGGCGCCGCGAGGCCGCGTGGCGCGTCGATGCCGCACAGGAACCATTGATCGACCGCACCGGCCAGTTGCCGCGCCACCGCGTCGATGTCCTTGTCGCCGAGGATGCCCACGACGCACAGCGTGCGGCCGGACGCCGGATGCTCGGCCAGATTGCCGGCGAGCACGCGCGCGGCAGGCTCGTTGTGCGCGACATCCAGTATCCATTCGACCGTACCGGGCACGAGCTGGAACCGGCCCGGCAACACCAGCCGCCGCAGCGCGCGCGCGATGGCGGCAAGGCGCGTGGCGCCCAGCAGTTCCATTGCGTGCAGAGTGGCCATTGCCGCTGCGGCGTTGGCGAACTGCATGCGTCCGGGCAAGGCCGGCGATGGCAGTCCAGCCAGCGTCAGCGCGCCCATGGTGAACCGCCAGCCTTCGCCGGTTTGATGCCATTGGTAGTTACGGCCAGCCACGATACTGCGGGCCTGCATTCGCGCCGCCTCTTCCTCCACCGACGGCGTCATCGCCGGATCCGCCAGCACCGCGATCGCACCCGGACGGAACACGCCGGCCTTCTCCCGGCCGATGGCCTCGATATCAGTGCCCAGCCAGTCGGCATGGTCGAGGCCGATGGAGCAGACGATGGCGGCTTCGGCATCCACGATGTTGACTGCGTCCAGGCGCCCGCCCAGGCCCACTTCGAGCACGGCAACCTGCACGCCGCGCTCACGAAATACCCACAATGCCGCCAGCGCGTTGTACTCGAAGAACGTCAGCGTGATTTCGCCGCGCGCCGCATCGATGGCCTGGAATGCGGCGATCAACTCCGCGTCCCCGGCCTCGGCGCCATCGACACGGATGCGTTCGTTGTAGCGGATCAGGTGTGGCGAGGTGAACGCGCCCGCCTTCACGCCCAGCGCCCGCAGCATCGATTCCAGGCAGGCAACCGTGGAACCCTTTCCATTGGTGCCTGCCACGATGATGGTGCGCGGACCAAATGGCAGCAGCCCCAGCCGCTCGGCCACGGCGCGCACACGCGCCAGCCCGAGGTCGATGCCCTGCCCGTGGACGGTTTCCTGGACGCGCAGCCAGTCATCGAGGCTGCGTGGCGCATTCATGCCTGGGCGACCGTGGTCAGGTTTCGACGGGCGCGAGCGCCGGCTTGCGCATCAACACCCGCAGCAGTCGCGCGATCTGGTCGCGTTGGTCGCGCCGGTCCATGATCATGTCCAGCGCCCCTTTCTCGAGCAGGAATTCGCTGCGTTGAAAACCCTCGGGCAAAGTCTCGCGTACGGTCTGCTGGATCACGCGCGGACCCGCGAAGCCGATCAGCGCGCGCGGCTCGCCGATATTGATGTCCCCCAGCATGGCAAGGCTGGCCGAAACGCCGCCGGTGGTCGGGTCCGTCAGGACTGATACATAGGGGAGCTTCGCGTGCGCCAGGCGCGCCAGTGCAGCGCTGGTCTTGGCCATCTGCATCAGCGACAGCAACGCCTCCTGCATGCGCGCACCGCCGGTGGCGGAAAAACACACCAGCGGGGAGCCGTCGGCAATGGCCCGCATCACGGCGCGATGGAACCGCTCCCCCACCACTGAGCCCATCGACCCACCCAGAAACCCGAATTCGAAGGCGGTGGCCACCGCCGGCTCGCCATGCAGTCGTCCGGCCATGGCCACGAGCGCGTCCTTCTCGCCAGTGCTCTTCTGGGCCGCAGTGAGGCGATCCTTGTAGCGCTTGCTGTCCTTGAACTTGAGGGGATCCTCCGGCTGCACCTGCGCCCCCAGCTCCACGGCGGAATCCGGGTCGAGGAACTTCAGCAGGCGTTCGCGCGCCCGCATGCGCATGTGGTGGCTGCACTTCGGGCATACCGACAGGTTGCGCTCCAGCTCATTGCGGTAGAGCACCGCATCGCATGCGGGGCACTTGATCCACAGCCCTTCCGGCACCGAACGCGAACGGCCGGTGCGCTCGGTCTTGATCTTCGACGGAACGATTTTCTCGAACCAGGACATGCCTACCCTAATAGATCGGCCGGACAGCCGGCGGGAGCGGGCATGATATCGGAATCGTCCGGCAGGCCGAAAACCTGCGGATAGTGGACGCGCCACAGGTACAGGCCACTGGCCGGTGCCGTGGCGGGGGCGAGACGCCGGTCGCGGCCGGCCAACACCTCGGCGGCGAATGCGGGACGCGCCTCGCCCTGCCCGATGTGGATCAGCAGGCCCGCGATGTTGCGCACCATGTGGTGCAGGAAGGCGTTGGCGGTCACCTCCAGCAACACGAACTCGCCGATCCGGCGCACCGCCAGCCGGGTCAGGTCGCGCAGGGGTGAACGCGCCTGGCATTCGGCGGCTCGCAGCGCACTGAAGTCGTGGCTGCCGATGAGGCAGTGTGCCGCCTCCTGCATGGCAGCGGCATCCAGCGGCCGGTGCAGGAATGCCACACGCCCGGCCGCCAGCGCCGCGCGTGCCGGGCGGTTCAGGATGCAGTAGCGATAGGTGCGGGCCAGCGCGGAATAGCGCGCGTGGAAGTGATCGGGAACGAATCGCGCCCAGCGCAGGGCGAGCCCGTCGGGCAACAAGGTGTTGGCACCCAGCACCAGCGCACGTTCGGTGCGCGCCGCGCTGGATTCGAAATGTGCAACCTGGCCACGCGCGTGCACGCCCGCGTCGGTGCGGCCGGCACCGGTCAGAGCGACCGGATGATCACAGACGCTGCCCAGGGCGGCCTGCAGGTCCTGCTGGATGGAAGGGGCCCCGGCCTGCTGCTGCCAGCCGGAATAGCCGCGGCCGTCGTACTCGACGCCGACCGCGATGCGGGCCAAGGACGTCAGCCCGGAATGGAATCGAGCAGGCGCTGGGCTTCCTGGCGCTGTGTCGGCGAACCTTCCGCCAGCACCTCACCGAGGATGCTGCGGGCACCGTCCGGATCGCCCATGTCCATGTAGGCGCGCGCCAGATCGAGCTTGGTGCCTACCTCGCTCATCGACACCGGCTCCAGGTCGCGCTGCGTGGAGTCGTTGTCCACCACGGTAGGCTGGTCGATACGCTGCGTGCGCTGGTACTCGCCGTCCGTCAACTGGTCCGAACTGCCGACGTCGAGATCGAGGTTGAAATCCGGTGCACCGCGCTTGCCGGTTGCCGCGGTGGGATCGGCATCCAGATTCAGGTCCAGCGAGACGACACGCGAAGTATCGCCACTGCCCAGATCGGTGAGCGGCAGCAGTTCGGTAGCCTGCGTGGCCCCCGCCTGCTCCAGCAGCGAACGCGACGTATCGTCGAGGCCGGCCACCAGTGTTTCCGACGCCTGTTCCACCGACCCCGTGTCGTCAGTGCCCAGCGAAGGAAGGAGTTGTGAGTCATCGAGCAGGTTCGAGCCGGTGGCTTCGAGCTTGCCGAGGTCGAGGCCGAGGTCATCCAGCGCCAGTTCGGCCGTCTGGTCGGTTCCGCCGAGCGGCGCGCGCGGCGCGCCGATCTTGCCGGCCAGCGTATCGTTGATGCCCAGCGCTGGTTGCTCGACCGTCGGCCCGTCGATGGCGAAAGGCTGCTCGATGGTTGGTCCATCGATGGCGAAAACCGATGCGGGCAACTGCTGGGTGGCCTGGGTGGTGGAACTGCTGTCGCCATCCGCGCCGCGACCCGGGTCGTCCAGCACGAAATCCAGGCCACTGAGGCCGCCATCGCCAGTGGCGGCATCGCCCAGCTGCGGCAGGCGCGTGGAAGAATCACTGGGCAGATCGAAGTCGACCAGGTTCTGGCCGCCTTCCAGGTTCAGGTCGACGGAGCTGGCGCTCACGCCGCCATAGGACTGAGTGAACAGCGGGTCTTCGGGCGCCAGCTGCTTGCCCATGATGACGACCTTCTCCCACTCGCCGGGCTGGGCCGCATCGCGGCTGGCGGCGAGTTCACGCGCCATCACCAGGAACTGTTCCTTGTTGCCCCATACGAAGTACACCTCAAGCAGCTTCAGCTTCAGGTCGCGGCGGGCCGGCTCGCGCGCGATGGCGAGCTTGACGAGGTCGGCAGCCTGGTCGTACAGGCCATAGGCCATGTGGAAATCCGCCTCAGCCAGCGGATCGCCCTGCTCGAAGCTGCCGGTGGCATCTATGCCCGGCGCGACAGAGGGAGTTTCGTCCAGGTCCACCGTACGCGGTGCTTCCTTGCGGTTGGCCACGGTGCGTGGCACCGCGCTCTCTTCCACCACGATGCTCGTGTCACGACCGTCGGTGGGTTTGCGCAGCGGGAATGTGTCGGCGCTGGTGTCGCGCTGGTCGGCCAGCGTCGGCTCGATCGCGAAGGGCGCGAATTTGTCGGCCGCCGTGGCCACGCCGCGGCGGCGCGCGGCGCGCACTCCCAGCAACAGCGCCAGCAACGCGATCAATCCAACCGGTACGTACCAGTACTGTTGCAGGCGCTCGAGCAGGGTAGGTCCGGTGTCGACAGGCGCGGCAACAACCTCGGCTGGCTCATCCTTCTTCTGCTCACCGGCAGCCGGTGCCGTGGTAGCCGGATCGGTCTGCACCTCAGCCGGAGCGGCCGCTTCGCCGGCAGGCGCAGTGGTGGTCGGCACGGGTGGTGCCTCGGCTGGTGAGGCAGGCCCGGGCTCGTTGCGGGAAGCATTTTCCTGCACGCGTGCGAGGCCGGCATCACCCACGCTGACGCGATTGTCTTGCGGGCTGGCGGGACCTGGTTGCGGTGTTGCCGGACCCGGAGCCGGCGTGGTGGAACTGGCGGCACCCGGGGACGGACTACCACCCGGCGGCACGAGCACCAGACGCGGCGAAGACCCCGACTCCTGCGGACCAGTCACCGCCCGGCCTGACCATTCCGCCATCTGGCGACGCACTTCGCCGGCGGCCTCGCTGCGATCGATGGATGCCACGGTGGCGCTGTCCGGCAACCGCAGCACCGCTCCGGCGCGCAGCTGGTTGATGTTGCCGCCGAAGGCATGCGGGTTGGCGCGGTAGATGGCGATCATGGCCTGCCGCGTAACGTCCTCGCCGTAGCGGCTCTGCGCGATGGAGGACAGCGAATCGCCGCGGGGTACGGTGTAGTCGCCACCACCGCCCGATGCGGCTGCGGCCACTGGCGCGCGCGGCGCAGGCTGCGGGGCGCTTTGCGGAGCTGCCGCGGGCGCGACCGGCCGGGCGATTTCAGCAGCGCGCTGATTGCCGGATGCCGGCGCCGTCACTGGCGCAGCCGGACCTGCCTGCGGGGCAAAGGTGGGCGGATCGAACAGCACGGTGTACTCGCGCTGGATGCGGCCACGTGCCCAGTTGGCCTCGATCAGGAAGGTGGCGAAAGGCTCGGTGACCGAAGCCGACGAAGTCAGCTGGATCACGTTGCGGCCGCCCTGGCGTACCAGCTGCACCTGCACGCCCATCAGGAAAGCCGGGTAATCCAGGCCGTTGCGCGTGAACGTGTCGCGCGGGGCCAGCTGAGCCTTCAGCGTTGACAGCTCCTCGGCCGTCGCATTCAGCTCGATCTCGGCATTCAGCGGTGCATTCAGGCTCGACTTGAGCTGGATCTCGCCCAGTCCAAGTCCAAATGAAATGCCAGGCACCGCCGCCAGCAGTGCCGTCGCCACGCTCAAGGGTCTAAGACGCATCAGGACTCCCCAAAGAGATCCTCGAACACCGAATCCTGATGGAAAACATAATGTTGGATTCGATTCTTCACAGTGACGCAGGTCGCAGGAATATAACTTAACTCACAGGTGGTCGCGAACCAATATCTCGGCGATCTGCACACTATTCGTGGCCGCGCCCTTGCGGACATTGTCCGACACCACCCACAGGTCGAGGCCACGCTCGTGGGAAATATCTTCCCGGATGCGGCCAACATACACCGTGTCGTGGTTCGCGGCCTCGGTGGCTGCGGTGGGCCAGCCGCCCGGAACTCGCTCGTCGAGCACCGTGACGCCCGGCGCGTTTTCGAGCAGCGCCCGCGCCTGCTCCGCCGTCAGCTTGCGACGCGTCTCGATGTGTACCGCTTCGGAGTGGCCGAAGAACACCGGCACGCGCACTGCGGTGGCATTCACCAGGATGGATTTGTCGCCCATGATCTTCTGGGTTTCCCAGAACATCTTCATCTCTTCCTTGGTGTAGCCGTTGTCCAGGAACTTGTCGATCTGCGGCACGCAGTTGAAGGCGATCTGCTTGGCGATGACCCTGGCTTCTGCGGGACGGCCATTCAGCAGTTCGCCGCTCTGGGTGGCAAGCTCATCCACCGCTTCCTTGCCGGCACCGGAAACGGACTGGTAGGTCGCGACATTGATGCGCGTGATGCCTGCCGCATCATGCAGCGGCTTCAACGCCACCAGCATCTGGATGGTGGAGCAGTTGGGGTTCGCGATGATGCCGTGGGTCTTGTATTCCCCGATGGCCTGCGGATTGACCTCCGGGACCACCAGCGGGATGTCGTCCTGGTAGCGGAATTGCGAGGTGTTGTCGATCACCACGCAGCCGGCCGCCGCGGCGATGGGCGCGTACTTCGCCGAGACCTCGGCCCCGGCGGAAAACAGTCCGATGTCAGCCTTCGAAAAATCGAATGTCTCTACGTCGAGGACCGCGTAGGACTTGCCCTTGAACACCACGCGCCGGCCCACCGAGCGGTTGCTCGCCAGCGGATACAGCTCACTGACGGGGAAATCGCGTTCCTCCAGCACAGTGATCATGGTGTCGCCCACCAGGCCCGTGGCACCGAGGACGGCCACTCTCCAACCCTTGCTCATCGTCTTGCTGCTTTTCTCAGGTACCAATCGCGGGCGTGGATGATCGCACATCCGCGTTCTGGCCCCTGTGTCGCAGGTAATGGTCCAGCAGCGTGATGGCCAGCATGGCTTCGGCGATGGGCGTGGCCCTGAGGCCCACGCATGGGTCATGCCGGCCGGTGGTGACCACTTCCACCGGATTGCCAGCCAGGTCGATGGTGCGGCCCGGCACCTGGATGCTGGAAGTGGGTTTCAGCGAAACATGCGCCACCACATCCTGGCCGGTCGAAATGCCGCCGAGGATGCCGCCCGCGTGGTTGGCACTGAAGCCGGTCGGCAACAGCTCATCGCGGGCCTGGCTGCCACGCTGACCGGCCACGGCCACACCAGCGCCGATCTCCACCGCCTTGACCGCGTTGATGCTCATCAGCGCATGCGCGAGGTCCGCGTCCAGCCGGTCGAACACCGGTTCGCCAAGACCTGGCGGCAGGCCGCGCGCAATCACGGTGAGCCTTGCTCCCACCGAATCGCCCTCGCCGCGCAGCTTCCAGATGTAGTCCTCCAGCTCCTTCAGGCGCGCCGGGTCGGGGCAGAAGAAAGGATTGTCGTAGGCGCTGGCCGGATCCTTCGGCTCCAGTACCAGCTCGCCCACCTGCGTGACGTAGCCGGAAATGCTCACACCCAGCCGCGTGGCCAGGTACTTGCGCGCAATCGCACCGGCCGCCACGCGCATCACCGTCTCGCGCGCCGAGGAACGGCCCCCGCCGCGGTAATCGCGCAGGCCATATTTCTGCTGGTACGCATAGTCCGCGTGGCCGGGACGGAAACGGTCCTTGATCTTCTCGTAGTCGCGCGAGCGCGCATCGGTGTTCTCGATGATGAGCCCGATGGGTGTGCCGGTGGTCACGCCTTCGAACACACCCGACAGGATGCGCACCTGGTCGGCTTCCTTGCGCTGGCTGGTGAACTGCGATGTGCCGGTGCGGCGGCGATCCACATCCGCCTGCAGGTCGGCCTCGCCGAGCATCAGACCCGGCGGACAGCCGTCGACCACGGCACCCAGCGCCGGTCCGTGGCTCTCGCCGAAAGTGGTCACCACGAAGCTCTTGCCGAAACTGTTGCCGGACACACCAACCTCGATTCAGTCGAACCCGGCCGCACGCAACTGCGCGGCCGTGAGCAGGAACACCCCGCCGCCGCCGCGCACGAACGACAGCCACACGAACGGCAATCGCGGGAACGCACGCCGCAGGCGTCGCTCCGTATTGCCGACCTCAACGATCAGCACGCCCGCGTCGGAGAGATGGTCGGCAGCCTGCGCCAGCAGCACACGCACCGCATCCATGCCATCCCGGCCCGAGCGCAGCGCACCGGCGGGCTCATGGCCATATTCGGCCGGCAGGCCGTTGAACTCCGCGGTGCCCACGTAGGGCGGATTGCTCACGATGATATCGTAGCGGCGCCCGGCGAGATTCCCGAAGAAATCCGATTCCACGAGGCGCACGCGGCGGTTCAGACCCAATGCCGCGCGATTGATGCGCGTCACCGCCAGCGCATCGCGACTGATGTCCACCGCATCCACCCGCGCGCGCGGCAGGGCGAGCGCGGCGGCCAGTGCGATGCAGCCCGAGCCGGTGCCCAGGTCCGCGATGCGGCGCACGGTATCCGGGTCCACCCAGGGTGCGAAGCGGTTCTCGATGAGCTCGGCAATCGGCGAGCGCGGTATCAACACACGTTCGTCCACATGGAAGGGCACGCCGGCGAACCAGCAGCGGTTGGTGAGGTACACCGCCGGCACACGGTCCTCGATACGCCGCTGCAACAGCTTCGCGAAACGTTCCCGCGCGGGCGCCGCAACGGCTCGCGGCAGGTCCCGCTCGTCCAGCGGCCGCTTCAGGCGCAGCGCCGCAGCCAGCAGTGCCGCCGCATCGTCCACGGCGCTGCCGGTGCCATGTCCGTAGTGCAGGGGCGCGCGCTCGAGACGCGCCGTCGCCCGCCGCAGCAACTGGTTCACCGTGGCAACCGCCGGGCGCTGTCGGCCGCGCGCGGTGTGGGATACTTTCTTCATGTCGAGGATGCGTTTTGTTCTGCTCGTCGGCCTGTTGGCGCTGGCCGCGGCGCTGGCAGGCTACATGGTTTCGCGTGAGCTTGCCCGGCCGCTGCCGCAACTGGCCAGCGGCAGCGCCCTGCCCCGTGCGCGCGTACTGCAACCTTTCACGCTCACCGACCATCAGGGCCGCGCCTTCGGCAATGAACAGCTCGCGGGCCATGCAAGCCTGCTGTTCTTCGGCTTCACGCATTGCCCGGATGTTTGTCCCGCCACACTGGCCCTGATGGCACAGCTCAAGCGCGACCCCGCGCTGGCCGGGCTGCAGATGCTGTTCGTCACCGTGGACCCGGCACGCGACGACACCGCCACCATGCGCGCCTACGTCGAAGCCTTCGGCGGCAACATGATCGGCCTGCGCGGCGAGGATGCGGCGCTCGACCCGCTGCTCGCCAACCTCAGTGCCGTGCGGGCCTTGCACCCGCAGGCGGGCGGCACGTACTCGGTGGATCATTCCGCCACCCTGCATTACCTGGATGCACAGGGCGCGCTCACTGCCGTTTTCACGCCGCCATTCGACTACGTGAAACTTGCCGCCGACCTGGCGACGCTGCTCGCCGCCACGCACCGCTGAACACGATGCAAACCCTGAACATCCTGCTGCAGTTCATCCTGCCGCACCATGCGATCTCCCGCTTCATGCTGTGGTTCACGCGGATCCGCGCGCCGTGGGTGAAGAATGCGTTCACTGCGTTCTTCCTCAAGGTCTACCAGCCCGACCTGTCCGAGGCCTTGCAGGCCGACCCGTACGCCTACGAACACTTCAATGCCCTGTTCACGCGCGCGCTGCGCGCGGATGCGCGGCCACTGGCCGGTGATTCGCGCACGGTAGTGAGCCCGGTCGACGGCACGATGAACCTGTGCGGCCGGCTGGATGCGAACCGGCTGCTGCAGGCCAAGGGACACAGCTACACCCTCGAGGCATTGCTGGCCGGCGCGGCGCAGGAGTGGGCGCCACGATTCATGAACGGCAGCTTCGCCACCATCTACCTTGCGCCGTACAACTACCACCGCATCCACATGCCCACCACGGGCACGCTGGCGGGCGCCTGGTACGTGCCCGGGCGGCTGTTCAGTGTCAACGCCGCGGCCTCGCGCCTGGTGAAGGGACTGTTCGCGCGCAACGAGCGCCTGGTGCTGCTGTTCCATGGCGAAACCGGTCCGTTCGCGGTGATCTTCGTCGGCGCGCTGAACGTGGGCAGCATGGCCACCGTGTGGCACGGCGACGTCACGCCGCGGCGGCCCCGCGAAATCACTGAACTGCCTTTGCCGCCACTCACCGAACGGCTGCGCCTGCGCGGTGCCGAGATCGGCCGCTTCAACATGGGTTCCACCGTGGTGCTGCTGTTCGCACCGGAGGCGGCGGAACTGGCGCAGATCGCAAGCCTCACTCCGATGCGCCTCGGCGAGCGCATGGGGGAACTGCGCGGCGGAGCGCCGCCGCCTTGAGCGGCGCGGACTGGCGTCCCACCGCGAACCTCGCGGCCTTGCGCCAACGAGCGCAGTTGCTGGAGACGACGCGCGCCTTCTTCCGCACGCGCCGCGTGCTGGAAGTGGAGACCCCCGTGGCATCGGGCGCCACCGTCACCGATGTGCAGATCGAATCCCTGCAGCTGGCGGGATCGCCTCCGCGCTGGCTGCAGACCTCGCCCGAATTCCCGATGAAGCGGCTGCTCGCCGCCGGCAGCGGCGACATCTACCAGATCTGCCGCGTGTTCCGGGCCGGCGAGCAAGGCCGGCTGCACAACCCGGAATTCACCATGGTGGAGTGGTACCGGCTCGGCATGGACCTGCCGGCGATCATGGCCGAGACCGGCGCGCTCGCCGCGACGCTGCTGGCTGCAGGCGGCCGGGAGAATCTTCCGGTGGAAAGCCTCTCCTATGCGGATGCATTCCAGCAGCAGCTCGGCTGCGACCCGCTTTCGGCCAGGCAGGAAGTGCTGGCGGAACTGGCCCTCACGCACGGCCTCGCGCCCAGCAGTGTTGCCGGATCCACGCGCGATGTGCTGCTGGACTTCCTGGTCGCCACGCGGGTCGGTCCCCGGCTGGGTAACGGCCGGCTGACCTGCCTGCATCATTTCCCGGCATCGCAGGCCGCGCTGGCCCAGCTGGATGGCGCCGACCCGCGCACGGCATTGCGCTTCGAGCTTTATGCGGAAGGCGTGGAACTGGCCAATGGCTACGTGGAGCTCGCCGATTCGGTCGAGCAGCAGCGGCGTTTCACCGCGGATCTGGCCGAACGGCGACGATGTGGCCGCAAGGAACCTGCGATGGATGAGCGATTGCTGGCGGCCCTCGCCCACGGCCTGCCGGCCTGCGCCGGTGTGGCCATGGGTTTCGACCGGGTGGCGATGCTGGCCGTTGGTGCAAGCAGCATTGCCGAAGTGATCGCGTTCCCCTGGGAACGCGCCTGAACCCCGCTCAGCTCTTGGCGCGCGAGATGTACTCGCCAGTGCGGGTGTCGATCTTCAGCACCTCGCCCTCGTTGATGAACAGCGGCACGCGCACCACGGCACCGGTCTCCATCTTGGCGGGCTTCTGGCCACCGGTGGCGGTGTCGCCGCGCACACCCGGATCGGTTTCCATCACCTTCAGCTCGATGTGCGGCGGCGGGGTAACCACCAGCGGCACGCCATTCCACAGCGTGATGATGCAGGTGGTGCCTTCCTTCAGCCATTGCGCCGAGTCGCCCACCGCTTCCTTGCCGGCCGCGTACTGCTCGAAGTTCTCCGGCACCATGAAGTGCCAGAAGTCGCCGTCCGCGTACAGGTACTGCATGTCGGTGTCGACCACGTCGGCGGCTTCCACCGAGTCGCCGCTCTTCCATGTCTTCTCGATGGTGCGGCCGGTCTTCAGGTTGCGCACCCGCACCCGGTTGAAGGCCTGGCCCTTGCCCGGCTTCACCATCTCGTTCTCGACGATCGAATAAGGATCGCCGTCGATCAGGATCTTCAGGCCGGACTTGAATTCACTGGTGCTATAGCTGGCCATGGCGCTCTCTGATTAAATGCGCGCCGCGAGTCTCGCGGGCGCTGGACAAATGGGCGGCGAATGATAGCGGCTGAACCCCAAACCCGCCACACGGCGGCAGTACCGGACTGGCAACGCCAGCTGGCCGAAGCCATCCGCGATCCGGTGGAACTGCTCGCGTTGCTCGACCTGCTGCCGCAGGACCTCGGTCCCGGCATCACCGCCGCGGATCTGATCGGGGCCACAGCCGGTTTCCCGCTGCGCGTGCCGCGGGCCTTCATCGAGCGCATGCGCCGCGGCGATCCGCGCGACCCGCTGCTGCTGCAGGTGCTGGCACAGCCGCGCGAGCTGCAACCGGCGGCCGGTTACGTGACCGATCCGCTGGCCGAGGCCGACGCGCGCGATGCCCCGGGGTTGCTGCGCAAGTACGCCGGACGCGCGCTGCTGATTGCCACCGGCGCCTGCGCCGTACATTGCCGCTACTGCTTCCGCCGCCACTACGACTACGGCGCCGAACAGGACACCGACGGCCCGCGCTGGCAGGCGGCACTGGCCGCGGTGGCGGCCGACCCGGCCATCGATGAACTCATCCTTTCCGGCGGCGATCCACTGTCGCTGGGCAATGCGCGGCTGGCACAGCTGTTCGCGCGCATCGATGCCATGCCGCAGGTGCGGCGCGTGCGCATCCACACGCGCACTCCCATCGTATTGCCCGCCCGGGTGGATGCCGGCCTCCTCGCGCTGCTGGCGCCAAGGCGCGAGCGCCTGGCCATCGTCGTGCACGCCAACCATCCGGCGGAACTGGATGCCGCCACGGGCAACGCCTTGCGACAACTCGCAGGCTGCAGCACGGCGCTGCTCAACCAGAGCGTGCTGCTGGCCGGCGTTAACGACGACGCGGATACCCTGGCCGAACTGTCACAGCGGTTGTTCACCGCGGCGACGCTGCCCTACTACCTGCACCAGCTCGACCCGGTGGCCGGCGCGGCGCATTTTGCGGTGGCGGATGCGCGCGCCATGGAGCTGCACCAGCAGCTCATAGCGCGACTGCCCGGGTACCTGGTGCCGCGTCTGGTACGGGAAGTCCCCGGCGCCCCGGGCAAGCTGCCGCTCGGCTTGACGCCGGCGGGCAGGCTCGCCACTGTGCCCGAGGTCACATAAACCACCCCTGCCCCGGCGTCAGAATTGGCGCCCTGCCCGGGAGACCCGCCTTTTGTCCGAGAACGTCGCTGTTCCACTGATCGTCGTCAGCAGCACCCGCGATCCGGTCGAGGCGCTGAACAGCCTGCTGCGCAAGCAGGGCATGGCGGCGCACTGCACCTGGATCCCCGCGATCGCCGACCTGCCGGATGCGCTGACCCAGATCAACCCGCAGCTGCTGGTGCTGGTCAGCACCGACGGACGCGAGCTGCCGCAGGTGGCCATGGTGCGCTCGCGGGTCTCTCCCGAGGTGCCACTGCTGGTGCTGCGGCCGCAGCTGACCGAGACCGAAATGGCAGCGGACCTGGCGCAAGGCGCGCGCGACAGCATCACGCTGATCGAAGGACAGCGCGCGCACAGCGTGATCGCACGCGAACTGGCGACGTATCGCGCCGAGCGCGCGCTGCGCGAGACGCTGCAATCGGCGCAGGAATACCGCAAGCAGCTCGACACCGTGCTGACGCGTTCCAACGATGCCATCGCGCAGGTGCAGGAAGGCATCGTGGTGGAGGTCAACCAGTCCTGGCTGGACCTGATCGGCTGCGCCGATGCGCGCGATGTCATCGGCCAGCCGGTGATGGACTTCTTCGATGAAGCCAACCACGCGGCGCTGAAGGGTGCGCTGGTGGCCTGCCTGAAGGGCCTGTGGAAGGACCACTCGCTGCGCGCCGACGTGCGCACCGCCGACGGTGGCACGCTGACGCTGGAACTGGTGCTGACACTGGGCGAGCGCGACGAAGAGCCCTGCGTGCGCATGATGGTGCCGAGCCAGAAGCGCGCCAACGACGACGTGGCACGCGACCTCACCGATGCCGTGCGCCGCAATCCCCGCACCGGCCTGCTGAACCGCGTGCCGCTGCTGTCCGAAATCCAGCAGCGCATGGCGCGGCGCGTACAGGGCGGTGGCCGCTACCTGATCTACCTGCGGCTGGATGGCTTCGCCCGGCTGGAAAAGGAATTGGGCGTACTGCGCAGCGAGGATTTCCTGGTGGCGCTGGCTGCGTTGCTGCGACCGCAGCTCGCACCCACCGACCTCGCCGGTCATTTCAATGGCGCCGGCATCATGGTGCTGGCCGAACGCGGCACTCCGCGCGACGCCGAAGTGTGGGCGCAGCGGCTGCTCGACAAGATCGCGCAGCATGGCTTCGAGATCAGCGGCCAGGGCTTTGGCGCGACGGCCTGCGCGGCGCTGGCGCCGGTGCCGGTCGGTTCCACCAAGCTCGATGTGCTGATCGGCGATGCGCAGGACGCCGTGCGCCGCGCCCGCACGCAGGGCGGCAACCGGCTGGTGAAGGTCGGGCAGAGCGAAACGGAGGCGCGCGCGGAAGTCGAGGACGCCTCCTGGGTCAGGGAAATCCGCGGCGCGCTGGCCGCCAACCGCTTCACCCTGGTGCAGCAACCCATCACCAGCCTGTCCGGCGGTGCGCCGCTCATCGACACCGTGGTTCGCATGACCGACGCACAGGGCAAGGAGATCCTGCCCTCGGAGTTCATGCCGGCCGCGGAGCGCAGCGGCCTGATCGCGCTGGTCGACCGCTGGGTGATCGCGCAGGCGATGCGGCTGGCGCAAGGCTCGCAGGCCGGTTGCGTATTCGCGCGCATCTCGCGACACAGCGCGCTCGAGGCCTCGCTGCCGGCGTGGATCGCGCACATGCTGCAGACGCTGGCACTGCCGCCCGCACGCTTCGGCATCCAGGTGACCGAGTCGATCAGCGCCAGCAACCCGGCGGACATCCTGCGGCTGGCCAATGCGCTCAAGGCCACCGGCGTGCGCTTCGCGCTGGAGCATTACGGCACGGGCATCGACCCACTGGCCATGCTGGGCGCGCTGCCGCTGGATTTCGTGAAGATCGACGGCTCGCTGATGCAGGGCCTGACCACCGACAAGCTGCTGCAATCCAAGGTGGGCTCGTTGATCGAGGCGGCGCGCGAGCGCGGCATCGAAACCATCGCCGAGCGCGTTGAGGACGCCAACACGCTGGCGGTGCTGTGGCAGCTGGGCGTGCAGCACGTGCAGGGCTTCCTGTTCCAGAACACCGAGGAAGTCACCATCGGCTGACCGGATCGGCGGCGGGTCGGCAGCCGTCCTACAAGACCCCGCGCGCGCTTCCCACAGACAGCCGTTGCCACAGCGGCGACTCTGGCGCCACGGATCTGCAAGAATCCGTCTGCCAGGGAAACAAGGAGCAAATCATGAGCAAGAGCCGTCTGTTCGCCACGCTGGTGCTGGGTGGAGTGCTGGGTGCGGGCCTCGTCGCCTGCGAGGAAAAGGGACCAGCCGAGCGCGCCGGGGAAAATATCGATGACGCGGCGAAGGATGTGAAGCAGGGTGCCGAGCGCGCCGGCGACAAGATCGAGGACGCCGCGCAGGACGTGAAGGACAAGGTCGACGGCAAATAAGCCCGCCGGCCTGAGCTCTCAGACCACTTCCAGGCCATCCACCTTGCGGTAATTGCGGGACAGGAACGCACCGCGCTGCGCACGGTCGCCGCGGTGCGGGTCGAGGTCTTTCCAGCTCAGGGTCATCGGGCGGTCGCCGCAGCGAACCAGCAGCTTCTGGCCTTCGCGCAGCGTCGCCAGCGCCACCAGCAGTTCCTCGCGCGACTCGGCTTTCTTGGTCGGTATGCCGAAGATCTTGTTGCCCTTGCCGCGTGCCATTTCCGGCAGCGCGGACGCCGGGAACACCAGCAGCCGCCCTTCGTTGTTGACCGCCGCGATGACCGCGTCGTCGCCGGCCAGCGGCACCGGGCACAGCACCCTGGCGTTGTCGGTGAGGTTCAGCACCGCCTTGCCCGCACGCTGCCGGGTGTGCAGATCCTCGAGTTTCGCGATGAACCCGTACCCCGCATCACTGGCCAGCAGCCACTTGTCCGCCGGCTCGCCGATGGCGACGCCGGCAAACTTCGCCCCATCCGGCGGATCGAGGCGCCCAGACAGTGGTTCACCCTGCCCACGGGCCGAAGGCAAGGTGTGCGCCGGCAGGCTGTAGCTCCGGCCCGTGCTGTCCAGGAACACCGCCAGCTGCGTGCTGCGCCCCCGCGCCGCAGCCAGGAAGGCATCGCCTGTCTTGTACGAAAGCGTGCGCGGATCGATGTCATGCCCCCGGGCCGCGCGCACGAAACCACCGGTGGACAGCACCACGGTCACCGGCTCGTTGGCGACGAGCTCGGTTTCCTCGATGGCCTGCGCCGCCTCGCGCTCCACCAGCTTCGAGCGGCGCGCATCGCCGTACTCCTCGGCATCGGCCACGAGTTCGTCGCGCACCAGCTTCTGCAGCTTCGCCTTGCTCTTCAGCAGCGCTTCTAGGTTGTCCCGTTCTTCCGCGAGTTCCTTCTGTTCCTCGCGGATCTTCATCTCCTCGAGCCTGGCAAGGTGCCGCAGCCTGGTCTCGAGGATCATCTCCGCCTGCTCTTCGGTGAGCTTGAAGCGGGCGATCAGCTTCGCCTTGGGTTCGTCCTCGCGGCGGATGATGCGGATCACCTCGTCGAGGTTCAGGTACACGATCAAAAGGCCATCCAGCAGGTGCAGGCGCCGCGACACCTTCTCCAGCCGGTGCTGCAGCCGCCGCTTCACGGTGCCGATGCGGAAGATGAGCCACTGCGTGAGGAACTGCCTCAGCCCCATCACCCTGGGCCGGCCGTCCAGGTCGATGATGTTCAGGTTGACGCGGTAGCTGCGCTCCAGGTCCGTGGTCGCGAACAGATGCGTCATCAGCTGCTGCAGGTCGACGCGGTTCGAGCGCGGCACGATCACGATGCGTACCGGGTTCTCGTGGTCCGACTCGTCGCGGATGTCTTCGACCAGCGGCAGCTTCTTCTCGCGGATCTGCTGCGCGACCTGTTCCTGCAGCTTGCTGCCCGAGACCTGCCAGGGAAGCGTGGTGACGACGACGTTGCCGGTTTCCTCGTCGGTTTCCCAGGTGGCGCGGGCGCGGAACGAGCCCGTGCCCTTCTCGTAGAACTCCAGCAGCTCCGCGCGCGGCGAGACGATTTCGGCGCCGGTGGGCAGGTCCGGACCCTTCACATGCTTCATCAGCGCCTTGACGGTGGCGTCGGGCTCGTCGAGCAGGTGGATGCAGGCCGCGGCGACCTCGCGCAGGTTGTGCGGCGGCACGTCGGTGGCCATGCCCACCGCGATGCCCGAGGTGCCATTCAGCAGCAGGTTCGGCAGCCGCGCCGGCAGGATCAGCGGCTCTTCGCGCGTGCCGTCGTAATTCGGCCCGAAATCAACCGTTCCCTGGTCGAGTTCTTCCAGCAGCACCTCGGCGTAGCGCGTGAGGCGCGACTCGGTGTAGCGCATCGCCGCGAAGGATTTCGGATCGTCGGTGGAGCCCCAGTTGCCCTGCCCGTCCACGATTGGGTAGCGGTAGGCGAACGGCTGCGCCATGTGCACCATGGCATCGTAGCAGGCCGAATCGCCATGCGGATGGAATTTTCCGATCACATCGCCAACGGTGAGCGCGGACTTGCGGTGTTTGGATGACGAAGCCAGTCCCAGCTCGCTCATCGAGTAGATGATGCGTCGCTGCACCGGCTTCAGGCCATCGCCCAGCACGGGCAGCGCGCGGTCGAGAATGACGTACATCGAGTAGTCGAGGTAGGCCTTCTCGGTGAACACGCGCAGCGGCTGGCGCTCCACGCCTTCGAAATTCAGTTCCAGATCTTTCATCGCGGGCGGCAGGCTAATGCCGCGGCACGGGGCGGTCAACGTTCCCGTACCTGCTGCCCGCCGTCTGTCTAGAGCAGGCGCTCCCAGATCACCCAGAACCGCTCGCGCAACTTCTGTCCGAAGGGCCGCTTCTGCCACGCATCTGCTTCGATCGGTGTGGCCTGCGCGAGATCATCGTCGAACAGCGCCTGCATTTCGCCGGCGAAGCCCTGGTCGATCACCACGATGTTGAGCTCGTCATTGCGCGCGAAGCTGAGCCAGTCCCAGTTGGCGGACCCTACGGTGCTCCAGATGCCATCGACCGTGAGGGTCTTGGCGTGCAGCAAGGCACGGCGTTCCTCGAAGATCGAGATGCCGTCCTTGAGCAGCCTGCCGTAGTGGGCGCGACCGGCCTGGACAATGCCCCCGAAGTCGCTCAGGCCCGGCAGCAGCAGCCGCACCTTCACGCCACGGCGGGCCGCGGCCCGCAACGCATCCTCGAGCTGGGTGTCGGGCGAGAAATACGCCATCGTGAGGTCGATCGATTTCTGCGCGAAGGTGACCGCCGACAGCGCCGCCACATAGGTCTCGTTGCGGCGCGAGTCGACGGAGCTGGCGTCCACCCTGAGCAGCGTGTCGCCGACCTTGCGCGGCGCGGGGAGGTAGTCGCGTGCCGCCATTGCCTTGCATTTCTGCTTGCTCCAGCTCTGCAGGAACAGGCGCTGCATCTGGATCACGGCCGGCCCCTGAACCTGGATCTGCGTATCGCGCCAGCCGTCCTTCTTGGCGTTGACCACATTTGAGCGGCGGACACGCGAACTGCTGGTGTAGGTGGCGCTGAAATTGATGCCGCCGGTGAATGCCGTATGCGCGTCGACCACGACGATCTTGCGGTGGTCGCGCTGCACGTAGGCACCGGTGCGGTTGTCGGTGGGATCCAGCGGATTGAATGCACAAAGCTGCACGCCGGCGGCACGCAGTTTCCCGAAGACCTCCGGGGGCGTGTCGCCGGAGCCGAGCGCGTCATACATCACATTGATGGCCACGCCGTGGGCGGCGCGATCCACCAGCACATCGGTAAGCGCGCGTCCTCCCTGATGCGCCTCGTCGAAGATGTACATCTCGATGTTGACGTGCTCCTTCGCCCCGGCAATGGCAGAAAACATCGCCGCGTAGGAGCGCGGGCCATCCACCAGCAGCCGGACCTCATTGCCAGTGATCAGTGGCGCGGCGCTTGCCGCCTGCATGGTGGCCAGGTGCCGCTCCAGCAGGTTGTCATCGCCGTGGCGGGCAAGCTGCTGCGTGAGACGTTCCCGGGCGCTGCGATCGAGCTGGCCGTTGGGGCCGATGATCGACAGCGTGGTGAGCTGTGGGCCGGAGTCGGTTGCAGGTGGGGCGGGCAGCGGGCGCAGGCTGGCGCAGGCGAACAGCATCAGCACCAGCGCGGCTGAGGCAAACCGGGTCATTGCCGGATTCTATGCAGGCAGGTAGGTCGCCAATGCGCTGCTGCGCTGCCGGCTGCGATTCTGACCGGACTACGGGGAGAAGTCCGCGACTCAGCTATGGGCTGATGGATGTGGCCCCGACCTCGTAGTCCGACCCCAGACCCAGGTCCGGCTTGTCGAGATTGGCGATCATGGTGTCAAACAGTTTCGCGTAGGAAGGCACGGCACAGCTCTTCACTGGGCCGGCGATGGTCTGCGCGTGTTCGCACAGCAGGTCCTGCGCAGTTTCGCCGAACAGCCGTTGCCGGAAGCTGGCGTCGGCACAGGTCCCGGCCTGGTCCAGCAGCACGATTTCGATGTCCAGCTTCATCGGGTGGGTGATGCGGATCAGCCGGTTGCGGATGTTCGCGCAGCCGGCCGACTGGCTGGCCAGCGCGACCAGGTCGTTGCGACCCTGGCAGCTGGTGCGGCGCCAACCGGTCTTCCGTGCCGGGTTCACCAGCTCCCGGGCCGGGCGGAATCCCGCCACCTGCGCGGCCGGCAGGTCGCCGGATGGGATGTTGTGCAGGATGATCTGGCCCGTGAGCTCGCCGCATTGGGCCGGGTAAGCCACGCCGGTCATGCCGCCACAGCTGGAGGTTCGTACCGGCACGCCGTTGCGCTCCAGCTTCGCCGCGCTTTGCGACACGGTCAGCGCCGGCGGCGCGCATTGGGCCAGCGTCGGACCGCTTTCGTACACCACCACTTCACTGTCGAACCCGCCCGGCGGAGCAATGAGACGGGCCTGCTCTTCATCCGAGCAGGATGCCAGGGCAATTCCCATCACGCAGATCGCGATCAGTGTTCGCATGCGATGTCCCTCCCGGATTGCTGGCACAGGCCGATGTCCATCTGCCAGGCGAGCGCGCAATCCCTGCGCGGCCCGCGGACCCGCAGGCTACTACCGCGCGGTCGGGTCGGACAACTGTCAGCCGACGACGTCGGCCAGATTGCCCTTTTGCTCCAGCCACTCCCGCCGGTCGCCGGATCGCTTCTTGGCCAGCAGCATGTCCATCATCTTGTCCGCGTCGTCCTTTGCCTCGACAGTCAGCTGCACCAGCCGCCGCGTGGACGGATCCATGGTGGTTTCACGCAATTGCAATGGCGACATCTCGCCCAGCCCCTTGAAGCGTGTGACCACGGGTTTGGCACGCCCGCCAATGCTTTGTATGAAGGCATCGCGTTCGGCGTCGTCCAGCGCATAACCCACGGTCTTGCCCGCATCGATGCGGTACAGCGGCGGCATGGCGACGAACACATGCCCGTTCATCACCAGCGGCCGGAAATGCCGCAGGAACAACGCGCACAGCAATGTGGCGATGTGCTGCCCGTCCGAATCGGCATCCGCGAGGATGCACACCTTGTGATAGCGCAGATCTTCCAGGTTCGAGGAACCCGGATCCACGCCGATGGCGATGCTGATGTTGTGCACTTCCTCGGACGATGCCACCTGGCCGTGCTCCAGCTCCCAGGTATTGAGGATCTTGCCCCGCAGCGGCATCACCGCCTGGATGTTGCGGTTGCGCGCCTGCTTGGCGGAACCACCGGCCGAATCGCCCTCGACCAGGAACAGCTCCGAATGCTTCGGATCCTGGTTGGTGCAGTCGGCCAGCTTGCCCGGCAGCGCGGGGCCCGCCACCACGCGCTTGCGCTGCACGCGCTGCGCGGCCTTCACGCGCTCCTGCGCATTCTCGATGGCGAACTGCGCGATGCGCTCGCCGGCATCCGGATGCTGGTTCAGCCACAGCGCGGTGCTGTCGCGGGCATAACCTTCCACCAGTGCCGCGGCCTCGCGCGAACCCAGCCGCTCCTTGGTCTGCCCGGCGAACTGCGGATCCTTCATGCGGATCGACAGCACGAAGGAAACCCCGTTCCAGATGTCCTCCGGTGCCAGCTTCAGGCCGCGTGGCAGCAGGTTCCGGAACTCGGCGAACTCGCGCACCGCGTTGCACACGCCGGCGCGCAGGCCGTTCACATGCGTGCCACCGCCCGATGTGGGGATGAGGTTCACGTAGCTCTCGGCGATGAAGGCCGCGAGGTTCGGAGCCCAGGCGATGGCCCACTCCACCGCATCGCGTTCCGAACCATGCTTGCCGATGAGCGGCTCCTTCGGCATGTATTCGGTGTCGCCGATCTGCTCCAGCAGGTATTCGCCCAGTGCACCGGTGTAGAACCACTCGTCCTTCTCGCCGGTGGCCTCGTTCTCGAAGCGCACCCGCAGGCCCGGGCACAGCACCGCCTTGGCCTTCAGCGTGTGCTTCAGCTCCGCCGGCGCGAAGCGGTCCGCGTCGAAGAACTTCGGGTCCGGCCAGAAGCGCACCGTGGTGCCGGTGTTCTTCTGGCCGACGGTATCCACCTGTTCGAGCTTCGAGCTGACCTTGCCGTCGCGGAAGCCGATGTTCCACAGCTTGCCGCCGCGCCTGACCCAGCACTCCAGCTGCTTCGACAGCGCATTGACCACCGACACGCCCACGCCATGCAGGCCGCCGGAGAACTGGTAGTTCGAATCGTTGAATTTGCCGCCGGCATGCAGCCGCGTGAGGATCAGCTCCACGCCCGAGACCTTCTCCTTCGGGTGGATGTCCACCGGCATGCCGCGGCCATTGTCCTCCACCTGCAGCGAGCCATCCTTGAACAGCGTGACCGAGACCAGGTCGCAGTGGCCCGCGAGCGCCTCGTCCACGCTGTTGTCGATGACCTCGTGCGCCAGGTGGTTCGGGCGCGAGGTGTCGGTGTACATGCCCGGGCGGCGCCGCACCGGTTCGAGGCCGGAGAGGACCTCGATGTCTGAAGCACTGTATGAACTCGTCATTGCGGGCGCGATTCTACCGATCGGGCCCTGCCCCGTCTTGCGCTAGACTGCCGCGCGATGAATACCAAGCCCGGCGATGCGGCGACGCCCGATTTCGAGAAATCACTGCAGGAGCTGGAAGCGCTGATCGCCCGGCTGGAGCGCGGCGAACTGCCACTGGCTGAATCGCTGCAGCTGTTCGAGCAGGGCGTGGCGCTCACGCGCCGCTGCCACACGGCGCTGGCCGAAGCGCGGCAACGCGTGGACCTGTTGCTGAAGGATGGCGGCACCGCGAGCTTCGATGCGGATTGCGCGGCCGATGACTGAAGGCCACGAGCTGGCCGCGCGCATCGCCGCATGGCGCGGGCGCGCGGAACGCGAACTCACACACCGGCTGCAACTGGTCGATCCGGGCACGGCCCGCCTGCTCTCGGCCATGCGCTACAGCACGCTGGGTGGCGGCAAGCGGCTGCGTCCGGTGCTGGTATATGCCACAGGCTCGGCGCTGGGCGCGGCGCCGGCACTGCTGGATGACGCCGCGGTGGCGGTGGAATTCATCCATGCCTACAGCCTGATCCACGACGACCTGCCGGCCATGGACGACGACGACCTGCGCCGCGGCCGTCCCACCTGCCACAAGGCCTACGACGAGGGCACCGCGGTGCTGGCCGGCGATGCGCTGCAGGCGCTGGCCTTCGAAGTGCTGGCGGGCGATGACAGCAGTGCGTTGCCGGCGGCGGCGCGATTGCAGCAGGTGCAGGTGCTGGCACGCGGCATCGGCACGGCCGGCATGGCCGGTGGCCAGGCCATCGACCTGGAAGCGGTCGGCCGCAGCCTCGATGCCATGCAGCTTGAAGGCATGCACCGGCGCAAGACCGGCGCATTGCTCCAGGCCAGCGTGCTGCTCGGCGCCATCGCGGCGGGCATCGCCGGTGGTTCGCGCTATGAGTCGCTGGCCCGTTATGGCGCCGAGCTCGGCCTCGCCTTCCAGATCCAGGACGATGTGCTCGACGTCGCCGGCGAGACCGTCGCACTGGGCAAGACCGCCGGCGCCGATGCCGCGCGCGGCAAACCTACCTATCCCAGCCTGTTCGGCCTGGAGCGCGCCGCCGCGCTGGCGCGGCAGCATCGCGACCGGGCCGTGGCCGCTCTGGCCGGGCTCGCCACGGGCGCGGAGGACCTGGCCGCACTGGCCGATGCAGTAGTGGAACGGGACCACTGATCACACCGCCAGCGGCACGCGCCCGCGAGCACGTGTAGCGCAGGTGGAGATTGAATGGAGTTGCGCCACAGGCCGCCGCGGCCCGGCCACCCCCACCATCGCCACGTGTAAACTTGCGCCCCATGAATACCGAGGGCCCGCCCCTGCTCGAGCGCATCACTTCACCGGCCGACCTGCGTGCCCTGGCGCCGAACGAATTGCCGAAAGTCGCCGATGAACTGCGCCAGTTCCTGATCCGCACCGTGGCCACGCGCGGCGGACATTTCGCCGCCGGCCTCGGCACCGTGGAACTGACCATCGCGCTGCACTACGTGTACGACACGCCGCGCGACCGCATCGTCTGGGACGTGGGCCACCAGGCCTATCCGCACAAGGTACTCACCGGCCGGCGCGAGCAGCTGCAGACCATCAAGCAGAAGGACGGCCTCGCCCCGTTTCCCAACCGCGCCGAAAGCCAGTTCGACACCTTCGGTACCGGGCATTCCAGCACTTCGGTGAGCGCGGCACTGGGCATGGCGGCGGCGGCAGCCTGCCGCGGCGAGGATCGCCGCGCGGTGGCCGTGATCGGCGACGGCGCGATGAGCGGCGGCATGGCCTTCGAGGCGTTGAACCACGCCGGCAGCGCGGGCACCGACCTGCTGGTGGTGCTCAACGACAACGAGATGTCGATCTCCGAGGGCGTGGGCGCGCTGTCGCAGTACTTCGGCCGCATGCTGGCGGGCCGCTTCTACTCGACGCTGCGCCAGGGCGGCAAGAAGGTGCTGGCACAGATGCCCACCATGCGCGAACTGGCGCGCCGCTCCGAGGAGCACATGAAGGGCATGGTGCTGCCGGGCACGATGTTCGAGGAGATGGGCTTCAACTACATCGGGCCCATCGACGGCCATGACCTGAAGGGCCTTGTCACCGCGCTCACCAACATCCGCAAGCTAAAGGGCCCGCAGTTCCTGCATGTGGTCACGCGCAAGGGCAAGGGCTATGCGCCGGCCGAGGCGGATCCGATCACCTGGCATGGGCCCGGGCCTTTCGATCCGGTCACCGGCACCATCTACAAGGAAAAGGCCGGGCCGCCGACCTACTCGCGCATCTTCGGCGACTGGCTGTGCGACATGGCCGAGGCGGATCCACTGGTCGTCGGCATCACACCGGCGATGCGCGAAGGCTCGGGCCTGGTGGAGTTCTCGAAGCGCTTTCCGCAGCGCTACTTCGACGTGGCCATCGCCGAACAGCATGCGGTGACCTTCGCCGCCGGGCTCGCCACCGAAGGCGTCAAGCCGGTGGTGGCCATCTACTCCACCTTCCTGCAGCGCGGCTACGACCAGCTGATCCACGACGTGGCGCTGCAGAACCTGCCGGTGACCTTCGCGCTGGATCGCGCGGGCCTCGTGGGCAGCGACGGCGCCACGCACCAGGGCAGTTTCGACATCAGCTTCCTGCGCTGCATTCCCAACCTCGTGGTGATGACGCCCTCGGACGAGAACGAGTGCCGGCAGATGCTGTACACCGCCACCACGCTGAAGGCGCCGGCCGCCGTGCGCTATCCGCGCGGCGCGGGCCCGGGCGTGAAGGCCGAGAAGCAGATGACGGCCCTGCCCGTCGGCAAGTCGGTGGTGCGGCGGGAAGGACGCAGCGGCCTCGCGCTGCTGAACTTCGGACCGCTGCTGCCGGCGGTGCTGTCCGCGGCAGACCTGCACGATGCCACCGTGCTCGACATGCGCTTCGTGAAGCCCATGGACCGCGAGGCGGTGCTGCGCGTGGCGCTGAAGGCGCGTGCGCTGGTCACTGTCGAGGAGAACGTGGTGGCCGGCGGCGCGGGCTCGGCGGTGGGTGAATTGCTGGCGGAAGCCGGCGTGCAGATGCCACTGCTGCACATCGGCATCCCGGACCGGTTCATCGAACACGGCTCGCGCGAGGATTGCCTCGTGATGGCGGGGCTGGATGCCGCCTCCATCCGGCAGCGCATCTCGGTGTGGTGGCATGGTCTGCTGGCTGCACCCGCCACCGCGGAAGGCGCGCGCTACTGAGGCATTGCCTGCGCGACGGCGGCCCGATCCTCAGGGCGCGAAATCCACCCAGGTCGCAGCGCCACTGCCGCGCAACTCGGCGGGCATGCCGAACAATTCACCCAGCTGCGCACCACCCAATGCCAGCTGCGGTGGGCCATCGGCGAACAGCAGTCCATCGCGCAGCGCCCAGATGCGGGTCGCACGGCGCAGCGCGATGTTCAGATCGTGGATCGAGGCAATCACCAGCCGCCCCTGCTCCACCGCCAGCGCGCGCAGGCGGCGCGCCGCATCCCAGGCATGACGCGGGTCCAGGTCTGCCAGCGGCTCATCCACCACCAGCAGGCGCGGATCGGCGATGAGCGCGCGTGCCAGCATGGCCCGCGCCAGTTCGCCACCGGACAGGGTCGTCACCGGCTGCTGCCGCAGCGCCGTGAGGTCGCAGTCCGCCAGCACGGCGCCAAGCCGCGCCGGATCCTCGCGGCCCAGCGGCGCCTGCCCCAGCGCCACCATGCGCTCCACACTGAGCGGCCACTCGCAGCGCGCGTTCTGCGGCAGCCAGGCCCGCTGCCGCGCCAGTTCGCGCGGCGGGATGCGCGCCAGCGGCATCTCGTCCAGCAGCACCTCGCCGGCATCCGGCCGCATGAGCCCGGCGATCGTGGCCAGCAGCGTGGACTTGCCGGCGCCGTTCGGACCGATCACCGCGATGAACTCGCCGCCCCGTGCAGCCACGTCGATGCCGCGCAGGATGGTGCGGCCACCGCGCGACAACCTGAGCCCGCTGACGGCGAGCCGGGTCACGGCGCCCGCTCCCGCAGTTTCCACACCAGCCACAGGAAGAATGGCGAACCGATGAGGCCGGTCAGCACACCCAGCTTCAGTTCCTGCGCCAGCGGCAGCAGCCGCGCGGTGACATCCGCCGCCAGCAGCAGCAGCGCGCCCATCAACGCGGCGGGCACCAGCACCTGCCGCGGCTGATGCCCCACGCCGGCGCGCACCAGGTGCGGCGCGAGCAGACCGATGAAGCCGATGGTGCCGGTCACCGCGGTAGCCGCACCCACCGCGAGGGCGGTACCCACCAGCACCTGGCGGCGCAGGCGCACCAGGTCCACACCCAGGCTCGCCGCCTGCTGCTCGCCCAGCGACAGCGCATCGAGGCCGCGGCCGGTCAGCAGCAGGATGGCGATTCCCGCAAGCACGAACGGCGCCGCCAGCGCCAGCTGGTTCCAGCCGCGATCAGCCAGTGAACCCATCATCCAGTGCGAGATCTCGTACGCCGCATAGGGATTGGGCGCGAGGTTCAGCACCAGTGCCGTGCCCGCCAGCAACAGGCCGGAAACCGCCGCGCCCGCCAGGATCAGCGACAGCACGCTGCCCGCTCCCAGTGTCAGCGTCAGCAGCGCACCCACCAGCGCACCGCCGAAGCCGGCCAGCGGCACTGCCAGCGCGAAGGCCAGGCCGAGGCCTGAGTAGATCGCCAGCACCGCACCCAGCGAGGCACCGGAGGAAACGCCCAGCAGTCCCGGCTCGGCCAGCGGATTGCGCGTGAGTCCCTGCAACACCGCACCGGCAAGGCCCAGCGCGGCACCGACCAGCAACGCCAGCAGCAGTCGCGGGATGCGCAGCTCCCACAGGATCAGCCGCGTCAGTTCCGCGGCGTTTCCGGACTGCCCCCACGGCAGCAGCCAGCCCGCGCGGCCCGGCAGCAGCGACAGCGCCGCCAGCACAACGAGCAATACCACCAGCCACAACGCCAGCGAGCTGCCCTTGCTCAAGGCGTTGCCTGCGCCGGCAAGGCGCGCAACTGGCGCGCGAGTTCCAGCGCATGCGTGGCCGTGGCCGGAATGCCGCAGGCCCAGGCACCTTCGGGATAGTCGATGACCGTGAGGCCCGGCAGCGCGCGCAAGGCGCGATGGTTGGCCAGGCCACTGCGCAGTGCGCGACCTTCGCCGAACGAGGTTCCACGCAGCAGCACCTGCGGCCGCAGCCGCAACACCGTCTCGAGGTCAAAGGCGCTGCCGCCCGCAGGGCGCGCCGCGAGATTGATCCCGCCGGCCGTGGTCAGGATGGTGTTGAACAGCGTGTCCGCGCCCGGCACATCCTCGGCGGCGCCACTCCAGCCAATGGCGCGCACCGGAAGCGGCGCGCGCAGCGCGGCGATGGTGGCCAGTTCGGCGTCCATGCGCGCCAGCAATGCCTCGCCCTGCTCCGACGCTCCGACGGCTGCGGCGACTTCACGCGTGACGCGGCGTATGCCCTGCCAGTCCAGCGCGGCATCCACCTCCACCATGGGCACGCCCACCCGGCGCAGCAACGCGCGCGTGGTCGCCGTGGTGTAGCGGCCGGCCAGCACCAGGTCCGGATGCACGGCGAGGATTTCCTCGGCGCCACCGCGGTTGATGGGCAGGCGCGCGGCCAGTTCGCGCTGCGCGAGGTCGCCATCGGTGCGCGCCAGCCAGGTCAGCGAGGCAATGCGTTCGGGCGGCACCAGCGCCAGCAGCAGCTGGTCGGTGCACAGGTTGAGCGAGGCGATGCGCTGCGGCGGCGCGGCCGCCGCGGCCATGGCAAGGAGGAAACACGGGAGGGCGAGGCACAGGCGGGACACGATCCCGCGATCTTCGCCGATCAGCTGCGTGCTGTCGCCGCTTCCGGATTCTGCAGCCGCTCGATCAGCGAGCGCAGGAACACGCGGTTGAAGCGCAACTGGCAACTGGCCGAGGCCTGTTCCAGCAGCGTCGCGCCCACGCGCAGCAGCGTGACATTGCCCTGCGCGCGTACCGTGGCCGCGCGGCGCGCGCCGGGCAGGTAGGTGGATTCGCCGAAGCAGTCGCCGGTGCCGATCTGGCCGATGCTCCGGCCATTGCGCTCCACCGCGCAGGTGCCGGCCACCACCACGTAGAAGCGGTCGTCCATGTCGCCCTCGCGGACGATCTCCTCGCCCGCGACGCAGTTCTGCCAGGTGCTGGCCTTCTGCACTTCGCCGATCTCGTTCTGCGAGAAGTCATGGAAGAACTTCAGCTGGCGCAGCAGCGCCATCTGCTCCACCTGCTCCATCTCGCCGGTGCGCGCCCGCAGTTTCTGGTGCACGCGGGTCAGCGCCGCGGCGAAGTCCAGGCCGCTCTTGAAGCGCTTGTCCGGGTCCTTCTGCAGGGCGATCGCGACCACCTGCTCCAGCTCCTCCGGCACCTCGCGGCGCAGGGTGTGGATGGGCGGCGGCGTGGCATAGACGATCTGGTGCATCAGCTTGGCGAGGTTGCCGCCGCGGAAAGGCCGCGAACCGGTCAGCAGCTCGTACATCACCGCGCCCAGCGAATACAGGTCGGAGCGGTTGGTGAGTTCCTTGCCCTGCACCTGTTCGGGTGACATGTAGCTCGGGCTGCCGGCGATACCCTCGATGCGCGACACGTCCGAGTCGGCCACCAGCGCGATGCCGAAGTCGATGATGCGCACATCGCCTTCCTGCGTGTACAGGATGTTGGACGGCTTGATGTCGCGATGGATCACGCCGCGCGAGTGCGCGTAGTGCAGCGCCTTGGCGCATTTGAAGACGACCTCGACCACCACGTCCACCGGCAGCGCATCGCCCGCCTTGCAGAAGGCTGCCAGCGTGCGGCCGCCATGCACGTACTCGGTGACCACGTAGCAGTGGCCGTCTTCCTCGCCGGCATCATAGATGGGCATCAGCTGCGGGTGCTGCAGCATGCCCACCATCTGCGCCTCGGACAGGAACATCTTGCGCGCGGTGCGTGCCTTGTCCGCATCGGCGTGGTCGCCCATGTAGACCTTGATGGCCACGTCGCGGTTGTAATACGGATCGTGCGAGAGATAGACCGTGCCGGTGCTGCCCACGCCCACTTCACGCACGATGGCGTACTTGCCGATGCGTTCGGGCACCTTGCTGGCGACACTGGCAGCGCGGGGCTTCTTCATCGAGCCGGTGGCGGAGGCGGAAGTGGTGGACATGGACGGGCGGCAGCTCCCTGGTTCCCCTGAAGGATAGGGACTCGCACCTCGACATCGCTGTGACGCGCCTCTTATGTCGCGGATCAGCGCGAGCGGAAATGATCGAACCCAGTGAAAGACTGATCGGTGGGCGCACCGTGCTCAAGCAACATAATGCCGCTGCCGGCCTCGATGCGGCCGATGCAGGTCACATCGCATTTGACATCAGCCAGCCGCGCAGCCAGTTGCGCCGCGCGCTGCGGCGCCACGGTGAAACACAGTTCGTAGTCGTCCCCGCCGGTCAGTGCCAGCTGCGCCGCGCCGGCTGCGCCCGCCTGCGCGCGCAGTGCAGCGGACAGCGGCAGGCGTTCGGCATCCAGGACGACGGCGCAGCCGCTGGCTGCGGCGAGCTTGCCGGCATCGGCCGCGAGGCCATCGGAAACATCGATGCAGGCACTGGCGATGCCGCGCAACGCCCGGCCCAGCGCCACGCGCGGCAGCGGATAGTGGAAGCGGTCCAGCAGCCAGCGCCGTTGCACCTCGTCCAGTGCCGGCACGGCGGCTTCGCCCATTGCCAGGCGCAGGCCCGCCGCCGCATCGCCCGGGGTGCCGCTGACGTACAGCAGATCCCCGGCCCGCGCGCCGGCGCGTTGCAATGCCTCACCCGGAGCCACGAACCCCAGCGCCTGCACCGACACGGCCAGCGGACCGGCGGTGGTGTCCCCGCCCACCAGCGCGACGCCGTGTTCCGCTGCGAGATGCTGCAGGCCGCGCACGAATTCCTCGAGGAAGGCCTCTTCGGCCGCGGGCAGCGTCATTGCCAGCAGGAACCAGGCCGGGTCTGCACCCATCGCGGCGAGGTCGGAAAGGTTCACCGCCAGCGCACGATGGCCGATGGAGCGCGGTGGCGAGCCGACCGGAAAATGCCGCCCTTCCACCAGGGTGTCCAGCGCGGCAACCAGCTGCTTTCCCGCTGGCGGCGCCAGCACCGCGGCGTCATCGCCGATGCCCAGCGGCACGTCGCCGCGCTGCCGCCGCAGGCTCTCCGCCGGTTGCCGGAAATAGCGTTCGATCAGTTCGAATTCGCCCAGCGGCATGGCGGGCGCGGCTAGTGCTCGTGCGGCCGCAGTGCGCGCGCCGCCTTGTCCATCACCGCATTGACGAATTTGTGGCCGTCGGTGGCACCGAAGCGCCGCGCCAGCGAAACCGCCTCGCTGATCACCACGCGGAATGGCACTTCGGGATGCGCGCGCAATTCGGTGAGACCGATCAGCAGTGCCGCGTGCTCCACCGGATCCAGCTCGGCGGCAGGCCGGTCGGTCCAGCCAGCCAGTTGTGCATCGAGCTCCGCGCCCTGCTCGCACACACCGCGCACCAGCGCGACGAAGAAATCCCGGTCGGTGCGCGGCGCTTCCTCGGCCAGCTCGAATTCGCCCACCAGGTCCTGCCAGGGCCGTGGATTCACCTGCCAGCCGTACAGCGCCTGCAGCGCCAGCTTGCGCGCCAGTTGCCGTGCGCCATTGCCGCGCACCGGTCCCGCGGCACTCATGGCGCCGCGAGTTCGCGCAGCACGCGGGCCATCTCCAGCGCCGCATCCATGGCTTCGCCGCCCTTGTCCATGCGGGCCGGATCGGCGCGTTCCAGCGCCTGCTCGACGCTCTCTGTGGTCAGCACGCCGAAGATCACCGGCACGCCGGTATCGCGCGCCGCATCGGCGATGCCGCGCGCGGCCTCGCCGGCGACGAAATCGAAGTGCGCGGTGTCACCGCGGATCACGCAGCCCAGCGCGATGATGGCGTCGTAACGCCCGCTGGCGGCCAGCTTGCGCGCCAGCAGCGGCAGCTCGAAGGCACCCGGCGCGCGCACCAGCAGCAGCCCTGCCGGATCACCGCCCTGCCGCTGCCACGCGGCCGCGGCACCCGTGACCATGCGCTCCACCAGATCGGCATTGAAGCGCGCAGCCACGATGGCGACGCGCAGATCCTGCGCGGCAGTGCCCGTCGCACCAGCACGCGCGGCGGGCTGGACCACGCCATCGATGACCTTGAAATTGGGCATGCGTTGCGGTGGCGCGGCTCAGGTACTCACGTACTCGGCCACTTCCAGGTCGAAGGCCGAGATGCCCTGCAGCTGCTTGGGCGCGGACAGCACGCGCATGCGCCGGAGGCCCAGGTCCTTGAGGATCTGCGCGCCGATGCCATAGGTGCGCAGCACCGACTGCGTGGGCGCCTCGGGCCGTGGCAACTCGCGGCGCGGCTGGCCCTGCACGGCGTCGGCCAGCTGGCGCGGGGATTCCGGTTCGCGCAGCACCACCAGCGCGCCACTGGGCTCGGCGGCGATGCGCTGCAGAGCGGCGCGCAGTGTCCAGTGGCGCACCTCGCCGCGCACCCCCAGCAGGTCGCGCAAGGTGTCGGCCACATGCACGCGCACCAGCGGCAGTGGGGATTCCTCCGCGAGGTTGCCGCGTGTCAGCGCCAGGTGCAGGTCGCGATGCACATGGTCCTCGTAGCAATGCAGCTCGAACTCGCCGAACTCGGTGTGCACCGTGCGCCGCGCGATGCGCTCCACGCTGCGCTCGGTGCGCAGCCGGTAGCGGATCAGGTCGCGGATGGTGCCCATGCGCAGCCCGTGCAGGCGCGCGAAGGCTTCCAGCTGCGGGCGGCGCGCCATGGTGCCGTCGTCGTTCATGATCTCCACGATCACCGCGGCCGGCTCCAGGCCCGCCAGGCGCGCAAGATCGCAGCCCGCCTCGGTGTGGCCGGCACGCGTCAGCACACCGCCGGGTTGCGCCATCACCGGAAAGATGTGCCCGGGCTGGCGCAGATGCTCGGGGCGCGCCTGTGGCGCCACGGCAGTGCGCACGGTGTGCGCGCGGTCGTAGGCCGAGATGCCGGTGGTGATGCCCTCGGCCGCCTCGATGGACAAGGTGAAGTTGGTGCGCCGCTCGCGGTCGGTGTCGCTGACCATCAGTGGCAGGCGCAGCTGCGCGCAGCGCTCGCGGGTCAGTGTCAGGCAGATCAGTCCGCGGCCGAAGCGCGCCATGAAGTTGATGTCTTCCGGCCGCACCTTCTCGGCGGCCATCAGGAGGTCGCCCTCGTTCTCGCGATCCTCGTCATCGACGATGACCACCATCCGGCCGGCGGCGAGGTCGGCGAGGATGTCCTCGACCTGGTCGAAGCCAGTCGCGGCGGCTTCCGCCATTTGGGGCCCTTTGTTCATGGGCGCGGATTGTACCAGCGGCCGGCGGGCCGCCGGACCTATGTCCGCTGCGCCAGCAGCCGCTCCAGGTACCGGGCGAGCTGGTCCACTTCGATATTGAGGCGCTGCGACACCGCCAGCCGGCTGTAGGTAGTGCGCTCCACCGTGTGCGGAATCAGGTTGATGCCGAAGCGCGCGCCCTGCACTTCATTGATGGTGAGGCTGACGCCATCCAGTGCCACCGAGCCCTTCGGGGCCAGGAAGCGGGCCAGTGCCGCCGGCGCCGCGAGTTCCACGCGCAGCGAACGCGCATCGCCGTGCAGGCTGACCACCTCGGCGATGCCATCCACATGGCCGGACACCAGGTGCCCGCCCAGCGGATCGCCGGCACGCAGCGCGGCCTCGAGATTCACCGCATCGCCGGGACGCAGCGCGCCCAGGGTGGTCAACGACAGCGTCTCGCGCGACACATCGGCCACGAAGCATCCGCCTTTGCGCGCCACCACCGTCAGGCATGCGCCGCTCACCGCAATGCTCTCACCGTCAGCCAGCCGCGCGATGTCGATGCGCGCAGCCAGGTCGCTGGCGTCGATGGTCAGGCGCAGGTCGCCACCGCGGTCCTCGGTGGCAGCCACGCTGCCGATGGACTGCACGATGCCGGTGAACATTCAGGCCTTCTCCGCGGTGATGCACAGATCATCGCCCACCGCACGGCAACCGGTGAAGCGCAATGCCGTGCGTTGCGCCAGGTCAGCCAGCAGCGGCAGGTCCAGCAAGGCGCGCGCCGCCGGTCCCAGCAGCGTCGGCGCGAGGTACACGACGAGCTCGTCGAACAGGCCCTGGCGCACGAAGGCGCCGGCGAGCGTCGCGCCCGCCTCCACCCACACTTCGTTGGCACCGCGTGCAGCGAGCAGCTGCAGCACGGCCTTGAGGTCGGGCCGTCCGCCGGCGTCGGGCAGCACCACCACCTCCACATCCTGGCGTTCCAGCGACAGGCGTCGTGTTGCCTCGTCGCGCACCGCGATGACCAGCACTTTTCCTTCACGGTTGATCACGCGCGCATCCGAGGGCGTGCGCAGGGAGGAGTCGAGCACCACCCGCAACGGCTGGCGGTCGCTGTCGGGGATGCGCACGTTCAGTGCCGGATCGTCGGCGAGTATCGTGCCCACGCCGGTCAGTATCACGGAGCTGCGCGCGCGACCGTGTTGCGCATCGGTGCGCGCGGCCTTCGAGGTGATCCAGCGACTCTCGCCATTGGCCAGCGCGGTACGGCCGTCCAGGCTCGCTGCAAGCTTCACGCGCACCCATGGCAGCCCGCCACGCATGCGTCGCAGGAATCCGGCATTGAGCTGCCCGGCCTGCTGCGCCATCAGTCCACTGGCCACTTCGATGCCGGCGGCGGCCAGCCGCGCCGCGCCACCCACGGCCTGCGGATTCGGATCGCCGATCGCGTACACGACGCGCGCCACACCGGCCGCGAGCAATGCCTCACTGCAGGGCGGCGTGCGGCCGTGGTGGTTGCAGGGCTCCAGCGTGACGTAGGCCGTGGCGCCGCGCGCCGCCGCACCGGCTGCAGTCAGCGCCGCGGCTTCCGCATGCGGTCCGCCGGCACGCTGATGCCAGCCCTCGCCCACCACCTCGCCATCGCGTACCAGCACGCAGCCCACGCGCGGATTCGGATCGGTGGTGTAAAGCCCGCGCTGCGCGAGCTCCAGCGCGCGCGCCATGCCACGGTGATCTGCTTCGCTCCACGCGGATGCGTTCACTTGCGACCCTTGGTTGTTTCGATGACCACGCCGGGCAGCGACAGCTGGTCTTCGTTGGGCGTCTTGCGGCGGTGGCTGCGCACACGCTCGATCTCGTGGCGGAATGCCTCCAGGTCCTGGAAGCTGCGGTACACCGAGGCGAAACGCACATAGGCCACCTCGTCCAGGTGGTGCAGTTCCTCCATCACCAGTTCGCCGATCTCGCGGGAAGACACCTCGCGCTCGCCCATGGCGCGCAGCTTGTGGCCGATGCGCAAGACCGCGGCATCGATGGCCTCGCCACTGACCGGACGCTTCTCCAGCGCCTTGACCATGCCGGCGCGCAGCTTGCTTTCATCGAAGGGCACGCGGCGCTGGTCGGACTTCACCACCAGCGGCATGACGAGCTCGGCCGCCTCGAAAGTCGTGAAGCGCTCGCCGCACTTCAGGCACTCGCGGCGACGGCGGATCTGCGCCCCGCCACCGGCAAGGCGCGAGTCCGTTACCTTGGTTTCCTCATGTCCGCAGAAGGGACAGTGCATGGCCGCGCGCGTGCATTCACGCGCTCCTTACTTGCCGTAGACGGGAAAGCGTTTGCACAAGGCCGCCACCTCGCCGCGCACGCGCTCGACCACCGCGGGTGCGCCGCCGCTGTCGATGATGTCGGCGATCCAGCCCGCGATCTGCGTCATCTCGGTTTCCCTGAAACCGCGCGTGGTCGAGGCCGGCGATCCGATGCGGATGCCGCTGGTCACGGTGGGCGGACGCGGATCGTTGGGCACCGCGTTCTTGTTCACGGTGATATGCGCCTGCCCCAGCGCCGCATCGGCTTCCTTGCCGTTCATGCTCTTGTCCGACAGGTCGAGCAGGAACAGGTGGTTGTCCGTGCCGCCGGAGACAATGCGGTAGCCACGGCGCTGGAAGCAGCTCGCCATGGCGCGCGCATTGGCCAGCACCTGCTGCTGGTAGACCTTGAAGTCCGGCTGCAGCGCTTCCTGCAATGCCACCGCCTTGGCCGCGATCACATGCATCAGCGGGCCGCCCTGCGTGCCGGGGAACACCAGCGAGTTCAGCTTCTTTTCAATCTCGGGATTCGAGCGCGCGAGGATCAGCCCGCCGCGCGGACCGCGCAGTGTCTTGTGCGTGGTGCTGGTCACGACGTCGGCGAATGGCAGGGGGTTGGGCGACAGGCCCGCGGCCACCAGGCCCGCCACATGCGCCATGTCCACGAACAGGTAGGCGCCCACCTGGTCCGCCACGCGACGGAAGCGCTGGAAATCCAGGTGGCGCGAGTAGGCCGAGAAGCCGGCGATGATCATCTTCGGCTTCTCGGCCTGCGCCACCTGCTCCAGCTGGTCGTAGTCGATGGTGCCGTCGGTGGATTTCAGGCCGTAGCTCACCGCGCGGAACAGCTTGCCGGAGAAATTCACCTTGGAGCCATGCGTCAGGTGACCGCCGTGGTCCAGGCTCATGCCCAGCACGGTCTCGCCGGGATTCAGCAGCGCCAGGTACACCGCGGCATTGGCCTGGCTGCCCGAATGCGGCTGCACATTGGCGAAGTCCGCGCCGAACAGGCGCTTGGCGCGGTCGATGGCCAGCTGCTCGACCACGTCGACGAATTCGCAGCCGCCGTAGTAGCGCTTGCCCGGATAGCCTTCCGCGTACTTGTTGGTGAGCACCGAACCCTGCGCGGCCAGCACGCGCGGGCTGGCGTAGTTCTCCGAGGCAATCAGCTCGATGTGATCTTCCTGGCGCTGCCGCTCGCCGGCCAGTGCACTGGCCAGATCAGGATCGAAACGTTCGATCGTCATCGACTCGGGATACATGGACGTGAAGGACCGCGCGAAAAAAGGGCGCATAGGGTACCCGAAACGCCCGCGCCGGGGCGCGACGGCTTAAGGTTGCAGCAGCGCTTCCACCACCGAGTTCCAGCCGGCGGCGATGTTGGCGCGGTTGTAACCGCCACCGCCCAGGGCGAGCAGGCGTCCGTGGCCAAGGCGCTGTGCCAGCTGCGCCAGACTGGCGGCGGCGAGCCGGTGGCTGGCAGGCGTGAGCTGCAGGTGTGCCAGCGGATCTCCGCCCAGGCTGTCGGCACCGCACTGGAGAATGATGAACTCCGGCGCGGCGCGTTCCAGATGCGCGAGCACCGCTGGCCAGGCCGCGGCAAAGGCGGTGTCATCCGCTCCCGGCGGCAGCGGCACGTTGAGCTTGCAGCCGACGGCGCCGGCGGCGCCGGTCTCGTCGTCGCGGCCGGTGCCCGGATACAGGTACTGCCCGTCCTCGTGCAGGTCGGCCACCACCACGAAGGGATCATCCTCGAAGGGATAGAACACGCCATCGCCATGGTGCGCGTCGATGTCCACGTAGGCCACGCGCCGGACGCCGCTCCGGCGCAGCACCTCGATCAGCACGCCGATGTCGTTGAACACGCAGAAGCCGGCCGCCTTGTCGCGCGCCGCATGGTGCAGGCCGGCGATGGGCACGAAGGCGCGGTCCGCCTCCCCCGCCAGCAGTGCCTGCGCGGCATCGAGAGTCGCGCCGACTACGCGCGCCGCAATCTCGTAGCAACCGCGGAAGGCGGGCGTATCGCCTTCGTCGAGCGTGCCGCAGCCGTCGGCGGAACGCGCCCGCACAAAGGCCAGGTAGCGCTCGGTATGGAACAGCCGCAGCTCGGCATCCTCGGCCACGCGCGACGGACGATCGATGCAGTGGCCGCACAGGCCACGCGCGCGGTATTCGGCCAGGAAGGCGCCGAGCCGGTCGGTGCCGAAGGAATGACCATTGGGGAATCCGTAACGCCCAAGCGCCTCGTCGGCGATGACAAGCACTCGCGGGGCCAGCTCTCGAGTGGGCGGGGCGGCGTTCAAGCGGAGGCCAGACTATCATTGCGGCATGGCCCAATACATCTACACCATGAACCGTGTCTCGAAGGTGGTGCCGCCCAAGCGCACCATCCTCAGGGACATCTCCCTGTCCTTCTTCCCCGGCGCCAAGATCGGCGTGCTCGGCCTGAACGGCGCCGGCAAGTCCACCCTGCTGCGCATCATGGCCGGCGTGGACACCAGCATCGATGGCGAGGCGCGCGCGCAGAACGGCATCCGCATCGGCTACCTGCAGCAGGAACCGCAGCTGGATGAAAAGCACACCGTGCGCCAGGCAGTGATGCAGGGCCTGGGCGATGCCTTCCGGCAACTGGCCCGCTTCAACGAGATCAGCGAGAAGTTTGCCGAACCCATGTCGGACGATGAAATGAATGCGCTGCTGGAGGAGCAGGCGAAACTGCAGGACGCCATCGACGCCGCCGGCGGCTGGGAACTGGAGCGCAAGCTGGAAATCGCCGCGGACGCGCTGCGCCTGCCTGAATGGGATGCATTGATCGGCAAGCTCTCCGGCGGCGAGAAGCGCCGCGTGGCGCTGTGCCAGCTGCTGCTCTCGGCGCCGGACATGCTGTTGCTCGACGAGCCCACCAACCACCTGGACGCCGAATCGGTGGCCTGGCTGGAGCGCTACCTCGAGGAATATCCCAGCACCGTGATCGCGGTGACCCACGACCGCTACTTCCTGGACAACGTCGCCGAGTGGATCCTGGAACTGGACCGCGGCCACGGCATCCCGTGGAAGGGCAACTACTCCTCCTGGCTGGAACAGAAGGACGCACGCCTGAAGCAGGAGGAGCGGCAGCAGGAAGGCCTGAAGAAGATGCTGGAGCGTGAGCTGGAGTGGGTGCGCTCCAACCCCAAGGCGCGCCAGTCCAAGAGCAAGGCGCGCATGCAGCGCTACGAGGAACTCTCCTCGCAGGAATTCCAGAAGCGCAACGAGACCAACGAGATCTACATCCCGCCGGGCGAGCGGCTCGGTGACGTGGTGGTCGAGGCCAAGGGCCTCACCAAGGGCTTCGGCGACCGGCTGCTGATCGAGAACTTTTCTTTCAGCCTGCCGAAGGGCGGCATCGTCGGCATCATCGGACCGAACGGCGCCGGCAAGACCACGCTGTTCCGCATGCTCACCGGCGCGGAGAAGCCCGACAGCGGCGAGCTGCGCATCGGCCCCAGCGTGAAGCTCGCCTACGTGGATCAATCACGCCAGGCGCTGAACGACAAGAACAGCGTGTGGCAGGAGATCTCCGGCGGCCTGGACCTCATCAAGGTGGGCAATTACGAAACCGCCTCGCGTGGCTATGTGGGCCGTTTCAACTTCAAGGGCACGCAGCAACAGCAGCTGATCGGCGAACTCTCCGGCGGCGAACGCAACCGCGTGCACCTGGCCAAGGTACTCAAGAGTGGCGGCAATGTGCTGCTGCTGGACGAGCCCACCAACGACCTGGACATCGAGACCCTGCGCGCACTGGAAGAGGGGCTGCTGGCGTTTCCCGGTTGCGCAGTGGTGATCTCGCACGACCGCTGGTTCCTGGACCGCATCGCCACGCACATCCTGGCCTTCGAGGGGAACTCGCAGGTGGTGTACTTCGAGGGCAACTACCAAGAGTACGAGGCGGACCTGAAGCGGCGGCGTGGCGACGACGCAGCCCAGCCACACCGCGTGCATTACAAGAAGCTCACGCGCTAAACCACTGATTTGGCTCACCTGGTCAATCGGCATTGACCAGGTTTCGACGCGGTTATCTTTTCAGTTCTGAATATTTCAGATATAAAACACCGCCATGCCACTACCCCAGTTCGAGCGCGTCGAGAGCAATGTCCGCCGCCTGTCGCAGACCTTCGCGGACCTGCCAGTCACCGAGGTGCTGCTGGCACGCGCGGTGATCATGGTGGGCCGCGACATCAACGGGATGCTGGAACGCGAGCTGAAATCCTCGGGCCTCGCCGAGCCGGAGTTCCGCCTGCTGATGGCGCTGTACTCGCATGGCGGCACCGGCTTCGCCGGCGACCTGTGCGCCGCGCTGGCGCAGAGCCCGGCCAATCTCACCCGCCTCAGCGATTCGCTGGTGGAACGCGGCTTCATCACCCGCAATCCGGATCTTGAAGATCGTCGCCGCATGCAGCTGGCCATGCAGCCTGCCGGCGAGAAGCTGGTGCGTTCGCTGATCCCGCGCATCGGTCCGGAAATCGGCGCGGCGTTCGCGGGCTTCACCGCCACGGAGAAGAAGCAGCTGCTGGCGAACATGAAGCGCCTGATGGCCGGCATCGATGCCCTCAACGCCAGTGCCGTGCGGCAGGAGACCTCATGAAGCGCGCGCGGATCGCAAACCTGCGCCTGCCCGGCGCCATCGTCGTGGCATTGCTGTGCCCTGCCTGCGCGGCGCTGCGCGCACCACCGCCTGCACAGGCTTCGCTGCGCGAGACCGCACCGATTGTCATGCCCGCAACACAGGCCCAGGGCGAGCCCCGCTGGCCCGGTGCGCAATGGTGGAAGAACTACGCCGACCCGATACTTGAGCAGCTGGTGCAAACCGCCATCGGCACCGGTCCGACCATCGCGACCGCGGATGCGCGCATCCGCGCCGCCGAGCAGCAGGTGCGCGTGGCCGGCGCGGCACTGGGCCTCACGGTGACTGCGCAGGCGGCTTACTCGCGCCAGCGGCTGTCGGACAACGGCATGATTCCGCCGGAGTTCCTGGGCTTCCACTGGTATGACCAGTCCGACCTCGGCGTCGCCGTGCGTTACCAGTTCGACTGGTGGGGCAAGCAGCGCGCCGCCATCGAGGGCGCCATGGATCGCGCACGTGCCAGCGCCGCGGAACGCGAGGCGGCCTCGCTTGGCCTGGCAGCCGCAGTAGCCACGGCCTATTTCAACTGGCAGGCCGACAGCGCCCGCGTGGCATTGCAGGAGCAGGCCATCGCGCTGCGCGAACGGCAGCTCGCCCTGGCGCAATCGCGCCGGGCCGCGGACCTGGAGAATTCCGATGCCGTGCTCGAAGCTGGCCGCCAGCTGGCCGCGCAGCGCGAACAGCTGGCCATGGCGCGCGGTGCGCGGCAGCTGGATCTGGTGAACCTCGCGGGCCTGCTGGGTGTGGATGCAGCCGCCCTGCCCGCGCTGTCCGTGCGGCCGCTGCCGCAAATCGATGCGGGCCTGCCGGCGGACGCCGGCACCAATCTGCTGGCGCGGCGCCCGGACATCCAGGCCAGTCGCTGGCAGGTGCAAGCCGCGCTGCGCGACACCGACGCGGCGCGCGCCAGTTTCTACCCGGATATCTCGCTGCATGCGCTGGCCGGGCTGTCGAGCATCGACGTGGGCAAGCTGCTCGCCGCCGGCTCGCGCGCGCCGCAGTTCGGCTTCGCCATCGACCTGCCGCTGTTCGACGCCGGACTGCGCCGCGCCCGCCACAGTGCCGCCGCAGCCAGCCTGGACATCGCGGTGGCGGCCTACAACGACGCGGTGGTGAATGCCGCCCACGAAGCCGGCCTCGCGGCCGCGGCGCTGGAGCAGGCCGGCGCGCAGCAGGCGCAGCGCGAGCTGCAACTGGCCGCGGCACGCTCGCTGAGCGCGGCGGCGAACGCGCGCCTGCAGCGCGAGCTGACGCATGCCGGCCCGGCGCTGGCGGCGCAACTGACCGAACTCACCGAACAGGAGCAGCTGGTGCGCGTGCAACTCGTCGCGGTGCTGGCCGATGTGCAACTCAAGCAGGCACTGGGAGGAGACCCGGCACCACGGGAAACAACACCATGAACGAACCCACTACCCCCACCACACCCCCCGTCAACGGCAGCAGTGGCAAGCGCCGCCGGATCCTGCTGATCCTGGCGGCCATCTTCATTACCCTCGGCATCGGCTGGGTGCTGCTGGAGCACTTCGTGCTGTCGCAGCGGGAGAAAACCGACGATGCCTACGTGGTGGGCAACCAGGTGCGTGTGTCATCGGAACTCTCCGGCACCGTGGTCGAGGTGTTTGCCCGCAACACCTCGAAGGTCGAACCTGGCCAGGTGCTGCTGAAACTCGACGACACCGACGCGAGACAGCAGCTGGCGCGCACCGCCGCGCAGCTGGCGCAGACGGTGCGGCAGGTGCGCGTGCAGCAGGCGCAGGCCGTGCAGTTCGATGCCAGCATCACCGAGCGCCAGCTGCAGCTGGCGCGCGCGCAGGCGGATCTGGCGCGTCGCGAACCACTGCTGGCCGAACAGGCCATCGCCGGCGAGGAGGTGCGCCACGCGCGCGAAGCCGTGCAGATGGCCGAGGCGAGCCTGGCGCAGGCCCGGCAGCAAGCCACCGCCGCGCATGCGCTGGTCGCCGGCGTGCCGCTGGCGCAGAACCCGGCGGTGCTGGCCGCCAGCACCGCCTACCAGGACGCCTGGCTCACCCTGCATCGCACCGCTGTGGTCGCACCCACTGGCGGTTACGTCGCGCAGCGCAGCGTGCAGCTCGGCCAGCGCATCGCACCGGGCGAGCACCTGCTGACCATCATCCCCTTGTCCGATGTGTGGCTGGAGGCGAACTTCAAGGAAGCGCAGCTGCGCCACCTGCGCATCGGCCAGCCGGTGAAGCTGGTGTCCGACCTGTATGGCGGCGATGTGGTGTACCACGGCCGCGTCATCGGCCTGTCAGCCGGCACCGGCGCGGCCTTTGCACTGCTGCCCGCGCAGAATGCCTCGGGCAACTGGATCAAGGTGGTGCAGCGCGTGCCGGTGAAGATCGCGCTGGACCCGGCGGAACTGGTCCAGCATCCATTGCGCGTCGGACTGTCCATCACCGCGACGGTGGACACGCATGACCGCAGCGGCGTGGTGCTGGCGGCCGATGCGGTGTCGGATGTGCACGAGACCACCGGCGCCTACGCGCGCGACCTCGCGGATGCCGCCGCCGAGGCACAGAAGATCATCCGCGCCAACGCCGGCTGAGCCGGCCGCGCATCCATGGCGGAGCAGAACACAGCGGCACTGCCTCCCGGCGAACACGTGCCACTGCGCGGCGCCGCGCTGGTGTTCCTGACGATCGCGATCGGCCTGTCGAGTTTCATGGAAATCCTCGACATGACCATCGTCAATGTGTCGATTCCGGCCATCGCCGGCAGCATGGGCGTCAGTCCCTCCGAGGGCACCTGGTCGATCAGCTCGTACCTGCTGGCCGCCGCGGTGGTGCAGCCGCTGGCGGGCTGGATCGGGCGCCGTTTCGGCGAGGTGCGCACCTTCGTCGTCTCCAACCTGCTGTTCATCGTGTTCAGCATGCTGTGCGGCATGGCCACCAGCATGCCCATGCTGATCGCCGCGCGGCTGATGCAGGGCGTGGTGTCCGGACCGATGATGTCGGTGGCGCAGGCGCTGCTGCTGCGCAACTACCCGGTGCACCTGCGCGGTCTCGCGCTCGGGCTGTGGGCCATGGTGGTGATCGTCGCGCCCATCGTGGGCCCGGTGCTGGGCGGCTGGATCACCGACAACTATTCCTGGCCCTGGCTGTTCTACATCAACGTGCCGGGCGGGCTGTTCGCGGCCGGCGTCACCTGGGCGCTGCTGCGCAAGCGCGAGTCGGCGCGGGTAAAGGTGCCGGTGGACGTGGTGGGCCTTGCCTTGCTGGTGATCGGCGTGGCCGCGCTGCAGTACATGCTGGACAACGGCAACGAGAAGGACTGGTTCCACTCCGGCGAGATCGTGGCTGCCGCGGTGGTCGGCGTGGTGGCGATTTCCTTCCTGATCCCCTGGGAGCTCACCGACAAGCATCCCATCATCGACCTGCACCTGTTCGCGCGGCGCAATTTCCGCATCGGCACCATCACCATTGCCTTCGCCTACTTCGCCTTCATGGGCGTGAACGTGGTGTTCCCGCTGTGGCTGCAGACGGCGCTGGGCTACACCAGTACCTGGGCCGGCTTTGCCATGGCGCCCATTGGCCTCGTCGCCCTGTTCATGGCACCGCTGATCGGCCGCAACCTGCATCGCATCAACCTGCGCGCCGCACCCACCATCGCCTTTGCCATCCAGTGCACGGCCTTGCTGTGGTTCGCCGCCGAGACGGCTGATGTGTCCTTCGGGCAGATGGCCCTGCCCCGCTTCATCATGGGCTTCGGCCTGCCGCTGTTCTTCCTGCCGCTTAACCAGATCATCATGTCGGGCATCCCGGCGTCGGAACTCGCCTCGGCGGCGGGGCTGTCGAATTTCATGCGTACCTTCGCCGGCAGCGTCGCCACCGCCGTGACGGTGTTCTACTGGAACGACCGCAGCGAGCACCACTACGCCACGATGACCGCGCATATCACGCCGGACTCGCCGGCCTGGGATGCCTACCAGACGCAGCTGGGCGAGCTGGGGCTGCATGGTGACGCGGCATATGCCGCCACGGCGCAGGTGATCAACACCCAGGCGCTGACCATGGGCGCGAACGACATCTTCCGCATCCTCGCCGTGCTGTTCGTGGTGCTGGTGCCGCTGGTGTGGCTGGCGAAGCCGCCGTTCCGTGCCATCGGCACCGGCGGCGCGCATTAGGCACGCTACCCGTGGGCTTGAGGGCGGGTGGTATCAGCCGCGCACCAGATCCTTCAGGTATGGCACCGCGCCGCTGTCGGGAAATACTTCGGCATCGAGCCGCCGCGGCGGCACCGCCAGATGATCGCGCAGCACTGATTTGGCGACGCTGCGCAGATCCACCGTGGGCATGAGGTCGCGGCCCTGGTACAGCTCGGCCGATTTCAAACCGGGCCATTGGCCCACCACGCGTCCGCCATGCACCGCTCCGCCCAGCAGGAAAGCCACGGTACCGGTGCCATGATCCGTGCCGCGCGTGCCGTTCACCTGCACGGTGCGCCCGAACTCCGTGGCAATGAGCGCCACCGTGTTGTCCCAAGCGGCACCAACCCCCTCGCGCAATGCCCGAAGTCCGCCATCCAGCGCGCCGAGCCGCAGCGACAAGGCGCCCTGTTCGACGCCCTGGTTGGCATGCGTATCCCAGCCGGTGGTGTCGAACATGGCGACGCCTGGTCCATCCGGCTGCGCCAGGAAATTCGCTGCGGCGCGCGCCACCTGCTGAACCTGGGCAATGCCGCCACCCCGGCCCGCACCGCCATTCATCCCGTCCATGCCGGCAACGGCATCGGCGCCGAGTGCTTCTTCCAGGCGCTGCGCCAGCAGCGGGTCCGCTGCATACATGCGTGCGATGCGCTGCAGGGTATCGCCATCCATGTCCGGCAGGTTGCCGGGTGACCAGGAGGCCACCTCGACGGGACCACGCATGGCCAATGGCACATTGGCACCGAGCGCGATGCCCGCATTGCCGCCCGCATTCTTCCGCGGCATGGCGGCCAGCGCGCGATTGAGCCAGCCCGACAGTGAGTCGTGTGGCCGCAGCGCCCCGCTTTCCAGCACGTCCTGCGCATCGAAATGCGAGCGCTCGCGATATGGCGTCGCCACCGCGTGCACCACGGTGAGCTGGCGCTGCTGCCACAGCTCCGCCATGAACGATAGCGCCGGATGCAAGGCGAACAGGTCATCGAGGCGATGCAGCCCCGCGGCGCCGGACAGCGCCAGCTCGCCGCGCAGCTTCGCGTATTGCGGATCACCCACCGGCGGCACTGCCGCGAGGCCATCCAGTGCGCCCCGCAGCAGCACGAACACGAAGCGCCGCTGCCCGGCATCGCTGCCCGCGAAACTGACGCGCGAGGCGAACATCCCGCCGCTGCAGGCGATGCCGGTGGCAACGGCGGAACGCAGGATTTGCCGACGTCGATGATCCATGGTGATTCCTCAGCGACGCATGAATTCCGGAGCGGCGAGCAGCAGCGTCAGTGCCTGCGCACCATCCTGCGCGCGCCCGATGGCGGCGCGCGTGTCAGCCGACAGCACTGGACCGAGCGCGGCGTCGGCAAGCTGCGCGCCATTGCGCGAGCTGCCCAGCCGCGCGCCCACCTGCTGCGCCCATTCCAGCCGCTTCAACAACGCCGAAGAACCATCCCAGTCGGCGCCGCGATCCGGCCAGCCCGCCGGCGAACCGGGCGCAAAGCTGCGCTGGCCCAGCATCTGGAACAGGTTGCGGTCGGCAGGCCGGTCGCCAAAAGGCAGCGACAGCGCGCGATACGCGGAATGGATGTAGTCGGTGGGCGTCTTGTACTTGGCCAGCGGCTGCCGCCAGCTCTCCGGCGCTTCGATGAGCGCGCGATACACCGTGGGCAGATCGCCGCGCGCTTCCAGCCAGGCACGCGTGAGTTTCTCCACCAGTGGGGCGGGTGGATCATCGGCCACGAAATGCCGCGCCAGCTTGGTGCTGACATGGCGCGCAGTGTGCGGGTTGGCCGCGAGGTCGCGCAGCGCAGCGCTGCCCTGCGCAAGGCCATCTTCGGCATAGCGGCGTCCCAGCAGCTGCTGCGCGCCGGGCTCGTGGAAGGCGGCACGGAAGAAGAACACACCGGGTTCACCACCACCACGCAGCGCACCGTTGCCGCCACCGATGGACCAGCCGGTGATCATGGTGGCGAGCGCGCGCACATCCTGCTGCGTGTAGCCGCCGGCCACGCCCAGCGTGTGCAGCTCGAGGATCTCGCGGCCCAGGTTCTCGTTCAGCCCCAGGTCGCGGCCGCGGCGGCTGGCCTGTTGCGCGGCCAGCGAGTTCGCGCCCATGGACTGCTGGTTGTCCAGGTACAGCAGCATGGCCGGATGCTGTTCCACCGCCAGCAGCATGGCGGCGAAATTGCCCAGCACATGCGGGCGGATGGCCTCGCGTTCCAGTGGGCCAGCGAGCCCCAGTACCTGCGCCTTGTCCACCGACACCGCGAAGTGGTTGCTCCAGAACTGCACCAGGCGCTCGAGGAAATCGTGGTCGGTGGTGATGGCACGCCGCGCTCGCGCGCTGGCGTCGGCGGCATAGGCGGGAGCAAAGATCCCGCGCAGCAGCTGCGCGATACCTTGTGCCTGCGGCGCCTGCCGGGGTTGCGTGTCCGGTGCGGTTGCGGCGGTGTTGTCGCGCGGCTGCTGGTTGCGCAGGGCGTCGGCCTGGGTGAGCAACTGGCGCGAGGAGGACAGCGCGGCATCCGTCAGCAGCGGTGCCGAACCCCGCGTCTGCGCCAGCAGGCTGTCGCGCGCATGATCGCCGAGCCGGGCCAGGTCGCCCGGGCGGGCGCCGTAGCCGAAGCGGTTGGCAGCAATCGCAGCATCGCTGGACACGAGGCCTCCTCGAACATCAACTCACCAGCACCAGCAACGCGGGAGGCAGGGTTGCGGTTGACGGGCTGCGACAGGGCCGCCGCCGCTACCGCTTCGTGAGCTTCTCCCGCATCTGCTGCACGTAAGCCTTGCAGGCGTCGTCATTCTTCAGAACATCCTGCTTGCCATCGGCTTTCACCAGCCGCTCGAGCCCACCCGCTTCGGCCGGATCAGGAGTCAGCAGCAACTGGCAGGGCGCGCTTTCCAGCCGCGCGAGGCTGGCTTCCATGGCCGCCTGCGTGGCGGCGCGATCCTTCGGCTTGCCCTCGGGCTCAAGGCTCGCGGGATAGATGGTCGCCAGGCACTTGCTGCCATCGCACGACTCCCAGCTCCAGCTGATGCCTTCTGCGGAACCACCCGGAGTGGCCAGCGCACGCAGCCGCACGCTGGAGATGCTCACTATCTGGTCGTCCTGCGCCACCCACACATGCGGCAACATCGGGATGGAACCCATGCGCGCGCCCTCACGCTGGTCATCCTGCGGACGCTTCAGCGTGAAGGACTTGTCGTTGCGCAGCTTCTGGTCACCGGGCCGCGTGGTGTAGACCTGCGCGCCGCTCATCTGCACCAGCTGGCTCAGGGCCCCGGCGTGTTCGGGCCGCGTGTCCGACAGCACGATGGCCTTCAGGTCGGTGAGCTTGAAGCCCAGCGCCTGGATGTTGGCCGCCACCTGCGCGGCGGTGTCCTTCGGGCCGGTGTCGATCAGCACATAGCCATAGTCGGAGTCGACCAGGATGGAGGAATGCTTCGGCGTACCGACGTAGTAGGTGTTGCCGTAGATGCGGAAGCCCTTGCCCGTGCTTGCGGGATTTGCGGCCAATGCGGCCATGGCCATGCCACCCGCCGCAACAGCCGCGACCCAGCTGGCCGCCTGCCTGAATCGAAACATCGCCACCCCCGATCGCGCCGGAAAACGCGCGTCAGTTTACCCAAACACGGGCGTTGCGGAACATGCGCATCCAGCCGCTGAATTCACCGTGCCCCTGGGGATACCAGGAATTCTGCACGGTGCGGAAGGAACGTTCCGGGTGCGGCATGGTCACCAGCACGCGGCCATCGCGACTGGTGACCGCGGCGATGCCCAGCGGCGAGCCATTCGGATTGGCGGGATAAGTGGTTGCCACAGCGCCGCGGTTGTCCACATAGCGAAAGGCGACCTGCCCTGCCGCGGCCAGTTGCTGCTGCTGGAGGCTGTCGGCAAATTCCGCGCGGCCCTCGCCATGCGCCACCGCTATGGGCAGGCGCGAACCCGCCATGCCGGCCAGCAGCACGGCCGGGGATTCCAGGATCTCCACCAGGCTGAAGCGACCCTCGAACTGTTCGCCGCGGTTGCGCACGAAGCGCGGCCAGTGCTCGGTGCCCGGCACCAGCTGCTTCAGCGCCGCCATCATCTGGCAGCCATTGCACACGCCCAGCGTGAAGGTGTCACCGCGCTCGAAGAAGCGCGCGAACTCGGCGCGCGTGGCCTCGTGGAACAGGATGGATTTGGCCCAGCCCTCGCCCGCGCCCAGCACATCGCCGTAGGAAAAACCGCCGCAGGCGACGAGGCCGCGGAAATCCCGCAGGTTGCGGCGGCCGGCCAGCAAGTCGCTCATGTGGATGTCATGCGCCTCGAAGCCGGCGAGTTCCAGCACCGCGGCCATCTCCACCTGGCTGTTCACGCCCTGCTCGCGCAGCACCGCCACTGCCGGACGCGCACCGCGGTTGACGTATGGCGCGGCGCTGTCGGCCTGCGGGTCGAAGTTCAGCTGCAGCGACAGGCCCGGATCGGCCGCATCCAGCTGCGCCGCGAATTCCTCGCGCGCGCTGTCGGGGTCGTCGCGCAGCAGGCGCATGCGATGCGAGGTTTCACTCCAGGCACGGCGTGCCTGCACCCAGTCGAGCACGAGGCTCGCGCCGCCGCCGCTGAAGTGCAGCTGCATGTCCGTGATGGGCGCGCCGATATCGCGTGCCGGGATGCCGGCAGCGCGGAACATTTGCTCAACCGTCGCCAGATCGGTTGCGCGCACCTGGATGACGGCGCCGGCTTCCTCGGCGAACAGGCTCGCCGCAATGCCCTGCGCACCGACCGGCAGATCCACATCGATGCCGCAATGAGCGGCAAAGGCCATCTCCGCCAGCGTCGCGAACACACCGCCATCCGAGATGTCGTGATAGGCGAGCACCAGGCCGCGCTCGCGCGCGGCACGCAACGCGGTCACGAATCCCTTGAGCAGTTCGGGTCTTTCAAGATCAGGTGGCCCGGCGCCGAGTTCGCCATGCACCTGTGCAAGGATGGAAGCACCCAGCCGGCTGCGCCCTTCGCCCAGATCGATCCACAGCAGCCGCGTCTCACCGCCAGCTGTGACCAGCTGCGGCGTCAGCGTGCGCCGCGCGTCGGCCACGGGCGCGAATGCGGAGATGATCAGCGATACCGGCGCCACCACCGATTTCTGCGCGCCGTCGTCGCGCCACACCGTCTTCATCGACAGCGAATCCTTGCCCACCGGAATGGCGATGCCCAGCGCGGGGCACAGCTCCATGCCCACGGCGCGCACCGCGTCGTACAGCGCGGCGTCCTCGCCGGGCTCGCCGCAGGCCGCCATCCAGTTGGCTGACAGGCGGATGTCCGCCAGCTGCGCGATGTCGGCGGCGAGGATGTTGGTCACCGCCTCGGTCACCGCCATGCGCGCGCTGGCCGCGGCATCCAGCAGCGCCAGCGGCGTGCGCTCTCCCATGGCCATGGCTTCGCCGGTGTGGTGGTGGTAGTCACTGAGCGTCACCGCCACGTCGGCCACCGGCACCTGCCACGGCCCCACCATCTGGTCGCGGCTGATCTGGCCGCCGACGGTGCGATCGCCGATGCTGATCAGGAAGGTCTTGTCCGCCACGGCCGGATGCGCGAGCACGCGCAGCGCCGCCTGCGCCAGATCAAGCCCGCGGGTCCCGAAGGCACGCGGCGCCGGCGCAACGTGGGTGGCATTGCGCTGCATGCGTGGCGGCTTGCCCAGCAATACGTCGATGGGCATGTCCACCGGACGGTTGCCGAACTGACAGTCGTGCACGGCCAGCACGCCATCGTCGGTCAGGCGGCCGATGACGGCGTAGGGACAACGCTCGCGCTGCGCGATCTGCTCGAAGCCGGCGAGGCCCGCCTCGGAAACCACCAGCACGTAGCGCTCCTGCGCCTCGTTGCACCAGATCTCCATTGGCGACATGCCGGTTTCCGCATTCGGCACGGCGCGCAGTTCGATGCGTGCGCCGCGCTGGCTGTGGGCCACGGCCTCGGGCACGGCGTTGGAAAGCCCGCCGGCACCGACATCGTGGATCAGCTGTATGGGATTGGATTCCCCGAGCGCCCAGCAGCGGTCGATGACTTCCTGCGCGCGGCGCTGGATCTCCGGATTGCCACGCTGCACGGAGGCGAAGTCCAGCTCCGCCTGCGACTGGCCGCTGCCCATCGAGGACGCCGCGCCACCGCCAAGGCCGATCAGCATCGCCGGTCCGCCCAGCACCACCAGGTGCGCGCCCACCGGTACCTCGCGCTTCAACGCCTGCGCGCGCCGCACATTGCCGAGGCCGCCGGCGATCATGATGGGCTTGTGGTAGCCGCGCGCCGTGGTTGCATCCAGCGGCTGTTCGAAGCTGCGGAAGTAGCCGGCGATGCAGGGCCGGCCGAATTCATTGTTGAAGGCGGCCGCGCCCAGCGGGCCTTCGATCATGACGTCCAGGGCGCTGACGATGCGGTCGGGCTTGCCGAGGCTGCGCTCCCACGGCTGCTCGAAACCAGGAATGCGCAGGTTGGAAACCGAATAACCCACCAGCCCGGCCTTGGGTTTGGCACCCAGGCCGGTGGCCCCTTCATCGCGGATCTCGCCGCCCGAACCAGTGGCAGCGCCGGGGAACGGCGAGATCGCCGTGGGGTGGTTGTGCGTCTCCACCTTCATCAGGATGTCGATGTGTTCGGCGTGCGCGCCGTATATGCCGGTGGCCGGATCGGGGAAGTACCGCCTTCCCTGCCAGCCTTCCATCACCGCGGCGTTGTCCTGGTAGGCCGACAGCACGCCCTGTGGCGAGCGTGCATGCGTGTTGCGGATCATCGCGAACAGCGATTTGTCCTGCGGCACGCCGTCGATGGTGAATTCGGCGTTGAAGATCTTGTGGCGGCAGTGCTCGGAGTTGGCCTGCGCGAACATCATCAGCTCGACGTCGGTGGGGTCGCGCCCCAGCCGCTCGAAGTTCACATGCAGGTATTCGATCTCGTCGGCGGAGAGTGCCAGGCCCAGCTGGCCGTTCGCGCGCGTGAGCGCAGCGAGCGAGCGCGGCACCGTGGCCAGCGGCCGTGGTTGCTCCGTCACGAACAGCTTCGACACATCCTCATCGGCGCGCAGCACCGCTTCGGTCATCCGGTCATGCAGCAGCGCCGCGATGCGCGCGAGCACCTCCGGGCCCAGCGCAACCTGCGCCTCGAAGCAGAAACGCACGCCGCGCTCGATGCGGCGCAGGCCATCGAGCCCGCACACCTGCGCGATGTCGGTGGCCTTGCTGGACCAGGGCGAGATGGTGCCGGGCCGCGGCACCACCAGCAGGCTTTCACCCACCGGTGCATCGGCCGCATAGCGCGGACCATAGGTGAGCAACGCGTCGAGTCGCGCGCGCTCGGCCGCTGTCGGCTCGCGCAGACAGTCGACCAGGTGCACGAAGCGACTCACAATCCCGCGCACGGCGGGGGCCAGCGCGCGCACCTGGGCCAGCAGCTTCGTCAGCCGGAAATCGCCATGGGCGGGACCGCCCGGCAGCTGCAGGATCAAGCGCGAACCCAAGCCGGGTAATGCTTGCCCTGGTTCATCGACTGAACCTTGAAAATGTGAACTGATGCCATGGTTTATGCGGGGCACTGCCGGAAGCGGGCAGCGGTCGACATTATAGTGCAGCTTGGTCAGCCAAGGTCCCGGCGCCATGTCCCTGCGCCTTGAAATCATCAGTGCCCAACGTCAGCAGCTTGGCAACAAGGCCAGCTTTGTGGTGGGCGATTCCGGGTGCAGCATCGGCCGCTCCCTGGACAACGACTGGGCGTTGCCCGACATGGCGCGCTTCCTGTCCGGCCGCCACGCGTACATCCATTTCCGCGGTGGCGAGTACTTCCTCGAGGACACCAGCACCAACGGCATTTATGTGAACGACTCGGTCGCGCCGCTGGGCAAGCGCGGCTCGCGGGTACTGCTGCATGCCGGCGACGTGCTGCGGCTGGGTGAGTACCGCATCATGGTGCACATCGAGGAAAAGGCACGCCCGCAGGCGCGGCCCGACACGCAGACGCTGGCGCAGCTGACGGTGGAAACCGTGGTGCCGCTGCGCGATGCGGTGGGGCGCGCGGTGCGCGCGGATGCCCCCATCGATTTCTGGCGCTGGTGCGCACGGTCGATGCCTCCGCCACGCTCAAGCGCATGGGTACAACCCGCCAGGCCAGCGACGGCGACCTGGGCGATTCGCTGACCATTGAATCCCTGCTGCTGGACCTGACCGCCACCGCGGCACCAAGGGATGGCAGTGGCACAGTGCCGCAACCCGACGTACCGGGTCTGCAGGGAGCAGTGGAGAAGGCCAGCAACGACGGCTCGTCGCTGAACCGGCTGGCCGAGCAGGATCGCCTGGCACGCTTGCGCGCCGCCACCAAGGCGCGCCAGGAAGGCAGCCTCTCACTGCCGTCGCTGGACATGCGCAGCGCCATGCAGGTGTTCTGCCGCGGCGCCGGCATCGATCCGGAAACGCTGCCGGTGCGTGACGAGGCGCAGATGCTGCAGCTGGCCGGCCGCCTGCTGCGCGAGACATTGCTGGGCCTGAAGGAAATCCTGCGTGCGCAACAGGATTTCGTCGACCACAACGGCATCGAACGCCAGGCGCCCGAAGGCCGCTCGCCGCTGGATGCCAACATGGATGAATACCTGCTGGAGCTGCTCATCGGCCACGACCGGCGCCAGCTTGATGCAGTGATGCGTGTGCGCGACCAGTTCGCGCACGCCGGCCGCCATGCGGCGGCTGTCGATCCGGCCATGCGCAATGCGCTACAGCAGTTCCTCGGCCACCTCGCACCGGAGCGGCTGGCCAGTGGCAAGGATGCGGCAGCCAGCTGGCATCGCTACCAGGATGTGTACGGCAACCTGCTGCAGGCCTCGGGCGGGCGCCTGCCGCATCTGTTCCTGGAAGCCTTGGCGCAGGCCTACAGGGAAGCACGCGGCAGCGACTGAGCCGCTTCGCGCCGCTGCGGCAGGGCATGTCGCAGGCAATGCCCGCACCACAGTGCCGGGGCTGCTGCATGCGCCTGCTCGCGCAGCGGTGCCACGCCGCGTAAGATTGCGCGCCCGCGCCGGCCCGGCGCTCAGGGATGGAGCATTGATGTTGCGCACCATGCTGCAGGCCAAGCTGCATCGTGTAAGGGTCACCGAAGCCGACCTGCACTACGAGGGTTCATGCGGCATAGACCGCACGCTGCTGGAGGCATCGGGCATCCTGCCGAACCAGTACATCGAGCTGTACAACATCAGCAACGGCGAGCGCTTCAGCACCTACGTGATCGAGGCAGCGCGTGGCTCCGGCACCATCTCGCTGAACGGCGCCGCCGCGCGCAAGGCCATGGTGGGGGACCTGCTCATCATCTGCGCGTATTCGCAGTACAACGAGGCTGAGCTCGCCACATACCAGCCTGTGGTCGTGCTGGCGGACGAACGCAACCAGCCACAGAAGGCCGCCGGCACGATGCGCGCGTGATGAAGGTCGCCCTCGTCTCGCCCATCCCGATGTTTCCCACCAACGCGGGGCACGCCAGCCGCATCCACAAGCTCGCCGCCGCCATCCAGGCTTGCGGCCACGAACTCATTTTCTTCCACCTGCCTACCAGGTTGAATCGGCAGGCGCCGGACGATGCGGCCCACGAGGCCATGCTGGGCAAGGGTCACTACGTGCGACTCGATATGGGCCACCTGTTCCACCGCTTGCTGCACGGCGCGCGTGACTGGCCACTACGCCGCTGGCAGAAGCTGCAACGGATGCTGGGGCGGGACGCTGGCGGCTACTCGCTGCTCGACCAGGCCTATCGTCGCTGCTGGACGCGGCAGCTCGCGCGACATGACGTCGGGATCGACGTGGTGATGGTCGAATACGCCTTCGTGTCGCGCGCCTTCGAAGCATTCCCGCGCGCCAGGCTGCGGCTGCTGGATACCCATGACAGCTTCGTGGACCGCCACCTGCGCTATGCGCGCAAGGGCCTCACGCGCGGTTTCTGGTTCTCGCTGCGCGCGACCGAGGAGAACCGCGGGTTGCGCCGTGCGCACACGGTGCTGGCCATCCAGGAAGAGGAAGCGCGACTTTTCGCGCAGCAGCTGGAACGCGACGGTATCGTGCCCAACCCGGACATCGCCGTCGTCAGCCATGTGCTGGACCTGAACCATCCTGTCACCGACTACAGCCGCGGCAACGCCGCCGTGTTCGTGGGCTCCAACAGCGGCCCGAACCGCTACTCGCTGGGGATTTTCCTGGAGCATGTGCTGCCGCTGGTCATGCGCGAGATCCCGGATTTCGAAGTGCGCGTGGTGGGCCGGATCTGCGACTGGCTGGCGGACACCCCGCATGTGAGGAAACTCGGCTTCGTCAGCGACATCAAGAGTGTGCTGGACCAGGCGCCATTGGCGCTGAACCCGGTGATGCTGGGCAGCGGCATCAACATCAAGCTGCTGGAGGCCATGGCAGCCGCGGTGCCGATCATCTCCACGCAGACCGGCGTACGGGGACTGCCGGAAGCGTTCCGCGCCGGCGTGGTGGTTGTGCCCGATGCCGACCATGCGAGCCATGCCGCCGGGATCGTGCGGCTCGCGCGCGATGCCAGCCTGCGCCGGCAGACGGGCGAGGCCGCTTACCGGGATGCGCAACGCTGGAACGCCATGCAGCGCGAGACGCTGCAGCGCCTGCTCGGCGGCTGATCAGCTGCCGCGCGCCGCCAGCAGCAGCTCGCACACCTCGCGCACCGCTCCGGCACCGCCCCGCGCAGCGGCCACGTAGTCGGCGCAGGCGCGGACCGCGTCCACGGCATCGGCCGGGCAGCAGGCGAAACCCGCCGCCTCCAGACCTGGCAGGTCATTCACGTCATCGCCGATGTAAGCGATGTCGGCCAGCTCGCAGCCCCACTGGCCCGCGAGCTGCGCCAGCGCGGCCGCCTTGTCGTCCTGTCCGGACAGATAGTCGCGGATGCCCAGCTTGCGCATGCGCGCGTCGACCACCAGGCTGCGCTCCTTCGTCACCACTGCGACATGCAGGCCGGCCTGTTCCAGCAGCTTCAGGCCATGCGCATCGCGCGTGTTGAATTTCTTCAGCGCTTCGCCATTGGCGTCGTAGTACATGCCGCCATCGGTCAGCGTGCCGTCCACGTCCACGGCCAGGGCGCGGATGCGGGCGAGGAACTCGCGGCCGGCGCGGCCGCGCTGGCGCAACAGGCGCTCCACCACCAGCCAGTCCGCGGGCTCATCGATCTCCACCGCGCTCTCGCCGGTCATTTCGTGGATCGCAATCCGGCCGCCGAGGCGGCAGCGCTGCGCTTCCAGCACGCCGCGGCGCGTGAGGTAGAACGCTCCGTTCTCCATCAGGCTGCCGGCGAAATCCTGGCGCCGCGGCCGGCTCGACGGATCGTAGTTCAGCGGCCGCGCGTCCTCGGTCCAGTAGAAGCGCCTGACGCGGGTGGCCGTCAGCAGAGAATCCGCATGCTCCCCCTCGAAGCGCCGCCGCGCCGACTGGAAGTCCTCCGGCCGCGTCATGGGTGAAGTCGCCTGAATCGTGCACAGCACATCGAAATCCACCGCCGCGGCGAATTCCAGCAGCGCACTCTCGGTGGAAGCTTCGTCGGTGCAGGTCGCCGCGGAACGGCCGAAGAGCCGCACGCGGCCGGCGAACTGCTGCGCCACTGCCTGCCGGATGGCATCGGTATCGGTACCCACCCACACCTCATCGAAGCAGCCACTGTCGATGGCGGCGCCAAGTGACCAGGCGAACAGTGGCCGGCCGGCCAGCGGGCGGATGTTCTTGCCAGGGATCGACCTGGAGCCGCCGCGCAGCGGCATGTAGGCGATCCAGCGCACCAGTGTCAGGCCTGCGGCTGGAAGCGCTTCAGTTTCCTGCGCTGGGCCACTTCGATGTCGAGGATCGGGCGGTCGCGCAGCGTGAGTGCCTGGCTGACGGCGCGCACGTCGCGCACCAGGCGGCGCAGCCCGTCCGGCTCCAGCGAGGCGGCGTGATCGGTGCCCTTCCAGGTGCGATCCAGCGTGAAATGCCGCTCGATCCACTGCGCGCCAAGAGTGTACGCGGCGACATCCGCGGCAATGCCCAGGTGATGGCCGGAGAAACCCACCGCACGGACCTGGGTGCCGTACTGCGCCACCAGCTCGCGGATCTCCAGCAGGCACAGCTGGTCGAAGGGCACCGGATAGCCGGAGGTGCAGGCATAAAGCACGGTGCGTTCCAGCGCACGCTCCTCGCGCAGCACCTGGGCGATCTGCGCCACTTCGTCTGGCGTGGTCATGCCGAGCGGCACATGCAGGTCGCCTGCATAGATGCGCGCCAGTTCGCGCAGCAGGTCGAAGCGCAGATTGCAGGCCGACGGAATCTTGATGTAGTCGGGTTCGAGGCTCGCGATCTCGCGCGCGGAAGTCAGGTCCCACACGGAGGTCGAGTAGCCGATGCCGAACTCCGAGCACCAGCGCTTGAGCTGGCGGTGCTGGTCCAGGTCGAACTCGAGGAATTCACGGTGCTCGCCGTAGCTTGCACCGTAGGAATTCGCTGGGTTCGGATGCGGTGCCGCGAACTCCTCGGCCGTGAGCAGCTCGCGGTTGTTGCGCTTCTGGAACTTCACGTAGCCGCACTTCGCGAACGTGGCCGCGATGCGGATCATTTCCCGCGCGATCTGCATGTCGCCCTTGTGGTTGCATCCGATCTCGGCGACCACCACTGGAGGATGGATAGTGTTCATGCACTCACCTCTGTCTTGCCGTTCTGCAGCCGCCTTTCCAGCGCGGCGAGGAACACCAACGCGTCATCATGCCATTTCTCGTCCACCGCGAGGTCCGACAGTGTTTCGCAGTCGAAAGCCCGTTGCCAGTGCACGGGGCTGGGCAGCAGGCACAGCGTCGCCGTCAACCGGTCGCCGCGCGTGGGGCTGACACCACGATGCAGCACACGGCCCGGCTGGAACAGTACCGCCTCGCCCGCCGCGCGCTCCCGCAGTTGCGTCGCGAGCGCGCGGCCAGCCATGCGGGCCAGGCGCGCCACATCGCCGGTGCGCGTCTTCGACCAGCCGAACAGGTAGCCACGCTGCGCCACCGCCATGGTGCCGGCCAGATCCATGAATTCGGTGTTGCCGCCGTGCTCCACGCTGGGGTTCAGATAGATGATCAATTTCAGGTGCGCGCTCGGCCCTTTGTCGCAATGCCAGCGGAACGACACCGACTGCTGCTCCGGCGCCTGGCGTGTCAGCGAGAACGCCATCCAGTGCACGAGGTATTCGCTGCCGAAGAAAGCCGCGATGGATTCATCCACCTGGCCTTGCAGTACCTCGCCCAGCAGGCGCTGCAGCCATGGACGATCGGCAACGCGGAAACCTTCCAGGTGGCGGCTGTCCTTCTTCAGCAGCTGCGGCGCGTGACGCTGCTGCAAGTCGTGAATGCGCGCCGCGGCTGCATCCGCTGGCAGAGCCCGCAGGTAGGTGAAGCCCTTCTGCCGGAGATCGACATCCCCCGGCACCGGAGCGCGGCGGAACGCGGCGCGGCAACGGGACAGGTATTCGGCGTAGTGGCGATTTTCGTCGTACTCGCGCCAGATCTGCCCGGCGCGGCGCGGGTCGAGTTCGCGCTTGTAGAAGCGGTTGACGAGCCGCAACAGACGGGGCTGCAGGCTCATCAGGATGACGCGCCCGGCGTCGCGAAGACCTCGAACAGGTGTTCACTGCGCTCACGCACCTGCACCGAGCCGAAGCGACCCAGCGTCCGGCCCAGCTGCCCGATACGTCGTGCCACGTCATCCGCGCTCAGGCGTGGAAAACGGTGATCGTGGTAATCGGCCCGGTTGCGGCCCGGCAGATGCATGAAGACCCTGGTGGCTGCGGCCTTCAGGCGCGAAAGCAGCGCGGCCTGCAGCCGCGTCGGCAGCGCCACGGTATCGCGGCTGCCCTGCTGCCGCCTTGTGTCATCAAGCACATCCAGAATGCGATCGGCCGCCAACGGGCCGGTGCGCGCCGCAACGTAGTGGTTCATCAGCACATCCCGCTCGGGCGTGGCCAGTGGCGAGCCGTTGCCGTCGAGCACCGCGCGCAGCGCCGCCACCAGCCGGTCGAAGTCGAAGCACTGCTCGCTGAGGCGGTTGGGCAGCCCCTGGAAATCCAGGTCGTATTCCGGATTGAAGGTGTGCAGATACGCGAGCGACGGCACACCCAGCGCATAACCCTCCACCGCAGTGGTGCAGCCGTTGTGGACCAGCGCGCGGCAGGCCAGCAGCCACGGCAGCACATTGCCACGGTGCGCGACCCGCACCCGACTGCAGCGGCTCGCCAGTTCGTGATAGACGCCGTGATGCTCGCTGGGATGCGGGCGCAGCACCAGCGTCACGCCCGGCAGGGCCTTTTCGAGCGCGGGAATCATGGCGAGGAAATCTTCCAGGATCGCCTGTTTGTGCAGCCGCAGGCCTGCGGCGAATGGCAGCGGCATGCCCTTGCCGGCCTGCCCGAAGCGCGGCGGCTGAGCGGAGTGCTTCGACGGCACGAACAACCCGAGGTTCGGCAGGAAGGGATTCACGTCGGTGAAGTTGGTATTGATCAACAGGAAGTTGCCGTATTCCTGGCGCAGTGCCTGCACCTCGCTGTCGAAATACGCGCGCAGCTCGGAACGCAACATGTCGCCACGCGGATTGCCCGTCACATGCATCGGCAACCCCATGGGCATATGTGGATAGCCTGCCAGCAGTTCCCGGTTCTCCTCGCCCCAGGCGAACAGCCTGGAGACGAAGGGAATGGTGTCCGGCGACAGCCGCAGTGTGTAGAACACATCGGCCGGTGGATGCACCAGCGCCTCTTCCTCCCACGCGATGATGTCGTGCCCGAGGTCGCGGATCAGCCGGAACATCAGGCTGCTCATGCCGCGCATGCTCTTGGCGACATAGATGCCACGCGGCAGGCTGCCGATCGCGAAGTGCACATAGGCACGCGAACCGATGACGACACGGTATCCGCGCTCGGCTGCACAACAGGCGAGCAGCAGCTTGGCGTCCATTTCCCGGACCTGGCTTTCTACCGGGATGATGAGCGCGGGACTGGAAATTTCCACGGGGCGCATTGTACGCATTGGCTCCATAGCGTTCACCCGCGCACGAAGTTCACAACGCCGTAACCCCCGCGTGCATAGCACCGGCCGACACACGTACGGGCTCCACCGTCAGGCCGCAGTCATGATCGCGTAGTGAACTGCTCTCCACGCAACACGGATAGCCGGCACGGCGTTGCTGTGCAGCGGCGGCGGCGCACAGTCCGCTGCGTTTTTTCTGGCGAATCTTCGCGCCGGCGACCGGCAGAGGTCTACGCGGCAGCGGGCTTGACCTGCGGCGCCAGCCTGCCGAGTACGTCGATCATGCGGCCGACATCCTCGTCGCTGTGTGCGGCCGACAGGCTGATCCGCACGATGTTGAGACCAGCCGGTGTGGACGGCGGCACCATCAGGTTGGTGTAGATGCCCTCGTCGAGCAGACCCTGCCACAGGGCGATGGCACGATCGCGCTCGCCGAGCACCAGCGCCGTGACCGGACCCGGATCGGTACTGCCGGTGCGATAGCCGAGCTGGTTCACCGCGGTGTAGAAACGGTGGATATGCCGCCACAGGCGATCGCGCAGGTCATCCCCCGCCAGCAGCCGCGTCAGCGCAGCCTGGGTCGCCGCGATCACGGGTGGCGGAGGTGATGCCGTGAAGATGTAGGGACGACTAGCCAGGCGCAGCAGTTCAAGCTCCGCATGGCGACTCACGCAGAAGCCACCGACACCGCCCAGGCTCTTCGAGAATGTGCCGACGATGAAATCCACGCGGTCGAGCAGGCCAAGCTCGGCACAGATGCCAAGCCCCTTCGGCCCGAACATGCCGAAGGAATGGGCCTCGTCGACGATGATCATCGCGCCGTATTTTTCCTTGACCTCGACGAATTCCTTCAACGGCGCGCGATCGCCCAGCACGCTGTACAGGCTTTCCACCACCACCAGCGTGCGCTTCGCGTCCTCGCCCAGGCGTTCCAGGCGGCGCGCCAGGTTCTCCGGATCGTTGTGGCGGAAGCGGATGGTGGTGGCATTGCTGAGCTTGCAGGCGTCGTGGATGCTGGCATGACCGTCAGCATCCACCAGCAGGTATTCGCCCGCACCGGCCAGCGCCGAAATCGCGCCGAGGTTCGCCTGGTATCCGGTCGAGAAGACGATCGCTGCCGGCCAGCCGAAGGCATCGGCAAAGGAGCGCTCCAGCAGGCGGTGGCCGGCATAGTTGCCGCTGGCCATGCGCGAGCCCGTCGTGCCGGTGCCCAGCTGCTCGATGGCCTTGATGGCGGCGTCGCGCGTCTCGGGGGCGAAGGTAAGGCCCAGATAATTGTTGGTCCCGGCGAGCAGCACCTTGCGGCCATCGATGATGGCGCTGGTGGCTGACTGCACGTTGTCCATTGGCGTTGCCACCGAAGGCACGCGGCCACGTGCCGCAAGCGCGCTGCGCAGTTCTGCCAGCGGTGCGAATTTGTCGAAGAGACTCATATGGGCACTACCACCTGTGGCACGGTCCTGTATGTGGATACCTGCTCTCATGCTGCGTCCACCACCCGGCGAACGCTGTCGCAAAGCTGATCCAGTGTATGGGCCTCGGCAATCGAGGCCACGGGAATGGAGATGTCGAGGCGGTCCTCGATCTCCATGATCATGTCCATGACCTGCGCGGAATCCAGGCCCAGCTCGCTGGCGATATGGGTGCTGCCTTCGACGCTGCCGATATCCGGAGCGGCAAGCTTCAACGCCTCGCGAACCACCTGTTCGACCCGGTCAGCCGCCACGGACAACCTCGGGCTCAGGCCGCGACCGGCCGTCTGCCGCCATCGCTGACCAGGAAGCGGCGGTGCGTGGCATCGCGCAGCGTGTCCTCGTCATGACGCTCGAGGAATTCCTTGCGCGTGACACTGCGCGACAGCTTGCCCGAGGAGGTACGCGGCAGCGTGTGCGGCGGCACCAGTTCTATCAGGCAGCGGATGCCGAACTCGGCGGAGATGGCCTCGTGCAGGCGGTCGGCCAGTTCGGCCTGCGCCTTGGGATCAGTCTCGCGGCACTGCACGACCAGCACGGCCACTTCCGTGCCATCGCTGCCCGGTACCGAGAATGCCGACGCGTCGGTGGGACGAACTTCCGGTTCCTGTTCGGCGAGGTTTTCCAGATCCTGCGGCCAGATGTTGCGGCCGTTGATGATCAAGAGGTCCTTGGCGCGACCGGTGAGGTAGAGATTGCCGTCCACGCGGTATCCCAGGTCGCCGGTGTTGAGCCAGCGGTCCTTCGACAACACCTCGGCGGAAGTTTCAGGAGAGTTGTAGTAGCCCAGCATGACGCTGGGACTGCGCAGGAAGACACGACCCACGCGGCGCTCCGGCAGCACACGGCCCTGGTCGTCGCGCACTTCCACCTCGAAGCCCGGCAGCGGCGCACCGCAATTGACGAAACCCTTGCGACGCGAATCCGCGCCGACGGCCAGCGGCAGCGCCGCACCAGTGTTGGACAGGTGCTCGCCATCCACGTAATCACTGTGCATGCCACCACCGACGGTGGAGAAACTGACCGCGAGCGCAACCTCGGCCATGCCGTAGCACGGCAGGAAAGCCTTGCGGCTGAAGCCCGCCGGCGCGAGGGCGTCGGCAAACGCATCCAGCCATTCCTCGTGGATCATCTCGGCGCCGACGCCGGCCACGCGCCAGGCCGACAGGTCCAGCGACTCGGTGTCCCTGGCAGTGATGCGGCGGGCGGCCAGTGCATAGCCAAAGGGCGGGCTGAAGGAGATGGTCGCGCGATTCTGCGACATCAGCTTCAGCCACAGGCGCGGACGCATGGCGAATTCGCGCGAACCCATGAAATCGCAGGAACGCTGCGTGGCCATGCAGCCCAGCACGATGCCCACCAGGCCCATGTCGTGGTAGTACGGCAGCCAGGAGAAGAAGCGGTCCTGCTGTTCCAGGCGGAAGCCATGGTTGAAGATGGCTTCCAGGTTATGCATCACCCCGGCCTGCGTGATCATCGTGCCGCGCGGGAAGCGCGTGCTGCCGGAGGTGTACTGCAGGTAGGCCAGTTCCTCGGGACGCGGCGGTGCGGGCAGCTCGCCCATGGGCAACTGATCGAAATCCTCCAGCGTGCCGGTGACGGCAAGCGGCAATCCCGCAGCAGCTTCGCGCAGCAACTCGATGAATTCGGCCGGTGCGAAAGCGGCGGCCGCCTTGCAGTCGCGAACCATCTGGCGCAGGTGACGGACGTAGGCGTCGTGACCGCCGAGGTGAATGGCTGCCGGCAGCGGCACTGGCACCAGTGCTGCGTACTGGCAGGCGTAGAACATCACCATGAAATCCGGATGCGTGTGCGCAACCAGCGCCACACGCGCGCCGCGACCCAGGCCCTGCAGGCGACGCGCCAGCGCACGCGCCTTTTCGCGCAATTCGCTGTACGGCAACGCGGTGGTCAGTTCACCACGGCCGTTGTAATAGTTGAAACCCGATAGTCCGCCAGCGGCGTAATCCAGGGCTTCCGTGAGGGTGGCGAATTCCGCACGACGCAGCTCGATTCCGCTGATCGTCGAGGTGGGCACATTTTGTAAAACCAAGTTACCGTCCATTCGCAGCGCCGGGAACGGCTCTCCTTAACTCATCGTGGGCTCCAAATTTAGTGTGGCGGAAGCGCCAATGCAATTTTTTTGCAACTCGATTGTGACGGAGCGCAAATGCGCCACCCTGTCGGCGCACCAGATCATGTTGTCCCCTGACCCGCGATACAGAGGGTGTAAATGCCTTGTGCCCGTTTATTCAGGGTTGCGGGTCATCCCTTGCAGGGATGTGTACACTGCGGCCACGAACCAAATGGAGTGGCTGGTGAGCGTCTCAAAAATACAACATCAGGCTCTGGCGTGAGGGCAATCCTGATCAGCGCCGGTCAGGGCACGAGGCTGCTGCCACTGACCATCCATGTCCCCAAGTGCCTGGTGGAGATCAGCGGACGGGCCATCCTGGACCACCAGATCGAGGCGTTGTACCAGGCCGGGATCGAGGAAATCGTCGTGGTAGCCGGTTACCGGAACGATCAGATCCGGGAGCACCTGGAGAACCACTCCACCCCGGTCCGTACGCGGCTGGTCATCAATCCCTTCTGGTCGGTAGCCAGCAGCATCGGCAGCGTCTGGGCGGCACGGGATCATCTGGATGACCCTTTCATCCTGATAAATGGCGATACGGTGTTCGACAGCACGGTCATCGAAACAGCGCGGCGCCGGGCGCAGGCCGGCGTGAATCTGGTGGTCGAACCCGTGCAGGATCCGGCGCTGGATGACATGCGGGTCCGGGTGCAGCAGGGGCGGATTGTCGCTGTCGGCAAGAAGCTGCCGATCGCCGAGACCACGCACCGCTCGCTGGGCATGGTGCTGTGCCCCGACCAGCCCGGCGGCGACTATCGCCGCGCCCTGCAAGCCGTCATAGAGGAACCGGAAGGCCACAATGCCTATCACCATGCAGTGATCGACCGGCTTTCACGGGCCGTGGGGGTAGCCGCCATCGAGAATACGGCGGGCCTGTGGTGCGAAGTGGATAGACCCGAGGACATCGAACGCTGGACGCGCGATCACCGCCCCAGGCCGTGGCCGAGAGCCGTGCCGTGAGGGGGCCGGTAGCGTTCTTCTTCCTCGGCGAAACCCTGTTGATCCCGCATCTGTACCCGGTGGTGGAAGAACTGGCCAAACAGCCCGACCTCACCATCGACCTGTGGGTAAGCACCTCCGTGCATGAAGAACTGCTGCGCGGCTGGAGTGCGGACCTGGGGCCCGCGCGCCTCCGCATCCGGCGGGCACCCGGCTTCCGCAACCTGCCCGACTACCACGATGGCCGCAATCCACCGTGGCGGGACAAGTCGCTGCCGCTGATTGCCCTGCTGCCCTTCCTGTTCCGCACCCCGGTGGCGGTGGTGGCGGAACAGACCAGCCTGTGGATTCCGACGCTGCTGCCCTGGCTGCGCACGCGCTTCATCAAACTGGCGCATGGCTCCGGCACGCTCATGGCGCGTGGCGACAAACGGCGACGGTCGGCGTGGCGCATGCCGGTGCCCAGCGAGGCCGAACAGCAGCAGTACCTGAAGCTGGGCTTCGACCCGGCCTACGTGCCGGTGGTTGGGTCGGTGAAACCATGTTTCCGGCAGCGCCGACACCTGCGTCTGCCCTTCCCCATGCAGCGCCCGGTGGTGCTGTACAACCCGCACTGGCAGCGCCATCGCTCCTCATGGTGGGACTGGGGCCGCAACATCGTGCAGCAGCTGGTCGCGCAGGATCTGTACAACGTGATCCTCGCCCCGCACCAGCGACTGGCCGAGGGTGATCCGGAACTGCCCCGCATCCTCGCCGAAGCTGCCCGCCACCCGCACGTGCACAGCGATCTGGACAGTTTCGCGATGGTCGACGGCAGCTATACGGCGGCAGCCGACATCTACCTCGGCGACACCTCCAGCCAGGTGATCGAATTCCTCGCGCGTCCCCGCCCCTGCGTGTTCCTGAACAACAAGCACGAAAACTGGCAGACCCGCCAGGACTACGTGATGTGGCGAGCCGGTGAAGTGATGGACAGCAGGGAAGATCTGCTGCCGGCGCTGTCGCGCGCGACGCATGGCCATGCGCGATTCGTCCCGGCCCAGCAGCAGCTTGCCCGTGAGTGGCTAGGCGAGACCGAAGGTGCCCCCGCGCGTGTTGTCACGCACATCCTGGAAGCGCTGGCGCGCTAGTGCAGGATCCGGCCAGCGGTACGCGCGACAGCGCCAGCGACCAGCCCTCACGGGCCACGATCCGGAAACCAGCCTGCTGCAAGCCCTCAAGCAGGCGATCGATCCGCTCCTGCCCCACCCATCGGCCGTGGAATTCAGCGCTGATCTTCTCGAACCGGCACAGGTGCGCCAGCGGCAGATCCACTTCGGCGCCTTCGATGTCCATGACCAGCACATTGGGCTGGAATGGCAGCGCGTCCAGGATGTCGGGAATGGTCCGCTGTACCACTTCGATCGATGTGCCGCCCTGGCCAGCCAGCGAGGAGGAAACATAGTCGCGGTTGACGTTGAAGCGCGCCGTACCGCTGGTGGCGCCGATGGCGGCATTGATGCAGACAGGCAGGGCCATGCCGTTGAGGCGGAAGTTCTCCGCCATGATCGGCCCCAGCGCGGGGTTGGCTTCCACCGTGGCGTAGTCGCGGATGCCCAGCACCTTGGTGCAGTAGAGCGCGAGGAATCCCACCGCGCTGCCCACCTCCAGCACCCGGTCACCCGGTCGCAGCAGCGCCTGGCACAGCCGAGTGTCGTCCAGCTCGTAGTCCCGGCCCAGCCGGTAACGCACGCGGGCACTGGCACCGCGCAGCGATAGCCGCACGCCCTGATGCATGACGGAGCGCTTCCAGAAAGTCGCCAGCGCGCAAGCCTGATCGCGCAGCCGTTTGCGCAGCGGCCTGCTCAACGCGATTCCCCGGCACGTGGGGCCTCTGCCTGCGAACGTGCCACCAGCTCGCGCACCAGGTCCAGGTCCTGCGGTTTGTCCACATCGATGGCGGCACGGCCATCCGACAGCACCACCGGCGCGAGCCGCGCGCCGGCCAGCCGGCCCAGTCGCGCCAGCGCCTGCGCCAGGCTCAGCCAGCCGAGCCGGTAGCGCAGCGCATAGCTGAAACCCAGCCGGCGCAGCAGCGTCAGCGGGCGCTTGCGCTCGGCTTCCAGCTGCTGCCACAGCCGCACGATGCCCAGCGTCGCGGGCGTGCGCAGCAGGAACAGGTTGCAGCCCGAATACGCGCCATCCTTGAAGCGCAACCAGGTGCGCTGCGTGCCAGGTGCCGCGGCGAGCACGGCCTCGCTGCGCGCGAGACCAAGCAATGCATCCGCCGTGGTGTCACGCGCGGCGGTGGCCAGCAGCTCCTCTATCCATTCGGCCTGCAGCAGCGCGTGATCGGCAGTGGTGACCAGCAATGGCGTGCCTTCGCGCGCCAATGCGGCGGCCACGCTGGCGGAAGGTCCGCTGGCGGCCGGCAGCAAGGTCACCTCCTTGCCGAGATCCGGAAATCCGGCCAGCACATCGGCGCGATCGATCGCCACCACGATGCGCCCGACCGTTGGCGCCGCGGCCAGCGCGCGCAGTACCCGCAGCAGCATCGGTTCGCCGCCGACGTCGATCAGCGCCTTGTGCGATACCCCGGCGTAGGCGGCAAGCGGATCGCCGCCAGGTCGCGTGCCAGCCAGCACCAGTGCCGTGTGACGCATCGGAATGTTCATGCCAGGGCCTTTTCGTACACGCGATAAGTCTTGTAGGCCTCGGCGCCCACCGCCTCGACCATGCTGCGCATGGCACGGTTGTCCTCGAGGATCCACGACAGCTCGGCTCGCACCAGGCCCCTGGCCCGCGACTGCCGCCGCAGGCTGTCGATGATAAGCAGCGGGGCCATGCCGCCCATCAGGCCACCGGCGAAGCTGCGTCGCACGCCCATCAGCGGCAGCCGCGCCGTCTGCGTGCCGCGCCTCAGGCGCAGCAGCAGCTTCACGAAATTGAACGGGAACAGCTTGCCGCCGAAATCGCGGATCACCTCGTTGAGGTTAGGCAACAGGATGCCGAAGGCCACCGCCTGCCCTTCGTATTCGGCGATGGCCGTCCAGCGCGGGTCCAGCAGCGGTTTCAGCTCCCTGGCCAGGTGCGTGAGCTCGCGCGCGGTGAATGGCACGAAGCCCCAGTTCTGGCTCCACGCATCATTGAAAATGCCCATTACCAAGTGGAACTCCTCCTCGAGGCGCGTCATCTCGATGTGGCGGATGCGGATGCCAGCGCTCTCCGCGCGCCGGATCAGCCGTTGCACTTTGGGTGGAAACTCCCGCGTCGCATCGATCAGGTAGGCGATCAGATCCTTGGCCTTGACGTAGCCCAGCGCCTCGATGCGGCCGGACGCATAGCGTGGATCATGCGCCATGAACACCATCGGCGGCAGGCCGAAGCCATCCACCAGGAGGCCGGTCTCCTCGTTGATGGACAGCGAGAACGGCCCCTGCACGCGCCGGCGCCCGCGCTGGCGCAGCCAGTGCTCGGCGGCCGCGAACAGCGCCGCGAACACCTGCGGATCATTCTCCGCAGCGATGAGCCCGAAGAAACCCAGCTGCGGATCAGCCACCAGGCGGTCGACCTGCGCACTGATGCGGCCGACATCGCGACCGCCACGCACGGCCAGGAAGTACTGCGCCTCCAGATGCTCGAACAATGGATTGCGGCGGGTCAGCGCATCGCGGCGCTCCGCCTCCAGTGGCGGCACGAAGGCCGGATCCTGCGCATACAGTGCGGCCGGCACGCGGATGAAACGCCTGAGCTCGGCCGCCGTGGCTACCGGCACGATCCTGACACCATCCAAAATACGGCTCCGTACGACCCCGGGGTGGCCGAATGATACTGGCTTGCGGCGCCCGCGCGATCACCGCGCATGCTGGTTTCCAGTGCACGTCGCGGCAATACTCTGCGCGCAATGCAGGCAGACAAGCTGGAACCGTGGCTGAGCATCCTGATTCCCGTCTACAACGTGGCGCCGTACCTGCGTTGCTGCGTGCAATCCATCCCGTCCCAGCCCGCCGCGGGCGTGGAAATCCTGCTGGTGGATGACGGCTCCACCGACGGTTCGCGCGAGCTCGCCGCGCAGCTGTGCGCGGAACAGCCAGAAGTCATGCGCCTGCTGCTGCACGAGCGCAACCGCGGACTCAGCGCCGCGCGCAACACGCTGCTGGATGCAGCCACGGGCCGTCACGTGTGGTTCGTGGATTCGGACGACCAGATGCTGCCAGGCGCACTTGCGGCATTGCGCGCGATTGTCGAGGCACATGACCCGGATCTCATCCTGTGTTCCTACCGCGAGGGCGGACGGATACTCAACGGCTTCACCGGCCCCGAACAGATCATGTGCAGGGACCGCGAGACATTGGTACGCGGCCTGTTCCAGAGCCGGCGCCTGTACAGCTGGAACAGGATTTCGCGCCGCGCCCTGTGGGGCACGGACCTGCGCTTTCCGGTCGGGCGCTACTTCGAGGACATCATGACCTCGCCCGACCTGTGCCTGCGGGCCGGCAGCTTCTATTACATCGACCAGCCGTGGATCGACTATCGCCAGCGCGACGACAGCATCATGGCGGTGGCGGCACGCGCGCGCCGCTCCTTCGACCGGCGCATGAATGATGATCTCGCCGGCGCACTCGGTGCATTCCATGTCGCGGCCCGCACCGCGCTGCCCGGCATGTCACGCGCAACCCGCCGCTGCATCACCGAATTCTGCCTGCGCACCTTCGCCGACCTTGGCTGGCGGCTGGTGCGTGCGCGGCGGCGTGAAGATGGCTGGCGCGCCATCCTCCGCGAACTCAGACGATACCGGGCGCTGAGCGAGCGCGGCGTGCCGGCCAGCTTCGCCAGCGCCGCGCACTATCCGCTGCGACAACTGCGGCTGAAGCTGTGGATGCGGGTGGGCGTGATGCTGCTGCTGAGCTCGGGCCGACCGGCAGCCGGCTGAGGCGGGTTCAGGCCCGTTCGCAGGTGCGCAACTGCAGCAGCCCGAGCAGGGCGAACGCCACGGGCGCGGCCGCAGCCGCGAGCTGCGGCGAAATCCGCCCGCTGGTGCCGAATGAGGAGAAGATGCCCTGCACCAGCAGGAACCCGAGCCCGAAGAACAGCGCCAGCAGCATGCGCCCGCCGCCACCACCGCGCTCCGACACGATGGCCGCGGGCATGGCCAGCAGCATCATGATGAACACGGTGAACGGCGCCACGTAGGATTGCAGCAGCACGGTCTGGTAGTAGCTTTTCGGCCGCGTGGACACCCGCTTGCCGCCGATCACGTCGGTGAGCACCACTGTCGACAGGTGCGGATCGGTCACGTCAAGTTGTGCCACCTCGTCCGGGCTGAGGTTCGAACGCCAGATGCGTGCTGCCGGACCGGGCGACCAGTTGCCCGGCGTGGTTTGCACGTCGCGCGCGCCGCGCAGGCGCCAGCTGCCGCCCTGCCACTGCGCTTCGTCGGCGCGTATGGTCAGTGTCAGCAGCCCATCGTCGCCGCGGTTGTAGATGCGTACGTCCAGCAGGCGCTTGCCATCCGCGCTGCTGCGCTCGAACAGCAGGATGCCGCCGGTGGTACGTACCCAGCGCGAATCCGCATCCCGCTGTTCCAGCGGTACGGTGGAATCCCACCATGTCTTCAGCGATCTCTCGGCCATCGGCACCAGCTTCTGCGCCAGGCCGAAATGCAGCGCCGCGAACAGGATGGGCACCGGCAACAGGTACACCAGCAACCGCGACAGCCCGACTCCGGCCGAGCGCAGCGCAGTGATCTCGCGGGCGCGGGCCATTGCATAGAAGGCCGCCATCGACCCCAGCAGTCCCGCCAGCGGCAACGCCACCAGCATCTGCGAGGGAAGCCTGAGCATCGCGTAATGCAACACGCCAGCGATGCCGAGGTTGCGGTCGAGCACATCGTTGGTGACTTCCAGCAGCTCCAGCAGCTGCATAAGGCCGGTGAGCCCCAGCAGCAGTGCGATGATCTGGCCGGTCACGCGCCGGCGCAGGTAATTGCCCAGCACTGCGCTCATCGCGCCGGCGCCTTCCTGCGATGGTGCAGTCCATCGATGCCCGCCTCGATGGCATGCACCGCGCGCATTACCGGGTTGTCGCCGGGCCACTGCAGGCTGCTGCGGAACAGCCAGATTCCCAGCACTCCAAAAAACACCACCGGCAGCCACACCGCGACCCACGCCGGGGCCCTGCCGGTTTCGCCCAGGCTCTCGCCGAACTGTAGCGCCTGGTACAGCCCCAGCAGCGCCAGCGTCGCGAACACCGTGCCCGGCGCGCGACGGCCACGTTTGGCCGCCATGCCCAGTGGCAACGCCAGCAGCGGCAGCAGCAGCGGCAACACGGTGCGGGCAACGCGGCCATGGAACTCGCCATCGCGTTCGCTGGCGCTGATGCAGTGGTCCTTGTCGATGCGGCGCCAGCAGCTGGTGCCGTCTTCGCCTGCGGTCGGGGGCTCGCGCAGCTCCGGCAGCATCAGCTCGCGCACCGCGTTGCCGCGCACGCGGTACGGCGGTGGCGCGGCGGTGAAATCCTCGTTGAGGCGGATGTCGGCGAACTGCACCGTGCGCACCGAGCCATCCGGCCGGTCGGTGACGATCAGGCCATTGGCGAGGCTCAGCAGCAACCGCTTGCCATCGGCCGAAGGCTGCAACTGGCCCTGCTGGCCGGTGATGACCTCCTCCCCCTGATCGTCCCGGCGCTCGACGAATACGCCGCCGAGCTGCCGGCCATCCGGCCCGACCGTATCGGCGCCCAGCGTGTAGCCGCGCTTCACGGTGATGAAGCTGTTGTCCTCCAGGCGCGCGTTCCAGCCGGTATGGCGCGCATCGTGCACCTGCACGTTGTAGCCATAGCGAGTCAGCGGCTGCAGGTAGCCATACAGGTAAAAGTTGAACGCCACCAGCAACGCCGCGACGATGAAGTACGGCACCGCCATGCGCGAGATGGAGCGGCCCGTGGCGAGCATGGCATCCAGCTCGTTGTCATCGCCAATGCGTGCCACCGACATGAAGATGGCGGCGAAGAAAGCCGCCGGCAGTGCCAGGCCGAGGTAGTGCGGCACCAGCGAGGACACCATCTTCACCACCAGCAGGGGGCTCGCGCCGGTGGCCGCGGCGAGGTCGAACAGCCGCAACAGCCGCGCCAGCAACTGGGCAACGAGCAGCACACCCAGCGCCAGCAGCAGTGGGCCGAACAGCGAGCGCAGGGTGTAGCCATCGAGGCGGTCGGGCAGCCGCCGCCGATAGGTCGAACCGCCCTGCCTCAGGGTTGCACTAGCCATGCTCGGGCAACCGCAGTTCGTAGCTCGCCGCATCGACGAACCCCTTCGCCGCCAGCGACCACTGGCGCACCAGCACCCGCGCCCAGCTGCCTTGCTGCGGCAACGTGACCAGATGCCAGCGCGCCGCCTCGTCGCGTGGATTGGGCAGCGCCGAGGAGGAAGGCACGCACAGCACGGGGATGGGGCCAGTGGGGCCGGCCACCGATTCCAGCCGTGCGCCGCGTGCATGGCCGTGCAGCACCAGTTCCGCGCCCGCCCGCTGCAGGACCGCGCGCAAGCCGCTGCGGTCGGCCAGCGCCTTGCGCCATGACACCGCGCCATCGACCAGTGGATGGTGCAGCAACACCACGCGCCGGCGGCCGGCAGCGCCCTGCTGGCGCAGGATCTCCTCGAACCGTGCCAGCTGCGGCGCACCGAGCCGGCCCGAGGCCAGCAGCGGCGCCGTCGGCCATGCCGACTTCAAGCCGATGAATGCGACCGCGCCACACACGCGCACATAGGGCCAGCCATCTTCACCAGTCATGAATGCGGCGAGCTGGCCCAGCCCTTGCGCATGCGGCATTGGCACCAGTGCATCGTGGTTGCCGGGCACCGCGCTGAGCATGTCGGGGGGTGCGAATTCACCGAGCCAGCGCGCCGCCTGCGTGAATTCCTCCGGCAGCGAGAAGTTGGTGATGTCGCCAGTGATCACCACATGGTCCGGTTGCCGCGCACGCAGATCCTCGCGCAGTGCCTCGAGGATTTCCGGCCGCTGCACCGCGCGTCGCCGCCGCCATGACCATGCCGACAACTGGCGCTTGGAGAATTTCTGCTTCCAGGTCAGGCGTGGTTCGAATGGCAGATGCAGGTCGGATACGTGCGCAAAGGTCGGTGCGTTCAACGATAATGCCGGCGCCAGAGAAGCACTCATAAGGTTTGCGGATCATGCCACAGTCCTCCGGGAACCCACCCGCCGTCGCCGGCCAGGTTGTCGGCGCATCCACCCTGCGGATCTGGAGCCTCACCTCGGATGAACGCCTGCGCCGACAGCTGCGGCGCGCCGGTGCGGTGGCGGACATGGCGGCCGCGCAGCTGGTGGTCGTGGTGCGCGCGGACTGGGTATACGACGACCCCTTCGTGCGCGGCCTGGTCGGGCGCGCCACTGCCTGCGGCATGTGGAGCGATGACGGCACCTGCGTCGCCGTGGTGGTGCCACCGCCGCGGGTGAGCGAAGCACAGGCCCTGCTCGCCGCGGGCAGCGCGCCGGCGGATCTGCCGCGCCTGTCGCAGCAACAAGTGGCCGGCAACTACAACGACAAGCTGCGCAAGCGCGAACCGCCGTTCCTGCTGCCCCTGAACGCGACGCAGCTGCCGGCCATCGAGAAGCGCGTGTTCGCCGGCTCGTACAAGGGCGTCACCGATTTCGTCACGCTGTCCTGGCCGCGCGCGGTGAGCGCGGTGACGCGTCTCTGCGCCAGTCTCGGGCTGACGCCCAACATGGTCACCAGCGTGAGCCTGGCGTTCACGCTACTGGCGACCTGGCTGTTCTGGCATGGCCATTACGGCACCGGCCTGGTCGCCGCCTGGCTGATGGCCTTCCTCGACAGCGTGGACGGCAAGCTCGCGCGCGTGACGCTCACCTACACGAAGTTCGGTGACCTGTTCGACCATCTCATCGACCTGATCCATCCGCCGTTCTGGTGGTGGGCATGGATCGTGGGCCTGTCTGCGGTGCAGCTGCCGCTGTCCTGGGGCACGCTGGCGCTCATCATCATCGTGGCCGGCTACGTGCTGCAGCGGGTCGAAGAGGGCCTGTTCATCTCGCTGTTCAAGATGGACATGCACGTGTGGCAGCGCTTCGACAGCCGCTTCCGGCTGGTGACGGCGCGGCGCAATCCCAATCTCGCCATCCTGACGCTGGCAACCCTCGCCGGCCGCCCCGACTGGGGCATCGCCATCGTGGCCATCTGGGTCGCGGTGTGCCTCGCCGTGCACGCGGTGCGCATCGCGCAGGCCGCCCACGCGCAGCGCCGCGGCCCGCTCAAGTCCTGGCTGGCGTGACCGCAGGCTCGCTGCAGCAACTGCTGACGGCGGAGCTGGACCAACCGGCGCCACCCGCCGCGCAGGCGCTGGCACTGGAACTTGCCAGCCGCGGCGGCGGCGCCACGGTGGCGGTGCTGTATTACGGCTCGGCGCTGCGCGCGGAATCGCTGGAAGGCGTGCTGGATTTCTACGTGCTGCTGGACGACGTCCGCGCCTGGCCGGGTGCCTGGCTTGCGCGCCAGGCCAACCGCCTGCTGCCACCGAACGTGGGATACGTCGAGACCGTGCACGCCGGGCAGCGGGTGCGCGCCAAGTTCGCGGTGATGAGCAGCGCCCAGTTCGCCGCACGCGTGACCACGGACTCACTGGACACCACCATCTGGGCGCGCTTCAGCCAGCCGGCGCTGCTGGTGTGGTCGCGCTCGGATGCGGACCACGCGGTGGTGGTGGATCTGCTGGTAGCGGCAGTGGGCTGCGCGGCCACCTGGGCGGCGTGGCTCGGACCGCTGGCCGGTACCGCGGAGGATTTCTGGCGCGCGCTGTTCGCCCGCACCTATGCAGCCGAGCTGCGCGTGGAAAAGCAGACGCGCGCGCTGGACATCGTCGGCAAGGCGCCCGCGCGCTACGCCGCATTGCTGCCGCCTGCCTGGGACCTCGCCGGCGTCCATCATGCCCGCGGCCACGATGGCATCCTCGCCACGCAGGTCCCGCCGGAGCAGCGACGCAGCGCCGCGCGCCGCTGGTCATGGCGCGCACGCCTCGGTCGGCCGCTGAACATCCTGCGGTTGCTGAAGGCCTCCTTCACCTTCGAGGGCGCGATGGACTATGCGTTGTGGAAGGTGGAACGCCACAGCGGCGTGCGCGTCGAGGTCGCGCCCTGGCAGCGGCGCTGGCCGCTGCTGGCCGCGCCATGGCTGTACTGGAAGCTCAGGCGGCGCGGCGTACTGAAATAGTCACAGCCAGCCGGCGCGCCGGTACCACGCCACGGCGTGGCCGAAACCATCGCTGAGTGGATAACGCGGCTGCCAGCCGGCGGGCCGCGCCCATTCGTCCATGCTCACCGACCAGTCGGCATGCCGCAGCTCGCGCAGCTTCTGGTGGCTCAGCATGCTGGCGGCGCCGAACAGGCGCGCGAGGTCCCCGCCCAGCGCGATGGCATGCAGCATTGGCGCCGGCGCGTGGAACAGCCGCGCACGCGTGTTGCCCACCGCCCGCGCGGCCAGGTGCAGCACCTCGCGCCAGCTGTAGCCGGCGGGCCGCGCGTCCGCGGCAGTGAGCACCGCGCCGCGCGGTTCCTCACGCAGCTGCGCGACCAGCAGCGCGGTGAGATCGTCCACATGGATCATGGCCGCGCGTGCCTGCGGAGTACCGGCCAGCGGCACCAGGGGTTTGCTCGCCATCTGGAAGAACACCAGCGACTCGCGGTCGCCGGGCCCGTACACCGCCGGTGGACGCAGCACCGTGGCGCGCGCGCCCAGCCGTTCCAGCACGGCGTTCTCGCCGGCGCGCTTGCTGCCGGCATAGTCGGACAGCTGCGGCTCGCGCGCGGCGATGGTGGAGACATGCAGCAAGCGCGCGGCCGGCGCGGCGGCCAGCATGGCGTCGGCAAGAGCCACGCTGCCGAGGTGATTGACGGCATAGAACTGCCGGCGTCGCGCCGCCTTGATCATGCCGGCCACGTGCACCACCGCGGCAGTGCCCGCCACCAGCTGCCGCAATGCCTGTGGATCGCCGAGGTCGCCCGCGACGATCTGCGGTTCCACGCCGCGCCATTCCGGCACCACCGGATCCCGCCGCAGCAGCAGCCGCACGCGCCAGCCGTCGGCCGCGAGCAGCGCCACCAGGCGCTTGCCGATGAAGCCGGTGGCTCCGGTCAGCGCCACCACCGGACGCGCTGCCGCGCTCATGCGCTGCCTGCCAGTGGAAACTTGCGCCAGCGCCGGTGATGCCAGCTCCACAGCTCCGGATGCGCGAGGATCTGTCCCTCCACATGCTGCAGCACCGTGGCCGTGTCTTCCTCGATGCTGCCGCCGGGTGCCAGCGCAATCTTCGGCTCGATGGCGAAGCGCCACACCGGATCGGCAGCCAGCGAGGTCACCGGCACGATGGGCGCGCGCGAGGTGCGCGCCAGCTGCACCACGCCGCCCGGCATGGGCATGTCCTTGCCGAGGAAGCGCAGCGGCACGCCGGTCTCGGCCTGCTTCACGCCCTGGTCCATCATCGCGAACAGCACGCGGTTGTGGCGCAGCGCGTCCACCATGCGCGCGTAGGCCTTGAAACCCTCGTTGGCGAGGATGCCGTCGAAACCATAGCGCGGCAGACCCTCCACGAAGAACTGCATGGACATCATGCGGGCCTGGCGATACACGATGGTCACCGGCAAGCCTGAATCCGCCAGCTGCGCCGCCAGCAGCAGGCTGTTGCCGGAGTGCGTGGCCAGCAGGATGGCGCCGCGGCCGTTGCGTGCCTCGTGCAGATTGTCGATGCCTTCGACCTGACAGCGCTGGTGCAGCCGTTTCGAATCGAGCTTGCGGTCCACCATGCTCAGCACTTCCAGCACCGCAATGGTGTTGACGCGATAGGCAGTGCGCAGTGTGCGCGCCACCTCCGGGTCGTGCACCTTGCGGCCCAGCAGCGCGGCGATGCCCGTGAGGCAGCGGCGACGCAGGTCCGCCGCGAAGAAATACTGCAGGGCACCGAAGAAGGCGCCCAGTGGCCGCGCGCTGTCGAAACCACAGCGGCGCAGCAGCCAGCGCATGCCGAGGAAGGTGGCACGGCGGCGCAGGCGCGCGACGGTGACCTGCTGGTCAGCCTCCAAGGACGACACGACCCTGCACCTGGCTGAGCTTCTCCAGGCGGCAATCCGCCAGGCGCAGCACCTGGTCGGCCACGCGCACCAGTTTTTCCTGGTGCGCCACCGCCAGCACCGCCACCTGCGATTTCAGGTGCGACACAGTCTCGACGATGGCCTCCTGCGCCTCCGGATCCAGATTGCTGGTGGCCTCGTCCAGGATCAGCAGCCGCGGCTCGTGGATCAGCGCGCGCGCGATCGCCAGGCGCTGGCGCTGCCCGCCCGACAGGCGTGAGCCGCCCTGCCCCACGCGCGTCTGCAGGCCCTCGGGCATGGCCTCGACGAACTGCAATGCATCGGCCTGGCGCAGCGCCGCGCGGATCTTCTCCTCGGGGATCTGCTCGCCCAGCGTGAGGTTGTGGGCCACCGATTCATCCACCATCACCGATTCCTGCGGCACATAGCCGATCTGGCGCCGCCAGCTGCGCAGGTCGATTTCAGGCAGCGGCACATCATCGATGAGGATGCGGCCGCGGTCGGGCGCCAGCAGACCCACCACGAGATCGAGCAGCGTGGTCTTGCCAGAACCGGAAGGACCGACGATGAGCGTCAGACCGCGTGCCGGGATGCGCAGCGAGACTTCTTCCAGCACCTGCTTGCGCCCACCATGCGCGTAGCTGACGTTCTGGAACTCCAGCTGCCGCGTGAGCTGCTGCTGGCGTTCACCACCGCGCGGCTCGCGCTCTTCATGCGCATCGTCGATGGCCTGCACCAGCGCCCAGTAGGCACTCTCGCGCACCACCACCTGCTGGTAGGCCTTCTGGCTCTTGGAGAGATAGCTGACCACGCGCGCCAGCATGAACAGCATCACCACCAGTTCAGCCATCTCCATCTTCAGCATGGTGGTGCCGAGGAAGAAGCCGATGCCTACCATGATGGCCAGCATCGGCTCCTGCAGCGCGGCCATGGCTTCCTTGGCGATCACCTGGCGGCGCAGGGCCCGTTCCAGCTGGCGCGTCTCGCCGATCATCAGCTTGTCGACATGGTCTTCGCGCGCCATGGCCTTCAGTGGCTTGGCGGCGGCGAACTGCGCGCCGATCAGGGTGAGCAGGGATTTCTGCAGGCCGGTCTGCCGCTGGCCGGCGCGGCGCGAGGATTTGATCAGCACCCGCAGGCCCATCAGCATCAGCGCCCCGGCGATGGTGGCGGCGACACCTGCCTCGGGCGAAATCGCGAATGCCACTGCAAGGTAGACGATGGAGCCCACCATCATGGCCACCATCTCGGCACCGAACTGGAAGGCCTCCGACGCGCGCTGCGCCTCGGTGGCGATGGCGTTGGAAAGTCCGCCCACCGATTGCTCCAGGTAGTGCTTCCAGCGCGCACCCATGGTGGCCTGCAGCAGCTGCAGCCTGAGGTCGGTGGCGATGCGCGCCACCGTGTAACCCACCTGGCGGTTGGCCACCAGCGACATGCCACCGCGCATCGCGATCAGCACCGTGGCCACCAGCAGCATGTGCACAGGCGTCGGGCTCAGCCCCAGCTGCTCCACCAATCCCATCGCCAGACGCTGCGGCCCGGAGGGCGTGGCATCCGCGGAACTGGTGGTGAGCGCCAGCATGGAGAGCAGCATGGACATGCCGAGGCCTTCGAACAGGCTGGCGACGGACACCGCGGCCAGCGCGCGCGAGGTGCGCCCGGGATAGGCACGCGCCAGCACGCCCAGCATGCGGAAGGAACCGCGCCGTTGCGGAATGCGCAGTTCCTGGGTCGGCGCGTCGCTCACGGCAACAGCACCCGCAGTGGCACACCCGCGGTGAGCACCAGCGGTGTCGCGGGATCGGCCCCGTACAGCTCGCCGTCCAGCGCATAGGCAGCAACGCCCAGCAACTCGCCGCGTTCACCGCGGCCGCTCAGGATGCCGTGCGCAGGATTCATGTTGTCGTTGAAGCGCCCCTTGATCATCGCCAGCACCTGCCGCCAGAAACGCGGCGCGGTGGCCGTGACGGCGGTCAGCCGCACCGGCCCCGTGCCGCGCGCGGCAAAGGGATTGTAAAGCGCCGCACGCAATTCCATGGTGGAAGCGAGCAGCACGCGCAGCGGCGCGGCGATCTCTCCCTGCCCGGCCAGGCGCGCCACCACCGGCGCCTGGGGTGGCAGCGGCCGGCGCAGCACATGTACCTCGAACGCCAGCTGCAGGAGCACCCAGGGTTCGGAGAAGAAGCTCCAGTGGAACCAGTCCTTGCCGCGGGCGCGGTGCTCGGCCAGGCGGCGCACGATGTGGTAGATCGCGGCACCGGCGAACAGGAAGCCATGCCGCGCCGGCCGGCCGGTCTGCGAAACCTGCAGCGTGAGGATGCGTCCCTCCGGCAGCGCACGGCCCTCGCGCTGCGCTGCCAGTGCCCGTAGCAGCGCCGGCATGGCGGGATGGCCGCCGCATTCGCGCGGCACGATGTTGGCGCGCCCCCCCGCCAGGAACAGCAGCGCCGGCGACCAGTCCGCGGCGCTGGCCGCGAAGTACTCCGCCAGCGCGTGCACGGTGCCGTCGCCGGAGAGTATCCACAGCTGCTGCTGCCGCCGGCCGCGCAAGGCATCCAGCACTGCGCGCAGCGAAGCCGGATCCACCACTTCATGGACCTCGAGCCCCGCGGCCCGTACCAGTTTCGTGGCCTGCGCGGCATAGCCCAGCCACGAAGAACGGAAGCTGCGCGGGTTGACCAGCAGGCACGGCCGGTCCGCGACAGCCGCCTCATCCATGGAACGGCTGGCGGCGTTCAACTCCGCACGATCCGGGCGCGCCACGGGGACATCGCCGATTCCCCGGCGGCAGTGCCGCCGGCACTGCGCCACAGTTGCGCCACCGCGGCGAAGTAACTCCTGTGGTTCACCGCCTGGTATGGCGAACCGGCCGGCAACTGCGCCAGCAGCCGCGCATGCGCCTTGCCGAGGTTGTGGTACGGCAGGGAAGGAAACAGGTGATGCAGCGCGTGGTAGCGCAAGCCCACCGGAAACATCAGCGCGGTAAGCCAGGTCTGGCCGGTGATGTTGATGGAATCGGCGAACTGCTCCGCCAGCGACATGCGTGCACCACGATTGCCGTAGGTATGCGCGGCGAGGTTGCGCAACCAGTTCAGCGCCAGCGCAAGGCCCAGCAGCAGCACGGCCTTCATCGCTACCTGCCAGCCAAACACGCCGCGCACCAGCAGCGTCGCCAGCAGCGCCAGCCACAGCAGGCACAGCACCTCGACAATCAGCCAGTGTCTTTCATCGGTGGCCGCCACGCGCCGGCGGTACCAGGGGTTGCTGACACCATGCGAAGCCGCGGTCAGCACCCACTCGCGCAGTCCGCGGTGGAACCAGGACAGCGGACCGATCAGGCCGAAGCGCAGGATGGCGAGCAGCGGCAGCACCGGCGCCTGCAGCAGATACCGCACGGTCTCGCCGCGCGGCGCGGCGGCCAGCGGCAGGTATTCGCCATCCTCCGGCGTGCCGAAGCAGCGCACGCTGTGGTGGTCGATGTGGTTGCGGTAGATGATCCACGGCGTCAGCAGCGGTATGCCCATGCCGAGATTCCAGGCGCGCCTGAACCAGATCAGTTCACCGGGACGGAAATGGATGATCTCGTGGATGAAGGTGCCGGCGCGGAAGAACAGCAATGCCGCCGCGAACATTGCCAGCAATGCCGGCAGCCCGAAGCCCGGCGCGCGGAAGAAAAGTATCGCCAGCGTCCACGCCGCCGTGATGCTGAGCAGGAAGTCCGTCCAGTAGATGAGCGCCGAACGTTGCTGCAGGTCTGCCACGATCTCGCCGGCCCTGCGGATCCACACCATGGCGTTTTCATTCGCGGCCGGCGCGGCGGCCGGCTCGAATTCAGCCGCAACGCTGCTGTAGGTACTTGCCACGGCGGCAAGGATACTGGCGCGATATCAGGCTGCCAAGCCGCGCAAATTGCCTAAACGGTTGATTTTTCTTGCCGCAACGAGCGCTCGCGCAGGCCCTGCGGCAAGGCTTCCAGGATGGTTGCCACATGCCGGTCCCAGCGGAATTCGCGCTCGGCGCGCAGCGCCGCGGCGCTCGCCAGTGACTGGCGCAGCGACGCATCGCGCAACAGCCGCCGCAACGCCGCGGTGACTTCGGACTGGTCGCGGCCGTTCACCAGCAGGCCAGAGACTCCGTCCTCCACCAGCTCGCGCGTGCCGCCGTCGCGGCCGGCGATCACCGCGGTACCTGCATACATGGCATCGGCGATGGCGATGCCGAAGCCCTCGAAGTCGCGGCCATCATCGAGGCTGATCTGCGGATGGATGAAGATGTCGGCGTCGCGGTACAGCTGCACGGCGCGGCCCTGGTCGATGAAGCCAGCGAGTTCCACGACATCGCCGAGGTTGTGCCGTTCGATCAGCGCGCGCAGCGCGTCCTGTTCGTCGCCGCGGCCAGCCAGCACGTAGCGGAACCCAAGCCCCTCGCGCCGGCAGGCGGCGGCAGCCTCGATGGCGGCGCGCAGGTTCTTGCGCGGCTCCATGCGGCACACCGTGAACAGCAGTGGTTCCCCGGCCATACCCTCGCCGCGCAGCAGGCCGGCGGTCACGCCGTTCCATGCCACCACCGGTGGCTGTCGCAACCCGGTGATGCGCTGGCGCAGCACCTGCGCGGTGTAGTGGCTGACGGCCACCGTGCAGCGCGCGCCGCGTGCGATCCATGCCATCAAAGCCCGTCGCCAGCCACGGGTACGCAGCAATTCACGCCCATGAAATGTGGTCACGTAGGCCAGGCCCAGCAGCCGCGGCATGACGCAGGTTTTCCAGGTCGTACCATGCAACAGCGTCGGCGCACCCTGGCTGCGTCGCTCGCGCCGCAGCGCCCGGGCGACCCGCAGGTACATGCGCCAGCCGCGCTGCGGACCCACATCCACCACGCGCACCGGACCGACCTGCGCATCGCGCGGTCCGGCGCTGGTGCGGGTGAATACGGTGACTAGCGCGCCCTGCGCGGCATAGGCCTCGGACACCGCGCGGGAATAGGTCTGCATTCCGCCCTCGTCGGGCGCATATCCCTTGGCCATCACCCAGACGGCTTGCCCTTGCAGATTGGCCATGCGGCCATCCTAACCTCTGGCGACAACCCCCGCGTCCAGCAGTTGCAGGTAGCGCTCGGCGATGGGTCCGATCACATGCCCCGCCACCACCTGCCGCGCGGCCGCGGCATCGAAGTCACGGCGCTGCAGGAACTCGCGCACCGCACTGGCGAATGCCTGCGGCGTGCGTTGACCAACGATGGTACCGATGCGTGCATCGTGCAGGATGTCGCGCACGCCGGCACCGGCATCGCAGGCGATCACGCGGGTGCCCGCGGCCAGTGCCTCCACGCATACGGCGCTGGAACCTTCGTAGCGGGAACTGAGCAGCAGCGCTGCGGATTCAGCCAGCAACGGCCCCGCATCGCGCACGGTACCCAGGAATTCCACCCGGTCGGCGATTCCGAGGTCCTGCGCCAGCTGCCGCAGGAACGCATTGAGGTTGCCATCTCCGGCAATGCGCAACTTCAGTGGCAGGTCGCCGAGCAGCGCGAAGGCCCGCAGCAGCAGCGGATAATCCTTCTGCAGTTCCAGGCGCCCCACCGCGCACAGCTGGCCCGGCACCTTGGCAACCGTCGCCATTTGCGGCAATTCATCCAGGATGGGATTGGCGATGACGCTCACCGGCACGCGCGGTCGCACCTGGTGCTGGATCTCCCCGGCCTGTCCTTCCGAACAGACCACAAGCCCGGCAAGACCGCGCCAGCGCCGCTCGGTGGCCAGCCGGAATACCAGGTTGCGCACCGGATTCTTGTCCGCACGCACGATGGGATTGGACAACTTGGTGAACACCGGCAGGTTCCGGCTGAGTTCGGGAATCGCGCGGAAGTAGCTGTTGCCGGGCAGGAACATCACATCGACACCGGCGGCGAGCGCGGCCCCGGCCGCCCAGCGCGCCAGGCGGCGCGTGTGCCACTTGGACCGCTGGTAGTCCTGCACGAAGACATGGATGGCGACCGCAGGGTCGACCAGTTCGCGCATGGGACCGTTGTCCTCGCCAACGAACAGGCTGACCCGCCGGCCGCGCGCGGCCCACTCGCGCGCCAGGCGGATGGCGATGCGCTCGGATCCGCCTAGGCGGAAATCATGCAGCAACAGTCCGATGTGGCGGGCAGCTTCAGGCATCCGTGTCGCAACCAGGGCAGGCAGAGTGAGATCCGGTCTCACCGCGGGCTCACCCGCATCCTCAAGTCTGGTTCTCCCGGTCCGTACCCGCTGCTGAGGTCAGATGAATTTCCGAGCGGCTGCCAGGCGAAATGTTTTCCAAGGACAGGACCTGAAAGAATTGGCGGAGAGGGTGGGATTCGAACCCACGGTAGGCTTGCACCTACGCCTGATTTCGAGTCAGGTACATTCGACCACTCTGCCACCTCTCCGCGGGACGATGGCCATCAAAGGCCGCGTATTCTAGACGAATGGAACCGGAAAAAATCAGTTTCCCTGCGGACTACCCCATCAAGGTCGTGGCGCGGGCCGAGTTGAAACTGCGTGCCGAGATCGACGCCGTCTTCGAGCGGCATTTCGGCACGCTGCCTCCCGGCGCCCCCACCGAGCGGCCTTCGGCGCAGGGCAATTTCATGGCGCTTACTTACCTGATGCGGGTGGAAAGGGCCGAACAGCTGCCGGCGCTGAATGCCGAGTTGCAGGCCCTGCCCGGCGTGATGTTCGTGCTGTAGCTGCAGCCCGCTCAGGCCGCCGCGCTGGCCGCTGCCAGCTGCTGCGCAAAATGGTGCGCGAACTCGCGCCCCATCGCTTCCACGTCGCCCCTGACACCAAGCCTTGCAAGGCTGGTCACGTCCAGCCCGGCCATGCCGCAGGGGTTGATGCGCGCGAACGGCGCCAGATCCATGTCCACGTTCAGCGCCAGCCCGTGGTAGCTGGCGCCGCGCCGCACGCGCAGTCCCAGACTCGCGAGCTTGCGCCCATCCACGTACACACCGGGTGCATCGCGCCGGCCCGCGGCCACGATGCCATGCGCCGCGGCGAGCTGGATCACCGCCTGTTCCAGCTGGACCACCAGCGTGCGCACCGGCAAGCCAAGCCGGCGGATGTCCAGCAGCGGATAAGCCACCAGCTGGCCCGGACCGTGATACGTCACCTGGCCGCCACGATCGGTCTGCACCAGCGGAATGTCGCCGGGCGCAAGCACATGGCCCGGGTCGGCGGCCATGCCCAGCGTGAACACCGGTGGATGTTCCAGCAGCCACAACTCATCGGGCGTCGCGGCATTGCGTTCATCGGTGAAGCGCTGCATCGCGCGCCATGTGGGTTCGTATTCGACGCGCCCCAGCCAGCGGACGATCATGGCGCCGCCGGCAGTCCGACGTTGTTGCCGGCCAGTGCCTGCTCGGCGCGATAGCTGGATCGCACCAGTGGACCGGACACCACCTCGCGGAAGCCGCGCGCGAGGCCGGCTTCCCGGTACTGCGCGAATTGCGCGGGTGTGACGAAGCGCGCCACCGGCAGGTGATGGGGCGTCGGCCGCAGGTACTGCCCCAGCGTGACGATGTCCACGCTGGCGGCACGCAGGTCATCCAGCGCTTCGCGGATCTCCTCGTCCGTTTCGCCCAGGCCCAGCATCAGGCTGCTCTTGGTGAGTACCTCGGGACGATGCTGCTTGGCATGCGCCAGCACCGCCAGGGTCTGCGGGTAGCTGGCACGCGCATCGCGCACCGGATGCGTCAGGCGCCGCACCGTTTCCAGGTTCTGCGCGAACACCGCAAGGCCCGAATCCACCACGGTTTCCACATCGCGCAGCACGCCCTGGAAGTCCGGAGTCAGTGCTTCGACCGCCGTCTGCGGGGAACCCGCGCGGATGGCGCGCACGCAGGCGGCGAAATGCGCCGCACCGCCGTCGGCCAGGTCGTCGCGGTTGACGCTGGTGAGCACGATGTACGACAGCTCCATCAGCGCCACGCTCGCGGCGACATGCGCGGGTTCGTCGGCATCCAGCCAGCCGCGCGGATTGCCGGTATCCACCGAGCAGAAGCGGCAGGCGCGCGTGCACACCGCGCCCATCAGCATGATGGTGGCGGTGCCGGCGTTCCAGCACTCGCCGATGTTCGGACACTTGGCTTCCTCGCACACGGTGGCGAGCCGGTGCTCGTGCACGTTGCGGCGGGTGCGCGCGTAGCGTTCGCCGCCCGCGGCCACGGCCTTCAGCCAGTGCGGCTTGCCGGTGACCGGCGCGGCGCCTTCCACGCGCTGCTTCTGACCGTCGCGGATCGCGGTGAAACCCTGCGCGGTGGTGTATTTCTCGCCGCTGCGCGCGCCGCTGGCAAAGGGCGCGGGCGGTTCCACGACAACCTGTATGCCCTTGAGCTCGCTCATGCGGGATTCATCCTCGCACGGCCGCAAGTTCAGCGTCGAGTTGCGCCAGGCGCTGCGGCGTGCCGATGTCCAGCCAGCGGCCGGTGTGCTTCTGGCCGCCCAGCCGGCCCGCCTCGCGGGCGCGGTTCAGCCACGGCAGCAACGGAAATCGGCCGCCCGGTGCCCCCGCCAGCAACTCCGGTCGCAGCATGGCGATGCCCGCATAAGTCAGGCGTTCGCCACCGCCTTCCACCAGCCGGCCATGCTGCAGCCAGAAATCCCCTTTCAGGTTGTGCCCGGGATTCGGCACCAGCACCAGCTGGCCCAGGTCCGCAGCGCCAAGGCGCAGCGCACTGAAATCGATGTCGGTGTACACATCGCCGTTGACCAGCAGGAATGGCCCGGCGCCCAGCAGCGGCAGCGCATTGAAGATGCCGCCACCGGTCTCCAGCGCGGGCCAGGGTTCGCGGCTGTAGGCGATGTTCACGCCATGGTGCGCGCCATCTCCCAGCGCGGTGGCGATCTGTTCGCCCAGCCATGACAGGTTGATCACCACATCGGTGAACCCCGCCGCGGCCAGTCGTGAGAGATGCCAGCCGATCAGCGGCTTGCCCGCCACCGGCAGAAGCGGTTTCGGGCAGTGATCGGTGAGCGGACGCATGCGTTCGCCGCGCCCGGCCGCGAGCAGCATTGCCTTCATCTGGCCGTCACCGCCGCCAGTGCGCGCGCGTTCGCGGCCGCCAATCCTGGCGCCAGCCGCGCGTCAACGAAATCCGCGAACCCCGCGAGCTGCGGAAACAGCCGCGCCGCCTGTTGCACATAGGCCAGCGTGCGCGGCAGATCGCCGAGGTAGCCGGTCTTGCCATCGCGCCAGCACAGCCGCGCGAAGATGCCCAACACCTTTATATGGCGCTGCAGGCCGATGGCGTCGAACCAGCCGAGGAAGCGCGCATCGGATTCGCCTGCCAGCGCCTGGCCGGCCGCACCGCCAGCCAGCAGCCGGTTGCGGTATAGACCCACCCACTCCACCACGCGCGTGCGCGGCCAGTCGATGTAGCAGTCCTTGAGTATGGAAGCCGGGTCGTAGCCCACTGGCCCGCGCAACGCGTCCTGGAAATCGATGACACCGGGCGAACACTCGCGCGTCACCATCAGGTTGCGCGAGTGGTAGTCGCGATGCACGAACACCTGCGGCTGCGCCAGCGCGTCTGCGGCCAGCCAGTCGAAGGTCTGTGCCAGCATCGCCTGCTCGGCCGGGGCAAGCGTGATCTGGAGGTGCCTGGCGCAGTACCAGTCCGGCAGCAGTTGCATCTCGCGCAGCAATGTGGGCCGGTCGTAGGGCGGCAGTTGCCGGGATGCACTGTCGCCATTGAGCTGCAGGCGCGCCAGTTCATCCAGTGCCTGGTCGTACAGCAGCGCGGCATCGGCGCCCTGGTTCAGGGCCGTGAGCATGTGCTTGTTGCCCAGGTCCTCGAGCAGCGCGAAGCCCAGCGCGGTATCCGCGGCGAATACATGCGGCACGTGCACGCCGCAGGATTCCAGCAGCCCGCTGACGCGCAGATAGGTGGCAAGGTCTTCCTTGTCCGGCGGCGCGTCCATGGCAATGCGGCTGCTGCCATCCTGGTGCCGCAGGCGGAAATAACGGCGAAAGCTCGCGTCGGCGGAAGCCACTTCGATGCTGCCGGCATCGCAACCCGGCAGCATTCCGATCCACTCGTTCAGCAGCAGCAGTCGCGGGTCACGGGATTCGGCGGAAACAGGCACGGGAATAATTATAATCGAGCGCTTGATGCGCCTGCCTCGCTCCTTCCTGAGACCCGTCGCCGCCATTGCACTTGGCGTGCTGCCGGCGCGCCTGCTGGCCGCGCAACCGGCGGACTCCGCGTTGATCCTGCCGCGCTGTCCGGACGATGCCGCCGCGATCCAGCATTCGCAGCGGCTGGCCGCGCCGCTGGATCCGAACGAACCGTTCACGACCAGCGTCAAGAACCTGTTGATCGATCCCCAGAACAACTCGCAGCGAAGCGAAGACGTCACCATCCGGCAGGGGCAACGCACCCTCAGCGCCGATCGCGTGGTCCGGCAGGGGGAGCCCGACGGTACCGATGCAGAGGGCAATGCCGCGTATCGCTACCGCTTCGACCTGGATGGCACGGTGGAATACCGCGATCCGGAACTGGTGGTACGTGGCAGCGCCGGCAGCTTCAACGGCGAGGAAGCCGCGGTCCAGGGGGCACAGTTCGAGCTGCCCACCCGCCCGGCGCGCGGCGCGGCAGGCAATCTTTCCGTCAGCACCGACGGCATCATCAAACTCGAGGATGTGGAATACACCACCTGCCCTGTCGGCAAATCCGACTGGCTGATCCGCGCCGACAGCGTGTCGATCAACACGGCCACCAGCACCGCCACGGCGCGCGATCCGCGCGTGGAATTCTTCGGCGTGCCGGTGCTGCGCCTGCCGATGATGACCTTCCCGGTGGGCAATGCGCGCAAGACCGGCCTGCTGTTCCCGAGCTTCGGCACTTCGACCCGCGGCGGCGTGCAGCTGGCCGTGCCCTGGTACTGGAACATCGCGCCAGAGCGCGACCTCACCTTCACACCCACCTGGTACACCGCGCGCGGCGTCGATCTGGAAGGCGACTTCCGCTATCTCACAAACCACAGCCGCGGTGGCCTGCTCGTCAACCTGATGCCCAGCGACAGCAAGACCGGCGCGGCACGCAGCCGCTGGCGCCTGTACGACACCACCAGCCTGCCCGGCGAATGGCGACTGACGCTGGGCGGCGAGAATGTCAGCGACACGCGCTATTTCGAGGACTTCGCGCAGGGCGCCACCGATGGCGCGAGCACGGTGTTCCTCGCGCGGGCGGCGGAATTGAGCTGGCGCAATACCGGCCTGCAGGCGGGCCTCAGGGTGCGCAATTTCCAGACGCTGGACCAGGACCTCGCCCAGGTGGACCGGCCGGCCACCGAGATGCCGCACATTTACATGCGCGGTGAATGGGGTCCCGCGGAGGGTCTGCCTTTGCGCTACGGTGTGGACGCCGAGGCCACGCGCTTCCGCCATCCCGGCCAGGTGCAGGGCTGGCGCTTCGATGCGCAGCCACATGTGGGCCTGGACTTCACCGGACCGGGTTACTTCGTGCGCCCCAGCGCGCTGTTCGACGCGGCCGGCTACAACCTGCGCGACACCGCGTCCGGCACCGACGACACGCCCGACCGCACGCTGCCGGTGTTCAGCGTCGATACCGGCCTGATCTTCGAAAGCGAGAACTTCAGCCGCGCCCAGCGCCGCATCACGCTCGAACCGCGGCTGATGTACCTGTACACGCCCTACCGCGACCAGTCGCAGCTGCCGCTGTTCGACACCGACGAACCGGACCTGAACTGGATCGAGCTGTTCCGTACCAACCGCTACGTCGGCCTCGACCGCATCAGCGACGCCAACCAGGTGAGCTTCGGCGTGACCACGCAGGTGTACAGCAGTGCCAGCGGCCTGCGCCTGCTGTCCACCACCATCGGGCAGCGGTTCAATTTCAAGTCGCCGCGCGTGCGCCTGCCTGATGAGGGCCCGGACTCGGGCGACGCTTCAGACCTGATCGCGCAGGTGGAACTGGCCGGCTACCGCAACTGGAACATCAGCACCGGCATCCAGTGGAACCCCTACGCGGAGCGCACCGAGCGCGCCGAGGCCCGGGTGCAGTACCGCCCAGGCCCGCGCAGCGTGGTGAACCTCGGCTACCGCTACCAGTACGACCAGATGGAGCAGGCCGAGGCCTCGGTGGCCTGGCCGCTGGGCGACAGCTGGCATGTGTACGGGCGGGTGCTGTATTCGCTGCGCGAGAAGCAGTCCATCGAGCAATTCGCCGGCTTCGAATACAGCAGCTGCTGCTGGAGCATCCGGGCCGTGGGCCGCGATTACGTCAGCCGCCGCACCGGCGCGCGCGACCGCAGCATCTACCTGCAGCTGGAACTGAAGGGTCTGTCCAATGTCGGACAGGCAGCCGACGCTTTCCTGGAAAAGGCCATTCGCGGATACTCCACGCGCCAGCGTCCCTGAGACCCCGGCAAGCCTTAAGGAATCTTCATGTTGCGTCCGATACTTGCCTGCCTGGCTGTTGTTGTTCTGGCCGCCCCGCTGCACGCGCAGCAGGGTGGCCGCGGCAGTGCCGGGCGTCCATCAGCCGGCCGGCCGGCCGGTGTGGCCCGTCCCGGCCGGCCGCCGCCCGCAGCCCCGAGCGCCCAGCCGGATACGCCGGATGCGGCCGCAGCTCCGGAAGGTCCCCCGCCCGGCGTGGAACTGGACCGCGTGGTGGCCATCGTCGGCGAGGGCGTGGTGCTGGAAAGCGAAGTGCAGGACGAGATCGCGACGGTTTCGCAGCGCGCGCGCACGCAGAACCGCAAGCTGCCGCCGGCCGACGAGGTGCGCAAGCAGGTGCTGGACCAGCTGATCACGCGCGAAGTGCTGCTGCAGCGGGCCGACCGCATCGGCATCAAGGTGGATGACGAACAGCTCAGCGAATCCATCACCGAAATGGCCAAGGAAAACGGCCTGACGTATCAGCAGCTGCCCGTGGCCCTGGCGCAGCAGGGCGTCGACTACGCCTCGTTCCGCGAGAAGACCCGCAAGGACATCGCGATTGCCATCCTGCAGAACAAGGAAGTGCGCTCGAAGATCAACATCACGCCGCGCGAACTGGAACAGTACCAGGAGCGTCTGAAGAAGCTGCCGGGCGAGAACGATGAATACAACATCTCGGACATCCTGGTCGCCATTCCGACAGATGCCACCCAGTCGCAGGTGAAGGAGCTGGAAAAGAAGGCGCAGGAAGTCTACGAGCGCGCCGTGAAGGAGGACTTCGCACAGGTTGCCTTCGCCAATTCCAATGCCGCCACCGCCACCGATGGCGGCCTGCTGGGCTGGCGCAAGGGCTCGAACCTGCCCACCGATTTCGTCGAAGCCATCGCGGCATTGAAGCCAGGGCAGATCTCCAGACCCTTCGCCACGCCCAACGGCTTCCACATCATCAAGCTCAACGACCTGCGCCGCAGTGATGAGACCAGCCCCATCCAGGACCAGGTGCATGTGCGCCACATCCTGGTCACGCCCAACACCCTGCAGGACGATGCAACGGTGAAGCTGAAGCTCGCCAATGTGCGCCAGCAGGTGCTGGATGGCGCCGAGTTCGCGGCCTTCGCCTCCACCATGTCTGAGGACAAGACCTCCGCGGTCGATGGCGGGGAAATCGAGTGGATCAGCCCCGACGAGTTCGACCCGGCATTCCGCCAGGTGGTGGCCGGGCTCAAGGATGGCGAGATCAGCGCGCCCTTCCAGTCCTCATTCGGCTGGCACATCGTGCAGCTGCTGGGACGCCGCTCCATCGACATCACCGAAGACAGCCTGCGCGCGCGTGCCATCAGGCAGCTGCGCGACAACAAGGCCGATGCGGAACTGGAGACCTGGATCCGGCACCTGCGCGACGAAGCCTTCATCGACACCAACCTGTGACGGCGGCCGCGAGCAAGGATTCCCCCTGCGACTGGCACTGACTTCGGGCGAACCCGCGGGCATCGGTCCGGACCTCTGCCTGCAGATCGCGCAGTCACTGCACCAGATCGCCCCCGGCTGCGAAATCACCTGTCTCGCTGACGAATCGCTGCTGGCCATGCGCGCAGGACAGCTAGGCCTGCCCTGGCCCATTGCGGACGCGCGCTTTCATGTCGAACACCTGCCGGTGGGCAGCCCCGTCACGGCCGGCAAGCTGGATCCGCGCAACGCCAGTTATGTGCTGGCGTTGCTCGACCGCGCACTGGCCGGCTGCCGCAGCGGCGAATTCGCCGCGCTGGTGACGGCGCCGGTGCAGAAGAGCGTGATCAATGATGCGGGCATCGCCTTCACCGGCCACACCGAATACCTCGCGGCGGCCTGCGGTGTTTCGCGGCCGGTGATGCTGCTTGCAGCCGGCACGCTGCGCGTGGCACTGGCCACCACGCACCTGCCGCTGCGCGACGTGGCCGATGCCATCACGGGCGCCGCGCTGGACGAGATCCTGGACATCCTGCAACGCGATCTCGGCGCGCGCTTTGGAATCAACCGGCCGCGCATCGGCGTGTGCGGACTGAATCCACACGCCGGCGAAGCCGGCCACCTGGGCAGCGAGGAACTGCGGGTCATCGGCCCTGCGATCGAACGCGCACGCGCGCGTGGCATCGAGGCCAGCGGGCCATGGCCCGCCGACACCATCTTCACGCCGCGCCAGCTCGCGCAGTTCGACGTGGTGCTTGCCATGTTCCATGACCAGGGCCTGCCGGTGCTGAAGCATGCGGGTTTCGGCACGGCGGTGAATGTCACGCTGGGCCTGCCGGTGATCCGCACCTCGGTGGACCATGGCACGGCACTGGACCTCGCCGGCAGCGGCCGCGCGGACAGCGGCAGCCTGCTCGCCGCGGTGGAACTTGCCGCCGCGCTGGCCGCGGGCCAGACCACACGCCAGCGTCCGGCGTGATCCGCGCGCGCAAACGCTTCGGCCAGCATTTCCTGCACGACCCGGGCGTGCTGGCCAGAATCGTCGCGGCGGTTGCGCCACAACCCGGCGAACACATCGTGGAGATCGGCCCCGGCCCCGGTGCACTGACGGCGCAGCTGCTTGCGGCCGTGCCGGACATCGATGCGGTGGAGATCGACCGGGACCTGGCCGCCGCGCTGCGCGAGCGCTGGCCGCACAGCCTGCGGCTGCACGAAGGCGATGCGCTGCGCTTCGATTTCACGCAGCTGGCGGCCGCGCGTGGCGGTCCGCTGCGGCTGGTGGGCAACCTGCCCTACAACATCTCCACGCCGCTGCTGTTCCACTTCCTCGAACACCGCGCCGCGGTGCGCGACCTGACCGTGATGTTGCAGAAGGAAGTGGTGGAGCGCATGGCAGCCGCGCCCGGCAGCGGAGACTACGGACGGCTGACAGTGATGCTGGCGCCCTGGTTCGACATCGAGCATGTGTTCGATGTGGGACCCGGCGCCTTCCATCCGCCACCGCGCGTGTGGTCGGCGGTGGCACATCTCACCGTGCTGGCCCAGCCGCGCTTCGCGCTGCCGGATGCCTGGGCCGAAGTGGTGGCGCGCGCTTTCTCGCAGCGGCGCAAGACATTGCGCAACAGCCTGCGCGGACTGGTCGATGCCGCCGGCTGGGAAGCCAGCGGCATCGACGCAGGCCAGCGGCCGGAGCAACTGCATCCCGAGCAATTCGCAACACTGGCCGCACAGGTTGTGATGCCAATCAATGCAGCGCGTTGACGCCGCCGCACATTCTTGACAAAGACTTCAGCCGGAAGGGGATAATCCGCGCGGCTTCCGTCAGGACGCGGGAATAAAACAATGAGTCGGCGAATGGACCGTGCGGGAAGCGCTACCGCCATGCCTCACGGAGAGGCCGCTTGAACGCCGCGGTCCAGCCCGCGGTGTACGACATCGCCGTCATCGGCGCAGGGCCTGCGGGACTCTCCGCGGCGGGCCGCGCGGCCGCCCAGGACCGCGAAGCGAAATCCGGACCGCGGCACATCCTGCTCGAAGGCTTCAACGCCCACGCCAAGACCATCCAGCGCTACCAGAAGGGCAAGCACGTGATGGCCGAGCCGGGCTTCCTCGACCTGCGCAGCGACATGCGCTTCGACGCCGGCACGCGCGAACGGATTCTCGAGGAATGGGGCAAGGGCCTCGCCGAGACCGGCGTGAACCTGCGGATGAACGCCGAGGTCATGGCCATCGGCGGCGAGAAGGGCAATTTCCAGCTCAAGCTCGCCGATGGCACCACGCTCGCCACGAAGCACGTGATCCTCGCCATCGGCACCGAGGGCAACCCGCGCAAGCTCGGCGCCCCCGGCGATTCGCTGGAGCGCGTGCAGTACCAGCTGGATGACCCCAGGGCCTTCAATGGCGAGGTGATCCTGGTGGTCGGCGCCGGCGACTCGGCCATCGAGAACGCCATCGCGCTGTCGCATGCCAACGAGGTGCGCATGATCGTGCGCGGCAAGGAATTCAGCCGCGCCAAGGAAGGCAACCTGAACCTGGTGATCGCCGCGGTCAGCGATCCCAAGCGCAAGTTCAGCTGCAGCTACGAATCGAAGATCAAGTCGGTGACGGAAGTGGGCGACGGCGGCCGGCCGCTGGAAGTCGTGCTTGAAACACCCACCGGCACCGAGACCATCCGCGCCGACCGCGTGATCGCGCGCCTGGGTTCGATCCCGCCGCGCGCCTTCCTGGAAAGCTGCGGCATCAAGTTCCCGAATGCGCGGCCGGATGCCATCCCGGCGCTGTCGCGCATCTACGAGAGCAATGTGCCCGGCATCCACATCATCGGCTCGCTGGCGGGGTTCCCGCTGATCAAGCAGGCGATGAACCAGGGCTATGACGTGGTGGAGTTCATCCGCGGCAACAAGCTCAAGCCCGCCGACTATCCGCTGCTGCAGTACCAGTTCCTCGGCCTGCCCTACGAGCTGGAAGCCGAGGACCTGCTCGAACGCTTCAAGACCGTGATCCCGATGTTCCGCGAGCTGAACGCGCTGGCCTTCCGCGAGCTGATCGTGGAGAGCCAGATCATCGCGGTGTATGCGAAGGGCGGCGTGCGCGAGGAGAAGCAGCGCCAGCTGGAGGAACTGGGTCGCAAGCTGGCAGGCGCGGCCAACCAGCCGCGCCGCACCCGGATCGTGTCCGAGGGCGAGCCCATCTACTCGCCCGGCGAGTTCGGCACCTCGTTCTTCACCATCCTGGATGGCGAGGTCACGCTCAAGCCGGCGAACCCCGAGCTGCCCGAGACCAGGCTTTCACGCGGGCGGTTCTTCGGCGAGATGAGCCTGCTGTCGGGGCGCCCGCGCGGCGAGACCGCGGTTGCCGGGGTCAATTGCGTGCTCGTGGAGACCCCGCGCCGGACCATGCTGAAGCTGATGAGCTCCAATGAAGAGGTGCGCATCGGCATCGACTGGATCTTCACCGTGCGCGAGCTGCAGCGGCAGTTCGCGCCCCAGGCGGGCATCGACGACCTGCGCGAACTGGCGCGGCGCACGCCGTTGAAGAAGCTGAAGGCCGGCGAGACCCTGTTCAAGGAGAACGATCCCGGCGACACGCTGTACCTGCTGCGCTCGGGCAACATCACGCTGACCCGCAAGTCCGGCAGCGGCCCGGTCGTGGTGGCGCAATTGCGCAGCGGCGAGCTGGCCGGCGAGCTGGCGGTGATGTCCGACGGCCTGCGCCACGAAACCGCGGTGGCCACGGTGGCGACCGAACTGATCGAGATCGGCCGCGCCGAATTCGCCGAACTGATGAAGCGCCGCGACTCGCGCATCGAGCCGCTGCAGAACAGCGCCGCCGAACGCCTGGTGGACATCGCGCGCATGCAGTCCGCGCCGCACACCGGCTCGCTGGTGAATTTCATGATGAGCGAGGGCCTGGGCGAGGCCACCAACGTGCTGGTCATCAAGGACAGCCTGTGCGTGGGCTGCGACAACTGCGAGAAAGCCTGCGCCGAGACCCACAACGGCGTGTCGCGGCTGAACCGCAAGGCCGGCGCCACCTTCGCCGACATCCATGTGCCCGTGGCCTGCCGCCACTGCGAGCAGCCGCATTGCATGAAGGACTGCCCGCCCAATGCCATCCGCCGCCTGCCCGGCGGCGAGGTGTTCATCGACGACACCTGCATCGGCTGCGGCAACTGCCAGACGAATTGCCCCTACGGCGTCATCCAGATGGCCTACCGCGAGGAGCATCATTTCTCGCTGTGGTCCTGGCTGCTCTTCGGCAAGGGCGCCGGCCCCGGCGAGCATGTGCACAAGGAACACAAGGGCGGCGGCGCGGCGATAAAGAAAGCCGCCAAGTGCGATGCCTGCGCCGATGTGAAATCCGGCCCCGCCTGCGTCAGCGCCTGCCCCACCGGCGCCGCCATCCGCCTCACGCCGCGCGAGTACGTGGACCTGGTCGAGGAACAGAAGCTGTGATCCACAGCAATCTGCTGGGTTTCCGCGGCGCGCGCTTCTTCTGGTGGACCTTGCTGGTGCTGGTGGTGAGCTCCGCCATCTACATCACGCAGAGTTCGGCCACGCCGCCCAACGGCGGCACCTGGCAGGGCTACACGCTGGGCACCATCGGCGCGCTGCTCATCTTCTGGCTGGCGCTGCTGGGCATCCGCAAGCGCCGCTATGGCGCCAGCTGGGGCAGCACCAAGGCCTGGACTTCGGCACATGCGTACCTGGGCAGCGCGCTGCTGGTGATCGCCACGCTGCATTCCGCGGCGCAGATGGGCTGGAACATCCACACCCTCGCCTACCTCCTGATGTGGATCGTGGTGCTCTCGGGCATGTTCGGCACCTGGGCGTATCTCATCCTGCCGGGCCGGCTGTCGCAGCTGCGCGGCGGCGGCACGCGCTCTGACCTGTTCGGGCAGCTGCTGGAGCTGGACCGGCAGATCCGCGAGCTGGCCGACCGCGCCGGCGGCACCGACATCGCCACCGCCATGATCAGCGCGGTGGAACGCACCGCCATCGGTGGCGGCGTGATGGCGCAGCTGTTGTCGCGCGATGCCTCCATGTACATCCCCAGCGATGGCGCGAAGCTTGCGCCCAACCCCGACCAGCGCGCGTTGATCGCGCAGCTGGCGCGCCGCACGCCGCGCGCCGACAAGCGCCAGGAAGCCACGTTGCTGCAGGAAGCGGTGGTGCTGGCCAGCCGCCGCCAATCGCTGCTGCGCCAGATCCGGCGCGACATCCGCCTGCAGGGCTGGCTGCGTGCCTGGCTGTACCTGCACATCCCGCTGACCATGGCGCTGCTGGTGGCGCTGGCCATTCACATCCTCGCCACCTTCTTCTACTGGTAGCCCGAGTGAAAGTACTGCTGCGCGAGATACAGAAGAGCGCCGACGGCACCGAGGAGCGCCGCGACAGCGTCTTCGAGGGCGAGGGTTTGAGCATCGGCGGCGCGCCGGGCCAGGCCATCCAGCTGCTGGGCATTCCGGCCCGCTTTGCCAATCTCACGCTGGACGATGCGGGGCTGAAGCTCAAACCCCTGGACGGCAAGGCTACTGCGGCCACCATCAAGACCGGCGAGACACTGACCATCGAGGGACACCGGCTGCGCAGCTTCGCGCCGCCGCCGGGCTTCAATGCCGCCATCGAGATCCGCCGCAACCTCGACCTGCCGCCCTCGGCCTTCGAGAAGGCCTTCACCACCGAGCTGTCACAGACGCGGCTTTCCAAACGCTTCGCCGGCTGGCTGCTGACGGCGGCAGTGCTGGTGGTGGGCCTGGTGCTGCCGCTGCTGCTGCGCAAGCCCATGCAGCCTGCCGCACCCGGCGCCACCGAAGCCGATATCGCCGCCGTGGAAACGCGGGCTTCGCAGAGCGTCAGCCCCTTGCTGTTCTCCGATGCGTTCTGGACCAGCGGCCCGCTGTCTTCCGCGCATCGCGCGGCGGCGCTGCACAACTGCTCCTCCTGCCACACGGCGCTGTTCGGCCGCGTGCCGGACAACGCCTGCACCCAGTGCCACAAGGACATGGCGGACCATGTGCAGCCGCCGCGCCGCACTGAACTGGGGATGGCGCAACCGCAACGCTGCGCCAGCTGCCATCACGAGCACGACGAGCCCGAGTCGCATCTGGTGCCCGTGGCCGACCACATGTGCTCGAGCTGCCACGGCGAGAATTCCCCGTCGATGCAGAAAGCCGGCTTGAAGCGCACCACGGATTTCTCCATCGAGGACCATCCGAAGTTCTCCGCGCGACTGGTGCGTCCGCCGGATGACACCCACCCGGACTGGAGCTTCGCGCGCGTGCCGCTCACCGGTGCGCAGGAAACCTCCAACCTGAAGTTCAACCACCCGAAGCACCTGGGTGGCGGCAGCATCGTGCGGCTCAGCGACGGCAACCCGCTGCAATGCGTGGACTGCCACAAGGCTTCGGCCGATGGCCAGCATTTCGAGGTGGTGACCATGGCCGAGAACTGCTCGGGTTGCCACAGCCTGGGCTTCGACGACATCCCGCCGCGCCAGCTGCCGCATGGCAAGCGCTACGTGCAGGAAGTCGTGCCGCTGCTGCTCGATCATTACGTACGCAAGGCGGTGGACCCTTCGGCGCGGACGCCACCGCGCGAGAAGCGCCGCCTGCCGGGCATGGCCACCGAAGTGGAAGTGAACCAGGTCTGCAGCGCGGCCACCGTGGCCTGCGGCACCGCGCAGGCCGAGGAAGTCATCCGCCAGTATTTCGGCGAGCAGAACTGCGGCAAATGCCATGTGGTCACCACCAACGAGGGCGCGGCCCTTGCCGATCGCTACGTCATCGCACCGGTGCGGCTGGTCTACGACTATCAACCCAACTCCTCCTTCGATCACCGCCAGCATCGGCAGATGCGGGACAAGAGTGGTGACGCGGCCTGCCTGTCCTGCCATCACGTGGACAAGCCGAAGGCCGACCCCGCAACCGCCGGCCTGCTCGCACTGAGCGGCGAACTGAACCTGCCCGACATAGACAACTGCACCGAATGCCACGGTGGACGAAACGCCTTCCGGCGGCTACGTTCCACCTGCATGGGTTGCCACAGCTATCACCCGGAAGCACAACAATGATGTCCCGCGTCCTCGTCTCCCTCCTGCTGTCGGCTGCCATCGTCAGTGCATGCAGCAGCGGCAGCAGCGTCACCGAAGAACGTGGCACCGATACGAACACCGGATGCACTGGCAACTGCTTCAGCGCGTCGAGTTTCCTCACGACTGCCGATGTGCAGCAGGTCATCAGCCAGGCAGTGGCCGAAGCACAGGCGCGCGGCGTGGCCAATGCCACCATCGCGGTCATCGATCGCGTCGGCAATGTGCTGGCGGTGTACCGCCTGGGCGCCGCGGCAGGCCAATCGGTGTTGCTCGCCACGCGCGTCGACGGCACCGGTCAGCCAGTGCTCAAGGGCGGACTGGAAGGCATCCGGCTGCCGGTGCAGGCCGGCGCAGCGCCGCTGAATGCGCTGTACATCGACGGACCTGCCGCCATCTCCAAGGCGATCACGGCGACGTACTTCTCCACCGAGGGCAGCGCGATTTCCACGCGCACGGCGAGCCAGCTGATCCAGGACCATTTCAATCCGGGTGAGGCGAACACGCCGGGTGGTCCGCTGTTCGGCGTGCCGTTCAGCTTCCTCGCCTGTTCCGAAATCGGTGCTTCGGGTGCCGCGGCCGGTACGCAGCCGGGTCCGCAGCGCGCGCCGCTGGGTTATGCCGGCGATCCGGGCGGATTCCCGCTGTACAAGGGCGGCACGGTGGTTGGCGGCATCGGCGTCATCGCCGATGGCCTGTACAGCATCGATGCAAACGTGCAGGAGGAAGACGAGAACCTCGACGACGAGGCCATCGCCTTCGCCGGCACCTATGGCTACGGCGCACCGGCCGGACGGCGCGCCGACCTGCTGGGCCTTGACGGCAAGACCGGCCGCTACACCGACGTCGAATACCGTGACCTGGAGAGTGATCCCGCCACAGCGCCTGCATTCGGCACGCTGCCTGCCGGCCTCGTGGACATCACTGGCTATGGCGGCGGCACCATCATCGCGGGCACCGCCTTCGGCCAGCAGGCCTCCGGCATCCGCCCCGCCACCGCCGCGGATTTTTCTCCGGCGCTGACCGCCGATGAAGTGACTGCGCTGGATGCCTACGTGCTCGACAATGGCGCCGGCGCGAACCGCTACCCGGCCACGGCCGGCCAGCCAGTGGCGGGCAGCACGCCACTTTCCGCGGCCGAAGTGCAGCAACTGCTGGCCGCGGGCATCGGCGTGGCGGCGCGCACGCGTTCGGCCATCCGCTTCCCGTACGGCTCGAAGGCAACGATGAGCGTGGTGGTGGTCGACCATCTGGGCAACATCCTCGGCATTGCGCGCAGCCGCGACGCCACCATCGAAGGCACCAACGTGGCGCTGCAGAAGACGCGCAACGCGGCGTTCTTCTCCTCGCCCGATGCCGGCGCTTTCCTGGCCGCGCTGCCACCCGCGCAGTACCTGGACACCAGCGGCGCGACGGTCACCAGCACGGCCTCGCCCATCGGCGACTACGTCGACAACCTGCGCAACTTCGTCGGCGATGCGAACCTGCTGACCGCCGCGCGTCCCATTGCCTGGTCATCGCGCGCGGTGAACAACTTCTCCCACCCGAATTACCCCGACAGCATCTTCGGCGCACCGAAGGGCCCGTTCAGCCAGCCGGGCGCCGAACTCGGCGAGACCGACGGGCTCGGCCAGCCCAAGGCATGGAGCGCCTTCAACTCCGGCCTGCCGCTGGACCTGCAGCTGAATTCCATCCTGCAGCACCTGCTGTACATCGCCAGTGGCGGCGTGATCGCGGACGTGGCGGCCAACAGCTGCGCGGGCACGGCCATCAACACCGCGGGCGCCGTACCGGCGTTCTCCAATGCGCTGACCCTGGCGCAGCGCCAGCGCCTCGGCGATGGCATCGTGCTGAAGCCGGGCGGCTTTCCGATCTACCGCGATGGCGTGCTGATCGGCGCCTTCGGTGCGGCTGGCGACGGCACCGAGCAGGACGACATCGTGGGTTTCCTCGGCCTGTATGAAGGCCAGCAGGCGCTGATCCAGGCGGGTGACACGAATGCACCTGGTCACGCCGCACCCAGCGCGCGCGTGGACAGCCAGCTGGCGCCGCTGGGTACGCGCCCGCGCTACGTGGTCTGTCCGCAGTCACCCCTGATCACCGGCAACAGCGAGGGCGTATGCAACGGCAAGTGAAACTGCGCCTGCACCACCTGGCATGGCTGGCCATGCCTGCTGCGGTCACGCTGTTCGACGCAACGCCTGCCGGCGCTGGTGAAGCCGCCGTCTGTTACCAGGACGCCTCGGGCCGCATCCTCGAGCGGCGCACGCCCGGCGCGCGTGAAGTGCCCTGCCCGGCGGCGGGCGAAACCCGTCGCCCCGATCCGCCACCACCGCCACCGCCTGCGGCGCGTCCGGGTGCACCGGCCACGCCGGGCGCTGCGCCCGCTCCGTCCGCGGCGCCCACCGCCTCCGACTACACACCGGTCACCGTCTCGCCCATCCGCCGACCCACGATGGAGGACTACGTCGCCTCGGTGCCGGTGCCCGACCGCTGGCGCATCGTCGACACGCTGGGCTATCAGGACCGCTGGTACGACCCGTACAACCGCAACATCCTGAAGGGCGACAAGCCCATCAGCGAAGGCGGCGACTGGTTCTTCAACCTCGGCGTGATCTCCGACAGCGTGGTGGAATCCCGCCAGGTGGCGACGCCATCCGCGGGCGTCACCACCGATGAACCGGGCACCAATGGTTTCTTCAGCGACGCGGACCAGCTGGGCCTGTCGCAGACCATCGCCACCGAGTTCGTGCTGTACCAGGGCGACACCGTGTTCATGCCGCCGGTGTGGGAATTCCGGCTGATCCCGGCGTTCAACATCAACTACGCGCGCCTCGGCGAGGTCGGCAGCGTCAACATCGATCCGCGCGACGGCAAGACCCGCACCGACTCGCACCTGGGCCTGCAGGGCGCGTTCGTGGACAAGCACCTGTACGACGTCTCCGACAACTACGACTTCGACAGCCTCCGCGTCGGCATCCAGCCCTTCTCCTCGGATTTCCGTGGCTTCCTGTTCCAGGACAACCAGCTGGGCATACGCTGGTTCGGCACGCGCGCCAACAACCGCTACCAGTACAACGTGGCGTACTTCCGCCGCATCGAGAAGGACACCAACAGCGGCCTGAACGACCTCGGCGCGCCGCTGCGCAAGGACGATGTGCTGGTGGCCAACATCTATCGCCAGGACACCTTCGTGCCCGGCTTCACCGTGGAAGCCACGCTGCTGTACAACCGCAACACCGAGGATGGCGAGAACTACTACGACAAGAACGGGCTGATCCAGCGCCCCGCCTCGCTGGGCCGCGAGACCCCGCGCGGCTACGACGTGCTGTACGCGGGCGTGGGCGGCGACGGCCACTTCGGCAAGTGGAACCTCACCACTTCCATGTATGCCGCGTGGGGCAAGGAAAAGCCCGGCGTGTTCGTCGCTGCACCGATGGACATCCGCGCCGGCTTCGCGGCCTTCGAGTTCTCGCGCGACTTCGACTGGCTGCGGCCGCGCATCTCGCTGCTGTACGCCAGCGGCGACAAGGATCCCTTCGATGATGTCTCCACCGGCTTCGACGCGGTGCTGGAAAACCCGCAGTTCGCCGGCGCCGACACCAGCTACTGGATCCGCCAGGCCATTCCGCTGGTGGGCGGCGGCAAGGTCGCCCTCTCCGGCCGCAACGGCGTGCTGAACAGCCTGCGTCCATCGAAGGACGAGGCGCAGTCGAATTTCATGAACCCCGGCACGGTGCTGGCGGGCCTCGGCCTCGATGCCGACGTGCTGCCCACATTGCGCGGTTCGCTGAATTTCAATTCGGTGTGGTTCGCCACCACCAGGCCCATCGAAGTGGTGCGCCAGCAGGCCAGTGTCGACAAGCACATCGGCTACGACCTGTCGGCCTCGCTGACCTGGCGGCCGCTGATGTCGCAGAACATCGTGATACGCGGCTCCTATGCGCAGCTCATCCAGGGCAAGGCACTGGATGGCCTGTATCCCCGCAAGGATCCGAGCTACCTGCTGATCAACGTGCTGCTGGCCTACTAGGAACCGACGCATGCAATCCAACATGAAACGCTCCACCGGCAGATCCACTTCCGCGTGGCGCGCGCCGCTGCTGGTCGGCACCCTCGCGGCACTGGCCGGCGTGCTGAGCCTTGCCACCTTCCAGGGCGCCGATGCCAGCAGCAGCAAGAAAGCCGTGGAACGCCAATACGTCACCGCGCCGCCGGCACCGCTGGGACAGACGCCGGAGGCCGCGCGCGAGAAATCCGCGGGCTGCCTGACCTGCCACACGCAGACCGACTCGTTGTCCATGCATGCGAGCCCGGCCGTGCAGCTGGGTTGCGTGGATTGCCACGGCGGCAACCAGAAGGTGATGCTCGCCGCGGGCATCACCAAGGGCAGCAAGGAATACACGAAGACGCTGGAATCAGCGCATGTGCTGCCGCGCTATCCGGAAAACTGGCACTACCCGCGCAGCGCCAACCCCGAACGCACCTACGCGCTGCTGAACCAGGAAGCCCCCGAGTTCATCCGCTTCACCAATCCTTCCGACTACCGCGCGGCCCGCCAGGCCTGCGGCGCCTGCCATGCGGACATCATCGAGGCCTCGGTGCGCAGCATGCACACCACCGGCGTGATGCTGTGGGGCGGCGCCGCGTACAACAACGGCATCCTGCCCGAGAAGAACTACGTGCTCGGCGAGAGCTACAACGAGAAGGGCGAAGCAGTGGTGCTGAACGGCCCGAAGATCCCGGCCGACCAGCAGGACGCGGCACGCGCCGCGGGCATCCTGCCGGCGCTGTATCCGCTGCCGGCGTGGGAGTCCCTCAAGCCCGGCGACATCTTCCGCGTGTTCGAGCGCGGCGGCCGCAACATCAACAGCACCTTCCCCGAGATCGGCATCCCCAACAGCCTGGGCCTGCTCCAGCGCATCGAGGAGCCGGGTCGTCCGGACTTCCGCCAGAGCAACCGCGGACCTGGCACCGGCTCGCGCATCTCGGTGCCGGTGATCAACCTCAGCAAGACGCGCCTGAATGATCCGCTGACCTGGTTCATGGGCACCAATGACCAGCCCGGCGACTACCGGCATTCCGGCTGCGCTTCCTGCCATGTGGTGTACGCCAACGACCGCGACCCGAAGCACTCCAGCATCTACGCGAAGTTCGGCCACGAGGGCAAGACGCAGACCATCGACCCGACCATTCCGAAGGACGAGGAAGGCCATCCGCTGCAGCATTCCTTCACGCGGTCGGTGCCCTCCTCGCAGTGCATGATCTGCCACATGCACCAGCCGAACATGTTCATCAACAGCTTCTACGGCTACACCATGTGGGACTACGAGTCCGATGCGCCGTCGATGTGGCCGGAGCAGCAGAAGTACCCGACCGAGGAAGAGAAGCGCAAAGTCCTGGACCGCAACCCCGAGGGCGCGGCGGTGCGCGGCAAGTGGTCGGATGTGGAGTTCACCAAGAAGGTCTCGGAACTGAACCCCACGCTGAAGGACACTCAGTTCGCCGACTACCACGGCCATGGCTGGAATTTCCGCGCCATCTTCAAGCGCGACCGCAAGGGAAATCTGCAGGACGCCGCGGGAAATGTGGTCCAGGACGACGACCCGCAGAAGTTCCAGAAGGCCGTGCACATGGCCTCCATCCACATGGACGTGGGCATGCAGTGCTCGGACTGCCACTACTCGCAGGACAACCACGGCAACGGCTACATCTACGGCGAAGTGGCCGCCGCGGTGGAGATCGACTGCAAGGACTGCCATGGCACCGCCGACAAGCTGCCCAACCTGCGCACCTCTGGCCCGGCCGCGCTGGGCGGTGGCTCGGATCTGTCGGCGCTGCGCACGCCGGATGGCCGGCGCCGCTTCGAGTGGATCAGCGGCGCGCTGTACCAGCGCTCCATGGTCGACCCGAACCTGGAATGGAAGGTGAGCCTGGTGCGCAACTCCGTCACGCCGGGCAACGCCGAATACAACGCCAAGGCCGCGCGCGCCAAGCTGATGAGCCGCGACATCCGCAACCAGAGCTGGTCCACCGGCAACATGCAGAACCTGGCGCACCCGGACTCGAAGATGGAGTGCTACAGCTGCCATACCTCGTGGACGACGAGCTGCGGCGGCTGCCACCTGCCCATCGAGGCCAATGCCAAGACCGAGCGCCACCACTACGAAGGCGGCGAATCGCGCAACTTCGCCACCTACAACCCGCAGGTGGCGCGTGACGACATGTTCCTGCTGGGTGTGCGCGAACCTTCAGCGGGCGGCAAGATCGCGCCATTGAGATCGAGTTCGGCACTGGTGCTGTCTTCCACCAATGCCAATCGCGAGAAGATCTACGTGCAGCAGGCGCCGATCTCGGCCAGCGGCTTCAGCTCGCAGGCCTTCAATCCGCATTATCCGCACACCGAGCGCAAGACCGAGACCAAGACCTGCACCGACTGCCATCTGTCGCAGGCCAATGACAACAACGCCATCATGGCGCAGCTGCTGGCGCAGGGAACCAACTACATCAACTTCATCGGCTACAACGCCTACGTGGGCGGCGCCGGCGAGATCAGCGCGGTGCAGGTCACCGAATGGGATGAACCCCAGGCGGTGATCGGCAGCTACCTGCAGAAGTACGCCTACCCGGACTGGTACAAGGCGCACCAGGACAGCAAGCAGGAACTGCAGCATGCCTCCGCGCATGATTCCGGCGCGGTCAACTGCCTGCAGCTGCGCGGCGAATACCTGTATGTCGCCGAGAAAGGCGTGGGCCTGCGCGTGTACGACGTGGCCAGCGTCGCCAACAAGGGCGTATCGCAGAAACTGATCTCGGCGCCGTTCAGCCCGCTGGGCCAGGACATCACCGTGGCCTCGCGCGATGCCAGCTGCATGGCGCTGCCCACCACGCAGCCCATCGCCCCCGAGCGCAACCAGGGCGACAAGATGCGCAAGGTGAACCTGGAGCAGCCCTTCCATCCCCTCTACAACTACGCCTACCTGCTGGATGCGAAGGAAGGCCTGATCCTGGTGGACATCAACACGCTGGTGGATGGCGAGCCGCGCAACAACAAGCTGAAGCGCGCCGTCACCTGGAACCCCGGCGGCGTGCTGAACGGCGCGCGGCACCTGACCATCGGCGGCTACTACATCTACATCACCACGCCGCGTGGCCTCACCATCGTCAGCGTCGACAACCCGCTGCAGCCACAGGTGGTGGCGGAGCTGCCGTTGCCGGATGCGCGCGCCAGCTTCCTGCAGTTCCGGTACCTGTTCGTCACCGACGCGGAAGGCCTGAAAGTGGTGGATGTCACCAACCCCGCGCAGCCGAAGCTGACGGCCAGCAACGTGGTGCCGCTGAAGAATGCGCAGAAGGTATTCGTGGCGCGCACCTGGGCCTATGTGGCCGCGGGCAGCGAGGGGCTTGCCATCGTGGACGTGGAGCGCCCCGAGCGCATGCGCGAATACCAGAAGTTCAATGCCGGCGGCGCACTCACCGACGTGCGCGATGTGGTGATCGGCGCCACCAATGCCTCGCTGTTCGGCTACGTGGCCGACGGCAAGGGTGGCCTGAAAGTGCTGCAGCTCACCGCGCCGGACACGCAGCCGAAGTTCTATGGCTACAGCCCCGAGCCCAGGCCGCAGCTGATCGCGCAGTACCGCACCGGCAAGCCGGCGCTGGCCATCTCCAAGGGCCTGGAGCGCGACCGCGGCGTGGATGAAACCGGCGGCCAGATCGCCGTGTTCGGTCGCCGCGGCTCGCGGCCGCTGAGCTTCGCGGAGATGCGCAACCTGTACCTGGATCAGTCCGGCCAGCCCTGGTTCGTCACCGACGCGGTGACTGGCGGGCCCACGGCCGCACCGGCGGCGGCACCGACCGCAACACCCGCGCGTCCGGCGGCGCCAGCAGCCCCGCCCACACGTGCGCCCGCCCTCGCCCCGGCCAATCCCAACCGGGCGAGGTGATGAAGCGCGTCAACGCACTGGCGCTGGCATGCCTCGCGCTCGCGGCGCTGGTGCCGGCGATCGCGGCCAACAAGCACCTGGGCGCGGCCAGCTGCGCCTCGGGCGCATGCCACGGCAAGCAGGCGGCTGAAACCAAGCGCAATGTCCCGCTCACCGAGTACCGCACCTGGCTGAAGGACGACAGCCACTCGCGGGCCTACTCCAATCTGCGGTTGCCGGCCTCGCTCGCCATTGCCGCAAAGCTGGGTATCGCAAACCCTGCCACCGCGAAGATCTGCCTCGACTGCCATGCGGACAATGTGCCGGCGGCCGAACGCGGACCGAAGTTCCAGCTAAGCGATGGCGTGGGCTGCGAGGCCTGCCACGGCGGCGCCGAGAAATGGATCGAGTCGCATGCGGCCATCAATTCGACGCACAAGGACAACCTCGCCAAGGGCATGTATCCCAGCGAGCTGCCGCAGCAGCGCGCCACCATGTGCCTGTCCTGCCACCTCGGCACCAGGGATGCCTTCGCCACGCACCAGATCATGGGCGCCGGCCACCCGCGGCTGCGCTTCGAGATGGAGACCTTCACCAGCAACCAGCCGGCGCACTACGCGAAGGACGATGACTACCGCAAGCGCAAGGGCGAGATCAGCGGCACCACACTGTGGCTCACCGGCCAGTTCGAGTCCGCGAAGCAATACCTCGCGCTGCTGCAGAGCCCGCTTTACCCCATCAACGGCCTGCCCGAGTTCGGCCTGTACGACTGTCATTCCTGCCACACGCCGATGGCCAACAAGAGCTGGTCGGTGGCGCGCGTGGGCGCGGGCCTTGCGCCAGGCGGGCTGCGTCTGAACCGTGGCAACCTCGGCATCCTCGGTGCCGTGGCCGCGACACTGGGCACCGCCGCCGATGCGCAGGACCTCACCGGCCGCGTCAATGCATTGATGCTGGCCGGACAGAAGAGCCCCGCGCAGGTTGGCGCCGCCGCCGCACGCGTCGTCGAGTGGATCACGCAGCGCCAGGCGTGGCTCACCCGCAGCTATGGCGCCGCCGATGCTTCGCGGCTGCGCGGCGCGCTGCTGGCGCTCGGCACCAGCGATGGCGCCAGCGACTACGCCATCGCCGAGCAGGTGGTCATGGGCGTGGACAGCCTCAGCCACACCATCGGCGACGACAAGCGCGTGGGCAAGGCACTGGATGGCCTGTACGACGCGCTGGCGGACGAAGGCGCGTTCAATCCCAACCGCTTCGCGCAGGCCGCGCGTACCGCGCAGGCCGCCATCAAATGAAGCTCCGGTTCGCCGCGACCACCAACGCCGGCAACCGTACTGGAGCCAACGAGGACCACATCGGCTGGAACGAGGCGGCTGGCCTGTTCGTGGTGGCCGACGGCATGGGCGGCCATGCGGCGGGCGAAGTGGCGAGCAAGATCACCGTCGAAGCCACGCTGAAATGGGCCACGGAATTCCGCCTTGCCGATTCACTGCTGAAGGCCCACGAAGCCGTGGTCGCCGCCGCAATGGCCGATGAGCGGCATGAGGGCATGGGCAGCACGGTGGTGGCGTTCCGGCAGCGCGCCGCGGGCGCGGAGATCGGCTGGGTGGGCGACAGCCGCGGCTATCTGCTGCGCAAGGGCAGACTCACGGCGCTGACGCGCGACCATTCGCTCACCCAGGCCCTGACCGAACGGCTGGGCAGCAGCGCCGGCATCCCCGAAAGCCGCGTGCTGGTGCAGGCCATCGGTCGGGAGAACCCCCGGCCCGACGTGGTTTTCCAGTCCATGCAGGTCGGCGATATATTCCTGCTCGCCACCGATGGCCTGACCACCGAGCTCACCGATGAGGAGATCGCCGCCACGCTGGCGGCGGCAACCGCACCGCAGGCCGCCGTGGACGCGCTGCTGGCTGGCGCACTGGAACATGGTGGCGGGGACAATGTGAGCATCATCGTCATCGAGGCCACGGGGCGATGGTACGAAAGACGCGGCCCGCGCCTGCTGGCGCTGGCAGGCGTTGTGGCGGCGGCGCTCGCCGGTATGCTGTGGCTGCTGATGCAAGAGAACTGGGTCCGATGAGCACCGACAAACCGCAACTGATCCGCATCGACAACCTGGAATCACGCACGCTGGACCGCAAGCTGGTCATCGGCCGCCACCCCGGCTGTGATTATGTCGTGACGCTCAACGACCGGAACATCGGCATCTCCGGGCGGCACGCCTCCATCGAGGCCGATGGCGAAACCGCGTGGCTGGAGGATCTCGGCTCCACCAACGGCACATGGGTGCAGGGTGAGCGCATCGGCAAGCGCACGCGGCTGGTGTCCGGCGATCGCTTCCAGCTGGATCGCCTGGAATTCGAGTTCCGCGCGGCGGCGGTGAAACCCGCAGCGCCGCGGCCCGCGCCGCCTCCACCAGCGGAACCGCCCAGGGCGCCAACGACAGTGGCAGTGAACCTCGAGGACCTGGCGTTGCCATCGCCGGCACAGCTGAAACAGGCGTCCGCGCGGACTTCGCCACCCAGGGTGGAGCCGCCACCGCCACCGCCACCGCCCCCGCCACCGCCACCGCCACCGCCACCGCCACCGCCACCGCCACCGCCACCGCCACCGCCACCGCCACCGCCACCGCCACCGCCA